>Ga0182024_10000544_pt1 | contig 97513 bp, 88 predicted proteins | sample P32metaG_FD_120480 | JGI IMG/M metagenome (GOLD analysis project Ga0182024, IMG submission 120480) | Permafrost microbial communities from Stordalen Mire, Sweden - P3-2 metaG (Illumina Assembly) | ecosystem: Environmental > Terrestrial > Soil > Wetlands > Permafrost | place: Sweden: Stordalen... | reverse complement strand
TCCGCCCAGATCGCCGGGATGTGGACTCCCTGCGGATCGAAGTGGCCCTGGTTGCGCGACACCGAGAGCCCGAGCGCGCCCGCCTTCATGCCGTCGCGGACGAGGCCCTGCATCTGCTTGATCTCGTCATCGCTCGCCGTGCGCTTCTGGCAGTCGTCGCCCATCACGTAATGGCGCACCGCGGTGTGGCCAATGAGGTTGCCGATATTGACGCCGAGATTGCGATCCATCTCGTCGAGATATTCGGGGAAGGTCTCCCAGGTGAACTCGAGCGTGTCGAGCACTTCCATCGGGATCGCCTCGACATAGGAGAGGAACTCGTTGAGGCGCCGTTGCTGCTTCCTGTCCCTTTTCACCGGCGCCAGCGACAGCGAGCAATTGCCGAAGATCACGCTGGTGGCGCCGTGGTCGCACGAGAACGAGCATAGCGGGTCCCAGGTGACCTGCGCGTCGTAATGACAGTGGTTGTCGATAAAACCCGGCGCCACGACCTGGCCATCGGCATCGACGGTGCGCGTCGCCGGCCCCGACAGCTTGCCGATCTCGATGATCTTGCCGTCCTTGATGCCGACATCGCCGCGGAAGCTGGGTCCGCCCGAGCCGTCGACGATGCGGCCGTTCTTGATCAGCAGGTCGTAGGTCATTGGATTCTCCTGTTTCGCTCGGGGCTAGTTGACCAGCCCGTAAAACTTGGCCGCGTTCTCGCAGGTGATCTTGTGGATCTGGTCCGCGGTGAGGCCGGCGAACTGTTCTTCGATGTATTTCGAAGATTCGGGCCAGACGCCATCGGGATGCGGATAGTCCGAGCCCCACATCAGGGTTTCGAGACCGATCTCGTCGATCAGCTTCGGCCCGATGCGGTCGAACTGGAAGGTCGCGCGACACTGCCGGCGCCAATACTCGGACGGCTTCAGCTTCATCAAATCGCGGAAGCGGTCCTCGAACTCGAAATCCATCCGGTCGAGCGCGTAGGGCAGCCAGCCGATGCCGCTCTCGCCGAAGCCGACGCGCAGGTTCGGATAGCGCTCCAAAACGCCGGCGCCGATGATCGCGGCGATGATTTGGATCAGGTTCATCTGGAACCCGGCGACGGTGGTGAATTGCGCCTGGCGTTTCATATTGGCCGGGAGCTGGTTGCGCATGCGCTGCGGCATCTGCGGGAAGGTGTGGAAATGCAGTGGCAGCTGCACGTCGTTGACCGCCTTCCACAGCGGCTCCCAGCACGGATGCCACATCGGCTCCATGTCCCACGAGCATGAAAGCTCGAGGCCGCGCAGGCCGAGCTTGGCGACGCGGTAGACCTCCTTCGCCGCTGCCTCGATGTCGCCGTAGGGCAGGCAGGCGAGGCCGATCTGCCGATCGGGGTAATGGCTACAGAAATCCTTGAGCCAATCGTTGTAGATGCGCAGCATCTCGTTGGCGGCTTCGTGGTCTTCGAGGCGCGAGGCCACGCCGAGGATGCCGAAGATGATCTCGGCGTCGACGCCGTCCTTCTCCATCTCCTTGATGCGCAGATGCGGGTCGCCGGGGCGGCGCTCGCCGCGCTTGCCGGCCTCGTAAAGCCCGGTCTCGGCCATCTTGTCGACCCGGTAGTTCTGGCCTGGCACGAACGGGGCGCCGACCGAGCCGACCGCGCCGGGGATGCCCATGAAGACGCCGGCCTTGGTCACCCAGCGCGGCCCGTCGGCGCCGTCCTCAACAAACGGCATGCGGTCCTTGAACTCGCGCGGCGCCTGCGAGGTGAACAACTCCGGCGGCAGCCACGGTAGGTCGAGATGGCAATCGGCGGAAATTCTGCGGTACTGCATCGCGCGCCTCCCGTGCCCAGAATGTCGCGAGCACTTTACGCCGATTATCCGGGGTGAGCACCTACATCGGCGCATAGGCGGAGCCCAAGCTATGCGGCCCGCGCGCCCTTCTGACCCGTTGGGCTCCATCGGGAGTTGAATTCAAACCGGCCCGCCACTAGCTTTTTAGACGGTCCGGGGCCGCCGTTTTCTTGCCCCGGGATCGGACTTCTGATCGCCGGAGGAGGGAAGCGTGCTCGAACTCATCATCATGATCGGCGTGATCGGTTGGTTCTATCGGACCGCAAAAAATTACGGAAAGAACGGCGTTTCTTGGGGAGTGATCGGAGCCATCAGTTATTATATTCCGGTTCTTATCATGAGCTTTTTTATCGTTCCAAGTATATTGATCGGCATCCATGGGTTCTTACCACGTTTTGTCATTGACATTCTATTGAGTGTTGGCGCCGGAATCGGGTGCTGTTACTTGGCCCGTACCGTCTTGGTGAATAGCCTCGCGCGGCAGTCCTAAGGAAGGGAGCGCGGGGCGGGTGTCTTGGATCAAGCCGCCCGCGCGTCCTCCAGGATCATCGCGGCGCATTTCTCGCCGATCATGATAGAGGGCGCGTTGGTGTTGCCGCCGGGCACTTGCGGCATGATCGAGGCGTCGGCGACGCGCAGCCCTTGCATCCCGTGCACGCGGAGGCGCGGGTCGACGACCGCATCCACCTCGCGCCCCATGCGGCAAGTGCCGACCGGGTGAAGGTTCGAGACGCCGCGCAAACGGATCTCCTCTTTCATCTGCTCGTCGGTCTGGCATGCCTCCCCCGGGATCACCTCCTCGACGACATAGGGTTTGAGTGCCGGCTGCGCCGCGATCTTGCGGCTGAGACGGGTGCCGTAGATCAGCGCCTGGAAATCGTAGTCGCTGGCGAGGAAGTTGAAGCGGATCGAGGGCGCCGCCAGCGGGTCGGCGCTCTTGATCCTGACTGTGCCGCGGCCCTCGGGGCGCAGATGCACCGGCGACAGGGTGAAGGCCGAGAACGGGTGCGGCTTGATGCCGGTGCGCAGCCGCTCGAAGGCGCTCCAGCCGAACATGTTGATCTGTAGATCGGGCTGTTCGAGGCGCGGGTCGCTCTTGACGAAGGCGCCGGCGTAGATGCCCGCGTTCGACAGATGGCCCGAGCGGGTGAAGACGTATTGGATGCCCGAAGTGAGCTTCATCAGCGGACTGGCGGCGAGGTCGTTTAGCGTCACCTTCTGCGAGCAGCGCCAGACCAGATAGGTGTTGAAATGGTCGTGCAGATGCTTGCCGACCCCCTCCATGTCGCGCACCAGCGGAATGCCGAATTCCTGCATGAGGTCGCCGGGTCCGACCCCCGATAGCTGCAAGAGTTGCGGCGAGCCGTAGACCCCGCCCGAGACGACGATCTCGCCCTTGGCGTAGGCGGTCTGCATCCCGCCCGGCGTCTTGTATTCGACCCCGACCGCCTTCAGCCCGTCGAAGAGGATGCGGGTCGCGTGCGCCTCGGTCGCGACGGTGAGGTTGGCACGGCCCTTGGCGGCGCCGAGATAGGCCCGCGCCGAGCTCCAGCGCCGGCGGTTGCTGGTCGTCGTCTGGTAGTAGCCGGCGCCTTCCTGCGTCGCGCCGTTGAAATCGTTGTTGGCCGGGACGCCGGCCTCCATCGCCGCCTTGACCATGGCGTCGCCTAGGGCGCAGCGCACCGGGTTCGACACGTGCAACGGGCCGCCAGCGCCGTGGAACTCGCCGGGGCCGCGCTCCTGGTCCTCGGCCTTCTTGAAGAACGGCAGCACGTCGTCGTAGCCCCAGCCTTCGCAGCCCTTCTGGCGCCAGCCGTCGTAATCGGTCGGGGTGCCGCGCATGTAGACCATGCCGTTGATCGAGCTGGTGCCACCCAGCACCTTGCCGCGCGGCTGGTAGAGGGTGCGGCCGTTCAATTCCTTCTCCGGCTCGCTGTCGAACATCCAGTTCACCCGCGGGTCGGTATAGGTCTTGGTGTAGCCGAGCGGGACATGGATCCACGGGTTGGTGTCCTTGGTACCGGCTTCCAAGAGCAGTACGCGATATTTGCCGCTTTCGGAAAGCCGTCCAGCGACCGCGCACCCCGCCGAACCGGCGCCGGTGACGATGAAATCGTAGGTGTCGTTGGCTTCGGGCATGGCGATCTTCCCCCGCTCTCGATTAGAGGACGATAGCCAAGCTGCGCTGGCGCGAAAAGGGATGCTGCCGCAGGGGTGCTATCGCAACGAGCGTAAGTCTTGATTAGGGCGGCTGGGCTATCATCGCCGCATGCATGCGCCGAAACCGCCGCTCGACGAGCGCATCCACACGATCCTGCTCAAGGGCTTCGGGCTGCGCACGCGCGACTTCTCGCATGAGAGCGTCGAGCGGGTCATGCCGGCGCTCAACGAGGCGCGCGCGCCGCTGCAGCCTTTGGGCGGGGAGGTGGTTTGGATGTCGGCGCCAATCGCCTTCACGCTGCCCGGCCGTTACGCCTATATCTCGCGCGCCTTTATCGAGCGCTGCCAGTCGGACGCGCCAGTGGCGTTCGCGCTGGCGCATGAAATCGGACACCACGATCTCGGGCACACCGACCGGCTCGGCCGGGTGCTGGCGGCCGAAGGGCTGGCTCATGCGCCCGAAAAGCTCGCCGTCATCGTGCTCGAAATCGTGTCGCGCCTGCTCTATTCGCGCGACCACGAGTTGGCGGCGGACGCCTACGCGCTCGATCTCTGCCGCAGGGCGGGCTTCGACCCGAGGAAGTGCCTCGAGTGCTTCGACATCCTGACCCACTACGCGCTCGACCATCACGATCTCGATGGGGTTTACGGCAGCGACGAAGAGATCGAGCTCGATCTTGCGCTCGCAAAGGGTGCGGTCAACCGCGCCTATATCGAATTTCGCCTGTGGTGCGCCCGGCATCGCCGCTCGCACCCCTCGCTCCATGAACGCCGACAGGCCCTGCTAAAGCAGATCGCCGCGATGGAACCAGCGCGCGCCTAGCTGTCCCCCATCCTGAGTGCGGCGATGAAGGCGGATTGCGGGATGTCGACCTGGCCAAACTGGCGCATCCGCTTTTTGCCTTCCTTCTGCTTTTCGAGCAGCTTTCTCTTTCGGGTCACGTCGCCACCGTAGCATTTGGCGGTCACGTCCTTCCTCAGTGCCTTGACCGTCTCACGGGCGATGATGCGGCTACCGATTGCCGCCTGGATCGCGATCTGAAAGAGTTGCCGCGGAATCAAATCTTTCAGCCGTTCGCACAAGGCGCGGCCGCGGCGGTCGGCCTGACTGCGGTGGACGATAAGGCTCAGCGCGTCGACCGGCTCGCCGTTGACCAGGATGTTCAAGAGTACCAGGTCGCTCTCGGCGTAGCTGTCGAGCTGGTAGTCGAAGCTGGCGTAGCCGCGGCTCACCGATTTCAGCCGGTCGTAAAAATCGAACACGACTTCGTTCAAGGGCAGCCGGTAGACCACCATCGCGCGGTTGCCGGCATAGGTGAGGTCGAGTTGGGTCCCGCGCCGCTCCTCGCAGAGCGCCAGGATCTGACCGAGATAGTCGTCCGGCACCATCACCGTGGCCTTGATCCACGGCTCCTCGATATGGTCGATCCGCACCGGGTCGGGCATGTCGGCCGGGTTGTGCAGGGTTAGCACGCGGCCGTTGGTCTGGTGCACACGGTAGACGACCGAGGGCGCGGTGGTGATGAGGTCGAGGTCGAACTCGCGGGTCAGCCGCTCCTGGACGATTTCGAGGTGCAGCAGGCCCAAGAACCCACAGCGGAAGCCGAAGCCGAGTGCCGCCGAGGTCTCCGGCTCGTATTCGAAGCTGGCGTCGTTGAGGCGTAATTTGGCGAGGCTCTCGCTCAGTTTTTCATAGTCGGCCGCGTCGACTGGAAACAGCCCGCAGAACACCACCGGCTGCAGCGGCTGAAACCCCGCCAGCGGCTCGGACGCGGGCTTCCTGTCGTCGGTGATGGTGTCGCCAACCCGGCAATCCGCGACGGTCTTGATCCCGGCGGTGATAAAGCCAATCTCGCCCGGCCCCAATGACTGCACGGCGACCCCTTTCGGGGTGAACACGCCGACCCGCTCGATGTTGTGCGCGGCGCCGGTCGCCATCAGCCGGATCTTCTGGCCGGGGGTCAGCGTCCCGTCCTTGACCCGCACCAGGATGACGACACCGAGATAAAGGTCGTACCAGCTGTCGACAAGCAGCGCCTTCAGCGGCGCGCGGGCGTCGCCCTGCGGCGGCGGGAGGCGGGTCACCAGCGCTTCCAGCACCCCCTCGATGTTGAGCCCGGTCTTGGCCGAGATCAGCACCGAGTCCGAGGCGTCGAGGCCGATCACGTCCTCGATCTGCTCCTTGACCCGGTCGGGCTCCGCGGCCGGCAGGTCGATCTTGTTGAGCACCGGCACGATCTCGTGGCCTGCGGCGACTGCCTGGTAGACATTGGCGAGGGTCTGCGCCTCGACCCCTTGGCTCGCGTCGACCACCAAGAGCGAACCCTCGCACGCCGCCAAGGACCGGCTGACCTCATAGGCGAAGTCGACATGGCCCGGCGTGTCCATCAGGTTGAGGACGTAATCCTCGCCGTCCTCGGCCCGGTAGTTGAGGCGCACCGCCTGCGCCTTGATGGTGATGCCGCGCTCGCGCTCGAGCTCCATGGTGTCGAGCACCTGCTCGCGCATCTCGCGCGCCTCGAGCCCGCCGCAGGCCTGGATCAGCCGGTCGGCCAATGTCGACTTGCCGTGGTCGATATGCGCGATGATCGCGAAATTGCGGATGTGGCTGAGCGGGGTCGTCATAGGGTCCCTTGGGCTGGCCCGGAACATAGGGACGCGGCCGCCGCGGATCAACGAAAGGCGGAGTATGGGTCAGGCAATTCTCATTCGCGCTGGTGTTTGAGGCGATGGCATTTTGAGAAGCGGCCTTCGGAACCCTTTCGGGCGGCAGCTAAGCCCGGTTCAGCTTCCGTCCAGCTTGTAGATCTCGGGAAAGAACAGCTGCTGCCAGGAATCGGGGCTGTGCTGCAGCCGCCCGATCTGATGCAGGAACCCGGTCAGTCGCTGTAGCCCCTCCGGTGCCGGCTTGTAGGCCAGGTCGGGATCGCCGAGCATGTCGCTGAGCACCTCGACCGGGATGTCCTGGCTCTTCACCGCACCATCGTAGATTTCGGCGGCGGCGCCGCGATTATGGGTGATGAACTCGTCGGCTTCGCCGATTGCGGCGGCGACCGCCGCGCAAAGGGCCGGGTTGGCATCGCGGAACTGCGACGTCGTTATCAGAACCGCGATGCTATGCGGACCGGCGATGTCGAACGAATCCATGACGCGATGCACCGCCGGGTCGGCGCGCTCGTCGTCGGCATAGGGCAGGCGGACGAAATGGGCGTCGATGTCGCTCTTGCCGCTGCGCAGTGCGTCGTCGGCTGCTTCGTCGCCGCCCGCGACGGTGAGCGGATCGAGCCGGTCGTAATGCGCGGCGCCCCATTCCTGCGCCGCCGCCATCTCCAGCATCACCGCCGGCTGCGAGGTCTTGAGCGCGAGCACGGCGATACGATCTTTGGCGCCAAAATCGCGGATCGTCGCGATCGCCGGGTTGCGGCTCAAGAGCAGGTAGGGCATCTGCACCAGCGCCGTCAGCGCGCGAATTTCCTGCGGCGTGCCACTCCGCGTGTCCCAGGCGGTAACGAAATCGGCGAGGTCGAGCGAGGCGACCAGATCGGCCTGTCCGTTCACCAGCTCGTCGATCGCGACGCCGGTGCCGGGGACGAGCCATTCCACCGTGACCTCGCCGAGCCCCCGGGCCTGCGCCTGTTTTTCGATCAGATGGTTGTGCTTGGCGACAATCAGCGGCAGCGCGGCGAGATCATTGGCGCTCACCATCCGCACGGTTATGGGATCCGCGGCGGCGATGCGCGCGACGGCCAACAGCCCGAACATCAGCGCGCCGGCAACCCCGCTCGATCGGCAACCCATGCGACTACCTGTCTCTCCCGCGAGGAGCGCAGTATATGCTGAGCCATCTCGATCGAAGGGAGGACATCATGTCCGGGCTGCTCGAGGGCAAATCGGCACTGGTCACCGGGGGCGGCGGCGGGATCGGCCGCGCGACGGCGCTCGCCTTCGCCCGCGAGGGCGCGCGGGTCGCGGTCGCCGACTATGCCGCCGACACCGCGGCCGAGACGGTGGCGCGGATCAACGCCGGCGGCGGTCAGGCGATCACGCTGACCGGCGACGTTACCCGCGAGGAGGATGTCGCGGCGATGCTCGACGACACGCTCGTCGCCTTCGGCCGGCTCGACTGCGCCTTCAACAATGCCGGGATCGCGCCCTACCAGGTCGATGCGAGCGGCAAGAAGACCGCGGAGTGGACCGAGGAATCGTTCGACCGGATGATCGAGGTCAATCTGAAGAGCGTGTGGCTCTGCATGCGCGTGGAAATCCGCCAGATGCTGACCCAGAAGGCCATGGGGGCGGGCGGCGGCGCGATCGTCAACACCGGGTCGATCGCCGGCCTCATCGGCTTGCAGACGTCGTCGGCCTATGTCGCGGCGAAGCACGGCGTGCTTGGCCTCACCAAGACCGCGGCGCTCGAATATGCCGACGACAAGATCCGCGTGAACGCGGTCTGCCCCGGCTTCATCAAGACGCGGATGACCGAGGACGCGATGCGCCGGCGCGGCGAAGCGATCATGTCGCATATTCCAGCCGGGCGCATGGGCGACCCCGGGGAGATCGCCGAGATGGTGGTGTGGCTGTGCTCCGAGCGCGCCAGCTACGTCACCGGCGCCTGCTACAACGTCGACGGCGGCTGGATGGCGGTTTGATCTCGCATTTGAATGGGGGGAGAAACACATGGCAGGACGTGCGGAGGGGCGGGTCGCGCTGGTCACCGGCGGGGCGCGCGGCATTGGCGCGGCGACCGCCGAGCGCCTGGCCGAGGACGGTGCTGCGGTCGCGTTGTGCGATCTCGATCTCGATGCCGCCGAGGCGACCGCCGCCGGGATCGCCGCACGCTGCGGCATCAAGGCGATCGGCATCAAGGCCAATGTCAGCGTCGCGCAAGAGGTCGAGCATATGGTCGAGGAGGTCGCGCTGCGCTTGGGCTCGCTCGACATCCTCGTAAACAATGCCGGGATCACCCGCGACAATTTGATCCACAAGATGACCGAGGACGATTGGGATGCCGTGGCCGGCGTGCATCTGCGCGGCGCCTTTTTGTGCTCGCGCGCGGCGCAGCGCGAGATGGTCAAGCGCAATTGGGGGCGGATCGTCAATCTGTCCTCGGTGTCGGCGCTGGGCAATCGCGGCCAGACCAACTACTCGACCGCCAAGGCCGGCCTGCAGGGCATGGCCAAGACGCTGGCCATCGAATTGGGCCGCTACGGCATCACCGCCAACGCGGTCGCGCCCGGCTTTATCGACAGCGAGATGACGCGGGCGACCGCGATCCGCCTCGGCCGCGATCCCGAGGAATGGAAGGAGGAGCGCGCCCGCGAAATCCCGGTGCGCCGCGCCGGCGTGCCGCGCGACGTCGCCAATCTGATCGCCTTCCTGTGCAGCGACGAGGCGTCGTTCATCTCCGGCCAGGTCATCTACATCGCCGGCGGCCCCAGAGCCTAGCGTGCCCGGCGCGACCTCATACAATTTCCTCACCCTCGGCGAGACCCTAGTTCGGCTGTCGCCGCCGGGGGGTGCAGCGGCTCGACCAGGCGCGGCAGCTTGAGGTCGGGATCGGCGGCAGCGAACTCAATGTCGCCTGCCTCCTGGCCCGGCTCGGTCGCCGTACTGCGTGGGTGTCGCGGCTGCCCGAGGGTCCACTCGGCCGTGTCGTCGATGGCGAAGGGCGGCGGCATGGCGTCGACATGAGCCATGTTCATTGGGTTGAGGCGCGCCAGGGTCTGATGTTCTTCGAGGCCGGGCCGCTGCCGCGCAGCGCGCGGGTCATCTACGATCGCAAGAACTCCGCGGCTTCGGGCATGACGGCCGCGGATGCCGACTGGCCGGCCCTGATCGCGGCCAGCGCGCGCATCCATCTGTCCGGCATCACCCCGGCCTTGAGCGCCGAGTGCAAGGCGCTGGTGCTGGACGTCGCAACGCGGGCCGGCAAGGCCGGCAAGCCGCTTTCCTACGATCTCAATTACCGCTCGACCCTGACGACGCCGAAAGAGGCCGAAGCCGTGCTGGCGGCTGTGGCGCCGCATCTCGAACTGCTGGTGCTGGCCGAACGCGACGCACGCGGCGTGCTTGGCTTTGCCGAGGCCGGCGAACGCTTGGCGGAGGCGATCGCTGCCCGCTACGGCGCGCCGCTGGTCGCGCTGACCCGTCCCCCCGGCGCCGACAGCGGCGACATCTTTCTTGCCCGCGGCACGCTCCGCTTTGCACCGCGCTATCCGGTCGAAATCGTCGACCGCATCGGTGCGGGCGACTCGTTTGTCGGCGGGCTGATCCACGGCATCCTCGATGGCGACTACGACCGGGCGATCCGCCTCGCCGCCTTTGCGGCGGCGGTCAGTCTGGCAACGCCGGGCGACAGCAATTATTTCGGGGCCGAAGACCTTGCCGCATTCGAGGCGGGCGAGACCGGTGGCCTGGTCCGGTGACGAGCCGGACAAGCGGCGGACCGACGGGTGGATTGAGACGGTGATCGGCCGCCGGCGTGGCGCCACCGAACTGGCGATACCACAAGCGCGCGCGACAACGATCTGCGATCAGCCGGCGTGGTCGAGAGCGTAGCCGACCGAGCGGACGGTGCGGACGAGGTCACGGCAGCCGTCGATATTGAGCGCTTTCCTGAGCCGGCGGATATGCACGTCGACCGTGCGCATCTCGACTTCGGCGTGCGGGCCCCAGACGCGGTCGAGCAGATGCTCGCGCGAGAAGACGCGGCCGGGATGGAGTAGGAAATGATGCAGGAGGCGGAACTCGGTCGGGCCAAGATGGACCGGCCTTCCGGCGCGCGAGACGCGGTGCGCGGCGAGGTCCATTGCCACGTCGGCATATCGCAGAGTCTCTTCGCCCGCGGCCGGCTGGGCTCGGCGGATCACCGCGCGCAGCCGCGCCACCAGCTCGCTCGGGCTGAACGGCTTGACGATGTAGTCGTCGGCGCCGCTGTCGAGACCGCGCACGCGGTCGGCCTCCTCGCCGCGCGCGGTCAGAAGGATGATCGGCAGCGAGCGGCTCGACGGCGCGCGGCGGATCTGGCGGCAGACCTCGAGCCCCGAGACGAGCGGCAGCATCCAGTCCAGAAGCACGGCGTCGGGCTTGTTCTCAGCGATCTGCAGAAGCGCTTCCTCGCCGTCGCCGGCGGAGCACACCGCGAACCCTTCCTTCTCGAGGTTGTAGCGTAGCAGGGTGACCAGCGGCGCTTCGTCCTCGACGATCAGGACCGTGGGCTTCATCGCGCCTGCCTTTCAGCTCCGCCCACGCGGGAGCGGGCTGCCGCCGCTGCCGCGGGCTGCATCAGTGCGCTCCCGCGGCGCGATCCGGAGCGACGACTTCGAGGCTCGACTTGTCGCCCTTGGGCCGGATCTCGGTCAGCGGCGTGCCATGCACGAGGTAATAGAGGTCCTCGGCGATGTTGGTCGCATGATCGCCGATCCGTTCGATGTTTTTCGCCATGAACAAGAGGTGCGTGCAGGGGCCAATGTTGCGCGGGTCCTCCATCATGTAGGTGAGGAACTCGCGGAACAGGCTCGAATACATCTCGTCGAGCTCTTCGTCGCGGCGCCAAACATCGAGCGCCTTGTCGGCGTCGCGCTCGATATAGGCATCGATTACGTCCTTAACCAGGCGCAATGCCAGCCCGCCCATGCGCGGCAGCGCGTGGACCGGCTGGATCGGCGGCGTCTGCGCCAGGGCGATGGAGCGCTTGGCGACATTGGCCGCGTAGTCGCAAATCCGTTCGAGATCGGCGCCGATCTTGAGCGCGGCGAAGATCTCGCGCAGGTCGCGCGCCATCGGCTGGCGCAGCGCGAGCAGCCTGATCGCCAGATTGTCCGCCTCGCGCTCGAGCTCGTCGACCTTGGCGTCGCCCTCGACGACGCGCGCGGCCAGATCGCTGTCGCGCTTGGCGACCGCATCGATCGCTGCGGCGAGCTGGCTCTCGGCGAGGCCGCCCATCTCGACGATCATCTTATTGAGGCGGCCCAGTTCCTCGTCGTAGCTCTTGATGATGTGCTCGGCAGCCATTCGCAGTCCTTTGAACTAACGGCCTCTTATCCGAAGCGGCCGGTGATGTAGTCTTCGGTGCGCTTCTCCCGCGGTACCGTGAAGATGCGTTCGGTCTCGTCGAACTCGACGAGCTCGCCCAGATACATGAATGCCGTGTGGTCGGAGCTGCGCGCCGCCTGTTGCATGTTGTGCGTGACGATGGCGATGCAATAGTCCGATTTCAACTCGGCGATCAGCTCCTCGATGCGCTGGGTCGAGATCGGATCGAGCGCCGAGGCCGGCTCGTCGAGCAGCAGGATTTCCGGCTGCACGGCAATCGCGCGGGCGATGCACAGCCGCTGCTGCTGGCCGCCCGACAGACTGAGCCCGCTTTGCCGCAGCTTATCCCTGACCTCATCCCACAGCGCGGCGCGACGCAGTGCCGATTCGACGCGATCGTCGAGCTCGGATTTCGGCAGGCGCTCGTAAAGGCGGATGCCGAAGGCGATGTTGTCGTGGATCGACATTGGGAACGGCGTCGGTTTCTGGAACACCATGCCGATCTTCGCCCGCACCACGTTGAGGTCCATTCCGGGCGAGAGGATATTCTGGCCGTCGACCAGCACCTCGCCGGTCGCGACGTGGCCGGGATAGAGCTCGTAGATGCGATTGAGGATGCGCAGGAGGGTCGACTTGCCGCAGCCGGATGGGCCGATAAACGCGGTGACGCGCCGGTCGTAGAGCGGCAGGCTGACGCCCTTGAGCGCCTCGAACTTGCCGTAGCGGAAGCCGACATTCTTGATCTGCACTTTCACCGGCAGCGGGTTGTCCACTGCCACTGGGCCGGACTCCACCGGCTCTTCCGGCGGCATGGGGGTTCTCATTGCCAAGGACACACTCATTTTTGCAGGCCACTCCACGAAGCGAACAGGCGGGCGCCGATGTTGAGGATCAGGATCGTCGCGGTGATCAGCAACGCGCCGGCCCAGGCGAGGCTCTGCCAGTCGGCGTAGGGGCTCATCGCGAACTGGAAGATGACGACCGGCAGATTGGCCATCGGCGCGTTGAGATTGGTGCTCCAGAACTGGTTGTTGAGCGCGGTGAACAGCAACGGCGCGGTCTCGCCCGAGATGCGCGCCACCGCCAGCAGCACCCCGGTCAGCATGCCCTGCACCGCCGATCGGTAGGTCACCATGACGATGATCTTCCATTTCGGCGAGCCGAGGGCGGCGGCGGCCTCGCGCAGCGCATTCGGCACCAAGGTCAGCATGTCCTCGGTGGTGCGGACGATGACCGGGATCATGATGATCGCCAGCGCGACCGAGCCGGCCCAAGCCGAGAAATGGCCCATCGGGACGACCAGGATCGCATAGACGAACAGCCCGATGATGATCGACGGCGCGCTCAGCAGGATGTCGTTGATGAAGCGGACGAACTCGCCGAGTCGGCTGCCATGCGCGTACTCGGCGAGAAAGGTGCCGGCGAGGATTCCGGTCGGAGTGCCGACGAGCGTGGCAATCACGGTCATTGCCAAACTGCCGAAGATCGCATTCATCAGACCGCCGGCGCTGCCGGGCGGCGGTGTCGCCTGGGTGACGAGAGTGAGGCTAAGCGCTCCGACGCCGTTGACGAGCAGCGTTCCGAGCACCAAGACGAGGAACAAGAGGCCGAACGCGGTCGCGCCGAGCGACAGCGCGACGACCAGGTAGTTCGACAGGCGGCGGCGCGTGTAGAGCTGCATCACGCCGCCGCTCCGGCGCCCTTCTGCAGGCGGATCAGCATCACCTTTGCCGCCGCCAGGACGATGAAGGTGATGATGAAGAGGATGAAGCCCAACCCGATCAGCGAGGATTGGTAGAGATCGCCGACCGCCTCGGTGAATTCATTGGCGAGCGCCGCCGAGATCGTCGTCCCCGGCTGCAAGATCGAGGCATGGATGTGGTGCGAATTGCCGATGACGAAGGTCACCGCCATCGTTTCGCCGAGGGCGCGGCCGAGCCCCAGCAGGATCCCGCCGACGACGCCGATTCTCGTGTAGGGCAGCACCACGCGCCAGACGACCTCGGTCGTCGTCGCGCCAATGCCGTAGGCGCTCTCCTTCAGCATCGGAGGGACGGTTTCGAACACGTCGCGCATCACCGAGGCGATGAACGGCAAAACCATGACGGCCAGGATGAACCCGGCGGTCAGCACGCCGATCCCGAGCGGCGGGCCGGCGAACAGCATGCCGATGCCGGGAATCTTGCCGAGCGTCGCGATCAACGCCGGCTCGATGTGCTCCTGGATGAACGGGGCGAGGACGAAGAGGCCCCAGATGCCGTAGATGATGCTGGGGATCGCTGCCAGCAGCTCGATCATCGTGCCGAGCGGTCGTCTGAGCCATTTCGGGCACAGCTCGGTGATGAACAGCGCCACCCCGAACGCCACCGGAATGCCGATCAGCATGGCGATCAGCGAGGTGACCAGCGTTCCGTAGATCGGCGCCAGCGCCCCGAAATTATCGGTGACCGGGTTCCAGGCGCTGCCGACGATGAAACCAAGACCGAATTGGCGGAATGCCGGCAGCGCGCCATAGCCGAGCGAAACGATGACGCCGCCGAGGATCAGCAGAACCAGGACCGCAAACACGATGGTCAAGCCGTGAAACACCGTGTCGCCCGCGCTGCCGGCGGGCCGCCGGCGAGCCGCCGGTTGCGGGATCGCGACCATCTCAGCTTCAGCCGTCACGCAGATTCTCCGGGAAACTCTGCAAGAAAGGGCGGGAGGCGCTGGCCTCCCGCATTTGCCGAACTCTACGAACCCTGGCCGGTCCAGACCGGTTTGCTGTCGGGCCCGACGATCGTCTTCCAGCTCTGCTCGACCGCACCGATGACGGTGGCGGGCATCGGCACGTAGTCGAGGCTCTCGGCCAGCTGACTGCCATTGCGATAGGCCCAGTCGAAGAAGCTCAGCACTTCGCGCGCGATCTGCGGCTTGTCTTGCTGGTGGTGCATCAGGATGAAGGTGGCGCCGGTGATCGGCCAGCTGTCCTTGCCGGGCTGGTCGGTCAGCAGCAGGTAGAAGCCGGGCGCCTTGGACCAGTCGGCGTTGGCGGCCGCGGCCTGGAAGGTCTTGGCATCGGGCGACACGAACGCGCCGTCGTGGTTCTTCAGCTGCGCGAACGTCATCTTGTTCTGCAGCGCATAGGCGTATTCGACGTAGCCGATCGCGCCGTCGGTGCGCGTCGTCAACGCCGCGACCCCCTCATTGCCCTTGCCGCCGAGACCGCCCGGAAACTCGACCGAGGTGTTCTCGCCGATCTTCGCCTTGAAGTCCGGGTCGACGCTCGACAGGTAATGGGTGAAGATAAAGTTCGTGCCCGACCCGTCGGAGCGATGCACGGTGGCGATCGCCTTGTCGGGGAGCTTGAGGTCCGGGTTAAGCGCGGCGATCGCCGGGTCGTTCCAATTGGTGATCGTGCCGAGAAACATGCCGGCAAGCACCTTGCCGTCGAGCTTCAACTGGCCCGGCTGAACCCCTTGCAGATTGACCACCGGCACGACGCCGCCCATCACCATCGGGAATTGCTGCAGCCCGTTCTTGTCGAGGTCCTCGGGCTTCAACGGCATGTCCGAGGCGCCGAAATCGACGGTCTTAGCCTCGATCTGCTTGATGCCGCCGCCGGATCCAATCGACTGATAGTTCATGCTGGTGCCGGTCTTTTCCTTATAGGCCTCGGCCCACTTGGCGTAGATCGGGTAAGGGAAGGTGGCGCCGGCTCCGGAAATCTCGGCGGCGCCCGCCGGGATCGCCGCGCAGATCAAGGCGGCAAACGCGGCGGATAGTAGGGTGCGGCTTGCGGGCACTTCCGTCTCCGTAGGTGAATTGCAGGGCTCGGCCTTGGCTCGGCCGCCTGCTTTCTACGTGGGCGCCGCGAAGGTTCTATGGCACTTCTGTTACGGTTCGATGACGGTCTCTAACCGCTCCGCGCCGGCCATTTGCAGCCACACGGTGAAGGTCGACCCGACACCGAGCGCGCTCGAGATCTCCAGCCGGCCGCGATGGCGGTTGAGGATGTGCTTGACGATCGCCAAGCCCAGCCCGGTGCCGCCGAGTTCGCGCGAGCGGGCGTTGTCCACCCGGTAGAACCGTTCGGTGAGGCGCGGGAGATGCTCGCCTGGTATGCCCTCGCCCTGGTCGCTGACTGCGATCCGCACGAAATGACCGCCCGTGCCCGAATTGGTGCTGGGACAATCCGCCGCAACCGTCACGGTGGTCTTCGGCCGGCCATATTTGATCGCGTTGTCGATCAGGTTCTGGAACACTTGGGCGAGTTCATCCTCGTCGCCGAGCACGCTGGGAAGATCGTCCGGCAGCGAAAGCTCGAGGGACGTACCGCGCTCCGATGCGCGCAGCTCCAGGACGTCGGCGACCTGCTCGATCAGCGGCGCGATCTCGACCTGGCTCTTCGGCGCGACATGCTCGTTCAATTCGATCCGCGACAGCGACAGCAAATCATCGACGAGGCGCGACATCCGCCCCGCCTCGCCGCGCATGATGCCGAGAAAGCGGTCGCGCGCGACACCGTCGTCATGCGCCGCGCCGAGCAGCGTCTCGATGAACCCGACCAGCGTCGCCAGCGGGGTCTTCAGCTCATGCCCGGCATTGGCGACGAAATCGGCGCGCATCTGCTCGGCGGCCTTCAGCGCCGTAATGTCGTGCAAGGTCAGGATCGCCGCGGCGCCCCCCAGCGCCGCATCTTCGACCCGGGCGATTCGCGCCCGCATCACCCGCTCGACTGGAACCGACAGGGTGAAATCGACGATCCGGGCAGTGGCTCCGCCCAGCACCGCGTCGGCCGCCGTCAGCACCACCGGGTTGCGCAGCGAGGCGGCGAGATCGCTGGCCTCCGGCACGATGCCGACGAATTCGGCCGCCGCCGGGTTGGCGCGCACGATCCGGCGCTGGCGGTCGATCAGGATCAGCGGGTCGGGCACCGCCGCGAACACCGCCTCGGCTCCGGCTAGCGCCGTTTCGGCGCGCTGGCTGCGCTCGCGCCAGCCCCGGTTGAGGCGCAGCGCCGACTGCCACAGTGCGGCGGCGCTGCGGCCGAGATGACCCACCCGGCGCGACGCGGCGGTCTCGGCGGCGGCTTCGGCCGCCGGCCCGAACCCGTCGATCGCTGCCTGTACGCGGGTCAGGGACAGCACGAAGGGGGTTACGCCGATCGCCAGCAGGACGAGGATCGCCGCCGCCGCCGCAAGGGCCGTGGCGAGGTCGACGCGTCCGGCGAAAAACAATCCAGCTAGCACCGCCGCGCTCGGCAGCGCGAGGCCGATCGCCAGCGGCGGCACGCGGCGGAGGCCCCGAAAGTTCACGATCTTTGTCGCTTTGGCCGGGCCTGACCCGGCCTTCCACGTCCTTGCACTCCCTGGTTCGCCAAGACGCGGCCCCCCGGATCGATGCCGGAGGAGCGGAAGCCTTCAGAGTGCGTCAGGGCAAGTTCACCTTATCGCATCGTGCGCCGCGAGTGCGGCGAGGTTTACAAGGTCGGAGACGGTGGCGCCGATATTGACGATCTGCACCGGGTGGGCGAACCCCATCAATAGCGGCCCAACCGCGGTGCCTCCGCCGAGATGGGCGAGGAGCTTGGCGCTGATGTTGGCGCTGTGCAGGTCGGGCATGATCAGGATATTAGCCGGGCCCGTGAGGCGGCAGAACGGGTAGAGGCGGCGCATCAGCCCCGGATCGAGCGCGACGTCGGCGCTCATTTCGCCGTCATATTCGAAATCGACGCCGCGCCCGTCGAGCAGCGCCACCGCCTCGCGCACGCGGCCGGCGCCGTCGCCCATGGGATTGCCGAAATTCGAGTAGGAGAGCAGCGCGACGCGCGGCTCGAGGCCTAGCTCGCGCGCCTTCGCCGCCGCTTCGACGGCGATATCGGCGAGCTGGGCGGCGGTCGGGTTCTCGTGCACCAGGGTATCGGCAAGCAGCACGGTATGCGCCCGTGCCAGCAGCACGGTCAGGCCGAACATCTCGCAGCCCGATTTCATTTCGATGACACGCGACACCTCGTCGAGCACGTCGAACGAGTTGCGCGTCACCCCGGTGACCATCGCGTCGGCGTCGCCGCAGGCCACCATGCAGGCGGCGAAGACGTTGCGGTCCTGGTTCACCAGGCGCTGGCAGTCGCGGTAGAGCATGCCGTGCCGCTGCTGGCGCTTGTAGAGGAACTCGGTGTAGCGCTGGTTGCTGGTCGACAGCCGCGCGTTGTGGATTTCGAGCGGCGCGCCGGAGGTCAGCCCTATCGCCGCCATCGTTGCGTGGATGCGGTCCTCGCGCCCGACCAGAACCGGCGTGCCGTAGCCGCTGTCGGCATAGACGAGCGCGGCGCGGATCGTCATCTCCTCCTCGCCCTCGGCGAAGACGACGCGCTTCGGGGCGCGCTGGACCTTCTCGAAGATCAGCTCGAGCCGCGCCGCGGTCGGGTCGAGCCGGGCGCGCAAGGTGCGCTTGTAGGCGGCCATGTCGGCGATGGGCTTGCGTGCGACGCCCGAATCCATCGCCGCCTGCGCCACCGCGGAGGGCACCGCCCAGATGAGGCGCGGATCGAACGGGGCCGGGATGATGTAGTCCGGCCCGTAGCGCAGCCGCTGCCCGGCATAGGCGGCGGCGACCTCGTCGGGAACGTCCTCGCGCGCCAGCCGCGCCAGCGCCTCGGCGGCGGCGATCTTCATCGCCTCGTTGATCTGCGACGCGCGCACGTCGAGCGCGCCGCGGAAGATATAGGGGAAGCCGAGGACGTTGTTGACCTGGTTTGGATAGTCCGAGCGGCCGGTGGCGATAATCGCGTCGGGCCGTACCGCGCGGGCGTCTTCCGGGGTGATCTCGGGGTCGGGGTTTGCCATCGCGAAGATGATCGGCTTGTCGGCCATGGCCTTGATCATCTCCTGCGTCACCGCGCCCTTGGCGGAGAGGCCAAAGAAAACGTCGGCGCCGTCGATCGCCTCGGCGAGGGTGCGCGCGCTTGTCTCGACCGCGTGCGCCGATTTCCACTGGTTCATGCCGTCGCTGCGGCCGCGATAGATGACGCCGCGCGTGTCGCAGAGCACGACGTTGGCGCCGGGCAGGCCCATCGATTTCAACAGCTCGACGCAGGCGATCGAGGCGGCGCCCGCGCCGTTCACCACCATCTTGATGCCCTTCAAGTCGCGCTTGGTCAGATGCAGCGCGTTGATGAGCCCGGCGGTGGCGATGATCGCGGTGCCGTGCTGGTCGTCATGGAAGACCGGAATGTCGAGCAGCTCGCGCAGCCGCTCCTCGATCACGAAGCATTCCGGAGCGCGGATGTCCTCGAGGTTGATGCCGCCGAACGCCGGATGCAGGAAGCGCACGCAATTGACGAATTCGTCGACATCCTTGGTGTCGATCTCGAGGTCGATCGAGTCGATATCGGCAAAGCGCTTGAACAGCGCCGCCTTGCCTTCCATCACCGGCTTCGCCGCCAGCGCGCCGAGATCGCCGAGCCCCAAGACCGCGGTGCCGTTCGAGACGACCGCGACAAAATTGCCTTTAGAGGTGTAGTCGAAGGCCAGGCTCGGATCGCGCTCGATCGCAAGGCAGGGATAGGCGACCCCCGGCGAATAGGCGAGCGACAGGTCGAGCTGCGTCACCAGCGGCTTGTGCGGCGCGATCGACAGCTTGCCGGGGCGCCCCTCGGCGTGGAATTGCAGGGCCTCGTCTTCGGTGGCGTTGATCTTGCCGGTGTCCATACGCCCCAGCGCTCCTCGTGATTTTTGTATTATGGCAGTGGGCCAAGTCTAAGCGCGGCCTGAGCCTGGCGTCAAAGCTAGGCCTTCTCCAGCACCGCGTACATGTTGTCGCTGGTGGGCAACCGGTCGGTAGGTCCGAACCGGGCGCGGTAGCCGCAAACTTCCGCCATCCGCGTGAGGCTCGCCGGGGTGAAATAGTTGAGATGGTCGGGGTAGCGCAGCCCGCACCATTTGCGGCCGGTGAGATGGCGGTTGAGCGAGGCGTAATTCGGCACCTTGACCAGCGCGACCCCGCCTGCCGCGAGCGCGCGGTGCAACTCTGCGAGCACGGCGCGCGGGTGGAGCTCGTGCTCCAGGTAAGAGCGCAGGGTCGCGGCGGTGAAGAAGCCGTCGGCGAAGCTCTTGAGACCCTCGACCGACGGCGCGTTGACCGCCCAGCCCCCGCGTTCGGCGAAGAGGCGGTTGGCGGTCGCGGCGGCCTCGCTCGAAATCTCGATGCCGAACGGCACATAGGCATCGGAGAGCCCGGCGAGTTGCGTCCCGGTGCCGCAGCCGAGATCGACGACATTGCCCGGCTGTGCGTGGCGGGCAACGAGGGTGGGCATGGTCTTGCGCGGCAGGATCCGCATTCGCGCCCGCGTCAGTTTGCTCAAGCGATGCGAGATGGGCCGCAGCGCGGCGCGGCGCTCGACCTCGCCGACCGTGGTCTTCTCCCAGGCCATCGCCTCGAACAGCGCGGCGTAGTCCGGCGCGCGGTCGAGATAGGCGAAGCCGCAGCGTCGGCACTCGACCAGTCGCCAGATGCCCTCGCCATAGCCGGGGCGCGACGCGGCATCCTCGGCGCCGCAGAGTGGGCACGCCCGCTCTACCACCCGCACCGTGCCATAGCGTCCGGTATCGTAAAATTCGCCGCTGTGCGGGGTCGGCGGGATGTCGTTCATGTCGGCAACGGCATTGACAGTAAAAGGCCCGTCATTATAGTCACGCCTCCCGGACGGGAGCGGCCCGTCCGATACGTTTTCACGCCACAAACGACGGCCGGGCGGCGTGCCCATCCTGAGGCAACGGTCAAGATGTTCGCAGTCATCCGCACCGGCGGCAAGCAGTACAAGGTCGCCCAGGGCGACGTGATTGCCGTCGAGAAGCTCGCCGGCGATCCCGGCGCGACGATCGAACTCGCCGAAGTGCTGATGGTCGGCGAAGGCGCCGGCATCTCGGCCGGCGCGCCGCTGGTCGCCGGCGCTTCGGTCAGCGCCGAGCTGGTCGAGCATCGCCGCGGCGAAAAGATCATCGTCTTCAAGAAGAAGCGGCGGCATAATTACCGGCGCAAGAACGGCCACCGCCAGCACGAGACGGTGCTGCGGATCACCGGGATCAATACCGCCGCGGCGGAAGGCGGTTCGGCGCCGCGCCGCGCGGGGAGGGTCAGCGATGGCGCATAAGAAAGCGGGCGGGTCGTCCCGCAACGGGCGCGACAGCCGCGGACGGCGGCTCGGCGTCAAGAAATTCGGCGGCGAGATCGTCGTCGCCGGCAACATCATCGTGCGCCAGCGCGGCACCAAGTTCCATCCGGGCGGCGAGGTCGGCATGGGCCGCGACCACACGCTGTTCGCGCTCATCGACGGTGCCGTCAAATTTCACAAGGGGTTGGGCGGGCGCACCTATATCACGGTGGTGCCGCAGCCGGCGGAAGCCGCCGAATAGCCGTTCCCCACGAGATTGCATCAGCAGGGGAGCGGCTCGCCGCTCCTTTTTTGTTGCCGCCACTCTCTTATCTGTTGCCGAGCGCCATGAAGTTCCTCGACCAATGCAAGATTTACGTGAAGAGCGGCGACGGCGGTCGCGGCTCGATGAGCTTTCGGCGTGAGAAGTTCATCGAGTTCGGCGGGCCCGACGGCGGCGATGGCGGCAAGGGCGGCGACATCATCTTCGTCGCGCAGGACAACCTCAACACACTGATCGACTATCGCTATCAGCAGCATTTCCGCGCGCAGAACGGGCGCGGCGGCGCCGGACGCGACCGCAGCGGCGCCGGCGGGCGCGACCTCGTCCTGAAGGTGCCGGTGGGCACGCAGATCCTCGGTGAGGACAACGAGACCGTGATTGCCGATTTCACCCGCGCCGGCCAGCGCCGGGTGCTGCTGCGCGGCGGCGACGGCGGGTTCGGCAACGCCCACTACAAAAGCTCGACCAACCAGGCGCCGCGCCGCGCCGATCTGGGCTGGCCGGGCGCCGAGGCCTGGGTCTGGCTGCGCCTCAAGCTGATTGCCGATGCTGGGCTGGTCGGCCTTCCCAATGCGGGGAAATCGACTCTGCTGGCGCGGCTGTCGCATGCCAAGCCCAAGATCGCGGATTATCCGTTTACTACGTTGCGGCCGCAGCTCGGCGTGGTGCGGCTCGGCGACCGCGAATTCGTGCTCGCCGACCTGCCGGGCCTCATCGAAGGCGCCAGCGAGGGCGCCGGCCTCGGCACCCGCTTCCTCGGGCATGTCGAGCGTTGCGCGGTGGTGCTGCAGCTGATCGACGGCACTGAGGACGATGTCGGCGGCGCCTACAAGACGATCCGGCGCGAGCTGCGCTCCTACGGCCATGGCCTCGCCGCCAAGCCCGAGATCGTCGGCCTAAACAAGATCGACGCCATGCCGGCCGACGAGGTGCGCCGCAAGTGCCGCGCGCTCTCCCGCGCCGCCGGCCCCGGCGCAACGGTGCTGCCGCTGTCCGGCGTCAGCGGCGCCGGGGTTTCCGAGATCGTCGGCGCGCTCCTCGCCGCGATCGACACCGCGCGGGAAGACGCGCTGGTCGAGGCGTGATGGACGCCCTTACCGCCAATGTCGCGCCCGCCGCTGCGCTCGCCGCGGCGAAACGGCTCGTCGTCAAGATCGGCTCGGCGCTGCTCGCCGGCGACAATGGCGACATCCACCGCGCCTGGCTTGATGCGCTGGCCGCCGACGTCGCGCGCTGTCGCGCCCGTGGCCAGGAGATCATCCTGGTGTCGTCGGGTGCGATCGCGGTTGGACGGCGCCATCTCGGGCTCGGCGGCCGGGCGCTCAAACTCGAGGAAAAGCAGGCGGCGGCGGCGACCGGGCAGATCCGCCTCGCGCATGCCTATCAGGAGGCGCTTGCCCGCCACAACATCACCGTGGCGCAGATCCTGCTCACCCCCGACGATACCGAGGCGCGCCAACGCCACCTCAACGCCCGCGCCACCTTCGCGCAACTCCTGGCGCTGGGTGCGGTGCCGCTGGTCAACGAGAACGATACGGTCGCGACCGCCGAAATCCGCTTCGGCGACAACGATCGGCTCGCCGCGCGGGTGGCGCAGATGACGAGCGCCGACATGCTGGTGCTGTTGAGCGATATCGACGGGCTCTACAGCGCCGATCCGCGCCACGACAAGGCGGCTCGGCATATTCCGCTGATCCGCGAGATCGGCCTGGAGGTCGAGGCGATGGCCGGCTCGGCGCCGCCCGGCTACAGCTCGGGCGGCATGGTGACCAAGCTCGCCGCGGCGCGGATCGCGATGGGCGCCGGCTGCCACATGCTGATCGCCAAGGGCGGTACCAAGGGGCCGCTCGCCGCGATCGAGGCGGGTGCCCGCGCCAGCCTCTTCCTGCCGCGGGCCGAACCGCGCTCGGCGCGCAAGGCGTGGATCGCCGGCGCGGTCAACCCCGCCGGCACGGTCGTGGTCGACGACGGCGCGGCGATCGCGCTGCGCCAGGGAAAGAGCCTGCTGCCCGCGGGAGTGGTTGCGGTCGAGGGCGCCTTCGAGCGCGGCGATTGCGTGGTTGTCCGCACCCGGGCGGGGATCGAGGCGGGGCGCGGGCTTTCGGCCTACGCCAGCAGCGACATCCACCGCATCGCCGGGCACAAGAGCGGTGAAATCGCGACGATCCTCGGCTATCGTGGCCGCGACGAGATCATCCACCGCGACGATCTGGTACTGACCGAGTTGCCATGAGCGCCGACACGATCATCCGCGAAAAGCGCCAGGCCCCCGAGGCTGAACAAGCCAGCCTCGCCGCGACGATGGCCGAGCTTGGGCGCAAGGCACGCGAGGCGGCGTCGCAGCTGGCGCTTGCCTCGGCCGAGGTCAAGGTTATGGCGCTGAAGGCGGCGGCGAAGGCGGTGCGCGGCCGGCAGGACGAAATCCTCGCCGCCAATGCCGAGGATGTCGCCGCGGCGAAGGCGGCCGGGATCGGCGCGGCGCTGATCGACCGACTCGCGCTCGACCCCAAGCGTGTCGAGGGGATTGCCGCCGGTCTCGAGGAGATTGCCGCCCAGCCCGATCCGGTCGGCAAGGTGCTGGCGCAGTGGACCCGACCCAATGGGCTCGATATCTCGCGTGTATCGCTACCACTCGGTGTCATAGGAATTATATATGAGAGCCGGCCCAACGTGACCGCCGACGCGGGCGGGCTGGCGTTGAAGTCGGGCAATGCCGCGATCCTGCGCGGCGGCTCGGAAAGCTTTCATTCGTCGCGCGCCCTCGTCGCGGCCCTGCAGGACGGGCTGCGCACCGCCGGGCTGCCCGAGGCGGCGATCCAGCTCGTGCCGACGCGCGACCGCGAGGCGGTGGGCTACATGCTGGGAATGAGCGGGGTCATCGACATCATCGTGCCGCGCGGCGGCGCTTCGCTCATCGAGCGCGTGCAGCGCGAGAGCCGCATCCCGGTCATCGCCCATCTGGAAGGGCTCTGCCACACCTATATCGACGGCGCCGCCGATCCCGAGAAGGCGCGATCGATCGCGCTCAACGCCAAGATGCGCCGGGTCTCGATCTGCGGCGCAACCGAAACCTTGCTCGTCGACCGCAAGGCGACGGCGATGCTGCCGCCGATCCTCGCCGATCTGCGTGCCGCCGGCTGCGAGTTGCGCGGCGACCCGGACGTGCTGGCGCTGGATGCGGGCGTGGCTCCGGCGAGTGAAGCGGATTGGACGACCGAATATCTCGACGCGATCCTCGCGGTGCGAATAGTCGATGGCGTTGCCGGTGCGATCGACCATATCGAGCGCTACGGCTCGCATCACACCGACGCGATCGTCACCGAGGATCCGGCAATCGCCGAGCGCTTCCTGCGCGAGGTCGACAGCGCGATCGTCCTGGTCAACGCCTCGACCCAGTTCGCCGATGGCGGCGAGTTCGGCATGGGCGCCGAGATCGGCATCTCGACCCAGCGCCTGCCCCCGCGCGGGCCGGTCGGTGCGGCCGAGCTGACGACGTATAAATATCTTGTGCGCGGCAACGGGCAGGTGCGCCCCTGAACGAGACATATGGCCGTCCGCATCGTCGCATCGGGCTCCTCGGCGGCTCGTTCAACCCGGCCCATAGCGGGCATCTGCACATCAGCCTCTTGGCCTTGCAGCGCCTCGACCTCGACGAGGTGTGGTGGCTAGTATCGCCACAGAACCCGCTGAAGCCGGCGAAGGGAATGGCGCCGTTTGCCCGGCGGCTCGCCGGCGCGGAAGCGTTCGCCAAGGGCCATCCGCGGATCAAGATCAGCGCGATCGAGGCGGCGCTGCATACGACCTACACCGCCGATACGATCCGTGCGCTCAACCGGCGTTTCCCGCACACCCGCTTCGTCTGGCTGACGGGCGGCGACAACCTGTCGCAATTGCCGCACTGGCGGCGCTGGACGGAGATCGTCGACAGCGTGCCGATCGCGGTATTCGACCGGCCGCAGACCTCGTTGAAGGCCTTGGCCGGCATGGCGGCGCAGCGTTATGCCGGCGCGCGGGTCGCCGCGGCGCATGCCCGCCGGCTCGCCGAGATGAAGGCCCCCGCCTGGGTGTTCATCCATGCGAAGCTCGATCCGAGCTCGGCGACGGCGATCCGCGCCAGGCGGATGAGCCGACCGAAAACACCGAAGGAGACCGCAACGACCGCCACGATCGCCGCCCTGCCCGCTCGCCGCCGCCGCAAACCCCGGTCCGAAACACCGCCGGCGCCGGAGTTGTTGACCCGCATCATCGCCGGCCTCGAAGACGGCAAGGCCGAGAACATCGTCACCATCGACCTCGCCGGTAAGACGCTGATCGCCGACTACATGGTGGTCGCGAGCGGCCGCTCGTCGCGCCAGGTCGTCGCCCTGACCGAGCATCTGGTCGAGGCGCTGCCGCGCAAATGGCGCGTCTCGGTCGAAGGCAAGGCCCAGGGCGACTGGGTGCTGGTCGATGCCGGTGACGTCATCGTCCACATCTTCCGGCCGGAAATTCGCACCTATTACAATCTTGAGAAGATGTGGGGCGAGCATCTGCCCGACGCCGAGATCGCCGGCGAGTAGGGCGGTCGAGCCATCCGCATCGTCATCCTCGCGATCGGCAGGCAGCGCCGCGGTCCGCTGAGCGAACTCCAGGCCGAATACCTGAAGCGTCTCAATCCGCCGCCGGTGATCGTCGAGCTCGAGGAAAGACGCAGATCGCCGCCGGTCCAGCTGAGGGCGCGTGAGGCCGAATTGATCCTCGCCGCGTTGCCCGAGGGCGCGCGGCTCGTCGCGCTCGACGAAAAAGGGTCCGCCTGGTCGAGCCGAGATCTCGCCTCGCGGGTGGCGCAATGGCGCGATCGGGGGGTGGCGACGCTTGCCTTTGCGATCGGCGGTGCCGACGGGCTCGGGCAGGCGGTCGTCGACCGGGCCGAGACGATCCTTTCGCTGGGCGCGATGACCTGGCCGCACCTGCTGGCGCGCAGCCTCCTGCTCGAACAGCTCTACCGCGCCCAGCAAATCCTCGCCGGCCACCCGTATCACCGGGACTAGGGGCCGTAACCATTCGGAATGTATCGCCGAACCTGGCGTTTCGCGTATATATCGCCGGTCAAATTCTGTGAGGCTCCGTGACGATGACGCCGCGTCCCCGCCCGGTCGTGCTCTGCATCCTCGACGGCTGGGGCGAGCGGCCGGATGCCGACGACAACGCGATCGCGCGGGCCAAGACCCCGGTCTGGCACCGGCTGATGGCGCATTGGCCGCATTCGCATCTGCAGGCGAGCGAGCATTATGTCGGGCTGCCCGACGGGCAGATGGGCAATTCCGAGGTCGGCCACACCAATCTCGGCGCCGGGCGGGTAGTGATGCAGGATTTGCCGCGCATCCGCGCGGCGGTGAAATCCGGCGAATTGGCCACCATGCCAGCGCTCGGCGAGTTTGTCGCCAAGGTCAAGGCCAAGACCGGCACGGTGCACGTCTTCGGGCTGATGTCGCCCGGCGGCGTGCATTCGCATCAAGGCCAGATCGCCGCGCTGTGCCGCATCCTCGCCAAGGCCGGCCTGCGGGTCGCGGTCCATGCCGTGCTCGACGGGCGCGACACGCCGCCCAAATCGGCGCTCGGATACCTGAAGCAGTTCAAGGCCAATACCGAGGGCGCCGGCGACATCGCCATCGCGACGGTCAGCGGCCGCTATTACGCGATGGACCGCGACAAGCGCTGGGACCGCGTCGAAAAAGCCTATGCGATGCTGACCGAGGCGGTCGGCCGGAAGGCTCTCGATCCGCTGGCCGCGGTCGGAATCGCATATGCCGAGGGCGAAACCGACGAGTTCGTGCTGCCGACCGCGATCGGCTCCTACGCCGGGATGAACAATGGCGACGGGCTGCTGCTGGCGAATTTCCGCGCCGACCGCATCCGGGAGATCGCCGCCGCGCTTCTCGACCCCGGTTTCACCGGCTTTGCCCGCAACAAGCTCGTCGATTTTTCGAGCGCGCTGGGGCTCGTCGAATATTCCGAGGAGCTGAACCGCTTTCTCGCGACCCTGTTCCCGCCCGACCGTCTCGAAGACTCGCTCGGCGAGATCGTCTCGCGCGCCGGCATGACCCAACTGCGCATCGCCGAGACCGAGAAATACGCGCACGTCACGTTCTTCTTCAACGGCGGGCGCGAGACCGTGTTTCCCGGCGAGGAGCGCATCCTGGTGCCCTCGCCCAAGGTCGCGACCTACGACAAGCAGCCGCAGATGTCGGCGCCGGAGGTGACCGACAAGGTGGTGGCGGCGATCCAGTCGGGAAAATTCGACCTCGTCGTGCTTAACTACGCCAATACCGACATGGTCGGGCATACCGGGCTCTTCGACGCGGCCGAGCACGCGGTCGAGGCGGTCGACCGATGCCTCGGGCGGCTGGCGCAGGCGGTGGAGGCGGCGGGCGGCACCCTCGTCATCACCGCCGATCACGGCAATGCCGAGATGATGCGCGACCCCGAGACCGGCGAGCCGCACACTGCGCATACGCTCAACCCGGTACCGTTCATCGTGGTCAATCCACCGGTCGCGATCCGCGAAGTACAGAACGGGCGCCTCGCCGATGTCGCGCCGACGCTTCTGGCGCTGCTCGGCCTGCCGCTTCCGGGGGCGATGACGGGTCACTCGCTGTTTGGCGCCGCCGAGGCGCAACGGCGCGCCGCGGGGTGAGATCGGCGTGATCCGCATGCGGCGCGGGCTGTTGTCCGCAATTGTCGTTGGCGGTCTGCTGCTGCCGGCCGGGCCGCCCTTCGCGGCGCCTGAAAAGCCGAACGTCGACGCCGATGTCGCCCAGTTTGCCGGCGTCCGGCTGGAGGCGGTTGCCGCCGCCCGGGCTGAACAGAAGAAGGAGCGAGGGCTCGTCGCGCTCGATCTTGCCATCGGGGTTATGGAGCTCGGCGCGGCGACCAAGCAGCAGCAGTTCGAGCAGAGCGGCGAGGCGCAGGAGCGGCTTCTGGGAGTGCTCGAACGCCTGGCCCGCGCGCCGCCTGGATCTATCGCCTTTGCTCCCGAGGGTCCGGTCGACCGGGTGCGCAGCGGCATCCTCATCGCCGCCGCGGTGCCGGCGTTGCAGGCCCAGGCGCAGGCTCTGTCCGGACAAGTTGCCGCGTTGGCGGCGGCGCGCTCGGAGATCGCCGCCCGGAAAGACGAAGCCGCCGCGGCACGCCAGGCGCTGGTGAAGGCCCGCGAGGCACTCGTCCTGTTGCTCGGCCGCCGCGGCGAGCTGATTGGCCGGCTGCTGCACGACGACCCGAAATCGGCGGGTGCAAGCGACCTCGGCACGCAGGCGAGCGATCTTTTCGACCTCATCAAGCGCGCCGATGCCGCGACCGATTTGCGTAACAAACAGCTCATCGTCCGTCTGAGCGCAGGTGCGCCCGCGAAAAAAGGTCTGCCGCCGCCGACCGATCCGACCCGTCCCAAGGAGCTGCGCTCTTTCGACGCGCCGCGCGTAACGATGGTTTGGCCGGTCGCCGGCGATATCACCCATCGCTTCGGCGAGGCCGATAAATCCGGCAGACCGAGCCAGGGCCTGACGATGAGCGTGCTGCCGAACGGGGTGGTCGTCGCGCCGTTCGACGGGCAGGTCCAATATGCCGGCGTTTTCGGCGCCTACGGGCTGATCTTGATCATACGGCACGGCGCCGACTATCATTCGCTCCTGGCCGGGTTGGGCCGGGCCGATGTGACATCGGGTCAATGGCTTCTGGCGGGCGAGCCGGTGGGTGCTCTCCCGGAGACTGACGAGAAGAACGCCAGCGCGACGTTTTACATGGAATTGCGCCGGGATGGGCGACCGGTCGATCCGCAGTCGCGGCTTGTGAGCCGCGACGTGAAGCCCGAGGACAGCAAGGTGCGTGAATGAAACGCTTGGGGCTGATCGCGGCGCTCGCCGCAGCGCTCTTGATACTGCCGATGCGCCACGTCGTCGTCGCCGAGGCGACGACGACGAACACGGCCGAGACTTACAAGGAGCTCAACCTTTTCGGCGACGTGTTCGAGAAGGTGCGCAGCGACTATGTCGACGAGGTCAGCGACGATACGCTGATCGAAGGCGCGATCAACGGCATGTTGACCTCGCTCGATCCGCATTCGAACTACCTCAACGCCAAGAACTTCAACGACATGAAGGTCCAGACCCGTGGCGAGTTCGGCGGGCTCGGGATCGAGGTGTCGATGGAGAACGGGCTCATCAAGGTGGTCTCGCCCATCGACGATACGCCGGCGGCGCGCGCCGGGCTGAAGCCAGGCGATCTCATCACCCATCTCGACGGCAATCCGGTGCAGGGGATGACCCTGCCCGAGGCGGTCGAGAAGATGCGCGGCCCCGTCAACAGCGAGGTGACGCTAAAGATCCGCCGCGCCGGGAAGGATCCGTTCGACGTCAAGCTGGTGCGCGCGACGATCAAGATCCAGTCGGTGCGCTCGCACCTGGAGGGCGACAACATCGCCTATATCCGCATCACCAGCTTTACCGAGCAGACCGATGTCGGGCTCAACAACGCGATGAAGGCGTTGAAGCAGCAGGCGGGCAACAAGCTTGCCGGGGTCATCCTCGACCTGCGCAACAACCCGGGCGGTCTGCTCGATCAGGCGGTCGCGGTGTCGGACGCGTTTCTTGAGAAGGGCGAGATCGTCTCGACCCGCGGCCGGCGCGCCGACGATGCGCAGCGCTACAACGCCCATCCCGGCGACATCACCGGCGGGCTGCCGATGGTAGTGCTGATCAACGGCGGTTCCGCCTCGGCCAGCGAGATCGTCGCCGGCGCGCTGCAGGACCACCACCGCGCCATCCTCCTGGGCACCCGTTCGTTCGGCAAGGGCTCGGTGCAGACGATCATTCCGCTACCAGGGCACGGCGCGATGCGGCTGACCACGGCGCGCTACTACACGCCGTCGGGGCGGTCGATCCAGGCCAAGGGCATCGACCCCGACATCACCGTCGAGGCCGCCAAGATCGATCACCCGGCCGGCGAAAACCCGCAGAAGAAGGCCGCGGACAAAGGCGATGACGGCGACACCGCCGACCAGGGCTCGGTCGATCCGTCGATCATGGGCACCGCCGACGATTATCAGCTGGCCCGTGCGGTCGACATGCTGCGCGGCATCGCCTTGTTCGGCGGGCGGGTGGTGAACTGAGCCCAACCGCCCCCGCCGACGATTATCCCGACTACCGGCCCAGCGTCGGCATCGTCCTCATCGATAGCGATCGCCGGGTCTTTGTCGGCCGCCGCATCGATATGCCCGCCGGGTTGCCGGCGTGGCAGATGCCGCAGGGCGGCATCGACCCGGGCGAGACTCCGCGCCAGGCGGCGCGGCGCGAGCTTCTGGAAGAAACCGGTACGGACAAGGCGGAATTCATCGCCGAGAGTCGCGTGCTGCACCGCTACGAGCTGCCGGCCGCGATTGCCGGCCGGATGTGGGGCGGCCGCTTTCGCGGGCAGAAGCAAATATGGTTTGCGATGCGATTTACCGGGAACGATATCGATATTAAAATCGCGACCGAGCATCCAGAATTTGATGCCTGGAAATGGGTCGCGCCCGCGGAATTGCCGGATCTGATCGTGACCTTCAAGCGGGCGATCTATGTCGCGCTGCTCGACGAGTTCCGCGAGCATCTAGCTCCTTAGCCGGCCGGCCGCGGTTTCAATGGCCCTGTGGCCGGGCATCGCCTCTTGCGCGCCGAGCGCCAGGCAGGCGAGCGCCGCGGCGGCACTGGCGCGGCGCAGGGCCGGCTCGAGCGCCAGCCCGCCATCGAGCCCGGCCGCAAGCACGCCGACGAATGTATCGCCGGCGCCGGTAGTGTCGACCGGCTCGACCGACAGCGGGGGAACCGTGATGTCGCTCCCATCGGCAAGGTAGGCGGTCGCGCCCTCGGCGCCGCGCGTCACCACCAGCGCTTGCCGCAAGCATCGCGCCACGGCTTCGGGTTGGCCGAGCCCGGCCGCCTCGCTCGCATTCGCGATAAGAATATCGATATGTTCAATGCGTGCTGGATCGATCGATCCCGCCGGCGCCAGGTTCAAGAGGATGCGCGCGCCGCGGCCGCGGGCGCGACGGATCAACGTCGCGTTTTCGTTGACCGGCACCTCGCGTTGCAGGACGAGGACGCTATCCGCTCTGAGTAAGCGATCAGGCACCTGTGCCGCGCTCGCCAGCAGATTGGCGCCGGAGGCGACCGCGATTTGGTTTTCGCCACTAGGATCGACCGTGATCGTGGCGCAACCGGTCGGGCGATCGACGGTCTCGATGAGGCTCAGATCGACGCGGTCGCGCCGCAACCGGTCGAGCGCAAGCGTGGCGAAGGCGTCGTCTCCGACCGCGCCCGCCATCGTCACCGCGGCGCCGGCGCGGCGCGCTGCCAAGGCCTGGTTCGCGCCTTTGCCGCCGGGCGCGATCCGGTAGTCGGCGCCGAGCACGGTTTCGCCGGGTGCCGGCAGATGCGGCACCGGCACCAGCACATCGACATTGATCGAGCCGAACACGACGATCATGCCGGCCCGCCGCGGCAATGATAGATTGGCCAGGGTTCCCGGAGAGTCCGCATGCTCGACAGCGCCAAACTGAAGAAATTCGTTAATCGATGCTGGGGCGACGAGATCGTCCCGACCCTGATCGAATACATCAAGATCCCGAACAAGTCGCCGATGTTCGATCCCGATTGGGCGGCGCACGGCCATATGGACGCGGCGGTGGCAATGTTCGAGGCGTGGGCGCGCGGTAAGCTCGGTGCGCTGCCCGGCGCGACGCTTGAGGTGGTGCGCCTGCCCGGCCGCACCCCGGTCATCTTCATCGAGGTATCCGGCAGCGGCAGCGACACGGTCCTGCTCTACGGCCATCTCGACAAGCAGCCCGAGATGGCCGGCTGGGAGGATGGCTACGGGCCGTGGCTGCCGCGGATCGACGGCGACAAGCTCTATGGCCGCGGCGGCGCCGATGACGGCTACGCGATGTTCGGCGCGCTGACCGCGCTTGCGGCGCTTGCCGAGCAGGGCGTGCCGCATGCCCGCGCCATCGTGCTGATCGAGGCTTGCGAGGAATCGGGCAGCTACGACCTGCCTTTCTACGTCGACCACCTCGCCGCGCGGATCGGCAGCCCGTCGCTGGTCATGTGCCTCGATTCCGGCTGCGGCAACTACGATCAGCTGTGGCTGACCACCTCGCTGCGCGGGGTCATCGCCGGCACGCTCACCGTCTCGGTGCTGGCGGAGGGCGTCCATTCCGGCGCGGCGTCCGGCATCGTGCCGTCGAGCTTCCGGATTTTCCGTCAGTTGCTGTCGCGGCTGGAAGACGAAGCCAGCGGCGAAATCCGCTCCGAGGCGCTTTACGCGCAGATCCCGGCGCAGCGGGTGGCGCAGGCGCGGGTCGCCGCGGCGGGGCTGGGCGAGCGGGTCTATAGCGAGTTCCCTTTTGTCGCGGGGATGCGCCCGGCGGCCGACGATTTGACCGAGCTGGTGCTCAACCGCACCTGGCGGCCGCAGCTGGCGGTCACCGGCATCGCGGGCCTGCCGGCGCCGGAGAATGCCGGTAATGTGCTGCTGCCGTTTACCACCGCCAAATTGAGCCTGCGCCTGCCGCCGACCCTCGATGCCGAAGCGGCCGGGGCGACGTTGCGGCGGGTGCTGGAAACCGACCCGCCCTATGGCGCCAGGATCGAATTCACCTCGGCGACGGCGTCGGCCGGGTGGAACGCACCGGCCCTGGCGCCCTGGCTCGGGGCTTCGTTGGCCATGGCTTCGGAGAGCGCGTTCGGCGCACCGCCGGCCTATATGGGCGAGGGCGGCAGCATCCCGTTCATGGCGATGCTCGGCGCGCGCTTCCCGGCGGCGCAATTCGTCGTCACCGGCGTGCTCGGCCCGCATTCCAACGCGCACGGTCCCAACGAATTCCTGCACATCCCGACCGGCAGGAAGATCACCGAGGTGATCGCCCGGGTACTCGCCGATCACCACGCGCGCACGAGCTGACTACGCCGCCGCCCTCGCCAGCCGTCCGACTCGCCAACGCATCGCGCGCCAGGCGATCGCGCCGAGAACGCGCCCCAACCGCCCGTTCGGGGTCAACCCGGCCGCCTTCAGCACCATCGGCGCCATGCGCTCGACATGATGGGGGCGGTAGAGCGCGAAGGCGCGGCGGAAATAGGCCCGCTCGCAGCGCCGCCGGTCATAGGGCAGCGCGCCTTCGTTGGCGGCGTAATAGGCGTAGGCAAGCTCATCGTCCTCGCTTTCGGCGAGCCGTCCGAGCGCCACGCGCAGGCGCGCCCATCGGCTGAGCCGCTCGCGCCCGAGACAAGCGCACAACGTTTTGTAGAAGAGCCGGTAGTGGCGCAATTCGTCCGCGGCGATATGCCGGCAGATTTCCTGCAGCACCGGTTCGGCAGCGGCCTCGCGCAGCGCGGTATAATAGGCGCTGGTGCCAGTCTCGACGATGCAGCGCGCGATCATCTCGCCGGCGCGGGAACCGCGGCGCGAGCGCACGCTGTCGAAATCGATGCGGTAGCCGTCCTGGAACCGGGCGAAGGCCGCCGCGAAATCGAAGGCCGGGTCGGCCAGCGCCGCCCAGCGCGCCAGCGCCCTGCCGTGCTGCACTTCCTCCGCGCCCCATTGCCGCGCCCGCTGCTGGAAATCGGGGTCGTCGGCGAAGACGCGGCAAAGATGACGGGCATAGGCCGCGCCATTATATTCGACGAGGCTTGCCGCCTTGACGATGGCGACGATGCCCGGGTCGAGCCGCGCGGGATCGAAGCGATGCCAGGGAATGTCGTCGAGCGTCCACGAGCCCATGCCGCGCCTCCGGCATCGCGCACCTAAACCATTATACACGACGGTGCGGGAAGGTTCCCGCCGCGGCTCAGTGCGCGGTTTGGGCGGCAACCACTTGGAGCTTGGCCCGGGCGACCGCTTGCTCGTGCTCCAGGCCGCGCAATTCGACGGCGAGACGGTCGCGCTCGACACCGGTGGCGCGCGCCACCTGTTCCCTCAGGCTCGGCAGATTGCCCTCGATGACCTGCAATTCCGCCTCGATCGCGGCACGGTCGAGGGTTTCGGGCCGCATCGCCTCCTCGGCCAGTACCGTGCAGCGTTCGGGCGTCACCTCGGCGATACCGCTGACGATGAAGTAGCGCTCGGTGACAGTCCGGTTTTCGTAGATCTCGATCATGCCGGGACGAATCGTCGAGATCAGCGGCGAGTGGCCGGGCAGCACGCCGAAATTCCCCTCGGTGCCCGGCACGACCACCATCTCGACCTGCTTCGAGACGATGAGCCGCTCCGGCGTCACCAGCTCGAACTGGACGCTATCCGGCATTGCCGGCCGCCTGCGCCGCTAAGGTTTTCGCCTTTTCCACCGCCTTCTCGATCGTGCCGACCATGTAGAAGGCGTTCTCCGGCATGTCGTCGTAATCGCCGGCGACGATACCCTTGAAGCCCTTGATCGTGTCCGCGAGGTCGACGAAGACGCCGTCCATCCCGGTGAACACCTGGGCGACGAAGAAAGGCTGGGACAGGAAGCGCTGGATCTTGCGCGCCCGGTCGACGATCAGCTTGTCCTCTTCGGAGAGTTCGTCCATGCCGAGGATGGCGATGATGTCCTGCAGCGATTTATAGGTCTGCAGCACGCGCTGCACATCGCGGGCGACGGTGTAGTGCTCGTCGCCGACGACCCGCGGATCGAGCATGCGCGAAGTCGAATCGAGCGGGTCGACCGCCGGGTAGATGCCGAGTTCGGCAATCTGGCGCGACAATACCGTCGTCGCATCGAGATGCGCGAACGAGGTCGCCGGCGCCGGGTCGGTCAGATCGTCGGCCGGCACATAGATCGCCTGTACCGAGGTGATCGAGCCCTTCTTTGTCGTGGTGATACGCTCTTGCAGCGCGCCCATGTCGGTGGCGAGCGTCGGCTGATAGCCGACCGCCGAGGGAATGCGGCCCAGCAGCGCCGACACTTCCGAGCCCGCCTGGGTGAAGCGGAAGATGTTGTCAACGAAGAACAGCACGTCCTGGCCTTCCTCGTCTCGGAAATACTCGGCGAGGGTAAGACCCGACAGTCCGACGCGCGCACGGGCGCCCGGCGGCTCGTTCATCTGGCCGTAGACGAGCGCGGCCTTCGATTCGCCATCGAGCTGGATGACCTTCGACGTGATCATCTCGTGATAGAGGTCGTTGCCCTCGCGGGTGCGCTCCCCGACCCCGGCGAAGACCGAGTAGCCGCCGTGCTTCGTGGCGATGTTGTTGATCAGCTCCATGATGATGACGGTCTTGCCGACGCCGGCGCCGCCGAAGAGGCCGACCTTGCCGCCCTTGGCGTAGGGCGCCAAGAGATCGACCGCCTTGATTCCGGTGATGAGGATTTCAGCCTCGGTCGATTGTTCGGTGAATTCGGGCGCGGGCCGGTGGATCGGCAAGCGCAGCTTGGTCTTGACCGGCCCGCGCTCGTCGACCGGCTCGCCGACGACGTTGAGGATGCGGCCCAGGGTCTCGGGGCCAACCGGCATCATGATCGGGCTGCCGGTATCGACGACCTGGGCGCCGCGCACCAACCCGTCGGTCGTGTCCATCGCGATTGTGCGCACCGTGTTCTCGCCGAGATGCTGGGCTACTTCGAGCGTTAGCGTGCGGCCGGCGTTGTCGGTATGCAGCGCCGAGAGGATCGCGGGCAGTTCGCCCTCGAAATGGACATCGACGACCGCGCCAATGACCTGAGTGATCGTGCCGACAATATTGCTGGCCATGGTCTCTCGATCCCCGATGTTAGAGCGCCTCGGCCCCGGAGATGATCTCGATCAACTCCTTGGTGATGGCCGCCTGGCGGGTGCGATTATAGTTGATCGTCAGCCGGTCGATCATCTCGCCGGCATTGCGGGTGGCGCTGTCCATCGCGGTCATCCGCGCGCCCTGTTCGCTCGCCGCGTTTTCGAGCAGCGCGGTGTAGATCTGCACCGCGAGGTTGCGTGGCAGCAGCTCGGCGAGGATTTCCTCCTCGTCGGGCTCGAACTCGTAGATCGCGCCGCCTTCGGGCGCCGGCGCGTCGATCCCCCGGGGCTGGGCGAACGGGATCAGTTGCTGTGCCGTGACGATCTGGGTCATCGCCGAACGGAAACGGTTGAAGACAATCGAGCAGGTATCGAACTCGCCGGCCTCGAACATCGTCAGAACGCGCTGCGAAATATCGCGCGCTTCCTCGAAAGACAGACGGCGGCGGCCGATATCGGTGAGGCTGTCGACGATGAGGCGCGCATGGTCGCGGCGCAGCCCGTCGCGCCCCTTGCGGCCGACGGTGAGGATCTTGACCTCCTTGCCGGAGTTCGTGAGCGCGCGGATCCGCCGCCGTGCCTCGCGCAGGATCGTCGCGTTGAAGCCGCCGGCCAGGCCGCGGTCGGAGGTCGCGACGACGAGGAGATGCGTTTGCTCCTTGCCGGTACCGGCGAGAAGCGGCGGCCCGCTCGACAGGCCTTTCATGCGCGACGCCAGTGACGCCAGCACCCGTTCCATGCGCTCGGCATAAGGGCGGGCCGCCTCGGCCTGCTCCTGGGCGCGGCGCAGCCGCGAGGCCGCGACCATCTTCATCGCCGAGGTGATCTTCTGGGTCGACCTGACGCTGCGAATGCGGTTGCGCAGGTCCTTGAGGCTTGGCATTCGCGGCTACGCAAACGTCTTGGCGAAATTGTCGAGGAATTCGCTGAGCGTCTTCTCCGAAGCCTCGGAGATGGCGCCCTCGCTGCGGATCGCGGTCAGGAGCTCCGGCTTCGATGAGCGCAGATCGCCCAGCAGCGACGATTCGAAACGGACGATATCGTTGATGGCGATGCCATCGAGATAGCCGCGGGTTCCGGCATAGATCGAGACGACCTGCTCTTCGACCGGTACCGGCGAAAATTGCGGCTGCTTCAGCAACTCGGTGAGGCGCGAGCCGCGCGCCAGGAGCTGCTGCGTCAATACGTCGAGGTCGGAAGCGAATTGCGAGAACGCCGCCATCTCGCGGTACTGGGCGAGTTCGAGCTTGAGCCCGGCCCGCCCGCCGGAAGACCCGGAGACCTGCTTCATCGACCGGATCTGCGCCGCCGAGCCGACGCGGCTCACCGACAGGCCGACGTTAATCGCCGGCCGGATGCCGCGGTAGAAAAGCTCGGTTTCGAGGAAAATCTGGCCGTCGGTGATCGAGATCACGTTGGTCGGGATATAGGCCGACACGTCACCCGCCTGTGTCTCAATGATCGGCAGCGCGGTCAGCGAGCCGGAGCCGTGTTCCTCGTTCATCTTGGCCGCGCGCTCGAGAAGCCGCGAATGCAGATAGAACACGTCGCCCGGATAGGCCTCGCGCCCCGGCGGACGGCGCAGCAGCAGCGACATCTGGCGATAGGCAACAGCCTGCTTCGACAGATCGTCGTAGACGATCAGCGCGTGCATGCCGTTGTCGCGGAAGAACTCGCCCATCGTGCAGCCGGTATAGGGGGCGAGGAATTGCAGCGGCGCCGGCTCGGACGCGGTCGCGGCGACGACGATCGAATAGTCGAGCGCGCCGTAATCCTGGAGCGTCTTGACGATCTGCGCGACGGTCGAGCGCTTCTGGCCGATCGCGACGTAGACGCAATAGAGCTTCTTCGACTCGTCGGTGCCGGCGTTGGCCTCTTTCTGATTGAGGATCGCATCGATCGCGACCGCGGTCTTGCCGGTCTGGCGGTCGCCGATGATCAGCTCGCGTTGGCCGCGCCCGATCGGCACCAGCGCGTCGATCGCCTTCAGCCCGGTCTGCACCGGCTCATGCACCGATTTCCGGGGAATGATCCCAGGCGCCTTGACCTCGACGCGGCTGAGGGTGACGTCGGTCAGCGGGCCCTTGCCGTCGATCGGGTTGCCGAGCCCGTCGACGACGCGCCCCAAGAGCCCGCGCCCGACCGGCACGTCGACGATCGACCCGGTACGCTTGACGGTGTCCCCCTCGCCGATGCCGCTGTCGTCGCCGAAGATGACGACGCCCACATTGTCGGCTTCCAGGTTGAGCGCCATGCCGCGCGTGCCGTTCGGGAACTCGACCATCTCGCCGGCCTGGACCTTGTCGAGCCCGTAGACGCGGGCGATGCCGTCGCCGACCGACAGCACCTGCCCGATCTCGGCGACATCGGCCTCGCTGCCGAAATTGGCGATCTGCTGCTTGAGGATGGCGGAGATTTCCGCCGCGCGGATTTCCATGTTCGTCTGTCCCCTACCCAATGCCCTTCATGCTCAGCTGCAGCCGCCGCAGCTGGCCTTTCAACGATCCGTCGACCATGCGCGAGCCGATCTTGACGACCATGCCGCCGAGAAGGCTCGGATCGATCCGAACGTCCATCGTCACCCGGCCGCCGACGGCCCGGCGCAGCTGTTCGCCGAGCGCGCTCTCCTGAGCCTCGGTGAGCTTTTGCGCCGCGACGATTTCGGCGGTGACCTCGCCGCGCCGCGCGGCAAGCTTTTCGAGATAGGCCTCGATTATCGCTGGCGCCGCGAAAAGCCGCCGGTTGCGAGCGACGACGCTGAGGAAATCGCGGGTCAGCTCCGACAGCTTGGCGCGCTCGGCCAGGGCGGCGATCGCCTTGCCCTGTTCGGCGCGCGACAAGACCGGGCTGCGCACCAGTCGCATCAGGTCGCTGCTCTCCTGTAGCATCGCGCGCAGCTCGCGCAAATCGTCCGCCGCCACGTCGAGCGCGCGACGCTCGTCGGCGAGCTCGAACAGGGCCGCCGCGTAACGTTCTGCCAAGCTGGAAATGCCTGTTGATTCAGCAGCCAAAGGGAGACGATCCTCGATCGGCGCGCCGGGGAGCGGAGGGTCGCGGCATGGTGTCCGTAAGGGACCTCGGCTAAAGACGACCGCGGGGCCATGACAATATGCCATGGGCCCCGCGAGATCCGCGCGGTTCCTAGCATTTTTCCTCCCCCCACGCAACCGCGGGAGGGTTGCAGAAATTCAAGGCCTTAGCTGCTCGGAGACGATATCCAGATCATGCCAGCGCCTTGACCGCGGCGATGGCAGCACGCGCCAGAGCCGGGGCGCGCGGCAGGAGCGGGCCGTCGATCCGCCCATAGATGCGGAAGAGGGCTGTCTGCAGCACGATGCCCATAATTGCGGCAGCGCCTGCCGCAGCTTCGACCGCTTGAATATCGCCCGCGGCCACGGCGGCGGCGATCGCGCCTTCGATCGCCGCCGCCGGCGTCGTGCCGGCATCGTCGACCTCCGGCAGCAGATCGTGCTGGGCCAGCAGCATAAAGCGGAAGAGCGCCGCGTCGCGGTCGAAGAGGGCACAGAAATGCGCGACCATCGCGGCGATGCGCGCGGGCAGGCCGCGCTCGGCCGCGGCGATCGCCGCCAGCTCGGCGCCGGCGCGCCGGTAGGCCCGGGTGAACAGGTCGCGCGCCAGTGCCTCCTTGCTGCGGTAATGACGATAGAGTGCGCCTTGCGAAACGCCGGCCTCGGCGGCGATGTCGGCGATCGAGACGCCGTCGACCCCGCGCATCGCGAAGAGCTCGAGCGCCGCCCGGTCGACCCGTGCCTTGACCCCGGTTGCGCGCATTAAGCAAATTAGCTCTTGTGAGTGAATATTCACTCATTATATGTTGCGCGCATCGGCTGACGCAAGCGGCGTTGCGCCGCACCGCTAACCCGGTTTCGGTCTAATCGACCGCGAAAGGACATTCGCATGGACTGGGACGACGCGCTTCCCTGGTTCCTTCTCGCCTTTCTCCTCCCGTTTTTGCTGGCGGTGCGGTCGATCGTCGTCGATCGCCGGCTGCGGGCGCGGATCGACCTCCTCACCGAGAAGGTGGCGATGCTCGATCACCGCATTTTTCGCATCAACGAGAGGCTTGAGGGCGCCGGCGCGCCGGTTCCGCCGCCGCAGGGTCCGGCTGCCGAAGCCGCCCCCGAGCCGCCGCAACCCGCGTCTGTCGCGCCCATTCCGGCGCCGGAACCAATCCCCGCCGTCGCAATGGCTACGACTCCCGCGACGCCGGCCGGCGATTCCGGCAGGCGCTTCGAGCAGGTTCTGGCCGAGAACTGGCTGGTCTGGCTCGGCGGGGTGACCTTGGCGCTGGGGGGCGCGTTTCTGGTTAAACTGTCGATCGATTACGGGTTATTGATCCCGCCGGTGCGGGTGCTGCTTGCGGTGCTGCTCGGCATCGGGCTTTGCGCCGGGTCGGAGTGGGTCGCACGTCGCGAGACGACCGATGCGGCGGGCGAGGCTTCGGGCCCCTCCTATGTGCCGCAGGCGCTTGCTGCGGCCGGTGCGGCGACGGTGTTCGCCGCGATCTACGCCGGCTACCAGCTCTATGGGATGTTCCCGGCCCCGGCGGCATTCGCGCTGCTCGCCCTGACCGCCGGCGCCACGGTGGTGCTGTCGCTGCGGCAGGGCGTGCTCGTCGCGGCGCTGGGGCTGGCCGGCGCCTACCTCGTGCCGGCCCTGGTCGCGAGCGACGTGCCGCGCGCGCTGCCGCTCTTTCTCTATCTGGCCTTCGTCACCGCCGGCATGCTCGCCGTGCTGCGCCATCGGGCGTGGTGGTGGCTCTCATGGCCGGCGCTCGCCGGCGCCTTTCTCTGGACGATGGTATGGCTGGCGCTCCAGCCCGAGAATCCCGAAAGCGTCGTGGTCGGCGGTTACATTCTCGTCCAGCTCGCGCTGTTCGCGGCGTTCCGGCGCGGCGTGCCCCGGGTCGGGTTCCTCAGCGGCATCGCCTCGGCGCCGCAGGTCGCGCCGCTGGCGCGGGTCGCGTTCGGCCTCTTCGCCTTCGCCGCCTTCGTGCTGGTTCACGTCGCCGGGTTCGACAATTCGAGCCTCGCGACGAGCTATGCCGCGGCGGCGTTGCTGCTGGGTTTCGCCTATCTCGACCGTGACCTCGACGATGTCATCGCTACCGCCGCGGTTCTCTTGCTCGCGGCGCTGGCGACGTGGAACCTGCCGCTACTGGCGGAGCAACAGGTGTTTTTCGCGCAGCTGCGCCTGCCGGTGGCGTTGCAGGATTTCGCCACGGCCTGCGCCGCGGCGGCGCTGCTGCTCGGCGGCGGCGGGTTCATCGCGCAGCGGAGCGCGCCGCGACCGGGCCGCTGGGCGGCGTTGTCGGTAGTTGCGCCGGCGCTGGTGCTCGTCATCGCCTATTGGCGGCTGCACGATTACGGCATCGACATCGCCTGGAGCGGCCTCGCGCTCGCCCTGGCCGGGCTGAACCTCGCCGCCGCGGCAAGCGTCGCGCGCCGCCGCGATGGTGCCATCGAGACCGAGATCGCGCTTGCCGCCTACGCCGTCGGCGTGCTCGGCGGGACCATCCTCGCCGCCTGCTTTGCCTTGAGCAACGCCTGGTTGACGGTCGCGATCGCGCTGCATCTGCCCGCGCTGGGTTGGGTCGAGGGGCGGCTCGACCTCAAGGTGCTGCGCCACGTGGCCCTTGCGGTCGCCGGCATCGTGCTGGCCCGGCTGGCGTTCAACCCGTATTTCTTCGATTACCCGATCGGGCCGACGCCGATCTTCAACTGGCTGCTCTACGGTTACGGCTTGCCGGCGGCCGCTTTTGTTGTGGCGACGCGGCAGTTCGGCAGCAGGGCCGACGATTTCCTCGTCGGCGTGCTCGAGGCGGGCAGCGCGCTGTTCGTGACCCTGCTGCTGACCTTCGAGCTGCGCCACGCGCTTTACGGCAGGATCGACGCTCCGCTGTCCAATCTCGGCAAGGATGCGCTCAGCCCGCTGTTGTGGCTCGGTCTGGCAAGTTTCAGCCTGTGGCTCGGCGAGCGGCGGCAGCGGCCGGTGCTGCGCTGGAGCGGTGTCGTCCTCTTCTGCCTCGCGAGCGCGCAGGTCGCGTTCTGGCAGGCGCTGGCGCGGAACCCGCTGCTTGCCGGCGGTGTCGATGTCGGCCCGACGATGATTTTCGACGTGCTGAGCCTCTCTTATCTGCTGCCGGCGCTGCTCTACGCCGCGATCGTGATGCTCCGGCTGGGCCCGCCATCGCTGCGCCTTGCCGCTAGGATCTTCGCCGCCGGCCTGGCCTTCCTCTGGCTCAGCCTGGAGATCCGCCATGCCTTTCAGGGCGACTTTATCGGTCTCGGTCACCACACCGGCGATCCCGAGTGGTACACCTATTCGGCCGCCTGGCTGGTCTTCGCCGCGATCGGGCTCGCCGCCGGCCTCGTTCGCCGCGACGAGTGGCTGCGCCGCGTATCCTTGGCCGGGGTCGGGCTCGTCGTCGCCAAGGTCTTCCTGTCCGACATGGCCGAGCTCGAAGGCATGCTGCGAGCGCTGTCGTTCCTCGGCCTTGGCGCGGCGCTCGTCGGCATCGGCTATGCCTATCGCCAGCTGCGACCGCTGCAACAGACCGAGGGCTAGAGGAAGCTGTAAGGGTCGATATCGACCTGGAGGCGCACCGAGCCGGCAACGCGCACCTTGGCGAGCCACTCGCGCATGATCGCCTGCAGATTGACCGAGCGCTCGGCCTGGACCAGAAGGCGCCGGCGGTGGCGGCCGCGCAGGATCGCCAGCGGCGCCGGGGCCGGGCCGAGCACCGTCACTCCCGGCAGATGCGGCGCGGCGCGGGCGAGCGCGCGGGCGGCGAAGTCGGCATTCTCTGGGTCGCTGGCGCTGACGATCAGCGCCGCCATCCGGGCAAAAGGCGGCAGGTGCGCCTCGCGCCGTTGCGCCGCCTCGACTTCGAGGAAACGGTCGCGATCGTCCGCCGCCAGCGCCTGCATTACCGGCTGCTCGGGCATATAGGTCTGGATTAGCACCCGCCCCGGCCGCTCCTCGCGCCCGGCGCGGCCCGCGACCTGATGCAAAAGCTGATAGGTGCGCTCGGCCGCGCGCAGATCGCCGCCGCCCAGCCCCAAATCGGCATCGACCACCCCGACCAGGGTCAGCATCGGGAAATGATGGCCCTTCGCGACGATCTGCGTGCCGATCATCACATCGTAGCGGTGCTCCGCCATCGCCTCGGCAAGGTCCGCGGCGGCGCGCGGGCCGGGCAGCGCGTCGCTGACCATCAGCGCGATGCGCGCGGCGGGAAAGCGCTCCGCCACCTCCTCGTTCAATCGCTCGACCCCCGGCCCGCACGGCACCAGCGTGCCGGCAGCGAGGCATTCCGGGCAGAACGGCGGCACCCTGACCGAGTAGCCGCAATGATGGCATTGCAGCCTGCCGGTGAAGCGGTGCTCGACCAGCCAGGCGGTGCAGCTGGGACACTGGAACCGGTGGCCGCAGGCGCGGCAGAGGGTCAGCGGCGCGTAGCCGCGGCGATTGAGGAAGAGCAGCGTCTGCTCGTTGTCCGCCAGCGTCTCTTCCATCGCCGCGACCAGCGGTGCCGAGAGGAAGCGGCCGGGCGGCAGCTTCTCCTTGCGCATGTCGACCAGCGCCACCGACGGCAGCCCCGCCGCACCGTGACGTTCGGGCAGATGCACCCGCTCGTAGCGGCCGTGCGCGGCGTTGACGGTGGTTTCCAGCGATGGGGTCGCCGATACCAGCACGACCGGAATTTGCGCGAGCGACCCCCTCAGCACCGCCATGTCGCGGGCCTGATAGCAGACCCCATCCTCCTGCTTGTAGGAAAGGTCGTGCTCCTCGTCGACGACGATGAGCCCCAGTTCGGCGAAGGGCAGGAACAGCGCCGAGCGCGCGCCGACCACCACCCGCGCCCGTCCCGCCGCGACCGCGCGCCAGGCATCACGCCGCTGGGTCTGGCCGATGTCGGAATGCCATTCCGTCGGTCTGGCGCCAAAGCGGCGGCGGAAGCGTTCGAGGAATTGCGCCGAGAGCGCAATCTCGGGCAGCAGCACCAGCACCTGCCTCCCCTTGGCGAGGGCGGCGGCGATCGCGGCGAAATAGGTTTCGGTCTTGCCCGAGCCGGTCACCCCGTCGATCACGGTGACGCGGAACCCGCCGCTTTCGACCGTTTCGACGAGCCGCTTCGCCGCCTTGCCCTGGGCCGGCGACAATTCGGGGCCCTGGGCCCGCCAATCGGGCTCTTCGACGCGCGGCAGTACGGCGGGCGCGAGATGCTCTGCCGCGAGCCCGGCAGCGATCAGCCCGCGCACCACCGCGGCGCCGATTCCGGCCTCGCGGGCGGTCTCGGCAATCGTAGCGGCCGGCCCATCGCGCAGGATTTCGAGCACCCGCCGGCGGCCTGGTGTGAGGCGCTTCGGCGCCGGCGATTCGGCTAAAATCGCCAGCCCCTGGTCGGTGATACTGCAAACTCGGCGTGGCGTTGGCGGCAGCAGGGCCGCCTCGCTGCGCATGGCCATGCTCAGCACCATGCCGGGCGGCGCCAGCGTGTAGGCGGCGACGCGGTTGATGAAACGGCGCAGTTCGATCGGCAGAGGCGGCGCCTGGAGAACCTCGGCGACCGGTTTCAGCCGCTCCTCCGCCACCTCGTCGCCATCGCCTTCCCACACCACGCCGATTAGCTGACGGGGGCCGAGCGCAACGCGGACGAAACTTCCAGCCTCCGGTGCCGTTTCACCCGCCGGCACCCGGTAATCGAGCGCCGCCGGCAAGGGCAGCGGCAACAGCACCCTCACCCGGTCACGCGCTTGGCGCGGCGCCTCGACCGGACGGGCGCAGTTGGCAGGGCAATCGGCCATCGGCTACACTCGCGCGTGGACCGGCGGGCCGCAAGGGAAGCAGTTCGGCGCCGCCGGCGCGATCAGTTGGGTGTCGGATGGCTGACCATCCTCGCGACCAGACCATAACCGCACGCTCCGGGCCGGACGAACGCGCGCGGGACATTGACGGTCGCGACATCGTCGCCTATCTGCGCCGGCACCCCGATTTTCTCGACGAGCATCCCGAGGCCCTGCGCCTGTTGCGCCCGCCTGGCCGCGAGGTCGGCGAGGGCGTGGTCGATTTCCAACGCTTTCTCTTCGACCGCCAGCGCGAGGAGCTGGCGCGGCTCAACGCCGAATACCGCAATCTGATCGTGGTCAGCCGGGGCAATCTGGCGAGCCGGAACCGGGTGCACAAGGCGGCGCTGGCGATTCTCGCCGCGCCAAGTTTCGGGCAACTCATCCAGATCGTCACCACCGACCTCGCCGTGGTGCTCGATGTCGATGTCGTGACGATGGCGGTCGAGAATGTCGCCGGCATCACGCCGCGCCTGCCGGTCACCGGCATCCACCTGCTGAAATCCGGGTCGGTCGAGGAACTGCTGGGCGACGAACGCGCGGTGCTCTACGACGCCGACGTAACCGGCGACCCGGCGCTGTTCGGCGCCGCCGCCGGATTGGTGCGCTCGCAGGCGCTGTTGCGGGTGCGCTTCGGACGCGAATCGCCGATCGGGCTCTTGTGCATCGGCACGCGCAAGCCGGGGCGGTTTCATCCCGGGCTCGGTATCGAGCTTTTGGGTTTTCTCGCCCGGGTGGTCGGGATCGCCGTCGGTCTCTGGCTTAACCCGGTGCGATGAAAAATGGACCGCGGCCGTCTCGGCCGCATGCGGGCGGGACGCCGGCGATCCAATTTCCCACCCTCCCCGAGCCCTTGCCGCTGGCGCGCTTTCAGGTCGCGCAGGATTTGCGCGACGCGATCGGCGCGTGGCTCGAGTGGCTTACCGCGGAGCGCCGCGCCTCGGCGCACACTCTCGCCGCCTACGGCCGCGATCTCGTGGCGTTTTTCGATTTTCTTGGGCCGCATCGCGGTGAGGTGCCGAGCCTGGCGCTGATGTCGCGGCTCAACCCCGCCGATTTCCGCGCTTTTCTTGCCCAGCGCGCCGGCGACGGGCGCGCGCGGACGACGATCGCGCGCGGCCTCTCGGTGCTGCGGGGGTTCGTGAAGTTCCTCGAGCGGCGCAAGCTGGCAAGCGCGCCGGCGCTGGCGGTGCTGCGCGCCCCGAAGCTCCCGGCAAGCGTGCCGAAGCCGCTGACTATCGAGGATGCCGGCGCGGCGATCGATGCTGCCGGCGATTTCTCTGCGAGTGTGTGGCAACAGAAGCGCGACATTGCGATCCTGACCCTGCTCTACGGCTGCGGCTTGCGCATATCCGAGGCGCTGGGGCTGACCTTGACCGAGGCGCCGCGCGGCGACGTGCTGGTGGTCACCGGCAAGGGCCGCAAGCAGCGCCACGTGCCGGTGCTGGCGGCGGTGCGCGAGGCGGTCGCCGATTATCTTGCTGCTTGTCCTCATCCGGTCGAAAAGAACGGGCCGCTGTTCGTCGGCGCGCGCGGCGGCCCGCTCAACCCGCGCCTCGTGCAGCGCCAGATGCAGGTGCTGCGCGGCATGCTCGGCCTGCCCGAGACGGCGACCCCGCATGCGCTGCGCCACAGCTTCGCGACGCATCTGCTCGGGGGTGGGGGCGACTTGCGCGCGATCCAGGAATTGCTCGGTCACGCCAGCCTGTCGACGACGCAGCGCTACACCAAGGTCGAGCCCGAGCATTTGCTCAAGGTCTACGAGGCTGCGCACCCAAGGGCGCGCGGGCAGTAGATTAAGGTACTCACGAATGTCGCTGGGCTTCGATTGGTATCAAGAGCTGAAAGGGTGGCAATCGGGAATTGCGGCCTTGTTTGGTTTTGCGGCTCTGATCATCGCCGCGCTATTCAATTTCTGGCTCAATCGGCGTCGCGACGCCGCTTTGCAGCGAGAAGAGATGCTATCGGTGGCGACAGCTCTCTATGGCGAAATACTGCTCTTGAGAGAGAGGATAGCGCTATTAGCTAAGGTCCTAAGCTATCGATACAACGCAGGAGAAGAGAACGTAGATGATCAACTTATCAATGACTACGAACCAAGAGAGCCCGCTCTTTATCCGCTTTTAGCATCGAAGCTTGAACTGTTAAGTCATGATTTGGTTTTAGATATAACGAGGTTTTAAGAAACCACCTGATATTTCGTACCATGTTACGACGGTGCTCGAACCTGCCGTTTCCGCGGTTTTCGACGTTCGGGCAGCGCTGCGTAAAATTGAACAACTCGCAGGAATTGCAAAGGCCGGAGATCCAGATTGTGGCTTAGCCGACGCGATTGTTGAACTGCATATTGAAGATCGACGCTGAGGCGATAACTAACCCAGCACCGCCTTCGCCGTGCTGCCGATCGCGGCGGGAGATTCGGCGACAGTGACGCCGGCGCTTCTGAGCGCCTCGATCTTGTCGTCGGCGCTGCCCTTGCCGCCGGCGATGATCGCCCCGGCATGGCCCATCCGCCTTCCCGGCGGCGCGGCGCGGCCGGCGATAAAGCCGATGACCGGCTTCTTGCGCTTCGCCGATTTGATCAGCGCCGCGGCATCTTCCTCGCCGCGCCCGCCGATCTCGCCGATCATCACGATCCCGTCGGTTTCCTTGTCGGCGAGGAACATTTCGATGACATCGATGAAGTCGAGGCCGTGGACGGGATCGCCGCCGATCCCGACGCAGCTCGATTGGCCGAGGCCCGCGGCGGTGGTCTGCGCCACCGCTTCGTAGGTCAAGGTGCCCGAGCGCGAGACGATGCCGACCCGGCCGCGGCGGTGGATGTGCCCCGGCATGATGCCGATCTTGCACTCGTCCGGAGTGATGACGCCCGGGCAATTGGGGCCGATGAGCCGTGTCTTGGCACCGGAGAGCGCGCGTTTGACCCGCACCATGTCCTGCACCGGGATGCCGTCGGTGATGCAGACGACCAGCTCGATCTCGGCGTCGATTGCCTCGAGGATCGCATCGGCGGCGGCGGGCGGCGGCACATAGATGACGCTGGCGGTGCAACCGGTCGCCGCCTTTGCCTCGTGCACCGTGTCCCACACCGGCAGATCGAGGTGCCGGCTGCCGCCCTTTCCGGGCGTTACGCCACCGAGCATCTTGGTGCCGTAGGCGATTGCCTGCTCGGAGTGGAAGGTGCCCTGCGCGCCGGTAAAGCCTTGGCAGATGACGGTGGTCGAGGCGTCGACGATGATCGACATCAGGCCGCTTCCGAGATCGACTTGACGACCTTCTGCGCCGCGTCGGCGAAATCGTCGGCGGTGATGATCGGCAGCCCGGACTGGCCCAATATCTTGCGGCCCAGTTCGACGTTGGTGCCTTCGAGGCGCACCACCAGCGGCACGTGAAGATTGACCTCGCGCGCGGCGGCGACGACCCCCTCGGCGATCACGTCGCAGCGCGCGATGCCGCCGAAGATGTTGACGAGGATCGCTTCGACATTTGGGTCGGAGAGGATCAGCTTGAACGCCGCCGTTACCCGCTCGCGGGTCGCGCCGCCGCCGACATCGAGGAAATTGGCCGGGCCGCCGCCGTAGAGCTTGATGATGTCCATCGTCGCCATCGCCAGACCGGCGCCGTTGACCATGCAGCCGATATTGCCGTCGAGCTTGACGTAGCTCAGCGAATGCTTGGCGCCTTCGCGCTCGATCGGGTCTTCCTCGTCCTCGTCGCGCAGCGCCTCGATCTCGGGATGGCGGAACAGCGCGTTGTCGTCGAACCCCATCTTGACATCGAGCGCGACGAGACCGCCGGAGCCGGTCACGACGAGCGGGTTGATCTCCGCCAGCGAGGCGTCGAGCTCGACGAACGCCCGGTAGAGCCCGTTGACGAAACTCGTCATCGCCTTGACCTCGGCGGCGCCTAGGCCGAGCTCGAAGGCGAGGCGGCGGGCATGGAACGGCTCGATCCCGGTCGCCGGGTCGATCGCCAGCTGCATGATCTTGTCGGGCGCGCGCGCCGCCAGCTCCTCGATCTCGACGCCGCCTTCCGCGGCGGCGATCAGGACCGTGCGTCCGCTGGTGCGGTCGACCGATAGCGCCAGGTAAAGCTCGCGGACGATGTCGGCAGCCGCCTCGACATAGACGCGCTTGACGTCGCGGCCCAGCGGCCCGGTCTGGTGGGTGACGAGACGCTTGCCCAGCATCCCGGACGCCGCGGCGCCGGCCTCTTCGGGCGAATGCGCGAGCTTGACCCCGCCGGCCTTGCCGCGCCCGCCGGCATGGATCTGCGCCTTGACCGCCCAGAGCGCGCCGCCGAGCCGCTTGGCGACCGCCTCGGCCTCGGCGGCGGTGTAGGCGACGCCACCCGGCTGCACCGGCACGCCGTAGCGCGCGAGCAGCTCCTTCGCCTGGTACTCGTGGATGTTCATTGCTTCTAGGCGGCCTGCAGCTTTCTTGCCACGTCGATCAGCTCGCGCACCGCCGCGCAGGATTTGTCGAAGGCCGCCTTCTCGTCCGGATTGAGCGAAATCTCGACGATCTTCTCGACCCCGCCGGCGCCGATCACCACCGGCACGCCGACATAGAGGTCCCTAACGCCGTACTGGCCGTCGAGCAGCGCCGCGCAAGGCAGGACGCGCTTCTTGTCCAAGAGATAAGCCTCGGCCATCGAGACGGCTGCACTCGCCGGCGCGTAGAAGGCCGATCCGGTTTTCAAGAAGTTGACGATCTCGGCGCCGCCGTCGCGGGTGCGCTGGACGATCGCTTCCACCTTGGCCTGGGTTGTCCAGCCCATCTTGATGATGTCCGGCAGCGGAATCCCGGCGACGGTCGTATAGCGCACCAGCGGCACCATCGTGTCGCCGTGTCCGCCCAGCACGAACGCGGTGACGTCCTCGACCGAGACGCCCAGCTCCTCGGCGAGGAAATAGCGGAACCGCGCGCTGTCGAGCACGCCGGCCATGCCCACCACCCGGTTCGACGGCAGCCCGCAGGCCTGCCGCATCACCCAGACCATGACGTCGAGCGGGTTGGTGATGGTGATGACGAAAGCGCCGGGGCAATGCTGCTTGATCGCCGCGCCGACCTCGCCGACCACCTTGGTGTTGATGCCGATGAGGTCGTCGCGGCTCATGCCGGGCTTCCGCGGCACGCCGGCGGTAACGATCACGACGTCGGCGCCCTTGATCGCCGAATAGTCATTGGCGCCGGTGATGTTGGCGTCGTAGCCCTCGATCGTGCTGCCCTGGATGATGTCCAGCGCCTTCCCTTGCGGCACCCCGTCGACGATGTCGAACAGCACGACGTCGCCCAGTTCCTTGAGGCCGATCAGCAAAGCGAGCGTGCCGCCGATCTGGCCGGCGCCGATCAGCGCGATCTTCTTGCGTGCCATGTCAATCCTCGTGGCTGGATGAGGCCGGGTTTAGCGCGATTTCCCAGGCCGGGCAAGGCGGCCCGAGGGCGGCTATGCACCCGATCGGTGGGCGACGTAATCCTCGCTCTGCATTTCCATCAGGCGCGAGACGGTGCGCTGGAATTCAAAGCTGCCGTCGCCTTCGACGTAGATTTCCTGCGGTGGCGCCTCGGCCGAGGCGATGAGCAAGGTGTGCGCCTCGTAGAGCGCGTCGATCAGGATATGGAAGCGCTGCGCCGCGTTGCGCTGGCGCGGCCCGAGGCGCGGTATGCCCTCGACGATGATCGCCGCGAAGCGCTCCGCCAGCGCCAGGTAGTCGACTGCCGATAGCGGCCGGTCGCACAGCTCCGCGAAGGTGAACCAGGCGGTGTGGCCGGCGGCGCGCGGCACGTCGAGCGGCCGCGCCATTACGGTCAGCGTCTCGCTGTGCTCCGGCATGCCCTCGGTGAGGTCGGCGAAGGCGGCGGCAAGGGCGCGGTGCACCGTGTCGTCGAGCGGGTGGAAATAGACCGGCTTGCCGATCATCCGGGCCAGCCGGTAGTCGCGACCGCTGTCCAGTTCGACGGTGTCGAGCCGCTGCTGCAGCAGCGCGATAAAGGGTAGAAACCGGTCGCGTTGCAGCCCGTTTTCGTAGAGCCGCCCAGGGTGACGGTTCGAGGTCGCGACGACGATTGTGCCGGCGTCGAACAGCGCGCGGAACAGCCGCTCCAGGATCATCGCGTCGGCGATGTCGTTGACCTGGAATTCGTCGAAGCAAAGAAGCGTCGCCTCTTCGGCTAGCGTCGCGGCGACCCGCGCGGTCGGCTGGCGCGACGGCCGGCGCCGCTGCGCCTCGATGCGGTTGTGGACCTCGAGCATGAAGGCATGGAAATGCACGCGCCGTTTTTTGGCGATCGGCGCGGCGGCGAAAAACAAATCCATCAGCATCGACTTGCCGCGCCCGACCGGCCCCCAAAGATACAGGCCCTTCGGTACGTCGATCCCGCCGCCGAGCCCGAACCGGGCGAGCCAGCCGTGGCGCACGGCGGGGGTGTAGCCCGATAGCGCACGGTGCAGGCTTTCGAGCCGTTCGATTGCGTGCGCCTGGGCCGGATCGCGCCGGATCGCCCCGGCGGCGCAGCGCTCGTCGTAGAGCGCCAGCGGCCCGGGCGCGTCGCCGGGGTCGAGGATTGGGGTTCCGACCATCGCGGCGGGCGGGCCTAGCCCAGGATCACTGCGACATCGCCCTCGGCGATCGCTTCGCCCTCGGCGACGAGGATTTCTTTCACCGTCCCGGCGCGCGGCGCGAGCAGTGGGATTTCCATCTTCATCGACTCGAGGATGATGAGCGGTTCCTCCTCGGCGACTTCGTCGCCGACCGCGACCTCGATCTTCCACACCGAGCCGGCGATTTCGCTGCGCACCCTCAATTCTGCCATGACCCCTTCGCCCCAAGCACGGCGGAAGCAATTCCGCGTGCATCGAAATTACTCTAAGGTTCGCGTTAATTCATCGGGCGCAGAGCGTGGGAGGCAGCGATGCCGGACGGGCAGGACAAATTACGGCGCAGCACCACCGAGGACGATATCACCGCTGCGGTGCTGCAACGTTTCGCGGCGACCCCGGACCCGCGGCTGCGACAGATCATGCTTGGTCTCATCAAGCACTTGCACGAGTTCGTCAAGGAGGTCGAACTCACCGAGGCCGAGTGGTTCCAGGCCATCGAGATCCTCACCGAAGCCGGCAAGATGTGCAGCGACAAGCGCCAAGAATTCATCCTGTTCTCGGACACGCTCGGGGTGTCGATGGTGGTCGACCTGATCGGCCACAGAAAGCCCGAGGGCGCGACCGAATCGACCGTGTTCGGACCGTTCCATCGACTTGGCGCGCCGGAGATGCCGCCGGGCGGCAACATCGCCCACCGCGACACCGTCGGCATTCCCGCGCTGGTCAGCGGCCGCGTCCTCGATCTCGACGGCAAGCTCATCGCCAATGCCGAGCTCGATGTGTGGCAGACCCAATCCAACGGTCTTTACGATGCGCAGGACGACAACCCCAACGAACTCCACATGCGCGGCAAGTTCCGCACCGATGGCGAGGGCCGCTACCTGGTGCGCAGTGTGGTGCCGGTCAACTATCCGATCCCGTCGGACGGGCCGGTCGGCGCGATGCTGAAGGCGACCGGGCGGCATCCCTGGCGGCCGGCGCATATCCATTTCGTGGTGACCGCGAACGGCTATGACGGGGTGACGACGCATATCTTCGACCGCACCGATCCTTATCTCGAAAGCGACGCGGTGTTTGCGGTCAAGGATTCGCTGATCTGCGACTTCGTCCGCCACGATCAACCGACCGCGCAGGCCGCGAAGCTTGGGATCAAGGGGCCGATGGCCACGGCCCATTTCGACTTCGTGCTGAAGTCGGCGGGGGCGAACGCGCAGCTCGATGTCCACGACGCTCAGCGCCGGCTGGCCGCGCTCGGCGCCCGCTGAGATGAAGCGCCGAGAATTAACCATTGCCATCGCGCCAACCGCCGCGGCGGCAATGCGCGATTCCCGATCTTCACCGAAAATTAAGCATGCAGCGTTAACCAAGTTCCCCATCGCTTTGCGGTTGGGGGAGCCCGATGTCAGCTACGGACGAGCCGGTCATGCCATTGGATAGCGTACGCGAGCCCGAGCCCGCTCCCCTCAGCGGCCGCGAGCGGCGCGAGTCCGAACGGGCCATCGCCTACTGGGAAAAGAAGATCGAAAAGCTCGGCCGCAGCGCGACCGTCGCCGCGCTCGACCTTGCCGAGATGAACACGGCCGACTGGTCGCATCGCTTCGTCATCGCCGTCGATCCCGTCGTCGAGAACTCGTCGCTGCTGCTCTACGGCACCGATTTTGCCAAGCTCCTTGACCTGCCGCCCAAGGGAACGCCACACGTGCCGATGGTGCGTCAGTTGCCGCGCCACCTGTCGCGGCTGTTCATGCGGGGCTGCGGCGACGCGCATTCCCAGCGCTCGCCGGTGCGGATCGAAGGCGAGGCGCCGCGCGAGGACGGCAAGATGGAGCTCTATCGCGCCGCCTTCATCCCGATCGGGGTCAAGGAGAATTCGCTGACCCATCTCGCCTTCGGCGCATACAACAGTTGCGTCGTCGAGACCGCGCTGGCGGCGTGATTAGCCAATCAGCGTTCGCGCCTTGTCGGCGAGGCCGATGACGCGCGCCGCGTAGATGGCGAAGCGGCGGTCCTGGGTCTGGCCGCGCACGAAGCGGATGTAGATCTGCTGGATGATCACCGCGAGCTTGAACGCGGCGAAGACCTGGTACCAGAGGATGTCTCCGACATTGCTGCCGCTGCGCGCCGCATAGCGGGCGATCGCCTCGGCACGGCTGGGGAAACCGTCGCGCCAGGTCGGCATAGACGCGATCTCGCGCCAGGCGGGGTCGTCCGCGGGCTCGACCCAGTAGTTGAGCAGGTAGCCGAGATCGGCGAGCGGGTCGCCTTGGGTACACATGTCCCAATCGAGCACCGCGACGATCCGTGCCGCGTCGGTGGTGTCGAGCAGGCAATTGTCGAGCCGGTAATCGTTGTGAAGGAGCGCGCCGGCGCGTTCTTTCGGCAGGGTGCGGGCAAGCCAGTCGAGCACCGGCGCCATGCGGTTTCGCGAGCCCGCCTCCTGGGGCCCGCCGAGCGAGGCTTCCCAGCGCCGCGTCCAACCGGAAAGCTGGCGCTCCAGATAACCCTCGACGCGGCCGAGATCGCCGAGACCGATCTCGACAGGATCGACCGAGTGCAGGCCGGCGAGCGCATCGACGAGAGCGAATCCGATGCGGCGGTTGAGCTCCGGACGCCCGGCGTATTCAGCCGGCAGATCGTCGCGGATCACAAAGCCGACCCGGCGCTCCTCGACGATGAACACCGCGCCGACGATGCTCTCGTCCTCGCATAACAGCAGGCTTTGTGGCGCCAACGAGTAGCGCCGGTGCAGCACCGACAGCACGCGATGCTCGCGGCGCATGTCGTGCGCACCGGGCGGGATCGGCCCCAGCGGCGGCCGGCGCAGCACGAACTCCCGACTAGATCCCTCGGCGCCAAAACGCAGCAGATAGGTGAGGTTGGCCTTGCCGCCGTGGAACTGCGCGACCGACAGCTTGCCCTCCGCACCGGGCAGGCGTTCGCGCAGGTAGGGTTCGAGCCGGGTCGTGTCGAGACGCTCGTCCGGCCGCTCTGCAATCAGCTCGGCGGCGGCGAGCGACGCCGTCACTTCCTCAGCTCCGCCCGGGCGACGGCGCGCCGGTGGACCTCGTCAGGCCCATCGACGATGCGCATCACTCGCGAGCGAGCCCAGGCATAGGCGAGGCCGAAATCCTGGCTGACGCCGGCGCCGCCATGCGCCTGGATCGCGCGGTCGATGACGGCGAGCAGCATCTTCGGCGCGATCACCTTGATCATCGCGATCTCGGCCTGGGCGACCTTGTTGCCGACCGTATCCATCATGTGCGCAGCTTTGAGCGTCAGGAGCCGCGACTGCTCAATCTCCATCCGGGAATCGGCGATCCATTCGCGGATCACGCCCTGATCGGCCAAGGGCCGGCCAAAGGCGGTGCGGCTTTTGACCCGGGCGCACATCGCCTCCAATGACCGCTCCGCGAGGCCGATCATCCGCATGCAATGGTGGATGCGGCCGGGGCCGAGCCGCCCCTGCGCGATCTCGAAGCCGCGTCCCTCGCCGAGCAGGATGTTCTCGGCCGGTACGCGGACATCCTTGAACTCGACCTCGGCGTGGCCATGCGGCGCGTCGTCGTAGCCGAACACGGTGAGCGGCCGCACGACGCGGACCCCGGGCGTGTCGCGCGGGATGAGGATCATCGATTGTTGCTGGTGACGCGGTGCGTTGGGGTCGGTCTTGCCCATCAGGATGAAGATCTTGCAGCGCGGGTCCATCGCGCCGCTGGTCCACCATTTGCGCGCGTTGACGACGTAGCCTTGGTTGCCGTCGCGCTCGATGCGGGCCTCGATATTGGTCGCGTCGGAGGAGGCGACCGCCGGCTCGGTCATCGCGAACGACGAGCGTATTTCGCCGTCGAGCAGCGGCTTCAGCCATTGCTCCTGTTGCGCCGGCGTCGCGTAGCGTACCAGCATCTCCATGTTGCCGGTGTCGGGGGCGGAGCAGTTGAAGACCTCGGGCGCGATCGGCGAGCGGCCCATGCTCTCGCACAGCGGGGCGTATTCGAGGTTGGTGAGCCCGGCGCCCAGCTCCGATTCCGGCAGGAACAGGTTCCACAGCCCTTCCGCCCTGGCTTTCTTCTTCAACTCCTCCATCACTGGCGGGATCTGCCAGCGCGACGGCGCCTCGTTGAGCTGGCGCTCGAATACCTTCTCGGCGGGGTAGACCTCGCGCGCCATGAAACCAGAAAGCTGCGCCTGCAGGCGCTTAACCTTGGGCGAAAGCTCGAAATCCATCGGCGTTTCCTTTATCGGATGGGCGGCGTCTCAGGCCGGCTTTTGCAGCAGCGCCAGGATCTTGTCCAACTTGTCCAATTCCAGCCGACCCAGCTCCTTGAGGATCGTTTCGATCTCCTGCTTGGCGGCCACATTGGTTTCGTAGTCGTGCTGAGCCTGGGTGCGGTCCCGGTCCGACTGCCGGTTCTGGCTCATCAGGATGAGCGGAGAGCTGTAGGCCGCTTCCGCCGACATGAACAGGTTGAACAGGATGAACGGATACGGGTCCCACTGATAGCGCTCGAACAGCCATAGCGTGTTGACGACCACCCAGATGGCGAAGATCACGGACTGGATGATGATGAATCGCCATGAGCCGATAAAGCTGGCGACCATGTCGGCGATGCGCTCGCCTGCCGACATCTCTTCGGCGTGAGCGTCGTGCCAGTTTCTATGCAGGAATTTTCATTTTGCCCCGCCGGCTAGTGGTTGCGCTGCGATTGTCCGCCGATCCGGGCGTCGAAGTCGAGCGCGGCGGTGCCGCTTGGCCCCGCGCCCGGGATTGGCGATTGCGCTCGTCAACCTTGGGCTAACTATTTTGGGGTTAGCTGACCGGCGTGATGGAACAATCGCCGGCAATCGGTGCTGCGCCGAACCATGCGATCCCGCCTGGCGCGGATTACGGGGTGTGGACCGACCATCGCGTCCCCGAAGATCCGGCTGAATGGCACCCGCGGGTGCGCCGGTTTTACGAATACTGGCGCGATGCCGCGCCCCCGGGCCGGCTGCCCGGCCGCCAGCACATCGCGTCCGAGGATCTGGTGGAGCTGTTGCCGCGGCTGTGGATGTGCGACGTGTTCCGCGATCCGCTGCGCTTTCGCTATCGGCTGGTCGGCACCGAGATCGTCCGCTCGGTGCAGCGCGAGATGACCGGGATGTGGCTCGACGAGGCGCATCCGGAATCGGCCAAGAACCCGACGCTTAGCAGCCGCTATCGCTTTATCGTCGAAACCGGCCGGCCGACCTGGCGTCGCGGGCCGACCTTGTGGTATCGCGACCCGCAGCACCGCACGGTCGAGAATTGCCTGGTGCCGCTCGCCGGCGACGGCGCGATCGTGGATAAGATCTTCGCCATGACCGTGCTGTTCGACGCGACCGGTCGCGAGATGTGAGCGGCGGGATGAGCGGCGACCGCCGCTAGTTCAGGCCTCTAGTTCAGATAACGCGGCCGCTTGGTCCGGCAAACCAGCCAGCGCGTTTCGATTTCACACACTGCTTCAGCGGGCACTCGGGACAGCGTTCGCCGTCCTCGTCGAGCCCCAGTTCCCGGCACGATTCGCCGAGCGCTCGCGGGCGCACCCGTCCATCGTTCGGAGAACGCGGGACCATCCGCGGCACCTCATCGGCAGCAACGCATACTCAACGGCGATTTTATCGCCGGCCGGTTTTTGCGACTAAGTCAATTTCGGCATGGTCGCGGCACGTTTCCGCCGGGTGCCGAACCGGCTAGATTGGAGCAAATCGGCCATGGAGGGGCATATGCCGGCGACTCTGCGCAACGCGGCGATCGAACGGTTGACGGCGGGAGAGCTCGCCGTCGGGATCATCCTGCGCCAGGCGCGCACGGTCGACATCGCGCCGGCGATGAAGGCGTGCGGCTACGACTGGCTGTTCCTCGACCTCGAGCACAACTCGATGGATCTCGACATGGCGGTGCAGATCTCGGTCGCGGCACTGGGGGTCGGGATCGCGCCGGTCGCGCGCGTGCCGGCCCGCCAGCTGTGGATGGCGACGCGGATCCTCGACGGCGGCGGGCTCGGCATCGTCGTGCCGCATGTCGACACGGCGGACGAGGCGCGCGCCATCGCCGCGGCGCTGCGCTATCCGCCGCACGGCCACCGCTCGGTCGCGGGCGGCCTGCCGCATTTCGGCTATGAGAAGCTGGGTCTTGCCGAGACCTGCGCCGCGATCAACGCCGCGACCCTGGTCGTCGTCATGCTGGAAACGACGCAGGCGATCGCCAATGCCGATGCGATCGCCGCGGTGCCGGGGATCGATTCGCTGCTGATCGGCACCAACGATCTGGCGATGGAGCTTGGCGTCCCCGGCGACTTCGGCGACGAGCGCATCGTCGCGGCCTATCAGCGCGTCATCGACGCCTGCCGCAAGCACGGCAAGCACGCCGGGGTCGGCGGCATTGCCGACGACACACTGCTGCGCCGCTATATCGGGATGGGAGTACGGCTGGTCCTGCCCGGTAGCGATCTCTCTTTCCTGCAGAGCGCGGCCCGCGAGCGCGCGGCGACGATGCGCAGCTTCCTCTGATGGATTTTTCAATACCCGACGAGCTCGTCGAACTTCGAGAGCGCACCGCGGCGTTCGTCCACGACGAGATGATCCCACGCGAGAACGATGCTCGGCTCGGTCATCACGGCCCCTCCGAGGAATTGCGTCGCGAGCTGGTGGCGCTGGGAAAACGTGCCGGCCTCCTGTCGCCGCATGTCGGGACCGAATGGGGCGGGCTCGGCCTCGACCATCGCGGCAAGGCGGTGGTGTTCGAGGCGGCCGGATATTCGCCGCTGGGGCCCATCGCGATGAACTGCTTCGCCCCCGACGAAGCCAACATGCACCTGTTGGAGCAGATCGCCGAGGAGCAACAGAAAGGGGAATACCTGCGCCCGCTAGCCGCCGGCGACACCCGCTCGTGCTTCATGATGACCGAGCCGGCGCCCGGCGCCGGAGCCGACCCGTCGATGCTGCTGACGACGGCGCGGCGCGATACGGGCGGAAACCAGGGCGACTTTGTCATCGACGGCGAAAAGTGGCTGATAACCGGGGCGGTCGGCGCCAAATTCGCGATCGTCATGGCGCGCAACGATAGCGATGCGCTCGGCCCGGCCGGAGCGACGATGTTTCTCGCGCCGATGGATGCGCCGGGGATCCATGTCGAACGCATCCTCGACACGCTCGACGGCTTCATGGCCGGCGGCCACGCGGTCATCCGGCTCGACGGGCTGCGCGTGCCGGAAAGCGCGGTGCTCGGCAAGGTCGGCCAGGGGTTCCGCTACGCCCAGGCGCGGCTGGCGCCGGCGCGCCTGACGCATTGCATGCGCTGGCTCGGCGCGGCCCGGCGGTGCCACGACATCGCCACCGACTACGCGCGCCGCCGACAGGCTTTCGGCAAGCCCTTGGGTGAGCATGAGGGGGTCGGCTTCATGCTCGCCGACAACGAGATGGACATCCATACCAGCCGCCTGGCGATCTGGCATTGCGCCTGGGTCTTGGACCGGGGCAAGCGCGGCCGCCACGAATCGAGCATGGCCAAGGTGATCTGCTCGGAAGCGATCTGGCGCATCGTCGACCGCTCGATGCAGGTGCTGGGCGGGCTCGGCATCACCGACGATACGATCGTCGCCCGCATCTTCCGCGAGGTGCGGCCGTTCCGCATCTATGACGGCCCCAGCGAGGTGCATCGCTGGTCAATCGCCCAACGGGTGTTGCGCGGCGCTGGCGCCTAGCGGTGAAGACGTTGCCCACGGCAAGGGTGAGGCGCGGGAGATGTGGCCGATCGCGGCGCCCTGATCGGCGTTCTGTCCTTCGTCGTCTTCGTCTTGCCCTGGGTCGCCTTCGTCGGGTTAGCTTGCGTTGTCGTCCGCGGCTTCCGAGGCGGTTGAGCCGAAAGCCATCGGGGAGCGCGGGACAGGCCGACGAATTTGACCCTGCATGCTAGAAGAACGCCATGCTGACCGTTTCGGATGTCACCTACCGCGTCGGCGGCAAGCGGGGGCGTGCGCTGCTCGATCATGCGAGCGTGCACGTACCCGACCGCAGCAAGCTCGGGCTGGTCGGCCGTAACGGCATCGGCAAATCGACCCTGCTCGATCTGATCCGGGGCCGGCTCCTGCCCGACGATGGGGACGTCGTTCTGCCGTGGCATTGCCGGATCGGCTTTCTCGCGCAGGAGGCGCCGGGCGGCAGAGGGACGCCGCTCGCAACCGTGCTCGCCGCCGATCGGGAACGCGCCCGAGTGCTTGCCGAACTCGACGATGATCCGGCACCCGGCCGCATCGCCGAGATCGAGGCGCGGCTCGAGACGATCGGCGCGCGCGCCGCTCCGGCACGGGCGGCCCGCATCCTCGCCGGGCTTGGCTTCGATGCGCCAATGCAGGAAGCGCCGCTCGACCAATTGTCGGGCGGCTGGCGCATGCGCGTGGCGCTCGCTTCGGTGCTCTTCGCCGAACCCGACCTGCTGCTCCTCGACGAGCCGACGAACCATCTCGATATGGAAGCATCGCTGTGGCTGGAGCGCTATCTGCGCCGTTACCGGCACAGCTTCATCCTGGTCAGCCACGATCGGACGCTGCTCAACGCCGCGACGACGGCGACCCTCCATCTCGAAGCCGGCAAGCTGACGCTCTATTCGGGCAATTTCGACGCGTTCCTCAAGGCGCGCGGCGCGTTGAAGGCGCGGCAGTCGGCGGTGGCGCACCGGCAGGAGCAGCAGCGCCGGCACATGCAGGAATTCGTCGACCGCTTCCGTTACAAGGCCTCGAAGGCGCGGCAGGCGCAGAGTCGCCTGAAGGCGCTGGCGAAGCTGGAGCCGGTCGCGGTGATCGCCGAGGCGCCACCGATCGAATTGCGGCTTCCGGAGCCGGCGCACCTGCGGCCTCCGTTGATCACGCTAGAGCGGGCGAGCGTCGGCTACCTGCCGGGACATCCGGTGCTCTACGACCTCGACCTGCGGCTCGATCCCGATGACCGGATCGCGCTGCTCGGCGCCAACGGCAACGGCAAGACCACCTTTGCACGGCTGCTGGCCGGGCGGCTGCCGGCGATGACCGGTACGATGACGCGACCGCCGAAGCTGGTCAGCGGCTTCTTCGCCCAGCATCAGATCGAGGAGATGCGGCCGGACCAATCCGCCTTCGATCATCTCGCTGCCCTGCTTCCCGATCTGACGCAAGAGGCGATCCGCACCCGTCTGGGCGGCTTCGGTTTCGGCCAGGACAAGGCTTTCGTGCCGGTGAAGGCATTGTCCGGCGGGGAGCGGGCACGGCTCAACCTGGCGCTCGTCACCCACGATGCCCCCGCCCTGTTGATCCTCGACGAGCCGACCAACCATCTCGACATGGAAACCCGCGAGGAGCTGGTCGCGGCCTTGGGCGAGTATTCCGGCGCGGTCGTCCTGGTCAGCCATGATTGGCATCTGGTCGAGCTGATCGCCGACCGGCTGTGGCTGGTCGAGGACAATACGGTGCGGCCCTTCGATGGCGATCTCGACGCCTATCGCCGCCGGCTGGAAGAGGGCGATGAGGCCTCTGAGGACGTGATTCGGGGAGGCGAGCGCGACAGTCGTCGCGCGGCGCGCCGCGACGCCGCACAGCAGCGGCAGGCGCTCGAACCGTTGCGCCGCGCCTCCCGTCTTGCCGAGCAAAACGCGGTCCGCCTCATCGCCGAGCAGCAGGCGCTCGACAGGGAACTCACCGCGCCCGGCGGTTTCGGCGGGCAAGGCGGCGCGCTCACCGATGCGCTGAAGCGCCGTTCCGATCTGATGCGGCGAATCGCCGAGGCCGAAGCCCGATGGCTCGCCGCCGAAGATGCGATCGAGCGCGCTGCCCGCGGCTGACCGCATGTTCCGGTTCACGCGGCCAAAGGCCGCATCCAAGCTATCTGCCCCGCGCCGGTTTTGACAGCGGCGGCAGAGGCCCACCAGAATGGTTCCGACGGGCGGTGTTTTGCCGCGCCGCGCACACCCGAAGGGTCGTCATGAACGATACGCCGGCGATCAGCGACCGCAATCTCGAGGCGACGACCCACATCTCGCTGAAACGCGAACCGGCCTGCTTCGCCTATCTGTCGGCCAAGTCGGCGGCGGCGCCGATGCCGATCGACGCGATCAACCTCGACCTCGCCTCGGCCGATTATTTTCAGGGCCGCGCCTCGCTATGGACCACGCTGGAGATCCGCTCCGGCGTCAATGGCGAGCGGCCGATGGCACTCTTGGGCTTCGACGAGACGTTTCTGCGCCCGTTCACCCGCGCTCTGATCGAGGCCGCGACGGCCCGCGCCACCTATCGCATGACCATCCTGCCGGATTCGCCCGAGAGCGGGCGTTGCCGCGTCGTGGAATATGTCACCGGCCCCGGCAAGGCGCTCAAGGAGCTCATCATCCAGCCCTTCGAAGCGGTGGCGACAATCGCCGCGCCGAGCCGCAGTGACGGCGACGAGTCGCTGTTCCAGCTGCCGCGCACCGATAATTTCCTGCGCGCCTTCGCCAAGATGGCCTACGCCGCCGACCAGGCGCTGCACGATCTGCTGGACGAGATGAACCGGCTCGCCCGCCGCCGCAATGCCGAGGCGGGCGCCTAGCGAGGGCTTATTCCGCCGCGTCGCCCGTCTCGACCAGGTGGGTCAGGGCATAGGCGCCGAAGAAGCTGCCATCCATCGGCTTGGCGAACAGGTAGCCCTGGCCGTAACCGCAGCCGTGGCGCTGCAGGATGTCGCGCTCGATCACGGTCTCCACCCCTTCGGCGACGACGTCGGCGCCATAGATTCGGGCGATCTTGAGCATCGCCAGCACCAATTCCTTGCCGTCTTCGGTATCGATGCGCGCGGTGAAGCCGCGATCGATCTTTATCGTGTCGACCTGGTAATCCCTGAGCGCGCCTAGCGCCGAATAGCCGGTGCCGAAATCGTCGATGGCGATGCGGATGCCGAGCTCCTGCAATTCGTTCAGCACTGCGCGGGTCACCGCCGGGTTGCGCATCACCGCCGATTCGGTGATCTCGATCTTGAGCCGGTCGAGGGGAAAGCCGCTGTCGCGGATTTCTGCCAGCGTCGCGAGCAGCACCGACGGGTCGTTGAACTGGCGGGCCGACACGTTGACGCTGACCCAGTCCAGAAGATCGCGACCGTAAAGCATCTGCCACACCTGCATCTGGCGCACCGCCTCGCGCAGCACCCAGCAGCCGACCGGCACGATGAGCCCGCTTTCCTCGAGCACCGGCAGGAAGGCGGCGGGTGCGACCAGGCCGTCGCTCGGATGGTTCCAGCGCAACAGGGCCTCGGCGCCGACGACGCGGCCAGTTTCCAGATTGAGGATCGGCTGGTAGTGCAGCACGAACTGGTTTTCGTCGAGCGCGGCGCGCAGCTGGTCGAGCAAGGCGAGGCGGCGGCCGACCGTGCTGGTCAACGCCGGCTCCCACGCCTTGGCGTTGTTGGGGCCGCGCGCCTTGGCTTCCTGCAGTGCAACGTCGACGTCGCGCATCGCGTCGTCCTCGGTGCGGTGCGCCTCGATGGTGACAATGTAGCCGATATTCGCCGAGAGGCGGATGCGCTGCTCGCCGACCAGAACCGGGCTGACCGAAAGCTGCAGCAAGCGACGTGCGAAGGCGTCGGCGTCGGCAGGGCCTGGAGCCGGATTGCCGAGGATGATCGCGAATTCGTCGGCGCCGAGCCGCGCGACCATGTCGGTGCGCTGCGTCGACGGATGCCGGCCGGGCTGTGGCGCGGCCAGCAGGCGCGACCTTGTGCCCGCAAGCAGCCGGTTGGCGATGACCCGCAGTACCGCGTCCCCGGCGCTCGCGCCGTGGAGATCGTTGACACCTTTGAAGTTGTCGATGTCGAGCAGGAAGATCGCCGCCGGCCGGCGCGCTCTGCCGGTCGGCGCCACCGTGCTGCGCACCCGCGCCATGAAACAGTGGCGGCCGGCGAGGCCCGTCAAGGCGTCGGTCGCATGCTGCAGCGATTTCTCGGTGGCGACCGGGCTCAACTCGTGCAGCGTGGCGACGACGCCGAGGACGGCGCCGTCGCGATCGCGATGCGGGCGGGCGCTGACGATGCGATGACTGGCACCGTCGGCCAGCGCGTCGTCGCCGGTCAGGCTGATCTCGGCCGGCTCGCCGGACATCGCGCGGCGATGCAGCTCGGCGAGCGGCGGTGCGCCAAACGGGTCGAACTGCTCATGGCTATGCCCGGCCAGGCCGTCGGCGACGATGCCGAACGCGTTCAGCCAGCGGATATTCGCCGCGATGTAACGTTGCTCGCGATCGAACAGAGCGACCGCCGATGGTATGTCGGCCACAAAGCGCGCCATCCATTCCGGCAGGGGGGTCTCAGGCTCCAGGCTCGTCTTCGTTAACATGACCACAACTAATGTTAGTCGATGACCCGGAGAGTATTGCCTGGCGAATTAATGGTTCCTGAACAGAGAGAGGCCGTAGCCAGTCTTTGTTCGCAAAGCCCTCAAAATTATGGTTGATAATGTATTAAATCCGTACCATTCCCTGTGTGTTACTTTAATTTTTGGCGAGCTTTCTAAAATTTTACTCAATAGCAAACGCTATAAATCGGCTCAAAAGCCGTAAATTAGGCGCTGCGTCGCGCGGGTCGTGAAGACCGGGTCCAAGAATCGGCAAGGGGGCTGAAGCCCCCTTGCGTTAGATCGACGATTCGCCGGCTTACCGCGGCGGCGGCGGGGGCGGCGGCGCGCCACCACCGGTGAGCCGGGCCAGCTCTTGCCGGTTCAGCTCTTCGGTCATCTTGTCGTCTCCGCTCCACGGGCGATTATGCCGCATCGCCATGTGGTGCATCGGCGGCTTTTTGGTCGCCATCGGCGGCTGAGCCTTCGGCGCGGGCGCCGGAGCAGGGGCCGGAGCGGCCTTCGGCGGGGTCGATGGGGTCATCGGGGCGTTCTGCGCCAAAACCGGCGTAGCGAGCGCAAGCACTGCAGCGATCGCGACGCCATTCAAGAGATGTTTCATGTTTTTTGTCCTCTGTGGCAGTTCCAATTTAGTTTTTACGCGGCAACGGCGGTGCTCAACCCGAGGGCGGCCCTTGCGGGCCTTCGTTGGAAACAACGCGTTTGTTGTTTCGTTCCGCCGAACACGCAATCTTTCGTCGCGTATCCGACCCCGCTGGTGCCGGATAATATGACCCGAGACGACCAAGTTTCAAGGAGTTGAGGCGCGGCCGATGTACGCGACCCGCGTTTTGCGCGAGCTTCGACCGGCGCCGGTCCGCGACATTTGCGCGCGCTGGTTGCTGGCGCTTTTCGTGCTCCTCGCCATCCCCCACGCGGGCAGGGCGGGCGGGCATGACGAGCTGACGATCGGGATCGTCCAGTTTCCGACGATGCTCAACCCCAATATCGAGGCGGTCGCGGCGAAGAGCTATGTACTTGGTTTCGTCCTGCGGCCCTTCACGGTGTTCGGCGCCGATTGGCAACTCGTCTGTCTGTTGTGCACCGAATTGCCGAGCTTCGAGAACGGACGCGCGGTCAAGACGGAGTTGCCCGGCGGTAAGACGGGTGTCGACCTCACCTTTACGATTCGCCCCGATGCCCAGTGGGCCGACGGCGCGCCAGTGACGACCGAGGACGTCAAGTTCACCTACGAGGTCGGGCGTAACAAAGACAGCGCGATCAGCAATGCCGAGCTCTACCGCCGCATCCTCTCGGTCGATATCAAGGACGACAAGACCTTTACGCTGCACTTTGATCGGCTGACCAACGACTACGCGGCGATCGACGATTTCGTGTTGCTGCCGGCGCATCTCGAGCGCGGTGCCTTCGCCGACCCGGCGCAGTACCGGGTGCGCACGCTCTATGGCACCGACCCGACCAATCCCGGTCTCTACAACGGACCCTACCGGATCACCGAATTCGCTTGGGGTTCGTCGATCGTGCTCGAGCTGAACCCCCACAGGGCCGGGCCGCCGGCACCGTTCCGCCGCATCACCATCCGTGCGATCGAGAATACCGCCGCGCTCGAAGCCAATCTTCTCTCCGGCTCGATCGACATGGTGGCGGGCGAGGTCGGGCTGCCGCTCGACGAGGCGCTCGCCTTCGCCAAGCGCCATGGCGGCGATTTCGACATCGTCTACAAGCCTGGGCTTACCTTCGAGCATGTCGATTGCAACCTCGCGGTGCCGGCCCTTGCCGACCGGCGGGTGCGCGAGGCGCTGCTTCTCGGCCTCGACCGGGCGACGATCGTCAATTCGCTGTTCGCCGGACAGCAGGCGGTCGCCAACAGTTTTGTTGAGCCCCTGGACAAGGGTTTCACCGACGACGTGCCGAAATACACTTACGATCCGGTTCGCGCCGGCCAGCTCCTCGAAGAGGCGGGGTGGCACGCGCAGCCGGACGGCACCCGCAAGAACAATTCCGGCGGCACCCTGTCATTCGAATTGACGACGACGGCTGGCAACCACTCGCGCGAACTGGTCGAGCAGGTGCTGCAGAGCCAGTGGAAGAAGATCGGCGTCGGCATCCGCATCCACAACGAGCCGGCCCGGGTGCTGTTCGGCGAGACCCTGCCGCACCGCCAGTTCGAGCTGGCGATGTATGCGTGGAGCAGCGCGCCCGACAACGAGCCGCGCTCGATCTTTCATTCGGCCGAGATCCCGAGCGCGGGCAACCAGTATGCCGGCCAGAACATCGTCGGCTACAACAACCCGGAGATGGACCGCATCATCGACACGCTGGAGGTCGAGCTCGATCCGGCCAAGCGCAAGACGTTGTGGGCCGAGGCGCAGCGGCTCTACGCCGCCGACCTGCCGTCGCTGCCGCTCTATTTCCGCTCCGACGCGTTCGTGCTGCCGAAATGGCTGACCGGCGTGCACCCGACCGGCAACCAGTACCCCACGACCCTGTGGGTCACCGATTGGGGCGTCAAGCAATGAGCGCATGATCCGCTTCACCGCCATTCGCCTCGTCGAGATCGCGGCGATGCTGGTGCTGATGTCGTTCGTGATCTACGCGCTGATCGGATTGATGCCGGGCGATCCGATCGACCTGATGATGGCGTCCGACCCGCATTTGACCACTGCGGACGTAGCCCGTCTTAAGGCGCTCTACGGGGTCGGCCAGCCACTCCTGACCCGCTATTTCGCTTGGGCGCACGCCGCGCTCGCGGGCGACCTCGGCTATTCGCGGCTGTTCGCGGCGCCGGTGGTGGCGACGTTGCTGCCCCGTCTCGGCAATTCGCTGGTGCTGCTCGGGTCGAGCTTCGTTCTCGCTTTTCTGCTGGCGCTGGGTCTCGGCATCGCGGCCGCCCGCCATCCGCGCAGCCGGCTCGACGCGGCGATCAACCTTGGTGCCTTCGCCGGGGTGTCGGTGCCGACCTTCTGGCTGGCGCTGATCCTGATCCTCGTTTTCGCCCAGGGTCTGCGCTGGTTGCCGGCCGGGGGCATCACCGATGCCGGCGACGGGAACATTGCCGATCGCCTGCGCCATCTGGTGCTGCCGGTGGCGACGCTGACGATCGCCAGTATCGGCGGCTATACCCGCTATGTCCGCGCGGCGATGCGCGATGCGCTCGGGCAGGACCATATCCGCACCGCCCGCGCCAAGGGGGCGAGCGAGGCGCGGGTGGTTTGGCATCACGCGCTGCGCGGCGCGCTGGTGCCGATCGCGACGATCCTCGCACTGTCGTTCGGCACCCTCGTCTCTGGCGCCCTCGTCACCGAGGAGATGTTCGCCTATCCCGGGATGGGAAAGCTGATCTTCGACGCGGTGATGGGCAACGACTACAACCTCGCGCTTGCCGCTTTGCTGCTGGCGACCGCGGTGACGATGGCGGCAAACCTCGCCGCCGACCTCGCCTATGCCTGGCTCGACCCGCGGGTGGTGCTGCGATGAGGTCCGGGCGGTGAGGCTGCCGCTTCTGATCCTCGGCGCGATCGCCGTCGCGGCGCTGGCGATGCCGCTGGTCGCGTTGGCGCTCCATTCCGATCCGAGCGCGGTCGATCTGGTCAACCGCTTCGCCGGGCCATCGCTGGCGCACCCGCTCGGCACCGACGAATTGGGCCGCGACATGCTGCTGCGGCTCCTCGAAGGCGGGCGGGTGTCGCTAACGATCGGCATCGCGGCGGCGGTGGCCGCGGCAGCGATCGGCACCGGAATCGGGCTCGCCGCCGGCTATCTCGGCGGCTGGACCGACCGCATCCTGATGCGCTTCGCCGATGGGGTCATCGCCCTGCCGCTGCTGCCGCTGCTAATCGTCCTCGCCGCGCTCGATCTGGGCAAGCTCGGGATCCCGGGCTGGTTCGCCCAGTCGCCGGCGATCAGCCTCGTGCGCATCGTCGTCCTCGCCGTGCTGGTCGGCTGGACCACCGCGGCGCGGCTGGTGCGCGGCGCGACCCTCGTCACCCGTCAGCGCGATTTCGTGCGCGCCGCGCGGAGCCTGGGCGCCCGCACGTTCCACATCCTGTGGCGCCACATCCTGCCCAATGTGACGGCGCCGCTGGTGGTGGCGACGACGCTGTCGGTCGGCGACATCATCCTGCTGGAATCGGTGCTGAGTTTCCTCGGGCTCGGCGTGCAGCCGCCGCTCGCCAGCTGGGGCAGCATGTTGTCGAACGCCGAGGAGCTGATCACCTCGTCGCCGCTGCTCGCGATCTATCCCGGCGCGATGATCTTTCTGACCGTGATCGCCTGCAACCTGTTGGGTGACGCGCTGCTCACCCGCTTCGACCCGCGCGACGCGCTCACCGCCGGTCGCTGAGCGACAACAGGCTCGCGTTGCCGCCCGAGGCCGTGGTGTCGGTCGAGACCGTGCGTTCGGTGGCGAACCAGTAGAGGTAGCGCGGCCCGCCCGCCTTGGGCCCGGTGCCGCTAAGACGCTCGCCGCCGAAGGGCTGCGCCCCGACCGCCGCGCCGATCATGTTGCGGTTGACGTAGCTGTTGCCGATTCCGAGCCGGTCGAGGATATGATGCACCGTATCGTCGATGCGGCTGTGGATGCCGAGGGTTAGGGCGAAGCCAGTCGCGGCGATCTCGTCGATCGCCCGGTCGAGCCGGTCGGCGCGCCAGCGCACGATGTGGAGGATCGGCCCGAACACTTCGCCGGTGAGCCGCCTGGCGCTGTCGATCTCAAAGGCGCGCGGGGCGAAGAAGGTGCCGTGCTCGGTGCCGGCGGGCAGGTCGCATCGATAGAGCAGCCGGACTTCGCGGGTCATGCGCTCGCTATGACGGTCGAGCGCGGCGCGGGCCTCATCGTCGATGACCGGGCCGATATCGGTCGCGAGCAGCGCTGGGTCGCCGATCGACAGCTCGGCCATCGCGCCGGCCAGCAACGGCAAGAGCCTGCCGGCGATGTCGTCCTGGACGTAGAGCAGCCGCAGGCACGAGCAACGCTGCCCGGCGCTGTCGAAGGCCGAATTCAGCACGTCGGTGACAACCTGCTCGGGAAGCGCCGACGAATCGACGATCATCGCGTTCTGCCCGCCGGTCTCGGCGATCAGCGGCACGATCGGCCCGGTGCGTTTGGCGAGCACCAGGTTGATCGCCCGCGCCGTATCGGTCGATCCGGTAAAGGCCACTCCGGCGATGCGCGGGTCGCCGGTCAGCGCGGCGCCGACCGTCTCGCCGCTGCCCGGCAGCAGGTGCAGCACGTCGCCGGGAATACCGGCGGCATGCAGGTGGCGGATAGCCGCGGCGGCGGTGAGCGGCGTCTGCTCGGCCGGCTTGGCGATGACCGCGTTGCCGGCGACGATCGCGGCGGCGATCTGGCCGGTGAAGATCGCCAGCGGGAAATTCCACGGCGAGATGCAGGCGAAGACGCCGCGGCCGTGGAGGGCGATGCGGTTGCGCTCGCCGGTCGGGCCGGGCAGCGCCAGCGGCTCGGCGAAGTCGGCGCGAGCGCGGGCGGCGTAGTAGCGCAGATAGTCGGCCGCCTCGCGCACCTCCGACAGCGCCGCCGGGATCGTCCGCCCGCCTTCGCGGATGATGAGAGCCATCAGCGCCGCCCGGTCGCGCTCGTAGAGTTCGGCGGCGCGTTCGAGGATCGCGGCGCGCTCGGCGGCCGAAAGGCGGTCCCAGGCCGGCGCGGCGCGCGACGCAGCGGTCAGCGCTGCTTCGACGGCCGCGCCATCGGCGGCGACAACGGTGCCAATCTGCCGCCGCCGGTCGCTCGGATCGAAGACCGGCTCGCCGCGACCGGCGATCTCGTTGCCGCCGACGACCGGCGCGGCACGGGCAGACTCGCGCAGCGCCGCCACTAGGCCGTCGCGCAACTCGCCAAGCGCATGGCGGCGGTCGGCGAGATCGATCCCCACCGAGTTGGGCCGCTCGGGCCGGTAGAGATCGCGCGGCAGCGGGATGCGCGGATGGGGTTTTGGCTTCAGTCTGGCGAGCTCGGCGACTGGGTCGGCGGTGATCGCGGCAATCGGCTGGCGCTCGTCGACGATGCGGTTGACGAACGAGGCGTTGGCGCCGTTTTCGAGGAGCCGCCGCACCAGATAGGCGAGTAGATCCTCGTGGCTGCCGACCGGCGCGTAGACCCGGCACGGCAGGTTCATCTTGTCGGGCCCGACGATTTCCTCGTAGAGCGCCTCGCCCATGCCGTGTAGACGCTGGAATTCGCAGCCGTCTCCCTTGGCCTGGCGCTTGCCGGCAAGCTCCAGCACCGCCGCCAGCGTCTGCGCGTTGTGGGTGGCGAATTGCGGGTAGAACGCCGCGCCGGCGGCGAAGAGGCGTTTGGCGCAGGCCAGGTACGACACGTCGGTCGCGACCTTGCGGGTGTAGACGGGATAGGTCGCGAGCCCGCGTTCCTGCGCGCGTTTGATCTCGCTGTCCCAGTAGGCGCCCTTGACGAGGCGCAGCATCAGCCGGCGTTTGGTCTTCGCCGCCAAATCGGCGAGCCAGTCGATCACCGCCGGCGCGCGCTTCTGATAGGCCTGCACCGCGAGGCCGAGCCCGTCCCAGCCGGCGAGCGCGGTCATCCCAGCCAGCGCTTCGATGAGGTCGAGCGACAATTCGAGCCGGTCGGCTTCCTCGGCGTCGACCGTGAGGCCGATCCCGGCCTCGCGGGCCAGCCCGGCCAGATCGGCGAGGCGCGGCAGCAGCTCGCGCATGACCCGCTCGCGCTGCGCGAACTCGTAGCGCGGGTGCAGCGCCGACAGTTTGACCGAGATGCCGGGCGCCGTCTCGACCGTGCGGCCGGCGGCGGCCCCGCCGATCGCCGCGATCGCCGCGGCGTAGGCGGCGTGATAGCGCTCGGCGTCCGGCGCGGTTTTCGCGGCTTCGCCCAGCATGTCGTAGGAATGTCGGTAGCCCTCGCGCTCGATGGCCTCGGCGCGGTCGAGCGCTTCCTCGATCGTGCGGCCCATGACGAACTGGCGGCCGAGGATGCGCATCGCCGCCAGTACCGCCTGACGCACCACCGGCTCGCCCGAGCGGGTGACGAAGCGGTGCAGGACATGGGCGAAATCGCTCTCGCCCGGGTTGTCGTGCAGCATCCGCCCGGTCAGCATCAAGGCCCAGGTCGAGGCGTTGACGAAGACCGAGCCGGAGTGGCCGAGATGGCTCTGCCAGTCGGCGGCGGCGATCTTGTCGCGAATCAGCCGGTCGATCGTGTCGCTGTCGGGGATGCGCAGCAGCGCCTCGGCGAGGCACATCAGCGCCACCCCTTCGGGCGACGACAGCGCGTATTCGTGGAGGAAGGCGTCGATGCCGCCGCGCGCCGGGCCTCGTCCGCGCACCGCGGCGACGAGACGACGCGCGGTCGCCTGGATCCGGCGGTTGGCGGCGGACGGAAGTTTGGCGGCGGCGAGGATCAACGCGTCGGCGGCGGCTTCGTCGCGGCGATTGGCCGTCTCGATCGCCGCACGCAGCCGGGTCTCGGGCGGCGGCGGGGCAGCGAAGACGAGGTCCATGCCGCAAGGATACGCCCGGCGGCGGTCAGCGGAAATCGCGGCTGTGGATGACGATGTCGGGAACGTAGATGTCGCGCGGGTCGTGACCGGGCGGGCGCTCGGGCAGTTTGAACGGGGGTTTCTGCGACGGGGTTTCGGCGCCGTCGCGCTCGCGCAAGGTGTTGAGGCGCGGGGTCAGGTCGCGCAAATCCTCGGCGACGACGTGGATGACGCCTTCCTCGCGCTGCAGCCGCCCCCTGCAATAGAGCAGGCTGGCGCCGAGCACGATGCGGCGGAAGCGCTCGAGGATCGGCGGCCAGACGATGAGGTTGGCGATGCCAGTCTCGTCCTCGAGGGTGATGAAGATGACGCCCTTGGCGCTGCCCGGGCGCTGGCGGATGAGCACAAGCCCGGCGATCGCGATACGGCGCTCGACCGGCAAGGTCGCGAGCTCGGCGGCGGTGACGATGCCGTCCTCGGCCAGTTCGCCGCGCAGGAAGGCGAGCGGGTGGCGCTTCAGGCTGAGGCTTAGGCTGCGGTAATCCTCGACGACGTGCTCGCCCAAGGGCATGGCGGGAAGCAGCGACGCGGCGTGGTTTTCATTTTCATTGTCATTCCGGGGACCTTGCGCAGCAAGGGAGCCCGGGACCCATGAACTCGGGCGGTCGGGGAAAATGGCGCCGACCGTGCCGCGATCCTTTCTGTCGGTGTTCATGGGTTCCGGGTTCGGCCCTGCGGGTCGCCCCGGAATGACGGTCTGAGAGGCGGCAAACAGCGGCAGCGGCGCTTCGCCCAGCGCCTTCAGCGCCCACAAGCCCTGGCGGCGGTCGAGCGACATCGAGCGCAGCGCGTCGGCATTGGCGAGGCGCTCCAAGGCCAAACGGCCAAGCCCGCTGCAGTGCCATAGCGCCGCTGCGTCGAGGTAGCCCCCGCCGCGCCGCTCGACGAGGCGTTTCGCATCGTCTTCGTTGAGCCCCTTGATCTGACGAAAACCGAGGCGCAGCGCGAGGGAAGCTCCGTGCGGCTCCAGTGTGCAATCCCACTGGCTGCGGTTGACATCGACCGGCAGCACCGCGACCCCGTGCTCGCGCGCGTCGCGGACGATCTGCGCCGGGGCGTAGAACCCCATCGGCTGCGAATTCAACAGCGCGCAGGCGAAGATTTCGGGGTGGAAGCATTTGATCCAGGCCGAGACGTAGACGAGAAGCGCGAAGCTCGCGGCATGGCTTTCCGGGAAGCCGTAGGTGCCGAACCCCTCGATCTGGCTAAAGCAGCGCTCGGCGAATTCGGCCGGATATTTGTTGGCGACCATGCCGCCGATGAACTTGTCGCGGAATTTTTCGATATCGCCGTTGCGCCGAAAGCTCGCCATTGAGCGGCGCAGCTTATCGGCTTCGTCGGCAGTGAACCCCGCACCGACAATGGCGATCTGCATCGCCTGTTCCTGGAAAAGCGGCACGCCCTTGGTTTTTTTCAGCACCTGCTCCAGCTCCGGCGAAGGGTAGTCCTCCTTTTCGAGACCGTTACGCCGGCGCAGATAGGGGTGGACCATATTGCCCTGGATCGGCCCCGGGCGGACGATCGCGACCTCGATCACCAGGTCGTAGAATTCTCGGGGTTTGAGGCGCGGCAGCATCGACATCTGGGCGCGGCTTTCGACCTGGAACACGCCGATCGAATCGGCCTTCGACAGCATCTCGTAGACCGCCGGGTCCTCGGGCGGGATCGTCGCCAGCTCGTAGCAGTGGCCGTGGTGCTTTTCGATAAGTGCGAAGGCTTTCCTGATGCAGGTCAGCATGCCGAGCGCGAGGATGTCGATCTTGAGGATATTCAGCGCATCGAGGTCGTCCTTGTCCCATTCGATGACGGTGCGGTCCTCCATCGCCGCATTCTCGATCGGCACCAGCTCGCTAAGCGGCCCGCGGGTGATGACGAACCCGCCGACATGCTGCGACAGGTGACGCGGGAAACCGATCAGCGCACCGGCGAGGTCGAGCGCCATCCGCAAATTGCGGTCGGCGGGGTCGAGCCCGGCCTCGCGTACCCGCTCGTCGGCGATGCCGTCGCTCGACCAGCCCCACACCATGCCCGAAAGCGCGGCGACGACATCGCCCGAGAGGCCCATCGCCTTGCCGACCTCGCGGATCGCGCTGCGCGAGCGGTAGGTGATGAGCGTGGCGGCGAGTCCGGCGCGGTCGCGGCCGTATTTCTCGTAGACGTACTGGATCACCTCCTCGCGCCGCTCGTGTTCGAAATCGACGTCGATATCGGGCGGCTCGCCGCGCGCGGCGCTGATGAAGCGCTCGAACAGCACGTCGATGCGCGACGGATCGACCGCGGTGATGCCAAGGCAGTAGCAGACCACCGAATTGGCCGCCGAGCCGCGCCCCTGGCAGAGAATCCCGCGCGAGCGCGCGAACCGCATGATGTCGTGGACGGTGAGGAAATAGCGGGCGAAATCGAGCTGCTCGATCAGCTCCATCTCGTGCGCGATCAGCCCGCGGACGTGATCGGGGACGCCGGATAAATCGCATGAGTGACTGCGATGCGTCCTTCGAGACGCGCTCTTCGAGCGCTCCTCAGGATGAGGAAGGTCTTTGATGCCATCAACTAAAAGCCCCTCATCCTGAAGAGACCGCGTAGCGGTCGTCTCGAAGGACGCACAACTCGCGATGCAGCTATCGCGAGCAGGCGGGGGAAACTTCACGGCCGCCCCTTCCCAGGCCAGCTGGGCCAGGCGCGATTGCGGGGTCATCCCCGGCGGCACCGGCTCCTCGGGGTATTCGTAGCGCAGCTCGTCGAGGCTGAAGCGGCAGCGCCGGACGATCTCGAGCCCCGCCGTCAGCGCATTTTCATGGCCGCGAAACAGCCGCGCCACCTCCGCCGCCGGTTTCAGATGGCGCTCGGCATTGGCGGTGAGACGGAACCCGGCCGTGGCGATCGTGCAATGCTCGCGGATGCAGGTCAGCACATCCTGCAGCGGCCGCCGTTCGGGCGTGTGATAGAGCACGTCGCCGGTCGCGAGCAGTTTGAGACCGGTTTTCCGGGCGATTCCCGCGAGGCGGGCGAGGCGGCGCATGTCGTCGCCGCGGTAGAGATGCTGCGCGGCAAGGTAGGCGCGGCCGGTGAAATCGGCGGCGATCCGGGCGGCGACGGCGCGATGCGCGGCAAGGCTCACTCGGTCGGCGTTGTCCGGCGGCAGCAGGACGACGATCAATCCTTCGCCATGAGCGACGACATCCGCATAGTCGAGATGGCATTCGCCCTTCGGCGCGCGGCGCTTGCCGAGGGTGAGAAGCGTCGTCAGCCTGCCATAGGCGGCGCGGTCCTCGGGATAGGCGAGCAGGCTGGTGCCGTCGCGCAGATCGAGCCGCACGCCGACGACGAGGCGGATGCCGGCTTCCTTGGCCGCCTGATGCGCGCGGACGATGCCGGCGAGGCTGTTGCGGTCGGCGATCGCGATCGCCGCGAGGCCGAGGAGCGCCGCCTGCCGCACCAGCTCGTCCGGATGCGAGCCGCCGCGCAGGAAGGTGAAATTGCTGGTCGCCTGCAGCTCGGCGTATTCAAGTGCGGTCGCGCCAGCGGCTTTATGCAAAAACGCCATGGACGAACCAGCGCGGCGGAGGATTGCCGGGGAGCCCGGCGCGGAACAGCCAGAAACGGCGGCCGGACGCATCCTCGACCCGGTAATAGTCGCGGATCGCGTCGGGGGAGCCGGCGCCGTCGATCAACTCTCCATCGGGCCGCCACCATTCCTCGGTGATGCGTTCGGGGCCGTCGGCCTGGGCGACGCGGTGGATGCGGCGGCGCCAGGTGAAACGGAACGGCGGATCGTCGGGCAGCACCCAGAACGCCTCGACCGGTTCCGGTGGTTGGAACAGCCGTACAGGTCGTGAAGGTTTTTGCGGGGCAGCTCCCTCCCCCGCTAACGGGAGAGGGTTGGGGTGGGGGCTATCGCTAACCGGCGACGCGACCGACGCCCGCTCGGGGATGTGACTGGCGCGGGGTTCGAGGCGGACGAGCGTGTCGAGGCCGAGTTTGGCGCCGAGCCGGTCGAAGAGCGGACCCAGGCCCTCACCCCAGTCCTCTCCCGTTAACGAGGGAGGGAGCGCGCCCGTGCGCGGCAATGGGCTTTCGATCTGCTCGGCCGCCAATTTTTCGGCGGCGAAGGCGGCGAGGATCACGTCCTCGATCCCGAGACCGGGATCGACCGTGTCGAGCTTGCCGGTCAGGAGCTTGGCGAGATGCGCGGGGTCGCGGCTCGGGCGGGCGGTGCCGATGCTTATATGCTCGACCCTGCCGTCGACGCGGTGGAAGCCGAGGTCGAGCCGGCGCGCGCCCATGCCTTCGCGCGCCAGGCGAGTGACGAGGTCCGCGGTCAGCCGCTCGGCGGCGCGGGCGAGATCGGCAGGGTCGGAAATCGGCTCGGGCAGCGACAGGCGCACCCGCCGGCTCGGCGTCTCGCCCAAGGGCGACAGCGGCTCGGGCAACTCGCCCAGCGCCTGATCGAGCCGTCGCGCCACGGTGTTGTTGAGTCCGTCCGGGCCGAAACGGCGGGCGAGCGCGGCGCGCGGCATCGCCACGATCTCGCCGATACGCCTGAGGCCGACCCGGTGCAACCCTTCGACCAGGGCCGGGTCGAGGCGCAGCGCGGCGACCGGCAACGGCGCCAGCGCGGCTTGCGCCTCGCCAGGCGCGACAATATTCCCTGCTTCTGCTGCGAATCTGCAGGGATTTGCCATTGCTCCTGCGGTCGCGAAACGGGCGACCGCCCAGGCGGCGCCGAGCGTGTCAGCGATCGCCAAACGATGCGCGATCCCCTGACGCGCGAGCCGTTGCGACAGATCGGCGGCAAGCTCCGCCTCGCCGCCCCACAGATGTGCCGAGCCGGTGATCTCGATCTTGATCCCGTCCTGTCCGTCGGGGGCGGTCCACGGGCTGTAGCGGCTGCACCATTCGGCGAGGCGGCGCAAGGCGGCGGCGTCCTCGGCGAGCTCGGCCGGTCGGGTCGCCAGCCCCGGCAGGAACGACAGCGCGTCGGCGAGCGGCATGCCAGCGGCGATGCCCTTGGCCGCGGCCGCCGGATTGACCGCGGCGATCAGCTGCCGCCCGCCAATGGCGATCACCGTGGCGAATGACGCTTCCTCAGCCGGCCGCGCGCCAGACTTGAGGCTCGGCAGCAAGCCGCTGCGGCGCAGCCGGTCGATCGGCCAGCCCGGCAGAAAGGCGTACAAGACCCGATGCATCGGCCACCTCCAGATTCCATTGCACCGGTTCGCCGCCGCGGCAGCGCAGGAGCTGCACCCGCCAGCGCGTCTCGCCGATCCCCGGCTCGTAATCGAGTTCCGGGGCGGGGAGCGAGGGGAGCGCGGCGACCCGCCAGCGCGTCACTGCCGCGCTCGGGCGTTCGCGTTCGCCGGCGGCCTCGTCGCCGGTATGCCAGCGCCGCAGCAAGAGGGCGGTGACGCCGGAGCGCTCGGCGGCGAGCTGCAGCCGCCGTCCCGCGACCATCGGCAGCCGGCCGATCTCGCCGACGATCGCGGCGACCCCCTGGGTGCGCAGCCCTTCTTCCAAAGCCCACAGGATGTCGGCGTCGCGCTTCGCCCGGACCAGCGCGATGCGCGCCGGGTCGAGCCCGTGCCCGGCGAGCCCGGGCCCGTAAAGATCGCCGCGCTTCAGGCACCACAGCACGATGCCGGCGCCCAATCGTCCGGCGATGCCGGCGGCAAAACCCGCTGCGGCGGCGGCGTCCTCCTCGTCGGCGCCGTGTCCCAGGATTTCGTGCAACGCGCCCAGGGCCAACCCGCCCCCTGGCAAGGTGCGATCGATCGCCTCGACCCGAAACGGTAGCACCCCGTGGCGCAGCGCGCCCGGCCGCTCGATCCGGCGAATGCGATCCTGTAACGCGATCAGGTTGACGGCAGCAGACATCGAGAGGGGATAGTTGTTCAATGTTCTCTTTTTGTTCCTATTATCTTCGGTTGTCAACCCCGCTTGCTTTGCCGTTAAGATAGGCCATGGCCAAAGCTCCGCACCCCGATCGCACGCCGAGCGAGATCGATGCGGCGGAAGTCACCGCCCGCATCCTCCTCGAAACCGAAGCCGTGCTGTTTCGGCCCGACAACCCGTTCACCTTCACCTCGGGACGCTTGTCGCCGGTCTATGTCGATTGCCGGCGGCTGATCTCGTTCCCGCGCGCCCGGCGCAAGCTGATGGATATGGGCGCCGACCTGATAGAGCGCCGCGTCGGTTGCGAATCGCTGGACGCGATCGCCGGCGGCGAGACCGCCGGCATCCCGTTCGCCGCCTGGATCGCCGACCGGCTGTCGCTGCCGATGCTCTATGTGCGCAAGCAGGCCAAGGGTTTCGGCCGCAACGCCCAGATCGAAGGTGAGCTGAAGGACGACGCCCGGGTGCTGCTGGTTGAGGACCTCGCCAGCGAAGGCACCTCGAAGCTCAATTTCGTGCGCGCGATCCGCCAGGCCGGCGGCGAGATCAGCCATACCTTCGTGATCTTCAACTACGGCATCTTCCCGCACACCGAATCGACCCTCGCGGCCGAGGGCATCACGCTGCACGCGCTCGCCACCTGGTGGGACGTGGCTGAGGTGGCGGAGAAAATGGGCCGCTTTCAAGCCGGGGAATACGACAAGGTTAGAAGTTTCCTCGAAGACCCGGAGAACTGGCCGACCGCCCGCGCGACGGCGGCGCGGTAGCAGTCGCGGCCAAGCCGCAATAAATCAATCTCACAATGAGACAGTGAGGCAGCGAGCTGCCGCGCCGCAGCAACCTCATTGCCTCACCGCCTCACTGTGTAATTTACCGGCGCTGCGCGCCTATCTTTGCTTTGGCAGCCAATCGACCAGGCGGCGGGCGGCTTCTTCGATGTCCTCGGTCGAGCCGGCGAAGCTGAGGCGCACCCAGTCATCGCCGTGGATCGGGTCGAAGTCGCGGCCGGGGGTCACCGCGACCCCAGTCTCGGCGAGCATCTTGCGGCAGAAAGCCTCGCTGTCGCGGGTCAGCGTCGAAACATCGACGTAGAGGTAGAACGCGCCCTCGGCCGGGGCGAAGCGGGTCAGCCCCGCTTTCGTCAGTGTCGCGATCAGCAGGCCCCGGTTGGCGCGGTAGCGCGCGACGTGGCCATCGAGAGCTGCCCGGCATTGGAAGGCGGCGATGGCGGCGCGCTGCGACAAGGCCGGCGGCGAGATGTAGAAATTCTGCGCCAGGCACTCGACCGAGCGGGCAAGGTCGGGCGGCACCAACATCCAGCCGAGCCGCCACCCGGTCATGCTGTAGTATTTCGAGAACGAGTTGACGACCAAGGCCTCGCGGCCAAACCCGCGCGCGGTGGCGGCTTCGCCCTCATAGGTGATGCCGTGATAGATCTCGTCGGAGACGAGGCGGATGCCGCGCTCGCGGCAATAGTCGCAGAGCCGGCGCAGCTCCGCCGGCGCGATCATCGTGCCGGTCGGGTTGGCCGGGCTGGCGACGATCAGCCCGGCGAGATCGGGAATGTCGGCGAGCAGCTCGGGGTTGGGCTGGTAATGCGCGTTCTCGCCGACCTCGATCAGCACGGTTTCGAGACCCAACGCCGACAGGATGTTGCGGTAGGCGGGATAGCCGGGCGCAGCGAGCGCGACCCGATCGCCGGCCTCGAACGCGGCGAGGAACGCGAGTTGGAACGCCGCCGACGAGCCGGTGGTGACGACTATCTCCGCCGGATCGACCGCGACGCCGTAGCGCTCGCGGTAATCGGCGGCGATCGCCGCGCGCAACGGCGGAATGCCCTCGGCGTCGGTGTAGCCGATCTTGTCGTCGGCAAGCGCCCGCCGCGCCGCATCGAGCACCGGTTGCGGCGCCGGGGTGCCGGGCTGGCCGACTTCGAGATGGATGACGCGCTCGCCTGCCGCCTCGCGAGCATTGGCGGCGCGCAGCACGTCCATCGCGATGAACGGCGGAACCAGCCCGCGGCGGGAAGCTTTCAGACTCATGCGTTCAATTTGCGGGGAAAGGTTGCCATTGACGAGGGGCATTCGTTATGACGGGCGCCGGTCTTTCGGGGGACAGCATAGAGATGGCCAGGGTCAATTTGATCGGCATGTCGGGGAGCCTGCGCGCCGGCTCCTACTCGAATGCGATATTGGCGACGCTGCGCGACCGCTTCGCCGAGCGCGCCGATCTGCGGCTTTACGACCTCGCGCCGATCCCGGCCTACAACCAGGATTTCGAAGGCGAGAAGCGGCCGCCCACGGTCAAGCAGATGCTGGCCGATATCGAGGCGGCGGATGGGCTCGTGTTCTGCGCGCCCGAGTTCAATCACTCGATCCCGGGCGTGCTGAAGAACGCGATCGATTGGGCCTCGCGCCCGGCCTTCGCCTCGGTGCTCGCCTACAAGCCGGTGGCGATCATGGCGACCTCGCGCGGGCCGCTGGGCGGCGCGCGCTGCCTCGAGCACATGAAGGTGGCGCTCGATTCTTGCCTGTCGCGGGTGACTTTGGCGCGCGAGGTGATCGTCACCGCGGCCGAAAACAAGATCAAGGATGGAAGGCTGATCGACGAAACCTCGCTCGGCTTCGCCTCGGGCGCGATCGAAGCGCTGCTGCGCGAGATCGCGCTGTGGAAGGGCGCCTAATCAAGTGCGGCGGGACATCTGTCCCGCCTTCGGTTCCAGCCCGCTCCCCCACCCTCCACCCAATCAAGCATACTTTCGTTGGGTGGCCGGGTGGGGGAGCGGGCCGGTGCCGCGTCCGCGCCAGCGGACCTAGTTCAGCGTCGACGCGTCTTTTTCGTTGATGCAGCGCAGCAGCTTCCAGTAGCCGAAGAGATTGCTCGGGCGGATTTCGCGCACCGTCAGCTTGCTGTCGCGCACGAACGTGTCGAACTCGAAATCGGGGTGAAACCCGATATGCCGCGCGAGATGCGCCAGCCGCTTCTCAAAGAAGCGCACCGCCCAGTTGTCGCTCATGAAATGATTGACCAGAACGATCGTCCCGCCGGGGATGCAGACGCGGCGCATCTCGGCGGCGAACTGGGCCGGGTTGGGCACCACCGGCGCGACGTAGAGCGCCAGTACCGCGTCAAACGAGTTGTCGGCGAACTCCATGTGCTCGGCATCCATCACGTGGAGGCCGTCGACATGGGCGAGGTGCTGGCGGGCGACCCGGGCCTCGGCCTTAGCCAGCATCTCGGTCGAGACGTCGATGCCGGTGACGTGCGAATCGGCGCGGAAATGCGGTAGCGACAGGCCGGTGCCGACACCGACTTCCAGGATGCGCTGTCCCGGCCGGTCATTGGCGATGCGGACAGCGTCCTTGCGGCCGGGGTGGAACACCGGGCCGAAGACGAAATCGTATGATCCCGAGACCCGTCGGTAAGTGCGGATCGTGTCGCGAAGGTCCATCGGATCGCTCTCGTCGCGGTCGACAAAAAGGCAGCCGTTACAGCGCGAAGGTGCTCCCGGTTATCGCGTTTGTAAACCTTTCGCTGAGCGCGGCGAAGACCGCCATGGCGGTTTCATGGCAGCGTCCCGCAAACGGCGGGACCGCCACCAGGTTGCATTTTTGCCGCGGGCTCGCGTCCGCTGCGCTCAGACCAGGGTGACGCGGTCGGCCTCGAGCCCCTTACGGCCCTCGATCGCCTCGACGCGCACGCGCTGGCCCGGCTCCAGCATGTCGAGGCCGCTGCGGCGCAGCGCGGTGATGTGGATGAACACATCCTTGCCGCCGCCATCGGGCGCGATGAAGCCATAGCCCTTGTCGGGCTCGAACCATTTGACCGCGCCCTCCAAGGTGTTCGACGGCCGGGCGCCGCGGCGCTCTCCGCCCGGTTCGGCCGCGGTGCTGAGGTCGATATTGATGACGCTGGTGACGAGGGGGCCCTTGGCGCCGGCGCCGACCTCGCAGGTGATCGAGGAGCCCTCGCGGACATCCTCGTAGCCGGCGCGGCGCAGGATCGCCATCGGCAGGAAGGCGTCGGGCGAGCCGTCGGCCATCGTCACAAAGCCGAAACCCTTGCTGGGGTTGAACCACTTTACCGTGGCCTCGACGCGGCGGGGAGCTGGAACGTCCACAGAGGGGACATCCGTGCGGCTGTCGTACATAGGTCCTCTAAACGTCAGATAGAACGCGCCTAGCGCAGGGGACAAAAAACTGTAGCGTAAAAAAGTCGCGTTGCGCTAGCGCCCCGATTGTAAATCCGCCCCGAATCGGGAGGCGGGCGTAATTTGCCCGTTTCTTTAAGCTACATGTAAGGTTGAATATCCCTATTATCGCGTCGTCTGTGCGCCGGAGGCATCGCGTGTCGCGTTGCCTGGCGTGAGTTGCGCGGCAAAGACGGTCCGCGCCCCGGCTTGCATCGTCGCCGCGATCGCCTATCATCCCGCGCCGGCGCGGGTGTAGCTCAATGGTAGAGCAGAAGCTTCCCAAGCTTACGACGAGGGTTCGATTCCCTTCACCCGCTCCAGTTTCGCGACAGGATTAAGCCGGCCGCCGCGGCACCAGCAAGGTAGGGGTGAAGGTCTGCACCACCTCGCCGTTCTGGTTCAGGGTCGTCACCCGCGCCTTTAGGATGCCCTGGCCGGGGCGCGATTGCGATGTGCGGGTTTCGAGAATCTCGCTCTCGACATGCAGCTCGTCGCCCGGCCGCACCGGCTTCAGCCAGGCGAGTTCGCCGCCAAAGCCGAGGATGCCGCCCGTCGGGCGGAACTCGCTGCCGACGATGAGCCGCATCGTCAGCGCCGCGGTATGCCAGCCGCTCGCGGCGAGCCCGCCGAACAGGCTGTCCTTCGCCGCCGCCTCGTCGAGATGGAACGGCTGCGGGTCATACTCGCCGGCGAACGACTTGATCGCCGCGGCATCGACCGTCAGCCGGCCCGAGGCGAATTTCTGCCCGACGGTGAAATCCTCGAAATACTGCATCCTCATCTCGTCTTGGGCTTGGCGAACCAGACGCCGCCGGCAACCGCGGCGGCGTTGATCGCGCCGAATACGCCGAGCGCGACGGCGAGCGCGGCAAAGACATAGGTCAGATCGCCCGTCAGGTGGAAGGCGAGCCAGCCGCCGCCCGCGGCGATCGCGAACCGGGTGACCGCGGCGGTCAGCGGCCAGCGCAGCCGCCCCGCTCCCTGCGAAGCGAAATAGAGCGCCATGCCGAGGCCGAAAAGTCCGTAGCACGGCCCGACGATGCGCAGGTAATGCGTGCCCGCGTCGAGCATCGTCGGGTCGTGGTCGAACAGCGTGAGCCAGGCCAGCGGCAGCGCCGCCGCGGCAAGCCCGATCGCTTCGGTTAGGCCGAAGGCGATCGCCGCGCCGATCCAGGCGGTTTGCAGCGCGCGTCGGTTCTGGCCGGCGCCGATGCTGGTCCCGATGATCGCCACCAGCGGAGAGCCGAGCCCAAAGACCAGCGGCACCAGCAGGTATTCGAGGCGCGAGCCGACGCCATAGCCGGCGATCGCCGCCGCGCCGAACTGCCCGACCAGCGCGGTGGTGATCGCCACGGTGGCGTTGGTCTGCACGGTGATCAGCGCGGCGACCAAGCCGACCCGCAGGATTTCCCAGAGCAGCCGCCTTTCGAGACGCCACCCGGCGAGGCGCAGGCGCACGACGCTGTGCCCCGAGGCGAGATACCAGCCGAGCACCGCGACGCCGAGTGCGTAGAAGACAATGAGGGCCACGCCACCCCCGGCGATGCCGAGCCGCGGAAACGGTCCCAGGCCAAAGATGAGGCACGGCGACAGCGGCACCAGGATCGCCGTCCCGGCGATGCTGACCCAGGCCGGCACGGCCATGTTGCCGGTGCCGCGAACAACGTTGGCGAGCGCGTTGAACACCCAGATCAGCAGCATGCCGGCGAAGACGACGTTGGAGTAGGTGAGCGCGGCGTCGAGCGCGGCGCCGCTGCCGCCCATCGCGGTGTAGAGCGCGCGCCCCCCGAGCAGCATCGCCGCGCTGAGCGCGAGCGCGAAGACGATCCCGATTGCCACCGCATGCACCGCGAGCCGGTCGGCGTCGTCGCGCCTGCCGGAGCCGAGCGCCCGCGCCACCGCCGAGGAGATGCCGCCGCCGACGGCGCCGGCCGACATCATCTGCATCAGCATCACCGCCGGGAACACCAGCGCGATGCCGGCGAGCGCATCGGTGCCGAGCCAGCCGATGAAATAGGTCTCGACGAGCCCCAGGCTCGCCTGCACCACCATGACCAGCATGTTGGGCGCGGCGAGGCGGATGAGCGTCGCGGCGATCGGCGCCTCGAGCAGGCGGCGCGTGCGCCGATCGAGCTCCGGCCGGACCGGCGCCGGCGGTTCGGGAAGCGCCTCGGCGAGGCCGCTTATCGCGGCGAGGTTCGCGGAACCGAGCGGCATGCTATCCTCTGCTTCCCAAGACGTTTAATCGAGAGTATATGCACCTATGTAAGAGTGCATATACGCCTTTGTCCAGGGTCGAGACGTGCGATGAGCAACACACCGCGATTTCAGGAATGCAACTGCCTGGCGATCCGCCAGGCCGCCCGGCATGTGACCCAATTCTACGATCAGATCTTCGCGCCGACCGGATTGCGGGCGACGCAATTCGCCATCCTGAGCCGCCTCAGATGGGAGGGGCCGATGTCGATCAACGCGCTGGCGAGCCTCTTGGTAATGGACCGCACCACCCTTGGCCGCAACATCCTGCCGCTGCAGCGCGACGGGCTGATCGAGGTCGCGGCGGGCGCGGTCGACCGCCGCCGCCACGAACTGCGCCTCACCGAAGCGGGGCTTGCTCGCCACGGTGCCGCGGTCGAACGTTGGGAGGACGCGCAACAACGGTTCAGCGATGTCTTCGGCGGCGATCGCGCCGCCGAGCTGCGCGGTCTGTTGCGCGAGGTTGTCGCCAGCGATTTCGCCGCCGCAAGCTAGGGTCGGCGCGCTCCGCTGTCGATGATCGCGGAAGGCTCGGCCCGCTCCGCCCGGCTGCCGACCGGGATCGGTGCCGTCATTATGGCCGGCGGCATTTTCGGTGCGGCTGCCCTGCAGCGCATTCCAGGTGCCGGCGCGCTGCTGACGACGCCGCTCTCGATCGCGCTGGCTATCGGCTGGGCCGGGGTTGCCGCGTCGGCGCTGCGCGACGGCATGGCTGACCACACCGGCCCGCTGGTCGGCAGCTTTGCGATCGGGACCTGGACCGCGGCGAGCGTCGTCGTCGCCCGCATGGCGATGCTCGCCGCCCCCGCGCTACTGTGGCCGGCCGAGCTGCTCTTCGCCGTCAGCCTCGGTCTTTGGGCATGGTTCGTGCCGCGGGCGATCGGGAATTTGGTCCGGATCGCCCGGAGTCCGGCGGCGTCGACGCGGCCCACCGGCGCGATCCTGTTGACGACCGTCGCGACGCAGGCGGTGGCGCTGCTCGGCTTTCGTCTGTTCGCCGATGTCTGGCAGATGCGTTGGCTCGGCTTTGCGCTATTGGCATTCGGCGCCGGCTGTTATGTCGTCGGCACCGGGTTGATCGCGCGGCGCTACGCAGCGGGTGGCGCCTGGCGCCTGGCGGCTGACTGGGACAACACCAACTGCATCCTGCACGGCGCCCTGTCGATCAGCGGTCTGGCCGCGGTTGTCGGTGAGGGTTTTGGGATCGCGCCGATCGCCTGGTTGTGGGTGCTGACCGCGGCGGTTTTCCTCGCGGTCGAGGCGATCGAGATCGCCCGGCTCGGCGCACGCGTCCGCGTACTCGGTTGGCGCGGCGCCGTGATCGTCTACGACACCTCGCAATGGGCGCGGAATTTCACCTTCGGCATGTTCTACGCCTTCACCGTCGCCGTTGCCGGGCGCCTCGATGTCGATGGCGGTTACCCGGAGCCGGCGCGGGTCGCGGCCGCGATCGCCGGCGGCGGCCAGTATCTGGTGCTGGCGCTGCTCGCCGTCGAGTTGGCGCTGATGGGGTGCTGGCTCGCCGGCCGGCTAGAACGGCAGCTTCATCCCGCCCGGTAGGTTGAGGCCGCCGGTCAATTTGTGCATCTCGGCCTCGGTATGGGCGTTGACCTTCTGCCGCGCGTCGTTAAACGCGGCGACGATCAGGTCTTCGACGACCTCGTTGTCGGCCGGGTCGAGCACCGATTTGTCGATCTTGATCTTTTTCAGATCGCCCTTGCCGTTGAGCGTCACCTGTACCATGCCGCCGCCGGCCATCCCGGTCATCTCGACGGTTTCGAGCCCCGCCTGGATCTCGGCCATCTTCTGCTGCATCTGCTGGGCCTGCTTCATCAGCTGACCGAGATTCTTCATGGCTCGTCCTCCTCGCCGCTCGCCGGCCCATCGTCGCCACCGGCCTCGTCGTCCGCTTCAGGCTCGGTGGCGGCGAAACGCTCCCTGACCGCCGCGATCGTCGCGCCGGGAAAGGCCTCGAGCACCGCGCGCACCAGCGGGTGCCGGGCGACCTCGCTCTCCAATTCGCTAACGCGCGCCCGCTCCTGCTGTTCGAGCGTAGGCGCGCCTTCCTCTTGCGAGACGGCGACGACCCAGCGGGTCCCGGTCCACTCGCTCAATTTCTGTCCCAGCCGGCTGGCGAGGTCGCGCGGCGTGCCGTCGGCGGGGCGGAACTCGATCTGCCCGGGCTCGAAGGCGACGAGATGCACTTGCGAGCGGAGCTGGGCGCAGGTGATCGCCTCGCGGTGGCGCTCGAAAAGCGCGACCGTCGCCGCGAAATCCTCCGGCATCGGATCGAGCGCCGGGCCGCTCGGCGGTGCGACGGGGCGCGGTTGCGGCTCGGGCGCGAGCATCGCCGGCGCCGCGTTGCCGCTATTGGCGCGCGGTACGGCGACCGGCGCCGGCGATGCGCTGGCGAACGGCTCGATGAAGACCGGCTCTCTAGCCGCCGGTTCGACAATAGCCGGCACGGCCGTCGCGGCTGGCGCCGAGATGGCCGCGGGCTTGACGGGAGCTGCCGCCGGGGCGACCGGCACAGTGCCGAGATCGATGCTCCTCACCAGCTCCGCCGGCACCGGCAGATCGGCGACATAGGCGAGGCGAACCAGCACCATCTCGGCTGCCTGTTTGGCCGACGGCGCGGTCTGCACCTCCTCGATTCCCTTGAGCAGCATCTGCCAGCAACGGGCCAGCACCGGCATCGGCAGCTGCGCGGCGAGCGGCGCGGCGCGGGTGCGGTCGCCCTCCGCCATCGGATCGCCGGTGCCGGCACCGGGCACTAGCTTCAGCCGGGTGAGGAAATGGGCGAGGTCGAGCAGGTCCTGCAGCACCGAAAGCGGGTCGGCGCCGCCCTGGTAGAGCGCTTCCATGCGGTCGAGCGCGCCGGTCGCGTCGCCCGTCAGCACGGTCTCGAACAGGTCGAAGACCAGGTTGCGGTCGGCGATGCCGAGCATGTCCCTGACCGCGCCCTCGGCGATCGGGCCGTTTGCCAGCGAGATCGCCTGATCCAACAGCGACAGCCCGTCGCGTACCGACCCGTCGGCGGCGCGGGCGATGAGGCCCAAGGCGGCGGGTTCGATTTCCACCCCCTCCGCCGTGGCGATGCCCCGGTAGTGCGCGACGAGCTGGTCGATCGGCACGCGGCGCAGCGAGAAGCGCTGGCAGCGCGACAGCACCGTCACCGGTACCTTCCGAATCTCGGTTGTCGCGAAGATAAATTTGACGTCGGGCGGCGGCTCCTCGAGCGTCTTCAACAGCGCGTTGAAGGAATGCCCGGAAAGCATGTGAACTTCGTCGATGACGTAGACCTTGAACCGCGCCGAAACCGGTCGGTAGCGCACACCGTCCAGCAGCTCGCGCATCTTATCGACTTGCGTATGCGAAGCAGCATCCATCTCGATGACGTCGACATGGCGGTCTTCGGCAATAGCCACGCAATTTGGGCACACCCCGCAAGGCGAGACGGTCGGCCCTCCGCTGCCGTCCGGTCCGATGCAGTTGAGCGCCCGGGCGATGATTCGCGCCGTCGTCGTCTTGCCGACCCCGCGCACCCCGGTGAGGATGAAGGCGTGCGCGACCCGGCCGCTGGCGATGGCGTTCGCCAGGGTGCGCACCATCGCCTCCTGGCCGATCAGCTCGGCGAAGGTTTGCGGCCGGTATTTGCGTGCGAGCACGCGATAGTGGGTCGCAGCGTCAGTCATTGCGAGACGCTAGAGTGAGGTGGGAGACCGAACGAACGACCCAGGCCGAAACTCGTTACGGCTGCTTCCTTCCGGACCTGACCGGGTTGGCGAGGGACCTGTCCGCCGCCGACCTCCCACCTCACTATATCAGCCTCCGGCGCCCGCGCGGCAAGTTTCGGCCACCGAGGCATCCGGCTCTGCGCTAAAACGCTCCGCCAGAGCGGAGCAATCAATGCATCGAACCTTCATGGCAGGCGCAGCCATCCTCATGCTCCTCGGCTACCCGGCGCTCGCCGACGATACGCCGAAGCGCGGCGGAACGCTGACCTACCTGATCCCCGCCGATTCGCCGCCGAGCTTCGACGGGCACCGCGAGAACACGTTCGCGACGATCCATGCGATGGCGCCGTTTTATAGCGTGCTGATCCGGGCGAACCCGGACAACCCGGGCGACACGACCCAGTTCGTCTGCGATGTCTGCACCGCCATCCCGGAGCCCGCCGATGGCGGCAGGATCTACGCCTTCCCGATCCGCACCGACGTCAGATTCCACGACGGGTCGCCGCTGACCGCCTATGACGTCGCGGCGAGCTGGAACGAGATCGTCTTTCCTCCCGACGGCGTGATCAGCGCCCAGCGCGGCTATTATTCCGGCATCGTCGACAAGATTGAGGCGCCCGACCCGCAAACTGTCGTCTTCCGCCTCAAATTTGCGACTGCTGCGTTTCTGCCGGCGCTGGCCAACCCCTACAGCTTCATCTACGAGAAGGCGATCCTCGACGATCCAAACCGCGGTCCGCACTGGTACGAAAAGAACGTGATGGGCTCCGGCCCCTTCCGCTTCAAGGATTACCAGGCGGGGCAATCGATCTCAGGCGAGCGCAACCCCGATTACTATCGGCCGGGACTGCCCTATCTCGACGGCTTCATCGGCATTTTCGCCGACAAACAGGCGACGCGGGTCGCGGCGATCCGCGGCGACCGCGCCGCGATCGAGTTCCGCGGCTTTCCGCCGGCCACGCGCGATGAGCTGGTGGCCGCGCTGGGCGATCAGCTCGCGGTTCAGGAGAGCGATTGGAACTGCGGTGCGTTGATCACCCCGAACCACCAGAAGAAGCCGTTCGACGATGCCCGGGTGCGCCGCGCGCTGACCTTGGCGATCGACCGCTGGGGAAGCGCGCCGGCGCTGGCGAAGATCACCATCGAGAAGACGGTCGGCGGGGTCGGGTTTCCCGGGTCGCCGCTGGCCGCGACAAAGGATGAGCTGCAGCAACTGGCGGGGTACTGGCCGGATATCGAAAAATCTCGCGCGGAGGCGAGGCGATTGTTGAAGGAGGCCGGCGCCGAGGGACTGAGCTTCGAATTGCTCAACCGCAATGTCGACCAGCCCTACAAATTCAACGCGACCTGGGTCATCGACGAGTGGAGCAAGATCGGCCTGCACGTCACGCAGAAGGTGCTGGCCACGGGCCCTTACACGGAAGCGATGGAGCACGGCGATTTCGCCGTGGCGCTCGACGGCGATTGCCAGACCGTCGTCAACCCGCTGCTCGACGGCACGAAATACCTGCCGCACACGGTCTCCCCGTTCAATTTCGGAAACTACGAAGACCCCGAGGAGATCGACATCTACGACCGGATGCTGCGGGAAACCGATTTCGCGCGGCAGCGCGCGCTGATGCGCCAGTTCGAGAAGCGCGTGCTCGATACCGAGGCGCACGAGATTTTCCTCTTGTGGCGCTATCGCATCGTGCCCTACCGCAGCTATGTCAAAGGCTGGAAGATCAGCCCCAGCCACTACGTCAACCAGGATCTGGCGACGATCTGGCTCGACCGGTAGCGGGCCCGTGCTAGCGTCGGCCGGAACGACAAAAGGAAACCTCATATGGCCGCGGTTCTGAAGCATCTCGCCAAGCTCGACATTCCCGGCGGCGGCCAGGTCGTCGCCGAAGGCGACTTCGCTTATGTCGGCCATATGGGCCCGCCCGATGGCACCTCGATCATCGACGTGTCGGACCCGCGCAAGCCGCGGATCACGGCGCGCATCGAAATCCCGAGCTTCATGCATTCGCACAAGGTGCGGGTGCATGGCGATTTGATGCTGGTCAACCAGGAGCTGTTCCGGGCCCGCAACCCGGAAAGACCGCAGGCTGGGCCGGCGGGATGAAGCTCTACGACGTCAAGGACAAGACCCGCCCGCGCGAGATCGGCCATTACAAATCGGGCGGCTCGCACCGTTTCGATTCGGATGGGCGCTACGCCTATATCTCGTCCGAGGAAGCGGGCTATGTCGGTGACATCGTCGTGATCCTGGACCTCGCCGATCCGGCGAGGCCCGAGGCGATCGGCAAATGGCATATGCCGGGGCAATGGACCGAAGGCGGCGAGACCCCTACCTGGCCGGGCCGCCGGCACCGCTGCCATCATCCGCTGCGCCGCGGCGACCGGCTCTACACGAGCTATTGGCATGGCGGGTTCGTCATCCTCGATCGCGCCGATCTGCGGAACCCTAAGTTCATCAGCGGCCTCGATTGGAGCCCGCCCTATCCCTGCCCGACCCATACCGTGCTGCCGATCCCCTACGAGCTGATGGGCCGCAAGGTCGCGGTGGTGACCGACGAGGAGGTTTCCGACCGGCTCACCCCGTCGCCCAACGCCTTCATGTGGATCGTCGACATCACCGATGAGGCGCACCCGGTGCCGATCTCGACCTGGGCGGTGCCGCACGACGAACCGTTCGATCCCTTGTGCTGGTTCGGCGCGCACCAGCCGCAGGAGAGCGTCAACGGCAACATCATCCTCGTCACCTGGTTCGGCGGCGGCTTGCGTGCCGTGGACATCTCGAACCCGTACCGCCCGGAAGAGGTCGACAGCTTTATGCCGACGCCCGGCGCCGGCCAGACGATCGTGCAGTCGAACGATGTCTTCGTTGACAAGGCGCGCGGGCTCGTCTTCCTGATCGACCGATTGTACGGTCTCGACATCCTCGAACTCGCTGCCTAAGGGGCACGACATGAAAAAAGCGCTCATCGGGGTATTGGCGGCCGCTGGGATTGTGGGCTTCGCCGCGACGAGTCGCGCGCAGAGCCCGATCGGGCTTTACGGCACCTGGGCGAGCACGCTCCATCCCGGCGCCGGCGGCCGCATCCAGCTCGCCGATATCGTCATCAACGGCGCGGGCGTTTTTGTCGGCCAGGTCATGTTCAGCGGGTCGCCGTGCGCGAACTGGGCGAATTTCAGCGGCCGGATCGTCGGCGACACCGCGACCCTGTCGATGTATGTCGGCAATTGCGGGCTCGACGTGGTGACGCTGCACCGCGAAGGCGCGGTCTGGGTCGGCACCTATCGTGCGCAGTATCCCGACGCGGGCACCGTGACGATGGTGCCGTAACCGCGGAGATTGAGCACGGTATCGGCCGGAGGATAAACCACATTCCCGCTCGGCGCGGCGAGATGGCGGCCGGGTTGGTAGTTCGTCTCGTCGATCGCCGACGGATTGAAGATCGATAATTTGCTGGGGTAAGCGGAGGGGGCGCCGATGGTGCGCGAGCTGGCAAGATGCTCATCGGGCGCCGGGAAATCGGTTGCGACCATCTCGAAGCCAAGGGCGGGAACGGCGGTGATGCCGCTCCCTGCGCAGCTGGCCAGGTAGTCGCCGACGCGGCGATGATAAAGGTGCTCGTCGATCGCGGTGACGATCACCCAATCGCACCGCCCGCGGCTTTCCTTCCACATCGAATTCTGAAGGAGCTGCGCCGACAGCACGAAGGAATCGGGGACCACGCGGGAAAAGCGCCGGACCTCGACGCCTGGCGTCGCGGCGAGCAGCGCGAGTGTGCCGTCGGTCGAGCCGTCGTCCTAGATCACGTAGCGATTCACCAGCCCGCCATAGTGGCGGAAGAAGAAGGGCAGCATCTGCCGCTCGCTCCAACAGATCGCGTAGAGGTGGACCTGCATCTCTAGCGGCACGCCCGATGAGCCGTGATCGCGCCGATTCGAGCGCCGGGCGGGACGTTTTCGGCGACCACCGTCCCGGCGCGGACAATCGCGCCGGCGCCGACGACGACTTGTGGCAGCACCACGCTCCCCGCTCCGATCAACGCCGCCCTCCCGATCTCGACCTGACCAGCGAGCACGGCGCCGGGGCCGATCGAGGCATATTCGGCGATGGCGGCATGGTGCCCGATGCTGGCGGCGCGATTGACGACGACATTGGCACCGATCCGCGCCCCGCGCCGACGGTCACCCCGGCATTGACGAAGCTGCCCGCGCCGATATCGACCGACGACGCAAGGATGGCGGTGGGATCGACCAGGGGAGCCGCCAGGGTCATGCCCAAGGCGAGCGCCTCTCCGCTGGCGATCTGGCGGTTGAGCGGGGTGAACAGCGGGCACAGAAAGGGTGTGCGCAGCAAAACGGCGTCGAGCGCCTCGGGCTCGATCGGCGGCGGTCCCCGCAGCAGGAAGGTGGCGCCTGGCCGGTTGCGCACTACCGCCGCGATGGCGCCGCCCAATCGAAGGCAGGTTTCCTCGTATTTGACCGCGATTGGCGAGCCGGCGCCGAAAAGGACGATTTCTCGCTTGGACACGCGCATTTACAGGCTCATCCGGAGGCGCGCCTCCGTAGCCCAATGCGATGATCGCGTCAATTCGGCCTGGCGAGTGGGGCCTTTCGCATGCCGCGCGGCTCGTCGATAATCGGCGACGATGTCCGAGCTCGATACGCTGATCCAATTGCTCGCGAAGCTGCCGGGGCTGGGGCCGCGCTCGGCCCGGCGTGCGGCGCTGCACCTGATCAAGCGGCGCGAGAGCGTGATGGAGCCGCTGGCGGCGGCGCTGCGCGACGCGGCGGCGGCGATACGCTCGTGCCCCACATGCGGCAACCTCGACACGGTCGAGCCGTGCGCGATCTGCAGCGATACGCGCCGCGACGACAACTTGATCTGCGTTGTCGAGGATCTCGCCGATCTGTGGGCCTTGGAACGCACCGCGGCGTTCCGCGGCCGCTATCATGTGCTGGGCGGCACCTTGTCGGCGCTCGACGGGGTGGGGCCGGAAGACCTCGCCATCGGCAAATTGATTGCGCGGCTCAAGCCGGGGATGGAGCTGATCCTGGCGCTCAACGCCACGGTCGACGGGCAGACGACCGCGCATTATATCGCCGACCGCGCCGCGCCGACCGGCGTCACCGTCTCGCGCCTGGCGCAAGGCGTGCCGATCGGCGGCGAGCTCGACTATCTCGACGAGGGCACGCTTACCGCGGCGCTCAAGGCACGGCGGGCGGTTTAGGCGGCGCGGCGGCTCCTGACCCGGTGATGGCCCGAATCCTCTTCCTCGAAGAGGTCGGCGAGGCGTTCTAGCATCACGCCGCCCAACTGCTCGGCGTCGACGATCGTCACCGCGCGGCGGTAGTAGCGCGTCACGTCGTGGCCGATGCCGATCGCTGTCAGCTCGACCTCGCCGGTCTTCTCGATGTCGCGGATCACCTCGCGCAAATGCTTTTCGAGGTAGTTGCCGGGGTTGACCGAGAGGGTCGAATCGTCGACCGGCGCGCCGTCCGAGATCACCATCAGGATCTTGCGTTCCTCGGTGCGGGTCAAAAGCCGGTTATGCGCCCAGGCCAGCGCCTCGCCGTCGATGTTTTCCTTGAGGATGCCCTCGCGCAGCATCAGCCCGAGGCTGCGCCGCGCCCGCCGCCACGGCGCATCGGCCGGCTTGTAGACGATGTGCCGAAGATCGTTGAGCCGGCCCGGATTGGGCGGCTTGCCGGCGGCGATCCAGCGCTCGCGCGACTGGCCGCCCTTCCACGCCTTGGTGGTGAAACCGAGGATCTCGACCTTGACCGCGCAGCGCTCGAGCGTGCGGGCGAGAATGTCGGCGCTCATCGCCGCGACGGTGATCGGCCGGCCGCGCATCGAGCCCGAATTATCGATGAGCAGGCTCACCACCGTGTCGCGGAAATCGGTTTCGCGCTCGCGCTTGTAGGCAAGCGGCAGCACCGGGTTGGCGACGACGCGGGCAAGACGCGCGGCATCGAGGATACCCTCGTCGAGGTCGAACTCCCAGGCCCGGGTCTGCCGCGCCAGGAGGCGCCGCTGCAGCCGGTTGGCGAGGCGGGCGATGACGCTCTGCAAATGCGACAATTGCTGGTCGAGCAGATGGCGCAGCCGGCCGAGCTCGTCCGAGTCGCACAGCTTGTCGGCCTCGATCATCTCGTCCGACTGGGTGTTGAAGGCGCGGTAGATCGCGTTCTCGTCGGGGCGGCCGCGCGGCAGCTGGCCGGGCCTGCCCGGCCGTCCGGGATCGTCGTCGCTGGCGCCCGGCATCATCTCGCCGTCGCTGTCGGCGTCGCCATCCTGCTCGGCATCGTCGGTGGCGCCGTCGGCCGGCGGGCCTTCCATCGAGGGCTGCGCCCCGGCGGTGGCGCTCTCGCCGCTATCGGTCTGGTTCTCGCCGTCCTGCTCGTCGCCCTGGCTCTGCTGGTCGTCTGACGATTCGTCCATCTCGCCGAGATCGAGGTCGAGATCCTGGATCAGCCGCCGCGTGGTGCGGGCATAGGCGTCCTGGTCGAGTATCTGCTTGTCGAGCTCGGAGAGGTCCTTGGCGATCTTGCCTTCGAGCCAGGGCCGCCACAGATCGACGACCTTCTTCGCCGCGGGCGGCGGCGGTTCCTTGGTCAGCGCCTCGCGGGTCAACAGCCGCACCGCCTCGGCCATCGTTCCTTCGGTGCGCTCGGTGACGCGCTCGAAGCCCTGGCGGCGGTACTGCTCGTCGAGCAGGGCCGACAAATTGGCGGCGACCCCGGCCATGCGCCGCGACCCAAGCGCCTCGACCCGCGCCTGCTCGACAGCTTCGAAAATCACCCGCGCCAGCGGTCCGCCCGGCAGCCGCTTCGCATGGACCGAATCGTCGTGGTACTTGAGCCGCAAGGCCAGACTGTCGGCGGCGCCCCGCAGCTGCGCGACCTCGTCGGCCGGCAGGTCGCGCGCCGGGTTCGGCAGCTTAACCCGCCGTCCCGACAGTCCCGCCGGCTCCGGCCCGAAGGTGACGTTGACCTCGTCGTCTTCGGCGATCGCTCGCAACGTCGTCGCGGTCGCCCGCTTGAAGATTTCGGTCGGCGAGAAATCTTGCGCCATGCGGCCTGTTGCCCTTCTACATCAACGTCGCGTTGACGCCGGTCTCGGGCAATTCGGTGCCGAAGCAGCGCTGGTAGTATTCGGCGACCGCCGGCCGCTCCGTCTCGTCGCACTTGTTGAGGAAGGTGAGGCGGAAGGCGAAGGCGAGGTCGTTGAAGATCCGCGCGTTCTCGGCCCAGGTCATCACCGTGCGCGGCGACATCACGGTCGAGATGTCGCCGTTGATGAAGCCGCTGCGGGTGAGGTCGGCGAGCGCGACCATCGCGCTGATCTTCCGCTTGCCCTCCTCGTTGTCGTAGTCGGGCACTTTGGCCAGCACGATGTTGCACTCGGCCTCGTGCGGCAGGTAGTTCAGGGTTGCGACGATGTTCCAGCGGTCCATCTGGCCCTGGTTGATCTGCTGCGTGCCGTGATAGAGGCCGGTGGTGTCGCCGAGGCCGACCGTGTTGGCGGTGGAGAACAGGCGGAACGCCTTGTGCGGCCGGATGACGCGGTTCTGGTCGAGGAGGGTCAGCTTGCCCTCGACCTCGAGCACGCGCTGGATCACGAACATCACATCCGGGCGCCCGGCATCGTACTCGTCGAAGCACAGCGCCACCGGGTGCTGCAGCGCCCAGGGCAGGAGGCCTTCGCGGAACTCGGTGACCTGCTTGTTGTCGCGCAGGACGATCGCGTCCTTGCCGATCAGGTCGATGCGGCTGATATGGCTGTCGAGGTTGACGCGGATGCACGGCCAGTTGAGGCGCGAGGCGACCTGCTCGACATGGGTCGATTTGCCGGTGCCGTGATAGCCGCAGATCATCACACGGCGGTTGAAGGCGAACCCGGCGAGGATCGCCAGCGTCGTGTCGTGGTCGAAGCGATAGGCCTCGTCGAAATCGGGCACGTGCTCGCTGGACTGGCTGAACGCCGGTACTTCGAGGTCGCTGTCGATACCGAAGGTCTGGCGTACCGAAACCTTGATGTCGGGCATGCCGGTAGGCGTAACGGCGAGTTCCGCTTGCTGAACGGTTGGCATTCGGTCGGACTTTCTAGGGTTGGTTCGCGGGATGGTCGGGCTTCTGATCCTGATGCGGTTCAAGCGAAGTAGCTGGCTTTCAGGGTCGTATAGGCCTGGTTGATGATCTTCAGCTTCTCCTCCGCTTCCTTGTCGCCGCCATGGGCGTCGGGATGGTGCAGTTTGACCAGCACCTTATAGCGAGCCTTGAGGCTCATTTGGGTGAACGGCGGCTCGATGTCGAACACCGCCAGCGCCTGCTCGCGCGCCGAGGCGACGCGGACCGACGCGTCCGGCCCCTGGGCGCCGGCGCGGCGGTGTCCGTTGCCGGATTTGGCGTTGTCGGCGTAGAAGCCGAACGGATCGCGGATGCGTGCCTCGTAGGCCGGTCCGTGCCGCATGCCGAGCTTCCAGGTCGGGCGCTGCCACACCGTATCGTGGCGGATCTCGGCCTCGATCTCCGGCTCGCTCATCCCGGCGTAATAGTTCCAGGCCGCGTTGTAGACGCGCACATGGTCGAGGCAGAACCAGAAGTAGTGATCGAGCTCGAGGCGCGAGCGCGGCGCGCGGAACTCGCCGCCGGCCTCGCAGCCGGGGTGGTCGCACAGCCGCGCCGGCGGCGGCGCGTCCGCCGCAAGCATAGGATCGATCGCTACCCGTCTCATGACGCCAGTATGGGAGCCGCGCCGCGTTGTGACAAGGATTCGCGGCGGGTCGCAGGGTTGCGTTCGGCTGCGCCAAAGCGGGCCGGTCGAAACCTAATCGAGGGCCAGCTTCATCCCGACATGGCTCGCGACAAAGCCGAGGCGCCGATAGAACCGGTGCGCGTCGGCGCGCGGCTTGTCGCTGGTCAGATGAACGAGCCCGCAACCCGCCGCGCGGGCGGCCTCGACGGCGTGGCGGACTAGGCTTTCGCCGACACCCAGCCGGCGGTATTGCGCACCGACCCTGACCGCCTCGATGAGGCCGCGCTTCATGCCGCGGCGCGACAGGCCGGGGATGACTGTCAGCTGCAGGCAGCCGGCGACCGCTCCGTCCGCTTCGGCGACGAAGAGGTGGTTGCCGCTTTGCCCGGTGATGTCGTCAAAGGCCTGCGCGTAAGCCGGCGGCAGCGGGTTGGCAGCCTCCTCGCGCGCGCCCCCGAGCGGGTCGTCGGCGAGGAGCGCGACGATCGCCGGCACATCGTCGCGCCGGGCGAGAAGTCGCTGGCGGGTTGCTGCATCTCGGTTCATGCGTCCTTCGAGACGCGCCCGGCGGGCGCTCCTCAGGATGAGGATGGGCCGGGATGGCATAAGGGAAAACCCTCATCCCGAGTTGCTCGCAGAGCGCGCCTCGAAGGACGTACGCCAGTCATCCAGCGGCTCAAAAAAGAAACTGCCTGCCCGTGTTGCCACGGACAGGCAGCCCTTTGGTCGAACCTCGGCGAAGCGGCTTAGAAGTCCATGCCGCCCATACCGCCGCCCGGCGGCATCGCCGGCATCGCCGATTTCGGCTCCGGCTTCTCGGCGACCATCGCCTCGGTGGTGATGAGCAACCCGGCGATCGACGCGGCGTCCTGCAGCGCGTGCCGCACGACCTTGGTCGGATCGATGATGCCGGCCTTGATCATGTCGGTGAACTCGCCCTTCTGCGCGTCGTAGCCGTAGGTCGTGCTTTTGCTCTCCATCAGCTTGCCGACGACGATCGAGCCGTCGGTGCCGGAGTTCTCGGCGATCTGCCGCAGCGGCGCCTGCAGCGCCTTGCGGACGATGTCGATGCCGACCTTCTGGTCGTTGTTGCTCGGGGTCAGCTTGTCGAGGGCGC
>Ga0182024_10000543_pt1 | contig 97610 bp, 103 predicted proteins | sample P32metaG_FD_120480 | JGI IMG/M metagenome (GOLD analysis project Ga0182024, IMG submission 120480) | Permafrost microbial communities from Stordalen Mire, Sweden - P3-2 metaG (Illumina Assembly) | ecosystem: Environmental > Terrestrial > Soil > Wetlands > Permafrost | place: Sweden: Stordalen... | reverse complement strand
GAGACACCGAGCTCGCGGATCGACGAGATGTCGAGGCCCCGCACCCGTACCCAGGCGCCACGTCCGTGCTCCACCAGCCGGTGGAATCCGGCCAGGTGGCCCCGCGGCGATCCGCTCCGCGAGACCATCAGCGCGAGGACGCGGTCGGCCTGGAGGCGGCGGAGCGCGAACACCAGCGCCTGCAGTGACGGGCGGTCGGCCCACTGAGCGTCGTCGATCAGGAGCAACACCGGCCCGTCGGCCTGCATCGTTCCCAGCAGCTCGAGCAATGCAGCTCCGACCCAGATCGGATCTTGCGTCTCGCCACGTTGATGACCGAGGTCCCGGAGCGCAGGGCTCACCGACTCCGGAACCGCACGTACAAGCTGTTCGATGACGCCGAAGGTGAGCAGCTGTTCGGCCTCCTCCCCGCTCGCCTCCCAGACCTGAAATCCCTGGGCCTGGCTGACGAAACGATGCGCGAGCGCGGTCTTGCCGATCCCCGGTTCGCCGGTGAGGAGGACCACACGCGGATGGCCGCCGCGCACGTCGGCAGCTTGCGCCTGCAGGCTCGCGAGCTCACTGCTTCTGCCGACGAAGGTTCCGTCCACCCGTCCGCTTTCGCTGACCATTGGCGACAGATCCTACCGCCGATGTGACCCCGGTTTTTGCTACGCGGCCGGCCCGAAAGCGCCGCCTGTGCGCAACTCCGCGATGCGGGTGTCATCGTAGCCGAGCAACTCCCGAAGCACCTGGTCCTGGTGTTCCTCGCGCCGCGGTGCTCGCCGGTACTCGGGTGGCTCGCCGCCGACCCGAACCGGGCTGCGCAGCTGCCTGACGGTGCCGAAGCGCGGATGCTCCGTCTGCACGACCATGCCGCGGGCGGCGGTCTGGCCGTCGAGCAGCGCCTCGGGAACGGTGTTGACGGGGCTGCACGGAACCCCCGCGCGGCCCAGGATGTCGAGCCACTCCGACGCCGGGCGCGACGCGAACACGCGCTCGAGGATCGGGAGCAGTGCATCCGCGTTGCTTCGGCGATCGGCAAATGTGCCGAATCGCGTGTCGGTCGCAAGCTCGGAGAGGCCGATGGCGTTGACCAGCCGCAGCCAGAACTTCTCCTTCGGGGCGCCGACGACAATCCATGCGTCGCTGGTCTGGAACGCCTGGAACGGAACCAGGGACGGATGCGCCGAGTGATGCGTGCGCGCCGGCGTGAAATCACCGTTGAGGTGCCACATCGCGGGATAGGTGAGCATCGCCAGCGCGGTGTCGAAAAGGCTCACATCACAGTCCATCCCCACGCCGTCGCGTCGCGCCGCGTGGATGCCGGTGAGCATCGCGATTGCGGCAACCAGCCCGGCCGAGTAATCGACGAGCGACAGCCCCGACTTGGTGGGCGGTCCGGACGGCTCGCCGGTGAGGTCCATCCAGCCCGTGATCCCCTGGAGGAAATAGTCGTACCCCGGCTCATCCCTGCGCGGTCCGGTCATACCGAAGCCGGTCAGCGCGCAGCAGACGATCCGGGGATTCAAGGACGCGAGGTCGGCATAGGTGATGCGCAGGCTCTGCGGGACATCGCCGCGGAGGTTCGAGTACACCGCATCGCTGACGCGCACGAGATCTTCGAACACCACTCGCCCTGCGGGCGCTTTGAGGTCGATGCCGACGCTTCGCTTGTTGCGATTGAAGGTCTCGAAGAACAGGCTGTCCTCTTCCTCCTGCCGCGGGGGAACGTAGCGAGCGATATCGCCACCGGTTGCCGGGTCCTCGATCTTGATGATGTCGGCGCCGAGGTCTGCAAGTTGCACGCTCCCGAAAGGCCCTGCTGCGTATTGCTCGATGGCGATGATCCGCACATCCTCGAGCGGTTTCACGCCGGTGCGCGGCCGCGAGCTGCAACCAGCGCCGCAACGCGCGCCATCTCGTTGCCGACGATCATCATTCCCTCGTCGACACCCATGCCGGGCTTGGCGAGCACCTGGGTTGCGCCACAGGCCATGGCGATGTGCGCCGATACCTGCGCGCTACGATCGGTCTCATTGCAGCTGCCGCCGCAATACGCGGAGAGACCATGACGCGCGACCAGCAGCAGCGCCTCGATCGTGTTGTTGATCCCGCCGAGGTCCGGCGTCTTGACGTGGATGACATCGGCCGCCTGGGCCGTTACGAACAGCTCGACATCCTCGAGCGTGTTGCACCACTCGTCAACGGCGATGCGCACGTCGCAGCCACGATCCCGAAGAGTCCCGCGCAGGGCCGCGAACGCGCGCACCTGTGCATCGCGGCTCCCTGCGTCGATGACGTGCTCCACGCATACCGCGAAGGGCTGGGCGGCAGCGCCGACACGCACGAGATAGTCCGCTATCGTGTTGATATCGCCGCCGAACACCGCACCGATTGTCCCGTACACGTCGAAGTGCAAGCGCGGCGAGTACTCAACTCGGGTACGCAGCTGGATGATCCGATCACGGACCCACGCGACATACTCGAGCAGCAAACCGCCGTCGCGGCCCAGCTTGGTCTCGACCTCGTTGATGAGGCCGTGAGGGAGGACGTCGGCTTCCTTGAGCACCATCTTGTCCACGTTGAGATATCGATCATCGCCGGACTGCACGAAAAGCGGTACCGGTGCGATCGCGATGCCCGTGTCGTACTCATCGCGGACGACCTCGGCCATGGTCACGCGATTCGCTCGAGCGACCGCGTCGAGCAGCGCCTGCGTGACCCCATATCGGATCGCGGCACCGACGCGTTCGCCGTCGACAACGAGCGTATCGACCTCGCCTGCGGCATCGCGAAAATTCGTGATCCGCCTTCCACGGAGCAGCGGCGCGACGTGACGTTCGATCACCTCCGCAGCAGAGTGCGCACGCAGCAGCGGCGCGCGCCCGCCGACGCCGGAGTACTGCACCGTGGCGCAGTCGCCGTGAGCGACCTCGCCGTCATCGAGGAGCAGTAACACGGACACCGCCTCGCCCGGCTGGCGAATGGCCCGAAAGCCGGGAGTCAAGGGAACACCGCTGTAGGTGAATCCGTCGTGGACGGCTCCGGCGCGTATCGCGGCCTGGTCGTCCGTGAAGAACCCCGCGCGGGCCGGGACTGCGACGACGTCGGTGATGACCATGAGGATCTCAGCTGAAGGTCAGTTTTGCAATCCGGCCGGGCGTGACGCGATGGCCCACACGCTCGCGATCTCGTCAGCAGTTGCCAGGTCGAAGCGGTGGCGCATCAGCAGCAGGGACGCCTCGTGTTGTTCCCGGTCGTCGCTCGCCACGCAGTCGACGGCGATCACCACGTAGAGGTCGTTGAACATCGCATCACGTGCCGTCGACTCGACGCATCCCTCGGTGGTGCACCCACCGATCACCACAGTCTTGATGCCATTGCTCCGGAGCAGCAGCTCGAGGTTGGTGCCCCAGAAGGCGCTGGAGCGGTGCTTTCTGACGATTGGTTCGCCGGCATCGGGAGTGAGTTCCTTGACGAACGCGTGGCCCGGCGTGCCCTCGACGGAGTAGCGGAGCGGGACGTCATCGTGGCGATCGCCTGCATGCATGCGCAGGTTGAAGCGGATCTGCGCGGGTGAGTCGCTCAGCCGGCCAGGCAGCGTTGTGTTCTGCACATGAATCACGGCGACCGAGGCACGACGCGCATCGCCGAGCAACCGCGCAAGCCTTGGCACCGAATCGCAATACATCGAGAGGTCGATCCCAAGCTTGCCGAAGACACCCTCGGGCTCGACAAAGTCGCGCTGCATGTCGATGAGCAGCAGCGCGGTATGGGCGGGGTCGACGAGCTCGCCGAGCTCGGTGAAGACCTCCTTGCCCTCAACCGTTATCAGCGCTGCACCTCACGGCCGGAGCCTCCCTCGACGGACGCGTCGACGGGTTCGCTCACCGACGATCTCGGCGCCGGCCGGCGCGCGTAGAGAACGTGAATCGATGCGACGCGCCGCTGGATGCGGCGGTCGAGATGGCCTGTGACACCATTCGACGACGCAGGCAGCGTGACGCCGACGTGAGTCGCAGTCACTTCCTTGCCAACTGCCATATACCCGATCGCCTGCAGCGCTGCCTCATCCCGGCCGTACTCCGCCAGGTCGAAATAGTGCCGCAGCATGGGGTCGGGGAACACCTGCTTGCGGACCATCCGCCGGACGTCGCGCGCGTTGAACCAGTCTCGGATCGATCCGGCGATTCTGATCGCTGCCACGAGGCTGTTTCCTCCGCAGGTCTGGATGACCACCAGAGCATAGCCCTCGGCCGGTGACGAACCCCAGCCGCTCAGCCGGCGAACGGCCACCGCGGCGCGCCGAGCTCTCGCGACACCCCGCGCGCCGCCTCGACCACCGCCGTCGAGAGGCCACGCGCTGTACCGCGCGGAAACACGCGATCCGTGTCGCCGACCACCGCGATGGCGCCGACGGCGTTGCCCGCACGATCGAAGATCGGCGCAGCGATGCTGGACTCCCCGAGCACCGCCTCGTCGCGCTCGGTCGCGATCGCGGCGACGCGGATGGTGTTCAGCTGAATCCGAAGCGCCGCGGCGTTCGGTGTCCGCTTGGTCAATCGTTCCAGTGGCGCAGACATCAGGGTGTCGATCACATCTCCCGGCGCGAAGGCGAGCAGCGCCTTGCCGAGAGCGCTGGCATGTAATGGAAGCTGCGATCCGACCTCGAGGATCTGCAGGGTTGCATCAGGGCGAAACACGTGGTGGACCACCACTGCGCTCGGCCCGTGCATCGCTCCAACACGCACTGCGAAGTTCGTGCGCACCGCGAGCTGCCCCGCATAGGTGATCGATCGCGAGCGCAACTCGTTGACGTCGAGATACGAGTATCCGAGCTGCAGCAGCCCGGCACCGAGCTGATACTTCTCGGAGTCGTGGTCCTGCTCGACGAATCCCTGGAAGAGCAACGTCTGCAGGAGACCGTGCACTGTCGGCCGCGCGAGGCCGAGGCGTTCCGCCAGCTCGCTGACGCCCAATCTTCCCTGGCCGCTCGCGAGCGCTTTGAGAATTGCGGCAGCGCGATCGACGGACTGGATGGTGGTCGGTCGCCGGCTATTCGGCATTGCTGAATTATGGTCGAGGATGTAGACTAGGTGGAATTCTGAACCGATGACGTGACAGCGAGGGAAGTCGTGGCCGTCGGGATTGTACTGGTCTCACACAGCCCACAGCTGGCGGCGGGGCTGACCCTTCTTGCCGGTCAGATGGCAGGGCCTGATGTGCATATCGAGCCCGCCGGCGGGGATCAGGACGGCGGGCTCGGCACGTCGGATGAGCTGGTTCGCGCCGCGATCGCGCGGGCCGACCAGGGTGACGGTGTGCTGCTCCTGTGTGACCTGGGCAGCGCCATCCTCACTGTCCGCGAAGTCCTCGACGGGAATGGCGACGGCCACATCCGGCTCGTGGACGCGCCGTTTGTCGAGGGCGCCGTCGCCGCCGCTGTCATCGCTTCGTCGGGGGCACCGCTCGCCGACGTTGCGCAGGCGGCCGAGGAGGCTCGTGATGCTCGCAAGCTCTGAAGCCAGCATGACGCTCCCGGAAGGCGTCGCACTGCACGCACGGCCCGCCGCGTTGTTCGTACGGACCGCGATGCGTTTCCGCTCGAAGATCGTCGTGGCAGCCAACGGACGCGAAGCTGATGCAAAGAGCATCCTCAATGTCCTCGGCCTTGGAGCGACGGCCGGGACAACGCTGCTGGTCCGCGCCGACGGCGAGGACGCCGCAGCCGCGCTCGACGCACTCGCGGAAACGCTAGCCGGCGTCGTCGAGTAGCGCGCGCAGCGGGCGCTCGAGCAACTCCACCTCGGCCGCGGATTCAGCATCGAGCGCGCGCCGCGCGATGCTCGCCGCGTCCGTGAAGTCCAGGGCTCGCACCCACGCTCGTACCCGCGCAACTGCCGCCGCACCAACGCTGAGCTCGTCGACCCCCAAGCCGACGAGCAGCGGCATGACCAGCGGGCTCGACGCCGATTCGCCACACACCTCGACGGGAATCCCCGCCGTCCGCGCTGCGTCGACGGTGGCAGCGATCAGGCGCAAGACCGCCGGATGGTGCGCGGGCGAGCCACCCGGGCGAGCCCGATCGATCCCCAGCTGGAAGCTCGTGAGGTCGTTGGTGCCGATGCTGAACATGCCAACCTCCGGGGCGAGCCGGTCGGCCATCACTGCCGCCGCCGGGACCTCGACCATTGCCGCCAGGAGCGGAACCCGGCTGCCCCTGCGCGCCGCGATCGCTTCGATGGCTGCGCGCACCGCCCGGACCTGACCGGGCTCGGTCACCATCGGGATCAGCACGCGCAACTCGGTGTCGTCCCCCGTCTCGAGGATCGCCTCCAGTTGGGCCGTCAGCGCCTCGACATCCTCCAGAAGGAGCTCGACCCCACGTCCGTGCACTCCTTTAAGAAAGGGCGGCGTCTTGTCGCCGCCGAAATCGAGTAGCCGGACCGTGGCTGTGAGCCCCCGAAGCTGGGTGAGCACCGGCTCCAAGCTCCGGCGATGCTCGGCGACGGTCGGCCAGTGCTTCGCCTCCAGGAAGGCGAGCTCGGTTCGCAGCAGACCGACTCCATCGGCTCCCGCGTCGAGTGCTGCGAGCACCTCGGCCGGCGTTGCCGCGTTGGCGAGGACCCGAACGAAATGGCCATCGCGCGTCACCGTCGGCAGGGTGCGGGCGGCCATGGCCCGAGCGTGCGCATCGCGAGCTGCGGTCATCGCGGCTCGCACCGCATGCATCCGCTCGCGATCGGGCGACGCGATGACCAGGCTTTGTTCGGCGTCGACGATGCACGGCTCGCCCTCTTTCAGTGAGAGAACGTCGCTGCCGAGACCGACCACCATGGGGAGCCCGAGACCGCGAGCCACGATCGCCGCATGCGCGGTGACGCCTCCCACCGCCAGCGCGATCCCGCGCACGTCGCCGTCGAGCTGGATGACGTCCGCCGGTCCGAGATCCCGTGCCACCAGGATCGCGTCACCGGTTGCTCTGCGCTGCGTCGCGCCGGGCTCGCCCGATGCAAGCCGCGATGCCCGCCGGGAGATGCTCCGGACATCGGCGGCGCGTGCGGCGAGCTCGGGATCGCCGAGCATGTCGAGCTGCGCGGCGACGGCCTCCACTTCCACGAGAATCGCGCTCGCCGCATCGAGACCGCGTATGAGCACCGCGCGCTCGACAGCCTCGAGCAGCGTCGGATCCTCGGCCATCATCGTCCCGGCGTCGAGGATGTCGGCTTCCACGGTCTTCCCCGACGCGCGAAGCGTTGCTGCCAGCTCCTCGAGCTCGCGTGCGGACTGCGCGAGGGCATCGCGTGCACGGGCCGCAGCGGCCGGACGCGCGCTCTCGTCGAGGACGGTTCCGTCGATCTCGCCGTCAGGGTCGAGGCGCCGCACCGCTCCAAGCACGGTCCCCGGTGACGCCGGAACGCCCGCGAGCACGCGCTCGGTCATCTCGTTAAGGAGTGCTCGCGACCGTCCGTTCGAGGGCGCGCAGGATCATCGCGGTGGAGGTCGCGCCTGGATCCTGGTGACCGATCGAGCGCTCACCGAGATACGAGGCGCGCCCCTTACGCGCCTGCATCGGGATGGTGGCCCGCATTCCCGCCTCCGCCGCCTCCGCGGCGGAGCGAAGAATCTCGCCGCTCGACGCCCCCCGCGCCAGCCCCTCTCGCATCGCGTTCACCGCAGGTTCCAATGCGTCCACCATCGTTTTGTCGCCTTGCACCGCAGCGCCGAGGTCCTTCACCGACGCCAGCGCCGCGGCGATCGCGTCGACGAGCTGCGCCATGTCGAAGGTCGGGCCGTCGCCGAGGGCCCGCCCCGCCTTGCGGAGCGCAGATCCCCAGAGCGGACCGCTTGCCCCACCGACAGTGGACACGAGTGTTTTGCCGGAGAGGATCAGCAGCTTGCCCGGCGTGCCGTCCGGTTCGGTGCTCAACGCCAGCACAACGGCATCGAACCCACGATTGAGGTTGATGCCATGGTCGCCATCGCCGATCGCCGCGTCGAGCTGGACCAGATAGTCCCGCTCGGCGCGGACCGATGCGGCGATCTCATTCATCCACGCTGTGACGGTCTGCGCATCCATCGCTATAGCGACCGCCACGATAGCATCAGCCTCCCCAGCGAAGTGCGGCCGTGTGCACGGGCGCGTCCCACAGTGTGGTGAGGTTGTCGTCGAGCTCGACAACGGTCAACGACGCTCCCGCCATCTCGAGCGAGGTGATGTAGCTGCCGACCAGGTTGCGCGCCGGGGTCAGTCCCGCAGCACGCAGGCGCTTCTCCACCTCCCCGTAGAGGATGTACAGCTCGAGCAACGGTGTGCCGCCCATGCCGTTGACGAAGACGAGCACGTTTGAGCCAGACTTGGCAGCAAGGTCTGAGGTCACGGCCTCGACCATGATGTCCGCGATCTCGGCGGCGCTGCCAAGTGGCGCGCGGCGGCGGCCCGGCTCGCCGTGGATGCCGATGCCGACTTCCATCTCGCCCTCGGGCAGATCGAAGATCGGGTTTCCGGATGCCGGCGGGATGCACGACGACAACGCGATGCCGAACGACCGGCCGCGAGCGTTGACCTGCTTGATAACGCTGACAACCGCATCGAGCGAGTCGCCGCGCTCGGCAGCCGCTCCGCCGATCTTCTCGGCGATCACGGTTGCGCCGACGCCGCGACGGCCGGCGGTGTACAGCGAGTCCTGGACGGCAACGTCGTCGTCGATCACGATCGCCTCGACCTTGATGCCATCGTCGGCGGCCTCATCGGCGGCCATCTTGAAGTTGAGGACGTCGCCGGTGTAGTTCTTGACGATGTGGATGACGCCGGCCCCACCATCCACGGCTTTGGTGGCGGCGAGCATTTGATCCGGCACCGGGGACGTGAAGACCTCGCCCGGGCAGGCGGCGTCGAGCATGCCCTTGCCGACGAACCCGCCGTGCAGCGGCTCGTGACCCGAACCACCACCCGAGATCAATGCAACCTTCCCCTTGACCGGCGCGTCGACCCGAACCAGGATCTGATTCGCAACGTCGTATCTCAGGATGTCCGGGACGGAGGCCGCGAGCCCGGCGAGCGATTCTTTGACCACCTGGTCCGGCTCGTTGATGATTTTCCGCATGCGCCTGGTGGCTGTGGCCATGGCTCGACACTCCTGTTATTCGACATTATCGAACGTTGGTCGGAAATTACTCTTCTGCCTAGGGTGATGTCAATGGGTTTGGCGAGATCGTCCGGATCCGGTGGGCGAAACCCGTTCCGTTCCCTTTTCGGTCCCTCCAGAGGACGACCGGTTAGGCTCGGTCGCTGATGGCGGACATGGCATGCGTGACTGGGGCGACCGGCTTCCTGGGGCAGGCGATCGTCAAGGACCTCGTCGCCGCGGGGCGACCGGTGCGAGCCCTCACCCGCTCCGACAGCGCAGCCAAGCGCCTGCGGGACATCGGTGCTGACCGGGTGCGCGGCGACCTCCGTGACCGAGCCTCGCTGGAAGCGGCATTTGCCGGGTGCGCGGTCGTCTATCACGTGGCGGGGGTGAACGCCTTCTGCGTGCCCGACCCCCGGCCGATGTTCGAGGTCAACATCGCAGGCTCTCGCGCAGTCGTGCTCGCGGCCGCGGCTGCGGGGGTCCGACGGCTGGTGTACACGTCGTCCGCAGCGACCTTGGATGTCGCGCCCGGTCCCGCGGGGTCGCGGCGTTTTCTCTCGAACTACGCCCGCTCGAAGTACGAGGCTGAGCAGACGGTGATGGCTGTCTCGGCGAAGAGCGGCCTCGCGACCGTCTGTGTCAATCCGGCGTCCGTGCAGGGGCCCGGGCGCACCAGTGGCACGGCGCGCCTGTTGATCGGCTATCTCAACGGCAAGCTCCCGGCTGCAGTGGACGGGCCGCTCAACGTGATCGACATCGCCGACTGCACGCGCGGACACCTGCTCGCCGAGGAGCACGGTGTCCCCGGTGAGCGCTACCTGCTTTGCGGCGCATCGATGACATTGCGCAGCGGGCTGGCCCTGCTGTCCCGTCTCACCGGGCTCGAGGATCCGCCGCACTTCCTCCCGCCACGGCTCGCGCTGGCTGCGGCTGCCTGCATCGAGGCCGTCGCCCGGGTACGCAGGAAGCCGACGCGTTTCTGCCGCGAGATGGTCCGCACCCTGATCGAGGGTGCTCCGTACGACGGCTCGCAGGCCGCGCGCGGTCTCGGACTCGAGTACACCCCGATCGAGACGACCATGCGCCGGACGATCAGCTGGTACATCGCGCAGGGGCTGATTCTGCGGCCCTTGCCCGGCTTCACCGACGCGCCTCCCGGCACCGAGACAGCCGTCTGACGTCAGTCAGCGTACTGGTGGCGTCCGATCGCTGGCGGCCGCGGCGACCGGCGCGGGCGCGTGGCGACGAAGCCCGGGGAGACGCAGCGTGAAGCGGTTCTCGGACCCGTGCCGCAGCCGCTCGATGTTGGCGCGATGCAGCACGATGATCGCCGCGGCGGCGCCGATCGTGAAGATCACCTCCGCCCAGGAACCGCCGAAGACCAGGACCAGGGGCGGGAGCGCCAGCGACGCAGTGATCGAAGCCACCGACGTGTACCGCGTGGCCACGAGGACCATCCACCAGAGCACCGCCATGACCAGCGAGGCGAGCGGCGCCATGACCAGCGCAACGCCCACGGTCGTCGCGACGATCTTGCCGCCGCGCTTGAAGCCGAGGAAGAGGGGCCGCCAGTGACCGATCAGGGCGCCCGTCCCGGCCGCGACCGCTCCGGAGGGGCCACCCACGGCGAGGCCGATCGCCGCCGCCGCCGAACCCTTGCCGATATCCAGCAGCGCAACCGCGAAGAACATCTTGAAGCCGGCGTGGCGCCAGACATTGGCGGCACCGGTTCCCTTGCTCCCTACCTCGCGAATGTCCTTGCCGGTGAAGAACCTCGAGAGCCAATATCCCCATGGGAGACTCCCGAGCACATATCCAGCCACCCCCAAAAGCACAATGGTCAGGAGGCTCACCTAGCGATTCTAGATGCAATGCCTGAGACGCGCCGATGACCCGCTGCAGGGGGCGGCATGCACACTGACGTGGTGACCCGCCATCTGACAATCCCGAACCAGCTGACGATCCTGCGGATCCTCCTGGTACCGGTCATCGGGGCGGTTCTCGTGATCGATTTCAACGACCATTACCAGATCAGCGCGGCAGCGTATGTGGCCGCGGCGGCGACCGACACGCTCGACGGAAGGATCGCCCGGAGCCGCAACCTCGTGACCGAGCTGGGCAAGTTCCTCGATCCCCTCGCCGACAAGCTCATGGTCATCACCGTCCTGGTGATCCTGGCCTCGCAATCGCTGCTCCCGTCCTGGGTCGTCGTGGTCGTCGCGGCACGCGAGTTCCTGATCACGGGGCTCCGCTCGGTCGCTGCCGGGCAGGGCGTGGTGGTGAGCTCAACACAGCTTGGGAAGTCGAAAGCCTTCACCCAGAACTGCATGATCGTGCTGATCATCCTGGCTCAGCCCTACCCGCTCCTCGAGGTGCCCGCGGTGGTGTTCACGTGGATCGCGGTCATCTTCACGATCGCCAGCGGCCTCGACTACCTCTGGCGCTACCGTCGCTTCATCACCTAGCGGCAGCGCGCGTCAGTCGTCGTCGTCGACCCAATCGAGACTGCGCTGGACGGCCTTCTTCCATTTGCGATAGCCGCGGTCGCGCTCGGCCTGGTCCATCTTGGGAACCCACTCGGCCGCCTTGTGCCAGTTGGCCCGGAGGCTTTCGACGTCGGGCCAGAAGCCCACCGCAAGGCCGGCCGCGTAGGCGGCGCCCAGCGAGACGGTCTCGGCCACGTTCGGGCGCACCACCGGGACACCCAGGACATCGGCCAGGAACTGCATCAGCAGGTTGTTCGCGGTCATGCCGCCGTCAGCCTTGAGCGACGACATGGCAATGCCGGAGTCGGCATTCATGGCGTCAACCACCTCGCGCGTCTGCCACGCGGTGGCCTCCAGGACGGCACGCGCCAGGTGGCCCTTGGTGACATAGCCGGTGAGGCCCGCGATGACGCCGCGAGCATCGCCGCGCCAGTGCGGCGCGAACAGCCCCGAGAACGCGGGGACGAAGTAGATGCCGCCGTTGTCGTCGACGGTGCGCGCGAGCGTCTCCACCTCGGGTGCGCTGCCGATCAAGCCGACCTTGTCGCGGAACCACTGGACCAGCGCGCCGGTGACCGCGATGGAGCCCTCGAGCGCGTAGGTCGCCGGCTCGTCTCCGATCTTGGAACCGACGGTGGTCAGCAGTCCGTGTCCCGAGAGCACAGGGCGGCTCCCCGTGTTGAGCAACAGGAAGCTCCCCGTGCCATAGGTGCACTTGGCCTCCCCCGCCGAGAAGCAGGTCTGCCCGAAGAGCGCCGCCTGCTGGTCGCCGAGCGCGGCGGCGATCGGGACCCCGCCGAGCGAGTCGCCGGCCTCGCCGTAGATCTTCGACGACGGCTGGATCTCGGGCAGCATGGCCCGCGGCACGCCGAAGGCGTCGAGCAAGACGTCATCCCAGTCCAGCGTCTCGAGGTTCATGAGCATGGTCCGGCTCGCGTTGGTGACGTCGGTCACATGCCGTCCGGTGAGATTCCAGACGAGCCAGCTGTCCATGGTTCCGAACAGCAGATCGCCCTGCTCCGCGCGGTGACGCAGGCCCGGCGCGCTGTCGAGGAGCCAGCTCACCTTCGGTCCGGAGAAGTACGTGGCAAGGGGCAGCCCGCACCGGTCGCGGAACCGATCCTGTCCGTGCTCGGCGCCGAGCTTGCGGCAGAGCGAGTCGGTGCGCGTGTCCTGCCAGACAATCGCGTTGTACACCGGCTCGCCGGTGTGCGGGTCCCACACGACGGTGGTCTCACGCTGGTTGGCGATGCCGACCGCAACCAGGTCGCGGAGGGTGATGCCACCGGTGTCGAGCGCGCCGTGGACCACCTCGATGACGTTGCGCAGGATCTCCCGGGGGTCGTGCTCCACCCAACCCGGACGCGGAAAGATCTGTTCGTGCTCCTTCTGGCTGAGCGAGACGATGCGGCCTTGCAGGTCGAACACCAGGCATCGTGACGAGGACGTTCCCTGGTCGATCGCGGCGATGTACTCACCGTTCACCGTTGGCGCCTCCACTCATGCCGGCTGATAGTGCGTGATGATTCACCACGGAACCGCTCCCAGGTCACGCGATATCGTGCGCGCTCCTTCGCGGACATACGACACCAGCTCGTTGCGGGGCTGCGCGTCGTCGCAGAGACGCTCCGTGGGGCCCGATATCGCGATCGCACCCACCGCCGCACCCTGGCGGTCGCGGATCGGCGCCGCCAGCGACGTCTCGCCTTCGATGAGCTCTTCGAGCGATGCCGCCCAGCCCTGCTCCCGCACCTGCTCGAGCTCGATGGCGAGCAGCTTCGGATCGGTGATCGTGCACGTCGTGAAGCGCTGGAGGCTTCCGGTCCCCAGCTCTTCGGTGAGGTACGGGTGATAGGCGAGCAGCACCTTGCCCATGGCGGTCGCGTGCATCGGCAGCAGCGCACCCACCTCGAGGACCTGCGGGCTGTTGTCGGGGCGGAACACGTGATGCACCAGGAGCACGTGACCGTCGTGCAAGGTGCCGAGACGGACGCTCTCGTTGGCCCTTGCCGCCAGCCAGTCCGCCCAGTTCAGCGCGCGCGTGCGCAGCTCGTTGCCGTCGAGGTAGCTGCTGCCGAGGTGCAGCAGCGCCGCGCCCATGCGGTACTTGCCCGACTCGGGGTCCTGCTCGACGAAGCCAACCGACAGCAGCGTGCGCATGATCCCGTACACGGTTCCTTTGGGAAGCCCCAGCTCCCCCGCGACCTCCGCCAGGCTGAGCCGGCGTGTGCGCCCGGACAGCAGGCGAAGGATCGCCGAGGCTCGTTCGATGGACTGGATCGGTTTGGGCACGGGGCGGTAAGCCTAGCAATTCCTTAATAGCGAAAAAAGGGCCATTGCAAAAGGTGATTGACAATGCCCCACGGACGAGGGTACTGTCCGCACACCCAATCAGGGATAGAAGCGCGCCAAGGAGGTGGCACTCATGCCGAACCACATTTTTATGTCGGAGGTCATAGGGACGGGCCTACTGATCCTTCTGGGGGACGGCGTCGTCGCCGGAGTGCTGCTGTCCAAGTCGAAGGCCGAGAACAGCGGCTGGATCGTGATCACTTTCGGGTGGGCCATGGCGGTGGCGATGGCTGTCTACGCCGTCGGTCAGTTCGACGGCGCGCACCTCAATCCCGCAGTGACACTCGGGCTGGCGGTCATCGGCAGCACGTCGTGGTCAAACGTTCCCTCATACATCGGCGGTGAGCTGGTGGGTGCATTCATCGGAGCGGTCCTTGTATGGGCGCACTACAGCCATCACTGGAAGGAGACCGAGGATCCTGGCCTGAAGCTCGCTGTCTTCTCGACCGGCCCGGCGATCCGCAACCCCGCCTTCAACCTCATCAGCGAGTTCATCGGGACCTTTGTGCTGGTGTTCGGCGTCGTTGCGATCACCTCGGGTGGCAACAAGCTCACCGGCGGCCTCGCCCCGCTGCTCATTGGCTTGCTAGTCTTCGCGATCGGCCTCTCGTTGGGTGGTCCGACCGGATACGCGATCAACCCCGCCCGCGATCTCATGCCACGCATCGCCCACTTCCTGCTCCCGATACCCGGAAAGGGCTCGTCCGATTGGGCGTACGCCTGGATACCGGTGGTGGGGCCGATCGCAGGTGGCATCGTCGGTGCCGTGGTTGCGCATCAGCTACCAATCGGCTAGCAGCCGTCACTGAACGCTGACTGATGCCAGAAAGAGATATGGGCGAAAGGAGTTATTGATGGCGAAATACGCAGCAGCGATCGACCAGGGCACCACGAGCACGCGCTTCATGGTGTTCGACCACGGCGGCAAGGTTGTCTCCGTCGATCAGAAGGAGCACGAGCAGATCTTCCCCAAGCCGGGGTGGGTTGAGCACGACGCGCTCGAGATCTGGCAGCGCACGCAGGAAGTCGTGAAGGCGGGCCTCGAGAAGGTGGCGATCGCAGACATCGCCGCAGTCGGGATCACCAACCAGCGCGAGACAACCCTTGTCTGGGACCGCAGTACCGGCAAGCCCGTGTACAACGCGATCGTCTGGCAGGACACGCGGACCGACAAGATCGTCGAGCAACTCTCGGCTGACGGCGGGCAGGACCGCTTCCGCGCCAAGGTGGGGCTGCCGCTGGCAACCTACTTCTCGGGACCGAAGGTCAAGTGGATCCTGGACAACGTCGACGGCGCACGCGCCAAGGCAGAGGCCGGTGACCTCGCCTTCGGCAACATCGATGCATGGCTGATCTGGCTGCTCACCGGTGGCACCGACGGTGGCGTGCATGTCACCGACGTCACCAACGCGAGCCGGACGATGCTCATGAACCTCGAGACGCTCGACTGGGACGACGAGATCCTCAGCATCATGACCATCCCGCGGTCGATGCTCCCCGCCATTCGGGCGTCGAGCGAGACCTACGGGGAGGCCAGGGGTGTGCTCGCCGGCATCCCGGTGGCAGGCGATCTCGGCGACCAGCAGGCCGCCCTCTTCGGGCAGACCTGCTTCGCGGTCGGCGAGGCCAAGAACACATACGGCACCGGCAACTTCCTGCTCCTGAACACGGGTACCAAGCCGGTGCAGTCGAAGAACGGGTTGCTCACCACGCTCGCCTACAAGATGGGCAGCGCTGACGCGACCTACTGCCTCGAGGGCTCGATCGCGATCACCGGCGCGCTCGTCCAGTGGCTGCGGGACAACCTCGGCATGATCGAGAAGTCGTCGGACATCGAGGTGCTTGCCAAAACTGTTGATGACAATGGTGGCGCATACTTCGTGCCGGCGTTCTCGGGCCTCTACGCTCCGTACTGGAAGTCGAGCGCCCGCGGTGTGATCGCCGGCCTGACCCGCTACGTCAACAAGGGTCACATTGCACGCGCAGCGCTCGAGGCGACTGCGTGGCAGACGCGTGAGATCGTCGATGCCATGAATGCCGATTCCGGCGTGGCGCTGACCTCCCTCAAGGTGGACGGCGGCATGGTCTTCAACGACACGCTGATGCAGTTCCAGTCCGACGTGCTCGGCGTGCCAGTGGTGCGCCCGACCGTCGCCGAGACCACCTCGTTGGGCGCCGCCTACGCCGCCGGCCTCGCGGTCGGATTCTGGGCGCAGGTGGAAGACCTCCGCGAGAACTGGGGCAAGGACAAGGAATGGACCCCGAGCATGGACAAGGCGGCAGTGGCCAAGGAGTACGCCCTCTGGAAGAAGGCGGTCACCCGGACCTTCGACTGGGCCGAGTGACCCTCGCCTGAGGCCGATGTAGCAGACTGAATTCGTCGTCCGAGGGAACCCCGATCGGCGCCGGCATCGTCGGCGCCGACCGGGACCCGCGGAGGGACGGCACGCGACCGAAACTGGCGAGAGCCAGGCTAAGAGGAGGTCCACCATGGCTGGCGAGGGTCAGGAACCTGGAGGCGTCCCCACACCGGACGACCATGAGCACGGGCACCAGGGCTCGTTTGGCACCGGTCAGGAGACAGAGGAGCACCACCCGGAGCGCGAGGAAGAAGAAGGAGATTTCGCGACTGGCGAGGAGAAGGCGAGAGATCCTCACGAGGGCAGCTTCGCCGAAGGCCAGGAGGCGCGCGACCATCATCCTGAGAACCCCGAGAACAGGGACGACTTTGCCGAGGGCCAGGAGGAGGAGCACACGCATCCGGGCTAGATCGGAGTCTTCCCGGGTGGTCGAGCGATCCGTGCTCACCGACTCGATACGCTCACTCCCATGGCAACGCAGAACCCGTCGCTGAGTTCACTCGAGGCCGAGGTCCTCGTCATCGGGGGCGGGTCGACGGGCGTCGGCGTCGCGCGAGATGCCGCGTTGCGCGGCTTCTCAACCATCCTGGTGGAGCGCCGTGATCTCGCCGATGGGACCACCGGTCGATTTCACGGCCTGCTCCACTCCGGGGGCCGCTACGCGGTCAAGGATCCGTCGGCGGCGCGCGAATGCATCGCCGAGAACCGCATCCTCCGCGTGACCGCGGCCGATTGCGTTGAAGACACGGGCGGACTCTTCGTGTCCACCCCGTGGGATGACCCCGAGTACGGAGACCAGTTCCTCCAGGGATGCAAGGCGACCGGCGTTCCAGCCGAGGAGATCCCGGTTGGCGAGGCACTCCGTCGCGAGCCCCGCGTCAACCCCGACATCAGGCGTGCGTTCCTCGTCCCCGACGCCGCGCTCGACCCCTGGAAGCTGGTCTGGGGCTGCGCGCGGTCGGCGGAGCAGCATGGGGCTCGCATCCTCCCCTATCACCGCGTTCTCGACCTCGACATGGATGGCGAGCGCGTGGTCGGGGCGCACGTCCGCAGTGAACGCAGCGGCGAGGAATTCCGTATTCATGCCACGGTTGTCATCAACGCGGCAGGCGCGTGGGCCGGTCAGATCGCCGAGCTTGCCCGTTGCAAGGTCAACGTTCGCGCCGGCATGGGCCTGATGATCGCGATGAACCATCGCCTCGTGCACATGTGCGTGAATCGCTGCAAGCGACCCGCGGACGGCGACATCCTGTTGCCCTTGCGCACCGCGTGCGTGATCGGGACCACCGACGTCTTCGTCCCCGACCCCGACCAGACCGAGATTCGCCAGGAGGACATCGATCTCCTGCTCGATGAGGGCGAGAAGCTCGTTCCCGGGTTCCGCCAAGCCAGGGCGCTGCACGCGTGGGCCGGCGTCCGTCCGCTGTTCGAGGACACCGCGAAGGTTGCGGAGACCCGCGACGTCACCCGCTCGCATGCGCTACTCGATCACTCATCTCGCGAGGGCATCGCCGGCTTTCTGACCATCACGGGCGGCAAGACGACGACATTCCGGCTGATGGCCGAAGCCGCCGTCGACGCGGCGTGCGAGCAGCTGGGCGGTCCGCGTGCGTGCAGGACGGCCGAGGTGCCGCTCGCGGGTTCGGGGAGCCACAGGCTCTATCAGATCGGCCACCGCCTGGCCGCTCGTGAACCCGCCCCTCAAGCCGAGGAGATCATCTGCGAGTGTGAGCTGATCACGAGGTCGCGGCTCGAGGACACGATCAAGGAGCGCGACACCACCAGTCTCGACGATCTCCGCCGTCTGCTCAGGCTGGCGATGGGGCCGTGTCAGGGTGGGTTCTGCATGTACCGGGCTGCCGGCATCCTCCACCAGGGCGGACACGTCGACCAGGCCGGAGCCAATCAGACGCTGCTCGACTTTCTCGAGGAGCGGTGGAAGGGCGTCCATCCCATCCTGCACGGCGACCAGCTGCGCCAGGCGCGGCTGGATGACTGGATCTTCCAGGGCATTCTCGACGTGGAGCACCTGCCGGCATGAGCTACGACACCGTCGTCGTCGGTGCCGGGCTCGCGGGGCTCACGGCTGCGCTGCGTCTGAGCGAGCGAAGACGTCGCGTCCTGGTCGTGGCCCGGGGCGTGGGCGCGACCCACCTCGCTCCGGCCACCGTGGAAGTGCTCGGCTACCTCGGCGACAACCGGGTGTTGAGCCCGGCAGCGTCGCTGCCCGCGCTCTCGAACGGCCACCCATACGGGCACGTGTCCGTGGACCAGGTCACGACCGCACTTGCATGGTTCTGCGCCCACACGGCGTCGCTCGGATATGCGGGCAGCCTCGACGAGAACATGTTGCTCCCAACGCCGATCGGTGTTCCGAAACCTTCAGCATTCGCGCCGCGCAGCATGGCGGGCGGTGATGTACGCAACGGCGGACGCTTCGTGTTCGTGGGATTGCGCGGTTTCAAGGACTTTCACCCGATGCTGATCGCCGACAACCTCCGGCATGCGCGGCTTCCGCAACCGATCGAGACCCGTGCGCTCGAGCTCGAGCCGCCGGCCAGCCGCATGGGCGACCTCAGCGGCCGCGTGATCGCCGGACGGTTCGACACTCAGAATCTCGCCGACTGGCTCGTCGGTGCCCTCGACGGTCGCACCGACGCCGATGAGCGCATCGGCCTCCCCGCCGTACTGGGACTTCGAAGCGGCGACGCCATCTGGCAGGATCTCGAGAAACGGCTGCAGCGCAGGGTTTTCGAGGTCGCCACTTTGCCACCGTCGCTGCCCGGGATACGGCTCTATCAAGCCCTCGCGAATGCGCTCAGGGTCAGTGGCGCGCACATCGTGCTCGGGGTGCGCGCCGTTGGTACGCGCGCCGTCGGCGGAAGGATCGAGGCTGTCGAGGTCGCCAATGCCACAGGGACGGTCACGTACCCGGTCACCTCGGTGGTCCTCGCCTCCGGCGGATTCGCGAGCGGTGGTCTCGAGCTCGACTCGTTCGGCACGACGCGCGAAACCGTCTTCGACCTGCCGCTGATCGGCCTCGCGGAGACCGATCGCGTTCGCTTCGCCCCGCATTACTTCGACGCCCAACCACTGGCGACTGCGGGCGTCGCAACCGACGACCTCCTCCGTCCCGTGGACGGCTCCGGCAATCCCGTGTACGAGAACCTGCATGCGGCCGGCGCGATTCTCGGAGGCGCGACGCCATGGAAGGAGAAGTCGGGCACCGGGATCAGCGTCGTCACCGGCTATGCGGCTGCGGAGGCGATCCTCGCGCCCGCAGCACGGCCGGTGCCGGAGGCGGTGGGATGAACTCCCTCATCCGCGACTCACTCGACCACTGCGTCAAATGCACGATCTGCGAGACGTTCTGCCCCGTCTCGCAGGCAACACCGCTGTTCCCAGGCCCGAAATACGTCGGCCCCCAGGCTGAGCGATACCGCGGCGCCGGTGCCTCCGTCGACCACTCCGTCGACTACTGCTCCGGATGCGGTATCTGCACGCAGGTCTGCCCCCAGGACGTGAAGATCGCGGAGATCAATTCGCGCGCGCGAGCAAAGATGTGGGAGAGGCGCGGGGTGCCGCTCCGCAACCAGCTGATCGCGCGTCCGACGGTCATCGGTCGGCTGGGGACTCCGGTCGCCCCGCTGGCGAACTGGGCGCTGCACAATCGCACGATTCGCGGTGTGGTGCAGAGCGTTGTCGGCATCCACCGCGATGCACCGATGCCGAGCTTTGCCGGAAAGACGTTTCAACGGCGCTCGCGGAATCATCACGGGCCGCAGAGCGCACCTGCAGTGGTGTATTTCCACGGGTGCGGCACGAACTACTACGAGCCGCTGGTGGGCGAGATGACAGTCGCCGTGCTCGAGCACAACGGGTTTCGCGTGATTGTCCCGCCGCAGGACTGCTGCGGACTTCCGTTGCAGTCGAACGGCAACTTCCCAGCAGCGCGCACCTATGTGCGCCGGCTCGTGGACCATCTCGCCCCTCACGCGCGCGCCGGGCTTCCGATCGTGGCCAATTCGACGAGCTGTGGCCTCATGCTCAAGCGCGAGGCGCACGAGATTCTCGGTATCGAGGACGACGACCTCAAGGTCGTCAGTGAGTCGATGTACGACCTGTGCGAGTTCCTCCTCCACCTCCACGACCGCGGCGAGTTGCGAACCGATTTCGGGTCCTTGCCGATGACGGTCCCGTACCACGCGCCATGCCAGCAGCGCGGCCACGGCATCGGCAAGCCGGCGCTCGACCTGCTCGCGCTGGTGCCGGAACTGCAGATGATCGAGCTCGATGCCGACTGTTGCGGCATCGCGGGGACGTACGGGCTCAAGAAGGAGAAGTACGACATCTCGATGACGGTCGGCAAGCGCCTTTTCGATGACATCACCGCAACGGGTTCCGACCTCGCCGCCTGTGACAGCGAGACCTGCCGCTGGCAGATCACGCATGGCACCGGCGTGAAATCGGTGCACCCGATCGAGTTGCTCTATCGCGCGTACGGGCTCGATCGGCCGACCCGCGCCGCGCCGCTGGGAACCGCCGCTACGGTCAGCGGGTGACCATGACGAAACGCCGCGCCCCGCGCGCTGTGGTTGAGGAGTCCCCCACTGGACAGGCGGTGATGCGTGTCGATGATGTGCTGCTCTCGCGCGACGAACGGGGCACGTGGCTCATCGACATGAAGGTGCGGTCCGCCGCCGGTGACCGCTCGTTGCAGATCCCGATCGGCAAGCACCGGGCCATCGACCGGCTTGCCTGGGAGCTCAGGAGGAGTGAGAACCCGTCCTGACCGCTGACGGCGCCTGCAAGATCTCGGTCTGCGGCAGCACGCTGCGTGCGCCGATGAGGAGCGAATCACAGACGAGCGCAAGGCAACGCTTCCGCTGCGAAGGATCCATGAGGATGGGATCCGTGTGACTGATGCCGGCCATCATCGCCGAGACATCACCCATGGTCACGTCCGGCCGGATCCGGCCACACTCCTGCGCTCGCTCGAGCAGTCGCGAGACGGCCGAGATGAGCTCGCCGGAGATCTGACTCTTCGCAGCATCGAGGTCCACGCCTGAAGCCACCATCGCGTCGGCGAGCGCCTTGAAATTCGCGAACTCGTCACTCAGGTTGCGCACAAAATCGACAAACGCCTCGCCGGGTTCGTCACTCTCCGCCGCTGCGCGCGCGGCCGAGACGAGCGGTTCGATCCGAGCCAGGAGCAATCCCTCGAACAGGGCCGCCTTGGTCGGGAAGTTGCGATACACCGTTCCCACGCCGACCTGCGCCAGCTCGGCGATCTCATCGATTGGAACGTCAATGCCGTGGCTCGCCATCAGCGTGGTAGCAGCCTCGAGGATGCGCGCGCGGTTGCGCTGGGCGTCGGCGCGCAGATGCCGATCAGATCCCGGCGACGCGGCCTCCCCCTGCACTCTCTCGGTTATCCCCGTGCTCATCGATGTTCTTACCTTGGATGTCCTGGCGTTGGGTTGACAAACGGAACCATCGTTCCGTATATTACTCCTAACCGGAGCCCACGCTCCGATTCTACCCGAAAGTGAGGACGAAAGCTATGCAACCAAGACGCGTCAACCCCTGGCTCGTCCTCGTGATCGTGGGCCTCGCCCAGTTCATGGTCATCCTCGACGCGACCATCGTGAACGTCGCGTTGCCGTCGATCCAGCGCGGTCTCCACTTCTCGCCCGAGAGCCTGCAATGGATCGTGAACGCCTACACGCTCGCGTTCGGAGGCTTTCTGATGCTCGGCGGACGGGCCGCCGACCTCATCGGGCGCCGCCGCCTGTTCGTCATAGGAATCGTGCTGTTCGCCGCCGCCTCGCTGATGAACGGGTTCGCCGGGTCGGCAGGAATCCTGGTCGCAGGCCGGGCGCTGCAGGGTCTCGGCGGGGCGCTGGTCTCGCCGGCGGCGCTCGCCGTGCTCACCACCACGTTTGCCGAGGGCCGCGAGCGCACGACCGCACTCGGCGTCTGGAGCGCGGTGGCCGTCGGTGGCGGCGCGATCGGCCTCCTCCTCGGCGGCGTGCTGACCACGCTCTTCTCGTGGCAGTGGATCTTCTTCGTGAACGTCCCGGTCGGCTTGATCGCCATCGCGCTCGCGCTGCGGTTCGTGCCTGAGAGCCGCGTCGAGCACGCGCGTGGTGGGATCGATATCGCGGGTGCCGTGTCGGTGACGGCGGGACTCGTGGTGCTCGTGTATGCGCTGGTGAACGCCGAGACAGCGGGCTGGATCTCCGTTGAGACGCTCGGTCTCGGAGCCCTCGCCATCGCGCTGCTTTCGGGCTTCGTGATGATCGAGAACCGCCTCCGCCACCCGCTGATCCGCCTCGGAATCTTCCGGATGCGGTCCATCACCGGAGCGAACGCCGCGATGCTCCTCGTCGCCGGCGGCATGTTCGCGATGTTCTACTTCGCCTCGATCTACGTGCAGGAAGTGCTCGGCTACAGTGCCTTGCGCGCCGGCCTCGCCTTCCTTCCCGTCACCTTGGGCATCGTCGTCGGCGCCGGGTTGTCGCAGCAGCTCATTCGCCGGGTCGGGGTTCGCGTCGTCGGTCTGACGGGCATGTCGATCGCGGCGGTGGGACTCATCGTCCTCAGCAGAATCCCCGTCGCGGGGACCTACCTTGGTGACCTGCTCCCCGGACTCATGATCATGGCAGTGGGTATGGGGCTCACCTTCGTCCCGATCACGCTGATTGCGACCACGAACGTGGGCGCCGAAGATGCCGGCCTGGCGTCAGGGCTGCTCAACACGTCGCAACAGCTCGGTGGTGCAATCGGGTTGGCGGTGCTGTCGACCCTCGCTGCAAACGCCACCGCGAATAGCCTGTCGGCGCTTGGCCACGTGCCCACGGCAGCGGACGGCGTTACCGCCCTGGTCTCCGGCTTCCACGTCGCCTTCCTGGTTGGAGCATTCCTGATGCTGGCGGGTGCGGTGATCCTCGCTGCGACGGTTCGCCGCAGCGACGTGGCCCGGATCGACAACGCGAATGAAGAGCCGGCCGCAGATCTCGCGGTCGTCGAGTCGATCGCGAGTTGATGCCGGATGCACAGCGGTGACCACCCAGATGTGTGCGCGACGGACGAAGTTTCCCGACACGAGTCCTGACAGAGTTGTTGACGATGACAGCCATACAGACAGCCTTTGTTCGCATCGACGGAGGTGCGAGTGACATGATCCCGAACACACGTCCGGTATCCGTTGCCGACGAGACGGACAGCCCCGCGCTCGCGATCGCGCCGATCGATCAAGCGAAGTGGCGCAACCGAATTCGCGCCACAGGGACAGTCCGAGCCCTGCGCGTTCAGGAGACCGAGGCCGGGTCCAGCCTTGGGTGCGAAATCGGTGACGAGGCCGGGAGCCTGCTCCTCGTCTTTCCGGGAAGACGGCGCATTCCCGGAATTGAGCTGGGCGCACGGGTCGTCGTTGAGGGCATGGTCGGCTTCTGGCGGCGCCAGCTCGCCATCCTGAATCCGTACTACGAGCTGGTGGGCGACTAGCTCGATTTGGGATTGCCCTGAGGGGGACTTAGGGCTCAGGCGATGGCGCGCACGTCGGAGTCCGCGCTGTCGCCTGGGGCAATCGCGGTCATGAACACGCGCTTCGTGGCCGTCAGCGAGCCCGCGAACGGCGCTTTGTACGTCCCTGAGAGCGGTGCAACATCCGCGTAGTCACGACCGACCGCCACGGTGATGTACTCATAGCCCGTGGCGCGACCATGGGTGGGATCGAGCGAGAGCACCCGGGCATCTCCACTCGCGTCCGGGACGAGGACCTCCACCCACGCGTGCGAGCCCCCGAATCCGAGCATCTGCCCCGAGATGTACCGGGACGCAAAACCGAGCCGGCGCGTCAGCGCCAGGAGCACGTGGGCGTAGTCTTGACAAACGCCCACGCGGCGGGCGAGCGCCTCGGCCGCCGTGGTGCGAATTGACGTCGCCCCGTGCTGATACGTCAGTGCGTTGTGAACGAATTCGTTGGCCGCGGACGCGAGCGCGCCGCCGGTGAGCCCGCTGGCCCGAAGCTCTGCCGCAAGACGATCGATGGTCTGGTCGACGCTGGTGAGCGGCGTGGAATCGAGCAGGCGCTGGTCCGCGAGCATCGCTGCCGGCTCGAGGTGCGGGCCGTGCTGGGCGTCGCGTTCCACGATGCTCGAGGTGACGAAGGTCACCTCCTCCTCCACCTGCGGGATGTTCAGCGTGACCACCGTGTTTCCGAAGGTGTCGACGCTGGCGTCCACGCTCTCGGGTGTCGCGTTGAGCACGCTGAGCCGGCGGCTCAGGCGGCGCTGATCGCCGTGGACGCTCCGCGGCTGCACCACAAGCCGTTGTTGTAGGGAACGTACCGGTCCGTCGTACCGGTACGTGATGCGCTGTTGGATCTTGTACTGGGTTCGCTGCACGCGACTCCAGTCCACCTGCAGCGGATCCGAAGACCACTCGCGCACCGAATCCGGCATCGACGAGTCCCGGCGCAGCGTCACTGGACGTCGCCAGCGAAGTCACCGACCACCGCGGGGAACGCACTCGACCAGGCCGGAGCCTCAACCGGCTCGGCCAACACGCGCATGGCACGCAGGGGCGCGGCGCCGTAGTGGGTCATCATCGCGATGTCGAGCGCGTCACGGCCGCGGCCGATCAGCACGCGGCCGGTCCGTCTTGTGTTGTTGCGAGGATCGAACGTGTACCAGCGGTTGCCGATGTATGCCTCGAGCCAGGCGACGAAGTCCATCGGCTCGTCGGCGACCTGCACGTCGATATCGGGGAGATACCCGAAGCAATATCGGGCCGGGATGTTGAGCCCACGCAGGAATGCGATCGCGAGCTGCGCGAAGTCGCGGCACACACCTTCGCGCTGGAGGTAGACATCAGTCGCCCCCGTCGACGGCCCGCTGCTGCCGTGCCGGAAGGTGATGTTGTCGTGCACCCAGTCGACCACCGCCTGCGCGCGCTGCCATCCCGACGGCGCGTCGCCGAACAGCCGCCACGCCGTGTTGCCAAGCTTGTCGGACTCGCAGTACCGGCTGGCGAGCGTGAAGTGAAGCGTCGCGTCCGGCAGATCTGCGACGGCGAGTTGTGCCGCGGTCTCGTCTGCATCGTCGATCCCACTGTCCACCTCGACCTCGGCCTCGTAGCGTATGCGCACGCTGCCCGGGCCGAGGACGAACCGCTGGCACGTGTTGCCGTACATGTCGGTGTACTCATGGAGCGTCACCGGCGGCCAGGTCTCAACTCCCGCGCTGGTCAGGGCGCGTACCGCGTCCGGGCGCGGTTCCACCTGGAGGACGAAGGTGACCGGCCACTCGAGGTCATGGAGAAACTCACAGCCCACGCGAAGCCGTCGACTGCTCGTGGGCAGGTCGATCACGGCCCTCACTGTACTGCCGAATTGGCGCGTGTGAACCACGCAGAATGCACAATCGCCCAACCTGCGCCTTGTGCAGCGCGACCAATGACGACGTGGCGGATGCGGGGAGTACTGTCCTTGGATGACAACCGAGGTCGGCCCAGTGAGAGCGCCCGCTCCCGGATTGCCACGAGCCGCCGATGAATGCATCGACCTCGACGGCGTGGCCCGCCCTGCCTACGCTGTACTGCTTGCGGCCCTCGAGCGCGCTGCCGGGACCCTGCCCCAGATCCGGCGCGACGCCCAGCAATGGTTCGCCGACAAGGGCGTGACGTTCGGTGTTCCCGCCGAGGGCGTGGCGCCGATCTTTCCCTTCGACCCGGTCCCTCGAGTGCTGTCGTCCGCCGAATGGCGATCACTGAGCCGCGCTCTGTCCCAGCGCGCGATGGCGCTCGACCTGTTCGTCTCCGATTGCTATGGCTCGCAGCGCGCGATCCGCCATGGCGTCGTTCCCGGCCGGCTGGTCTACAGCAGCACCGGGTACCTGCGCGACATCGTCGGCATCCGCCCGCCTCGCGCCACCTGGTGCCACGTGTCCGGAATCGACGTGGTGCGCGTGCAGGGCACCTTCCATGTGCTCGAGGACAACGTGCGTATCCCGAGCGGCATCGCCTACGCGCTGGAGTCGCGTCGTGCGATGGAGTCACTGGTGCCGGAGTGGTTCGAGCTCGCCCCGGTGCGTCCCATCCACGGCTACACCGGGCGGCTGAAGCGCATCCTCCAGCGCATCGCTCCGCGCCAGTGGGACGCGGACATCGTCGTCCTTACCCCCGGTTCCTACAATGCGGCGTACTACGAGCACCAATTGCTCGCCACCGAGATGAACGCGACCCTCGTCGAGGGCCACGAGCTCATCGTTGTCGAGGATGAGGTCTACCGGCGGGATGCCGACGGAATCGCGCAGCGCGTCGACGTCATCTATTCCCGCGTCAACAGCGAGTGGCTTGATCCCCTGGTCTTCCGGCGCGACTCGATGCTCGGAGCACCGGGGCTGATCGAGGCGTGGCGGCGCGGCAATGTGGCCATCGCCAACGCTCCGGGAACCGGGGTCGCCGACGACAAGGTCATCTATCCGTACGTCCCGGCGATGATTCGCTACTACCTTGGAGAGGAACCCCTGATGGACAACGTCCCCACCTACGACCTCACCGACGATGCCCAGCAGGCGCATGTTGTCGCCAACATCGACACGATGGTGCTGAAGCCGGTGGATGCGAGTGGCGGCTATGGGATCCGCTTCGGCAGGCTGATGGGGCCGAGGGAACGGGGCGAGTTCCTCGACGAGGTCAAGGCCAACCCTCGTCAGTGGCTGGCGCAGGAGGAGGTTGCGTTGAGCCGCGCGGTGTGCCTGCGCGCCGGCGGCGGGTTCGAGCCTCGCGCCGTGGACCTGCGTCCCTTCGTGCTGCTCGACGAACGGCCGTGGATCGTTCCGGGTGGCCTCACTCGGGTCGCAGGTGACCCCGACGAGCTCGTGGTCAACTCGTCTAAGGGAGGCGGGAGTAAGGACACATGGGTTCTGACACGCTGACCTACTCGGTGTCGCATCGCACCGTCCTTCGCTACACGGCCAAGGTGAGCCTCTCGTACAACGAGGTGCGCATGCGCCCTCGTGACCGCGGGTCGCAGCGCACGCTGGCGTTCTCGCTGCAGAGCAAACCGTGGGGGGTGCCGCGCAGCCGGATCGACTACTTCGGCAATTTCGTGCATCGCATCGACGTCACGACTCCGCACGAGCTGCTCGAGTTCACTGTTGATGCCGTTGTCGAGAACACCGAGCCACGCCGACGGAGACTCTCGGAGTGGGACTCTGATGCGCTCGCGAGCGACCCTCGTCTCGAGTTCATCCTCCCGAGCCCACGCGTCCCCCTCGGCGACAACACGCGCAGCTTGTGGCAGGACTGGAATGGCGATGACCGCAGCTTCGACAGTGTCCTCGCCACGGCGCAGCGGATCCGCCGCGAGTTCCGCTATGTCAGCGGCGCGACGACAGTGGAATCGAGCATCGACGACCTCCTGGCGGGAGGTGCCGGCGTGTGCCAGGACTTCACCCACCTCTTCCTCGCGATGGTCCGCGGCGCCGGCTGGCCGGCGCGATATGTGAGCGGGTACCTCGGCCCCATCGACGAGGAGAAGGTTGTTGAGGGGCAGTCGCATGCATGGGTCGAGGTCTGCGGCTCGGACGGCCGCTGGCTCGGTCTCGACCCGACACTCGGCGACCACGTCGGTGCTCACCACCTCCGCCTTGCGGTGGGTCGTGATTATGGTGACGTGGCGCCGCATCACGGGCTCTTCTTCGGCACGGCGAAGGGTGCGCCGCCGGAGGTGTCCGTGCGCATCGCGCGCATGTCCAACCAGCAGGTCGACCGCGTCGAACATCACGCGGCGGTGCACTGGCAGCAACAACAGCAGCAGCAGTAGGGCCGGTCAGGTCCAGGGTCGAGCCGACCTCTCCGCCCAGTACGCGTCCGGATGCTCGGCGAGGTCGGGAAGCTCGACGGCAGCGACGTCGAGGGCGCGCAGGTTGCTCATGAGCTGATCGACACTGGCGGCGCCGCTGAGCACGACCGACACCCAGGGTTGCGCGAGCGCTGCAGCGATGGCGAGCGCATCCGGCGTCGTGCCTGCGGCCGCCGCGGCTCCTCCGAGTGGAGAGCCGTCGCCGCCCGCGTCTCCGGCGCTGGTGAGCCTGCCATTGGCCACGGCCTCCTTGACGATCACCGCCCATCCGGCGGCAGAGGCTTCGTTCAGCGCAGGGCCGGCCGAGGGTTCGAGGAGGTTCCAGGTGGCCTGGACGGACGAGAAGAGGTGGGCGCCGTCGACGCGGACTTCGAGGGCGCGGCGGATGGTGTCCCCCTGCCCCGGACCCGTCGTGGTGATACCGAGCATCAGCCCCTCCTCACGCCGCCGCGCCAGTGCGCCGAGCAACGCCTGGTCCCCCATCGCTCCCGACTCGATGGTGAGCGAGTGCACCTGGTAGAGGCCTAGGTGCTCGCCAAGCAACGCGCGCGTCTCAGCGTACTGGCGCTCGAAGGTTGCCAGCGAGAGGTCCTTGACCTCCTGCACCGGCGCAGCCATCTCCCAGCCGCCCACGTACGTGTATCCCCACTTCGATCCCACGACCACGTCGCTCACCTCGCTGCCGCGCGCGAGCCATCCGCCGAGGAAGGCTTCAGCTGACCCGTACGAGCGCGCGGCGTCGATGTAGCGCACGCCGGACGCGTACGCAGCGTCAAGCACGTGCCACGTCAGTTCGCACAGGACGTCCATCGATCGATCGCCGCCGAGGTCGGCTGCTCGATTGGTGGTGATGTAGGCGGGGCGACCGATCGCCGCCAGCCCCAATCCGATCCGGCTCACCTGTGGCCCGTCGCGCCCGAGCGCGGCGACGTTACGCGAAGTATCCCGACGGACCGATGGATCGTCCGGCTTGCGCATGCGGCACATAGTGCTCGCGAAGGATCTGGACGACAAGCTCCCCGCGGCTGCGCACGCCGACCTTGTCGAAGATCGATTTCAGATGATCCTTTCCCAGAAAAGTGGGCCGTAAGATCATTTGCGTGGCGGCGCTGGTCGTGGAAGGCTTGGACCTGGTGGTCAAGATGTCGGAGCTCGAGAAGTTCGAGGCAGTGCATCCTGATGTTCACGTGCTGCTGAGCACGGTTCGGGCGGTGCGGGTGGTCGAGGACGCGTGGCCGGAGCTGCGCGGGATTCGTGCGCCCGGGACCGGCATCCCCGGAGTGATCGCCGTGGGAACCCGGCGCGGCTCATTCGGCAAGGACTTCGCCGTGGTGCACGGCAGAGAGCGAGCGATCGTCGTCGAGCTCGATGGTGCCGCCTACTCGCGCATCATCCTGACTGCGCAAGATGCCGACAGCATCGAGGCAGAGATCCAACGCCGTCTGATGCCGACGACGAGCGTTCTGCCGTCGACGACATGATTCGCCGAACTCCGGGACGGGAGCAGGCCCACCCTGCGCGGGCCCGCTCCGTCACCAGCGTGCCACGTGACGCTATTCGCCGCCCCCAAGCTCAGACGCCTGCGCGATGAGCGAATTGGCCTGGTTGGTCCACGTCTGGGCTGCGCCCGACGGGATGGCCTGACCTTCGAACTCAAGGTCGTGCAGCGCCTGGCTGACCCGAGCCGCCAGCGCGTCCCGCTCGCTCCCAAGCCGCGTCAGGGCACGTTCGATGGAGTGGTAGATCGCATCGTGTGCCGACGTGCTCTCAAGGGCCCTGGTTGACGCCTGCAGCGTCGCCAGACCGAACACACCGACGTCCGCGTTGACCTGCTTGTATGCGTCCTCGAGCGCGATGAGTTGCGCGAACTTTGCCGCGTTACCGTATGCGTTAGGCAGCACCGCACGGCTGACATCCTCGACAAGGACTCGCCCGTCGCTCAAGTAGTCGTCATGCAGGCCGAGCAGCGCCATGATCGTCGGTCGAACGTCGGTCTCGTCTGCCCACGTCGTCGAGTCGACCCCACGTGCTGTCACTCCAAGGCCGGCGAACGCAGCCCAGTTGTCGTTGATCTGCGGCGAGACATCACCACGATTCCATGCGTATTGCGGGTCGACGACCACGCAGGGATCGCTCGTCGCGGTCTCCGAGCTCGTCGGCCCGGGACAGGTCGAGGGTCCCGTGCTGACGTAGAAATCAGGGTTGGCGAGATCGGTGAAGGTTGGCAACCTGCTACGACCCGGTTGTGACTCGGTAAGCCATGACACGCGCCCAGCCACTCAGGGAACGAAGAGCAAGCCCTTTGCCTGGATGGTGGTCACCGCCGGGGCGATCATACCGGAGCGCAGGTCGAGCGTCCCGAGGTAGTTGGGACGGTTGAGCGGCTTGTTGGCATCGCCAGGGGTGACCGCGGTGTACACCGACCCGTCGGCGAAGGGGCCCGACACCGCGAAGATCTCGCTGTCCACGCCGTCGGTGACAAAGAGCGTGCCATGCGGGTTCGTCACCCACGCGGTGTCATCCACAGCCTGGGAGAGTTCGAGCACGGAGAGATGCGGCTTTGGACCATCGGCGCCGTCGACGTAGATCTGCTCCTCGTCGCCCTGGCTGTCGAGCACGAAATCGCCGCCAAATCGCGGACTGCTCGCCGGGACGATCTCGTTGGAATCCGGGTCGGTGAGCGCGAGCGCGACCCGCTTGCCAAAGGAGGTGCTGTTGACGTTGGCAACGGTTGCGGTGCTGTTGTCGAAGAACACCGGTTGGAGGACCGCAACCGAGCCCTCGAGGCTGGCGCGGTACACGGCAGGACCATCGCCCACGGTCGGTGCCGATGCGCTGATCAGGATGATGCCGTGGTAGACCGACACCGCATCGGTGCCCCCTCCCTGTGGCAGGGGGTTGAGGTTGTATCGGTCGTGCTGGACCTGGTCGCCTGCCGGCGCCTCGGGCGAGATCACGAAGAGGCTCGAGTTCCCGTCCTCATTGACGGTAACGAGGAGCTGGTGCGTGGCTGCGTCCGCGGTGAGGCCGTCCGCGTGGCCGGCGACCTTCCACGTGGCGACGCGATGCCCTGCGGCGGTGTATCCGACCACGTCACTCGCCGTGGCCCCGCTCGGGCTCGGCCGGCCGCTCGGGCCGATGCCGTTCTGCCAGACGGCATAGACGGTCCCATCCAGCCAGGTGATGTCATCCGGCTGCGTCATGGTCGCGCTGCCGCCGGCGAAAACCCGGACCCACAGCTTCGCGTGCGCCGCTTGTGTCGTGGCGGCGGATGCGGTTGCCGGTGCTGCCGCAAGGGCGGCCGGGAGACTGAGGACAATCGTGCTCCCCGCGATGATCCAGCGACGATGCATCTTCCTGGTCACTGCTCACCCCGTCCTCTCTGCACCCGAACGGCTACTCCCCTACTGTGAGCAGGCGATGGTTAACTAGGGGTAAACGGATCGAGCGCGGGGCGCTACGCCTTCGAGCGCCGGCTCATCAGATACCACACGATGAGTGCGATCACGACCACGATCACGATGACGTACACGACGATCTCTTTGGTGCCGAACACGTGGAATGCGAGCATGGATGCCTCCTTGGTCGGTGCTGAACGTGCGTCTGCCGCCGCCATCCTACGGTGCCACCCCGGGCCCTGGCTCCCGGCCGAAGAAAGCGTCGTCGAGCATCCGGCGCACGGCAGGTTCGTCAGGTGCGATCGGATCGTTGCGGCATGCCTCGACCACGCGCTGAGCCGCCTCGTCGAGCGCGTCTTCCGGCATCCCGAGATCGGCGAGCGACACTGGCAGCCGGAGCCGGTTCAGCAAGGCGAACACGGCTGCTGCTGGATTGTCGGTGTCGAACAGCCGCCGCACCTCCCCCACCGCCTCGGGCGCACGTGAGGTCACCAGCGCCGTCGAATGCGGGAGGACGACTGCATGCGTTTCCGCGTGCGGCAGACCCCATCCACCCCCGAGCACATGGGCGGTCCGGTGATGAACCGCTGTTCCCGCCTGGGCGAGGGCACGTCCCGCGAGGCATGCCCCGATGAGGTTGCCGGCATGCGAGGCAAGGTCGTCCGGGTTGTCGGTGACGCGCGGGAGACCGTCGATCAGCCGATGGCCCCCGTCGATGGCGAGCCCACTCGTGATCGGATTCGCGCCCGCCGACCAGAGTGCTTCGAGGCAATGGGCGAGCGCGTTCATCCCCGATGCGGCGGCCAGCCGCGGCGGCATCCCCAGGCAGAGTTCCGGGTCGTAGACGACGGTTCGGGGCAGCACCCTCATGTCCAGCCAGGTCTGCTTGCGACCGCCGCTTGTGCGACCCCAGATGGGAGTCATCTCCGATCCGGAGTACGTCGTGGGGACGGCGATGAGCGGCAGGTCGCAGGCCTGAACGATCGCCTTGCCGAGGCCGATCACCGAGCCTCCTCCCAGAGTCACGACGACATCGGCTGAGACGTTTCGGGTGACCTGTCTGGCTTCGTCGGCGGACACAGACGGCCCGTGGTGCACGGCGACCCTCACCACCCCGACGCAGCGCTCACCCAGCGCGGTTTGCAGCCGGACGATCGCGTCGCGATTGGATGTGCCACCCGCGACCAGCAGGACCCGGTCCGTTTCCAGCCGCCCGACCTCGTCCGGCACGCGGTCCAACGCGCCCGCAGCGAAGACCACGCGAGCCGGGAGGGCTGTCCACGTGAACGCGGGAGTCACAGTCCGACCGTACACTGCGCCAGCTCGACTCGGCAGCGCCGGATGTCGCGACGGCCGCGATCGCCCGTAGACTCCCAAAATGCCAGAACCCGACGGCGAGCTGCTCGCACTCCGCAATCGTCTCGGCGACCTTGATCAGCGCATCGTCGAGCTGATCGCCGAACGATTCCGCGTGGTCGGCGATGTTGCCAAAGAAAAGGCCGCCTCGGATGCGGCGATCCGCGATTCGGACCGCGAGCGCCAGGTCCTCGCCGCGGTGGAGCACATCGCGCGCACCGAGGGCGCACCGGTCAATCTCGTCCGCCGCATCTATCGTGACCTGCTCGCCGAGTCGGTCAGCCGCCAGGTCTCGAGCTTGTCGGGATTGCACGGCGAGGTGGCTCTGCGCGTCGCGGTGCGAGGAGGACACTCATTCGGATTCCTCGCAGCGCAGAAGTACTTGTCGACGCGAGACGTCGAAAGCGAGCTGCTGGTGACGTCCACGTACCAGGCCGCGGTGGACGCACTGAAAGCGGGCGAAGTCGATCTCGCCGTCCTGCCCATCGAGAACACCGCCGCCGGGAGTGTCGACGAAACCTATGACCTGCTTCGCGAGAATGAGGTGTCAATCGTCGGCGAGGAGACCTCCAGCATCGACTACTGCCTCTGCGGTGTCAGCGACATCCCACTTGCAGCGATCAGCCAGGTCCTTGCCGCAGTCGACGGTTTCGAGCAGTGCTCGCGCTTTGTCGAGGCGCTTCCCAACGCGTCCCAGATCCTGCATTTCGATACCGGCGTGGCCATGCGGCTGGTGCATGCGGGCGGCGACCCAACGCACGTCGCCATCGGTGCGTCCGAAGCCGCGGCGGCTCACGGCCTGGTGGTCCTGCGCCGCGGTATTGCCAACCATGCGGAGAACTACACGCGATTCGTGGTTCTCTCGCGACACCCGGTGCCAGTGGAGCTCAGCGCCCCGTGCAAGACGAGCCTGATCCTCATCGCTCGACACGAACATGGTGCGTTGATGCGGTCGCTCGGAGTTCTTGCCGCCAGTGGCCACTCGATGACCAAGCTCGAATCGCGCCCGCGTCCCGGCCGGCCATTCGAGTACATGTTCTTCATCGATTTCGAGGGCAACGTCGCGGACCCGCGAACTGCAGACGCGCTGGACGACCTCCGGTCCACCGCGCTCCACCTCAAGGTCCTGGGCAGCTACCCGGCCACCACGACGCGCGGTGACGCGCAACCCGGCGATACGACTCCGCTTGTTCCCCTGCCCGATTCCGCGGAGGCGCTCGACGCTGTCCTGCCACCTCGTCCTGCGTCCAAAGCGTCGAAGAATTACCGGCTCGCCGGACGTGGAGCACGTGCCGACGACACGGTGATCCCGGTGGGGAACCTGCTCATCGGCGGGGGCGGCTTCCTGGTGATGGCGGGTCCGTGCTCTGTCGAATCCGAGGAGCAGATCAATGCCACCGCCCGCGCCGTGCGCGAGGCCGGGGCGCAGATTCTTCGTGGCGGCGTGTTCAAGCCGCGCACGTCGCCGTACGCGTTTCAGGGGCTTGGCTGGGACGGACTGGAGCTGCTTGCGGCCGCCGGCAGGGCGACCGGCATGCCGATCATCGCCGAGGTCATGGCCGTCGACCAGGTGCGGCGGATGGCCGAGATGGTGGACATCCTCCAGGTCGGCACCCGCAATATGCAGAACTTCGACCTGCTACGCGAGCTTGGCAAGGTCGATCGTCCGATCCTGCTCAAGCGCGGTCTCTCGAGCACCATCGACGAGTGGCTCGGAGCTGCTGAATACATCCTCGCCATCGGCAATCAGCAAGTGATCCTCTGCGAGCGGGGGATCCGCACCTTCGAAACGAGCACGCGCAACACCCTCGATCTCTGCGCGATTCCAGTGCTGCGCGAGCTGACGCACCTTCCGGTGATCGTGGATCCGAGTCATGGCACCGGTCATCGCGCCTATGTCCCGCCGATGTCGCGGGCAGCGCGTGCCGCCGGTGCGCACGGTCTCCTCATCGGAGTGCACCCCGACCCGGACAAGGCGCTGTCCGACGCAGAGCAGAGCCTGTCGTTTCCGGAGTTCCTGGCGTTGATGCGGAGTTTGCAGACGGTGGCCGTTGCCCCCTAGCTCTGCCGGGGGCGTTCAACCCACAGGAAGCTGGTGAAGTTCTCGTCGAGGTCCTGGAGGTTGTCCTCGACGATACGCAGACCGTTGATCTCCGCAAGGAGAGCGCTTCCCATCGTCGCAATCGAGTCGGGCAGCTCACCAGTTCCGAGCAGCTCGGCCACCTTCGCCTGGTCGATGAGGTCGCCGGCCCCACTGGTCTGGCGCAGGTTCGCGTATTTCTTGTCGAGGTTGGTTCGGCACTGGCGCAGCACCTGCGGATGCGCCATCACGGTGTCGACCTTCGAGAAGTCCGCAGCGCCGGCGATCATCAGCGCGTGCGCGATCTTGATGGCGAACTCCTCGACAATTGCGAAGCGATACTGCGCCATCGCGGCAACCGATTCACCGACCATGCCGCCGACGGAGTTGTGGATCGCAAAGACACCACGATCGACCTCTCCTTCGTGCAACGCGCGCAACACCCGTTCGGTGGTGTGCAGATAGACGATCTCCAGCGGTACCTCCGGCGTGCGGCTCATGTAGTAGCGCGCTGCGTCCTCGTTGAAGCTGCCCCGGCCTCCCTGGATGCCAACAACAAAGCGGTCGGTCACGAGGCGGTTCGGCAGCAATAGGTCGAAGACCGAGTCCTGTGCCTCCGACATTCGCAGGCGCATCGCCTTGGTGTGGGGATTGAGAGTCTGGAGATCGACGAAGAGCTGCCACGTATCGTTGCTCACTTGCGAGGTGACGTCGTGCAGCCGCCTGGTGCCGAGCGTGTCGATCGGCGTCTGCGCAAAGCCGAATCGTTCGAGTGTCCGGCCGACGAAGTGGGTGACCCCCTGGCTCTCCGCGGCGAGTCGATCGTGCTCGTCGGCCGGCATCGGCACCACCACAAGACCCTTGGACGCGAAATACGCCTTCCACGCGTCCAGGGCGGGGGCCGGCAGGCGGTATCCGTCGACGACGATCGTCTGGCCCGGAATCCCTGTCGCGGCAACGCTGTCCGGCCCGAAGAGCGGATGCGTGAGCAGCGCCTGGTAGCTCGCGGGCAGGTGGCGCTCAAACACCTCGCGCGGATGCAGCTTCACGGAGAGCACGTCGATCAGCGTGCGTGTTCCACCCAGCTCCGCGTAGAGCGGCAGGTGCTCGCGCAATGTCGATTCGAACGCGGAGATCGGAACGCAGTAGAAGACGGCGTCCGATGCGAGCGTCTCGCGCAGCGAAGCCGGCACCAACCCCAACCGCTCCGCCTCGGCACATTGGGCGGGATCGGAGTCGTACACGCGCAGCGCGAAATCACCCTGCAACATGGCTGCCCAGAGGCGTCCGAACCGGCCGAGGCCAACCACGCCGGCGGTCGCCGGCAGGCCGCTGGTCATCACCGGGGCTAGTGTACGGGTGCGCCGCCGGGCGCCTCCGCACCGCAGACCGGGGCCTCGGTAAGGTCTCGCCTGTATGGCAACCCCGGCTGAGCGCGAGACGGCGGATCGCAGCGTGCGCGACACCGCGCGACATGAGATGCCGCGAGCGCTGCGCGAGGAGGTTCGCCTGGTGGGCGACGCCCTCGGGCAGGTGATCGCCGAGCACGGCGGCGAGGGGCTGCTCGCCGACGTCGAGACCCTGCGCCGCACCGTGATCCAGGCGCGAGCGGAGGACGCAATGCGAAGTGGGTTGGCGAACAACGCCGACGCGCTCGTCTCCTCGTGGTCGCTCGATCACGCCGAGCAGGTGGCCCGCGCGTTCGCGTGCTATTTCCACCTCGTCAACCTCGCCGAGGAGCGGTACCGCGCTCGGGTGCTGCGCGAGGCCGATTTCGGCGCGTCCGGACCGGCGGAGGCGCTGACCACGTCGCTCGCCGCGGTGCGCGCGGAGTTGGGACCCAGCGGACTCGACGAGCTGCTCGCCACCATGCGCGTTCACCCGGTGTTCACCGCGCACCCCACGGAGGCGCGGCGACGCGCCGTGACGTCGGCGCTGCGCCGCGTTGACGAGCAGCTGGAGCGGCTCGCCGATCCTCGGGCATCGGCGGCACCGCAGTCGGAGGTGCGCCGGCGCCTGCTCGAGGAGATCGACGGGCTGTGGCGGACGGCACAGCTGCGCAGCCAGGAGCTGCAACCGCTCGACGAGGTTCGCACGCTCATGGGCGTGTTCGACGAGACCCTGTTCCGGCTCGTCCCGGCAGTCTATCGGGAGCTCAGCGGCGCGCTCGATGACGATCAGAGCGGCACACGACCCCCGCGAGCGCCGGCATTCCTGCGTTTCGGCAGCTGGGTGGGCGGCGATCGCGACGGCAACCCGCAGATCACGGCGCATGTCACCCGCGAGACCATGCTCATCCAGTCCGAGCACATCCTGCGCGGGCTCGAAGCCGCGGCCACTCGCATCGGTACCGGGCTGACCGCGGATGCCACCACCACGCCGCCCGACGATCGCTTCCTCATCCAGTTGCAGTTCGCGCGAGAGGTCGCCGGTGCACGTGGCGCAGCCATCGAGGCCCGAGCTCCAGGCGAGCCGTATCGTCAGTTCCTATTGATCGCGGCCGAGCGCATCGAGGCGACGCGCCGCGGGGATCTCGCGCTGGCGTTCGCGGGACCGGAGGAGCTGCTCGATGACCTGCGCAGCCTCCAGGAGGCGCTGGTGCGAGCCGGAGCTCCGCGACTCGCATACGGGGAGCTGCACGGCCTCATCTGGCAGGTGCAGACCTTCGGTTTCCACCTGGCGGACCTCGAGATCCGGCAGCACAGCGGCGTGCATCGCAACGCGCTCGCCGAGCTCCGCGCCGCGGGCACGATGCGCTCCGCAGGCACCCGCTCAGCAGAGACGGACGAGGTGGTGGCGACACTGCGCACGATCGCGCTGCTGCAGCAGCGCCTGGGCGCCCACGTCTGTCATCGCTACGTGGTCAGCTTCACCGAGGGCGCGAAGGACATTGCCAATGTGTACGCGCTCGCGGAGCTCGCGTGCGCACCCAACCCGGCACCGGAGCTCGACGTCGTACCCCTCTTCGAAACCATCGCGGATCTGCGCAACGCACGCGCCACGCTGGACGCGATGCTCGACCTCGAGCCCGTGCGGCGCCGAATGGCTGCGACCGGTCGCGCGGTGGAGGTGATGCTCGGGTACTCCGACTCGGCGAAGGAGAGCGGACCGGTCACGGCAACGCTCGCGCTGTACGCCGCACAGGCCGACCTCGCCGCGTGGGCGGCGGAGCGTTCCGTCCACCTCACGCTGTTCCACGGACGCGGTGGCGCGCTGGGGCGCGGCGGTGGTCCGGCGAACCGGGCGGTGATGGCCCAGGCGCCCGGGTCGGTGGCGGGGCGTTTCAAGGTCACCGAACAGGGCGAGGTCATCTTTGCCCGCTACGGCAACCCGACCATCGCCCAGCGGCATCTCGAGCAGGTGACGTCGGCGGTGCTCCTCACCTCGACGCCGGCCGCGCGTCAGCGCACCGAGCGTGCCGCGATCCGGTTCGAGGAGCTGGCGGACACTCTCGACACCGCGGCGCGAACCGCATATGCCCGGCTGATCGACATCGACGGTTTTGCCGAGTACTTCTCTCAGGTGACCCCGGTGCGGGAGCTGGCCCGTCTCCACCTTGGGTCGCGACCGGCAAACCGTGGCGGCGACCGGAGTCTCGGATCGCTGCGAGCGATCCCTTGGGTCTTCGCGTGGTCGCAGATCCGGCTGAACCTCCCGGGGTGGTACGGCGTCGGCAGCGCGCTCGCGCACGCATCGACCGAGGAGTTGCGCGTTGCCTATGCGGAGTGGCCGTTGCTCAAGGTCCTCATCGACAACGCTGAGATGAGCATCGCCAAGACCGACCGCTTCATGGCGGCGGAGTACCTGAAGCTCGGCAACAGACCCGAAATTGCTGAGCTCATCCTTGCGGAATACGACCGGTCCATCGACGGGATCCTTGCGGTCACCGGGCAATCCCGTCTTCTCGAGAAGCGCCGGGTGCTGTCCTGGGCTGTCGAGCTGCGCAACCCCTACATCGACGCGCTCTGCCACCTCCAGCTCCGGGCCCTGCGCGCCTTGCGCCGTGGCGAGGCCGGCGAGACCGAGACGAGGCGCCTGGAACAGCTGCTGCTGCTGACCGTCAACGGCATCGCAGCGGGTCTGCAGAACACCGGCTGAGGTGTGTTATTCGCTCGGCTGGGGCCTGCCACGCACCGCGTCGAGCGTGCGCCGCATCTGATCGAGGTGAAACCGGCTGTGGCCGGCGATCAGCCGGAACATGAGGTCGAAGCTCTCCGGTCCACGTTCCGAGTGCATCCCGTCGCGCGCACGCTGCTCGCTGCTTGACCGGCGCCAGAGCGCCAGGTTGGCGGTGCGCAGCGCATCGAACGTTGCGAGCAGCTCCACCGGATCCGACTGGTTGTATCCCAGGGCGTCAACCCAGAGATCCTGGTCGTAGCCAATCAGCGGTGGCTGGTTCTCGGCGATCACCCAGCGGTAGCGCGCGGACGAGATGATCTCGGCGTCGAGCATGTGACCGAGCACCTCGATCACCGACCACTCGCGTTGTGCCGGGCGGGTGCGCAGCAAGTCGCCGGCGTCGACGATGAGGTGGCGCAGGGACGCCGACGTCGCGGCCTGCACCCCAGCCGGATCCTCGTTTCCCACCAGTTCGATGAGCATCTTCTGGTACGCCTGCGGATTCTGTACCGGGTCGACGGCAACGCTCACCCTCAGCCTCCTGTGAACCGGACTCGTCTACGATCCATCGTCGCACCTTCCACAACGGCGACGGGCACGAGGAGAACGAATCGGTGATGCAGCCATGAAGGTCGGAGTCGTCGGCATCGGCAAGATGGGCCGCCCGATCGCCGACCGTCTCATCAGCGCAGGACACGACGTGGCCATCTGCAACCGGTCGTACACGGCGGGTGTTCAGGAGCTTCGCGACAGGGGCGCCACCGTGCATGCGACGCCGGCCGAACTGGCTGCAGCGACCGAGGTGATCCTCACTGCGTTGCCCACTGAGGACACCGTTCGACAGGTGTACCTCGAGATGTCAGCAGCGGCCTTGGCGGGTCAGATCTACGCGGATCATTCGACGGTGAGCCCCGGGCTCAACCGCACCTGCGCGGCAGAATTGTCAAGGCGAGGAGCGGGGTTCCTCGATGCGCCGGTATCGGGCGGACCCGCCGGAGCCGAGGCCGGAACGCTGACGGTGATGGTCGGCGGCGACGAGGCGACGTTCAACCTGGCGCTGCCAGTGTTCGAAGCATTCGGCGGCAAGATCCGACGCTGCGGCGACGTCGGCGCCGGCCAGGTGATCAAGCTCGTCAACCAGTACCTGGTTGCGGTGCACACCATGGCTGCATCCGAGGCCGCCGCGTTTGCGGAGCAGCTCGGAGCGGATCTGAACACCGTCCAGGACGTGATCGGGACATCTTTCGGAAGCTCGGCGATGCTCCTGCGCAATCTGCCCCGCTACATGGCTCGTGACTTCAGCCCCGCCACCCCGGTGGGCCTGATCGCGAAGGACCTGTCGATCATCCACAGCGAGGCCGAGGACGCAGGCGTGCCGTTGCTCCTGGGAGGTCTTGTCGAGCAGTACTACCTGGAGGCGAAAGCCCGCGGATGGACCGGCGAGGACATGGCCGCGCTCGTGAAGTTCTGGGACCGGCAGGCGCAATAGCATGCCCCGCCTCGCAGCCAATCTGACGATGCTCTGGCAGGATCTCGAGCCCTACGAGCGGTTCCAGGCGGCAGCGACGGCCGGGTTCACACACGTCGAGATGCTGTTCCCCCATCAGCTCGATGCCGATCGCCTCACATCGATCCTGGCGGACCTGGAGCTCGGGATGGTGGTCTTCGACCCGGCGGCCGGAGACTGGGATGCGGGTGAGCGCGGGCTCCTCGCGCTGCCGGGGCGCGAGGACGAATTCGTCGACACCCTGAATGCGGCGATCGGCCTCGCGACCCGGATCGGAACGTCGAAGCTCAACGCACTTGTGGGCATCCCACCGGCCGGCGTGAGCCGCGATCAGGCTCGCGAGGCGGCGATCGCGAACCTCCGTCGTGCCGAACCACTGGTGCGAGACGCGGAGATCACATTGCTGGTGGAGGCGATCAACACCATCGACATGCCCGGGTACTTCGCGAACACGGTCGATGCTGCGGCGGACCTCGTGCTGACCGTCGACCGTCCCAATGTGCGTCTGCAGCTTGACCAGTACCACGCGGCAATGGCAGGGCAGGACGCTCTGGATTGCCTCCGCCGCTACTTCCCGCTGATCGCCCACGTCCAGATCGCCGACGTTCCGGGCCGGCACGAACCCGGAACCGGGACACAGCCGATCGCCGCGTTCCTCCGCGAGCTGGATGATCTCGGATACGACGGGTTCGTTGGCCTGGAATACCGTCCGCTCGCGGACACGGCCTCCAGCCTTGCCTGGATCCCCGCGATGGGTCTGCGCGCCTAGGAAGCGTCGAAGCCGGGCATCCCCCGGATCGCCTGTTGCGAGGCCCTGCGCAGCAGCACCCGCGCGTGACGCGTCGGGTCGAGTTCGGGGTCGAGGCCGGTGAGGCTCAGCGCCGAGGTGAACAGCCCCGGGAGCGGGTCAAGAACCCTGCCCGCGATCGCGATGCACGGAATTCCACGGGCCTGCGCTCTCATTGCCACCTCGGCGGGCGCCTTGCCGGTCGGGGTCTGGCTGTCGAGGCGCCCCTCACCGGTGATCGCGACTGCTGCACCTTCCAGCGCCGCATCCAGCCCAACCAGGTCGCAGACAACCGCCGCACCGTTGAGCAGTCGAGCGCCCGCGAGCGCCAGCCCGAATCCGCAGCCGCCGGCCGCGCCGGTTCCCGGCAGCGTCGACAGGTAACCACGCTCCGAGCCGGACGCCAAGGCGGCAAAATTCGCCAACGCTCGTTCGAGTCGAACGACGTCGCCGGCACTCGCTCCCTTCTGGGGCGAGAACATCTGCGCCGCCCCCTCGGGCCCGAGCAGCGGGCTGCGGATGTCACACGCGACCTCGATCGAGCAGTGCGCGAGGAACTGACGCGTCCCGGCCAGGTCGAGGCCGGTCGCCTCTTCGAGCCCCGCGCCGCCGGGACCGATCTCCTCACCGCCTGCGGTGAACACACGAGCGCCGAGCGCCTGGAGCAGCCCGGCCCCGCCGTCGGTGGAGGCGCTGCCGCCGACGCCAACGATGACCCTTCGAGCGCCTCCCTCAACCGCGATGCGCACGAGCTCACCGCTGCCACGCGACGTCGCGTGCAAGGCTTCGAGCGGCTTGACGCCCATGCGCCGCAGCCCCGATGCCTCGGCGAGCTCAACGATCGCTTGGTCGCGTCCGATCCAGCCGAGCCTCGCTGTTATCAGCGTGCCGGCGGGACCGGTCACCCGATGCCGTGTGACCCGGGCATCCTCTGCGTGTGCGGCGAGGAGCACGTCGAGCGTGCCGTCGCCACCATCGGCCACCGGCACCTCAACAGCTACACCGCCTGAGTCTCGGACCCCCCGTGCCATCGCCGCAGCCGCCGCCCGCGCGTTGAGCGTGCCCTTGAACGCGTTGGGCGCGCACACGGCGATGAGCTTCCGACCGGCTGGTGATCGCATCGCGTCCATGGTGGGGAATCCCTGCCCGCATGCGGCGATCAGAATGCTCGCGTGACCAGCCGGGCCGTGACAGTGGGACTCGGCGCTGGCTACGTGGCGGTGTCGGGTCTGGCGCCCCTGGTCCTCAAGACCACGCCGTCGGACCTCGACCTGTACTTCTGGCCATCTGCGGAAACCGCCGTGGCCGGACACCCGCTGCTCGTCTATTCCGCTCAGTTGCATGCCCTGTATCCCAACGCGAATGGTCCGCTTGGACTCGTACCGCTCGTCCCGATCGCGAAGCTGGCGAATGGGCTGGGCTGGGCTGAGAGTCTCGCCGGTCGAGCGACGCTGGTGGATGCGGTGGTTTCGCTGTTCGTCCTGCTCGTCGCGTATCAGACTGCGCGGTTCGTCGCCGGCGCGCGTGGCGGAGCGTTCCATCCGCTTGTCATCGCGTGCGTGCTGCTCGCCCCCGCCGTGTGGCTTGGAATGCTCGACTATGGTCATGTCGAACAGCCGGTCGAGCTCTGCTGTGTGCTGCTGGCGATCACCTGCTTTGTGAGCAGGCGCAACGCGTTGACGGGCATCGCGCTCGGCGCTGCGGTGCTCACCCGCACGATTGCAGGATTCTGCGCAATCCCGCTGCTGCTGATACCCCTTTTCACGCATCGATTCCGCGCCGCTATCACGATCGCGCTCGCGATAGTGATCACGATCGCCGTGGTCATGACGCCATTCCTCCTCGCAGATGAGCAGGCGGTGGTCCACTCGCTGCTCACGTATCGGAGCACTCTTCCAATCGGTGGCGGTTCCTTCTGGATCATCGCCCGTCAAACATCGTGGGCAGGAGTCATCAAGGGCGCTGATGTCTATATCGGTGGCGCCGTGGCGCTGGTCCTGGTCGGGTTCACGCTGCGCCGCCGGCCCGCTGTCGCGACAACCCATGCTGGGGTCGCCGGATTGCTCACCGTTGCGGCGTGCTGCTTCCCGCTCTTCAGCAAGACCGTCTTTCCGTACTACCTGCTCGAGCCGTACGTCTTCGCGCTCCTCTGGTGGCTTGCGCGCCCGGGCAATGCGCTCAACTGGCGTGGCCTGGTCCCGCTCCTGCTGACCATCGATGTCTTCATCGTCAAAATCGCGTCGGCGATACCGTTCACTGCAGCGGGCGCGGTTACCGGCGTGATGTCGTCAGCCGTTATCGCTGCGGCAATCGGGCTCGTGACGCTCGACCTGGTCCGGTTTCCCGGCCCTGCCGTGCACACATCAGACCGCCGGCTCGAATCGTTTGCACAGCCGGCGCCGGCGATTCGGGAAGCGCCTCGATGACCACTGGACCGGGTCGTTTCCTGCTGCTCGGATCGGGAGAGTTCGAGCCATGGGCCGGCGACGCAGAGCGATTCGCGCTGGCAGGCGCCGCAGGTGATGGCTCGGTGGCCGTGCTCGCGACGGCGAGTGCTCGCGAGGGCGATGCGGTCTTCGAACGATGGACCGGCATGGGGCTCGCCCACTACGAGTCGATCGACATCGCGGCTCAGGCGCTGCGGGTGCGCACCCGCAGCGACGCGCTCGACACCTCGATGGCGAAGGTGCTGGACGGCGTGAGCATGGTCTTCTTCAGCGGCGGGAGCCCCAAATACCTCGCTGAGACATTGCGTCGCACACCGGTGTGCGACGCTGTGGTGCGACTCATCGACAGGGGCGGCGTGTTCGCCGGATGCAGCGCCGGCGCCATGATCGCAGGCACACGCGGCATGCCCTTTCCGTTCGGAAGCGGGCTCGGCCTGCTCCCGGGCACATCCGTCGGCGTGCACTGGGACGCACTCTCCGCCTGGTGGATTCGCTGGCTCCGCGACCTCGCGCCCCGCCGCCTCCCGTCGAATGGGCGATTCATCGGCATCGCGGAGAACACAGCGGTGGCGTCCGACGGGGACGCGTGGCGGGTCTTCGGCGCCGGTGAGGTTGACGTACGACAGGGTCGACAGCGGCAGGCGTTCCTGGCCGGCCAGCGCTTTGCGCGCTAGAGCGTCGCGGCAACCGTTAGATCGCGGTCACAAGCAACAGCACGGCTGCAACGCCCATCGCAGTCGTTGCAACCCAAACCAATGTGGTGCTGACCTTCCCGCTGCGGTGTTCCGCCATGACGCCGCGATCGCGAGCGAGAAGGGCGATCAGCACGAGGATCGGCGGCGCCACGACTCCATTGATGATCGCCGTCACCACCAGCGCCTGGATGGGATTGATGTTGACGATGTTCATCAGCACCCCGACCACAAGCGCAACCACGATGATGCCGTAGAACGTCGGGCGAGACCGCGGCGTCTCACTCAGCCCGCCACGGAAGCCGAAGAATTCCTTCACCGCGTATGCGGCGCTGGCCGTGAGCACGGGAATCGCCAGGAGACCGGTCCCGATCATGCCGACGGCAAAGAGCAGGAATGCGAGCGGGCCCGCCAGCGGCCTGAGCGCCTGCGCAGCCTGTTGCGCAGTCTCGATCCCGGCCTGACCGTGCGAGTGGAGCACCGTCCCCGACGTGAGGATGATGGAGTACATCACCACTTGCGAGAAGAGCATGCCGACGGAGACATCGATCCGCGCAGCACGCAACTCCTTGCGGCTGGTGCCCTGTCGCTCCTGCTCGGAGGTGGCGCCGGCTGCCTTCATCTCATCCACCTCACTCGACGCCTGCCAGAAGAAGAGATACGGGCTGATCGTGGTGCCGAGAATCGCGACCACGATGCCGAGGAATTCCTTGTTGATCTCGAGGTGCGGAATGAAGGTCGACTCGAGTGTGCTCAGCAGGTTGGGATGCACGATCACAACGGTGATGACATACGCGAAGAGCACGAGCGTCAGGTACTTGAAGCAGCGAAAGATGATCGAGTACGTCAGCTTCAGCTGCATGACGCCGATCAGCACCGCAATCGGCAGGACCAGCCAGCCGGGTGAGACATGACTGCCGGTGAGCAGCGATCCACCTGCGGCAACCGCACCCAGATCTGCACCAACGTTGATCGTGTTCGCGCAGACCAGCAGCAGGATGCAGGCACCGACCAGAACCGCAGGAAACTTGCGGCGGAGCGACGTGCCCAGCCCCACGCCGGTCTGGAGCGCGATCCGCGCGCAAGCCTCCTGCACCGCGAGCATCAGCGGGAAGGTGAAGATCGCCAGCCAGAGCGTTCCCAGCCCGAACTGGCTGCCGGCCTGCGAATAGGTCCCGATGCCTGACGGATCGTCGTCGGATGCGCCGGTGATCAGCCCAGGCCCGAGCACGTGGACAAACCCCCAGATCCCACGCCGGCGGATCTCGTCGATCCCGCTGCCGCCGGCTTTTGGCGTTCCCGTGGCCGCCACCTCACCAGTGCCCTTGGAAACGGCCGCCGGAGACGGTTCCTCCGCAACCGCGCTCAGGCGAGATGCCGCGGCACGAATTGGATCGGGGCGCTCGTCGTCGCCGGCCGGCCTCTCCGAGCCCGTCGTCCCCGTTGGCATGCGAGAAAGGTGCCCGCTACTGCCTACGCGTTGTCGACGCGGCGCGCCCAGAACTCGTATCGAGCCTCGTACCGCGCGCGCTGCATCCGGAGCCGGCGCTGATCTACACCCGCCTCCCGGATGGCATCGCCCGCCATCGACTTGAGCGCGGATTCGGTCCGCTCAAGCAGTACGGTGGTCAGCTCGATGAGGTCTCGATAGACGCGCAGCCAGCGCACGGCATCTGCACGGTCAAGCGACTCCGGATCCTCGCCCGGCAGCAACGCGTCCGGGTCGAGAGCCTCGGCGAAGTCCAGTGGGAGTACTGGGCTAGATGACATTGAGCAACAACAGAACGACAAGAACGACGACAACGAGGCCGACTCCTCCACCCCAGTAGTACATGCAGGCGCTCCGCTCCTTATGCCATGGTGCTAAGTAAATATGATAGCTAGACTAGCATGTTCTCCGTCAGAAGGGCAACAGGGGACCCCTCCGCGGTGACCGGCGTGTAACACAGTTTCGCGAGGCGTCGGATACGGCCACTCGCGGCTGCCCGTCCGGCGCTTGATTAGAGGTCGTCACGCGACCTGCTGTCGCCATTCCCGAGGAGAACGCCCGTATGGGGACACCGAGAAGGCCGTCCGCTGCCGCGCAGAGCGCGGTCGATTGATGAGCCAGCTGTTCCGCCGCAACCGGCAGGCGGCGCCGGTGCCGGTCTCGGCGCCCGTGGCCGCGCCTGCCACCGGGATCGCCTGCAAGGTCGCGGGATGCTCGAACGACACCGCGCAGCCGTGTGCCTACCGCGATGGACGCGGCCGCTCGTGCCGGGCCGTCTGCTGCCCGGATCACGGCACCTCCAGTGGTGGGAAGTTCTACTGCCGCCGCCACGCCGGCGTGGTCCGCGCGGTTGGTGACCAGCAGACGCCGCAGGGCGGACTGCCGGATGTCGACAACCGCGCCGCTTCACTTGTCAACTGGATCGCCCGCGACCTCGACACGAACGTCCGCAGGCTCCTGTCAGGAGCCGCGAAACCCGGGGAGAGCGTCATTGCCGACGAGACGGTGCACGTCGCCCGTGACTTCAACCGCAAGGCTCGATGGGAGCAGAGCTGGCGGCTCGTGGATCACACCGGTGTCATCCTCAAGGTGACCATCCAGGTGCTCGAGGAGAACGACTCGCTGGTGCGCGTGCACGTTGGCAGCGGCGTCATCGCCGACGGCGTTCCCCCGTGGATCGCCCGCCGCACCGAGGACAGCGATGTGGCGACCGATACCTCCCAACGGCAGCGGTTCTATCAGTGGCTGGACGAGAGCATCTTCATGGCCGTCGACCGTTTCAGGACCGAGCGCCAGCGACTCAGCTAGTCACGCCCGCTGACGGTTGAGGAATGCCGTCAAGCGCTCCGGAGGCGATGCGAACCGCCGGCACACCAGGGACGTACACGGTGACCCCACCCGCTCCCAGGCATCGCCACGATCCCGACTCCCAGAGCGCGCAGGTGCGCTCGTCGATGCCGATGAGCACGGTGTCGGGCAGGGCCGCCCGCGCCGACGGATACCACTTTTCGCCAAAGGTGTCGTGATGCGGGAGCACCGCGGACCGCGGCACCACTCCAAGGCCGGGTATGGCACGCCGTTGCGTGTGCCCTGGAAAGGATTGACGCACCAGCGTTTCTGAGCAGAGTGCCATCGCGCCGGCCGACGATCCCGCCAGCGCTGCGCCGTTTCGCCACGCTGCGATGACCGCGTTGCCCACCGGGCTGTCGCGAAGAACGTTTGCCACCAGGCCAGGGTCACCACCTAGGACATAGCAGAATCCTGCTCCCGCCGCGATCTCCGCCAGCGCGGGGTCGTGTGCATGTGCCTTCGTGTACACGGGGAGCTCGAGAAGCTCCAGGCCGAGTTGTTCGAACCACGCCTGCGCGTGACGCAACGCCATATCGGGACGCGACCTCGCAGCGGCGGTTGCGAGAACGTATGCAGGGCCGCGAGCGGACGCGGCAAGCAGCGCGTCGTGCGGCTCGTTACCGGGATGGAACTCGTCGCCACCGACGAGGCCGAGCAAGCCCGCCAGGGTCAGGCCGGGAACTGTTGCGCTTGGAGCGCCGCTTCGAGACGCAGTCGAGCATCGGCGTCCCGCATTGCCTTGGCAACGACATCCCCGAGAATTCGGGACGCGTTGCGCTGCTGCAGATACGTCTTGATCAACCGGCTTTCAGCGTGATCCGCACGACGCTGTTGCCACCAAATCCAAGCCATCGGGGGTTCCTTTCTAGACGCCCTCAGTCTAGCTCCGATGTCCCGTCTTCGTTGTGCCCTTTTGCAGACGGGTGGTTTGATCCGCGTGTGGATCACCACGTGACGGCGATGTACTTGCTCTCCATGTACTCGAGGAGACCGTCGTGGCCACCCTCGCGGCCGAGACCGCTCTGCTTGACACCGCCGAAAGGCGCTGCCGGGTCCGAGACGATCGGCCGGTTGAGCCCAACCATGCCGGATTCGAGGGCCTCGCTGAAACGCAACCCGCGCTGGAGGTCGCGCGTGTAGACGTAGGCGACCAGGCCGTACTCAGTGTCGTTGGCGAGCGCGATCGCCTCGTCCTCCGAATCGAAGATGACCACGGGCGCAACGGGTCCGAAGACTTCCTCGCGCAGGATCGCCGCATCCGCGGGCACATCGACAAGCACCGTCGCCGGATAGAAGAAACCAGGCCGAGCAAGGGCCGTCCCTCCGACCGTGACGCGCGCGCCATCACGCACCGCGCCGGCCACGAGCGACTCCACCTTCTCGAGACCGGCGGCGTTGATCAGCGGACCGAGCTGGACCCCGTCCTCGAGCCCCGGCCCGACGCGGAGCGCGCCCATGGCCTCGGAGAGCCTGCGGGAAAACTCGTCCGCGATGCCCCGCTGCACCAGGAAACGGTTGGCGGCGGTGCACGCCTCGCCACCGTTGCGCATTTTCGCCACCATCGCGCCCGCCACGGCGCTTTCCATGTCTGCGTCATCGAATACGACAAACGGCGCGTTGCCGCCGAGCTCCATCGAGCAGTTCACGATGGTGTCGGCGGCCTGCTGGAGGAGGCCACGTCCGACCTCGGTGGAGCCGGTGAACGAGAGTTTCCGGACGCGTGGGTCGTGGAGCATGGCAGTGACCACGGGGCCCGATCGGCGTGACGGCACGACGTTGACCACCCCGGCGGGAACGCCGGCCTCGGCAAGTAGCGCGGCCATCGCGAGCGCGGTGAGCGGCGTATCCGAGGCGGGCTTGAGCACCACCGTGCACCCGGCCGCCAGCGCGGGCCCGATCTTCCGCGTCGCCATCGCCGCCGGGAAGTTCCACGGCGTGATCAGCACGCTCACCCCGATCGGCTGGCGCAGCACCAGGATCCGGTTGGTGCCCGCCGGCGCCGTCTGGACGTGGCCTTCGGCGCGCACCGCCTCCTCTGCGTACCAGCGGAAAAACTCGGCGGCGTAGGCGACTTCGCCGCGCGCATCGGCGAGGGCCTTGCCGTTCTCGCGCACGATCAGCCTGGCAAAGTCCTCCGCTCGCTCGGTCATCAGCTCAAAGGTGCGCCGCAGGAGCTCTGCCCGCTGCCGGGGTGGTGTCGCTGACCAGGCGGGAAGCGCGGCCGAGGCGGCGCTCACCGCCGCAAGCCCGTCCTCGACGGATGCGTTGGCCACGGACGCGATCACCTCACCCGTCGCCGGGTCGTCAACGTCGAACGTCTCGTGGTCCGAGGCGTCCATCCAGCGGCCGGCGATCATCAGCTGCGTCGGTGCGCCGATTGCCTCGGCGTTCAAAACGGTGCTCATGGGGCTATTGAAGCACTCCCCGGTGACCGCCGACATCGTCCCGGCAAGGCCGTCGTCCCCCTGGAAAAAAGAGGGACGAAGGTGTCATCCTCGGAGCCAATGCCCCACGGGAGTATGGGGAACAACCCTTTGCGCTGCGATCGATGCGGTAGCGACCGCGTCATCCGCTTGCACTTCGACCAGGTCGACGTCGACGGTCCGGCGCCGCGGCCGCGCTTCAAGTGTGCCGGTTGCGGTAAGCGGCTCTTCGCGCGCGGCAGCAACAGGAAGTCGCAGCCGACTGACTGAAATGCATCGCGGAATCAACGCTGCGTCGCAATCCGCGGGATCACGCCGAACCGGGAGACCACAGAGGGATTGCCAGGTGCGGCGTACCCACGCCAGTGATATCTCGACGGCCCTGCTCACCGGTCATCACGGTCCCCACTCCTTGATCGAGACGCAGCAACAGCGCAGTTAGAAAAAGACCCCGGAGTTGATGCTCCGGGGTCTCCCCCGCGTCGCGGGGACCTATCGGTCACCTCGATACGGCGTCAGCGTGGGGTCCGTTCGGAGAACCATCGCTGTTCCTCCATCTGGTCCTTGTGCGGACGTTTCAACGCTAGCGCGGTGTACCTCCACGTGCAAGGGCACGCGGCTCGAGCAGGCGTTTCAGCCGGCGGAGTGCCGGTACGCGACGCTGATGCGCGGACCCGCTGTTGCCACCTTGGGGACCGCGTGCAGCCACGTGCGCTGGCTGCTCCCACCCATGACCACCAGATCGCCCATGCCGAGCGCTAGCGAGAGCGCTGTTTTCCCCTCGCGTGGACGCATGACAAAGCGGCGCGGATTGCCCAGCGAGACAGTGGCGACGACCGGATCGACGATGCGAACCGGGATGTGATCGCCGTGCCAGGCGACCGAGTCGCGACCGTCGCGGTAGAGGTTGGCGCCCACCGAATCGAACGGGCGCTTGTAGCGTCCAACCAGCAACTCGCGCATCTGCTCGATGACCGCAGGCAGCGATTGGATGTCCGCGGGCAGCGACCACCGCGCCACCAGCCGTGGCGTGACCACGACCTTGCCATAGAGCTCCTGGGTCGTCGACTCCCATGGCGTCGAGCGCATCAATTCCTCCAAGAGCGGGTCGGCACCCTGCAGCCATCCAGGGACGTGGTCAACCCAGGCCGTCTCGTCGAGTTGACGGTGGACCAGACCGGAGAAATCCGGATCGGGGCGGGGCTCGCCCTGGGCGAAGAGCGAGGGCTGCCAGACGGATTGCGCTTCCACACCTTTCTCATACCGCGCACCCGCCTCCCCCAAAACGCCCGGGTGTCCCCCCTCGAATCGTACATAAGCGCTATCATGTGCAGCGATAGCATCGCTATCAGATCAGCCCACCGGCATCGAGGTATCCATCTTGCCCACTGACGCCATCGCGCTCCTGAAGGCCGACCATCGTGTCGTCGAAGACCTCTTCAAGAAATTCGAGAAGGTCGGTGAACGAGCGCTCAAAACGCGTCAGTCGTTAGTCGACAAGATGCTGCATGAGCTCGTCACCCACACCTACATGGAGGAGCAGGTGTTCTATCCGTTCATCCGGACGCTCAACAAGAAGCTGAACGACGACACCCTCGAAGCGCTCGAGGAGCATCACGCCGCCAAGGCAACGCTCGCCGAGCTGCAGCTCATGAATGCTTCAGAGGAGCGATTCACCCCCAAGGTGACGGTCCTCATCGAAAGCGTCCGCCATCACGTCAAAGAGGAAGAGCGCGAGCTCTTTCCGGAAGTTCGGCAGGCATCCACTCGTCGCGACCTCGTGGACTTGGTCCCCGCCCTGGAGGCCGCGAGGACGGCGGCACCGTCGCGTGCCATGCCCAACGCGCCGGATACTCCTCGCGGCGAGAAGAGCGCGCCCCCGTCCCTCGGTGGCATCGTCGACCACGTGACCGGGGTCAAGTAGAGCGGGCAGGCGTCCCGAGTCCTCCAGCACTGCCCGGAGGACTCGGGACCGGCCGCTACGCCTGGAACGTTCTGATCGCCGCGTAATTCGCGGCGTTGGTAGCGTCCGAGTAGTAGACCTCGACGAACGACGCGCCGAGGCTGGTCGCGAGCCGCAAGGCCCCGAGGCCGTCAGGGCAAGGGAGGCGTGCTGCGCCGCAGCCAGCGCGGTACGAGGCGCCACCCAACGAACGCCAGTGCCAGCACTGCGAGGACCGGAAGCGCGGTGATCAGCGCGTCGAGCAAGGTCCCGGTGACCTGAACGGCGTTGTGCCACCCACCGCTCAATCCGTCATTGAGCGGGCCGGGCGCCGATGCGATAACGGTTGCACCGCGCTCCGCAAGCGCGATGGTCGCCGTCGACATCGCAACAGACGCGGTAAGCCCGTTGAGCTGGCCCTGGTAGGTGTCGATCTCCACCTGAACGGTCTCGATCTGCTGCTCGATGGTGGTGATATCCCCGAGCGATGTGGCCCTGGCGAGAAGCGCATCGAGCGCGTGCAACTGCGCGTGCGCAGACGCCAGCTCTGCATTCACGTCAACGAATGCCGTGTAGTGATCGATGCTCGAGAAATCGATCGACGATGCCGTGAACGTCGACGGCATGCCGTTGAGAAACGTCGCCAGGCTTGTTGCGGGAATCTCCAGCGTTACCGAGCCGGCAACGATGCGCCTGTTCGACGCGGGAGTCGTCGCCGAGCTGGCGACGTAGCCGCCGAGGGTGACGGCACGGGCGATGACGCCGTCAAACGACATGAGAAAGGTGCCGGACGGAACCGTGTATGCCGCCCGGACCGAGCGCTGGACGTCGGAGGTTGGAGGGACGCCAATGGTGATCCCGTTTGTGGCGGGGACCGCGGCGCCGGACGTGGTCGTGCCGCCAGCCGCACCCGCGTTGCCGTGAGCGGCGCCGGCAGGTGCAGCGGCATTGATGGCGGCACTGGTGGTGGCGCTGGAACACGCCGCCAGCAGGCCGGCGGTGGCCAGCAATCCCAAACTGGTGATGAACAGGCGGGTGCGCATCGGCGATCTCCTCGGCGAGTGGTGTCGCCGATGAGACGCATTGGCGGCGGTCCCGGTTCCCCGAAGCAGCGGCGGCCCGCTGCCGCCGATCCGTCCCTAGCTCGCGTCCGAGATCGAAGGCGCGATCTCACCCCGTCCGGCCTGCTGCAGATCGGCCGGGAGGGCCACCCCGAGTTTCTTCGCGAGAATCTCAAGCTGCACCCGCCAGGCGATGATGGCGTCGCGCTGTTCCGACTGCGTGTTGGGTAGCGTCGAGAACTCGCCGTCCGGCAGGGCTGCCACCAGAGCGTTGAGATATGCATCCTCAAGGATGTACGTGTGCGCATACGGCGCATTGATTCCCGTCAGCGTTGGATCCGACGGCACGAGCGCGTTGATGTCGACCACGTACGTGCTGAAGCTCGCTTCCAGGCTTCCCATTGCCGTAGCCGCCTGCGCGCCGGAAAGGTGATGCTCTCGATAGCCGTCCAGGATGGGGTCGGCACCCTCAAGCAGGCGATTCACCCCAAGCCGGATGGGTTCGACGCTGTTGAGATACGAGCGCAGCGATGAGCTTGATGCTCCTGTGGATACTCGTGATGGTCCACAAGCGGTGAGCACCAACGCGGCCACACCGAGAGCGACAAGCGCGCTTTTCGTGTCGTTGCTCCCTCAGTACCCGTACCCGCCGCTTGAACCACCGCTCGCGCTTGCGCCATTCATGTGCATCACCACGACCATCACGACGACAACGATGATGGCAACGGTCAGCACGATTGCTCCGATTGCCCATGGACGGGACATCGCTGTACCTCCGTGCGCGTCGGCCTGTGCCGGACGCAAGCATTGACTTTCTCTACAACCTCAATAGCCACGTGGGTTACACCGCAAGGCTCACGAAGGCGATGGCAGGGGTTCCCAGGTATCTGCCCCGTATCCCGGCTGCGTACAACCCGCGTAAGCCTTCCCTTCCTGGAGACCCCTGGCGACGTGTCAGGGGTCTCTTCGCGTAACCGGATAACGTATTCCCCGGGGACTCACCGACCTGCCAGGAGGATGCTGATGCTGAAGATGCGGTTTGTTCTCTGTGCGGGAGCGGCGATCGCCGGACTTGCTGCGTGCGGCGGAACGTCCACGCCGCCGTCAAGTGCCGCTGCCAGCGTCGGTGCCGCGGGTGCGAACCTCGGGACGCCGACCGTCATGATCGCAGCCACCGGCAATCTCACGTTCGACCCGTCGATGCAAACGGCGCATGTTGGCGACATCGTGCAGTGGTCCAACACCGGCTCCGTCGAACACACGGTCACCTTCGACAGTGAGTCATCCCTCAGCGACCCGTCGCTCCAACCCGGGGGGACGTGGGAGGTGAAGTTCACGACCGCGGGGACATACCAGTACCACTGCAGCATCCATCCGAACATGCTCGGGACCATCGTCGTGAGCTGACGCCGGCGACGCTACGTGGCGGGCGTACCGGGATTGGGTCCCGGCCCTCTGCTCGCGTCCTGCTCGCGCGCCATGAAGCTGCCGAGCTCCTCGATGGTGCTCATGATCGGCGCGGGAAACACCACGGTCGTGTTCTTGTCGACGCCGATCTCCACCAGGCTCTGCAGGTTCCGCAACTGCAGCGCCACGGGGTGGGCCATCATGATGTCGGCCGCAACGCCGAGTTGGTCAGCTGCCAGCGCCTCGCCCTCAGCGGCGATGATCTTGGCGCGCTTCTCGCGTTCCGCTTCGGCCTGGCGAGCCATCGCCCGCTTCATGCTGTCGGGGAGCTGAATGTCCTTGAGCTCGACGAGCGTGACCAATACTCCCCAATCGGACGTCGCGACGTCGAGGATCTCGCGGATGCTCAAGTTGATCCGATCGGTTTCGGCGAGCGTCTCGTCAAGCGTGTGCTGCCCAACCACCTTTCGGAGCGTTGTCTGCGCGATCTGGTTGATCGCCGCGCCGACGTTCTCGATGGCGACCACCGACTTGACCGCATCGACGACCTTGTAGTACGCCACTGCTGAGACGTCGATGCTCACGTTGTCACGCGTGATGATTCCCTGCGACTGGATTGGCATGGTGACGATGCGCAACGACACGCGGCGCAGGAGATCGATCACCGGCACGATCGGCCGCAGGCCCGGCTTGCGGAGACCGATGACCCTGCCGAGGCGGAAGTGAACGCCCATCTCGTACTGCTGCACGACGCGGATCGAGGCAAGCAGCCCGAGGACGACCACTGCAGCGACGACGATCGCTGCGACGACGAAGGGATTCATCTACAGCGTGTTCACTATAGCCAAGCCTTCGCCGTCACAGCAATCTGCGCTCGTCGCGGCGGGTCAGGTCCCGCTGACGGCAAACCAGGCGGCACGTCGGGTGCGGTGACCATCACGATCGGCGCGATGCACGGATGCGGCAGGGAAAGTCGCTGCACGATGTGTGCATTGCCGTCCGGCGTCGCGGTGAAGTTGCCGGTCATGACGTTGGCGGTGGTGATCGCGCCGTCCACAACCGTTGTGCAGCTCACGACAGCCGAGAAGAACGAAACCGGGTTGGTGCCGCGAAGATTCGCCGGTACCGACGGAGCGTCGGCTGAGGGAACGGGCAACCGGTGATGGCCGCGCTCACAACCCGGTCTGAGCGTCGCTGCCGGGTCGCGTCACGCGCGGACGCCGGCTGGCGCGTCCGGTCAGCCCTACGTGCTGGTCCGGAGCCACAGAATCCTGCAACGCGTCGAGCACATCCTGGAGCGCCTCGGTGAGTCGCAGCACATCACGCTCCGGGAGCGACGCCCACACGTTGGGCGCCACACGTCTTGTCGACCCGACAGCGGAGAGGCGCGGGTCCCACGCACCGGCCCACGCGGGCGCATCCGCACCTCGTTCCCACCAGTCCGGGGGGTCGCCGGTCCGCAGGTTGAAGCGATACCGATTCCCCGATGTGTCGCCGCAATATGCAAACAGGTTGCCTGACGGATCGTCACTCACGACGGCGAACCCGGGGTCGAGATACCCATGCGCTTCGCCCACGTGGAGCATGTTCTGGAGCGGTCCGGGCTCGAACGTGTCGCCGATCGCGAGGTGCAGATCCTCCGACAAGCCCTTCGCTTCCGGCCCGGCAGAGTGATACAGGTGGCCGGCGACACGTATCCACACCGCGAAATTCAGCGCGGAGCCGTTGCCGACGTTGCGAACTCGGACGGCTGCCCACGGCTGATCGCGAATCCCAACCGGTGGCTCGTCGAGAAGAACGAGCATCGGCATGGTGGCGACGGCAGTCTCGTGACGCACCTGCTCCCCCACGCCGCGCACTGCGTCGGCCTGCTGCGTCGCCGCCGACTCGAGCAGCGCCGCATTGCTGTCCACCAGGCGGTGGAGCTCCCTGCCAAAAGCGCGGTCGTGCCGCGCCAACAACACCAGCACCACTGCGATCGCGATCAGTGTCAGACCGACCACGAACGCTGTGATCGCCAGGATGATCGTGGTTGCGTCCATGACACGAGTGTAGCCGTGTCCCCATGGCCCCATGGAACACAGTGAGATCGCCTCGGCTCCCCGGACCAGGCCTCGTTTTGACAGAATCCGCCGCCGTGAGCAAGGCCGGTTCGCAGATCCGGGTCGTCGTTGAGGTGACGCCAAAGCGCGCATTTGCCTCTGCCATCGACTGGCCGGGTTGGTCCCGGAGCGGGCGGACGCCGGAAGCCGCCCTCGAAGAGCTCGCCGCTTATACGGATCGCTACCAGGCCGTGGCGGCCGCCGCGGGGATGAAACTGCCGAAGGTGACCGGCGTCGAGTCGTTCACCGTCGTCGAGGAGATCGAAGGCAACGCCACCACGACCTTCGGTGCCCCGGGGACGGCTGCCGCTACGGAGCGTGAGGCGGTCACCGCCGGGGAGGCCGATCGAGCGGCAGAGCTGCTGGAAGCCGCGTGGACGGTGCTCGACCAGGTGGTGGCCGCATCGCCTGCGGAGCTTCGCAAGGGTCCACGCGGCGGTGGTCGCGATCGCGATGCGATGTTCAATCACGTGCTCGGCGCCGAGCAGGCCTACGCGGCAAAGCTCGGCGTCCGGGTGCGGCAGCCGTCAGGAGACGATCCCGCAGCCATCCGCGCGATGCGCGAGCAGCTCGTTGCGGTCATCCGTACGGATCGAACCGGCGCGCCCGCCCGCGCCGGCGGATGGCCCCCGCGATACTCCGCCCGCCGTCTGGCCTGGCATGCGCTCGACCACGCCTGGGAGATGCAGGACCGCCGCGCCTGATCAGCGCGGTTCGACCAAGCGTCCCGCGGCAGCAGCCATCGCCCGCACCGCCGAGACCAGCACGGCGTTGTTCAGTGCCAGCGAGTCGTCGTCGAGGATGAGTGTGTCCTCGAGCCCGATGCGAACGTCGTGTCCGTTCTCGATTGCCGCCGCAAGGACGCTCCACGTGGCGATGCCGCCACCGTGATGGAGACGCGGCGCTTGGGAGAGGCCCTGGTCAAGGATGAAGTCGATGGAGGCCGCCAGATGCACGGCGTCGTCGGGATTGGAAACAGCTTCCACCTCAACGAGTACGCGTAGGCACGCGTCGTCGAGCCCGTCATCGATGAGCATGTGAGCGTCCTCGACGGTCCACACACCGGCCTCAACGCCGACGCCGAGTTCGTTGAGCTGATCGACGAGCTGAAGCGCGCCCTCCTCGCCGAGGTTCACGGACGCAAAATCGGGAAGCACCGACCACGACCGCACCAGGGCTAAACGGCGAGAGAGATCCGGCTCAATCCATGCGCCGGTGGTGACACCCACGGTCAGTCCGGGGCAGCGGGCGCGGACGGCATCCACCACGGCTCGGACGTCGGTGTCCTCCAGCGACTCGCTGCCATCCGCGCGGCGTGGGTGCACGTGGAGACATCCCGCACCGGCGTCTCGCACCGCTGCGGCGTCGGAGGCAACCTGCTCGGGCGTGATTGGGAGCGATGGATGCTCGCTCGATCGCCGAGATCCGTTCAGGCACGCTTGGATCAACATGACGGCGTGCCAAGCGGGCGGGGCAAGTCTTTTGTGGCGTCCACCGCCACGACCATGTCATCGGTTGGAGCACCGGCGCTCGACTCCTCAACCAACGGTGCAGTCGGCGTAGGGTTGGTGGCGTCCAACGTGATCGAGGATGCCGGCATGCCGTTCATCGTACCCAGCGACCTCCCGCAGCACAGACTCCTTCCGGGGTGGATCGCCCGCTTCTTCCACTCGGAGCACATGACGTTCTCGTACACCGAGGTTGCCGCGCACGGGAGCGTGCACCGCCACCATCATCCCGAGGAAGAGGTGTGGCACATCATCGAAGGGGACGTTGAGATGACGGTCGGCGGCGCAACCAAGGTGGTTCATGCGGGCGAGGCCGTTGTCGTTCCGTCCGACGTCGAGCACTCCGCGAGCGCGGTCACAGCCTTTCGAGCGATCGTCGTCGACTTCCCCCTTCGGGACTCCGTCGCGGGTGTGAGCACGCGCTGAGTCCACGATGGCGAAGCGCCCACACGTTGTGATCGTCGGTGCCGGCTTCGGTGGCCTCGCCGCGGTGCGCGCGTTGCGCGGGGTCGATGTCGACGTGACCATCGTCGACCGGAACAACTATCACCTCTTTCAGCCGCTGCTGTATCAGGTGGCGTCGGGACTGCTCGATCCTTCTGCCATCTCAAGCCCGGTCCGAACGATTGTCCGGCGAAGCCGCAACGTCGATGTCCTACGCGCCGAGGTCACGGGAGTTGATCTCGCGCAGCGGCGCGTGACCACCTCCGCAGAAACGCTGGACTACGACTATCTGGTCATCGCATCAGGCAGCGTGACCGACTACTTCGGCAACGAGGACGCGCGTCAGCGGAGCACCGGCCTGAAGGACCTCAGCGAGGCGCTGGCCCTGCGCTCCCGGCTGCTCACCTGTTTCGAGACGGCAAGCCTCACGGCCGATGCCGACGCGCGCAGGCGGCTGCTGACATTCGCGGTGGTCGGGGCCGGCCCGACCGGCGTCGAGTACTCGGGTGCGGTTGCAGAGTTGATCAAGCACGTGCTGCCCAAGGACTACCGACGCATCGACTTTACCGAGGTGTCTGTGGTGCTCATCGAGGCCGGTGCTCGCATCCTCGCCACCTTTGCGCCGCGGCTGAGCCGCCTCGCCGCGCGATCGCTGCAGCGCAAGGGCGTTCGCATCATTCTCGGCGAGTCGGTGCGCGGCGTCGATGACGGTGGCCTCGTGCTCGGCAACGGCGAACGCATCGAGACGAATACCGTCGTTTGGACGGCCGGCGTGCGCGCAACCACACCACTCGCGCTGCCGAGCGACGCTCTATCTCGATCCGAGCGAGTCAAGGTCACCTCGCAGCTCCACCTCAGCGATCACCCGGAGGTGTTCGTCATCGGCGACGCGTCTGCATTGGAACAAGGCGGTACGGTCCTGCCGATGCTCGCCCCCGTTGCAATTCAGGGCGGCAGTTACGTGGGACACGTGATCGCCGCGCGCCTCAAGGGCGAGGAGCTTCCACCCTTTCACTACCACGACAAGGGCACGATGGCGACGGTCGGCCGGGGCGCCGCCGTGGCGCAGATCGGGCCGATACACATCAACGGCCTGATCGGCTGGTTCATCTGGATCTTCGTCCACCTGCTCTATCTCGTGGGTTTCCGCAACCGCGCACTGGCGCTGTGGTCGTGGGCCTGGAATTACTTCTTCTGGGATCGGCCCGTGCGCCTCATCATCGCGCCCTCTTCGGACAGGGCTCCCTGAACCACGAATGAAGTGCGCAACGCGATGACCCCTATTGCAGTGTTTCGAGGTATGCGAGCTTCCAGAACGGTGCGCGCCGCACGTGCTGACAGTGGCGTATGCATCACGAGACAGATTCGGCAATAACCCTCGAAACAGTCGACCGACGCCCGCGCGGGGCGTCGTGCTGGGGGACTGGCGACCCGCCTCCTCCGGCTCCTCAGTCACCGAACCCCGGGCGGGGCTGCGACGTCAGCCACGCCCCAAAACCTAACCCAGGGTCAGGAGAAACTCCGCGGGTTCCTGATAGCTTGGACTCGCAGCGACATCGCCGATCCCCGCAACCTGTGGGTGGGTGCGACGCGCATCCTCGATCACGCTCTCGGGCAGTGAACGCGTGTCGTACGTGCACACGATTGTCGCCGGAGAAGACGCGAACGACAAATTGACCAGCGCCTCATAGCGGAACCACTCGACCAGTTCGGCCTGGCCCCATCCGGACCACACGGGCTCGCCAATGATCCGGATCCACGGTGCTCCGCGCTCGAAGCGCTCCTTCACGATCTCGCGATATCCGCTCGCGGCGCTCCGAAGGGAGGAGTACCAGTCCGCCGCATCCAGAAAGTCAACGTGGGCCGCATCGTTCCCGAGCGCGTCGCGCAGCAGATCGATATGCACCTTGGCCGTGACCGCCAGGACGCAGTCATCGCCGGCAACACCTTCCCGCAGAAATGGAACTGAGGCGGCCAGGTATTCATCGGCGGACCCGTACGTGAGGACACGGTGGTTGAGAAGCCCGGGGGAGGCCGTCACCTCGCCGCCGACCAGATAATCGACGCTGACTCCGAGTGCACTCGCAAGCGCTACGAGGCTGCTGGCGCGGACCTCCCGGCGCCGGCCAGATTCGATCTGGGTGATGGCCGACCAGCTGAGACCGGAGTGATGGGCGAGTGTTTCTCGGCTCCAGCCCAGGCGTTCTCGGGCCGACTTGAGCGACGCACCGAGTCGAGACGAGCCCATATCTCTCCAATTCTCCGCGCAAATCCTTCACCCACCGCAACGCCTTTAGCTGGTAGTATGTCATATGACGCTGTCATGTGACGCGTCCCGCCGAGAGCGCGACAGGAGCACCGGACGGAGGACCAGGTAGTGGAATGGGCAGATGGCGAACCACAGCGCGAGAACCGAATACTCGCCGCTCTGCCGCTGCCTGAACGCCGCCAGGTGTTGGATGCGGCAACCAGGGTCACGTTGGACGTTCGAACGGTGTTGTTCGAACCTGGGGGCGTCATCGATGCCGTGTACTTCCCAACTGATGGCGTGATCTCACTAGTCACGCCGCTGCAAAATGGCGCCATCGTCGAGGTGGCCACCATCGGCAATGAAGGCATCGTGGGCATCCCGCTGGTGCAGCCGCTGACCGGTTTCGCGGTACGCGCCATCACGCAGGTTGCAGGCCACAGCCTTCGTCTTGATGCCGCGGTTTTTGTCGAGTCGGTCGCAAACAGTCGTGCCTTCCAGGTCCTTGTCGACCGGTATACGCAGGCACTCTTTGGCCAGATCGCTCAGGCGGCGGCGTGTAACCGCATTCACTCGAGTGAGGAGCGCCTGAGCCGTTGGCTGCTGATGAGTCAGGATCGCGTTGGATCGGATCAGTTCACGATCACGCAGGAGTTTCTGGCGCAGATGCTCGGCGCGCGCCGCTCAACAGTCTCCGTCTCTGCAGGAATCTTGCAACGCGCTGGGCTGATCCGATACTCGCGCGGCCACGTCACCGTCGTCGACCGTGCCGGGCTCGAGGCCGTCTCCTGCGAGTGCTACGCGGTGATCAAGGCCGAGCTTGATCGGGTCGCGCCCATTCCGCCATCTCGATCCTGACCCGCACGACCGCCCTACGCCTGAGCCTTATCGAGTAGTTGCAGGAGTTCGTGGGCGGCGAGCTCGATGTCCTTGTGCCGCCACTCCGCCGCGCGAAACTGACACGCGATGAGGCCCATACGATGCACGCGGCGGAAGTCTCCGTAGACGAAGGCGTACCGGGCTTTGGTGTCGTCGTTGGCGCCGTCAGTGAGTCCGAGATGCCAGTCGCCGTACTCCTCCCACGAGTGCGTCTCGAGGAAAGTGTTTTCGTCGTCAGCGCTCGGTTGACTCTCGCCCCAGTCGCTGTTCAAGACGTACTGGTGCGCGTCGATGAGGTGCCGGGCTCGCACTACGGCGCGCTTGTTGACCGAGTACGAGGCCATCGTTCCATTCTGCCACGCGCGGACGCGATGCAAGACCGCGACGGTCCAACCACTGGCACGCCGTCGCGACCGCTTCCTGCAAGTGTCAGTGGGTTGGGTGTTTCAGACAGCCGGCCTGGTTCCGATGCTGACGGCGCAGGAGAACGGCGAGTTGTCGCTGAGCGTCGCCGGTGTCGACCGTGCATCGATCGCCGAGCACGCCACTGAAGCTCTCGTGACGGTTGGGCTCGAGGACCGGCGCGCGCACACTGCGGCCGAGTTGTCCCGCGGGGAGCAGCATCGAGTCGCAATCGCTCGAGCGCTTGCCAAGCGTCCAGTCATCGTGATCGCGGACGAACCGACTGCCCAACTCGACGGCGAGACCGCGGCAGGGATCGTGAGCCTGCTCTGCGCGGTGGCGAAGACGGGCATGGCCACCCACGACACTGCTGCCGTGGAATCCGCGGATCGGGTGATGCTCATGGAGGACGGGCGGCTGACCGCCTCCCCCTCAAGGACCGTCCCGTCCGCTTAGCGTCGCGCGGGACCCACGCAGGCTCTCATGGCGTCTCAGGCTGTCTTGAGCGATTCTGCCGACGGCAGTCGCGCGACCGCGAAGGTTATTAGCAGCACAACGACAGCCGCACCCGCACCAAACAGGACGCATTGCCATAGTGCGAAGGTGGACTGGAGTGCGACGCCGTCGGGATTGGGACACGCAGCGTAGGAAGGGCATGGTCGAAACGACTGCGGTTGCGTCATCCAGACGCCGACCCATACTCCCGCCACCACAGCCGCCAACCCTGACGCCTTGAATGCCGTTGCCGACGGCAGTCGCGCGACCGCCAGGGAAAGGAGAAGCAAGACGGCTGCTGCACCCGCACCGAACAAGATGCTTTGCCAGGTCGCGAGGGTGGGCCTCAAATACAGGTTCATGAGGAGGCAGGCGACATTAGGGGGACACGTGTATTCGTTCGGCGTCAGTTGCGCGGTCCAGAAACCGACCCCTATCCCTACCGGCACGGACGCCACCCCAAGACCGAGCGCGAGGATGCGCCTCATTTGATGATGCTATCGCGCCGCTTCGTCTCCCGCGGGGGGCCGTCGCCTCCCTAAGCGCCTCATAGGTGGTGAGTCAAATCAAATGAGCCAACTCAACGATGGCGATCTCCTGGACCGTCCGGTGGCGTCAACCAACGAGCAACCCTCGGCATACGCCGACTGATCCCCTGGCATACTCATGCCCCATCATTGCGCGGCCCCGAGGCCGCCGCGGCTCAGGAGTGATTTCGGTGCGGCGTCCGAAGGCGGCAAGGACGAGGTCGGCTCTGTGAGTAAGCCGCCGCCCCCGTTTCGCCAAACGACCCAACCCGTGCCCTCCCCTACCCCCGGGCACGACCCGAGCGGGGATAAGCGATCGGGCCGCGGCTGGACGTGGTTACTGGCGAGCGTTCTCGCTGTGGGGTTGTGCGCGGTCACCGTCGCGCTGGCCGCCCACAACGACTGGGGCCCCTTCAGCACCGATGCTCCGTTGGCCCCCACATTCACTCCGGGCATTTCGAATGACCAGCCGACCGCGAATCCGTCGTCCACGACCGAGCCGAACCCGGCCCAGCCCACCCCGCCTCCGTTCGATGCTGCGGCCTTTCAGACCCCTGCCTTCCTCCTGGTCAAGGCTGCGCCAGCGACGAAGGCGGTCTCCGAGGTCCTCGCGCCGACACTGGACTGTCTCCCCATAGGGGCCGCAACCTCGGAGCAAATTGAAACGAGTGGCGGTGATCTGCCGCTGACCTACCAATGTGCCGGAGGTGGTTTGGGTTTCGGCCGCGGCGTCTTTCTGTTCGGTGAACCACAGGTTCAGTCCGACGAATCCGCCACAGTGATCGCCGGTACGCTGATGTCCTCGCAGGGATCGCTACCAAGCGGCGTCGTGGCCGATCCAGGCACAGGGGGCGCGACATGGTGGGTGATGCCCGTTGGCGTCATCGCGGCCAGCGTGTTGCAGGCCAACGACCCTCGGTGTACATCAGTCTCCGCCCCGGATGCATGTATCGCCGATCTCTTCACCGCAGCGCCCGGGTACAACATCGAGGCCACGCCGCAGTTCGACCACTACTACGCCCAGGACCTCGCCTTCATGTTCGTCAAGGGTGATGTTCTTGTTCCGCAGAATTCGTGGGGAGCCTCGGACGACCTCCATGTGCTGATTGGCGAGCGCACCTCTGCGAGCGGCGTCATCACCCAACATGCCTACTTCTTCAGAGACATCGGCGAGGTCGGCCTCGACACATCCGACGGCAGCGAGTCCATCACGGTGGTCAGCCACACCATCGACGAGGTCACCCTGGCGTACGCCCTGTATGACGTTGGCCATTCCGCATCTGTCGGCACCTCAGATGTGCAGTTCGAGTGGAGCAGCGGCAAGTTCCTCACGCTTGATCCCCTACCGCCCTCGAGTTCTTCGGTCAACGGCAGCCGTCTGTAGGACCGGCACGAACCACAGGCCCGCACCAACTAGCACCGCCCTCTTTCGCTAGATGCGCGGTCGGAGCTGGAGCCCAAGGTGAGGATTGAACTCACGGCCTACGCCTTACCAAGGCGTTGCTCTACCACTGAGCTACTTGGGCTTGACCGCAGTGTACTAACCGCTCCGACGTTCTCGAAGCGAAGGTCGCGGCCGCAAACGTCGCCGACCTGACGGTCTCGGCGTCGTTCACTTGCGCGCTGTCGGGATCCGGCGGCTAGGGTTGTCCGCCATCCGGGGATCAGACGCGGGGCAGTGATGCCAGCCACGTAACCGCGAAGACCGCCGTCGCGACGGCCAGGATCGGGAACGGCCTCCGCGATCGGGTGACCGTGACCGCGATCACTCCGACGGCGAGGACCGCGGCGCCGGCGAAGAACACAAGCCCCGCCTGCCCGAGGGGCCCGGCGAACAGCACGGCGATCACGCCGGCGGCGGCGATCGAGGCTGGACCGGCCCACTCCGCGATGCGCTCTCCTGCAAGGACCGGGAGGCTGCGACGGCCGGCTCGACGGTCGCCGTCGATGTCCGGGAGCGCGTTGGCGAAGTGCAGGCCGATCGCGACGAGGCCGGTGAGCGGAACGAGGACGAGCAACTGCGTCGGGATCGACCCCACCGATGCATAGCCCTCGAGCGGCAGGACCGCCATTCCCGCCCACCACGGAACCCAGGACAGCGGCGTTCGTCGCAACCCCAGGTCGTAGGCGAGACCGGCGGCGAGCGCAAGCGTATCGAAGAGGAGCGTCGCGGGATTGATAGTTGTCGCCACCGCAAGCCCGACTGCACCGAGGACAACGCCCACCCACGTTGCGGTCGAGCGGCTGATAACACCGCGCACCAATGGCTTGTGCGGCTTGGCCAGGGCGTCAGCGGGAAGGTCGACGACGTCGTTGATCACGCCGATGCAGAGCTGCACCGGGAGCATCGCTCCGATCAACTGCAAGATCCGGGTGGTGTCCGGGACGCGATGCTCGGCGAGCCCCGCGATGGCCACCAGCACCACGGTGACCAGCAGTGATGGCCCCGGGTGGCCCATGAAGATGAGCGATCGAATCGTGCCGCCCGGCTTGCGTTCGTCCCACCACACGGGGCGGGTTGTCCTATTCCTTGGGAGGATCGGACGCGGGATCGGTCGAGCCCGGCTCGCTGTCGTCACCAAGCTCGTGGCTTGGGTTGGCAGCGGTCTCCGCAGCCTCGCGTGCGGCAGTGAGCGAGCCGTATCCGGCCGCTTCTTCAGCTGCAACCTCGGCGGCGAGAAAACGATCGTGGACGGCCTCCTCGAACCGGTGGAGCCGACTCTTCTCGTGCTCGGGTGGATCGTCGGGAGGGGTGGTCTCGGTCATCTATTTCACTCGTAAGCGGTGGGCCGTCGTCGTGTCAAAGCCGATTTGCAGTATGGGCGATCGCGGAGCGACTGCACGCTGCGTCCGGCGCGCACGAAGACTTGAAAGAACTCTTGGCTCGATCTCGCCGGACGGGACCTTCTCCCCGGGGATCAGAGCGTTACCAAGAACAATACCACGAATCGCATTCGCCGTCAAGAAGTTTTTTTTGCACTTGTGGGCGTTCTGAGAAAACGTCCTTCCTGAGGAGTTCTGTGACATTGTCCGAACTCGGGGAGCCCGTCAGTCGAGGTCGACGAGTCCCTCGGCGACGGTCCGGTCCTTGCCCTTTGCCTTCGCTTGCTCCAGGCAGTCATCAGCACGCTCGACGAGATCATCGATGGTCTCGTTCCCGCCATGCGAGACCAGGCCTGCTGAGAACGAATGTCCATCCGGGGTTGCCTCGCGAAGCCGCCAGCACAGCTGCACGGCACTCACAGTCGTGCAATTCACAAGCACGATCCCGAACTCATCCTCTCCCCAGCGTCCCATCAGATCCTCGGCACGCAGGACATCTCGCCAGCGCGCGGTGGCCTCGGTGAGAAACGCCTCTTCGGCGATGTGAGCGTCGGCGCCGTCGCCGTCAGTGCCGTGATCAAACGCGACCAGCGCAAAGCAGAGCGGGTGCTTGCTGCGACGCGCGTGAGCGACATGACGAGCCGCCTCGGTCAAGAACGCCGGGCGATCGGGCAGGGAATCGAGGCTGTAGCCGATGGTGCTCACGCTCGAGGTCGCCATGTCCTCGCGGTCCTCGACGCCGAAAACGGCGAGTTCGGCTTCAGACAGCTCGTCGGCGAGATCGTTGAGCGCTGTCATGGGCGAGGTGCGGGAATGTCGGTGCCAGGGTGCGCGGCAAGAGCGAAGAAGGTCATGGCCTGAGTCTGGTTGGGCGACATTGCAGGGCACGCTGCACTCGTGTCACGGCCGTGTAGCGGCTGCCTCACGACGCGTGGCCGGCGTCGCCGGCGCGAACCCGTTTGGGGACGCGTGCGGACGCTCGCAAGCGTGCCGCCATCGTTCGCAGCGAGGCGCGCAGCTCGGGCGGGCGGAGCACCACGAGGTCGCACTCGAGTCCCGCAAGGAAAGTCGCTGCCCAGTCGAAGTCGTCCGCGCTGAACCGCAGCATGGTCCCGCCGTCTGCCGCCTCGAGGGTGCCGTCCGTGGGCGAGACACGCCGGCGCGCCTGCTCCAGGGTGAGGTCGAGCAGCACTTCGCAGCGGGTGCCGTAGACGGCCTCACCGATCGACTGACGAACGTACCCGATGACGTCGAAGTCATCGGCGCGCTCGAAGGCTTCGTCGGTGACCTGGGTGGCCTCGATGCGATCGACTCGAAAGGTCCGGAGCGCGCTCCGCAGGTGATCCCAGCTGGCGACGTACCAGTGGCTGCTCTGAAACGCGACCCCATACGGATCGACGAGCCGCTCGGTCACCTCCCCCGCTGCGGACCGATAGGTGAGCAGGATCCTGGTGCGATCCCTCGCCGCCGTACTCAGGCGGAGGATGGTGGCCGCGTCGGCGTGGTCCCTGGCGACTGGAGCGAGCCCGAGGCTCACAAAATCCTGCATCGCCTGCACCTGATCGCGTTGCGCCTCCGGGAGCAGGCGGTCGAGTTTGGCCAGCGCCCCCTGGACGGCGGTGCCCGACGCCGAGAGCCCGAGGCGCTGTGCGGCGAGCAGCCCGATGATCATGACAAGCGCTTCGTCGTTGCTGAGCATCAGCGGCGGCAGCTTGAAGCCCCGGCGCAGCCGGTAGCCGCCCGCAGGGCCGCGCTCGGTCTCCACCGGGATGCCCATTTCCTGTAGTCCCGTGATGTAGCGGCGCACGGTCCGGGGGGTCACCTCGAGCCGGCTGGCGATCTCCTCGGCATTGAGCTGCCGGTACACCTGAAGGAGTTCGATCAGGGTGAGCAGACGGCCGACAGAAAGATCCACATCCGCCATCATATAGGACGGATACTGTCCTTATTGCCCTGTAGCATCACGGTCGTGATGAACTGGATAGCGCTTCAGGATCTCGCCCGCGAGCGAAGCCGCGACATGATCGCCGACGCCGCCAATAGCCGCCAGCACGTCGCCAGGGAGGAGTCGGTCCCAGCCGAGGAAGCGGTCTACCTCTACGGCGAGTCAGCGCTCCTGATCAACGCCCGGGTTCGTGCGCAAGCAGCCCCCCGCGTTCCAGCCGCGGCGCTCTGACTTACGGGGTCGCGGCGGCTCGTTCCGCCGCGACCCCGTAGGGCGGCGACCCTGAGCGATGATGCTGCCCGTCGTGAGGATCGAGACCGTGGTGACCGATCTCGACGGGACTGTCGTTCGCTCCGACTTCTCGATCTCCCCAGCCACGCTCGAGGCGCTGGACCTCGTGCGTGCTGCGGGCATCGCATTCGTGATCGCCACGGCGAGGACGCCCCAAGGGCTCGAGCACTTCCAGGAGCTCGCAAGGCGAACCGCGATCGCGGTGTGCTGCTCCGGTGCGATCGGATGGCGGTCACCCGCGAAAATCATCGAGTGGATGGACGAAATGCCACCGGGAGCAGTCCGGCGCGTTGTCGACATCGCCGTCGGCGAGGGCGCGGGGGTAGCGAGCTTCGACAGCAATCTGTGGCGAATGACCGACGAGTACTGGCGGCTGAGTCCCACGCAACCGCATGGGCCAACGCGTGTCGTGGTGGACAGCGCCGTCCTCGCCGAGACTCCCTGCTGCACGATGGCGGTGCGCCACCGCGACGGCGACCTTGGTCACATCGCCAAACTTGTTGCGGCAGAAGCCGATTCGGCCGCGCTGAGCCACGTCGGGCGTTCGACTGTTCTTGACGTGACGGCGCAGGGGGTGGACAAGGGCACAGGCACATGTCGTGCACTGCGCGCGCTTGGCCTCGACCCCACAGCATCGATCAGTTTCGGAGACATGCCGAACGACCTGGCGATGTTCCGCGTGACCGGCAGGAGTTACTCCGTCGGCGACAGCGACGAAGGAGTCATGCGAGCGGCCAGCGAAGCGCTCCCGAGCGTGGAGCACGACGGTTTTGCGCGCAAGATCGCCGAACTCGCCGCCGCGGACTGGATCATCGAGGACAACGGCCCGAGGTTGATCGCCGCGGGGTAGGGTCCTCGCCTCAGACCCGGACCGACCCCTTCGCCTCGAATGCCATCGCCCGCTGCAACGCAGCAGCGCGGAGATCCTCCGGGATTTCGACCGGGCCACCGATACTGGCGGCCCTGATGCCCGCCTGAGCAGCTTCCTCGACGATGCCTCCCACCAGGATCGCGAGATCAGGCGTGCGGTGGAACACGAGCACGCCGTGGTTTGCGAGGAGGACCGCTGGAACGCCAGGAATGATCGCAGCGCGGATATTAGCCACGGCCTGATCGGATCCGCGCGGTCCGTAGCCGGCGATTGGCACGCCGGTCGGCAGGCCGAACATCGCGAGGGCCTCCACCCAGCAGCCGATCGGACGGTGCGCGACGGCATACGCGGTGGCGTACGGGGAGTGTGTGTGCAGCACGCATCCCACCTCGGGATTGTCCGCGTACATAGCGGTATGCATCGCGACCACCGCGCCCTGAATTGGCGGTAGCACACCTTCGCGCAAGATCCCGTCGAGACCGATGCGCGCGACATCCGAGCCGCTGTGATTACGGAGCGATGGGCCAGCCGTGAAGTACATCTCGTCCGAATCTGCGACTCGCAGGCTCACATTGCCATGTCCGTTTGCGGATATCGCCCCACTCGCGACGACGCGCTGGGCAACGTCGACCACCTGATTGACGAACTCCCTGTCCATGGGACCTCCAGACCTCCAGCAATGTGCGCGACGCGCGTGTGCCGACACTGTAACCGCTGACCGATGCCACTCATCCGCACCGGGACGCCCGGTACCGTGGCTCTGAGTACGTTATTCGACCGCGGGAGGGAACGGTGATCATCTTCGGCTGGGGACGTCGCACGTTCCACCACGCAGGGCCCGTGCTCTATCAGTGGTGCCGCAACTGCAGCAACTCGAACTGGTTCTACCTCGTCGCCGTCCGTCGCTGGTTGACACTCTTCTTCATTCCGGTCATCCCCTACGAACGCCGCCACATGCTGATCTGCCCGGTGTGCAACCGCGGCATGAACCTTTCCGGCGCCGAACTGCAACGGGCGAAGTCGCTGAACCAGCTCGCGCTGCAGTTCACCAACAACGAGATCAACGGTGACGAGTACATGCGCCGTCTTCGGGAGAGCGGTGGGCCGACCCCCGCTGTTGCGCCTGGGGCAGCTCCTCCCCTTGCCATCTCGGCGGTGCCGGCCAGTGACGGCTTCGGCAGCACGGTGATCGCTGCTCAACCACCATCGGTCGCGCCGCCGATGCCTTCGGCCACTCCCCCGTTCCGGGGAACGCCCATGAGCCGGCGTGCGCAGGTGGTCCGTGTGCTCGTGCCGGTTGTCCTTGTCGCCCTCGTCGCCGGCTACTGGATCTACAGCAACCAGAGCAACAACCAGACGCAGAATGCGTCCACCAACTTCCAGGCAGGCTCATGCATCGATGGTTCGCAGACTGGCACCGTGATCACGTCGGTGAGCTGTTCGGGCGACCACGACGCGCGGATCGATGCGGTGCTCGCGCCGACCAACCTCACCTGTCCGCCTGGCGACGATGAGCTGGAAGGGCAGCCTCCCGATCCCAACCTGTGCGTGGACTTCAACGATCACAGTCCCTGAGGTCGTGTAGGTAGAGCAGCGCACATCGATCGCCCGACTGGCACGCGGGAGCAACTTCGAACCGCCGACGCTCGCCGCGGCTGGAAACCTGCTGTTCATTGGGTATGGCCCTCACGTTGCGAGGCTCAGCGGCACAACCGGTGCGACGATCTGGACCCGGCTCGTCGGTGGGACCGGATCTGTGTCGAGTATCGCGATCGATCCCACAGGCCGACTCCTCTACGCGGGGTTCGATGGCAACCGCCCCAGCATTGCCGAGCTCAACGCGACCACGGGTGCGACGCTCGCGGAGACATCAGCGTATTTCGGTTTCGACCTCGGCGGCCCCAGACTGGCGGCGATCGTTGGGAACGTGTGGGTCGCGTATGCCACCGGGATGGACGGCACGACCGTGGAGTTGCACGCAGCGAACCTGACACAAGCAGCCGGTGGCGTTGGCGGCCTACACACCAATGGCATCGACGTCTTCCGCGGGAACGCCATTCTCTGGATGAGCGACGGCATGGCAGGCGAGTTGTTCTGCGCAGATCAAGGCACCGGGGCGATACGCGTTTCCTTCAACTGGCCGCTGGGTGGCCTCATCGCTGCTGACGCCGCAGGGACGATTGTGGGTGACTTCAATGGCGTTTCATTCCTACGGGTCGACCCTCGCTGCTATTCGTAGCTGGACCGGCAAGCGCGCGGGCGAGGCGCTGGGAGGTACATTCTCTGTTACGAGTGTGCGGGCGACCCGCCGCCGGCCCGGAGTGACCCGGTGGATGATCGATGCCTGATACCTGACTGGTGAGCTTCCGTGCTCGACCACATCAGCGGGCATCTTCCTCTCAATGACCATCGGGCAGCCGGACGCGACGATTGTCACGAGCTCACACCACAACCCGTCTCTCGATGGGTTGCGCGCAGTGGCGGTCCTCCTGGTAGTCATCACCCACACCCTCGGCGGCCCGCAAGGCCGGACGTTGGGGGTGGATATCTTTTTCGTGCTGTCAGGGTTCCTCATCACCAATGTCATCGTCGCGGAGCTGGCGCGCCGCGGCACCGCATCGCTGAGGCGCTTTTACATCAGACGGATGTTCCGCTTGTTTCCTGCGCTGTTCGTCTTCCTGTTAGCAGTGCTGATTTGGGCCCAAGCTTTCGCACCACCAATCCTGGCTTCTCGCGACACGTCCCGCCCAGTGGCTGGGGCAGCGATCGTATTCCGTCTATCTGTGGCATCCGTTCATCGGCGTCATCCTCTTCTATCAATTCCACGTCGGTGATGGGTTTGGGATGCTTGTGGTGGTGCTGCTGCTCACCCTCGTTATCGCAGACCTTTCGTACCGGTATGTTGAGTCGCCACTACGCAACTTCGGACGACGTCTGTCCAAGCAACTCGGTGTCAAGGGTCCTACCGGCACGCTTCCACAGCCGATCCTGGGCACGGTCTCGCGATGACGCACATGGCAGCCCGACGAGCGTGCGTTTGTGGCCGAGGCGTTCCCGCCCTAGCCGGCGCGCCGACGCGAATCGGTTGCTACATCAACCTCGGGACGACCTGAGCGCCCCGCTCGGGAGTGCCAATCACCGCCGCACGCCGCGCTTCCAGTCGCCGGTCGTCCGCTGCCGTCGCACGCTCCCGTGTGGCTGTCGCGTCGAGGTCAGCCGCGACCGTGATGGCGGCGAGGCAGCGCGCGAAGCTAGGTCCACGATTCACTGGCATGGGCCCGATGCTACTCGAGATGCAGAGGATAAAGGCCGAAATCGGAGGAATATCGCCAGCGCGTTCAGGATGGTGTCACGGACTCCGGTCGCTGAGCACCACCGGGAAGCCGCAACCCTGACCGCTTGTACTGTATCCGCGCGGCCAGCCTCAGCCGGGGCAGCTAACGGGCGTCTAAACCGGAGTCGCCGAGAGGCGGGCCGCTTGACAGGTCCTGGAAAAGCCATCGCTCCACGGTTCGAACAGCGCGCATGTTGACGATGCGGAACTCCGGGTTCACGACGGCACCGATCACCACAATGAGCACTGCCGCCGCCAGGCCGATCAGAGCGCTCTCCCAGGCCGCGAAGCGCTGTACCAGGAAGTTCGAGCACAGTTGACGCGAAGCTCCGCAGAGCGGAGATGTGAACGCCAGCCGCAACGCCCAAACGCCCACGACGACGCCCGCTGCTGCTGCGCCCACGTCAACGATCGCGACGCGTGAGACGTGCAGGCTGACCGCGACGGAGGCCAGCAGCACCAGCAATGCTGCGGCTGCGCCGCACAAGACGCAGAGCGCTGGCGAGAACCGGGGCTGCGCTGCGCAGAGCGCGAGTGTTCCCAAGCCCTTGCCGGGACAGAATGGAAGATGCGTGAGGAGCGCCATCCACAGACCAACGCCGATCCCGACGGGAACAGACGCCGCAGCGAGGGCATACGCCAGGATGCGCCTCATTCAGGAATCCTACCCCACCCTGAATCTGCCCATTTCCTGAGCGACGCCCGCCTCAGTGCCACCTCGTGACGCACGCCCGTTGGGATGGTTACCCTGGCGGTATGCCTGACAGCCAGATGGATGTCGAGCGCGACGACGACGCGACCCTTGAACCGCTGCCGCATGGTTACAGACCACCTCCGGGCGGAAACCCGCCGGCGCCACCCGGGACGGGCGCTTTTGGCAGACCAGATCAGCCCGCACGGACGCCGTTCGAGGCGCTCATGTTCACAGCAAAGTGGCGTGGGTTTCTATACAAGTCCGAGCTTGCGGAACTGACCGACTACCTGGACGAGCGTGCAGAGGCGGGCTTGCTGCCGACACTCGTCGGTACCCCGCGGCGTAGGAGAAAGGCCGTCAAGGGGATGACGCACAGGCTCCGGGAGATGGGTATCAGCGTCCGGCGCGGCTGAACCGGCGGAGCAGGCCCTTCTGGCGCGGCAGTCGTCTACTCGCCGGTAGCTCTCAGCAACACGCGCACCGTCTTCAGGAGTGTCCTTACGTCGTACGCAAGAATCTGCAGTTGTGATCCGTTGCGCACAAGATCCGCGTACTCCTGGTCGGCGCGGACCGCGTCAGCGGCGGTGCGGACAGTCCCTTTCAACACTTGTGCCGGACCGGTCAAACCTGCCTGGAGCTGGGCACGAAACTCGTGGCCAGACGCGATTTCGACCTTGTACTCTGCGGGTGGTTTTGGTCGCGGTCCGACAAGGCTCATTTCCCCACCCAAGACATTGAGGAATTGCGGCATTTCGTCCAAGCCAATCCTCTTCAGCAGCGCGCCGACGATCGTCAGATTGCCGGGGGTATTCTCAACATGCTTGGGCATCGCTCCTGCCTTCATCTCCTGTTCGCCGCGAGGAGTCAGGATGCGAAACTTGTAGAGCCGGAAGGGTCGTCCCGCTGACACCCTCAGCTCAGAATGGAAGACACCACCGCGGTGCGATGGGCACAGGAGATTCTCGATGGCGATTGCGGCGGCGATGACCAGCGATACGGGGAGTGTCATCACGAGGAAGACGACGCTCAGCAGCCTGTCGAAGGCGACCTTCGTCGGTGGAGATACTTCGTTCACCGGCTCATGGTAAACGCCAATGACACCTCCGCCTTCCGTTTACCGCCACTCGAACCGTCGGATTCAATCTGGCGCTGCATCGTCGCTTCCGGCTTCCGTCTCCTCGTTAGACACCTCGTCTCACAAGGTTTGGCCGAGATAGCCATCAGCGCACGTGATGGACCGACCCTGACCGGCCTCCGCACCTATTGGAACCAGCCGGCAACGTCAAGGATCGCGTTGATCCTGCCAACGCTGTTATCGAGATTCACATCACCAGCCGACGGTCCGCTCGTGGCCAGGCTCACCACTGCAAGGTTGTCGATGACGTCGTGGGCGCTCGGGTTGAGATCGGATGCCTTGGGGAGATGTGCCGCATGGATGGTCCGCATTGAAACAGATAGCCAAACAGTGGGTTGTCCCGCCCTATCATGACGCGGTTCCGTGGTCGTCTGGAGGTGGTCCATGACGCGGCAGCTGATCAAGTGGTCGGTCCTTGCGGCCCTCATGGTCGCCATCGGGGTGGGCGGCTACGTGCTGGGGACCCTGAATCCGGCAGTCCACGTGGCGACCGGTACCGCTTACTCGAATGGGGGGAATCAGAGCGTCGGCGGCGGCATCATCAGCGCTGAAGCCAGTGTGCGCGCGGATGGATGGTGGTACGGCATGGAGGGTGCGGTGATGGCGTGGGAGGATGCTGGCGGTGGCTGGCATGATGCTGGCTGGCCCAGCTGCCTGAGCACCCTGGGGGACCATGAGATCAGGTTCGGATGGGTCTCCGTTTCCACCCAGGGTGGCGTCGAAGGGGAGCGCGAGGTGGTCTGGGTCGAATGCCCCTGAGCACGAGTCCCAGTCCACAATCTGCTCACGACCGGCCCACCTGTCGCGCCTATTCCGTTCCGTGAGGAGCCTTCGGACGGCGATGCTGTGGATGGCCGGGGTCACCGCCGGCATCGTGGCTGGCCTCTGGATGGCTTCGATGACGTATTTCTGTGTTTTTTGCCTCGTCGCGCCGCGCCGCTTCGCGGCGTGGGAGAGCTGCTTGGTCGGGTTCGCTGTGTCTGCGGTGTTGCTTGGGGCAATCATCGCGACCGACCGTGGATTCTTACCGAGTAGCGTTCGCGCCGTGCGCCAATTGTCGCGTTTCCTTTTTGAGGACCTCACTGGGCGACAGGCCGACTAGGCGCAGCCGGTTCGCCGTCGGTGAACCAGGCGAGGCTGGCGCACGCGCGCGTTGTCTGCCCTGAGCACTCATCGCCCGCAGGCGCGCCTTAGCGACCCCGTTTTAGCACGGCCCGAGCACGAGCGAGCGAGCGACGCTTGATGTCTATGAGCCGCTGCTCCTGCTTGCTCACTTCCATCCGGATCAGCTTTGGCTGGACAGTGGCAGGCTGTGCGTCTGCGTCGAGCGCTCGCGCCACCGATGCAAGTTGCGACTCCCTCATCGCATCACGGCCTGTGGACACGTCAAGCAAACGCAGGCTCACGTAGAACTCGAAGTTATTGACGTCGGTAGGATGGAATGCAGCTATCTCGTAGTCGATCAGGTCGAGCCTTGCCATCTTCTCGACGAGGCGAACGAATGAGTCGGGCGTGAAGACATGACAATGCACGTCGACGAACTCGTCACTGGTCAGCATGTGGCGGCAGGCCTCCAGGGCGGCTGCGTCGGGGTCAGCGAAATCCTGGCGAACAGCAAGGCTATAGTCGGCAGTGCCCGCCCAGACCGCGGCCGTATCAACCGTGCCCCCTATCGCCTTTGAGTAGAAGTCAAAGGCTTGGCGAAAACTGGGTTGACGCAACTTGCGCAGGTTGCCATCCACAAAGTCGCTGATTTCGGTGAGCGACCGATTGATGTCGAAGCAATATCGTTTGTCCGGGATGACGAGGGAGAGGATCCCGCCCGGCCGCAAGACGAGCGTCAGGTCATCCATCCAGCCAATCGGATCGGGGATATGCTCGATGACGTGTGACGCGATCACATAGTCGAACGGCGCATCCTTCGCCACCGCTTCGGAGATCGTCGTGTCGACCCCGAGGACGTAATCAACATCGACGATTGCGTCAAGTCGATCTCGCATGCCCTCATTGGTCGCGTACTTCTCCCTGAGTTCTGCAGCGCTGGCGTGGTCCACGTAGCGGACCGGACCTTCGTCTTTGCGCACTCGAGGAGACGCAAGTGGCCCGATCTCTAGCCCGCGCATGCTCGCGGCGTCGATCGCAGCTAGTTCAGGTCGCATGTGTGGGTAATGTGTTCCTGTCCTGAATCGGTGGATGAAAGCATCGCGTGGCGATCTGTCCGCCAGGTTCCGACGCAACCACGGACTCTACCCCTACGACGGCCTCGCCTACACGCGGATACTGGCTACTGCCCCTTGACCCGGCAGTCGGCAACACCGCCGGGGGCGTACGACTGAAACACGGTGCGTTCAGACGCAACGCCAAGGTCCCGAGATGTTGAGTCCGACGGTGGGCGGGGTCGGTTCGCCCCCGGCGTAGGCGAGCGCCGCTGTCACGAAGCCCGATCGCCCATCAGCGCCCGAAACCCTGAGGACGACACCGGAGATAGACCGCCAAAGCGCGCCCGTCGCGTACTCGCGAACCATGGCGGAGACGGTGCTGTTCGCATAGGTGCCCGGACCGTCGTAACCATGGCCGATCCTTAGGTAGAGCAAATAGTCATGCGGCGTGTGGCCAGCGCTTCCGTACAGTTCTACAACCAGGTCAAACGCGTTGCCAGACAGCGAGCAATACGATGTCCCGTTCGAAGATTCGTCCGCGCAGTCGTTGAAGACTCCCACGATCTCAAGTTGATCCGTCGTACACGACGGGGGCGTCGGAAAAGGCGGGATGGGCAAAAGGGGAAAGGGCGATGACGTGGCCAGGACGGTCGGTGTCGCGCGTGGGGGCGCCGGTAGACCACGGAAGGCTCCTGTCGCAATCAATGACGCCGTGCCGACCACGAGGACGACCGCCCCAAGCGACAACAGCGTTCGATGCCGGCTCATGCCGTTCTTGATTATCGACACGCGCCCCCGAGGGTGGTGGTGGTCACTTTGGCAAGTTTCGATCGCGCCAGGAATGGTGCAGGGCTAGCGACGGGTGTTGGCAACAGCCTGGGCAAATGCCGGATGGACGCCTCGCAGTTGCACCCAACGCGTCCCGAAGCCGTCCTTGGTCACGCGGCCCCTGATGCCCAGCGTCTGCGACTCCATGACACTTGCCACGACGGACGCGATGAACGCTGCAACGCCCGCAACGAGCAGGATTGTGACCGCGATCGTTCCTGCCACGCCGGGAATGACTGCACCCGAGACCACGGCGAGAATGCATCCGACGATCCCCGCGAAGAATGCCAGCGCGCCATTCTGCCGCAGGCGTTCGACACGCTCCGCGATCGGCGAGATCACCGGCAGTCGCCCTGTCGAGGCTTGATGCGTGAACAGATACGCGACGATCAGCGCGAACCAGCTGATCAGGAAGAGGCAGCCGACCCACTGCGGTGTGCTGGCGTAACGCCGCTTGAGGTTTGCGGTTGCAGGCGCCCCAGTCACAGCGCAGATGCCGGGCAGGCGTCCCGCCTCGAAATCAGCAGCCGGCACGACAACAGTATTGGGACCCCATCCTGGAGGCATCGCCCCATGTGGCGAGTACACGCCGCAAGCCTACTCGCTCTCGATCTGACTGGCTTGGGACGCTCTGCCACCGTGGATGACATGTCCATCATCCTGACCACTGGCGCCGACAAAGGTCTTGGACGACTTGGTGACGGCCATGCCGATACGTGATTTCGGTGCTAGGTTTCCGCGCATGGCTTCTTCGGTGGTGTATCGGGAAGCGCGGAAGGGAACGCGCGCGTGGTTATCTTGAAGGTGCGCGCCGCCTCGACCTTCGCTGTTCTCGCGGTGGCGGCGACTCTCGGCGCAGCCGCGTGCGGTGGTCCGGCGACCGGAACGGTCTTGTCAGCCGTGTCCTGCTCAACGCCCCACGTCAACGCGAAAAGCAGCCCCAGCGCGACTCCTGCCGCCAAGAGTCTCGGCATCGCCGCGCCGGTATGGTCGGGGCCAATCGGGCGTCCCTCGGCGATCGTTGGTGATACCGCCTACGGGACAGGACCAGAAGGGCGCTGCATCATGGCCTTCGACGTCGCGACCGGGCGGCCGGACTGGACTGTCGCCCCGCCGGCTGACCATCCGAACCTGTTCGACGTCGTGGCCGACGCGGCGACCGTCCTCGCCGCGACCGGGTTCGCCGAGGTACAGGGGCCTGGCCTGAATTCCCCGCTGATCAGCGAGCTGGTCGCCTACGACTCGGCGACGGGTCACGCGAGGTGGAGCGTCACCATCCCGGATGATGGACAGAAGATTCCTGCGCTTCTGACGGGATCGACAGTGGTCGTGTCCGAGGAAGACGGAACGCTGCTCGGTCTGAACGAGCAGACGGGCCACCAGCTGTGGCGCGATCGTGCGCAGCGAGGCTGCCCTGACGACATGCCCCCGGGTTTTCAGCCGAACGCCGTGGTGATCGGGCTCGGCCCTCCGGTCGATGGCGCCCCGATCGCGATCGTGCTTACCTGCGAAGGCGGAAGCATGGTTGGTGTTGACGCTGCGAATGGCGCGATGCGATGGACGTGGGAGGTCCCCGCGGGTTGGAACCTCGAGCCGCAGTTCTCGACCACGGTCGATTCCGGGACACCCGGAGGAGTCGCCGTTGCCGCCTTCATCGGCCTGATCCCATCAGCCAACGCGCCGAAAAGAATTGCGGCACCTCCCAGTCCGCTACGCCCCACCAGGATTGGCAACGTCTACGGACTCGAAGCCAGCGGTGACATCGTGGTGCTCGACGGACTCACCGGTCGAGTGCGCTGGGACCTTACCGGGGTCGTCGGCTCCGCATTGCCGGTCGGCGGTGCAGGAAGCATCTGTAACGTCACCGACGCCGGCATCGACTGCAGGCGCGCAGCCGATGGCAGTCCGCAGTGGGCGACGACCTGGGTGGCGAACAATGCAAGCCAGCAGTGGCCCGCAATGGGCTGTATGAGCCTGGCCGGCGGGGCACAACCCTGCGCCATCACTGCTGGCGACCTCCTCTACGTCGCGTTGCCGACTGCTACCACTCCCGCATACCGACCGCTGCCTGGCCCACAGAGTCCGCCGGGGACGTTCGTGTTGACCTCACTTCGATTGGACACGGGCACGGTCATGACCCGACTTCCGCTCCCTGCATTCGTCGATGCTCAGTCCAGCATCGCCATCTCGCTGGCGTCACCTCCTGGAGTCCTTGCAGTCGGTGACGGGTTCGCGCTGGTGAGCCCGGAGTACGCAGACACCGATGCTATCCAGGCTTTTGCAGTGCCTCATTAGTGCCGAGGCGGCTGAGAATTCGACCGCCAGCGCTCAAAAAAGTGCCCTGGCGGCACGCGGCAGCCCCTCGAAATCCCTCGTTCTGAACCGAAGGCGATTCACCAACTTCAGGGCGCGGGACAGCGATGCTCGGGCGACGCTTCGGCATCAACTGCGGGGTCTATGGCCACCGTGGCTTCGTAGAACACGTCCTCGACATCGCGCCGCATGACCTCGAACCCGTGACTCTCCAAGACGCGCACGGAAGCCACGTTGTGAGCCTTGGTGTCTGCGTGGACTGCTCGCACGCCGGGGTGGGCCCGCGCGAGGCCGAGGATCCATTCGAGGGCCTCGCCCGCATAGCCTTGTCGTCGAGCGCCACTCGCGATCGCGTAGCCGATTCGGACGGCTGCGTTGCTGTCCGGCGCCCCGTGAAAGCCGATGTGACCTATTGCTGCGCCGGTCGCCTTCTCGACGACCCGGTACATCGCGAAGACATCCCTGTCGTCAGGATCACGTTCGAGCATTCGCAGTGCGAAGAATCGCGTGCCCTCATCCGGATAGCCCGGGACACTTGGCGCGTCGAGGCGGATGCGCTCCTGCACCAAGGCTAAGGCCTCGTCCGTGGTCACACGGCGAAACAGCAGCCGCGTAGAGTGGTAGTCAGCGCCGGTCACTGGTACCTGATGCAAGACGACTCGAGAGCGAGACTAGCAGGGTCGTCACCTTCGAGCGTGGAGAACACCCGGAGCCGATGGGGAGATTCGAACTCCCGACCAACCGCTTACAAGGCGGTTGCTCTACCCCTGAGCTACATCGGCTGGGATCCCCTGGATTCTCCCACGGGCGCTTCGTGACGTTGCCACGATCGGCACCGCTGCGGTACCCTCGAAGGCGCAGGTATGGCTAAGGGAAGCACCCTCACGGCGTCGGCAGGAAATCACCTGCTTGAGGCGTTGCCCGACACGGAGCGGGACACGCTGATGCAGCATCTTCGTCCTGCCCATCTCACGGTGAAGACCGTGCTCTTCGACCCAGGGCAGCCCATCACCCACGTCTACTTCCCCATCGACGGCGTGATCTCGCTGGTCACGCCCCTCGCCGACGGCAACATCGTCGAGGTGGCCACCATCGGCAACGAGGGGATCGTGGGGGTGCCACTCGTTCCCGGCGGGTCGCTTGCCGTTCGGGCGATCTCGCAGGTCGGCGGCCGGACGCTGCGCATCGAGGCGAGCGAATTCCTCAAGGGGCTCGAGCGCCTTCCCGCGTTCCGCGAGCTCGTCCAGAAGTACGTGCAGGCGCTCTTCGGCCAGATCTCGCAGGCTGCGGCGTGCAACCGGCTCCACTCCAACGAGGAACGCCTGAGCCGCTGGCTGCTCATGAGCCACGACCGTGTGGGCACCGACACGTTCCCGATCACCCATGAGTTTCTCGGCCAGATGCTCGGTTCGCGTCGCGCCACGGTGACGCTCTCGGCAGGGCTGCTGCAGTCGGCGGGACTGATCCGCTATCACCGTGGTCGCGTGACCATCGTCGATCGGGAGGGCCTCGAGTCGGTCTCCTGCGAGTGCTACGGGATCATCAAGGCAGCGCTCGACCGGGTGGTGGCGACCGCCTGAGGCGTCAGGAGACCAGGTCGTCGCGGAACTCGCCGGCGGCGGCGGCCCCGGCTCCGAACAACCGGGCAACTGCCTGCTGCACTCCCACCGACATCGTCGGGTAGGCGTGGATCGCCTGGGCGAGCCGTCCGCTGAACGCATGCACCTGCATCCCCACCACGAACTCATGAATGAGCTCGCCGGCGCCCGGCCCGGCGATGTGGGCACCGAGGATCTCGCCGCCGCCGGCGTGGCGGAGGACGGGTTTGCCGCCGGTGACGACCTTGATCAGCCCGCGTGCACGGCGCGTGATCACCGCCCGATCCACGGCAGTGAACGGGAGCGTCACCACGCGCACGCTGTCGCCGTGCGCGAGTCGCGCTTCCGGTTCCGTCATCCCGACGTGGGCGATCTCGGGGTCGGTGAAGATGACCCACGGAATCACCCGATACGTCGCCGCCTGCTGACGCTCGAACGCGTTATTCGCAGCCAGCCGCCCCTGGTATGCAGCCACATGGGTGAACGGCAGCGTCCCGGTAACGTCGCCGGCCGCGAAGATGCCACGCACCGACGTGCGCAGATGCGCGTCCACCGCAACGCCATGCTCGCCGACACGCACACCGACGGTCTCGAGCCCGATGCCCTCGGTATTTGCACTGCGACCGGTGGCGACGAGGAGTTGGTCGCCGACGAGCCGCTGCTCACCCGCTGCGTCACGCACGAACAACTCGATGCCCCCATTGACAAGGGCTACTCGCTCCGGCCGCGCACCGAGATGCAACCGAACACCCTCTGACTCGAGGATGCCGCGCATCACGGCGGCAATGTCCGGGTCCTCGCGCGGCAGGAAGGCAGCCTCGACGTCGACGACGTCCACCTCCGTTCCCAGGCGCACGAACGCCTGCGCAAGCTCGAGACCGATCGCGCCGGCACCGAGGACGAGCAGGCGGCGAGGTTGTTCGCGCAACTCGAAGATGGTCTCGTTGGTGAGAAACGGCACATCGTCCAGACCATCGAGTGCGGGAATCGCGGGACGGCTTCCGGTGCACACGAGCACGTGCTCGGCGCGCAGGTGCTCATCGCCCATCGCGAGCGTGTGTGCATCCACGAATGCGGCGCGGCCGCGACGCACCGTGACGCCCGCGGCCTCGAGATGCGCCGCATCCTCGTAGCGTGCGATGTCGTCGATCACACCATGCACGTGGTCCATCACCGCAGCGAAATCGACGCTCACGTCACCAACGCGGATGCCGAACCGCGCCGCATTCGCGGCCGTCTGTCGCACCGAAGCCGCCTCGATGAGCGCCTTCGACGGCACGCATCCGTTCCATGTGCACTCGCCGCCCAGCGGTCCGTCGCTGATCAGGAGCACGCGGCGTTGCTTGTGCGCAGCAGTCTGGGCTGCGACGAGCCCCGCCGTCCCTCCCCCGATGACGGCGAGGTCGAACGCGTCGGTCACGCCGGGTTCGGTTCTCCCGCGAACACCAGGCACGCGTTGTGACCGCCGAATCCGAACGACGTGGTCATGGCCAGTCGCGCGGTCACCGCGCGGCCGACGTTCGGGATGTAATCGAGGTCACACTCGGGGTCGGGGTTGTCGAGGTTGATGGTGGGCGGTGCGAACCCGTCGCGCATCGCGAGGATGGTGACCATCGCCTCGAACGCTCCCGCGGCGCCGAGCATGTGCCCGGTCATGGACTTCGTCGACGAGATCGGCACCTTGTACGCGAAATCGCCGAACACCTTCTTGATGGCGCGCGTCTCCGCGAGATCGTTGAGCGGTGTCCCGGTGCCGTGCGCGTTGATGTACTGGATGTCCTCGGGGCTGACGCCGGCGCGTTGAAGGGCGCGCGTCACGCAGCGGACGGCACCGTCACCATCGGGCTCCGGCGCGGTGATGTGGTACGCGTCCGCCGACGCGGCGTAGCCCAGCAGTTCCGCGTAGATCGTCGCGCCGCGGGCAAGCGCGTGCTCACGTTCCTCGAGCACCAGGACCGCCGATCCTTCCGCGGCGACGAAGCCATCGCGGTTTCGTTCGAATGGACGCGACGCGTGCGGGCCGTCATCGTTTCGGGTTGAGAGTGCGCGCGCGGCGGCAAACATGGCGATGCCGGTCGATGTGATCCCCGCCTCGGTGCCACCCGCCAGCACGGCGACCGCGTCGCCCTGACGCACCCAGTTGGCGGCCTGACCGATCGCGTCGGCCCCCGATGCGCAGGCGCTCACCACGGCCATGTTCGGCCCGCGCGCTTTGACGTCGATCGAGACCATGCCGGGCGCCATGTCGACGAGTGCCATCGCAGCGGCAAAGGGCGACACCCGGCGCGCCCCCTCGGCATCGAGGACGCGCGTCGTGTTCTCGATGACCTCGAGCCCGCCGATCCCCGAGGCGATGAGGACCCCGACATCGGTCGACTCGGCGGCGATGTCGAGGCCGGAATGCTGCACCGCCTCACGTGCCGCCGCCATTGCGAAGTGCACGTGCGGCGTGCCGCGGCGCGCCTCCTTGTTGCCGAAGATGGCTGCCGCGTCGAATCCCTTGACCTCGCCGGCAATCCGTACGGGGAGCCGTGAGGCGTCGAAGTGCGTGATCGGGGCGGTGCCGCTCCGCCCGGCCTTGAGTGCCTCCCAGCTCTCGGGCATGCTGTTGCCCACCGGCGAGACCGTGCCCATGCCGGTGACCACGACGCGGCGCGGAGCGTCAGCCATGGTGACTTCGCCGAGCGCGGGAATCCCATGCGGCATCGCGTCCGGCGTCGCGAAGCGCAAGCCGGCGGACGCGGGTCGTCGCCGTCTTCGGGAGCGCCGCGTCGATGCGGATGAACCGCGGGACCATGAATCTCGGCAGCTTGCCGGCGAGGTGGGCGTGCAGATCCGAAGGCGTCAACGTGCCGGGCTCGCGAAGGACCACGCAAAGCAGGATCTCATCCTCGACACCGTCGTCGGCCGGAACGCCCACGGCGGCCGCCTCCCGAACCGCGGGATGCTGGAGCGCCACCGCCTCGATCTCCGCCGGCGCGATGGTCTCGCCACGCCGCCGAATCGCCTCGCGAAGGCGCCCGTGGAAGCTGAGCAGGCCGTCCTCGCGGCGGGAGAGCAGATCGCCGGTGCGGTACCAGCCGTCTCCGGCCACGTCGACCGCGGCGGTCCCGGCCTCGGTATACCCCGCGAAGATGACGTGCGGCTCGAAGGGGCGGATCCACAACTCGCCGCGCCCGCCGGCCGGCGCTTCCTCCCCGTCGCCGGTCACGATCCGGGCCTCGAAACGATCGCAGGGGATGCCCACCGTTCCCGGGACCGCACCGCCCGGGGCGGCGTGCGTCCAGCAGGACGCGGTCTCGGTCTGTCCCCAGACGTCCTCGAGGGCCACGCCGAAGCGGCGCTCGAACGCTTCCCAGAGACCGGTGGGCGTGGCGCTGCCCATCGCCCGCCGGACGGGGTTGTCGGCATCGTTGCGCCGCGGCGCGCGGGTCATGAGCGTGCTGATGATCGTTCCCACATAAGGAAAGAAGACCGCACCCACTGCGCGGTTCCGCGCCCAGAAGCGCAGGGGCTCGAAACGACGGTCCACCACGGTGCGTCCGCCATGCAGCATGGTCCCGAGCAATGTGCCCTGCGCGGTGACGTGGAACAGCGGCAGGCAGGTGTAGACGGTCTCCCCGCGTTCGATGCGGACCAGCTCGTCGCCATAGCAGACGGCGTGCAGCGTCTCGGCGTTGCGGCTCCAGCGGACACCCTTGGACTCACCGGTCGTCCCCGACGTGAACATCAGCCGTGCCGGCGCCGCCGGATCGTTCGTCGGGAGTGGCGGCGGTGCGGTGCTCGCCGCTGCGACGGCCTGATCAAAGCTCGCGAAACCTATGGGCACTCGGGGGCCGGTGACCAGCATCGCGGGCGGATTCGTGAGGGTGCGCAAGGCAGCGCGCGCGGCGCCGACGAGTGCTCCATCGCAGACGAGGACACGCCCATCCGCCTTGGACATCACGTGCGCCAGAGGATCGCCACTCAACGCCGCGTTGAGCGGAGCGAACACCGCCCCGATCTTCATGCAGGCGAACCACGTCGCGACCAGCGCCGACCCGTTGTGGCAGAGCGTCATCACCACGCTGCCTTCGCACACACCGCGCTCGAGGAGCGCGCCGGCCGAGGCATTCGCGAGCCGGTCGACCTCGCCAAAGCTGAGCGTCGCGTCCGGCAGCACGAGGCACTCCTGATCGCGATAGGCAGCGACGGAAGACTCGATTCGCTCGCGCAAAGGCATAAGCATCGTCGGCGCAGCTGGCATCGTCTGGCTCAGTCTGCGGGAGTGCCGGCAAAGAGCGACGAGCGCGACAGGTTCGCGCGCAGCCGGGGCACCACCAGCAGCACGATACCGATCGCGATGGTGATGGCCGCCGCGTAGATGCAGAGATCGAAGGGTGCTGCCGGGATCGGATACACCGTGCCCTTGATGATGTACGCCATCACGGCAATGGCCGCCACGAGACCCACCACACGCACGACGCTCGCCTGGCCCCGCCGGATCGACCACGCCAACGCGGCAATTGCGGTGAGCAGGTACGTGATGATGATCAGGTCGGCTCCATACGTGGCCAGGTAGAAGAACGCGTCGATGGGGACCGTTCCGTTGAGCATGAAGGGGACCACCGCCACGATGCTCACCACACCAACCACGGCGAGCGCACCCACCGGCGATCGTTCGCGGCGGTCGACCTGGGACAGCCAGCGTGGTCCGAAACCGTCGCGAGCGAGCGCATAGAGCAGACGGTTCGCGCCGTTGACGGTTGCGAGTTGCGCACCGATGCCGCTGATCAGCGCCGCAATGTTGATGATCGTGCCCATCGCCGGTGTCACGTACCGGCTGGCGATATCGACCAGCGGCACCGATTGATTCGCGAGCGCAGTTGCGCTCGGAGACGCGATGGTTTCGACCCACGAGAGGATCACGTAGATGCCGCCGGAGACGAGCAGCGCGGCGATCATCGAAACCGGGACCACACGCCGCGGCCGCGACGTTTCCTCACCGAGTGTCGCCGACACCTCGAAGCCGGAGAACCCCGTGAACGCAAAGATGACTCCGAGGCCGAGCGTTGCAACCGGCAATCCGTTGAGCGTGAAGGGTGCGACCGAGATGCCATGGCCACCCGATCCGCCTTTGGCCAGCACCACAACGGCAACGATCAAGACGAGCACGATCGCCACGCCCTCGAGGGCGAAGATGAGCATGGTGGACACCGAGATCCGGCGGTACGCAAGCACGAGCGCGAGCGCCCAGAACAGGAACGCATACACCGGCCATGCGATTACCACGTGCGCGGATGCCGCCAGGCTCTCCAGGAAGTTCGCGTTGCTCGCATAGATCGATGACGAGTACGCGATGTACGCGCCGAGCAGCAACCACGCGGAGATGAACCCGTACCCGTAGCCGAGCGCCCTGCCGTTGAACGCGAACACCGATCCCGCTGACGCGAAGTCGGCGGCAAGCACGATGAACGCGTACGAGACCAGGAGCATCGCGACCAGCGCGAGGAGAAACGCGAGCGGCCCCGCTTCGCCGACGATGGCCGCCATCAGCGCGGGAAGAAACGTCACCCCCGCGGTCGGTGCCTGGATGCCGACCGCACTCGCGGTGGCCCCGGCGTACCGCACGCTGTTGGCGCGCAGCGACGTCGAGTCCAGCATGGTCCGCTAGCCTACCGGTCCTCGCCACGCCGGATGCGTTCGAGCCGGCGCCGGATCTCCGGGTCGAGGCCATCCTCGAGCCGGGTGCTGCGTTTGCTGTCGTCGCGCATCCTGCGGGTCTCGACATCGACGGTGCCCGCGACGCGGGCAACCTCTGCCTCGAGCGCACGCGCCCCCATCGTGGCGACCCCCATCGCACCAACGACATCGCGTTCGAGCCGATCGTCGGTTGCCACCACCACGTCGGCGCCCTCGCCACGTTGCGATGCTCTGTATGCCGCGCGCTCGATGACATGATCCGCCGTGGCGCGCTTGGATCCGAAGAGCACGGTCACACCGTCGAACTTCTCCGTGGAGGGGATGGCCCCGGGACGCGCATGCGCATCGAAGACGACGGTCACTGCGACTCCCGTCTGGGCCGAGTACTCCGACAGCGCGTTCACCAGCTGGCGGCGCGCGTCCTCGAGCCCGCGCTCGCGCAGCGTCGCATGCAGCGCGGGCCACGCGTGAATGATGTTGTAGCCGTCAACGATCAGCGCTTGCATGTGTGGCGATCAGCGTGCCGCGAAGCCGCGCTGACGTTGCGCCTCGAAGAGCAGCACCGCAGCGGCGGCCCCCGCATTGAGCGACTCGACGTGGCCCATCATCGGGATCGACACCAGCACGTCGCAGTGCTCGCGGGTCAGCCGGCGCATCCCCGCGCCCTCAGCGCCGACCACGATGGCCGTCGGTCCGGCGAGGTCGACAGCGTCGTACCGATCCCGCCCGTCGGCATCAAGCCCGACACGCCAGATCCCGGCTTCACCGATCACCTCGAGCGCCTGCGCGAGGTTGGGGACGGTGACCATGGGCAGGTGCTCGGTGGCGCCGGCCGATGCCTTCACCGCTGCGGCGGTGAGCGGTGCCGCATGGTGGCGCGGCACCACGATGCCGTCCGCACCGCACGCCTCGGCGCTGCGTGCGATGGCGCCGACGTTCTGCGGATCCTGGATCCCATCGAGCACCACGAGCAGCGCAGGCGGACGCGTCTGATCGAGCAGGTCGTGCAACGTCAGCGCAGCGCGTGCATGGAAGTACCCGGCGACGCCCTGGTGGTGCTCGGTGTGGGCGATGTCGTCGAGGCGTTGGCGCGGCACCTCCTCCACCAGGATGTCGCGTGCTTCCGCGTGCTCGAGAATCTCCGTGAGGCGCGCCTCGGGGCGAACGGCCGCCGCAATCACGATCTTCCGTGCCGGACGTCCTGCCCTCAGGGCTTCGAGCACGGGGTTGCGCCCGTAGAGGATGTCCACCGCGTCAGCTGCGGCGCGGCGAGGTGCGCTTCCAGCGTTGGCCCTGGGGCGTGTCCTCCACCTCGATCCCACGGCTGGCGAGTTGCACGCGGAGGTGGTCGGACTGCGCAAAGTCGCGAGCCGCACGCGCGGCAGCGCGTTCGTCGAGCCAACGCTGCTCCTCCGCATCGGGCGCTGCCTGGCGATCGCGCGCCACCAGCGCGAGCACGCCCAGCACGTCGTCCACATCGGCGAGCAGATGCTGCAGCGTGCGCTGGGTTTCCGCGCTGACCGCACCGCTGTCGAGCTCGCGGTTGACGTCGCGCAGCCCCGAGAAGACGATGCCCATCGCCTCGGGGAGGTTGAGGTCGTCGTCCATCGCCTCGTCGAACCCGATGCGCATCAAGCGAACCGATGCCAGCACGGCCTCATCGCGCGGGTTGCCGTCCTCCTCCACCGTGTGCAGGCCTTCGACGCGAGTCTGGAAGTCGACGAGGCGCTGCACCGCCGTGGTGCTGTCGGCGAGCAGCTCATCGGAGTAATCGAGCCGCTTGCGATAGTGAGTTCGCGCAGCGAGGAGGTAGCGCAGCGCCGCGGGGCTCGCGCCCTCCTCGAGCACGTCGGGGACGGTCGCGAAGTTTCCCAGCCGCTTGGCCATCTTCTCGCCGCCGACGCGCAGATGCTCGCTGTGGCACCAGATGCGCACGAAGCGTTTGCCCGTCGCGGCTTCGGACTGGGCGATCTCGTTCTCGTGGTGGGGGAAGATGTTGTCGACGCCGCCGCAGTGGATGTCGAAGCTCTCGCCGAGCAACGCCATGCTCATCGCCGAGCACTCGATGTGCCAGCCGGGATGGCCTCTGCCGATGCGTGTGTCCCAGCCGATCTCGTCGGGCCCGACCGCCTTCCACAACGCGAAGTCGCGGACGTCCTCCTTGGTGTAGTCGTCCGCGTCGATGCGGCCGCTGGCGCCGGACACGAGACCCTCGGCCCGCGCGCCGCTGAGCTTGCCGTACTCGGGAAACGCCGCGATGTGGAAGTAGTAGCTGCCGTCGGTCTGATATGCCGCACCTGTTTTCTCGAGACGCTCGATCAGGTCGACCATCTGCTCGATGTACTCGGTCGCGCGCGGATAGACGTCTGCCGGGCGGATGCCCAGCGTGCCGCGGTCCTCTTCGAACGCGGCGATCCACGGCGCCGTCTCCTCGTCGAGCGAGTGCCCGTTCGCGACGGCGTTCTTGATGATGCGGTCATCAACGTCGGTGAGGTTCATCACGTGCGTGACGTTCGCGAACCGCCGCTCCAGCCAGCGGCGCAGCACGTCCTCGAAGATGAACGTGCGGAAGTTGCCGATGTGGACACGATTCCAGACCGTCGGCCCGCAGGTGTAGACGCGGACGTGGCCGGGTTCGATGGGTTCCACCGCGACCAGCTCACGACTCATCGTGTCGTGCAGCTGCAGGGTCACTGGCGTTCCAGCAGCACCGTCGCCGACGCGGCGATCCCCTCGCTCCGGCCGGCGAAGCCCATGCCGTCGGTGGTGGTCGCACCCACCGCGATGGTCCCGGACTCGAGTCCCAGCGCCGTCGACATCGCCTCCGACATCGACTCGAGATGCTTCGAGAGCCGCGGCTCCTCGGCGATCGCGATCACGTGCGCACTGGTGATGGTCCAGCCTTCCTCGCGAAGCTTGTCGGCCACGACCTTCAGGAACTCGCAGCCCGAGGTGTCCTTCCAGCGCGGGTCATGGGAGGGGAAGTGCTTACCCATGTCGCCGAGGCCCGAGGCACCGAGGATGGCGTCGACGAGCGCATGCACCACCGCATCGCCGTCAGAGTGGCCGAGCAGACCGCGGGAGTAGGGAACCAGCACGCCACCGAGCATCAGCGGCCGGCCCGGGATGAACCGGTGCGCGTCGATGCCGTGGCCGATTCGCGGGGTCATCGGACCTCCTCGAGTAACGAGCGGAGCAGGACGAGGTCCTGCGGGAACGTGACTTTGAAGTTGCGCGGGTCGCCGGGGACCACGGTGACGGGGATACCGATCGCCTCGACGAGGGTCGAGTCGTCTCCGGCGGTCATCCCGTGCGCCGTTGCATGCGCATGAGCGCGACGCAGGATGTCGGCGCCGAAGGATTGCGGCGTCTGCGCCGCGATGATCGAGCCGCGATCGAGGGTGGCCTGGACATGGCCGTTCAGCACCTGCTTCACCGTGTCCACGCAGGGTACCCCGGCGATCGCCGCTCCATCAGTGCGCGCCGCGTCGAGCACCGCCCGGAAGACGTCCGCTGGGGTGAGCGGCCGGGCGGCATCGTGCACCGAGATCCACTCGGAGCCGTCGCAGCGAGCGAGCGCCGCGGCGACGCTGTCCTGGCGACGCTCGCCACCCTCGAGGAGCAGCACGTTGGCCAGTTGGTGCTCGGTCGCGATCGCCCGGATCGCTTTCCATCGACCGGTGGGAGCCGCAATGGCGATGAGATCGAAGCAGCCCGCCGCGGCGATCGACTCGAGCGTGATGGCGAACACCGGACGCCCCGACACTGGAGCCCAGAGCTTGTCCTCCCCCGCCCGCACACCGAGCCCGAAGGCGGGAACGATGAGCGCGCTGCTCAGCGCTGCGCGACCTTGGCGCGGACCGGCCGCAGCACCCGGGGCTTTCCGTCATCGTCGTCGGCCAGGGTCGCGAAGATCATCCGCCCCGCCGTGGTCTGGAGCACCGTGGTCACGGTCACGGTGACGGTCTCGTCGACGTGGCTGCGTCCGTTTTCCACGACCACCATGGTGCCGTCCTCGAAGTAGCCGACGCCCTGGTGGGGCTCCTTGCCCTCTTTGACGATCGTGATCGCCATGCTCTCGCCGGCGCCGACGATCGGCTTCACCGCGTTGGCGAGGTCGTTGAGGTTGAGCACGCGGACACCTTCGATCTGGGCGAGGCGGTTGAGGTTGTAATCCTGGGTCATGAGCGACGCGCCTCGGGCGCGGGCCAGCTTGACCAGGCGCGCATCCACGTCGGGCGTGCCCGGGAAGTCGAGATCGACGAGCTCAACGACGACATCCTCCGCCTTCTGGAGAGCGTCCACGACGCCGAGCCCCCTGCGCCCCTTCTGGCGGCGGAACGGGTCGGCCGAGTCGGCGACGCGCTGTAGCTCCTCGAGCACGAAACCCGGGATCATCAGACGCCCCGGCACGAACCCGGCGGCGGCGACGTCGACGATGCGACCGTCGATGAGGACACTCGTGTCGACGACGACCGGCTGGCCGTCGATCGGACCCGGGCCGCCTTCGTCGATGTCCACCGGACCGGCGGCCCGGCCGCCGAACACAACGCTGAGCGCATCCCGGCGGCGGCTCCCGGTGCGCACCCCCACGTAGATCAGCGCAGTCGCGAGCGCGAGTGAGATCAGGACGCCGAGGCCATATGGCAGCGGATTGAGGAGGACGGCGACCATCGTCGAGATCAGCAAAGCCGCGATCAGCCCGATGACGGCCCCGACGATCTGACTTGCCGGGGCCTCGTCAAGCGTGCGCTCGAGCCAGAGGTATGGTTCGACACTCAGGAGTGGCGCAGCGAGGGCAAGCGAAGCAGCCCCTGCGGCACCTGCGGCGAGCAGCGCCGCTCCGGCCGTGGTGGTGCTACTGGTGAGCACACCAGGCGTGCCGGAGAGGACGAAGACGCCGTAGAGCACGCCGAACACGAAACCGACGCTGGCGCCGATGATCCGAGAAAGATTTCTCGCTCGGCGAATCGTCCGATCGGCATGCGTAGGCATCTCAGCGATTGAACCACACGATCTCCGCGCCGAAAGACGGCGCGACACGACGGTCACCCGAGTAGTGCAACCGCCTGGATCAAGTTGGAGACGCGATGACAGCGAAGGTCGCCCGGGACGGCGCCGCGGTAGCTCTCGGGCAGGATCACCGCCTCCATGCCAACGGCCACCGCCTCGGCAAGGCGGAGTTCGGTCCGGGAGACCCGGCGCACCTCGCCGCCAAGGCCGACCTCACCGATGACCGCGCTGTGGCGCGACACCGCCCGATTCTTCATCGAGCCTGCGATGGCGAGGGCAACGGCCAGGTCGGTGCCCGGATCGTCGAGGCGGATGCCGCCCGCCACATTGATGAAGACGTCCAGCTTGGGAATGGTGATGCGGGCGCGCTTGGTGAGCACCGCGAGCATCAGGTGGAGGCGGTTGAGCTCGAACCCCGATGCCATCCGCCGAGGGAACTCGAACGGTGAGGCAACCGCGAGCGCCTGCACCTCGACGGCCATCGGCCGGAGCCCATCACACGTGATCGTCACGACGCTGCCGGCCTCGCCCAAGGAGGCCGCGTCGAGCATGCCGCGGCTCGGCGCGGCGAGATCGCGCATGCCGTCGCGCTCCATGCCGAGCAGCCCCACCTCGCCGGTGGCGCCGAACCGGTTCTTGATCCCCCGGAGCATCCGGTGCTCGCCGAGGCGCTCGCCCTCGAGGTATAGGACGACGTCGACCATGTGCTCGAGGGTGCGCGGGCCGGCGATCGCCCCTTCCTTGGTGACGTGACCAACCAGGAGGACCGGGACGCCGGTCGCCTTGGCGACGTCACTCATGCGCAGCACCGCGGCCCGGACCTGCGAGACGCTGCCCGGCGGCCCGGGCGTTCCAGCATCGCGAAGCGTCTGGACGGAGTCGACCACCACGAGCGACGGGCGCTCTGCCTCAATCGTGGCGATCAGCGTATCGACGTCGGATTCGACGAGCAGGCGAACCCTGGCACCGGTGCAGCAAAGCCGCCGAGCTCGCAGGGCAAGCTGCTCAAGCGACTCCTCACCGGTGCAGTAGAGCGCCGGTGACACCTCATCGCCGCAGCTGTTCGACACCTGCAGCGCGATGGTGGACTTCCCGATGCCAGGGTCACCACCAAGCAGCACGACGCTGCCGGGAACGATCCCCCCTCCCAGGACGCGGTCAACTTCAAACGACCCCGTGGCGAGCACGCGACCCGGTACCGCCATGACGGTCGCCATCGGCGTGGTGGTCGCGGCGGCCGTCAGTGCCACCGCCTTGCGCCCGGCCACGCGCATGAGGTCCTCACTGAGGGTGTTCCAGGCGGCGCACGCCGGGCAGCGGCCCTGCCATTTCGGCGCCTCAGCCCCGCACTCCGAGCACACGTAGTGCAGACGCTGGACGGAACGCTGCAAGTCGGTGGCCATGGGCGACGAATCCTACCGAACAGATGTACGCCCGGTCAAGGGGGCTCCCGCCGCTAGCTGCGGAAGAAGTCGCCGGGGCGTGCATCCCGCGGCCACTCCCGAACGTCGGTTGGGAGTTGAGGCTTGTAGCCGTGGGATGACCGCACCCGCTCGGGAATCGCCCCGGCGGAGAGACCGCCCAGCGACCAGGAGGTCCGGCCAGGACGTTCGTCGGCCACCGAAAAGAAGGGCTGAGACGCGCTCAGCTTGCTCAACCATCCCCTGCCTTCGGATTTCACCATGACAAACCTCGCCTCATCACGATACACCCGATGCCGGGGCCGTTTTGGCAGGAGTTGTCCGAGCTAACGGGAGTGGACGGGGCGCCCTCTGCCGCGATGGGTTTGGGCCGGCTCTGGCTCCTCCACTCCTTCGATGCGGCGACGGAGTTCCACCAACCGATCGCGAAGCTCGGCGGCGCGCTCGAACTCCAGGTCGCGCGCCGCACGGAGCATCTCCTTCTCGACGTCCTTCGCCAGGCGCAGCACCTCGTCAGGCGGCAGGCCGGACGCCTCCTGGAACGCCGCAGCGCGGAGCGATTGCTGATCGCGATGTGACTCCATCTGATACACGGCTTTGACGATCGAAAGCGGCGTGATGTCGTGTTCAACGTTGTACGCGACCTGGATCGCCCGGCGGCGATCGGTCTCGGCGATCGCCTTCTCCATCGCATCCGACGTGCGATCGGCGTACATCACCACGTGACCGAACACGTTGCGCGCGGCGCGTCCAACGGTCTGGATCAGCGAGCGGTAGCCGCGCAGGTAGCCCTCCTTGTCCGCGTCGAGGATGCCGATGAACGACACCTCGGGAAGGTCAAGACCCTCGCGCAGCAGGTTGATGCCCACCAAGACATCAAAGACGCCGAGGCGCAGATCGCGGATGATCTCAACGCGTTCCAGCGTGTCGATATCGCTGTGCAGGTAACGCACTTTGATGCCGGCCTCGCGAAGATAGTCGGTGAGATCCTCGGCCATCTTCTTGGTGAGCGTGGTGATCAAGCAGCGCTCGTGCTTCTCGATACGGCGGCGCATCTGGGCGATGAGATCGTCGATCTGCCCGTGCGACTCCTTGATCTCGATGGTGGGATCGACGAGGCCCGTGGGCCGGATGATCTGTTCGACCACCTGGGTCGAGCGCGACTCCTCGTACGGACCGGGCGTGGCGCTGACATAGATGATCTGACCGATCATCGAGTCCCATTCGGCGAACGTGAGGGGACGGTTGTCGAGCGCCGAGGGGAGCCGAAACCCGTACTCCACCAGGGGAATCTTGCGAGCCCTGTCACCCTTGTTCATGCCGTCGATCTGGGGCACCGCGACGTGCGACTCGTCGACGATCAACAACGAATCGTCGGGCAGGAAGTCCAGCAGGCAGTGCGGCCGCTGCCCCTCCGAGCGATTGCTGAGGTGGCGCGAGTAGTTCTCGATGCCGGCGCACGTCCCGGTCTCGCGCATCATCTCCATATCGAAGTTGGTGCGCTGGCGCAGGCGCTGCGCCTCGAGCAGACGTCCCCGAGTTTCGAGCAGCTTCACGCGATCCTCGAGCTCAGCCTCGATCGAGACGAGCGCACGATTCATCTGTTCCTGCGGCGTCACGTAATGCGTGGCCGGGAAGACCGTCAGCTCATCGCGCATGGTGAGGATCTCACCGGTGAGCGCATCGAAATCCTTGATCGACTCGATGGTGTCGCCCATGAACTCGATCCGGGTCGCGATCTCCTCGTACGCCGGCTGGACATCCACCACGTCGCCACGCACGCGAAAGCGGGTGCGCCCGAAGTCCATGTCGTTGCGCGAATATTGCAGGTCGGAGAGCTTGCGCAGCAGGATGTCCCGGCGCCAGGATTCCCCGCGTTTGACGGTGATCGATTCGCCGAGATAGTTCTCCGGTGACCCGATGCCATAGATGCACGAGATGGATGCCACCACGATCACGTCGCGGCGCGTCAGCAGCGCCCGGGTCGCGCTGTTGCGCAAGCGGTCGATCTCGTCGTTGCGCGACGAGTCCTTCTCGATATACGTATCCGTGCGCGGGATGTACGCCTCGGGTTGGTAGAAGTCGTAGTACGAGACGAAATACTCCACCGCGTTCCTGGGAAAGAACTCCCGAAACTCGGCCCAGAGCTGCGCGGCAAGGGTTTTGTTCGGCGAGAGCACGAGCGTGGGGCGCTGCTGCTCCGCGATGACGTTGGCGATGGTGAAGGTCTTGCCCGACCCCGTCACCCCGAGCAACGTCTGCTCGCGCTGGCCCTCGTTCAGCCCGCGACTGAGCGCTGTGATCGCAGCCGGCTGGTCACCGGCAGGTGCAAAGGGCGCGAGCAACTCGAGGGCGGGCACCCTTCGAGTCTAGTCGCTGCGCGACTCTCGCCGAATTCGGCTCAGATCACCGCCGCGTAGATCTCTTCCAGGCGCGTGCCGATCGCGTCCCACGAGTGCTCGGCGAGGACAACCTCCCGGCCGCGAGCCCCCGCCTCCGCACGGCGACCGGGATCGTCCAAGAGTTGCGTGACCGCACCACGGAGCGCCGCCATGTCGCCGGCGGGAACGAGGACCCCACCGACGCCGACCGCGTCGCGCAGGCCGTCGACGTCGAAGCCGACCACCGGGGTGCCTGCGGCCTGGGCCTCGAGGGCCACCATCCCCAACCCCTCGAACCTCGACGGCATGAGCACGATCGCGGCGCGTGCGTACTCGCGGTTCAACGCCCCACGGTCGAGGGCGCCCAGGTACTCGATGCGCCCGCCGCTCGAGTCCGCCGCCCGACGCACCTCAGCCTCGAGGCTGCCCCCTCCGACCAGGACCCCATGCACTCGAGGGTCTGATTCGGTGAGCGCCTGGAGCACCGACACCGCATCGAGCGCCCCTTTCTCGCGCTCCATGCGGCTGACGAAGAGGACACGCCCGTCCTCGTGCTCGACGCCCGGAAGGTCAACAGCGTCGACGCCGTTGGAGAGCACCTCGATGCGCGATGCCGGGATCCCCATCTCGAGCAGCGCGTTCGCCGTGGAGCGCGACACTGGAAGCACCATCGCCGCACGGCGGTACGAGCGCGCTTCGACCCCGTTCAGCAGGCGCTTCACGGAGCCGCGGGCGTGCGCCTGCCGGTAGGTGTGGTGTGCCGTGTATACAAGCGGTGCGCCGAGCCGCTTCCAGAGCAGCACCCCGCCGGGACCGCCCTGCGCATGGATCACGTCCGGCGATGCGCGCAGCAGGATCTGCGGATATCGGTTCAGCTGCATGGAGAAGTCGAGCGGCGCTCGGCCGGTGCGCCGAGCGAATGGGATTGCATGCTCGCCGCGACCCGAGATGGTGTGTACGCGCACACCCCGCCCCTCGAGCGCAGCGCGCATCCCGTGGACAACGACTCCCTGCCCACCGAGCGGCGGATCGTCGTCGTAGCTCGCGATGGTGACCCGGGTCATCGCTGGCAGTGCGGGCAGTAGACGGTGGTGCGGCCGGCGGTGGTGGTGCGGCTCAGCGTTGTGCCGCACACAAAGCAGGGCTGCCCGCCACGTCCATACACCTGGAGGCGCTCCTGGTTGCTACCTCGCGCGTTCCAGACGTCGCGGTAGTCGTCGACGCTGCTGCCACGGTTAGCGACCGCTGCGCTGAGAATGCGTGGGATCGCGTCGAGCAAAGCTGCCCGTTGGCGCCGGGTGAGGCGATGGCAGCGCCTGGTCGGCCGGACTCCTGCCAGAAAACACGCCTCGTCGATGTAGATGTTGCCAAGGCCTGCCACGCCTTTCTGATCGAGCAGGGCCGCCTTCACCGTCCTGGTCGTTGTGCGCAGCACCGCATCCAGCTGCTCCTGAGAGAACGCGTCGGAGAGTGGCTCGACTCCGAGCTTCGGCAGGACGCGCGCCGCAATCAGATCGTCGCGCGAACCGTAGGCGACGCGGCCGAAGCGGCGCGCGTCGTCGAACCGGAGCTCCCTGCCATCGTCCAGCGAGGCGCGGATATGCGTGTGCTTCGCAACCGGGGCGTCCGCATCGCACACGAGCAGGTGTCCCGTCATGCCGAGATGCACCATCAACTCGTCACCGGAATCGAGCTCGAGGAGCAGATACTTGCCCCGGCGATCCACGTTCTCGAACCGCTGCCCCGCGAGCAGCGCCGGCAGCACCCGCCCGTCGGGGAGCCGGACGATATCGGGGCGGTCGATGGTGACGTGCTCGATGCGCCGCCCCGTCACCGCCTCGCGAAGGTCGCGGGCAACCGTCTCCACCTCGGGAAGCTCGGGCACCCTCAGTTCCTCGCGATGGGCGTCACGTCCCCCCAAATAACGCGTCGAGACGCGTCAGATCTCGTGGTCTGGCAAGCCCGCGAGTGGGATCTCCCACAAACGATCACGCCAGTTTGGAGGATGAGGTGTCTCGACCTTGGGAAGTGGCAGCCGTTCTGGTACGAAGGGTGGGTGCACTTGATCGGGATGGTCGTACCCGTCGAATACGGTGTCGATGAGCCACTTCGCATCGGTGCTGAGATCATCGTCCACACTCGCGATGGGGCGGTTGCGATCGAGAATCCAGACTCGCAGATGTCCCTCGCCCGACTCTTTGCGGACCAGCTCAATTGTCCCGGGCGGTGGCAAGAACAGCAGGACGGTCCCGAAGTGACCCCGCGGCCCCTTG
>Ga0182024_10000542_pt1 | contig 97869 bp, 104 predicted proteins | sample P32metaG_FD_120480 | JGI IMG/M metagenome (GOLD analysis project Ga0182024, IMG submission 120480) | Permafrost microbial communities from Stordalen Mire, Sweden - P3-2 metaG (Illumina Assembly) | ecosystem: Environmental > Terrestrial > Soil > Wetlands > Permafrost | place: Sweden: Stordalen... | reverse complement strand
TTGCCGTCGAGCCAGTTGAGCACGACCGGTCCGGCCGGCTGGGCGATGGCTGCGCTTGCGAATACCATCAGTGACATCAAAAAGGCGCTCCGCATCAAGGGTCGGGCCGCCGGGTTCATTCCTTCATTGGCGATCGAATCGCTCTTCAGGTAATCGAGGTTCATGATCTGTGGGGGTTGGCAAGAGCGGGGAACCTGGCTCATGTCCGACCTGTATAACGCAGGCGCATCTTTTTCGCATCAAAAAAAACGCGGCATGGATCGACAGCCGGTGGACTCCCCGGCGCGAAATCGCTCAGCCGCCGCCGAAAAGCTGGCGCCAGACGATCGGGCCGTTCTCCCAGAAGATGAGCGCGACGGAAAGACGCAGCAGGACGGTCCATCGCAGCGACTTCGACGCGGAACTGTTCGTTTCTGGAAGAGTGGCGCAGGCGGGCGGCAAAGGAATTCTTGCATTATCAGACAATCGGATTATCAGATTCCTGTATGAAAACCGTCACAGTTACGGAAGCGGCGCGAAACTTCTCCGAACTCGTGAGCCGTGTCTATTATCAAGGCGAGACCGCCCTATTGGTCAAAGGGGGACGGCCAATGGCCAAAGTGACGCCTGCGCGGCGCCCCAAGACGGGACGCAATCTGGCGTCGATCTGGCCGACCTTGCCGCGACTCGGCGCCAGGGAAGCCGACGCGTTTGATCGCGATTTGTCGGAAGCCCGTCGCAGTTTGCCCGAGATCAAGTCCAAATGGGATTGATCCTCGATACGTCGGTATTGATTGCGGCGGAAAAAGGGCGGCTGAATATCCAGCAGCTGTTCGCCGCTCATGAGGGAGAACCTTTCCATATTGCGGCGATTACAGCCGCCGAATTGCTCCACGGCGTGGCGCGGGCGCTGCCTTCCGGCCGCCGGAAACAGCGGTCGCTCTATGTTGAGGCTGTTCTCTCCCAACTGGAACCGATCGAATTCGACTTGTCCGCGGCCCGGCGCCACGCCGAGGCATGGGCGGCGCTTGAGAAGAAAGGCGAGATGATTGGACCTTACGATCTTTTGATTGCCGCGACGGCTCTGCATCATGGCTATGCCGTCGTGACGCTTAACCTCGGGGAGTTCCGCCGCGTGCCCGGCCTTCGGGTCGTCGATCCGACACGTTTCGTGTCCGCGTAGGATCCCCAATCGGCGTGTTGGATCCCGACGCGTCTTACTTCCCTTGTACAGGCCGGCCGGCGGCCTTTTCATCGAGCCGGCCGAGAAGCCGGAGAAGACCGTCGAGAATCGTGATCGGGTGCGGCGGGCAGCCGGGTATGAAAAGATCCACGGGCACGACCGAGGCGGCGCCGTTTCGAACTTCCGGGCTGTCCACGAACGGGCCGCCCGCGATAGCGCATGCGCCGACGGCGATCACGATCTTCGGCTCCGGCACGGCGTTGTAGGCCGTTCGCAGCGCGAGCTCCATGTTCCGAGTCACGGGCCCGGTGACGACGAGCCCGTCCGCGTGGCGCGGGGAGGCGACGAACTGGATGCCGAAACGGCCCAAATCCCAGCCGATCGTGCCGAGCACGTTGATATCCGCCTCGCAGGCGTTGCAACCGCCCGCACTGACCTGCCTCAGGCGCAACGAGCGGCCGAATAGCCGGCGCAGCTTTTCGTCGAGCGCCCGGGCCAGCCGCACCTCCTCGTTCCCCTTGCCCCCGAGGACAAGGTCCTCCCGCTTTCGCGCCGCGAGCCGATAGTCGCCGGTTTGAACGATTGCGCCATGCGGGCACGCCTCGACGCACGCGGCGCAAAAAATGCAGCGCCCGAGGTCGAGGGCGGCCGTCCCACCCGGGGGGCGGGCGATGGCTTGGGTCGGGCAGACGGGGATGCATTCGCCGCATCCCTCCGGGCACCGCCCGGGCTCGACCCGCAGCGCCCCTCCGTGCCTGTCCGGAAGCGCCGGAGCCGGGCCGTCCGGGTAGGCCATGGTCTGGCAGCCCCGTCGCATGCGGTGGGAGATCGAGTCGAGGACGAACATGGTGGCGTTAAAGGTCGAAGCCGCAGTAGGAAAGGTTGAAGCTTTTGTTGCAGATCGGAAAATCGGAGATGGCCTGCCCGCGAAGCGCCAGGGCGAGCCCCGTCCAGTTGTGAAACGACGGATCTACGATCTTGTAGCGCCGGAATCGGCCGTCCGCGCCGGTCAAGGCCGCATGGCACACTTCGCCTCTCCATCCCTCGACCAGGGCGATCGCCAGGGCGTCGGGAGCCGCCGGGGCGATCTCCGCCTGGATCTCGCCCTCGGGTCCGTTCCCAAGTTCATCCGTAAGAAACCGGCCGGAGCGCTGCAGTTCAAGCCAGCGAACCCGGGCCCGGGCAAAGACATCGCCGCCCGGCCAGACCGCCACCTGCGGCTGCGCGAAGCGATACCAGCCCGCCGGGTGGTCGAAACGGATATCGCGCACAAGCCCGCATGCACGCGCCGCCGGACCGACGAGGCCCAGTTCCGTCGCCTGGCGCGGGGTGACGATGCCGATGTCCTCGAGGCGCGAGCGCACCGAGGCCGCATCCCAGAACCATCGCGAGGCTTCCTCGGCATCGGCAATGGCCGGCGCCAGGAGCCGGCCGAGCCGGGCCAGCCGCTCCGGTTCCAGGTCATGCCGGCAGCCTCCCGGGCGCACGAGGCCCCGCCCGAAACGATTGCCGCAAAGGATCGCGGTCAGGTTCAGGAAGTCGCCGCGGATCTTGCCGCACGCCGAGGCCGTGGGAAGAAATGCGACATCGCCCGCGAGCGCACCGATGTCTCCCGTGTGATTGGCCATCCGCTCGAGTTCGAGCGCCAGAACCCGGATCCATTGGGCGCGGAGCGGAGCCTCGCCTCCCGCGAGGGTTTCCAGGATGGTCGCATACGCGGTCGCATGGGCGATCGACGCGTCTCCGGAGGCCGTCTCGATCTGGCTCAAGCTCGCCCGATGCGGGCCGCCGGGAAGCGCCTCCTCGATTCCCCGGTGCTGGAAGCCGAGCGCGATTTCCAGGTGCAGAACCTCCTCGCCCGCGCACTGGAATCTAAAATGGCCGGGCTCGATGATTCCCGCGTGGATCGGCCCGACAGCGACTTCATGGATCTCGCTGCCATCGACCCGGAAGAAATTCCCGACGGCGGGCCCCGCCCCGCGATCCTTCCTGACCGGCTTTAGCCAGGGGTGCCCCTTGGGCTCGAGCCCGTGTTGCTCCCATATCTCGCGTTCGAACAGATGCGCCTGCGGGTGGGTGGCCGTCAGCGCGGGATAGCTTCCGCGGAGGGGCTCGCTGCGCGCGACTTCGAGCGTGTTCTCATTGTCGAAAGCGATAACGGCGACGATTCGAACCGCTCCGCCCTCCGGCACCCCGAACCAGGAGCACAGGCGGCCCCCGCGATCCAGCTCCCCCGCGCTCGCCGCCAGAAAATCCCGCGCGGGGAACTCGGGCACGCCCGCCCAGGGCGTGCTCGAGGGATTCGGAAGGGGCAGGAATGAATCAGCGCTCATTGGGCGGGAAAGAGCTGGGTCACGGCGGCAGTCCATGCCTCGTGGAGAACGGCCGGTGCCGCGAGTCCGAGCCAAAGCGATATTCCCAGCAGGATGAGCGGGGGAACCGTGACCCCCGCCGTCTCGCGAAACCGACGGCCGGCGATTTTCGCCGCGGTGCGCGGCCGGCCGTTCACAATCGCGAAAACCAATCGTGTCAGGCCGAAAAACGCAAAAAGGGCGCTTCCGAGAAACACCGCGGCGACCGCCCGGTGGCCGCCGCCGATCGCGGCCTTGAGAACCAGAATCTCGCTGAAAAAAAGCCCGAAGGGCGGGCATGCCGCGATTGCGAATAGGCCGGCGACAAAAAGCGCGGCCGAGCGGGGCGCCAGGAAAGCCATCCCGCTCACCTTGTCCACCGTGCGCGCTCCCGCGATGCGGCGGATATTGCCGGTGCTCAGAAAGAGCGATCCCTTGGCCATTGAGTTGTTCCAAACATGGAAGAGCGCCGCCCAGGTGCCGATCCCGCCCAGTCCGGCCCCGATGCTCAGGATGCCCATCTGCTCGACGCTCGAGTACGCCAGCATCCGCTTGAAATCGCGCGTCGCCAAAAGAAAAAGCGCCGCCACGACCATCGAGAAAAGCCCGATCGCCACCAGCGTTCGGCCGGCCGTCGCGCCCTCCCCCGCCGCATCGACGACGGCGCGCACCCGCAGGATCGCCGTGAATGCGACCGTCGTGACACCGCCGGCCAGCATCGCGCCCACAATTCCCGGCGCCTCGCCGTAGGCGTCGGGTTTCCACGTATGCATGGGCGCAAGGCCCATTTTCGTTCCGTAGCCGGCGAGAATCAGGACCCAGGCGATCAGGACCCAGACCCGCGACAGGCCCGCCCCCTGCGCTATGAGCGCGGCGAAGGTCAGGTTGCCGACGCCGCCGCCCTGAAGCGATGCGTAGCCCAGGCAGAATGAGCCGAGGAGCGAAAGCGCGATCCCGGTGCCCCCCACTAGAAGGTACTTCCAAGTGGCCTCAAACGCGCGCGGCGTGCCGTTAAAGTGGATGAGCGGCACCGTCGTCAGCGTCAGGCCCTCCGTGGCTATCCAGAGAACGCCGAGATGCCGCGCCTGGTGGGCGAGGCTCATCAGGCCGAGGGCTGCAAGCATGAGGGCGACGAACACCCGGTTTCGCCGTTCGGCCCGCAATCGCAGATAGGTAAACCCGTAGGTCGCGCACGCAAGGAAGAGGAGGGACACCGCGGGCAGGACCGCGCGGGCAAGCGGGTCGAATCCGACCCACGCTCCGGGCGCGACCTGGGGCGGGACGATCAGGAGCCAAAATGCGAGCGCCGAATGGACAAGGCCGGTCGCCGGCAGAAGCCAGGGACGGGTGCGGTCGCCCGGCCAGACGGCCGCCAGGCAGGCGGCCAGGAGCGGAATCGCGATGAGCAGGAGCTCTCTCATTCTCGCAGGGCGGTGAGCTTCCGAGTGTCGAGCGAATCGAACGCCCGTTGGATCCGGTCCACGATGATTCCGATGACAAAGACGGCGACGGTCAGGTCGAGGAGGATGCCCGCTTCCACCATGAACGGCACCGCATGAATCAGGAGGAGCCCGAACAGATAGATGCCGTTGTCCAGGATCAGGTATCCGCAAACCTGGGAGATCGCCTTTGAGCGGCAGGTGAGCAGGACAAAGCCGGTGAGAATGGAGGCGAGCGAACCCGGGACAAGCAGCAGGCCCCGGTGTTCAGGGAGAAGCGGCACCAAGCGGGCCAGCGCCACCGCGGCGATCGCACCCGCCGCTCCCAGCAGCAGCGAGGGAATGAAGCCGATCAGGGGGGCGAGGTCGCGGTCGATGTTGGCCACCCGCATTGCGCGGCGCAAAAGGCCTGGAATCACGACCCCCTTCAGGGCCGTGGACAGGACGGCAACCAGGACCACAGGCCAGTCCACCCTTTCCATGACGAGGGGTATAAGGCCCAGGACGACTCCCTGGACTGCCGCGACCCGGATGAGCGAAGGGAGCCGGCCGCTTGCGAGCGCGAGGAGATTCAATCCCATCGCGATCCCGACGAGCAGATTCGGAATCTCGTTCACGCGGCGCCTCCGTTCCAGGCCACCAGAAGCGCGAAAAGGCAGAGCAGGAAGGCCGTTGTCAAAAGAAGCGGCACCCTCTTGAATGCAAATCGCGCCAGGAACGATTCGACGAGCCCGACCCCGACAGTGACGGCGAAAACCCCCGCCAAAAGCGCCGACGACGAGGCCGCAGACGGCAGCCTGCCGATCGGCAGAACCGCCTCGACTAGAAATACGGCGAAAATCGCGAGCTTGATCGACGCACCGTGCAGGATGACGGCGAGCGGCGGTCCGCTGTGATCGAGCGCCATCGCCTCGTGGATCATCGTCAGTTCGAGATGCGTGTTCGGATCGTCAAAAGGCACGCGGCCGTTCTCCGCCAGGAGCACGGTAAAAAGCCCGCCTGCCAGAAGCGCGGTGCCGGCGACTGCCGTTGGCGCCAGCATGGCTGTGAGCGCGATGCTTCCGCTTTGAACGCTCAGGGCCAGGACCGCCGTGATCAAGGCCGCTTCGGAAAGAACCGCATAACCCACGTCCCGCGCGGCGCCCATGCCTTCGAAGGACGAACCCGTCTCCATCGCGGCCCAGGCCGTGCAGAAGCGCGCCAGGGCGAGAAGGTACACGAATAGAATCACATCGCCATTAAAGCTCAAAATGGAGCCGGCCGGGCCGAGCGGCAGAAAAAGCGAAGCGCAGACGACCGCCACCCAGGCGATCGCCGGGCCCGCGATGAAGCCCGGCGACACAAGATCGCTCAGGACGACGCCCTTTCGCCAGAGCCGCGCCAGATCGTAATAGAGTTGCAGGACGGGCGGCCCCTTCCGGCCGGCAACCCAAGCCTTCACCTTGTTGATGATTCCGGGCAGGATCGGCGCGAGAACCAGCCAGCCCGCAAGGCGAAGGACGATATCCAGGACGAGGATCATTTCGCTCCAACGGCCGCCGCCGCTGCAAGGATCTCCGCATCCGGAGCCCCCTGCGTGATGAGTTCGCGCAGAGGCCCCCGGCTCAGTCCGCGGCTGAGCCTGCCAAGCAGTTCGAGGTGTGCCCGCGGCGATGGAGCGAGAAAAAAGATGAGCCTCGAAACCGGGACGCCGTCCAGGGGCGCGTCCGCCAGTTTTAGCGAGTCTCGAAGAAGGACGATCGCCACGGCCCCCCGGTCGTGCCCGAGCGCGACGCGCGCGCGCAGATGCGGAAGAGCGAAGCCGCCTCCGACGGGCGCCCAGTTTATTCCGTCTTTGGCGCGCACCCACCCGGCGAGCATTTGCCTGACGGCGGGAGCGAGCCCGGGCACCGCCGACACGATTTTATCAAACACAGCCGGCAACTCGGCGGAGGGCACATCCCGCCAGATGCCTCCCGTGCGAACCAAGGCCTCGAATCCGAACCCCGTTGCAAAAACGGGGGTTTCCGCCGCCAGAAATCCCACCCGCGCCGCCAAGCCCCGCTCGGCCGCCCAGGCCACGACCTGGCCGCGATCGAAGAGCAGCCGGCCCCGGTCGGGGACATGGGGCATTTCTTCGTCGCGAATCCAGTCTTCGACAACCTTCTCCGAAACACCGAGGGACTCGGCGATTTGGATGAGATTCAGGTACATTGTTCGGTAAAAAAGGGAAAGTGTCGCGAATCTGGGTGCGGGCGAAAAGCGGCAAATTATTGCGCCGGGCGGCGGGGATCCGTTTCAACCACGGCCAAAATAGACGAGCGCCGCAAGGCCCGCCACGCCGGCCAGGATGTAGAAGAGATAAGCCGGCAGCCGGCCGTGCTGCAATCGCCGGACCGCGAAGGAGGCGCGCATCACAAGAGCGCTGGCCGGCAAAACGACGTATTCGAGCACGGTTTCGGGCGTGTGCTCCTCAAAGCTTGCGTGCTCGGGCCAGACTTCGTCCGGGCGGACCTCGCGTCGCTCGGGGCGGACGATCCAGGCAAACCACTCGAGGATCGTGGCGGCAAACGAACCGGCCGTGTACTGCATCCGCGAATCCACGGCGGCGTAGCCGCAGCCCCAGGTCGGAGCCCGCTCGACCCGGCCCGTCCAAACCCGGCGCCAAAGCCAAAATGCGGCTCCCGCGGAGACAATCGCCAGAGCAAGCCCGCACAGCCCGAGGGCGACGAGCGACGACGGCGCCTGTACCCCAATCCAGGGACCCCGCCAGGCGCCCGCCGCAGATGCGACCGCGGGCCAGAATGCGGCGGGAGCGAGGCCGATCGCCGCGCAGGCGGCGGCCAGGACCCCCATCGCCGCAAGCATCGGACGGCCGCATTCATGCGCGGCGGCGGCGGCTTTCGAGCGCGCGGCGCCGAGGAAGACGACGCCCGTGGCCTTGATGAAGCAGGCGAGCGCCAGAGCAGAAGTCATAGCCAAAATGACAGCCGCAGCGATTGCGGCCAGGGAAGGCGCCCCGCGCTCATCGGCTGCGCCGAAGAGGCCGAGATAGATGAGCCACTCGCTCACGAATCCGTTGAGCGGCGGCAGGCCGGAGATCGCCGCGGCACCCAGCGCAAAATACGCGGTGGTCCACGGCATCCGTCTCCAAAGTCCGCCGAGCCGGCTCATTTCCCTCAGGCCCGTCGCATGCACGACCGAACCGGCTCCGAGAAAGAGGAGCGCCTTGAAAAGGCCGTGGTTCCAAACGTGCAGGAGTGCGCCCGCTAGCGCCAGCCCGCCCCAGACCGGATGCCCGGCGCGCGTCGCAATGAGGGAGAATCCAAGTCCCAGCAGGATGATTCCGATATTCTCGACGCTGTGATAGGCGAGCAGCCGCTTGAGATCGTGCTGACCCAGGGCAAAGACGACCCCGAGAATGGCGCTCACCGCGCCGACGACCGCGACGGTCCAGCCGCCTGCGCCGGGCACCGGCAGCCAGCCGCTGAAACGAATGATCCCGTAGATCCCCATCTTGATGACAACGCCCGAAAATATCGCGGAAACGTGGGCCGGGGCGTTCGCATGCGCCGAGGGAAGCCATATATGCAGCGGGAAAAAACCCGCTTTCACTCCGAATCCGACGAGGACGAGCCAGAACAAGGGCGCCAGTTCAGCGTGGTCCCGCATGGGTCCGAGATCCCAGGTCCCGAGCCTCGCCGAGAGGGTCGCAAAAAATGCAAAAAGGCAAAGCGTCCCAGCATGCGATGCGGCCAGGTAAAGCCAGCCCGCCTTCCGAACTTCGCTATTTTGCGACTCCAGCGTGATGAGAAAATAGCCGCTGACGACGAACGCCTCCCATGCGATCAGAAAATGAAGCCCGTTTGAGGCGAGAAGGACGAGCGCCATGCTGAGCAGGATAACGCACCACCAGAACCGGCCCCGCGATGCCGACCGCGGATGTGTCCGGTCGGGCCAGTACCGCAGCGAATAGGCCGCGGTCGCGCCTCCGACGACCGCCACTAGCGCAAGGAAAAACGCGCTGAGCCCGTCCAGCCTCAAATGCACGGCCTCGCCTCCGACGCGGAGCCCCCCTTGCCACGTCCACTCCCCGTGCCCGGCGAGCACCGGCAGCGCCGCTCCGAGCGCCAGGACCGACGAGGCGACAACCGAACCAAGCCAGAGTCGCGGGGCCTTTTTTGAAGCCGCGGCCCCGGCCAATACCCCAAGGAGGGCGAAAAGGAGCCAGGGGCCGGTGGAAGTCATTGTGGACAAAAGGGGAGGACAATACGAAAAGCCAGAACACGCAAGGGATCTGCGACAATGCGATGAAGGCGTCAGGTTGAAAAAGTTGCGGACGTAAATGGCCTCGCAGGGTTACAGGTCCAGGCATTGGTGGGCATTCTTCGACCGCAACTTTTTCAACCTGACCCCTTCCACGCACTACCGAATTGACGCCGCACTTGCGCAAGCGTTTCATGCAGAGCATGCATGAACCCAGGGCTGTCGACCCGTCGGTTAAGTATCAGCGCATCATCCTCAAGCTCTCCGGAGAGGTCTTGCGCGGTGGAAAATCGGGGGACCCCATTGATTCGGCAACCCTTGAACGGATCTGCGCACAGATTAAGGAAATTTCCGAAATGGGAGTCCAGATCTGTGTCGTCATCGGCGGCGGAAACATATTCCGCGGCCTGAATGGGGAGATGCGGGGAGTCGACAGGACGACGGGCGACTACATGGGCATGCTCTCGACCGTCATCAACGGGCTCGCGATCATGGACTGCCTCGAAAAAATGGGCGTCACGACCCGGGTGCAGAGCGCGATTCCGATGAACCAGATCGCGGAGCCGTTCATTTTACGACGGGCGATGCGGCACCTGGAGAAGGGCCGCGTCGTAATTTTCGTCGCCGGGACCGGCAATCCGTATTTTACGACGGACACGACAGCTGCGCTGCGCGCATCGGAGTTGCACGCGAACATCATCTTGAAGGCGACCAAGGTCGATGGCGTTTACGACAAGGATCCGAAGAAATTCCCGGATGCGGTGAAATACGACGAGATAACGTACGTCGACGCCCTCAAGCAGCGGCTCAATGTCATGGACTCGACCGCTTTCTCCCTATGCCTCGACAATAATGTGCCCATCCTCGTGTTCGACCTCAATGGGGAACACGCCATTCGGAAGGCAGTTCAGGGCAAAAAGATCGGCACTCTTGTGAAAGTGTAACCCCCGCGCGCCATGAGCCACCCGATACTGACTGATGCCCTGGCCAAGATGAAGAAGGCCGTCGATCACACCCTGCATGAATTCAGCTCGATCCACACGGGCAAGGCGACTCCGTCGATGGTCGAAGGAGTCATGGTAGATGCCTACGGCACCCAGATGCGCATTCGCGACTGCGCGGCCGTGACAACCCCCGATGCGCGCCTGATCCAGATTCAGCCGTGGGACCCGGGGTTGGCGAAGGCGATCGAGAAAGCGATCCAAGTCGCCAATCTAGGCTTTAATCCGATGGTCGACGGCAAGGTCATCCGGGTTCCGTTGCCCGAGATGAGCCGCGAACGCCGCGAGGAATATGTGAAGACTGCCCACCGCCAGGCGGAAGAGGGCAGAGTCCACGTGCGCAACGTGCGACGCGACGCGCTCGAGGCCGAGAAAAAGGCAAAGCTTCCGCAGGATGAGGGCAAGCGGCTCGAAAAGGACATCCAGGCCGCGACCGACCGCTCGATCAAGGACATCAACGACAGCCTCGCGAAGAAAGAGGCTGAGTTGCTGACGTTCTGACCGTGCGCGCGCCCAAGACCAGACGAATCGTCGTTAAGCTCGGCACGGGAGTTCTCACCTCGGGCGGAAAGAAGCTGGACGAGGATCGCTTGGCCGCACTCTGCGCGCAAATGGCAGCCCTGCGCATCGAGGGGATGGAGCTTTACGTCGTTTCCTCGGGCGCCGTGGGCCTGGGCATGGGGACCCTCGGCCTCGACAAGCGGCCGCGCGACCTCGGCCTGACGCAGGCCTGCGCCGCAATCGGTCAGGGCAAGCTGATGCAGATCTGGCAAGACGCATTCGAACCGCATGGAATCACGGTTGCGCAGGTGCTGCTGACCCACGACGACTTGCGCGTCCGCACGCGTTATTTGGGCGTCCGCGAGACGCTGCGGCAGTTGATCGCCTGCGGCGCAGTTCCCGTGATCAACGAGAACGACGCAGTTAGCGCCGCCGAACTCGAGTACGGCGCCGGGCTCACCTTCGGTGACAACGATACGCTTTCGGCGATGGTCGCGAGCGCAGTCGAGGCCGACACCCTCGTGATCCTTTCGACGACTGACGGACTCATCGATTTCCGCGGCACCGGCAAAGTCGTCCCCGTCATCGAAAAGATAACCCCGGAAATCGAGGCCATGGCGGGCGGCACGATGAGCGAGACGGCCGTGGGCGGCATGGCGAGCAAGATATCGGCGGCAAAGCTCGCCACGCGGGCCGGATGCGCAGTGTTCATCGCAAGCGGCGCCGAGCCCGACGTCCTCCCCCGTCTTCTTTCCGGGAGGGGCCCGGGGTCGTTCTTTGTGCCAAGCGGGCTCCCTCTCGACGCCCGGAAGCGCTGGCTCGCCTATTTCCAGCGCCCGACGGGCACCCTTCATCTGAGCGCGACCGCCGTCCCCCCGCTCCGCGATGAGGGGCGGAGCCTTCTGGCCGTGGGAGTCACGGGATCGAGCGGCGTTTTCGCCGCGGGCGACGTCGTCAATATCGCCGGCCCGGACGGCACTGTCTTTGCGCGCGGCGAAACCGCATTTTCAAGCGATGAGGTCGCGGCCATTGCCGGCCTAAAGGGAGACGCGGTGCGCGCGCGCTACCCCAAGCGAAAGCGGCTCGAGGTCGTGCACCGAAACAACCTCGTGCTACTATAGGCCGCCGCGATCCGGCCGGACCGATCGGCAACCGGCTCTTGGCCGGAGCCGCGGGAGAAGTTTGCGTTAATTGCTTGGAAAGTCCGGCGACTTCGCCGCAATCGACACCTCGCACATGGATTTCACCCTCGAAGACCCGCCTCCGGGCGACACCGTCCCGCCGATCGACTTCAAGGCCCTGCTCAATGATGAGCAGTTTTCCGCGGTGACCGCCGAACCGGGGCCTCTGCTCGTCCTGGCGGGCGCGGGTTCGGGCAAGACGCGCACTCTGACTTATCGAGTGGCGTGGCTTCTGTCCAAGGGTGTGAGGCCCGGAGAAATCCTGCTCCTGACATTCACGAACAAAGCGGCAAAGGAGATGCTGCATCGTGTGACCGACCTGACGGGTGTCGAACCGGGCCGCTTTTGGGGCGGCACATTCCACGGAATGGGGCACCGCGCGCTGCGCATGCATGGCGAGGCGATCGGCCTCTCGCGCACCTTCACGATCCTCGATTCCGACGAGTCCGAACACCTTTTGCGAGAGGCTGTGGAGAGCCTCGACAAGGCTTTTTTCAAGGACAAGACCCATCCTCGGCCCGGGCCCCTGCACGACATGATCTCCCTCGCGCGAAACACCCGGTCGAGCCACGCGGAGACGATTAAACGCTATTTTCCACAGCACGAAGGCCTGACCGACAGGATGCCCGAATTCGCGAAACGCTATGCGGAAAAAAAGCGCTCGGCCAACGTCCTCGATTTCGACGATCTGCTCGAATTCTGGCATGATCTGCTGCGCAATTCTCCGGAATCGGCCGCGTATTATTCCAACCGGTTCCGCCACGTCCTCGTCGATGAATACCAGGACACCAACCTCCTTCAGGCCGAGATTGTCGACATCATCGGATCGCATCACCGCGTCATGGCGGTCGGCGACGACGCCCAGTGTATCTACTCGTGGCGCGGCGCGAACTTTGAGAACATACTGACCTTCCCGGACCGCCACCCGGGGACGCAGATCCACCGGATTGAAACCAACTACCGATCGACACCCCAGATCCTCAAACTGGCAAACGGCGTCCTTCTCGCCCAGCCCAAGGGCAGGCACTTCGACAAGGAGCTCAGGCCCGCCCGGGCCAATGGCGAAAAGCCCTTCGTCGTCGAGGCGATGGACGGTCGGGAGCAGGCCCTGTTCATTACGCAGCGCCTCCGCGGGCTCGCGGACGAAGGCTGCGCGCTTCGCGATATCGCCGTCCTCTACCGGGCCCATTTTCAGGCCCTCGATCTCCAGCTTGAACTGTCCCGGCGCCAGATCCCGTACCAGATCACGAGCGGGGTCCGTTTTTTCGAGCAAGCCCACGTGCGCGACTTGGTCGCGCTCCTGCGGGTCGCCTGCAATCCGAGCGACATGCCGGCCTGGCTCAGGATCGCCGTCCTCCTGCCGAAGATCGGCGAGAAAGGCGCCCAAAAAATCTACACCGCTACCCTGGAGACGGCGAAGGCCCTGAATAAGAATTTCCTGGATGCGCTCGACGCCCCGGAAGTGGTCGCCAAGGTCCCCGCGGATGCGAAAGGGGATTGGCCGGGCTTTGCCGCTTCGCTGCAGCAGGTGGGCGATGCGATGCGGACGCTTTCGCCCGCGAACGCAGTCGATGCCGCGATCGACGGCTGGTACGGGGACTATCTCAAGGGCGCATATGCCAACTACTCCTCGCGCCTGGACGATCTCAAATCCCTGGTCGGATTCGCCGGACGATTCGAAGACATGCCCGAAATGCTCGGCCAGATCATGCTCCTCAACAGCGAGACAAGCGACCGTTCGGCCGACTCCGACGCAGACGCTATCAGGCTGACGACGATCCACCAAGCCAAGGGCCTCGAGTTTTCGGCCGTGTTCCTGATCAGCCTTGCGGATGGACTCATGCCCTTGCGCCGTTCGATCGATTCCGGCGATATCGAGGAGGAGAGGCGGTTATTCTACGTGGCCGTCACCCGAGCTCGCGACGAACTGTACCTTTGCTATCCGAAGGTGAGCACCAAGGGCGGCCCCGCGATGCTCATGCCTCCCAGCCGATTCCTTCAGGAACTGTCGCCCGACTTGTACCAGCAGTTGAAGATCCGCCGATTCGGCTGGTGACCGATGCTCGACTTGCCATGTGTGCTAAATTGGGGCAAGCCTCGAAAACCCTTAAGCAACCCATGTCCGAACCCTCCCACCCGGCCGTCGAAAACATCGTCATCGTAGGCACGGGCTGCGCCGGCCTAACGGCCGCCGTCTATGCGGCCCGCGCCAGCCTTAATCCGCTAATCCTTGAGGGGCCGCAACCCGGCGGCCAGCTTACGACGACGAGCGAGGTCGAGAACTTTCCCGGATTCCCGGACGGGGTTGATGGCTTCCATCTGATGGAAAACCTGCGCAAGCAGGCGGTGCGATTCGGAGCCCGATTCGAGCAGACCCACGTCACGTCGGTGGATTTTGCCTCCACCCCGCGAAAACTGATTTCATCCGAGCGGACGATCCTCGCAAAAAGCGTCATCATTGCCACCGGAGCTTCTCCTAGAATGACCGGGATTCCCGGCGAGAAGGAGCTTTTCGGAGGCAAGGGAGTCACAACCTGCGCAACTTGCGATGGCGCGTTCTACAAGGACATGGAAGTTGCTGTCATCGGAGGCGGCGACAGCGCGGCTGAAGAGGCGCTTTTCCTCACCCGTTTCGCAAATAAGGTCTATTTTGTCCACCGCAGGGATACCCTGCGGGCATCCCGGATAATGTCCGACAGGGCCACGTCTAACCCAAAGATCCAGATGGTCTGGAATAGCATCCCCCTAGAGGTGCATGGAAGGAATGAAGGGTCTGTCTGCGGGTTGAAGGTCCAAAACGTGAAGACGGGGGCTGAGTCGGTCCTGCCGATCAAAGGGCTCTTCGTCGCAATCGGCCACGTGCCAAATACCGCGCCTTTTGCAACCGCCCTCGATGTGGACGCAAATGGCTACTTTCTTCCCGTCAACGGCTCACAGGTGAAGACAAAGGTCCCCGGCATTTACGTGGCCGGCGATTGCGCCGACCATATTTACCGCCAGGCCGTCACCGCTGCCGGGATGGGTTGCCAGGCCGCTATTGAAGCCGAACGCTGGCTAGCCGAACACGCCGGTTAGGCAGGGGCGCCTTCTTACCTCTCTGTTGTCGCAGAGTTCAAAAGGCTGACGGATGCGACCAGCAGGGCGCTCACGTCGGCCCCTCCTTCGCGATCATCAAATACGTGAATGCGGGTGCCCTTTGGCGAAACGGTGGCAAAATCGGGATGGGGTACGTTGAATTCACGCCCATCGTTCATCCGGATCACGAACGGCTGAAAAGGAACGGCCCGCAGATAGGATCGAATGAGTTCGCTCAACATGATGTCCATTGTAGCAAGTTTTGCTTTTCGCGCCAGCCATACCCTTCCTGGGCACTTGTACATTTATTGTTAATTTACACTCATATGAAAAATTTGTTAGATATTGTTTATTAGAATTTTAACAACACAAATTAGAATAATTCTAATTCTTACTTGAAACCTAGTCGCAATCCAATTGGTTGAAGGGTCCCAATAATCAAAATGTCGTCACGCGCCCTAAACACAGACGTACTGGCCCAAAGGCTGGCCGACAGCGGTCTCCGCTCCACTCCCCAGCGAGAGGTCGTCTACAATGTGCTACTGAATAAGCGGGATCACCCCACGGCCGATGAAGTTTTCGCGCGCGTGAAATCGGAGATGCCAAATATCTCGCTGGCGACCGTTTACAACTGCCTCGAATTCTTCGTTCAGCGTGGTCTGGTGCGCCAGGTCAATTTCGAGAGGGGCGCAACGCGTTACTGCCCGAACCTGCATCCTCACGCCCATTTCTACGACGAACAGACCGGGACAACCGACGACATCGACCTGCCGTCTGGGCTGATCAAAGAGGTCAATGCAATCCTTCCAGCCGGCTTCGAAGCGAAGTCCGTCGAGATAATTTTCCGCGGCTCGGCCAAACCTTCGAAAAGCTCGGGCGTGAACTCCCCGGCCCAATCCTGACCCACACACATTTCTAATGTCCTCCACTCTCGAAATCTCGAACCTCCACGTCTCGATAGACGAAAAGGAAATCGTAAAGGGCCTGTCCCTCACGATCAAATCCGGCGAAATCCACGCCGTCATGGGGCCGAACGGCACGGGCAAATCGACGCTATCGAAAGCGGTCGCCGGCCATCCGGACTACAAAATCACAGAAGGCGACATTCTGCTCGACGGAAAATCGATTCTTGAGATGGAGCCGGACGAACGGGCGCGAGCGGGCCTTTTCCTCGCATTCCAGTATCCGAGCGAGATCCCCGGTGTCTCGATAGCCAACTTCCTCAGGGCCGCCGTCCAGGCCCACATGGGCGAAAGCGAGGAACTCGACGCGACAGCCTATTACAAGCGGCTGTACCAGAAGATGGACCTTCTGAAGATCGACCGGAAGTTCACCTCGCGTTCCGTCAACGAGGGATTTTCGGGCGGCGAAAAGAAGCGCTGCGAAATCCTCCAAATGGCGATGCTCGAGCCAAAGATCGCGATGATGGACGAAACCGACTCCGGCTTGGACATCGACGCATTGAAAATCGTTGCCGCCGGGGTGAACGAGCTGCGCGGCCCAAATCTCGGCGTTATGCTGATCACCCATTATCAACGTCTTCTCAATTACATCGTGCCCGATTACGTGCATGTGATGTGGGATGGCCGCATAGTCAAAAGCGGCGACAAGTCCCTCGCTTTGGAACTCGAATCCAAGGGCTACGAGTGGGTCAAAAAAGAACTCGTGACAGCCTGAGCCCGGTCCCGACCAAAAAACTTTCAACAATCCTCCTCCCATGGAAGAAACGAACACGACCCTGATTGCCCCGGATGCCGCCACGGAAAATCCAGTGTCAGGAATCGACCAGACCGCCGGAAATTTTAGCTATGACGTGAAATACGAGTTCGACGCCGGATCGGGACTCTCCGAACGCGTCGTCGAGTACATCAGTTCCGTCAAGAAAGAGGCTCCCTGGATCCGCGAATTTCGCCTCAAAGCACTGAAGACTTTTCTGTCGAAGCCGCTGCCCACGCATTGGGCCACGAAGGATCTCGAGGCGATCGATTTCAGCAAGATCCGCTATTATCTGTCCAGCGGTCAGAAGCCGAAACGCACCTGGGACGAGGTGCCCGCGGACATCAAGAAAACGTTCGAGCGACTGGGAATCCCGGAACAGGAGCGCAAGTTCCTGGCCGGGGTCGAGGCCCAGTTCGACAGCGAGGCCGCCTACTCCAACGTCAAGGAAGCCGTCTCGAAGCAGGGGGTCATTTTCCTCAATTCGAGCGAAGCGCTGCGCGAGCATCCGGAAATCTTCCGGCCCTGGTTCGGCAAGGTCATTCCGACGGGCGACAACAAGTTTTCGGCCCTCAATAGCGCGGTGTTTTCCGGCGGCTCGTTCATTTACGTCCCCCCGGGAATCAAGGTTTCCCATCCCCTGCAGGCCTACTTCCGGATCAATGCCGAGAATTTCGGCCAGTTCGAGCGCACCCTGATCATCGTCGACGAGGGTTCCGAGGTCACCTACATGGAAGGATGCACGGCGCCTAAGTTCTCGACTTCGACCCTGCACAGCGCGGTCGTCGAACTCGTGGCCCTCAAGGGCGCCAAGATCCAGTACATCACGGTCCAGAACTGGGCATCGAACGTATTCAACCTGGTCACCAAGCGCGGCCTCGCGCACGAGGCCGCCGAGATCAAGTGGATCGACTGCAACATCGGCAGCCGCCTCACGATGAAGTACCCGGGCGTCGTTCTCAAGGGGCGCAAGTCCCGCGGCGAAGTGATCTCGATCGCCCTCGCCAACGACGGCCAGCACCAGGACACCGGCGCGAAGATGATCCACGCCGCCGACGAAACGACCTCGAACATCGTCGCCAAGTCGATTTCGGTCGGCCAGGGCCGCAGCACCTACCGCGGCCTGGTGCACATCCCGAAGCATCTCAAGGGCTGCAAGAACAACACCGAATGCGACGCGCTGCTCATCAACACTAACAGCCGCACCGACACCTACCCCGCCATCACGGTGCGCGGCGCGGAAAACCGCTGCCAGCACGAGGCCAGCGTCTCCAAGGTAAACGAGGAGCAGATTTTCTACATGCGCCAGCGCGGACTCACCGAGGGCCAGGCCATGAGCCTATCGGTGAACGGATTCATTAACGATCTCGCCCGCCAGTTCCCGATGGAGTACTCCGTCGAGCTCAAGCGGCTCATCGATCTCCAAATGGAAGGAAGCGTGGGCTGACATGATCGCACCCGCCACTCCCGCCCTCGCCGGCAGCTTTACCGGCGCATCGTTTGAATCGGCGATTTCCGAATTGCCCGGCGGCCTGCCTTCCTGGTGGCTCGAGCGGAAGCGCGCGGCCTATGGAAGCTTTGCCGAACTGCCGCTCCCGAGCCGCACCGACGAAAGCTGGCGTTTCAGCAATGTGTCCGGCGTCAAGCTCGACGGCTTCATGCCGCCGGGCGCGGCCGGTTCCGGGCTTACGATCGCCGACCAGGGCCTCACGACCAAGCCCACGCTCGTTTTCGCGAACAACCGCCTCCATTCATCGGCCGGGCTGGCCCCTGACCTCGTGGCCCGCGGAGTCGTCGTCACGAGCCTGTCGGAGGCCCTCCGAAAGCACCCGGACGTCCTCCGGGCCCATTTCATGGCACAGCCCCAGCGGCTCGGCTCCGCGAAATTCGCGGCTCTGCACACGGCCTTTGTCGGCGAGGGCGCATTTATCCATGTGCCAAGCGGTGTCGAGGTACCCGAACCGATTGTGGTCGTGCATTCGGCCCTCGGAGCGGGCGCCGCGGTATTCCCGCATACTCTCGTCATAGCCGAGGAGAATTCGAAAGTGACCGTCGTCGACTGTTTCGTCTCGGCAGACGAAACTCCGCAATTCGCCTGCGGAGCGAACGATATCTACGCCGGCCATGGCTCGCGCGTAAATTACGTCGGGCTGCAAAGCTGGTCCGGCGATACTCAGTCATTTCAGCTCAATTCGACCGTCGTTCGGCGCGATGCCCGCGTCCAGTCTCTCAATCTCCACCTCGGGGGGCGGCAGTCCCGGCACGAGTCGATGAGCCAGCTCCAGGCGCCCGGCGCATTTTCCGAGATGCTCGCCCTCACCGTGGCCAAGGGAACGCAGGAATTTGACCAGCGCACTCTTCAGGTGCATCAGGCGCCCAATACAAAGTCGGACCTTCTCTACAAGAACGCGCTGTTCGACACGGCGAGGACGATCTTTTCCGGACTCATCATAGTCGACCAGGACGCGCAAAAAACGGATGCCTACCAGAGCAACCGCAATTTGATGCTCAGCGAAGATGCGGAGGCCAATTCCCTTCCCGGCCTCGAAATTCAGGCCAACGACGTCCGATGCACCCACGGCGCAACGACGAGCCGGATCGATCCCGAGCAGGAGTTCTATCTTTTCTCGCGGGGAATCCCCCGTGCGCGCGCCCACGAGCTGCTTATCTTCGGGTTCTTCGAGGAGGTGCTGAACCGGCTTGAGAGCGAGGAACTGCACGCCGCCCTGCGATCCCTGATACAATCGCGCTTTGAATAAAAGATTTCAGGCCTCGTAGCGGAACGCGCCAGCGTTTCGCACTCTGCGAAAGCCTTGCGGCTTCCGCTACGAGGCCTGAGATCTTATCCGACATTCGGCAATTAAATACAACTAACGCGCAATGAACCGCGAACGTACTCTCACCCGCGAAGTCACCGGAACTCAGATACCCTCCGGTGAAAAGCAACAGCTTCCCGCCGGCACCAAGATTCTCCTGCACCAAACCCTGGGCGGGAGCTACACGGTTCAGACCGATTTCGGACTGTTTCGGATCGACGGCCAGGACGCGGATTCCCTAGGCGAAAAGTCCGCGTCCGCCGCCGTCACTGAGCAAACGACGTCCGACGGCCCGCCCGATCCCGAGGCCGTGTGGAGCCAGCTTCGCCAGGTCTATGACCCGGAAATTCCGGTCAATATCGTCGATCTCGGCCTGGTCTATTCGATGGATATCGTGCCGCTGGAAGGCGGGGCCGGATTCGGCGTCAATGTGGCGATGACCCTGACCGCACCCGGCTGCGGAATGGGGCCGGCCATCGCTGAGGATGCAAAAAACAAAGTGCTCCAAGCCCCCGGAATCACCTCGGCGGACGTCCGCCTGACTTGGGAACCACCCTGGAATCAGTCGATGATCAGCGAAGAGGGGAAGATGAAGCTCGGGCTGATCTGAAGGGGTGAGAGGAAGCGGCCGGGGACGCAGGATACGCCAATGAAGGCAATAGAAGGCTACCACCTAATCAAACCCGGCGATCTCGCCTGGCGTCCGTCGAATATCATGCGGATTCCGAACGCGGACTTCCTTGAGCGCACCGGCAGCAAGAATCTTGGAGCACGCCTTTGGCGCCTTCCGCCCAAGAGCGCCAACACACTCCACAAACACGTTCTAAAGGAGGAGTTCTATTTTGTCTTGGAGGGAACGGGCCGGATTCGAATCGGAGAAGATACCGTGACTGTTCCCCGATATGGCGGCGTTCTGGTTGGCCCGAGCCTGCTACGCCAGGTGTTCAACGATACCGACTCCGAGACTCTGTGGCTAATAATTGGTGCTCCCGAGGCGGAGGTGGAACCTCACGAGCTTTCCAACAAGAGCCTCTTTTATCCTGTCGACCCAAAGCAATTGCCGCGAGAGTTGGCTGGAGTCGAATGGCCGCCAAAAGCGTAAACCAGCCGAACAAACAAGGCTGCCAACAATCGCGAATGGCGGAAGACCCTTCTTTGCCTATCGAAGCATGGTTGCGCCGGGGCTTCCCCGTTCAATAGGCGTTACGGCTCGCGAATTGAAAGCTTCGGGAACCAGCGCCTGAAGTCAGAGCTGTTTCGGGTTGCCAGGCCCCGGCGATTCGCTGCAAAGCCGCCATCAGGATCTCGGCGACTCAAACTAGGATTTCCTCTCCCCTTCCCGAATCTCACGCATCAATTCGCTCGTCCGTCGAGTCCGTCCTGCCCGCAGTTTACGGGCATAGCCGAGCATGGCCATGGGCCCGGGCGGCGCGTAATTTAGAGTGAGGACCCGAAATTCATTATCCGATAAAGGCACGAACTTCAGCCTTTGGCCGGGCCGGAGGTTCATCGCCTTGCGCAGCTCGGCTGGAACGGAAATTTGTCCTCGTTCGGTGAGAGTGGATTCGCTCATAAACAAAAATCTATCATGTCTTCTTGTCATGCCAAGCATGACGCAATCAAATGAGACGTCATAAAGAAGACCGCGATCAACCCGATCAAGGGGCATTACCCGGATCGGCCAAGACCCGGCGGGCTTCATCGGCCATATCTTCCGGCACCTGGACCCGGATGCCCCCGGTAAATAAAGCTGGGCCCTCGGTCTGGGCCATGAACGCATCCGGGATGAATGCCTGAATGCCGCTGCACTCCAGCCGGGCTTTCAACAGGTTCGCCTCATCGATGGAATAGAAAACGGCGATTGTGACCATTGGCGAATGATGAACAGACCATTAGGCAAACGGCAAACCAACTGTGTGGACATGACCTCGAACGGCAATATCCTGCCGATCGCATGCAACCTCGACGGCGTCTCCTTTTCTTTTGCATCGTTACTTTGACCGCCAGCTTTGCCCGCGGACAGATGGGTTCGTCCGCAAATTCCGGGCAGAACTACGATGTCCGCGCATTCGGCGCGACCGGCGACGGCAAGACGCTGGATACGGACGCCATCAACAAGGCGATTGAAGCCGCGGCCGCGGCCGGAGGCGGCACCGTGCAGATCCCCGCCGGCACGTACCTGAGCTTTTCGATAAGGTTGAAAAGCCACATCACCCTTCATCTCGACCAAGGCTGCGTGATCATGGCGGCGGCGGAAGCTCCCGGCTTCGGCGCCTACGATCCGGCCGAGCCGAACGATTGGGGCGACAAGTTCCAATACCAGGACTTCAACCAAAGCCATTCTCACAACAGCTTGATCTGGGGCGACAACTTGGAGGACGTCGCAATCACCGGCCCCGGCCTTATCTACGGAAAGGGCCTTCCCCGGGTAAACGGCGGCATTGGCCGCGGTCCAGGGTCCAATGGCCCTGCGCGGGGCGATGCCGCCGGGCTGCCGGCACCGCCCGCACCGCCCGCTTTTACAGGTATCTCCGCCACCGGCAGAGGAGGCAACAAGTCGATCGCTCTGCACAACTGCCGCAATGTACTACTGCGCGATTTCTCCGTTCTGCAGGGCGGCTGGGACGCGCTTCTCGCCACCGGCGTGGACAATATCACGATCGACAACGTCAAGGTGGACTCCAATCACAACGGATTCGACATCGACTCATGCCGCAATGTCCGGATCAGCAACTGCACAGTCAATACCATCAACGACGACGCCATCGTCCTCAAGAGCACCTACGCCCTCGGCAATCCTCGGGCGTGCGAAAATATCATGATCACCGGCTGCCAGGTTAGCGGTTATGATACCGGTTCGTTCCTCGACGGCACGTTCAGGCAAACCCAGGAGCACGCCGTGGACCGCGACGGCCCGACCGGCCGAATCAAGTTCGGCACCGAGTCCAACGGTGGCTTCAAAAATATCACGATCTCCAACTGTGTCTTCGACCGGTCCCGCGGTCTCGCGCTCGAGACCGTCGACGGCGGCACGATCGAGGATGTCACGATCACCAACATCGCGATGCGCAATATTTGCAATTCGGCAATATTCATCCGCCTCGGCAACCGCGCCCGGGGCCCTGAGGGCACGCCCGTCGGCGTCATTCGCCGCGTTACGATCAGCCATGTCATCGCGTCGGATGTGGACGCCCGCTTTCCCATCCTGATCGCCGGCCTGCCGGGCCATCCGATCGAAGATGTCCGCCTGAGCGACATTCGCGTGGTCTCCCGCGGGGGACTCTCTCTCAACGATGCGGCCAGGCAAACGGCCGAGCTCGTCAACCGGTTTTTCCTCCGGGGGGCCGGGCCTGCCGAACCGCGCGACCCCTACAATCCGCCCGAGCAGGAGAAGATCTATCCCGAGCCTTCCATGTTCGGCTTGCTGCCCGCCTACGGCGTCTATGCCCGCCACGCAAAAGGCCTCTTTTTCCGCGACGTCGGGTTGAGCTTTGTCAAGGACGACACGCGTCCGGCGATCGTCCTCGACGATGTCGCCGGTGCGGAATTCGACCACGTGAAGGCCGAGCGGGCGGGCGGCGCGCCCTTCTTCGTCCTGCGCAAGGTCAGCGACTTTTCGGTAGGCGATTCATCCGGTGTGCCCGATCAGCGGATCGCCAGCGCCGAACAAGAATCGTTCTGAGTCCGGTTGCTTGGCCCAAACTAGAACCCGAACAGTTTCGAGATTTCCCGGCGTTCTTTTTTCGTGGGGCGGCCCGTTCCCCGGTCTCGGGCGAGCCGGTGCTCGAACGCAGCCTGCTTTGCCCGGTCGTACTCGGCGGCAGGAGTGAGGTCCGTCATGAACTCCGGCAACCGCTTTGCGCTGACGCGCGAGCGCGGCAACGCGACCACCTTGAGCGTGCGGGTGACGATCCCGATGCGCACGCTTAGGACCTCGCCGACATGGACATCGCGGCCCGGCTTGGCTTCTAGCTGGCCGATGTGCACGCAGCCGTTGCGGCAGGCGGCGGTGGCAAGGGGGCGCGCCTTGAACACCCGCAGGCTCCAGAGCAATTTGTCGAGACGCGGGTCGTCCATTTCGATTAATTGAGGCCGGAAAACTCCGGCGGTTCAAGATAGCAAGATCCTCAGAAGGTCAGTCGTGGAACAGAATGGCCAGAGAGCGGGCTTGTAACCGCCCCGCGCCGGATCCTGTGTTTGAGCCGATGCCTTCCCTCCCACACCCCGGGCCGCCGCTGGCACCGATCCCCGGCGGACCCGCCGCGGAGGCCGTTTTGGATAGGTTCACGACCGTCGCCGCGGAACGGGGCCTCCGGCTGTACCCCGAGCAGGAGGAAGCGATTCTGGAATTGTTTTCCGGGAACAACGTGATCCTCAGCACTCCGACCGGCTCCGGAAAATCGCTGGTCGCCGCCGCATTCCATTTCAAGGCGCTCTGCGCAGGCGAGCGCTCGGTGTACACGTGCCCAATCAAGGCCCTCGTGAACGAAAAGTTCCTCGCCCTTTGCAGGGACTTTGGGCCTGAAAACGTCGGCATGATGACCGGGGATGCGAGCGTCAATCCTCAGGCTCCGGTGCTTTGCTGCACGGCGGAAATCCTCGCCAACATCGCCCTGGCCCGGGGCGAGCAGTGCGAGTTCCGGGCGGTGATCATGGACGAATTCCACTACTATTCCGACGCGGAGCGCGGCTACGCCTGGCAGGTGCCGCTCCTCACCTTGCCCCGGGCCCGCTTCCTGCTGATGTCGGCGACCCTGGGAGCGACCGCCTTTTTTGAAAAGGAGCTGCAGCGGCTGACAGGCATTGCCTGTGTCACGGTGCGGAGCGACCGGCGGCCCGTCCCGCTCCAGTTCGAGTACTCGGAGACGCCGCTCCAGGAGCGGGTGGCCGCCCTTCTGGCGGGAGACCAGGCTCCGATTTATCTGGTGCATTTCAACCAGCGTTCGGCGGCCGAGGCGGCGCAGGATCTGATGAGCCTCGATGTCAGCAATAGGGAGGAGAAGGCCGTCCTTCAGGGGGAACTCGAGCGCTTCCGATTCAGCAGCCCCTACGGAAAGGAAATAAAGCGGTGGCTGCGGCACGGGATCGGGGTTCATCACGCGGGCCTCCTGCCCAAGTACCGCGTTCTCGTGGAAAACCTCACCCAAAAGGGCCTGCTCAAGCTGATCTGCGGCACGGACACGTTGGGGGTGGGAATCAACGTGCCGATTCGCACGGTCGTCTTCACCCAGCTTTGGAAGTACGACGGGGGAAAGTCGGCGGTGTTGAGCGTCCGCGACTTCCGCCAGGTGGCCGGACGGGCCGGCCGCAAGGGCTTTGACGACCAGGGTTACGTCGTTGTCCAGGCTCCGGAGCACGTCATCGCCAACAAGCGGGCGGAAGAGAAGACGGGCCGGGAAGGGAAGCCGAAGAAGTTCGTGAAACAGCGTCCCCCGGAAGGGAGCATAAGCTGGGATATTCGAACCTACGAGAGGCTGAAGACGGCTCCCCCCGAGGAACTCCAATCGCGCTTTGCCATTTCCCACGGGATCCTGCTTCTCATCCTGAGCCGCGAGGCCGATGGTTGCCGCGCCGTGCGCCGATTGATCGACGACTGCCACGAAACCCCGCCGCGAAAGAAGGCGCTGAAGCATCGCGCCTGGCAGCTTTTCCGGGCTCTTATCGAGCGGAAGATCGTCGAGTGGATTCCCCCCGAGCCGTCCGGGCGCAAGCTCAGGGTCAACCTGGAGCTTCAGCCCGACTTCTCCCTGCACCAGGCCCTTTCCCTCTATCTCATCGACACGCTTCCCCTTCTGGACCGGGCCAGCCCCGACTATCCGTTCGATGTCCTCACCCTCTGCGAGGCGATCGTCGAGGATCCCGAGCCGATTCTCCGCAGCCAGGCGAACAAGCTCAAGGGCGAGAAGATCGAGGAGATGAAAGCAGCCGGAATTCCCTATGAGCAGCGCATGGAAAAGCTGGAGGAGGTCGAGCACCCAAAGCCCTTGAGGGAATTCATCTACGAGACGTTCAACGCCTTTGTGGCGGCCCATCCCTGGGCTGAACAGGAGGTCGTGAGGCCCAAGTCCGTCGCCCGCGAAATGTACGAGCGCTATCTATCGTTCGCCGAATACATCCGGGCCTACGACCTCCATCGCATCGAGGGCCTTCTCCTGCGCCATTTGTCGCAGGTTTGGAAAGTGCTTGCCCAAACGGTGCCCGAGGGAGCCAAGACGCCCGAGGTGGCCGAAATGGAGGACTATTTCCGGGAACTCATCCGGGGCGTGGATTCAAGCCTGCTGGAAGAGTGGGAACGCCTGCGAAATCCCGCGTTCGTCGCCGCCGAAGGGGCGGACAAGCCGGAACGGCCGGCCACCTTCGACATCACCCGGGACGCGCCCGCATTCAAGCGGCTCGTTCGAACGGCAATATTCGGCTTTCTCCAGGACATTGCGACCCGCGATTGGGAGAGCGCCAATGAGCGGCTCCGGACCGGTGAGGCCAAGGTGCTCGGCGAAGGCGAGATTGCATCGGAAGAGACCCGGCGCCTTTCCGGAGCATTTTCCGTTTATTTTGAGGCAAGGGAGCGCTTCCGATTGGATCCCGAGGGACGCTCATCCACGCGCACATTCTGGGATGAGGGCCGGGAAAGCACCGAATGGCGCGTGTCTCAGGTGCTTGTCGATCCGAATGAAAGGAACGACTGGGAGGCGCATTTCGTGGTTTCGCTGATCGATTCGAGGGCGGCCAACAGGCCCGTCCTGCGCTTCGAGGGCGTCGCACCCGTCGGAAGCCCCTGAGGCAGCGGCTCCATCCTGCCGTCCATCAAGTGGGTGTTGGCTTTTCTTCTCGGCGAATGCCGCTATCAGTGACGGCGTGTTTATGCGCTTCATCGGGCTTTTGTTGTCCATCGCTGTCCTGACTGTCGTTCGTGGCGAGGAGAGCGGGCCGGCCGCCGCACCGACTGAGGGGAGCCGCGCGGCCGCGCCGGCAACCGATCAGCCCATAACATCGGCGCTCGAATTGCAGGTCGAGCTGCACCGGCACGGCTTCTCCTGCGGTTCGATCGATGGCGTCGCAGGCGCGCAAACGGCTGCGGCTCTTCGCGCGGTCCAGCGCGCGGCCGGAATCACGGACACGGGGATTCTTGATGCAGCCACAAGACAATACGTCCGCCTCACCGCGCCCGCGCTAGGCGAATACCGGTTCACGGCCATCGAACTTGCCGAGCTGCATCCCGTGCCGGACACGTGGCTGGGAAAATCGCAGATGACGGCAATGAATTACGGATCGGCTCTCGAGCTCGTCGCCGAGCGGTTTCATGCCCATCCGGACCTGATCCGGCGCCTCAATCCCAATATCAATTGGTCGGCTGTCCTGCCCGGCACGAAGGTCGTCGTCCCCGCGGCGGACCATGTAGTCGTAAGCGGCACGGCGGCGCAGGTGGTGATCAGCCTGGGCGCGCACGAACTCGAGGTGGTCGACTCCCTGAGCCGCGTGATCGCCCATTTTCCGGTGAGCATCGCGCGCATGGCGGAAAAAAGGCCGGTCGGAGAACTGCATGTCACGGTCGTCATTCCCAATCCCGACTATACGTTTGATCCGGATATGTTTCCCGAGTCTGCCGAAGGCAAGGCGCTCGGCCGGCCGCTCCTCATTCCGCCGGGTCCCAGAAATCCGGTTGGATTGGTTTGGATCGGCCTCGATCGGCCCGGCTATGGAATCCACGGTACTCCGGCGCCGGAGAATATTGGCCGCACGGAATCTCACGGCTGTTTTCGGCTGGCCAACTGGGATGCGATCACCCTGGAAGGCATCGTACATGTCGGAATGCCTGTGATGGTGGATGAGTAAGCCGTCCTGAACTCAGAAGTGCCACTAGTCCTGTTGGGGATGCTTTGCCCGCAGGGCTTGGAGTCGATCGCACATATCCTGGGTCGCTTGCGGGTCCGAAAGCAACTCGCCCCCTTTCATAAGTTCAAACGAATCGAACGATAGGTCCCTCGACTCGACGACAAGCATGGCGGAAGGTCCGAGGCGATCGACGCCGATATTAGCCGCAGTCAAAAAATCGACGACATGGTACACGTCGAAATGGTGCTCCGGGGCATTCCACCACATGAAGTAGAGCTTGTCACCGGCAATGGCGAGGACGCCCATCACATGACCCAGTTGCGATGCGTCGGTCGATCCGAAACCCCTCGCTTTGGGATACCAAATCGCCCGGACAATTTCCGAAGGAGCCGGCGCGTCGGTGGGCAGGCTTTCAATGACTCTGCTTGTGGTGTCGGCGTTCTTCGACAGATCGGATGAAGCGCATCCAGTCCAGAAGAGCGCGGCAACCGCCCCACAGATGGCACCGAGCCTGCAAAGAGTGGACCCGATGCTTGTCATGAGGTCGGGCTAGATTCATGTTTGTGCGCAGGCTGGTAGCCAGCCAAAACCCTTTTGTATCCAGGATTGGCTCGATATTCGGCAGATCTCCCGCGATCCTTTCTCCCAGAAAACCCGAAAACATTATGACTTATCCAAAACGCTCCGCTCATCTTTGTTTGGCCTTGCTCGCAGTCCTCGCCCTGGGCGAAACGGCTCGGGCGGTGTTGCCCGTCGGGGGGGTCGAACTCTTCAACGGCAAGGACCTTTCCGGATGGTCCCTGGTCACCACTCCGTCGGCGGACATCGCCGCCGTTTGCCACGTGACCCCGGAGGGGGCACTCGCCGTGGCGGGAAAGCCGGTCGGCTATCTTCTGGCGGACGGAACCTACGCGAACTACCGCCTTCACGCCGAATGGCGCTGGCCCGCGGACGCGGCCAAGTCGAGCAACAGCGGTTTCCTCATTTTCATCGGATCGGGTCCGATCGACAGGAATACTTGGCCGAAATGTTTTCAGGTCCAGACCAAGCTCAACCGGGCCGGAGACTTGCTCCCGATGGCCGGGGCAACCTTCGCCGAGCCGCTTTCGACGAAGCCCGGCGCCATGACGCCGCAACTCGACCGCCGCCAGCCCTCCAGCGAAAAGCCTCTCGGCCAGTGGAACGAATGCGATATCACCTGCCGCGACGGTTCGATCGAATGCACGGTCAATGGCGTGCTGCAAAACCGCGTCACCGGCTGCAATCCGGTCACGGGACAGATCGGAATTCAGCTTGAGGGGACGCCGTACGAATTGCGCAATATCGTACTCACGCCGCTCAAATGAGGGGTGATCAACGAAAGCCTGGCGGCTTCCGCTACTTTAGCGGAACGCGTCAGGCTTTCACTACGGTAGCGGAACGCGCCAGCGTTTCGTTATGTCCGAGATCGATTGAACGCTGAAGCCGCGCAATAACCGAAGCGAAGACCGCCTCCGGAGTCGCCGGCGCGGAAAGCTGCACTTCCCCGCCCGGCTTGCCGCAGGCGGCGATCGCGTCGCGGATGGCTTCGCGCACGGAAATGGCCAGCATCAATGGCGGTTCACCCGCGGCCTTGCTTCCGTAGATCGTGCTGTCCTGGGCTGCGTTGGGAAGCAAAGTCACATTGAATTCCAACGGAGCGTCGCTGATTGCGGGAATCTGATAGGTGGACGCGCTGTGCGTGAGAAGCCGGCCGTTTCCATCCCACTTGAGTTCCTCGCTCGTAAGCCAGCCCATTCCCTGGATAAATCCCCCTTCGATCTGGCCGCGATCGATGCCCGGATTCATCGATTCCCCGACATTTTCGACAAGATCCACCCGTATCACGCGGCACATTCCTGTGTAGCCGTCCACTTCCACCTCAGAGACGCCCACGCCGCACGCGAAATAGTGAAACGGGTGGCCCGTCGATGTTTTCCAGTCCCAATGGATGTTCGGAGTGCGGTAGAATCCCGTCGCCGAAAGGCTCACGCGCTCGAGGTACGCCTGCTTGCAAACCTCGGCAAAAGCGACTCGAGTTCCCGAATCGCGCACGATGGCGGCGCCCTGCGCGAAGTCGATCTCCTCCGGCGCCGGCTGCCGCCCGAGATCGCGCGCGAGCAATCCGGCCGCGATCGGAGCCAGGCGTTCCCGCAGCGTCCGGCACGCTTCGCGCACCGCCGCCCCGTTCAAGTCCGAACTCGAGGATGCGGCCGTCGCCGAAGTGTTCGGGACCTTGTCGGTCGCAGTCGCCATCAGTCGGATTCGGTCCGCGGGTAATCCGAGTTCCCGCATCGCCACGCCGAGGATCTTCGTGTGCAGCCCCTGGCCCATCTCGGTCCCGCCGTGATTCACCTGCACGGTTCCGTCCTGGTAGATCAGCACGAGCGCGCCCGCCTGGTTGAAGTGGGCTGCGGTGAACGATATCCCAAATTTGACCGGCGTTATCGCCAGGCCGCGCTTCACGCGGGCATGGCTCCCGTTCCAGGCCGCCACAGTTGCGCGCCGCTCGCTGAAACGCGACTGCTCAAGGGCCGTCCTCCACATCACTTCCAGACGGCTGTCGCCGATGTCCTCCTTGTAATGGGTCGTGTTCATCTCACCCGTTCCGTGGTACAGATTGCGCTCGCGGACCACCTCCGGAGGGAGTCCGAGCTCCCGGGCCACGCGATCCATGATTTCCTCGATGACGAGCATTGCCTGAGGGCCGCCGAAGCCGCGGAAAGCCGTATTTGAGGCGACATTCGTTTTTGCCACTCGCCCCGAAAAACACACCGCGGGGATGTAATACGCGTTGTCCAGATGGAAGAGGGCCCGGTCCATCACGGCCTGGGAAAGGTCGAGGGACCAACCGCCGCTCGAGACGAGTTGAATATCCGCGGCGAGAAGCCGCCCGTCCAAGTCGTATCCCACCTCATACTTCGAATGGAAGGGATGCCGCTTGCCCGTCATCCTCATGTCGATGTCCCTGTCGAATTGAACCCGGACCGGCTTTCCGGTTTTCACGGCTGCAAGTGCGACCAGCGCCGCGGGCGTATTGCCCTGGGTCTCCTTGCCTCCGAACGCCCCGCCCATGCGCGGGGCTTGCACGACAATGCGATTGCGCGGCATGCCCATCACCTCGGCGACTGTCGCCTGGATATCCGAGGGGTGCTGGGTTGAAGACGAAATAAAGATATCCCCGCCATCGCCCACCTCGGCCCACGCCGCTTGGGTCTCAAGATAGAAATGTTCCTGGCCCCCGGAGGAAAATTCGCCGGTAAGCCGTTCCGGTGCCCGTTTGAGGGCACCCTCGCAATCCCCGCGTCGGATGACATGGGATTCCGTGTGAAAGCTATTTTGGGCTATGGCCGACGCAATCGACAGAATCGGCTGCAAGGGCTCGTAATCGATCTCCACGAGCGAGGCGGCGGACTGGCAGTCCGCGAGGGTTTCGCCGACCACCAACGCGACGATATGCCCGTCGTAGCAGGCCTCCTCCACGGCGAATAGCGTCTCGTCATGACGGGCGACCCCCACGTTGTTCATTCCCGGAATGTCCTCCCCCATGAGAACGGCGACGATTCCCGGCGCATTCCGGGCTCGGGTCGCGTCGCGCCTGAGGATTTTCGCCCGCGCGTGCGGCGAGCACACCGGCCAGACATCGAGCATCGGCCGTTCGTGGGCAGTATCGTCGACATACTTCGCGCTGCCAGTCACATGCCCCACGGCACTTTCATGCCGCAGGCTCCGGGCCGGGTCATCCCCTTCCCATCGGGCGCCGGGAGAAAAAACGGGCTTTGCGTCGCAGGCGAGGCTTGTCTCCCCGGCGACGAACTTTTCGAAAAGCGAAACCACGAGCCCATTGCGGTAGGCCGCGCTTCCGCGCGCGTCGTCAATCGGAGCGAACTCTTCCAGGAGCAAGGCAATGGCGGCTGCGGCGCCGTCCGACAGGCGCTTGCCGACAAGCACCGTCTCGACGCGAATCACCCGGCGCGGTGTCTCCGCAACGCCGCCGTAGGCGAGCCGCGCGCGCCGCACGACTCCGGCGGAATCGCAATCGATGCAAAATGCGGCCGAAACGATGCTGATGTCTAGCTCGCGCCGGTGCGAAACCTTCATGAAATCTTCGCGGCGGTTGAGGCCCGGGCCCGCGGCGCGGGGCAGGACGATTTCAAGGATGATTTCGTCCGGCCGCATCACGGTCTTCCGGTAACCCGTGAAAAACCCTGCGAGAGGCACCGAGCGCTTAGCCCCGGCGGAGACGAGGACGACGCTCGCATCGAATGCGAGGAGGACAGGCGCACAGTCTCCGATGGGGGACGCGGTTGCCAGGTTGCCGCCCATGGTTGCGCGGTTGCGGATCTGACGGCCGGCAAAACCCGACAGCATCTTCGCAAGCGAGGGATATTCCCCGGCAAGCGCATCCTCGATTGCCGTAAGCGTCGCCGCCGAGCCGATCCTCCACTCCGACGGGGAGGAGACAATGCGACAAAGATCCGGAACCGCCTCGACTGAAATCAGAACAGGAAAGCGCCTGAATTTCTTGTTCAGCTCGACGCCGATTTCGGTCGCGCCGGCCACGAGCTTTGCCTCGGGATGCGCACGCTTCAGGTCAAAAAGCTCTGCGAGCGAGCCAGGGCGAAAGAAGCTCTCCGACCCCTCCGTGTACCCAAAAGCGCACGGTGGCGAAATCGGAGCGCGGAGCCGCTCCGTGAATCGATCCGGCGCCGGCTCGTGCGCCAGCACCGACGCGGCTGCATCGCGAATCGGCCGATATCCGGTGCAACGGCACAGATTGCCGCAGAGTTGGTCGTTTATCTTCCAGGGCTCGCGGCAGTCCGTGCGGTAATAGGCCTCGAACATCGAAACGACAAAGCCCGGCGTGCAGTAGCCGCATTGCGATCCATAATTGTCCACCATTGCGCTTTGCACTGGATGGAGTTCGGGGCCGCGGGCGAGACCCTCGACCGTAACGATCTCCCGCCCGGCAAACATAGGCAGGAGGGCGATGCAGCTGTTGATTGACCGATAACACGGGCGCCCTCCGGCATCTCGATCGACAAGGGCGACTGTGCACGCGCCGCAGTCCCCCTCGTCGCATCCGCGCTTGCTGCCCGTAATTCCCCGCTCGCGCAAAAATTCGAGCAGCGTGGTTGTCGGCGAGACGCCAACCACGGGGACAGCGCGGCCGTTGAGTGTGAACTCAAAATTCATCTTTGGGCGGGGACCGGCGCGAACGCTGCGGGACACTCTTGAATGCAGGCCCCGATCATAGCGGCGAACGGTTGACGTCCTTGTAGTAGAGATATCGAGCAGGTTTCTTGCCAATTGCGGCAAACCATTGCGCGCAATACGGCGCCATCCAGATTGCGTCGCCTTTTCGCACGGGATACCACGAATCCTCCAGCCTATACACCCCTTCTCCGTCCAGCATGACGAGACCGTGCTCCATGATGTGCACCTCGACGAAGGGCAGGTGCCCGCCCGGAATGTAGGAAAACAGATTGACGGCCATGTCGTAGGAAGGCTCTTCGGGCAGAAGCACCTGGAGATTGGCCGCGGGGTCCCCGAGAAACGGGGCGCCCGCGACCCGGGAAGCGTCGCCCAAGACAGGCGCGGGCCGGGCTGCCCCGGCGAGCGACGCGTATTTTTTCTGGAATAGCGTCACCTGCGTGCCTGCAGCCGGAGACTCCAGCTTCCAGGCGTGTCCCGCCGGCGAGAAAAAGTAACCTCCTTCGGCAAGATTTTGCCCTTTTTCGCCCACTCGGGCGCCGACCGAGCCGTTCATCACGAATCCAAAGGTCTCCAGATCCCCGGCCGGCGCCGACGCGCTCCCGCCGTACTCGAACTCGAGGAGGATCTGGGCAAAGCCGGATCCCATTGCGGGGTTCACAATTACCACCGCTTTTGCGCCCGAGACGCCCGGCACCGAGCTGGGAACGTGGTTTTCGGGGGTGATCAGCGCATGCCTTGCGGCGACGCGGGCTCGAGTGTGGCCAAATAGTTCAGGCATGGTATATATTGTCTATTAGCGGCGCGCAAGCCGAGCAAGGAAATCGCCGACGACATTAATCGAGACCGCCAGATCGCCGATCTCCACATGCTCCGCCGGAGAATGGCTCACACCGGCGCGGCAGCGCACGAAAAGCATCGCAACCGGTGCGAGCGAGGAAATGACGACCGCGTCATGGCCGGCTCCGCTCGGGAGAAGCATGGACTTCCCCTGCGTCGCCCGAACGCTTTGGGAAAGCAGCGCGGCGAGGCCGGCTGAACAGGCGACCGAGGAATTGTCCTGGGTCACGTGGAAAGAAACGCCGAGATGGCGTCTTCGAGCGATTTTCACGGCGGCCGAGCGCAGGATTCGAAGCGCTCCCAGCCGGTGCCGGTCCACGGGATGCCGGATGTCGAGCGATAGATCCGCGTCTCCCGCAATCACATTGGCGGCGCCGGGCCTGGCCGAAAGCCGCCCAACAGTCGCGACAAGCGGCGGGCTTTTCCTCGCGAGCGACTCCGCAGCCAATAAAAACTCCGCGGCGCCCGCAAGCGCATCGCGGCGCATCGCCATCGGAGTTGTCCCGGCGTGGCCCGCGCGGCCCAGAAACTCGATCCTCGAACGCGTCTGCCCGGCGATCGCCGATACGACACCGCAGGCGAGACCCCGCTTTTCAAGGACCGGACCTTGCTCGATGTGGACCTCCAGGTAGCCCAAAAGCTCGCGGGCCGAGTGCGCGCGAGCGGGCGGTTTCCAGGGGCGCCTCCCGCGCGGATCGTTCCTCTCGCGCAAGCACTGGCCGACCGTGATCCCCTCATCGTCCCGGAGCCGGAGATCGGCCGCCCGAAGGCGGCCGGTATATCCCTTGCTGCCGAAATAGGCGCCCGGAAAACGCACCCCCTCCTCCTCTGAAAATCCGACCACTTCCAGCGCGTACGGCAGACGGACGCCCTCACGGCGAAATTGCCGCAAAACCACAATCGGAAGGAGAACGCCGAGCGCTCCGTCGAACCGGCCCGCGTCTCGGACCGTGTCGAGGTGCGATCCGAGGACGAGAGTCTTCGCTCCCGGCCGGCGGCCCTCGATGCGTCCAATGAGATTTCCGAGCGGATCCTCCCTGACGGCGAGACCCGCCTCTCGCATCCAGCTCCCGACCAACCGATTGGCGTGCCGCATCGCAGGGGAAAGAAACGTCCGTGTCAGACGCTCCTTTTCATCGCTCACGCGTCCAAGCTCCCGCAGGAACCTGTCCAGAACCAGGGCGGCCGAACCGAAAGGATCCCGTTTCATTCGAGCGGGCGCCGGGTGTCAGCTCCCCCGGTACGTGCTGTACGACCACGGGGTCACCAGGAGGGGAACATGGTAGGAGGCAGCGGCGTCGCTTATGCCGAAGCGGACCGGCACCCGGTCGAGAAACCGAATTTTTCCTCCCCCACCCGATTTTTCGAAAAAGTCCCCGACGAGGAAAACGATCTCGTAGGTTCCCGCGGTAATTTCCCCCGGGCCCAGCAGAGGCTCGTCTGTGCGGCCGTCCGCGTTGACGGCCGCCGTCTTTACCAGGGTCGCCGTTCCCTCCGAGCCGTGCCGCCATAGCTCGATGCGCATCCCCGCCGCAGGCCGGCCGGACGCAACGTCGAGCACGTGGGTCGTTAGTTTCGCGGGCATCGGTCAATACCTAAACACTATACGATCGCCTTTCAACAGCAGAGGCCGATTCAATGCCCGGTCTCGCCGGAGCCGTCGGACGGCTGTTTGATGATATCCTGGAGGCGGAGCCACGCGATTTTTTCGATTTCGGCCAGAGCCGCGGCCCTTTCCTCGACGGGCGTATTGCGCAGCCGGATCTCCATTGCCTGAAGAATGGCTCCCCGGTCGTTCAGCCGGGCACAGATCACAAATGGAAATCCGAATCGCTCGCGATAGGCCTGGTTTCGCCGCGCGAATTCGGCCAATTCCGCGGGCGGCAGCCGGTCCAGCCCGGCGAGCGCCTGTTCTTGCGCCGACTCGGCTGTCAGGCCGCTGGCCTGCGCCAGCCTTCCCGCCAGGTCCGGATGCGCCCGAATCAGTGCAAGCTGCCGCTCGACCGGCGCACGCCTCAGGGTCGCGCTCAATTCCGAATGAAGAAGGCTCGCATCGCGGAATGGACGCCGATCGAAGGTCTCCTCGGCGATCCAAGGCGAATTCTCGAATACTCGGCCGAGGGCCCGGATGAAGGCCGCCCGGTCGTAGGCGTTTATCTCAGCGATCGTAGGCATGGTTGCCCCGTTCAGTGAATATCCGCTCCCTGGACGATCCAGCGTCCCAAAATCTCGCGTTCCTCGTCGGTCATCCCCGTTTTATTGCCGAAGGGCATCGTCCTTTGGTAAACGGCGCGTTGGAGGATCAGCGGCGCCATCGCCTTCACAGTCTCGGGATTGTCGAACGCTACTCCGGACGGGGGAGACCTAAAGACCTCGTCGGAAGTATGAGCCGCGTGACACATCATGCATCGATTGTGCAGGATCTCGTTTGCCTGGGCCCAAGTGACTTTGGGGCCCGCCGCGTTGATTTTTATCTCCGGGGGCAGGCCGGTCATATAAACCATGATGCCGATCGCCGCGACCGCCGGGATGAGCGGCCACCGGCTAGCCGATATCATCACGTGGCGGGCGAGCGCGCCGGTCACTATGATTAGGATCAGGAGCACCCAGCTATACTTGTGGTCGTACAGCGACGAAAAGTGATTCGAGATCATCATGAACAGAACGGGAATCGTCATGTACGAATTGTGCATCGAGCGCGCCTTCGCCTTCAGGCCGAGCGCATAGTCGGGCTCCCGTCCCTCGTTGGCCGCCTTTATGATCGCGCGCTGATTGGGAAGGATGTGCACCCAGACGTTCAGCACCATGATCGTGCCAAAGACGGATCCTAGCTCGATAAACGCGCCGCGGCCGCTGAAAGTATGGGTGAGGAAATAGGCCAGGAATGCCACCGCGGCCAGGGCGAGTGCTTTTCCCAATTTGCCCCGGGACAACGGCGATCGATAAAAGCCCTCATAGGCCAGCCATCCGCCAAAAATCACCGCCAGCCCGATCGCCGTCGCTTGAGCCGGCGTGAGCAGCCGGATCGACGGGTCGGTCAGGAATGCTCCGTCGGTCGTATAATAGACCACCCAAAGCATGATGAATCCCGTGATCCACGTGATGGTCGCCTCCCAAATGAACCAGTGCAGCGTCCGCGGCATCGCACCGGCGCCGAATCGGCGCTTTTCCACCCGGTAAAAAAAGCCCCCGTGCACCATGTAGGCCTCGCCTTCGACACCCTTCTCCGCCGCGGGCGGGGGAGTAAAAACGGAATCGAGCCAGACAAAATAGAAGGATGTCCCGATCCACATTATGCCCGCGATAAAATGGGCAATTCGAACGAGGATGTTGAGCCACTCTCTGTAATCGGGCTGGATCATGCAGCGGATCGGAATTGGCGCAGAGTGTCCTATGGCGCAATAGCATAACTTCGGCCGCCGATCGAATTTGACCCGCTGGACGCCATCCTGCTTTGTGTTCCGCATCCATGAGCGAAGATCCGGAAATATTCATGCGGGAGGCCTTGATGCTGTCCGAAAAAAGCGTCCGTTCAAACGAGGGCGGACCGTTTGGGTGCGTCATTGTGCGGCGGGGAAAAATCGTGGGCCGCGGCGAAAACCGGGTAACGTCGGCCAACGACCCGACCGCGCACGCGGAAATCTCGGCTATTCGCGACGCCTGCCGCTCGCTCGATACGTTCAAACTGGACGGCTGCGAGCTGTATACGAGCTGCGAGCCCTGTCCGATGTGCCTAGCGGCTATTTACTGGGCGCGCATTTCACGGGTGTTCTACGGCAACACCCGGGCCGATGCGGCCGCGATAGGATTCGACGACGACTTTATCTATAGCCAGATCTCGCTTCCGCCCGAGAAGCGCAGCCTCTCAATGCAGCCGCTTCTGCGCGAAGCGGCCGGGCAGGCATTCCGGGATTGGACGGACAAAAAGGACAAGACGCCGTACTAAGCCGGGGCAAATAGCGGCTCGAACTTCCAGCGGGAACCGGAGAAAAGGCCGCGGTCGCTCAGTTTGAGGTCGGGAATGACGAGCAGCGCCATGAAGGCCAGCGTCATGAACGGAGCGCGCAGCCCGCTGCCGAGGCGCTTGGCCATCGCGTCGAGTTCCGTGTAGCGGCGGGCCACGGCACGGCCGTCACCGGCCGCCATGAGCCCCGCAATCTCGAGGGGCAGGACCTCGCGGCGTCCGGCTCCCACCGCGCTCACTCCGCCGCGGCAAGCGATGACGAGGTTGATCGCCTCGGCAATCTCCTCGTCCGTAACGCCCACAGCGACCACGTTGTGCGAGTCGTGCGCCACCGACGAGGCCAGGGCCCCCGCCTTTAGACCGAAACCCCGTATAAATCCGACTGCGGCGGGAGCGCGGACGGCGTAGCGATTGACCACGGCGATCTTGAGCAAATCGCGCGATGGATCCGCTATCGCCAGGGTTCCGGAAACCTTGGGTTTGACGAGGCGCCCGCGGGTTATCAATTGCCCGTCCAGGGCCTCGATGACGTTGAGCCTGCCGGGGCGGTTTGCCACGGCGAATTCCTCCGCCCGCCTCGCCCGCGCGACGAATCGATTCACGATTTTCGGCCGGAGGCGCGGCAAAAGGCTTTTGCCGTCCTTTGCCACCAGCCGGCCGCCGAGATACGTTCGGCGGACTCGGAATTTTCTCCATCCGTCCACGACAACAAAATCCGCCGGATCGCCCTCCCTGAGAAGGCCCACGCGCAAACCGTAATGGCGGACCGGATTGACTGTCGCGCAGGCGATCACATCCAGACGATCCGCGCCGAGGGATAGTGCGCGCCTGATATGAACGTCTATATGGCCCCGGAGCAGAAGGTCCGGATGGAGATCGTCACAGCAGAACATGCACAGGTCCGGGTTGCTCTTGAGCAGCGGGGCAAGTGCTTCGAAATTGCGCGCCGCCGAACCCTCGCGGATGAGGATCTTCATCCCGGCGCGGATCTTGTCCCTGGCCTCGGCGAGCGTGAAACACTCGTGGTCGGTCGAGATCCCCGCGGCGGCGTATTTCGCGGCGTGCGCCCCCCTGAGCCCGGGCGCGTGGCCATCCACCGGCTTTCGCCTGCGGATGGCGGAGGCGATCATCGCCATAAGCGCAGGGTCCCGGCGCAGCACGCCGGGAAAATTCATTACCTCGCTCAAGTACCCGATCTCGGGCCTGGCAAGAAGACGCGCGACCGCACGCGGTCCGAGCGTGGCCCCCGACGTTTCCATGTCGGTCGCCGGAACGCACGGAGAAGCGCCGAAGCAGAAGTGAAAGGGTGTCCGGCGGCCGTCGGCTATCATGTAATCGATACCCGGCACGCCGAGGACGTTCGCGATCTCGTGCGGATCGGACACCGTGCCCACGGTTCCGTGGATAACGGCCCACCGCGCAAATTCGGCGGGCGGCAGCATCGAGCTCTCGATATGGATGTGCGCGTCCACAAATCCCGGCATGATCAGTCCCGCGCCTCGCAGGCTGGGATCGCGCCGGATCCGGCAAATTATCCCGTCGGAAAACTCCACCGTCCCGGGAAACTCACTCCGGTTCAGGACATCGACCACGAGGCCGGAAATCCGCTGCATTCTCATGCGTGCCGAAGGTGCCCTATCACCGGCCGAACGCAACATTACCCGGCTGCGCACTTGCCATTCGGGCGATGCCGCACAATGATGGCGAACTATGCATTTCGACAACCTTCAGCCCGGCTTGGCAGCACCTCTTCCTCGATTCGATGATGATGATGACGAGGAGGAAGAGGAGATCGAACAGGCCCAGAAGGAGCGCCGGACGCCGGTTTTCCACCTTATCCAGCGGAAGTTTCTGGCCCAAAGGAAGATATTTCTCTGGGGCGCCGTCTCCGACGAGACGGCAAAGGACATCTGCGAACGCCTGCTCTATCTCGAGGGGACCGATCCCGGCAAGGACATCACTTTTTACGTCAATTCGCCGGGCGGCTCGATCACGGCCGGGATGGCGATATTCGACACGATGCGGTTAATCACCTCACCCATCACTGTCATTGTCACGGGCATGGCGGCTTCGATGGGATCGGTGCTCCTTTGCGGAGCCGCCAAAGGCCGGAGGCTCCTCTATCCGCACGCGAGGGTGCTCATCCACCAGCCCTTGATTGCCGGGAGATTCATCGGCCCGGCCACCGACATCAATATCCAGGCGCAGGAAATGGAAAAACTGCGCGGCGAGCTGAATCAGATCCTGGCCGACGCGTCGGGACAGCCCATTGAAAAAATCGCTCACGACAGCGACCGCGATTTTTACCTGAATGCGGCCGAGGCGATCGCCTACGGCCTCGCGGACAAGATCATCACAAAAATTTAGGAATTTCAGCTTTTCTGGGAGAGGATTTCGTCGACAGTCCGATTGAGGTCCCGTTTCCAAGCTGCCGCCTGTTCGGGATTGTGCGCAGCTACGGCGGCCGCTCTTGCGCTCACAAGCCACTGGGCCCGCATTCCGGCCGGCAAATCATTGATCGCGAACAGCCGCCTGTACGCGGCCAAGGCGAGGTCCGGCCGTCCGCCGGCCGACAGCATATCGGCGGCTTCCCTCGCGAGTGCCCAATGATCCGTCGGCAGAGGATCCCGCTCCAGGGCAGATGCCAGAATCCGGATCGCCTCGCCCGATGAACCGGGCGATTGGAGGCGTCTTGCGAGCGCCACGCCGATTGCGAGATTGGGCTCGCGATCCAAGGCTTCGCGCAGAGTCGAAACCGCCTCCTCCGGCTTTCGCTGGGAATCGAGCAGATCAGCATACCTCAGGGCGGCATAGCCTCCCAATCCCTCGGGAAGCTGCCCGGGATTCTTCAGCTGCTCGGCGAGCGGGACGGCGAACGGGCGGTAGAGCGGGTCGCCAATGAGAATACCCTGCCAACTCAAAACCGGCAGGGCGCGGTAGGCCGCATCGCCGAGGGTATCGCCGCGCGCAAGCCCGCGAAGGAGAATGTCCGGCCGGTGCGTATATTCTAGGAAAGGTTCGTATACATTGCCAAAGGTCGCCGTGACTCCGCGCGCGACAAACGGACCGCACCAGCCCTCGGTCGCCGAGCGAAGAGTGCCTGCGGAAAAGCTGTAGATATGGAGCGCTATAGCGCCCGGCGGAAACCGGAATCCAGGAAGCGCGAACGGCCCGTCCAAATCCGGCGCATACCAGCCAAAGTAAAGCGCAGGCGCGTCAAAACGGGCGGTGGCCGGAATCGTTTCCGGAACCCGGTCGACCGACAGATCAAACCCGAGAGCGCCGATCTCATCGGCGGTCGCCGAAAGCCACCGATCGCCGTTGGGAAACTTTCCTCCCATGTCAACGTAGGCGCGCCCCGCCAGGCCCGTGCGTTCCGCCGCCACGGCGCGATCGACGAGCAAGAGCGCGTCCTCCCGTGTCGGCCCGTCGAGGCGTCCCACCTCCACGACTTTGGCCCGATCAATATCGCTTGGGTGGTCTTTCCCAAAAAGGGGGTTGGGTACGTATGCGTTGATCGGGTAACCTGTGTCCGCGGCGAGGAGGCTGAGTTCGGAATCGACCGCTCCCGCGTTTGTCCGCAGCTCCTGGTGATCGGTCAGCGGCCGAACCGGCGCAAATAGGGCCGGATCATTCTCAATCTTTAGCGGCACTCCGCGGCAGACGACCAGGGCCGCAATCATATTGCCTGATACCGAGTATATTTTCCGGCCCACCGCATCGGTATCCCCTATCGGAATTGCGTCGATCCAGCCCCTGCGCACAAGCTCGTCCTCGAGCGGTCTCCAGATTGTAACGACAAACTCGGGCCACGTGATCACCTCCCGCAGTGGCATATCAAATGACAGGATGTTCGCCACGGGCACCCGCCGCACCTCCGCGTAGTGCTGCGCGATTGCGACGGAATCGGGGTCGTCGGAGTTGGCCAGAATTATCACCCTAGCGGCGAGGTTCCGCCCGGGGTCCTCCGCCCGGGTCGGCGCCGCGCTGCCGGCAGCCGCAATTGCGAAAGCTGCAAACGCAACGACTCTGCCACTAAACAACCGTACCATGCCCTTAAACACAGGCATGGGACGGCGCCGGAGGGCAAGCCTTTGCGCCCTTTAGAATCTCCACTCCGCCGAGCCGTAGAATCCCGTCCCGAGCTGCGGGTAGCCATTGACCGGCTCATATTGCCGGTCCAGGAGATTTTCCACCCGGGCCTTCAAAGTCAGGTGCTGAGTCGCCCTCCACGCCACATACGCCCGGACAACCGTGTAACTGGGATCCTTGACCGTTTCGAACGTGAGCGCGTCGACGTCGGCGCGCCTGCCGACAAAACTCCCGCCAGCGCCAAGGCTCCATCCCCCGCCCAGAGCCTGCCATAGATCCAAATCCGCACTGTCCTCGGGGCGCCGCAGCAGCACCGTGCCCTCCGTCACATCCTGTGCCTGAAGCCAGGTAAAGGCCGCCCTGGCTTGAATCGAACCGGCCACGACCGTCTTAACGGTCACCTCAAGCCCGTCCGTCTGGGCCTTGTCCAGATTTTCCGTCGTGAAGGGGGAGACGTTAAAGTTGTCCTCGATTAAGTTGCTATAGTCGTTTCGAAACCACGTCACGCTGAGGACGCCCTGATTCTCTGGAACGTAGAAGTCCAACCCGGCGTCCCAGCCGCGCGACTTCTCCGGCTGGAGGTTCGGATTGCCGACGTATCCCATGCCCTGTCCGTACAGATCCAGGAAGCTCGGAGCATCGAAGCCCGTGCCATAGCTTGCCCGAAACTTGAGCACGTGATCGTTCGTCAGCGCCGCCAGGGTCGCCCGCCCTGTCGTTGCGCTTCCAAATGTGTCGAAGTCGTCGTGGCGAAGGCCGCCGGTCAGATATATGTCCTTGAGGAGGGTCCACTCGTCCTCGGCGAAAACGGCGAAGAACGATTGGTGGTTGTCGATGTCGCCGAAGCCCGGGTTTCGGGTCATCTCACTTTCGTCCGTGATACCGGCGGTCAGCTTGTTGTTCGCGGTCATCTGGCCGGTGACCTGCCAGTCGATGACCCCGCGCTCATTCGTGACAACGGTCGTTCCCGTCTCGGTCACCGCGGTGTAACTCTGATACTGGCCGCCGAGGGTCAGGTGGGTGGAAAAATTCTCGGTCAGGCGGCCGTCGGCGAAAATCGTGCCGAGCCAATCCTTCTCACGCTCATAGTCGTACAGATCGTTCGTGTATTCGTCGCCCGGATCGCCGTACTTCGCCACAAGTCCCCGGATTGTGGCGCCGACCGACAGGTCCTTGAAAATCGACCGGTCAAGCCGGAAGGTGAGATCTCCGCTGTCGAACTGGTTGTTCGGCCGGTCATTATCCGTCTGCCCGCCGGCCAGGGAAACGGCATACGCCCATGGGCCTGGGGCGCCCTGGGCGGTTGCGACCCCCTGGATCGTGCCGAAGGATCCACCCCCCACTTCGATCGATTCGGAAGGAGGCCCCCGGCCTTGTTGGGAAGCAATGGAGACGACGCCTCCGACGGCTTCGGAGCCATAGAGCGTGCTCTGCGGCCCCTGCGCGATCTCGAGGGTGTCGAACGGGCCAAACTGCGCTTCACCGATGAAGGCCCTGTAGTCCGTGTTTGCGTCATTGATCCGGATGCCATCGACGAGAAAAAGCGTCTGGTTCGAATTGGATCCCCGAAGGAAAAGCGAAGTCGCCGCGCCTTGCTGACCGGTCGCGAATTCCGGCGCTCCCGCGGCGCCAGTCAGGGCATCGGCCACGGTCGAGAGCTGCTGGCGCTCCATATCGGAGGCGGTGATGACTTGCATCTGCGTTCCGACGGTTTCGACCGGTTCGGGCAACCGGTCGGCCGTAATCACGACCGGATTGAGTTGGATCGGTGTGAATTGGGCCCGGGCGGCCGGAACGGCCGCGCAGGCCAATGCAAACGGGAGGAGCCAGGCCGAAGGACGGGCCTGTGTTGGATTTCGATTCATTGGTTCTGCTTGGAAGAACGCGCCAAAAGAAGAAACTCATGGCACCGGTCGCACAAGGCAATAATATATCATCATATTCGGATTTGTAGATGTGTTGCTTGCCAAAGGCCTCCAGTCCTGATTCTTTTATCGGCCTTATTATCGCAATGAAAACCACCTCCCCCGCCGGCGCCGCGGAGCCCCCGTCGTTCGGGCCCCTTCGCGAGCTTTTTGAAACCCGGATCGCTGTCCTCGACGGAGCGATGGGGTCAATGATTCAGACCTATGGTTTGGAAGAGGCTGATTTTCGCGGCGCGCGATTTCGCGATCATCCCCACGATCTGAAGGGAAACAACGACCTTCTCTGCCTCACCCGGCCCGACGTGATCGAGGGGATTCACTCGGCCTATTTCGCGGCGGGAGCCGACATGGTCGAGACGAACACGTTCAATTCGACCTCGATCTCCCAATCCGATTACAAGACCGAATCGCTCGTGCAGGAGATAAATGCCGCAGGCGCGCGGCTGGCCCTTCAGGCGGCGCGCAAGGCGGAGAAGGCGGCGCCCGGCCGCCGGTGCTTCGTCGCGGGCGCCCTCGGTCCGACAAATCGCACTCTCTCCCTTTCTCCCGACGTGAGCCGCCCGGACTTTCGCGCCGTCACCTGGGACCAGGTGGTCGCCGCCTACGACGAGCAGGCGCGGACGCTGCTGGGCGCGGGTGTGGACGCCTTCCTGGTCGAGACGATATTCGACACCCTGAACGCCAAGGCGGCTCTTTTTGCGATCGAGGGGCTTTTCGAGGAGCTCGGCAAGCGGATCCCCGTCATGATCTCGGTGACGATCACCGACGCCTCGGGTCGGACGCTTTCGGGCCAGACAGTCGAAGCCTTTTATGCGAGCATCGCGCATGTGAAGCCTTTCAGCGTCGGAATCAACTGCGCTTTGGGCGGGCGCGCCATGCGCCCCTACATCGAGGAACTATCCCGGATAGCCTCATGCTACGTGACGTGCTACCCGAACGCGGGCCTCCCCAACGCATTCGGCGGATACGACGAGACTCCGGAGGACATGGCCGCGGTCCTGCGCGATTTTGCGGCAAACGGCTGGGTCAACCTGGTCGGCGGATGCTGCGGGTCGACACCGGACCATATCGCCGTGATTGCTAAATCCGTGCGGGGCCTGCCGCCGCGCCGGCCTCCTTCGCCGGAATCCGTCCTGCGTCTGAGCGGTCTCGAGGCCCTCTCGGTCGGATGAAGAAATCCGCCTCATCGTTTCTCGTCATAGGCGAGCGCACCAATATCACGGGCTCGCCCCGGTTTTCCCGGGCGATCAAAGCCGGGAATTGGGATGAGGCGGTCGCGATCGCGCGCCAGCAGGTCGAAAACGGGGCCAACCTGATCGACGTGAACGTGGACGAGGCTTTGATCGACGGCGAAGCGGCGATGGGCCGATTCCTGCGCCTGATCGCCACGGAGCCCGAGATCGCCCGCGTGCCCGTGATGGTCGATTCTTCGAAGTGGAGCGTGCTCGAAGCGGGTCTTAAATGCCTCCAAGGCAAGGGCATAGTAAACTCGATCTCCCTAAAAGACGGCGAGGCGGAGTTCCTTCGGCGAGCGCGCCTGGTGCGCCGATACGGCGCCACGGCCGTCGTGATGGCCTTCGACGAAAACGGCCAAGCGTCGGACCGGGATTCAAAAGTCCGCATCTGCACACGCGCCCACAAGCTTCTCACAGAAAAAGCCGGATTCTCCGCCGAGGATATCATCTTTGACCCCAATATCCTCACGGTCGCCACGGGCATCGAGGAGCACAATAACTACGCCGTCGATTTCTTCGAGGCGACCCAGATCATAAAGGATACCCTTCCAGGGGCAAAGGTGTCCGGCGGCGTCAGCAACGTTTCGTTCTCATTCAGAGGGAACAATCCCGTGCGCGAAGCGATGCACACCGCTTTTCTTTACCACGCGATCGAGGCCGGGCTCGACATGGCGATCGTCAACGCCGGCATGCTCGGAGTCTACGAGGAGATCCCGAAGGACCTGCTGGTCCGCATTGAAGACGTCCTCCTGAACCGGCGGCCGGACGCGACCGAACGCCTGGTCGTTTTCGCCGACGAGATGAAGGCGGCCGAGAACGCCGCCAAGGCAGGGGGCCAAAGGCCCGCCGCTGAATCCAAGGACGTGGCGGATTCCTGGCGCGCTCTCCCAGTAGAGGAGCGCCTGAGCCACGCGCTCGTCAAAGGGATCGACGCCTTTGTCGAGGCCGATACCGAAGAGGCGCGCCTGAACTCGTCGAAGTACCCCCGGCCTCTCGCTATTATCGAGGGCCCCCTCATGGACGGAATGCGCGTCGTCGGCGACTTGTTCGGCGCGGGCAAGATGTTTCTTCCCCAGGTCGTCAAGTCTGCCCGCGTCATGAAGAAAGCCGTCGCCCACCTGACACCGTTCATGGAGGAGGAAAAACGCCTCCACATCGCGGCCGGGGGCACCGCCCGGCCCAACGGAAAATTTGTGATCGCAACGGTCAAGGGCGATGTCCACGACATCGGCAAAAATATCGTGGGGGTGGTCCTCGCCTGCAATAACTACGAGGTCACCGACCTCGGCGTCATGGTGCCGGTCGAGAAAATATTCGCCGAGGCCCGCCGGATCGGCGCCGACGTCGTGGGTCTCTCCGGACTGATCACCCCCTCCCTCGACGAAATGGTGCATGTCGCAAAGGAGATGAAGCGTGAAGGCTTCACCGTGCCGCTTTTAATCGGCGGCGCGACAACAAGCACCGCGCACACGGCCGTAAAGATAGCCCCGGAGTATCCCCATGGAGTCGTGCACGTTTTGGATGCCTCGCGCGTCGTCGGCGTCGTCAGCGCCCTTCTTTCGCCGGAGCAAAAGACAGCGTTTCTCACCGAAAACGCCGCAAAGCAGGCCCGCCAGCGCGAGGAATTCGCGGCAAGGCGGGCGCGCAAACCGCTCCTGCCAATTTCCAAGGCGCGGGAGAGGCGCCAAAAATTCGATTGGGCGAAGATCGATATTCCGAAGCCTGAGTTTCTGGGCCCCCGGATCTTTTCCGACGTGCCGCTGAGCGAGGTCGCGCCTTTCATCGATTGGGGCCCGTTTTTCAGCGCATGGGAATTGGCCGGCCGCTTTCCCGACATTCTCAAGGACGAGATCGTTGGGGTCGAGGCGACCAAGCTCTACGACGACGCCCGAGCCCTCCTGGATCGGATCGTCCGGGAGAAGCGCTATACGGCGAAGGCCGTCATCGCATTCTGGCCCTGCAATTCAATCGGCGACGACATAGAGGTATTTTCCGACGAATCGCGCAGTTCCGTGGCAGCCGTCTTTCACTCCCTGCGCCAGCAGCTCGAAAAGCCCGCGGACCAGTTCAACCACGCGCTTTCGGACTTTATCGCCCCGAAAGAATCCGGCCGCATCGATTACATCGGCGGATTCGCGGTGACGGCCGGCCACGGCGTCGAGGAATTCGCGGCAGGGTTCAGGGCGGAGCACGACGACTATTCGGCAATCATGGCGCAGGCGCTGGGCGACCGCCTCGCCGAGGCGATGGCCGAAAAATTCCACAAGCATGCGCGCGAGGCCTGCGGGTTCGGCCGCACCGAGAATCTGGGCATCGAGGATATGATCCGCGAACGATACCGCGGCATCCGCCCTGCCCCCGGCTATCCCGCATGCCCCGATCACACGGAAAAGCCTGTTTTGTTCGAGTTGCTGGGCGCGCAGGCCGCCGCGGCGATTGGGCTCACGGAAAGCTGCGCAATGACTCCCGCGAGCAGCGTTTCGGGCTGGTATTTCAACCACCCGGACTCGAAGTACTTCGGCGTCGGAAAGATCGGCCGCGACCAGATCGACGACTACGCTCGCCGGAAAGGCTGGCCCGTGTCCGAAGCCGAGAAATGGCTCGGGCCGTATCTCGATTACGATCCGGCCTGATGCGCAGCGGTCGGCTCTTGCTTGGGAAAGAATCTGAGGATCCACAACAGCCAACCGATCCAGAAGAAAACGGATGCGACCATCACCCATTTGAACACGGGCTGCCCGAGCATCGAGCCCGCAGAGCCGGCCGTGCCCTGGTCATAGCCCATTTTCAGGTAAAAGGTATCAAATCCCCCTTGCCAAAAAGTGAGTAAGTTGGAGGTCAAAAGAATCACCTGCGCGCACAGGGCAATCCACCAGGCGCGGAGCCGGAGCCGATACATGCCCCAGGCAAGATAGAGAAACAGCGCGCCAATCAGAAGCATCAGGGCAACGCATGCGCCCCCCGATACAAAAACGCCGAAAAAAGGAAACACGCGGAAACTGCCCGCCATCAATAGGAGGCTGGTTCCTCCGCAGATCATCATCAAGCTCAAGGCCAATACCGGCAGAGGGCAGCGATCGGTCCAACGCTCAACCGGATCACGCGCTTCGCAGGTGAGCTTCACGTTGGGGCTGCGATAAAAAAGGAAAAGCGCGCCGGGGACGATTATATAGATGACGAACGCAGCGACCGCTATAAAGATCTCAGCCGTGAGGATGGCTCCCGGTGGCATCGAGGTTTGGCTGGACTTTGCCATGAGGTCCCCGAAATGCGGAAGAATGAACACCATTGCGACACAGCCGATCAATCCGCAGCAAAGCCCAACCGCCGACATACACAGCGCGATCGCGCGCGCCCACCGCCGCGCGAGGATCGAACCAAACCCAATCCAAATGAATCCGACAGCCAGCAGCCCATAAAGAGCCATTATGAAACCCGGCATCGGCGGTGCCGGGTGCGCCTGCGGGTTCCGGCTTGCCATGGTCCGGGCGAAAAGCATCAGCGGAATAAAAAGCGCGCACAAAAGTCCGATCAAAATCTCGAATATTCCAAAGATGATCAGGCCGGTTCGACGATTGCGGTATTCAGGGACGGCAGGGGTGGTCATGAGATTGAACGAGATTGTCCCGGGCAATTAACGCCCAAGGGGTGGGACGTCTCGTCTCAGCTGACTGTTCTATTGCCCCTCGCCAGGACTCTCCAGCCCAAAAGCGCCAATAACGCGCTGACGAGCACAAACCAGTCGCCGTGCTCCACGTAAAAACTGTCGCGTCCGATCCAGCGCGAGTCGCGCGTGACCGCTACAGCCTTAACCCCGCGAAAATACACGGATCCGTCGTCGTTCTGCATCTGGAACCGGATGGCGCCGAATTCATCGATCCAGCCGCTCCAGCCGCCGTTTCCGCACCGCAGGACCGGCCGCCGGGTCTCGACCGCCCGAAGGACCGAATGCGCCGCGTGCTGGGTCGCCTCGCCCTCTTCGCCGAACCAGGCGTCGTTTGTCGGAACGACAAGGACATCCGAATCCGAAAGGACGCTCTCGCGCGCAAGCTGGGGATAGGTGTCCTCGAAACAAATCAGGACGCCAAAGGCTGTCGAACCCCCGGGCAGGCTCACGAGAAGCGGGGACGCATCGTTTCCGGGGGTGAACCCGTCCGGCCCTATGGGCACGAATTTCGTGATCCATCCGAGAACCGGCTTAAGGGGGATGTATTCGCCAAACGGCACGAGATGCCGTTTCGCATAAAAGTTGTGCTGCAGTCCGAGATCGGGCGTGACGACGAAGGCGGCATTGTACGCGTTTTCTCCGCTTGCCGTCTTCTCGCTCGCAGCGGAGCCGAGAAGGATCGGCGCGCGGGCGCTCGCCGATAGCGACTCGACAAATTTTCTCATGTCCGGGTCGCTATTCACTTCGAAAGGAGTCGAGGCCTCGGGCCAAAGGATGAGATCCGGACGGGTGTCGCCCGCCGACAGGGTCAAAGCTCTCAAGGTGGAGAGGATTTCAGGCGCGCTCGCGGGATCCCACTTTACCGTCTGCGGGATGTAGGGTTGCACGAACGCGATCCGAGCAAGCGGCTGGGAAAAGGCCGCCCGAGCAAACGGCTGCACCTGCACCAGGAAAACGCAAAGGCAGACCAGGAGCAAAAACACCGCCATCCAGAATTCCTGGCTGCGCTTTCGCAAAAGGCTGAATCCATCCTGAAAGGAGGCGCGATTGCCCTCCCGTCCTAAGGAGTCTTCCTTTACCTCGAAAAACAATCTGTGCGCGTAAGCCGCAAATCCCACATTCATCGCCATCAGCACGAAGGAAACCCCTTCCGCCCCGGTGTACGCGGCGATTTGGATGACGGAAGGCCGCTGCCACTGGCTGACGGCGAGGGTCAGCCAGGGGAATCCGGTGAGGACCCACGTGCGGGACCACTCGATCACGACCCAGAGTCCGGCCAGCCCGAGCTGGACCGCCAGGCGCACTGGGACGGATCTCCTCCACATCCGAGGCATCGCCCACCACGCAGCCAGGTACCAGGTTCCCACCCAGGCGCCAATGAATGGCCCGAGGAGAAAAAGGCCCACGACAGTGACATGGCAGAGCCACCCGAGGAGGAGAATCCACGCAAGAGCCTGCGCGGCAAAAATAGTCCAGGCGAACAGCTTCAGGCGGGGCCGCCGGTAAGCCCAAAATATCGCCGGAGAGGCGAATCCATAGGCGAGTTCCGGAGATTTGAACGGCGGAAATGCGCAGACAGTCGCCGCAACGGTCGCAACTAAAACCGCCCCGGCCCAGAGGATCTCCTCGTGGCGGACCCAAAACGGCGTCGTCGGTTCGTAGGGGTCCCTCGCGGCCGAATCAAGCGCCATGGCAATGCTTGTACTTCTTTCCGCTGCCGCAGGGACAAGGGTCGTTGCGTCCCACTTTCGGCATTTCCCGGCGCAGAGTGACCTTCGGCAGCTGGATATCCGATTCAGGCGGGGGAGGATTTGCGCTCCCTTTCGGCCCGCCTGCGGCGCCGGGCGGAGGCGCGAGTTCGGCGGGCGGAGCGTTCTCCGGCCCTGTCGTCCGGGCGCTGCGCGCAAGGATGGAGAGCATGTTCTCGAACGACGCGAGGTTCGAGGCGCTGCGGAAAAGTCCCGTGCATATCTGCAGCCGCACATTGTTCATCAGCTGCTCGAAATAGGTGTAGGCTTCCGACTTGTACTCGACCAGTGGATCCTTTTGCCCGTAGCCGCGCAGTCCGATCGCCTTGCGCAATTCCTCCATCTCCGTCAGGTGCTCCTGCCAGTGGTGGTCGATCGCGTTGATGACGACGTAGCGCTCGATCGCCCCGAGCGCGTCGGGATTCTCCACGGATTCCTTGACGGAATAGGCCTTGTTTACCCGCTCGAGGATCGATTTCGCGAGGGCGACCGGATCGTCCCCCTTGAGTTCATCGACCTTCATGCTGATCGGGAAATGGGCGTTGATCCAGCCGACCATGCTCTCGACCGCCGCGGGATTTGACCCGCCCCTCTCACCGAAGCCGGCGACCTCGACGCGAACTGCGATTTCCTCCTCGATTTGATCGAAAATGATGTCCTTGGGGCGCGCGGCCGCGATGGCGCCGTTGCGGATGCCGTAAACGACTTCGCGCTGCTGATTCAGAACATCGTCGTACTGGAGGAGCCGCTTGCGGATCGCGAAATTCTGCTGCTCGACCTTCTTTTGCGCGGATTCGATCGAGCGGTTGAGCCACGGATGCTCGAGCTCCTCGCCCTCCTGCATCGATCCCTCCATGAGGCGGGAGGCTATGTTGCCCTGGAGGAACCGGCGCATCAGGTCGTCCTCCAGCGAAAGGAAGAACTTGGTCAGACCCGGGTCTCCCTGGCGGGAGCAGCGTCCGCGCAGCTGGCGGTCGATGCGGCGGGACTCGTGGCGCTCGGTTCCGATGACAAACAGTCCGCCGAGTTCGCGCACCCCTTCGCCGAGTTTGATGTCAGTGCCGCGGCCGGCCATGTTCGTCGCGATCGTGACCGAGCCGCGAAGGCCGGCGCGGGAGACGATCTCGGCCTCCTGCTCGTGAAATTTGGCGTTTAAGACCGTGTGGATGACGTTCGTGCGGCGAAGCATCCGGGAGAGCACCTCCGAGGAGTCGACGCTCGTCGTGCCGACGAGGACGGGCTGGCCGCGCTTGTTCGCGGTCTCGATCTCGCGGACGACGGCATTGTACTTGTCGCGTCGCGTCTTGAAAATCGAGTCGTTCTTATCGGTACGAATGCCCGGTTTGTTTGTCGGAATCACCTGCACCGCGAGCCTGTAGATCTCGTTGAATTCCATCGCCTCCGTTTCGGCCGTACCCGTCATGCCCGACAGCTTTTCGTACATCCGGAAGTAGTTCTGGATCGTGATCGTCGCATATGTGCGCGTCTCCTGTTCGACCGCGACGTTTTCCTTGGCCTCCACGGCCTGGTGAAGGCCGTCCGACCAGCGGCGCCCCGGCATCACGCGGCCCGTGTTCTCGTCGACGATCATCACCTTGCTGTCCGGCGGCGGCGTCACGACGTATTCGACGTCGCGTTCGTACAGCGTATAGGCGCGCAGGAGCTGCGAAATCGTGTGGATCTCCTCGGAGACCTCGGCGAAGTGCTGCTGGGCCGCGAGTTTCTTCGCCTCCCTCTGCTCGGGGGTCAGCGAGGTATTCTTGTCCAGATCGGAGAATTCCGTCGCAAGGTCGGGCAGGAGGAACGCATCCGGATTGTCGGGGCGCAGCTTTGTGCGGCCGATCTCGGTCAGATCCGCCTGGTGCTGGCGTTCGTCGATCACGAAGTAAAGCTGCTCCTTGAGCTTGTAGGCCTCGTCTTTGTTTAGATCGGAATTGATCTCGGTTTCCATCTTGTCCAGGCGCTTGCGCCACTCGGCATTTTCCATCAGCCGCAGGAGCTGCTTGTTCTTCGGGTTGCCCATCTTGACCTGGAGGAGCATGCGCAGGGCGTTGTTCTTCTCGTCGGTGGAGATGCCCTGTTTTTCCAGGATCTCCCGGGCATCGCCGGCGAGCTTGTTGCAGAGCCGCACCTGGTCGCCCACCAGCCGATCGACGCCGGGCTTCATCCTCGTGAAGGGCTGTTCCCGCTCGATCGGAGCCGGGCCCGAGATGATGAGCGGCGTGCGCGCCTCGTCGATCAGGATCGAATCGACCTCGTCCACGATGCAATACCAGTACTCGCGCTGGACCTGATCCTCCTTGCGCGTGGCCATGCCGTTGTCGCGCAGGTAGTCGAAGCCGAACTCGCTCGCCGTGCCGTACGTGATGTGCCTCGCGTACATTTCGCGGCGGAGGGTGGAAACCATCTGCTGCTGAATGCAACCGACGGCGATACCAAGAAAACCGTATAGGTAGCCCATCCACTCGGAGTCGCGGCGGGCAAGGTAGTCGTTGACGGTCACGAGCTGGGCGTTTCGCCCGTTCAGCGAATTCAGATAAAGAGGCAGCGTCGCCACCAGCGTCTTGCCCTCCCCGGTCGCCATCTCGGCGATCTTTCCCTGGTGAAGCGCCATTCCGCCGATCAGCTGGACGTCGAAATGGATCATGTCCCATGTAAGCTCGTGCTCGCACACGGTGATTTTCCTGCCGTAAAGCCTGCGGGCTGCGTTCTTCACCGCGGCAAAGGCCTCCGGGAGGATCTGGTCCAGGGTCTCGCCCGCTTTCACCCGCGCCATAAACTCGTCCGTTTTCGCGCGGAGCTGCTCATCGGTCAGGGATTGATACGATTGTTCTATCTCATTGATGCGCAAAACGATCGGGGCACACGATTCCAGGAATTTCCTGTAGTGCCGTCCGGCGAGGCGCTTGAACAAAGAGGAAAGCATGAAAGGCAAGGGATAGGCGGCGCAGTCCGGGTTGGCAAATGGCAAATGGTAAGGCCCGCATAGCGCCTTTCTTACGTAGACATACCGACCCCCGCCGTGTGCCGCAAATTGGCGGCCCCTTCAAAGTATCCCGCGAAAATAAGCTATTGTCCGCTTCAGGCCCTCTTTCAACGGCACCTTAGGCTCCCATTTCAATAATTGCCGCGCGAGCGCAATATCCGGCTGGCGCTGTTTCGGATCGTCGGATGGAAGAGGTTTGCGGACGAGCTTGCTGCGTCCGCCGACGAGCTTGAGCGTCAGTTCGGCCAATTCCAAGATCGTGAATTCCCCGGGGTTGCCCAGATTCAACGGCCCGACGGATTTCGACTGGGCCATGAATTCGACGAAGCCCTCGATCAGATCATCGACATAGCAAAATGAGCGGGTCTGGCTCCCGTCGCCGTAGATTGTGATGTCCTCACCGCGCAGAGCCTGGACGATGAAATTCGAGACGACCCGCCCGTCGGCCTCGTGCATCCGCGGACCGTAGGTGTTGAAGATCCTGACGACCCGGATATCGACCTTGTTTTCGCGATGGTAGTCAAAGAACAGAGTCTCGGCGCAGCGCTTGCCTTCGTCGTAGCACGAGCGCTTCCCGGTTGGATTCACATAGCCCCAGTAGGTCTCCGGCTGCGGATGGACCTGGGGGTCGCCGTAGACTTCGCTCGTGCTCGCCTGGAGCACCCGGGCGCGCACTCGCTTGGCGAGGCCGAGGCAGTTGATCGCACCCATGACCGACGTCTTGATCGTCTTGATCGGATTGTACTGGTAGTGCGGGGGCGAGGCCGGACAGGCCAGGTTGAAGATTTGATCCACTTCAAACTTGAACGGGTCGATCACATCGTGGCGCACGATCTCGAAAAGGGGATTGTCGATCAAATGGGCGATATTCTGCTTCCGGCCCGTGAAAAAGTTGTCGAGGCAGACGACTTCGTTCCCATCCTTGATCAAACGGTCGCAAAGGTGGGATCCCAGAAATCCGGCCCCGCCAGTGACTAGAATGCGCATGGTGGCTGCAGTGAAAGGGAAAGGCGCCGGATTGGCGAGCCTGGCTTGGGCCTATGCCGCGCCGGCCTCGTAGCGTTCGATCCAGGCCCTGTGCCACGGTGCATAGTCGCCGGCTTCGATGGCAGCGCGGGCCTGGACCATAAGATCCAGGTAGAAATGAAGGTTGTGGATCGTGAGGAGGGTGCCCCCAAGCATCTCGCCGGCCGCCGTGAGGTGACGGAGGTAGGCCCGCGAGAAGTTTCGGCACGTGTAGTTGTCCAGACCCTCGACAATCGGGCGACGGTCGTCCCGAAATCGTTCGTTGCGCAGATTGATCGGACCGTCGGGGGTGAAGACCAGGCCGTTTCGGGCGACGCGGGTTGGCATGACGCAGTCGAACATGTCCACACCCAGGGCGATCATCTTCAGCATTTGGGGCGGTGTCCCCAGCCCCATGGTGTATCGCGGCCGGTCCGCCGGAAGAAATGGCACCGTTGCGGCGACCTGTTTCAGCATCTCCGCCTCGGGCTCGCCGACGCTCACACCGCCGATCGCATAACCCGGAAAGTCCAGCGCGGTCAGGGATTCGGCCGCCTCGCGGCGCAGATCGTCGAACGTGGAGCCCTGGACGATCGCGAAGAGTTGGTGCCCGCTCGCAAGAAACCCGGAATCCCCGGCTATGCGCTTGCATTGCTCCGCCCACCTTCGACTCCGCTCGACAGCGGCGCCGCAAACCTCCCGGGTGCAGGGCCAGGGCGGACACTCATCCAGAACCATTGCGATGTCGGAGCCCAGGTTTGCCTGGATCGCCATGACTTCGCGCGGCCCGAGGAATAGCTTCGAACCGTCCAGATGGGAGGAGAACGCTATGCCGTCGTCGCGGATATCCCGGAGCTTCGCCAAGCTGAAGACCTGAAAACCCCCGCTGTCGGTGAGGATCCCGCCGTCCCATCCCATGAATCGGTGCAGCCCGCCAAGTTCGCGGATGAGCTCGCTGCCCGGACGGAGGTTTAGGTGGTAGGTGTTGCCAAGGATGATCCGGGCTCCGATATCGCGCAAATGGACGGGGGTCACCGCTTTGACCGTGCCCTGGGTCCCGACGGGCATGAAGACGGGCGTGTCAACGGCGCCGTGGAGCGTGTCGAGCCTGCCTCGGCGGGCCGCCGTCGCGGAGTCGGTCTTGAGGAGATGGAAAGCGGACGGCACCGCCAGCGAGGCAAAGACTTGCGACGGAATTGCGCAACTCGGAACGCGGTGCGAATCGGCCGGGGAAGAATCCCACCCTGTCTGCGAGCCTATGCGATTTGTGAAGGCTGCCGCGCCGTAGCCACCGGCCAGTGCCAAAACACCGCTCTTGGCTCAGCCTCGGCGGATGATTAGGACATGGGGCGAAGGAGAACCCATGGAATCTGATTGGAAGAAATTTCGTGATCTCGTGCCGATGTTACGCGAGCGCTACCTCTGCGCGCGAAATTCGCAGATCGCACGCAAGCTCACGGAATCCAACAAGACGGAGACAGAGCGGTTTTGGGACGCGCAGAAGTTGATGGACAAAGAAGCAAGAATTCTCCGGGCGTGCCTAGACGGGCATTCACGGTCGAAGATGTGGCTTTATATGGTCACCATGCGCGATGCCGGAATGCTAAAGCGCGAAGATCTCGCCGATTTTAGCGCGCAACTTCAGAAGGACGTGTTCGATTAGGAATCCGAACTTGAGACAAGGGAAAACTTTATCAGCTCGAATCTTGTTTATACCGGCCGATGGCGAAGTCCCCGAGCTTAGGCTTCGAACGGATTTAGGGTGTCCACTTCAGGGAAATCGTCCGTATTGCGCGTCACCACTGTCAAACCACGGCTGATGGCAATTGCCGCGATTTGAGTATCGGGGTAAGATCGTGGCTGACGTCTCAGCGCCGGGCGCGAAACATATTCTCCCCAAGCTTCGGCAGCCGCAGCATCGAAGGTCAGGAGACGGTCTCCGGCTTCCTGAACAAACGCAGCAATTTCCAGCAAAAGTTTTGCTCGTCGGCGCGGCTCCGAAACATGGGCCCCCTGATAGCGCTCGGCCACCGCGATACTTGGCACCGCGCAAGCCGCCTCATGGGCCAGGAGCCAGTTCAGCACATTCGTGTGCGGGCGAGGTTTGCCCGCCTCGGAGATGACGTTCGTGTCGAGGAGGAATTTCACGGCGCACGCACCGGCCTGCGATCGCGCGCAGCGGCCGGCACCCGGCCCAAACGGCGCAAGGCGTGAAGGAAATTCGTACCGACACCGGGAACTGATAATTTGACCACGCGGATAGAATCGCCTTCAGGACGCCAATCCAGGGTAGTCCCCGGCTCAATGCCGTATTGCGCCCGCAATCCTTTGGGCACGACCGTCTGACCTTTCACTGTAACTGTACTCGTCATGGTAAGAAATTCCTACTCCTGCGGCCTGTTGTCAAGCCGACTTGGAACACATTCACTTTGCATCGAGCCAATCCTCTGGGCCATAACTACGCTGGCCGAACTCAGGCCCCTGGGCAACATGGGTTCGAATCCCGCCCGCCCCCTTTTCCTTCCCCTACTTGACCTCCAATGCGAAGCTCTCCGAATGACTGTTGAATTCCGGTGCGTACATGCACTGGACTTCAGCGATGCCGGTTTGGTAGCTGCCCCTGAGTTGGACGCGCGTCGAGTATTCGAACACGTAGACGCCCTTCGGCAGATAATCGATGAAGAAGTGGCTGGCGGTGTCTCGCGTGCTTTCGTAGTAGGCGAGGCCGTCCTCGAACCGGTACCCGCTCAACACTTCCACAGGCTCGGTGCCGCTGGCGCGCTGGTCCTTCAGGTGAACGTACTCCATATCGCGGTCGGTGCGCAGCTCGATGCGGACAACCAGCTCGTCGCCGACTGAAAGCGGGCCGCTCACCGGCACCAGCACCTGGCCCTTTTTCGTCGTCTCCTTGATAAAGAGCGTCTTTTTCAGCTTGAGCGGCGTGCCCACGTTCGGCGTGACCTTGGCCATGTCTTCAAGGTACTGCCAGTGGATGGCGCCCCAGCTGACGCCGTCGTCCGTTTTCGTTACGGTGATCCGGCCCATCGCGGGCTTGACCTCATTGCGCACAAACTTCTGTTCGTAGAAGCCAGTTCCAGCTTCGACCATCTCCGGCTTGATGGTTTCACCAACGAGCGCCACTTCGACAAGCGCATCGCTGCTAAGCAGGCCTTCCCCGCGCAGCAACAGGGCGTAGATTGCGTCGGCGGTAGCCTTCGTCGTCTTCCAGGACTGGGTCTGTTTTTGCTTGAGCAGCCAAACCTTGCAGGCCTCGACCGCCTGTGCGTCATTGCTGACTTCGTCGAAGGCTTCGATCATAAGCGCCTGGGTCTCGATCGGCGCCCGATACCACCACCAGTTCGGCTCAGGGTATTGATCGAGCGAAGCGTCATATAGCGAAGCGACCATCTCGGCGGCGGTGCGTTTTGAATCGGGGCCGGTCACGACCGCCGTCCATGTCTCTTTTTGGCCGGGCATGAGCTTGGACCGGAAGTACTCCCACGTTACGGTGAGATGCTTGTTCGACCACGGCACGTCGATGATTCTTTGAAACGTATAGGCGCGATTCTCGCGGATGTAAGTCACCCGCATCGACACCCCGCCGCGCATTTCCTCGGTTATCGGAAGCTCGATGAGTTCCTGCGTCCGATTGGATGCCGTCCAATAGCTTTTAAGCGGCTTTCCGTTGCACTCCAGCTCGACAAATGCCCGGCCCGTGTCATAGCCCGTGCCCCATAGCGCTGTGAATTTTTCGCCCGATTCGACCGACCATTTCGGCGCAACGACGAGATTCTGCTGTTTCACGCCATAATGCCGCGCCCCCGGATCGACCACTCGCACGGTCTGCCGCGCAGTCACCTTCTTGCCGAACCGGTCCGTGGTCTCGAGCGAGGCGCGGTAGATGCCCGCCTTCAATCGAGCGGCGACCTGCGCCTTGCCCGTAGCGTCGGTTTTGAATGCCTGGATTGCGACGGACCTGCCGACATCCCAGGAATCGGGATTTGCCGGGTCCGCTTTCGACCGGTCTGCGCCAAAGTCCCGCCCACCGATCAGGTATACTGCGCGTTCCACTTTTCGCGGTTGCTTGAGGGCGTAGATCGTCACGGTGCCTCGAGCGGATTGCGGATCGCCGTCCAGCGATGTCGTCTCGACTGCGAGGCCGATTGGCTTGTCCGGTGTCTGCCAATCGCCCGCGGTCACCGAAGCCCGCAAAGCGGTGTATCCGGCCCTCACCATGCGATAGTCAGAACGCGTTTCGCCGGTCGTGTCCGTCACGTCAACGTAAAGGGTGAAGACAAACGTCGGCTCGTTCTCCGCCGGCACGGACCGATCCGGATCGGCGGAAAACTGGACCTTGAACGTGCCGTCGGGTGCCGTGACGCCGGTGCCGTGCCCTATGGCCTGGGTCGCCGGCGGCCGCCACCACCAGCACCAACGGGGAAGCGCAACGCTTCGTTCGACCCGCCATTTCACCCGGGCTCCGCCGATCGCAGCGCCCGTGTACGCGGTCGCCTTCCCGGTAAGCTCGACCGGGCTGGCGAGCCTGGCGGCCTCCCTCGGCGGGTCGATCTCCACTTGGAACTTCGGGCGCTTGTATTCCTCGACGCTGATCGCCGTGCGGGACATCGGTTGGCCAAGGACTTGAATGGTCATGCTGCCCGTCAAGCGGTCGCGGGGTGCGGTGAACGTGCCGCTGAACGAGCCGTAATCGTTGGTCTCGTGGGTCGCGCGAGCGATCTCTTTGCCGTTTGGATCGGAAAAGACCACGGTCTGGGCGCTGCCGGCAACGACCGAATACTTTCCATTGGCGAAGTCGTAACGCAAGGTTATGCCTTTGTATTGGATCGACTGTCCGGGGCGGTAGATCCCGCGGTCGGTGAAAAACACCGTCCTTGATCCGTCGGGCTTGTTTGCGTTGCGACTGTTGGAAAAGAAGGAGTTCGCGCTGGAGACGGCGTGGCCGCCGTCTTCGGCAAGCAAAATGAACCGGCCATTCCTGGACGGGAATTGGAATCTGCCATTCTCGTCGGTCCGGGTGCTGTCGATCGCGCTGAAAGTACCCTCGTTGCCATCTTGGGCGTTCCCCTGCGCCAAAACGAGCCCATTTCCAACGCCTTAGCGAGCGCGAGACTGTCCTGCGCCACGTCCGCGACCTTGACCCTCGCCCACTCTCAGTCTACAAGTGCATCGTGCTCCTGGTCATCGACAACTACGACTCGTTCACCTACAACCTGGTCCAGTATTTCGGCCAGTTGGGGGTCGAACAGCGTGTATTCCGAAACGACGGGATCAACCCGCGGGAGGCGATTGAACTGAATCCGGATAGGGTGCTTCTCTCTCCGGGACCCTGCTCGCCCAAGGAGGCGGGTGTGACCCTCGAAATCATCCGAGCATTTGCCGGAAAGAAGCCAATTCTTGGCGTTTGCCTCGGGCACCAGGCGATCGGGCATTATTTCGGCGGAAAGGTCGTCCGCGCCGCCAGGCTGATGCACGGGAAGGTCTCCCCCATTCTTCACAATAAAGCCGAATTGTTTCGCGGGATGCCGGACGGTTTTCTTGCGACCCGCTATCATTCGCTCCTAGTGGACCGTTCGAGCTTCCCGGACGAATTGGAGATCACCGCCGAGACGGCCGAGGGCGAAATCATGGGCCTGCGTCACCGGAGTCTTCCAATCTGGGGCGTGCAATTCCATCCCGAGTCTATCGCAACCCAGGATGGAATGAAGATCCTTCAAAACTTCCTCGAGCTGAACTGAAACCATGCGCTGCCCCAAATGCACTTCCTTGGACGACAAGGTGATCGATTCCCGGATCAGCCGGGAGGGGAACACGATCCGGCGAAGGCGCGAGTGCCTGGAGTGCGGCCATCGCTACACGACGACAGAGACGCTCGTGCGAGATGGGATGGTCGTCATAAAGCATGACGGCCGACGGGAGGAGTTTGACCGAGAGAAGCTCGTGCGCGCCGTCCGGGCCGCCTGCCACAAGCGGCCCGTCGAATCGGAACAGGTCACGATGCTCGTCGAGGATGTAATCGACGCCCTGGAAGCCCAATTCGAGGGCGAAATCCCGTCCCGGGCGATCGGAGAAGGAGTGATGCAGCGCCTGCGCAACATCGATCAGGCGGCTTATGTGCGGTACGCGAGCGCGTACAGGGAATTCCGCGACGCATCCAGCCCTGCGCACGAAGCCGGCGCGCTGCCCAAGACCAGGCCAAACCAGAGGTAAGCAGTTGAAGCCGGATGGCCCACCCTCCCGCGACGAGCTGCGCCGCCTGCATTTCATCAACGCGCTTTTTTCGCGCGTCACGGGGCACGACCTCTACCTCGCCCACCAGATCAAGACGGCGATCGCATTCAGCCTGGGCGAACTCGAGCAGCAGGCGGCTGAGCACCCGGAATTCGCCGCGAAGTTTGACGCGGCTTTCAACGCGGCCGCAGCGCGGCTGCTTGAAAAACTTTGCGTTCAAAGCCCCGCCCACGGCTTCTACCATTGGGACGCGGCGAGAACCCGGCATTCGGCGACACCCCTGTTTGCACGGGCCGAAATCATGACCGGACTCAAGCATCTTGCTCCGTACCGAGAGTCCACCCTTCTTGTCACCAACCTGCGCCCCGCCGTCCTTCCGCCCGACCGGCGGGCCACGCCGCGGCGCAAGAAGGAGTATGACGAAATCCTTATCTTCATCGGAGAGCTTGCCGCGGCGCGGACAACGCGCCATGCCGATCTGCAGATTCTATTCCTATAGCCGAAAGAGCAGGCCCAATCCTCGCTAAAATGACCAAGACACTTTTTCAGCGGATTATCGACCGTGAGATCCCCTCAAAAATCGAGTACGAGGACGAGCACTGCATAGTCATTCACGATATCGGGCCGCAGGCGCCGGTCCATCTGCTCATCATTCCGAAGAAGACTATCGCAAACTTGGGCGCCGCCCAGGAAAGCGACAAGGCGCTGCTCGGACACCTCCTGCTCACGGCCGGGGCGGTCGCAAGGAAGCTCAATTTGGGGAACGGGTACCGCCTTGTGATCAACACGGGACCGGACGCATGCGAAAGCGTCCCCCACCTTCATATCCATCTTCTCGCCAAGCGCCAGATGCAGTGGCCTCCGGGCTAGAAGGGGACATATGTCCCCTTCGGATTTACCCACTCGATTCCTTGTATAACTGAACGATGTATCTGATATTGCTTTTGTGCTTGCCGCTTTTCCTGCTGTTCATAACGCGAGTCGTTGGCTTTGCCTTTCGCTGGCAGGAACGCGGAAGGGATATTCCTCCCGAACATCCAAAAATTCAGAAGTATTTACGGTTGTCAGGGATTGTTATCTTAGTGGGAGGTCTGCTCGCCGCCGCCTTCGTCTATGCCACCACCCAACCGAGCCCAGGGGATGACGACGACATCGTCAGTTACGAATTAGTGGGGGGACAGGTTTTTCCGGTCAAGGCGTCGGAATCCAGGAGCTATCATGAGAGGCTGGAGGCTACAGGTGGCAATTACGACGTCCTGACAGACGAGGTCCTACGATGGATTGCGCGGCGGTGGCACGGTAGAAATTTGGCTGTCACGCTCGCCGTTCTTTCGGGCGGAGGATTCATTACGTGTTTCTATTTTGCCCGCTGGTTTTAAGCCCACCTCGAAGGGGACATATATTGACTCCTGACATTTCTCGCCGAACACCGCGCGGCCTTCTTCTCCGTACCAGCCGATTTCAGGAGTCAAGATATGTCCCGATCGGATTTCTACGCCTCGCTCGGAGGCAATTCCTTGAATGGGTTGAACACCTTCAACCCTGGTCGGCGGAAGTCCTTTTCGTTGCCAGTCACGATTGTCAAATTGTGGCGGCGCGCTGTGGCGGCGATATAGCTGTCTTCCACCGGCATCCGCTGTCCCGACTGTTCGAGCAAGCGTTCCTGTTCGGCCCACACATGCGCGACCGAAACATTGAAGCCGTGGATGCGCCCGTGCATGGCGTCGATGAGCCTTGTCAGCCACGCCTGCAGGGCCTCCCGCGATTTTCCGTCCTTGCTTTGCACCCAGTAAGCCAATTGGGCTATAACGATCGCACTGGTGTAACACGCATTCTTCTCGGTCTCGAGCCAGGCGACAACCCGCGGATCGCCCTTGCGCTTGGCCGGCTGGCTGAGGACATCAGCATCCAAAAGCCAGTTCATAGTTTCCGGCGGCGAGGCAATTCGCGGCGACGGGGCGGCAGATCATCCATCGGCACCGGACACTCTTTCAAGACAGCCAGCCAGTCGCCCTTCACGGCGATGCGCCGAAAGACGAGCGTGTCGTCGTCCGGGTGGAATTCGGCGTCGAAATGGTCGCCCGGGCGCGTCGGCGCAAGCGAAGCCGGCACGGTCAGGCGACGTTTGGCATCGAGTGTAAGAAGCATGGTGGGATTATCCCACACACGGGCTTTTTGTCAAGTCATCGGGACATGGGACAAGTTTACCGAAGGGGACATGTCTTGACTCCTGACATTTCTCGCCGAACACCGCGCAGCCTTCTTCTCCGTACCAGCCGATGTCAGGAGTCAAGATATGTCCCCTTCGCGGATGCTATCGGATGTCGAATTCCTGGCTCGCGATCGGGTGGCCGTCGATCGAACACTCCGCCCGGAAGTGTCCCGTCCCGAGGGAGGCCGCCGGACGGGCCATGTGCCGCAGATTCGGGGCGCCCTTGAAATAGCCGCGTTCGTGCTCGAGATGGGCGACCAGCTTTCCGTCCTTGTACCAGTTCCACTCGACGTCCCGCAATCCGGCATCTTCAGAGACGTTCTCCCAAGTAACGGCGACATAAAAAACGATCGTATCCTCGATAGAAAACGTCTGCATCGGGACCAGCCTTCCAACCTGGAAATTGGGTAGCGTGGTGACGCCGGAATTGGCCGCGCTGATCTGACCGACGCACCCGGAAAATCCAGTACCAACAGCGCAGGCCAGGGCAAAACCAAGGAGAAGCCGAAAGAATCTCAACTTACCGGGAAGACTTGAAAGTTATCCATCGAAGGCAAGCCGGTAAGCATTCAAGTTCGACGACATGCACGGCACTTATGCGTTCCCCTTCTCGTAGGCGCCGTCCGTTCGCTTGGAGACGAGCCGCTTGAGTTCGAGCATCATAAGACCCGCGGAAAGTTTTGGGGAAGGCAGTCCCGTGCGCTCGCCGATCGCGTCGGGCGTCAAAATCTCGCCGCCGCCCAGGCATTGCAGGATCGACCGTTCCTCCTCCGCGAGGTCGGCGAGCGCCACCGATTTCTGCGGCGCCTGGCGCTTGGCCGAAGAAGACGCCGGACTGAAGCCTTTAAGATAACTGAGTTCCGACAGGATATCGTCCACGCCCGTAAGAAGGCCGGCCCCATCGCGGATCAATTGATGGCATCCCGCGCTCGTCGGCTGATCGATCCGGCCGGGAACGGCAAACACGGTCCGGCCCTGTTCGGCGGCGAATCGGGCGGTGATCATTGCGCCGCCATCGACGTCGCTCTCTACGACGACGATTGCCTCGGAAAGGCCCGAAACGATCCGGTTGCGCATCGGGAAGGTCTGGGAACTGGGAGGATTCCCGAATGGAAATTCCGAAAGCACGGCGCCGGCGCCGACGATCCTTTCAAAAAGATTATGATTTTCAGGGGGATACACTATATCGATACCGGTGCCGATGACGGCCGCGGTCCGGCCGCCGGCGGCCAGCGCGCCTTCATGTGCGGCGGTGTCGATTCCGCGAGCCAGTCCGCTGACAACGCAAAACCCCAGCCGCGCGAGCTCGGCACCCAAGCGCTTGGCAACGGTCATTCCGTACAGCGTCGTCCGCCGGCTGCCGATCAAAGCGATGCATGAATCCTTGAGTTCATAAGCGCCCTTCTTGTACAAGCCAATCGGAGGATCGTGAATCTCGCGCAATAGCCGGGGATACGCCTCGTCTTTCGGTGTAATAAAACTAACTCCGCTCGATGCCAGGCTCCGCTCCTCCTTCGCCAGGTCGATATGCGCCCGCCATCCGCATACTGCCCGTGCTGTCTCCAGCCGAATTCCCTCGACCGCAACGAGGCGTCTCATCTCCGCCCCGAGAATCGCCCGCGGGTTGCCGCCGAATGCGGCCAACAGACGGTTCAAGGCCAATGGGCCGATTCCCGGCAGGGCGTTGAGAATCAAATAAGCCTGTCGATCGGTGAGTTTCGTACGCCTGACTATAGCAGGCTGCCCAAAACCTTCGGCAGGTGATCGATGAGCTCCGTCACCCGAACGGCCGTCTGGCCCTGGGCCCTTGCAAGCGAATCCGCCGCAAGTCCGTGCCAAACCGCCCCCCGACAAGCGGCGAGAACCGGGTCTCGCGGCGACTGCGCAAGCAACCCACCGATCAAGCCCGAGAGGATATCGCCGCTTCCGCCCCTGGCCAGGACTGGACCGCCAAAAAAACTGTGGTAGATGGGTGATGCTGCGGAAGCAATGCGCGTCACCGGGCCTTTGAGGACCACGGTCGCTCCGGTCTCGGAAAGGAAGGCCTTGAAATCGGCGCCTCGCGCGATCCGGGTGAATTCGCCGATGTGGGGGGTGAGGATCCGCGGCGCCCGTGTGTCGCGCACGATATCCGGTTGCAGCGCACCTGCGTCGAGAACGAGCGGCATCGGGGCGGACTTCACGATTTGCCGGAGAAGATCGTGCGCGGAAGGTTCGCCGCCCATTCCGGGCCCGGCTAGCAGAGCCGTCGCGCGGTCCCAGCGCTGAGTCAGGAGGGAAAGGCCTTCGACCGCCGGACCCGTCCCCGAATCATCGGGCAAGCCCACCCACATGGCTTCGGGCGCTCGCGCGGCATAGGAGGGCACCAGCGATTTCGGCACGAACGCCGTCAAAAGCCCGACGCCGCTTTTCAATGCGGCGAGAACGGACATGAGGATCGAACCCGGATAGCCATTGAAACCGCCGATCACAAATAGGTGGCCGTAGGTGCGCTTGTCGGTCTGGGATGACCTGAAACCCTTGAGCGGCGAAAGAACGCCGGGGATGAGGACGCGGTCGAAACTTGAGGATTTTTCCGGAGAATCAAAAAAACCGAGATCGAGGTAGCGAATCCGCCCGGCGTTCGCGCAACTGAGGAGCTGCGACTTCACGATTCCGGTCGCATAGGTGAAGTCGGCCCGAAACGCGCCGTCTTCATTCAACCCGCTGGGTAGGTCGACCGCGGCGCGGAAACGGACACTCGATTCATTTGCATGGCGAAGAAGGACCGCGATGTCCTCCGACAAAGGCGGGCGAAAATTATAACCGAAAACGCCGTCCAGGCACAGGTCATGGCGGGAATTCGCATCAAAGAAAGCCTTGAATCCGGCGGCGTTAGTTTCCGAGCACGGCTTCACCCGCCCGGCCGCCGCCTCTGCAAGCTCGCGCCAGGCACGCTGGGCGAGAGGCCTAAGAGACCGCTCGCCGAAAGCAAAAACCACGTCGGAGGTTGCATCGGGCAATTCCTGCAAAATGGTGCGCGCCGCAATCAATGCGTCGCCCGCATTGTGCCCCTTTCCGGCTAGGACGAGCAGGCGGGCCGCCCCGGACAATCCGCCGATCTCCTCGAAGTCGCGCAGCACAGCTTTTGCAACCGCAATTCCCGCATCCCGCATCGCGTTCCATTCGGTCGTATCGCTGCCCATGAACAGCTCCTTCTCGAAAAGACCGGCCTCTTCGGAGGCGAGGATGGGATGGCTCGCGGGGTTCATCGCAGGCAAACGGAAGTTAGGGAGATTTGGGGGAGGCTTTGTCTTTGATCGATTCCTGCAATATGTGCCAGTCTTCCTCGTTTATCGCATTCAGCCACTCGTCCCGCTGCTCGGCTGTTTCCGTGAAACGGAGCGGGCTGTCCGCCTTCACTCCGTGGGTCAGCACCGGTCGCGTAAGCTTCGGGATGGATCGGAAATAAAAGCCTTCGGGCGTTCGCAGCACCTCAAAACAGTCTGAAAAACTCTCGGACGCGGGGTTCCAAAGAGCGACTTCTGTCGTGTCATGGTCCCACACCGCGTACTGCCCATAAGCGTCGAACACGGCTTCGATGGTCGAAATGCGCGGCGGGGCAAGCGGCTTTTTAACGGCGGGCTCGGCCGGAGCGGGTCCCGGGGCGATCGTTGGAGCCGGCTCTTCCGTACTTTGCCGCGGGAGGGCCAGGACGAAAAGCGCGCCGAGCACGAATCCGACCATCGCCCACGACGGCGCCAGCGACGGCTTGTCGGAGGATGGCGGGGACGGAGCGGGAGTTTCCTCTTCCATGAATCCGAAATACCTTTCGATCGACAAATGATTGCGTCCGGGACTCGAAGCAAGAAGGCAATATTCGCGGCTGCCCCGTTTCCCTCTAAACGCGCACCAGGGCGGCTACGGCCATCGCAAAGGTTTCCGTGTGAGAAAGGCTGACGATGACGCGGGTTGCGCCGAGCTGGCGCAGAAGCTCCTCCCCTTTGCTGTCCAGGCGCACGAGCGGCTCCGCGCGCTCGCCATGATGTATCGATGCCGACTTCCAGCCCAGTTGCGCGCCGATCCCCGTCGTGAAGCATTTCGAGACGGCCTCTTTTGCGGCAAATCGCGCGGCCAGGTGGGGAAACGGATGCGCCATGCGAAAGCAGTACGCACGCTCCTCGTCGGTGAAGACCCGCGCCAGGAAGCGCTCGCCTTGGCGGTCGACGACTCCTTTTACGCGAGCCACCTCGATCACATCGCAGCCGAGGCCGAGCAAAATTCCGCCGGGGGGCAGGCTGAACGTCATGGATTCATCCGCGCCTTCATCTCGCGGACGGCCTCCTCAAATCCGGTAAACAGCGCCCGGCTGACGATGCTGTGGCCGATGTTCAGCTCGCGCAGGTGCGCAAGCGTTCGCACCTCGGAAATATTGACGTAGTTGATGCCGTGGCCCGCGTTGACCGCGAGCCCGAGTTCGTGCGCATGAACCGCCCCCAGGCGCAGTCGCTGGAATTCCGCCGCTCGACGGGAACCGTGATAGGCGTTCGCATAAGCCCCCGTGTGCAGCTCGACCCAGGGGGCGCCCAGCTTTGCGGAAAGCCCGATCTGGCCCTCGTCGGGGTCGATGAAGAGGCTTGTCTTTATTCCCGCGGAATTCATCGCCTCCACGCACGCGCGCACGCGATCGCGGTTCTCCTTCACGTCGAGCCCGCCCTCGGTCGTCACCTCCTCGCGGTTTTCCGGGACGATGCACACGGAGTCGGGCCGCAGCTTGGCCGCAAATTCGACCATCGCCGGCGTGCAGCTCATTTCGAGATTGAGCCGCGTCGCCAATTCTTCGCGCAGGCGCCAGACATCGCGCTCCTGGATGTGGCGCAAGTCCCCGCGCAGATGGACGGTGATTCCGTCCGCCCCAGCGCGCTCGGCGGCAAGGGCAAGCGCCACTGGATCCGGCTCAACGGACCCGCCGGTGGGAGCGGCATTACGATAGCGAGCCTGCCGCAGCGTGGCGCAATGGTCGATATTTACGCCGAGCAGGATCACGGCCGCTTTTCTATCGGCACATAGTCGCGTTTCAGCGGCCCGACGTAAATCTGGCGCGGACGGTAGATCCGCCCTTTCGGATTTGCGGCGACCTCCCGCCAGTTCGCGATCCAGCCCGGCGTGCGTCCGATCGCAAAAATGACGGTGAACATGCTCTTGGGAATCCCGAGCGCCCTCATGATGATTCCGCTGTAGAAATCAACGTTCGGATACAGTTTGCGGGAGATGAAATAATCGTCCTTGAGCGCGGTCTCGTCGAGGCGCTTGGCGATTGCGAGCAGGGGATCATCGATCCCTAGCTTTTTCAGCAGCTCGCCGCAGGCCTTGCCGATGATCTTTGCCCGCGGGTCGAAATTGCGGTACACAGCGTGGCCGAATCCCATCAGGCGATTGCTTTTGCTCCCGGATTTCGCGGCCTCGATAAAGCGCGTGCCGTCGTCCCCCTCGTCGTGAATGCTCTGGAGCATATTCAAGACTGCCGTGTTCGCGCCTCCGTGCAGCGGTCCCGACAAGGCGCAGATTCCGGCCGAAACAGCCGTGAAGAGATTGGCGGCGCTCGATCCGACCATTCGCACGGTGGACGTGGAGCAGTTCTGCTCGTGGTCCGCGTGGAGGAGAAGGAGCAGGTTGAGAGCCCTCGAAACCTCAGGCACGATCTCGTACTCCTTGTACGGCTCCGTGAACATCATGTGCAGGAAATTATCGCAGTACGGGAGGTCCTTTGGGAATACGTACGGCAGGCCGTTGATATAGCGATAGATCATCGCGCCTATCGTGCGAATCTTCGATATCGCCATCACAGCCGCGAGGTCGAAGGACTCCAGGTCCTTGGTGAAGTCGTTCTTCGCCAGGTCCGGATAGTACGCCGCAAGCGAGGCAAAGATCGAGGACAGCATCGCCATCGGCGGAGCATTCTTCGGATAGCCCTCGAATATGCGCTGCATCTGCGTCTCGATCGCCGAGTGCGCCCTCAACTTCATCCCGAAGTCCTTCCGCTGCTGTGGGTTCGGCAACTCGCCGTAAATGATCAGGTACGCGGTCTCGATGAAATTGCTGTGCTCGGCCAGCTGTTCGATCGGATAGCCGCGACTCCGCAGGATGCCCTTGTCGCCATCGAGGAAGGTGATGGCGCTCTCGCACGATCCTGTGTTTCCATATCCCTGGTCGTAGCAAACATAGCCCGTATCGGCGCGCAATTTGCGCGTGTCGATCGCCAATTCGCCTTCGGTTCCGACCATCACCGGAAGAGGGTACTCCTTGTCATCCAGTTTCAGGGACGCGGTGTGACTCATGATGAATCAGCATCCAAGCGAATTTCATGCTGGATGCAAAACAAGATTCGAAAAACCGCGTCTAGGAGCCCGCCGAAGTCGCGATTGAGACGAAGTTTCGGTATATCTGGAGCCCCTTTTCCTGGCTTTTCTCCGGGTGAAATTGCGTGGCGAAGGCACGGCCGCGGGCGATGGCCGCCGTGAATACGCCGCCATAGTCGCAATCGGCGAGGACAAGCCCGGGGTCGGCCGGCTCGCAATAGTAGCTGTGCACGAAATAGAATGCATCGCGCTCGGTCAGCCCGATCGCAAACGGCGAGCCGGAATCCCGGAATCGAAGGGTATTCCAGCCAATGTGGGGAATCTTGATCTCCGGCGGACGGCGGAACCGGACGACCCGGCCGGGGAAAATCCCGAGCCCGGTAATGTCGCCTTCGTCCGAATGCTCAAAGAGAGCCTGCATCCCGAGGCAGACGCCGAGAAAAGGCCGCTCCTTTGAAATCCACTCGCGAACGGTTTGATCGAGCCCGCTTTCCCGCAGCGAGCTGACACAGTCGCGGAGGGCGCCAACCCCCGGAAGAACAAGCGCTTTTGCGCCCGGCGGAAGTTCCGCCGGACTTCGCATGACAATGGGCGAAGCGCCAACGGCCTCCAGGGCCTTGGTCACGCTCCGGAGATTGCAGATGCCGGTGTCGATTACGGCGATGGCCGGCGAGGCACTCACGGGGTGGCAAGCCTGCGTCCTGTGCCGCCGCCAACGGAAGATCCCACCCTCGCGCGTCGCTTCTTTGCCCGATAGCGGCGCGTGAATCCAAGGACGGAGGGCATTTCCCTAGCGCCCTTCAACAAACCCTCGACGTCGAGGTCGTAGTCGATGGCAGGCCAATGAATCCCGCGGCCCCCACCGCATCTTCGCCAAATGGATCGTTCAGACGCAGAAGACTCATTGAGCGATGGATACCAGGCAAGCGGCAGGCTTAGAATCCGCCCGTCGTCCAGCCAAACGGTGAGGAGGCCTCCACCGGTGCTGACATCCTTAACTTTTGCGTTGCGAGAATTCATACCAGTCATCGAGGAGCAGCTTGTGGTGTGTGTGGGCGATGTTCAAGGCTTCGCGAATCTCCGCGGGTTTCAGATTATCTGCATAGGCGACCGCAAGATTAGATAGCCAAAGCTTTAGAGTGCCGGAGCCCTTGTCCACGTGCGCGTGCGGTGCTTCGCTTCCCTCGAGTGCATAGAAATAGAAACGATAACCCTTCTTGCGCAAAACGGTCGGCATGGCCCTTGCGCGATAATAGCAACCCATGCGTTGTCATTTTCAGGCATCCCTCAGGAATAGATGCCTCTCCTGCCTCGGCGGGCGCCTGCGCCGCTTGCGCGACAGAATAGCCGGCGCTGCCGGCTCCCTGGCTAAATCTTGCCCTTGGTGCTCGGCAGCTCGCCCACGGTCCGCGGATCGATCTGGGTGGCCATGTCCATCGCGCGGGAAAGGCACTTGAAGATCGCCTCGGCCACGTGATGGGGCTCCTCCCCGTAGAGAAGCTGGACGTGCAGATTGGCGCCGAGGGCGTTGCTGAACGCGCGGCAGAATTCCTTAATCAGGAAAAGATTGAAATCCCGGACGAACGTCGAGGGCGCCTCGACGTTATAGACGAGCAGGGGCCGGCCGCCGACGTCGACGGCGATCCGTGCGAGGGCCTCGTCCATCGGAAGGACAAAATATCCGTAACGCCGGATACCGAGCTTTTCGCCGAGCGCCTCCTTGAATGCGGAACCCAGGACAAGTCCCACGTCCTCTACGGTATGGTGGTAATCCACCTCGACGTCGCCCTTTGCCTTCACGGTCAGGTCAAACAATCCGTGTTTTGCGAAAAGCGTCAGCATGTGGTCGAAAAACGGCACTCCCGTGTCGATCTGCGCCTTCCCGCGGCCATCGATCGCCAAGGTGACCGAAATATTGGTCTCCGCGGTCTTGCGGTTGACCGTCGCTATGCGTCGGGTGCTTGCTTTAGCCATGCGTCAAAGGATTGGTTGAGGACGCCCATCTCGTCGTCGGTGCCGACGCTGACCCGAAGGAACGGGGCGGTCAAGGCGTGGCTTGGGAACAGGCGCACGAGGATCTTGCGCGAAAAAAGGAAGTCATACACCGAACGGGCGACGGCCGGTCCGGTCTTTCCCCCGGCGGTCTTCGGCTCGACAAATAGGAAATTGGACTGCGAGCGGTAAGTGAACCAGCCCCGTTTTTTTGACCATTCTTCATGGCACCGGTCGCGCGTAGCCTTCACCTTTCGGACAATTTCCGCGTGATAAGCCGCGTCCGATAGGGCCGCGATCGCCGCAGCCTGGGACAGGCGGCTTACATTGTAGCTGTCCCTAACGCGGTCGAGCCAGCCGATCACCTCGGGAGCGGCCAGGGCGTACCCGACCCGGATTCCCGCCAGTGCATAGGCCTTCGAGAGCGTACGGAGGACAACCAGATTTGGAAATCGCCCGAGCAATGGAATCACGTCCTCGTCGGCAAATGGCGCATACGCTTCGTCGACCACCAAAAGCCCCCGAAAGGACGCCAGGACCGCCTCGATCTCGGATCGCCGGAATCCGACGCCCGTCGGAGCGTTGGGCGAAGTCAGGAAAAACGCGCGGGCCGGGGAGCCTGAAATCTTTTCGGCAGGCAGGCGCATGCTCCTGTCGAATTCGATCCCCGCGGCGGCTCCGTTTTGAATGGATACCAAGACCGGATAGAGGGAATAACTCGGCGTCGTGAAACCGGCAGGACTCTTCCCATCACAGCAGCATCGAACGAGCAGGTTCAGCAAATCGTCGGAGCCGTTCCCGATGCATACGTTTTCCGGACTCATGCCGTGCAGCGCAGCCACCGCGGCGCGCAACGGACCGCTCGTCGGATTCGGATAGAGCCTGAGCGATCTCCCGTCCTCCCCAATTTCCCGGCGCAACGCTTCAACCACCTTCGGACTCGGAGGATACGGGCACTCGTTTGTGTTCAACTTCACCCACCCCTCCCCGCCCGGCTGCATGCCAGGCGTATAGGCATCAAGCGCCGGCACTTGCGCCAGAGCCAGCTTTGAAATATCGGGTGCCGAGGACATGCCCCGTATCCTACGGGAATCCCTTCGCGGGGTGCAATCCGCGGATATTTGCGCCGATCTCTCCAAAGGCCTCAGGCCTCCAGAATTGAAAACGGGGGCGCGCCCTGACCTAATGACGCCGATGAGATTTCTGGGCAAAATCGTGCGGCTTCAAATCCAGCCGACTCGACTAAAGCATGGTGAGGGCGAGGGGCGCGTCTATAGTCCCGAGGCTTTGATGACTGCCCAAAAGCTGGCATTGACCGGCGCCGGCGCCTGTTCGGTTGCGGCAGACGGCATTTCCACAATCGACATCCATAACTCAAGCCATCCGAACACAAGAAACCATGGCGCCAACGCCCTTTCATTCGCTTTTACCAGCCATTATTCGGCGATGCAGGCGCGCTTCGGTGATCATCTGGGAATCGGATGCGCGGGAGAAAACATTCTGATTGAGGCCGAGCAGGTGATTTCATTGAAACAGGTGGCGCGCGGAGTGGCGATCGAGACGACACAGGGGCGCGTCGCGCTCGGGAATGTCATTGTCGCCACGCCTTGCAATTCGTTCAGCAAATATGCCTTGCGTGCGTCCAGCGCGACTCCGGCTGATGTGAAAGAGGCCCTGCAATTTCTTGATCAGGGAATGCGCGGCTATTACTGCCAGCTTGCCGGCGATTTGCCCGCAACAGTGATGCTCGGGGACCGGGTGTTCGCCATTTAGACCTCTGGCCTCCAGAGGTCTTCTCCTCACAGGCGGCGCCAGGCCAGAGTATCGCCCTCCGGCACCTCGCGCCAGGAGTACCCTGCCCGGCTGAGAATCTTGTACGCATCGGCTTTTTCAGCGGGGTCCAAGTGCTGGTGTTCAAACATGACAAGCGTTGGCGCGAATGCGATCAGGTCGAACTGCTTCAAGATTCGGTAGTCGTGCCCCTCGGTGTCTATGACGAGAAGATCGATCCGGCTCATCCTGTGGCGGCCGAGCAGCGTTTTCACGCTGATCACCGGAACGGTCTCCTCGACAACAAGGGAGTCGATCTCGGGAATCGCGCCGCGGTGCTTGAGGAGGACAGAACGGTCGAAGCTTGCGAGCTGCTGGTGCCACGTGGGCGCCCCGGGCGATTCGGCAATCCTGAACATGCACGCGTTGCCGTCTTCATCGCCGATCGCGCTGCGTTCCACGGCGATATTTTTGCGCGCGGCGTAACGCTTGGCGAGGGCGGCGGCCAAGTGCGGAATGGGCTCGACGAGGACGCCAGACCATTGGGTCTGATCGAACCATCGCGCAAGCGGATCGCCTGTCGCGCCGTCGTTCGCCCCGATTTGCATGACGGCCGCGTTCGGATGAGTCCTTGCGAAAAGCTCGAGGATCCGATCGCACTCGGGCCGGGCGAAAGAATCGCCGCGCTCGAGTTGGATTTCGGCGAGCATGAGATTCAGGCCTGAATTCCAGCGGACCCGGGGGGACAGCGAAAAGCGGCACCGCACTCGGGCGATCGCGGCACGGAGCAAGAGCGCGTTCCGAAGCCATCCGCGCGCCGGTTCCGGACGCGGTGGAAGCGATTCGGCCGCCTTGCAATTGCGCGCGCCGACTGAAAATAAGAAATGTAGGGCGCCTTCTTTGAGGTCGGAAGCCCCCGCGCTCCCGCGGAAACCGGCGACAAAAGAATGGCCCGGAAACGCGGCCTGCACGTCGGGCCGCGGGATCGATTCGAGATCCTTCGGCCTTATTCCGGCCAGCCGGACGGTGCCTATCGGATTTCGCGCGGCAATCCAGCCAAGCACTTCGACCGACTTCCCTCCCGGCTGCTCGCGCGGCAAATCGAGATGGAAGATGAAATCATCCGAAGCATGCATTCAGGAAGAAGATCTCCAGTGTTGAAATCGGGTAAACTGCGAAACGCTTGCGCGTTCCGCTACGCGGAGGCCTGAGGTCTTGTTCGATTATCGGCCGCGGAGCCGGATCTCCGCCGAGCGGCCGTGCGCACCGAGGCGCTCCATTGCGGAAAATGCGGCGATAGTAGGAGCGGCGCGGCGCAGGCTTGACCGGTCGTATCGGATGAGGCTCGTGCGGCGAAGAAAGTCGGCGACCCGCAGCCCGCTGAAGTACCGCCCGGCGCGGCCCGTGGGAAGGACGTGGCTCGGGCCGGCGACAAAGTCTCCGAGGACGGTGGGCGTTTCATTTCCGATCATGATCGCCCCTGCCGTCGTGATCCGCCGTTCGAGGGCGATTGCGGAAGCCGATTTCACCATGAGCTGAAGGTGTTCGGGTGCCACGTAATTGGCTATGTCGGTCATGTGGCTGGCCGAGCCCGCCTGGATCGCTAAAAAACCGTTCTCGAGCACCCGGCGGATTTTTTTGGCGCGGGAAGCCGAGCCGAGCTGAGACTCGACTTCGCGGACGATTTTCTCGATCACGCGCGCTGAGGTCGAAACGAGATAGATCTTCTCCCGGCCCGAGCCGTGTTCGGCCTGGGCCATGAGATCGGCGGCCGCCCAGCCCGCGGGCGCGGAGGCGTCGGCGATGATCATCACTTCGCTTGGACCCGGCAGGGAATCGACGCCCACCGTGCCGAAGACCTGGCGCTTGGCCTCGCAGACGTAGGCATTGCCGGGTCCGAAAATCTTGTCCACGGCGGGTATCGTTTCGGTGCCGAAGGCCATCGCGCCGATCGCCTGGACTCCTCCGATCCGGTAAACCTCCCCGACTCCGGCGAAATGCAGCGCCGCCAGGAGGCCCGGGGCGATCTCGCCTCCGGCCTTCGAAGGGGTGAACGCCGCGATCTCGGAGCAACCGGCTATCCGGGCCAGAACCGCCGTCATAAGAACGGTCGAGACCAGAGGGACCTCTCCCCCGGGAATATAAATGCCGACTCGGCGGATCGGATCGAATTTCTCACCGGCCCAGGCGCCGTGACGGTTGCGCATCCTCCACCCGCGCGGCAGCCCGCGGCGGTTGAATGCCTCGATATCCGCCCGCGCCGCAAGAATGGCCCTTCGGTCGGCCGCGGTGATCCGCCGCGCGGCGGACGCAATCTCGCTCTGCGGCACCCGAAATTCACGGGCTCGGAGGCGGGCCCCGTCGAACTTCGCGGCATAGGCAGTCACGGCCCGGTCTCCCCGCCTTCGCACATCATTCAGAATCGACGCCACGGAGCCGGCCAGCCGCTTCGGCACCGCCGCGCCGCGGCAGAATTCGGCGAGCTTGCGGTCGAAGCCCTTCTCACCGTGGCGGATCAGGCGCATGCGGCGCTCTAGGGATGCGAAGGCAGCACATCCGGGACGGCGAAATAGCTATCTGGAAAGCTCTCGTTCACAGTGATCTTGTCAAAGATGTATGTCTGCGGCACATCCTTGCCGTTCACGACATCCGTGATGTCTATCTGCTTGGGGAACCGGATTCCGCCCGCAATGATCTCACCCGACTGGCGGATTTTCGAGCGGCTTTCGGTTTCGGTGTACACGAGCCGCCCGGTCGACTGGTCGAAATTCCGGGTGTAAACAAAGTCCGGCGAATACACGAACGCCACCTTTTCGGTGTCAACGCCGTCGATTGTGGCCGGGCCCCGGTCTTCGATCTGTCCGTCCTCATGCAGAACGCCGTTATAGAACCAGATTTGTTCCACGGCATAGATGCGCAAAGTCTTCACCTGTTCGGGCGAGAGTATCGTCAGGCGGTAGGTCTTGTGGAGGTCGATCGACGTCTGATTAGCCGCGAGTCCATCCTGCGACTCCTGCGAACCCTCGAAGTGGTCGATCGTCGTGTGGATCATGCGATCCTTATCTATGAGGGTGATGCTATACTGCGCTGGTTTCTGGTAGACGATATCGACCGCCATCCGTACCGGCGTTGGCGATTTATCCGTAGGGGAAGTCCAGCTGCCGACCATATGAATTGAATTCACCGCATCGAGGACGGACTCGGGCCCCAGATAGGCGCGGGCTTTTGCAATGATCGCCGGCTCGTCGGCCCGAACCGGCGGGCAAAGGCCGGCAATTGCTGCCAGGACACAGAGGGTGGAGATTTTCATTTGGGAATTATATTCAAATACTTTGCTCAACAGGTTCCAACACGAATTTGGACGCCGCAGCGGCTGGCGGGGTTCCAACCAATGTTAGCATGGTATTCACTCCCATTCGATGGTTGCCGGAGGCTTTGAGCTGATATCCAGGACGACGCGGGATACGCCGCGGACCTCGTTTGTGATCCGGCTGGAGATTCGCTGCAGAAGCGCGTGAGGCAGCCGCGTCCAGTCCGCGGTCATCGCGTCGATGCTGTCAACGATGCGCAGGGATATGACATAGGCATAATTGCGCTCGTCGCCGACGACCCCCACCGACTTCACAGGCAGAAACACGCAGAATGACTGCCAAACCCGCCAGTACCAGCCGGTCTTGAGCATCTCCTCCTGGAGAATCGCATCCGCGCGGCGCAGGATCTCCAGCTTTTCGGCTGTGATTTCGCCCAGGACGCGCACCCCCAGGCCCGGGCCGGGGAAGGGCTGGCGCCAAACCACCTCGCGCGGAAGCCCGAGCGCACTGCCCACGCGCCGAACTTCGTCTTTGAACAGCTCCCTCAACGGTTCGAGCAGCTCGAGCTTCATGCGGGCGGGCAGCCCGCCCACGTTGTGGTGGGACTTGATGAGCGCGGCGGGATTGTCGCCGATTGCGACGCTTTCAATGACATCCGGGTAAAGAGTGCCCTGGGCCAGGAAGCGGGCTTCGCCTATCGAGCGAAGCGACTTTTCGAACACCTCGACAAACGTGCGGCCAATGATCTTGCGCTTCCTCTCGGGATCGTTGACGCCCCGAAGGCGGGAGAGAAATTTCCGGGAGGCGTCGACGACACGCACATCGATGCGGAAATGCCTCCGATAGAGGCTCGTCACGGCCTCGCGCTCGCCCATGCGCAGCAGGCCGTTGTCGACGAAGACGCAGGTGAGCCGCCGCCCCACGGCCTTGTGGATGAGCGCCGCGGCGACGGACGAATCGACCCCCCCGGAAAGGCCCAGAATGACGCGGGATTCACCGACCTTTGCGCGGATGTTTTCGACCGAATTGGCGATGAAGTCCCGCATGGTCCAGTCCTGCTTCGCTCGGCATACGCCAACTAGAAAATTGCGGAGGATCTCCACCCCGTGCTCGGTATGGAACACCTCGGGATGGAACTGGATTGCATAGAACTGGCGCGCCGCATCCTCGAATGCCGCATAGGGCGAGTTCTCCGTCGCCCCGACGGCGGCGAATCCGCGAGGCAGGCGCGTGACCTTGTCGCCGTGCGAGTTCCAGACCTTGAAACGCGGCGGCAGGCCGGCAAAGAGCCGCCCCCGCTTTCTTATCGCGAGGATACCCCGGCCATACTCCCGATGCTCGCTTCGCGCGACAACCCCGCCGAGCATGCGGCCCATGAGCTGGAGGCCGTAGCAGATTCCGAGCGCGGGGACGCCGAGTTCAAAGATCGCCGGATCCGGCATCGGCGCCTTCTTTGCGAACACCGAACTCGGCCCGCCCGAAAGGATGATTCCAATCACGCCGTCTGCACGCAGGATCCGGGCGGGTGTCGCGAAGGGGTAGATCTTCGAAAACACCCGGCACTCGCGGACGCGGCGCGCGATCACCTGCGTGTATTGCGAGCCGAAATCGAGAACGGCTATCGTTTGAGCCATATAACTTCAGAGCGAAAGCGGGGATGGCCCGCAAGAGCTTTTTGGCGTTCTGCGAAAGCCTGGCGGCTTCCGCTACGTAGCGGAACGCGCAAGCGTTTCGTAGAAAGCGCAAGGATTGATGATCCCATGTCAGAATCTCAGGCGCGTGTTCTCGTGCCCGCAGCGCGGGCAGCGGCAAAGCCCCGCTCCCCCCGGGGCGGTGTACAACCGGCCGCAGCGCACGCAGTGAAAGGTCGTCTTGCGCCGCTCGCGTTCGAAGCGCTCGTGATCGCGCCGGTCATAGTACAGCCAGACGCCGATGAATACGATCGCGACCAAGGAGCAGAAGATGGCGCCGGCTGCCCGAAGTTCGAACATAGACGGATGATCCGTTTGCCGCGGGCGCCCGCGGCCTGCGCGAGGCCCTGCCCGGGCGCGAGCATCAGCTCTTCGAGTCGCCCGGAGTTTCCGCTTTCGCGGCGGGGTCGGCTGCGGGCTCGGCGCCCGCCTTCGCTTCGCCCTGGGGGGCATCGCCGCCGGCCGGGGCGGCCGGAGCGGTTTCCGCGGCGGCCTTGCCCGCCGAAGCTCCACCGGAAGCGGGAGCTGCTTCGGCAGATTCGCCTGACTTTGCTTTTGCGGCCTTCTTGCCCTTCGATGGCCGCCGGCCCTTGCTCTTGCTGTAGCCGGTGTCCTCGGCTTTCACAAATTCGATCAGCGCAAGCTCGGCCGCATCGCTTATGCGCTGGGGGCCCAGTTTGTAGATGCGCGTGTAGCCGCCGTTGCGGTTGGCGAATTCCTTGTACTTTTCGTTGAAAAGAAGGGTCACGGCATCCTCGTCGCGGACGTCCCGCAGAGCCAGGCGCCGGAGGTGGAGGGCGTCCGCCTTGTCAGTCTTGCCCGCAGCCTTCTTGGCCTTCGTAATGACCTTCTCGACGAAGGGACGCAGGGCCTTCGCCTTGGTCAGCGTCGTTTGGATGCGACCGTGGGTGATCAGGGCGGCCGCGAGGTTGGATAGCATTGCGCGGCGATGCTCGCGCGTGACGCCAAGGGTGGCGTGGTGTTTATTGTGGCGCATGGGATTTTTTGTCTGGGCGGCTCCCGATCGGCAATCCGGTCGCAGCGCAATGCGGCGCGGACGGCGCGAGAGCCAGGGATCGAAACGAGGCCCCGTGCCCGGATTCTTTTTGTTTAGGCTTCCTTTTTGGAATCCAGGAGCCGCTCGTCGAACTTCATTCCGAGGGACAGGCCCAGGGCCTCGAGCTTCTCCTTGATTTCATTGAGCGACTTCTTGCCGAAATTGCGGTACTTGAGCATCTCCTGCTCCGTTTTCATCGCCAATTCGCCGACTGTCGTGATGTTCGCGTTGTTCAGGCAGTTGGCGGCGCGGACCGACAGCTCGATTTCGTTGACCGACATGTTGAGGAGCTTGCGGAGCTTGTTCTGCTCCTCGCTGACCTCGCTTTGCTGGCTCTCGAACTCGAACTGCTCCTGGCTCACGCGGTCGAACACGTCGAGGTGGTGCTTGAGGATCGAGGAGGCCTGCTTCAGCGCATCGTCCGGGGTGATGCGCCCGTCCGTGAAGATTTCGAGGATCAGCTTGTCGTAGTCGGTGATCTGCCCGACGCGGGTGTTCTCGACCGCGTACTTGACGAGCCGCACCGGCGAAAAGAGCGAATCGATCGGAATGACGCCGATCGCCTGCTCCTCCTTCTTGTTCTGCTCCCCGGGATAGTACCCGCGGCCTGTCTTGATCTCGATTTCGGCCTCGAAGGCGCGCTTCGTGTCCAGGGTGCAGATCACCTGTTCGGGATTGACGATCTCGATGTTGGAGTCGGCCTGAATGTCGGCCGCGGTGACGGGGCCGGCCTTGTTGGCCTTGATGAGGAGCGACACCGGCTCGCGCTTCTGGGACACGATCAGGATTTTCTTCAGATTGAGAACGACGTCGGTGACGTCCTCGACGACTCCCTCGATGCTCTGGAATTCGTGGTTCACCCCGTCGATCTTGATCGACGAAATGGCCGCCCCCTCAATCGAGCTGAGCAGCACCCGTCGCAGCGAATTTCCGATCGTATGACCGTAACCCGCTTCGAAGGGCTCCGCGATGAACTTGGCGTAGGTCGGCGTTGCGCCTTCCTCGATCTTGGTGAGCTTGTTTGGAAGTTCGAACTTTCCGAGGCGTTTGGACATGACAGTGGGGGGGCGGACGGTGAGAGTTTGGAGGTTAAATGCGGACTTGGGGCGCTTCTCAGAAGCGGCTGTAAAACTCGACGATGAGCTGCTCATTGATGTTTTGGTCCATCTCTTCGCGCGTGGGCAGGCGGACAACGCTTGCCTTGAACTGGTCCGCGTCGAGTTTGAGCCAGCCGGGGACGTTGCGTATGCGGTTCTCCTCGAGGTTGCGCGTGGCCATCTGGCGGGAGGCGGGGGTATTCTTGATGTCGATCACATCGCCGGGCAGCACATTGTAGCTTGCGATGTCGACCTTGTGTCCGTTCACGCGGACGTGGCCGTGGTTGACGAACTGGCGCGCGGCTGCGCGGGTTTTCGCAATGCCGAGAAGATAGACGACGGAATCGAGGCGGGTTTCGAGCAATTGCAGGAAGCGCTCACCGGTGATGCCGCGCTCCTTTTTCGCAATTTCGAAGACCCGGCGGAACTGGCGTTCCAGGAGGCCGTAGGTATAGCGGAGCTTCTGCTTTTCGTTCAGGCCAACTGCGTATTCCGTGAACTTGCGCCGGCTCTTGGGGCCGTGCTGGCCGGGCGGAAAATTCCGGCGCTCGAGCGCCTTGCCGGAGCCGAGGATGAACTGGTTGAATCGCCGGCTTATGCGGGTTTTGGGACCAATATAACGGGCCATGAGGGAGAATGGAGGACGGAGGGTGGATTTGCGGTTTCTACTTGGATCTTCGGATTGCCGGATTGTCCGGCGCCTCACGCGGGCCGCGCCTAGGGCTCGGCGAGCGGGAAGCGGGGCTCAGACGCGCCGGCGCTTCCTCGGTCTGCAGCCGTTGTGCGGAATCGGCGTCACATCGACGATCGACGTGACCTCGAGCCCGATCGCCTGGAGGGCTCGGATGGCGCTGTCGCGGCCGAGGCCGGGCCCCGAAACGCGGATGACGACGTCCTTGAGGCCGTGGGCCATCGCATTGCGCGCGGCGTCCTGGGCGATGATCTGCGCGGCGTATGCGGTCGACTTGCGCGATCCGCGGAAATTGCACTTGCCGGCGCTCGACCAGGCGATCACCTGACCCTTGGAATCGGTGATCGAAACGATCGTGTTGTTGAACGAGGCGAGCACATTGGCGAATCCAGAGACGACGTTCTTCGAGCCCTTGGCCTTGCGAACCTTGATCGCGCCCAGTTCCTCTTTCAGGAGGTCCTCGGCCGTCGGCTGCTTGGCGACGCCGCCTATCATTTCGACGGGCTTTGCCGGCGCGGCAGGCTCGGCTGCCGGTCCCTTGGCGCCCGCGGCCTTCCCTTCCTTTGCACCCGCATCGGCGGATGCATCCGCCGGGGCATCCGCTTTGCCGCCCTTCTTCGCTCCGCCGTGAGGGGCATCGCCTTGCTTTTCGGAGGCAGACGGGTTCTTTGCCCCCTTTGCCCTCCTCTCGCCCGCCGGTTGCTCGGCGGAAGGATTCTTCTCTTTCTTGGACTCTGGATTGTCTTCGGCCATGAGGGGAAATTATTCCGCTGTTTTGGTGACGCCCACGGTCTTGCGGGGGCCTTTGCGTGTGCGGGCATTGGTGCTCGTGCGCTGGCCGCGGACGGGCAGGCTGCGGCGGTGGCGGACGCCGCGGTAGCAATTGATCGCCTGGAGGCGCTTCAGATTGCTTGCGATCTCACGGCGGAGGTCGCCTTCGACCACCCATTTGTGCTCCGTGATGACGTGGAGGATCTTGTTCAGTTGCTCCTCCGTAAGGTCCTGGGCCCGCATGGCGGGATTGAGCGCGGCCTCTTGGACGATCTGGTCGGCAAGGGCGGGCCCGATTCCGTAGATGTAACGGAGCGAGTAGGCGACTTTCTTCTTCGCTGGAATTTCTACACCGAGTAGGCGTGGCATGGATTTTTGCGGGAACTGATCTTTTGAGTGTGAATGGTTTTAAATAGGAGTGTGTGGGCGGGCCGGTAGGGAGGCCTGCCCGGGACCCGTTGGAGGGTTCGGGGACCTGATGGGCCGCGGGAGAGTGAGAATTTCGGGACCTCGTCCCGTTGTGAGCACGGTATGTTCGAAATGAGCGGAGGGAGATCCGTCGGCTGTTACGACCGTCCATCCGTCGCTAAGCGTTTTCGTCGCGTAGCCTCCCAGGTTGACCATCGGCTCGATGGCCAGCGTCATTCCTGGTTTTATCCGCGCGCCGGTTCCGGGTCGCCCGAAATTCGGAATTTCGGGGGGCTCGTGCATAGCGATTCCGACGCCGTGCCCGACCATGTCGCGAACGACGCTGAAGCCATTGCCTTCGACAAAACTCTGGACGGCGGCCGAAATGTCGCCGATCCGATTGCCGACCTGGGCCTGGCGTATCCCGATGTCGAGCGCCTCGCGGGTGACCCGAAGGAGCTTTTCGACTTCCGGAGCGATGGGCAGGACGGGAACCGTCGCGGCGTTGTCGCCGATATAACCGTTGTAGGCTATGACGATGTCCAGGGAGACGATATCGCCCTCGGCAAGCACTCGCCGAAACGAGGGAATTCCATGGACGACCTCTTCATTAACCGAGATGCAGGTGTGCGCCGGATAGCGGCGGGACTCATGCTGATAACCGTAACAGGCGCTGCGGGCGCCGAGCCGCTCGATAGCGCTGCGGCCGGCCTCCTCCAAGTCTTGCGTGGTGATCCCGGGCCGGACCATGGGCTTGAGTGTCTCAAGCACCGCGGCGGCGACGGCACACGCTTCACGCATCCGGGCGATCCCGGCAGGATCCTTGATTGGTATCATGGCGACTGCAGGAGTCCCAGCGTGCTATAGTGGGCCGCTATGGCCTCCGGGGCGCCGGGAAATGCGAAAACCCCGTCAAGGGTCTCGTCCCGGGCCTCGAGCCATTCGTCGAACACCTTAGCTTGGAGCAGCGTAGCCGGGAATCCGGTCAGGATGAATCCCGCATCAGGTTTGCGCGCAAAGAACCACCGGCGCAGCATTGCGAGGGTGGCCGCATCAGCCCCTTGGTTTGACCGGGGCGTGCGCGAAATCTCCCGGTTCAGAAGACTGTCGGGAGAGACGTGCTCAATGTGCAAAGAACGGGCCCGGTTCAATATCTCGGATGCGACTCCGAAGGAACCGAGCAGGAGGAATTTCGACTTGGCATCAGTGCCAATATGCGAAAAGGGTCCAGTGATGGCGGCATATGCCATCGGAGTAAAGAACTATTTGACGAGATAGCGAACCAGTGCGATCGCAAACCCGAGGGTCAGCATCCCCAGGAGCGGCCAAACGAGTTTCATCACGGCATCGACCGCAAGCGCGTCGCCCATCATGGCCTGCTGGGGATTGGCGCTTCGCGCGCGCAACCGACCCTTGCGAAGGAATCCATCGTAATGCCGTTGAAGGAGAAAGGTTTCCACCTGACGCATCGTGTCCAAAATGACGCCGACCGTGATCAGCATTCCGGTGCCGCCGAAGAAATACGCTATCTGGTAGCTGATGTTGAAATGCCAGTAGAGGACGTCCGGAATGACGGCGATGATCGTGAGGAAAATGGCCCCCGCCAGCGTCAGTCGGGTCATGATGTAGTCGAGGAACTTGGCAGTCGGCTCGCCGGGGCGAACGCCGGGGACGTATCCGCCGTACTTCTTCAAGTCATCGGCGATCTGGATCGGCTTAAACATCACCGACACCCAGAAATAGCTGAAGAATAGGATCAGCAGCGAGTATCCCAAGTAGTAGGTCCAGTGGCCGCGCATCAGGTTTTGCGAGAAATCCAAGAGGAATTTCTGATTTAAGGCCGCCCCGAGCTGGCTCATGATCTGGGCGGGAAACATTAAAATGGCTGCGGCGAAAATGACCGGCATGACGCCCGAGTAGTTGACCTTGAGGGGAAGGAACGAGCTCTGCCCGCCCATCACCTTGTTTCCGACCACCCGCTTCGCATACTGCACGGGGATCTTCCGCTGTCCCTGGACAACCATGACGATGCCCATCGTGACAACGATGAATAGGACGATCATGAGGGCCACCGTCGGCAGTCCGATCGCCTCGCCCGTCCCGACTGGCCTGAAGAACATGTTGAACGCGGCGCCAATCGCCCCGGGGAACTGGGCTAGGATGCCGATCGTAATCAGAAGCGATACTCCATTTCCTATTCCGCGCTGGGTGATCTGCTCGCCGAGCCACATGAGCAGCATGGTGCCGGCAGTCATCAAAATGATGCTTGAAATCAGGAAGCCGGCCTTGCCGACGATGACAATCGGGCCGTACTGGTTAACGTCGTAACCCGAGATCAGGCTCCCAGGACGCGTCTCGAGGGCGAGGATCAGCAGTCCGCCCTGGACAATGCAGATGAGCAAAGTGGCGTACCGCGTGTACTGGGTCAGCTTCTGGCGGCCGACGTCGCCCTCCTGTTGAAGGCGGCTGAGCGACGGCACGACCGCCGTCATGAGCTGGAATATGATCTGGGCGCTGATGTAGGGCATGATCCCGAGCGCGCAGACGGCGCCCCGCGTGAGGGCCCCGCCGGTGAACATGTTGTACATCCCCAGGAGCTGGCCGCCCACCCCGCTCGATGTCTGGGCCGCCAAAAAGGCCTGGACGGGGGTCATGTCGATGCCCGGAAGCGGAATGTGCGCTCCGACGCGGGCGACGAACAGAAGCGCCAGCGTATAAAAGATGCGCGAGCGAAGCTCTGGGATCTTCAGACAGTTGGTAAAGGCGGAGAACACGATGGGAGGGGTTTGTGACCGGAGGATATTTCGGAATTTGCGCCCGCGACCGGTGAATTATTCGACGAGCGCCTGGCCGCCGGCCTTTTCGATCTTCTCCTTCGCGGAAGCGGAGAATTTCGCAGCCGTGACCTTGAGGGCCCGGGCTATCTCGCCGCCGCCCAGAACCTTGACCGGGACCTGCTCGTCGCGGACAAGTCCCGCCTTGGCGAGAACGACAGCGTTCACTTCCGTGATCCCGGCCTCGAGGGTCGCCAGGGCGCCCACGTTGACAATCGACGACTCGGCCCGGAAGGCCGCCTGGTTGAATCCGCGATGGGGAAGCTTGCGGTAGAGCGGCATCTGGCCGCCTTCGAATCCCGGACGGATGCTGCTGCCCGAACGGGCCGTCTGGCCCTTGCCGCCTCTGCCGCTCGTTTTCCCGTGGCCGCCGCCCTCGCCGCAGCCCACCCGCTTCCGGCGGTGTATCGCGCCGGCGATGTTTGAAAGTTCGTGGAGTTTCATGACGATTATTTGCGCGCGTTGGTGAAATCCTGCGACAGGCGCAGCTGGCGCAGCGCGTCCACAGTCGCGTTCACGACGGCGATGTGGTTATTCGATCCCATCGACTTTGTAAGGACGTTCTTGACGCCGGCCGCCTCGAGGACGGCGCGGACTCCGCCGCCGGCGATCAGGCCGGTGCCGGGGGATGCGGGCTTCAGAAGGACGCGACCGCCGTCGAATTGGCCTAAGACGTCGTGAGGGATCGTGTCGCCCTTCAGCTTCACGTGGATCAGGCGCTTCTTCGCATGCTCGGTGCTTTTCTTGATGGCATCGGGCACCTCGTTCGCCTTGCCGTAGCCGACTCCGATGTTGCCCTTCTGGTCTCCGACGACGACCAGGGCTGCGAAACTGAATCGCCGGCCGCCCTTGACCACCTTGGCGCAACGATTCACGAATACGACCTTCTCCACCATCGACGGACCGTCGTCGCCATCGCTCCGGGAACTGTCGCGGCGGTTATCGCGCCGATTGTCGCGGCGGCCTCCCATCATCCCGTACTGCTTGCCGCCGGACTTCGCCCCCTCCTGCGGAGCCTTCACAGCCTCCTGCGGGGCCTTCGCCGGCTCTTGCGCGGCCTTCACAGGCTCTTGCGGGGTTTTCACCGCATCCTGCGGGACTTCGGCGGGAGCGGGCGTGGCGGGCGTGGGATTTGTAGGATCGGAATCAGTACTCATTCGGTTTGCTGTTAGAATGCGAGGCCGCCTTCGCGCGCGGCGTCGGCGAAGGCTTTCACCTTGCCGTGATAGCGCGCGCCGCTGCGGTCGAATACGACGGAGCCGAGCCCGGCGGCCTTCGCTTTCGTGGCGAAAGCGACGGCGAGCTTGCGTGCCCCGTCGAGGTTTGCGTGGAGCTTTTGCTTGCGAAGCTCCGGGTCCAGGCTCGACAGAAACAATAGGGTCGTTCCCGTATCGTCGTTGACGGCCTGGGCGTAGATGTGCTTCGCGCTGAATTTGACGCTCAACCGCGGGCGGACGCCGGTGCCGGAGACCTTCTTTCGAATCCTCCAACGGCGCTTCTGCAGGAGCTGGGCTTTGCGGACGGTGTTCATTTGAATCCTGTTCGTTTATCCGGGGCCGCTGTTTAGGCGACGGTCTTGCCTTCCTTGCGGCGGACGCGCTCGCCGACGTAGCGCACGCCCTTGCCCTTGTAAGGCTCGGGCTTGTAGTAGCTGCGAATTTTCGCGGCGACGGCTCCGACGAGCTGCTTGTCGCAGCCCTCCACCTTTATTTTGGTGTTGTCGGTCACGGTTACCTTTATGCCGTCGGGAATGTCCATGAGGATCGGGTGCGAGTAGCCGAGGGCGAGGTCGAGCTGCTTGCCCTTGAGGTTCGCCTTGAATCCCACCCCTTGGATTTCAAGCTCCTTTATGTAACCGGTGGTCACGCCCTTCACCATGCCGGCGATCACCGAGCGGGCGGTGCCGTACATCGCGCTGGCAAAGCGTGTCGACTCGATCGGCTTCACATGGAGCTTCTTGTCCGTGATTTCAAATGCGACTACCGGGGCGAAGGTTTTTTCGACCCTGCCCTTCGGCCCCTCGACGTGGATGGTCGTCTCCTTGATGTCGACCTTGACCTTGTCGGGGATTGGAATGGGTTGCTTGCCAATGCGGCTCATGGTGCGGGCTCCTTTACCAGACGTTGCAAATCAGCTCGCCCCCGGCCTTCTGGCGGCGGCAGTCGGCGTCCTTCATCAGGCCCTTGGAGGTCGAGATGATGGCGATCCCGAGTCCGTTCAGGACACGCGGAATTTCGGTATAGCGGTAATACAGGCGGCGGCCGGGCGTGGAGACGCGGACAAGTCCTGTGATCACGGCGGCGCCGTCGGCGTACTTGAGCTTCACGACGAGGGTCTTGTGGCCGAGCTCGTCGACTCCCTGGCTATAATCGCTGATGTAGCCTTCGGCCTTGAGAATGGAGGCGATGCTCTCCTTCAGGCGCGAGTGCGGACAGGCGCACACGTCGAGCTTGGCCTTGCTTGCGTTGCGAAGGCGCGTGAGAAAGTCGCTGATCGGATCGGTCATGGCGGATGTTGTGTGGAGGCGGCCTTGCGGGTCATATCCGACTCCCGCGGGCCAAAGGGTTTACCAGGATGATTTGATTACTCCGGGGATCTTTCCGGCGAGGGCGAGTTCCCGGAACTGGATCCGCGAGACGCCGAACTTGCGGTGGAAGCCGCGCGGGCGGCCGCTCATGGAGCAGCGATTGCGGATGCGCACCCTGAGGGCGTTCTTCGGGATCTTTTGCAGCTTTTTCTGCGCGGCGAAGAATTCTTCGTCGGTCGTGGACGGGTTCTTGAGGATCGCCTTGAGTTCGGCGTGCCTCTTCGCGTATTTCGCGGTGAGATTGATGCGCTTCTTGTTGCGCTCTATTGCGGAGGTCTTCGGCATGGTCGGGTAAAGGCGGGTTAGGCGGCGTGAGTTTCGGCGGGCTTGGCGGTCTTGCCGCGGGCCGCGTCGGTGGGATCGATCCGGCGGAAGGGCATGCCGAGCAGCTTCAGGAGATCGCGGCCTTCGTCGTCGGTCCCCGCGGAAGTTACGATTGTGATGTCCAGGCCCATGCTCTTCTTGTGCTCGACGATTTCCGGGAAGATCGTGAAGTCCGCGATCCCCAGGGTGTAGTTGCCCTGTCCGTCGAGCTTCGGGGAGACCCCTCGGAAATCCCGGATCGTGGGGAGGGCCACCGCGATCAAGCGGTAGAAGAACTCCCACATCTGGTTGCCCCGGAGATTGACGTGGCAGCCGACCACCTGGTTCTCTTTCAGCTTGAAATTCGAGACCGCCTTCTTCGCCTTCGCGAGCACCGGCTTCTGGCCGGCGATCAGGGCAAGGTCGCGCTGCACGTCGGCGATCTGGTTTTTGTCGGCTTCGGCGTCGATGCCGGAGTTGAGGACGATCTTCACAAGCTTCGGAATCTCGTGCTGGTTCTTGTAGCCGCGCTGCTTCACAAGCTCGGGAACGACCTGCTCGCGATACATTTTCTTTAAAACGGGAGTGTAGCTCATTGCGAATCCGGGCTTCAGGCTTTGGACGACTCGTCAGGCGCGGCACCGGCGTCCGCCGCCGCCCCGCCTGCCGGAGCGGAGGAACCCCTGCGGGCCAGCCTCGCGTCATGGCGGGTCTTGAGCATGAGATTCGACAGATGGATCGATCCCTCGCGCTCGATGATCGAGCCTTGGGGGTTCTGTTCGGACTTCTTGAGATGGTGCTTGGTCATGGCCAGGCCCTCGACGCGGGCGCGGCCTTTGCCGGGCAAAATTTCGAGGATCTTGCCTTCCTTGCCCTTTTGGGAGCCGGCGATCACGATCACCGGGTCGTTGCGTTTGACGTGAAACTTTTGCATGGGATTACAGAACCTCCGGCGCGAGCGAAATGATCTTCATGAAGTTCTTCGCGCGCAGTTCGCGGGCGACTGGGCCGAAAATGCGGGTGCCCTTCGGATTGTTATCGGGTCCGATGATGACGATCGCGTTGCTGTCGAACCGCAGGTAGCTGCCGTCGGAGCGGCGCACGGGCGCTTTTGTGCGGACGACCACGGCCTTGGCGACCTCGCCTTTCTTCACTGTGGCGTCCGTCGTGCTCTCCTTGATGTGCACGGTGACGATGTCGCCGACGTGGGCGACGTCGGTGTTCTGGCCTTTGCGGCTGATCATGGCGGCCCTGCGTGCACCGGTGTTGTCGGCGACTTCAAGGATTGAGCGAAGTTGGATCATGGGAGGCCTCCTCGGAAGAAGAGAAGCGGGTTGTTGAAAATGGCGCCTTTAGGCTTTGGGCGCGGGCGCATCCGCCGAGCTTTCGGCGGGCGCAGTGGGTTGAACGGTCTTGGTCGGGACTTGGGCCGCGACATCCGCCTCGGAGATCGCCTCGGGGACAAGGCCGGCCGAACTCTCGACGACGGCGACGATGCGCCAGCGCTTCAGGCGGCTGAGCGGGCGGGTCTCCATGATGCGCACCCGGTCGCCCACCTTGGTCTCGTTCTTCTCGTCGTGCACATGGACGACGGTCTTGCGATTGATGACCTTGTGGTAAAGGGGATGCGGAGTCTTGTAGGGAATCGTGACCTTGATCGACTTGTCGCCGGAGCGGCTGGTGACAAAGCCGATCAGGGTCTTGCGCATGTTGCGCGAAGCGGGTGTGGCGGAGGACATGATGGCTTAGGGTGTTGCGGCGGCGCTGCCTTGCTTCTGTTTGGAAATCGTTTCCAGCCGGGCGATATCCTTGCGCAGGGTCCGCAATTCATGGGTCTTCTCGACCTGGCCGGTCTGTTTGCGCATGTGCAGCTGGAGGAGCTGCTCGCGGGTCTCGCGGAGCTTGGTGCCGATTTCCCCGGCGGACAGTTCACGGATTTCTTTGGCGGTCATGGGATGGCGAGTTTGTATGCCGGGCGCGCGCTTAGGTCTCGGTGCCCTCGCGGACGATGAAGCGGCAATGGAACGGCAGCTTGGCGTCGGCTAGCCGGAAGGCTTCCTTCGCGGTGGCTATCGGGACGCCGGCCAATTCGAAAAGCATGACTCCGGGCTTGATGACGGCGATGTAGTATTCGACCGGTCCCTTGCCCTGGCCCATGCGGACCTCGGCGGGTTTTTTGGTGACGGGCTTGTGCGGGAAAACGCGGATCCAAAGCTTTCCCTTGCGCTTGAGGTGGCGCGAAATCGTCACGCGGGCGGCCTCGATCTGCTGGCCGGTCATGGGACCCCGATCCAGGGACTGGAGGCCGAATTCGCCGAATGCGAGCGTGTTGCCGCGCTTGGCGTTGCCTGCGCGGGAGCCTTTTTGCGACTTTCGGTACTTGGTGCGTGCGGGAGCGAGAGCCATGGTCGAAATCCTTCAGTTCAGGCAGCGTCCGCTTCTTTTTTGCAGATCCAGCATTTCACGCCGATCTTGCCGTACAGGGTCTGCGCCTCGGAAAAGCCGTAGTCGATGTTCTCGCGAAGCGTGTGCAGGGGCACGCGGCCCTTGCGCTGCCACTCGCGGCGGGCGATGTCGGCGCCGCCCAGGCGGCCGGAGCATTGGATCCTGATTCCGTCGGCGCCGAGGGTCATGGCCATCTCCACCGCCTTTTTCATCGCGCGGCGGAAGGCGATTCGGCGTTCGAGCTGGAGGGCGACGTTTTCGGCGACGAGCTGCGCCTCGATCTCGGGCTTCTTCACCTCCTGGATGTCGAGCAGGATTTCGCGGCCGGTCAGCTTTGCGAGCTGGACCTTGATGTTCTCGACCTCCTGGCCCTTTCGGCCGATGACGATGCCCGGGCGTGCCGTATAGATCTTCACGCGGACGCGGTTTGACGCCCGCTCGATGAAGATCCGGGGGACGGAAGCCTGCTTGAGCTTGTCCATGAGCATCGTTCGGATCAACTGATCCTCGAGCAAAAGCTTGGGAAACTCTTTCTTGGACGCGAACCAGCGGGATTGCCAGTTGCGGCGGACGGCGAGGCGGAAGCCGATGGGATTGGTCTTTTGGCCCATAATTGTGAATTCAGTTGTTGCTGCCGTCCGAGAGGACGATGCGGAGGTGGGACATTTTCTTGCGGCGGGGCATGGCCGTGCCGCGGGCGCCGGCCTTGAATCGCTTCAGGACGGGGCCGTTTTCGACGATAGCGCTCTTGATGAAAAGACTGTCCGCGGAGAGATTGGCGTTGTTCTCGGCGTTCGCGATCGCGCTTCGGAGCGTCTTGGCGAGAAGCCGCGCGGATTTGCGCGGAATCAGCGCCAGGTACTCGACGGCCTCGGGAGCCTTGCGGCCCTGGATCGTGCGGGCGACCTCGCGCACCTTCTTCGGAGACATATGCGCGTTGCGGTAGAGGGCTTGGATTTCCATGGGGTTAGATCTCCTTGCGGGTCATGCCGCCGTGCGCCTTGAAGATGCGGGTCGGGGCAAATTCGCCCAGCTTGTGGCCGACCATGTTCTCCGTGACATACACGGCCATGAATACCTTTCCGTTGTGGACGTTGAACGTGTGGCCGACGAAGTCGGGGGTGATGGTCGAGCGGCGCGACCAGGTTTGGATCGGCTTCTTCGCGCCGGACTTGGTCGCCTTTTCGATCTTTTCGAAAAGGTGATAGTCAACGAAGAATCCTTTCTTGATGGAACGGGCCATGGAGGGAGGTCGGGCGGATTATTTCTGGTTGCGCGGTTTGCGGCCGTTGTGGTGGAGGATGATGAACCGGTTGGAGACCTTCGTGCGGGCGCGGGTCGGGAAGCCCTTGGCAAGCTGGCCCCAGGGCGAGACGAGCTGCTGGCGGCCGCCGCCACCCTTCGATTTGCCCTGGCCGCCGCCGTTCGGGTGATCGACGGGGTTCATGGCCATGCCGCGCACATGCGGGCGCTTGCCGAGCCAGCGCTTGCGGCCGGCCTTGCCAAGCGACTGCTTGTTGTGGTCGCCATTGCCGACGACGCCGATCGTGGCGCGGCACTTGGGATGCACGAAGCGCAATTCGCCCGATGGCATCTTGAGCTGGGCCTGGCCGTTCTCCACGGCGACCAGCTCCAGGGATGCGCCGGCCGAGCGGGCGATCTGCGCGCCGCGGCCCGGAGTCAGCTCGACCGCGTGGACCCTCGTCGAGGGCGGGATGATCTCGAGCGGATAATTGTTGCCGACGAGAAAGTCGTTCGTCGTCGCCTGGTTCGAAGTGACGATCGTCGCGCCGACTTCCAGCCCCTCGGGGGCCAGGATGTAGCGCTTTTCCCCGTTCGAATAGGCGATCAGGGCGAGATTGGCGGTCCGGTTCGGATCGTATTCGATCGCCTGGACCCGGGCCCGCTGGTCGAGGATGTCGCGCTTGAAATCGATGATGCGGCAGCGGCGCTTGTGTCCGCCCCCGCGATGCCGCGAGGTCACACGGCCGTAGACATTGCGTCCGCCGGAGCTCGACTTGGACTCTGTCAGGCCGCGTTCGGGCTCTTTCTTGGAGAGGACGGTCCGATGGTTCAGCGAGGTGAATCGGCCGGAGGGCGTCAGGGGGCGAAATGATTTGATGGCCATTGTGGTGGTCTTGCGCTTGGCGTCAGATCAGCTCGATCTTGTCGCCGGACTTGAGGGTCACGACCGCTTTCTTGTAGTCGGGCGTCGTGCTGGGAAGGCCGCTGCGGCCGCGCTTGTTCTTGCCGCGGTAGTTCATGACGTTCACCCGGCGAACGGTGACCTTGAAGACCCGCTCGACTGCGGAAGCGATCGTGTGCTTCGTGGAATCGGGGGCGACTTCGAAGGTGTACTGGCCCAGCTCGGAGGATTGCTTGTTCGCCTTTTCGGTGAGGCAGACCGCCTTGAGGATGTGATCGGATTTCATCAGTTCTTTCCTCCGTTCACCCGCGAAAGGATGGCCTCGAGGGCCTTCGTGCTGACGATGATCGCGCGGTAATCGGCGAGATCGACGGCACTCAGATTGGAAGCCTCCTGAAGGGATACGCGGCTGATGTTGCGCGCGGCGCGGCGGGTCTCCGCGGCAAACGGAGCGTCCACCAGGAGCACTCTGCCCGCGGGGGCGATTCGCCCGACCACCTGATCGACGAGCTTCGTCTTCGCGGGACTTGCGGCAAATGCCTCGATGACGGCGATTTCGCCGGCCGAGGCCCGGTCGAACAGGGCGCGGTTGAATGCGAGCGCCTTCACCTTTGCGTTAATCTTCTTCGAATAATCCCTCGGTCTCGGGCCGAAGACGACGCCGCCGCCGCCCCAAAGGGGAGAGCGGATCGAGCCGGCCCGGGCCCGGCCCGTGCCCTTCTGGCGCCACGGCTTCTTGCCGCCGCCCCGGACTTCGCCGCGGGTCTTCGTCGAATGGGTGCCCTGCCGGCGGTTCGCCTGGACGGCGACTATCACTTCCTTGACCGCCTGGCAGCCCTTGTCGCCCTCAAACGTCGGCAGGCCGTCGAACTCCTGTTCGCGGCTTTGCGTTCCGTCGGGGCTGAAGATCTTGAGTTTCATTTCGGTGATTCCTTCCGCTCTCAGGCGTGTTTCGGCTGGCCCTTGATCGCGCTGCGGACAATAACGTCATCTCCGTTGGCCCCGGGAATCGCCCCTTTTACGAGGATCAGATTCTTGTCGGCGATCACCTTAACGACCCGCAGATTCTGCATCGTGCGGCTTTCGCTTCCCATGTGGCCGGGCATCCTCTGGTTTTTCCACGAGCGGCCGGGAGTCTGGCGCATGCCGATCGAGCCGATGCGGCGGTGGAACATGGAACCGTGGGCTGCCGGGCCGCCCGCGACACGGAAGCGGCGGACGACGCCCTGGAATCCCTTGCCCTTGCTGATGCCGGAGACATCGACCAACTGGCCTTCGGCAAAGATCGAGACCGTGACGACGTCGCCCACTTTCGCAGTCGGCGCTCCGCTCAGGCGGACTTCGCCGAGGACGCGCGGCGCGGCGGTCAGGCTGGCGGCCTTCGCGTGGTTCAGCTCGGCCTTGCTCGTGTTTTTCGACTTCTTGGTCGAGAAACCCAGCTGGACGGCGTTGTAGCCGTCGGTGGCCTCGGTCTTCACCTGGACCACGGAACAGGGCCCGGCTTCTACCACGGTGACCGGGATCAGGACGTTTTGAGCGTCGTAGACCTGGGTCATCCCGATTTTTTTGCCGAGTAAGGAGGAGATCATGGCTAAGCGGTAGGTGGAAAGTTTTCCGTTTTGAGACCTACATTAGGGAGGGCCCTTTAAGCCCGCCGAAGCCCGGAGGGGCGGAGGCGGTTGGGCATCTAACTAACGTTGGACTATGGGAGTCGGAGGGATCAGACGTTGATTGTGATGTCTACGCCCGAAGGCAGGTTAAGTTTCTTGAGTTCATCCACGGTCTGGGCGGTTGGTTCGATGATATCGATCAGCCGCTTGTGGGTGCGCGTCTCGAACTGTTCCATCGACTTCTTGTCCACGTGGGGCGAGCGGTTGACGGAGAGCTTTTCGATGCGCGTGGGAAGGGGGATCGGGCCCGAGACGCGGGCGCCGGAACGCTTGGCCGTCTCGACAATATCCTGGGCGGACTGGTCGATGACGCGATAGTCGAAGCCCTGGAGCTTGATGCGGATGCGTTGGCCTTTCATGGCGGAAAAAGAACGGGGATGTTAGCTGCGGGCCGGACCCTTGGATGTGGTCTCGACGATCTTGGCGAGGAGCGAGGCGGGAACCTGCTCGAAATGGGAGGGTGTGATGGATGCGCTGGCGCGCCCCTTGGAGAGCGAGCGGATGTCGGTGACGTAGCCGAAGAGCATTTCGAGGGGCACATCGGCCGCGATGATACACGCCCCCGCCTTGTTCTCGATCGCCTTCACGCTGCCGCGGCGGCGGTTGATGTCGCCGATCAGGTCGCCCTGGTATTCCTCGGGGGTCGTGACCTCGACGCCCATGATGGGCTCGAGGAGGATCGGACCCGCCTTTTTCATCGCGTCCTTGAATGCAAAAATTCCCGCCATCTTGAACGCGAGTTCCGAGGAATCGACCTCGTGGAACGATCCATCGACGATGCGGATGATCACGTCCACGACCGGATGCCCGGCGACGGCGCCGTTGTTGCACCCTTCCTTGATCCCGGCGATCGACGGCTTGATGAATTCCTTCGGGATCGTGCCGCCGACGATTTCGTCAATGACCTCGATTCCCTTGCCCTTGCCGTTCGGCTCAATCTTGACGCAGACGTGGCCGTACTGGCCCTTGCCGCCCGACTGCCGGATGAACTTGCCTTCGCCGTCGGCGTGCTTGGTCACCGTCTCGCGGTACGCGATCTGCGGCTTGCCGCACTTCGCCTCGACCTTGAACTCGCGCTTCATCCGGTCGCGAATGATGTCGAGGTGAAGCTCGCCCATGCCTGAAGGGATTGTCTGCCCGCTGTCCGGGTCAGTCGTAACGCGAAGGGTCGGGTCTTCGGCGACCAGGCGCTGAAGCGCGGCGCCCATCTTTTCCTGGTCGGCCTTGGAGTCGGGCTCGATCGACATCGAGATGACGGGCTCGGGGAAGGACGGCGGCTCGAGCCGGATGTCGAAATCCTCATCGCAGAGAGTATCGCCGGTGATGACCTCCCGAACGCCGACCAGCGCGCAGATGTCGCCCGAATAGGCGACATCGATCTCCTCGCGGTCGATCGCGCGCATCAGCAGCAGGCGCGACACGCGTTCGCTGCGGCGGGTGCGCGGATTGTAAAGCGACATTCCGCGCTTGACCGTGCCGGTGTAGACACGGAAGAAGACGATCTTTCCGACAAACGGATCGCTCCAAAGCTTGAAAGCGAGGCCCGCGAGCTTGCCCTTGTCGTCGACGACCGCCTGGGCTTCCTCGCCGTCGGAAGTCTGGCCCTTCATCGGGGGCACATCGATCGGGCTCGGCAGGTAGCTGACGACGCAGTCGAGCACGCGCTGGACGCCCTTTTTCTTGAAGGCCGAGCCGGGGACCACGCCGAAGAAACCGAGGGATATCGTGGCCTTGCGTATCGCAATTATGAGCTCCTCAGCCCCCACCTCTTCGCTCGACAGGAACTTGTGCGCGACCATGTCGTCGAAATCGGCCACCGCCTCGACGAGCTTTTCGCGATAGGCCTTCGCCTCGTCGAGCATGGCGGCCGGAATCTCGGTCGTGATCGGGTTCAGGCCGAGGGGGTCGTCCTTTTCCGGCGGGAAAATGTAGGCGACCATGTGGACGAGGTCGATCAGGCCGTTGAAATTTTCCTCGGCGCCGATCGGCAGATAAAGCGCGTGCGCGTTGCCCTTGAGCTTGACGCGGATGTCCTCGATCGCGCCGTGAAAATTGGCCCCGACGCGGTCCATCTTGTTGATGAAGGCGATTCGCGGCACGCGGTACTTGTTGGCCTGGCGCCACACGGTCTCGGACTGCGGCTGCACTCCGGCAACGGCATCGAACACCGTGATCGCGCCGTCGAGAACGCGCAGGGAGCGCTCCACTTCGGCCGTGAAGTCGACGTGCCCGGGGGTGTCGATGATATTGATGCGCTGCTTGATCCCCTTCCACGGGCCCCAGGAAGCGTTCCAGGCGCAGGAGATGGCGGCCGCCGTGATCGTGATGCCGCGCTCGCGCTCCTGCTCCATCCAGTCGGTGACGGTCGTACCCTCGTGGACTTCCCCCATCTTGTGGACGGCGCCGGAATAGAAAAGTATGCGCTCGGTCGTCGTCGTCTTTCCGGCGTCGATGTGCGCGACAATTCCAATATTGCGCGTCCATTCGAGCGGAAACGGCCGGCTCGGGGAGTTGACCGGGGAGACCTTGGACTTGTCCGTGACGATGTTTATCATCTCAGGAAGTTCTGCTACAGCGGGCATGGCTCGTTTCCTTACCAGCGGAAGTGGGCAAAGGCGCGGTTTGCCTGCGCCATCTTGTGGGTGTCTTCCTTCTTTTTGACGACACTGCCCGTGTTGTTGTACGCGTCCACAATCTCCGCCGCGAGGGCGTCCTTGAGCGGGATTCCTTTGCGGCTTCCAGCCGCATCCACGATCCAGCGAAGGGCCAGGCTTTCCTGGCGCTCAAATGAGATTTCAATCGGCACCTGGTAAGTGGCGCCGCCGACGCGGCGGCTCTTCACTTCAAGTCGCGGGCGCGCGTTCTCGAGGGCGCCCAAGAGGAGATCGACCGGATCGCCCTTTTCCAACTTTTCCGACACCTTCTCGAAGGCGCCGTAGACGATGCGCTGGGCGAGGTTTTTCTTGCCGACTTTCATTACAACATTGACCAGGTGCGCGACGAGCGGGCTCCGGTAGCGAATGTCGGGAACGGGGATGCGTTTTACCGCTCTGTGACGACGGGACATGGATCAGGCTCCTGCTGCCGCCGCGGGCGCGGGTGCGGCTTTCTTCGCCTCTTTCGGGCGCTTGACGCCGTACTTCGAGCGGCTTCGGCGGCGCTTCTCGACGCCGGTTGCGTCAAGCGTTCCGCGAACGATATGATATCGGACACCCGGCAGATCCTTCACGCGGCCTCCGCGGACGAGGACGATCGAATGCTCCTGCAGGCTGTGCCCCTCATCCGGGATGTATGAAATCACTTCATTTCCATTGGTCAGGCGCACCTTGGCGACTTTCCGGATCGCGGAATTGGGCTTCTTCGGCGTTCGGGTCATCACCTGCACGCAGACGCCACGCCGAAACGGATTGCCCGTCAAAGCCGGTGACTTTGACTTGGACCGGATCTTGCGGCGGCCGTGGCGGACGAGCTGACTAATGGTCGGCATGAACAGAGAAAATTATGGTGTGAAAATTCGGGAAAAGAGGTGAATCGTACCCTCCGCTAAAAGCCCGGCAAGAACTTTTTAGCGAAAAGATCCATCTCTCGCGAAAATCGGGATTTTATCCCCGCTCCGCGAAGAAGAAAGCGTCGACCGGCGCAGGCCTGCGACGCCCGAGAAAATACAGTAAACGCAGATCTAACCCGAAGCGGGATCGGAGGCGCAAGCTCAATCGAGAGCCGGGAAAAGGGGTCCGGTTGCCACTTGTAAAATCCGGGCGCTCTGCCCCAGATTTTACAAGTGGCAACCGGACCCCTTTATTCCCAAAAAAACGCCCGGCCTTGAGGGCCGGGCGTTAAACTCCGCGGAGCTAGGCTCAACACGGAGTTTTATGGCGGGAGGGTTGTTGATCATGATAACAATGGGCTTATTGACAAGCAGTTTTTTTGTGCCCTCCGGCCCCAAAACTGGGCGCAGCACAGCCACCGGCCTGAGGCCGCGCAAGATACTCAGGACTGGGACCGGGGAACGAAGCTTTAGCCCGCGGTCACCTCGGCCGGCTTGGGATCGTCCACCGGGAGCTCGGCGCCGAAAGGCAGGCTGATCTTCAGCCTCTTGTACTGCGGCAGGCCCGTGCCCGCCGGGATCAGATGGCCCATGATCACGTTTTCCTTGAAGCCTTTGAGCAAATCGACCTTTCCGAGGGTGGAGGCATCGGTCAGGACGCGGGTCGTCTCCTGGAACGAGGCAGCCGAGATGAAGCTCTCGGTCTCGAGCGAGGCCTTCGTGATGCCGAGCAGGA
>Ga0182024_10000541_pt1 | contig 97964 bp, 92 predicted proteins | sample P32metaG_FD_120480 | JGI IMG/M metagenome (GOLD analysis project Ga0182024, IMG submission 120480) | Permafrost microbial communities from Stordalen Mire, Sweden - P3-2 metaG (Illumina Assembly) | ecosystem: Environmental > Terrestrial > Soil > Wetlands > Permafrost | place: Sweden: Stordalen... | reverse complement strand
GGATCCCTGCCGATCAATTTCGCTCGGACTCCGCTTCGCTCCGCCTCGCGAGCGACTTCGTCGCGGCTACGCCCGCTTCGCGCCTCATTCTCGGGGCCATGCTTTGCCTCGTAGGATCCCTGCCGATCAATTTCGCTCGGGCTCCGCTTCGCTCCGCCTCGCGAGCGACTTCGTCGCGGCTGCGCCCGCTTCGCGCCTCATTCTCGGGGCCATGCCTTGCGCCGGCTGAGGTCTACGGCCATGCCTCGGCCTCGTATGAGGTTCCGGCCACCAGCCGCTTGACGTCGTAGTTCCAGCGCCCCTTCCAATTGTTGATGGTAAGTGCGGCCTGCGAATAGCCGCTGCGAACCTGATCCATCAAGCGCCACAAGTAAATGGTCTCATCCTCACCGCGTTCATTCAATGCTTTTTGGCGCTGCAACCCAGTGCTTGCGATGTTGAGCAGCTCCGTCGAGAGATCTTTCAACGTGGCTTTTCCGGCGCGCGCTTCCAGCCCGCCCTTATGCGACGCGTCGTTAATCTCGAGGCGCTCCTTGAAGCTCCATCGCTTGACCAGATCCCATGCGCCCTGGAGACAGTCGTCATTGTATAAAATGCCCTTGAGCAACGCGGGCAGTGCGAGCATCAGGGTGGGCGGCTGACTGTCGGCGGTGCGGCTCTCGATATACTTCTTCAGGCGCACCTCGGTGAAAATGGTGGTGAGATGATCGCCCCAATCCTCGAGGGTCGCGCGCTCCTTGGCGAATCCGCGCTCCATGTATTGGCGGAACGTGATGCCGGGTGAGCGCGTCAAATCGACGTATTTGTGATCGCGGATGATGAAGTACATCGGCACGTCGAGGGCGTAGTCGGTATAGTCTTCGAAACCCGCGCGCTCGTTGAAGGCGAACTCGAGCATGCCGCATCTATCAGGATCGGTATCGCTCCAGATATGGCCGCGGAAGCTCTGGTAGCCGTTGAGGCCACCATCGGCGAGCGGAGAATTGGCGAACATCGCGTACAGCAGCGGCACGATTCCCATCGCGACGCGCAGCTTGCGCATCGCATCGGCCTCGCTCGAATAGTCGAGGTTGGCCTGCACCCCGGCGGTCTGCTTCATCATGCGCTGGCCGAGGCGTCCCTTGCGCGCCATGTAGGGATACATGATGTGGTAGCGATGCTTCGGGAGCAGCTCGATCTCATCGATGCGGCTGACGGGCGTCATGCCGAGTCCGAGCACCACCGCGCCATGCGAATGGCCGACATCGATCAGCTCGGCGACATGCCGCGAGAATTCCTGATGCGCGCAGTGGATAGTTTCGCACTGCTCGCCGGAAAGCTCGATTTGCGCGCCGGGCTCGATAGTGACGCGGGCTGGGCCGCGGCTGAGCGCGAGCAGATGGCCGTTTTCCTCGTCCTCAGGCTCCCATCCGAATCGATCGACGAGTTCGCGTAGCATCGTCTCAACGCCATCGGGGCCGGAGTAAGGCACGGCTTTGCCGGTGGCTGCTTCGACCGCGATTTTTTCGTATTCGGTGCCGACTCGCCATTGCTCCCGTGGCTTCGCACCGCTTTCGAAGTACCGGATCAGGTCCTCTTTGGTGTCTACCAGTCCGCTCATATCAGGCTCGACTCCTCAAAAGGCGCCCGTCCTCCAAGCGGCCTATAATTGCCTTGATCGATGGATGCAGGCAAGCGAGCGAAGGAGAGATGCAGGAGGCGCCTTAGAACCGGAGGATGAACTGGAGGTCGCCGAAACGCACCCGGCTGCCATTCGGGAGTGCATGCGAGCCGGCTACCTTGCGGTCATCGACGAAGGTCGGCCCCGGACTAGTCATGCGCATGCGGGGTGCCGAGCTGCTCTTCGAGTCCCTGTTGTTTCTTCCTGAGATCGGCCAGCAGCGTGTCGAAGCCCTGGTTGTTGATCACGCGATTGAACTGGTTGCGATAGTTGGCTGCGATCGAAATGTTGGCTACCGTCACGTCGTAAATGAGCCATTTGCCGTTGTCCTGGCGCAGCGTGTAATTGACCTGGATCGGGACCTTGCCGCCAGGCTGATTGATGTTGGTCTTCACTTCGTAGTTGGCTGCATCGATCTGCGTTTGGCCGCGGAAATTGACCTGCTGGCCGGAGTAGTCCTGGATTCGGCTCAGATAGGAGTCCTGCAGGAATGCGGTGAAGGCCTGCGTGAAATCGTCGCGCTGCTGATCGTTGAGATCTCTCCAATGGCGTCCCAGCGCGGAGCGCGACATCGCAACGAAATCGAAGTTGCCATTGACCAGGTCGCGCAGCTTTTGCTGGCGATCTTTCAGCGGGGTCGTCTTGTCGGCCAGGATCTGGAGCACCGGGTTGACCAGCGCTTTGACCACTTCGGTTGGATCATGTGCCGCCCGCGCCGGCGGCGCCGTCGTAATCGCGGCGACGATGATTGCGCCGACGATGACGGTCAGGATTCTCATTGGGGAAACCCGGTCTTCAGGTTTGGTATACATATGTATCGCTTCAATTTTCGGGTTTGCCGAGTGTTAGGAGGAGTTCATTCGGGTGGACTGCCTCGGATATCTCGGCGTTCGACGGGCCTGCCGACTTCCCAGCATCATGTCAATCACGATAGACGTGATGCGCGAATCCCTCGGTCATGCATACCGCTCGACCCGGCCTCGATGCCACTGCCCGATCACCGTTGACTGCCCTCAATTAACCGCAACGCGGCTGGTTTATCTGCTGCCGATACTCCGCGACCGAGACGATTCGCTGTGCGCGCGTGTCCCAGAGAATGTATTTCAAGGCTTTGTGAACCTGAGATAACTTTACGCGGGTGACATCGGTAAAGAGATACCGATATTCGTTGTGGCAACCGATCAAGCGATAGTTGGGAATTCGGGCCGATAGATGATGAATGTGATGGTAGCCGATGTTGGCGGTAAACCAGTTTAACCAGCGCGGCAAAATCAGAAAACTGGTCCCGTCAATCGCGCCCATTTCGTAATCCCAGTGTCTACTATCGCTGGCATAGGAGTGCTCGAAATTGTGCTGCACGGTGAACAACAAAATCCCCACGCCGCCGGCAAGCGATACGCTGATTAGATAAATCGTAAAAAACCGCATTGTCCCAATTGCCCAGCACATCAACACCCATACGCTGAGCAACACGACATTGTTCCAGAACATATGCCAGTACTGTTTCTCCGATTGCCAATAGCGCGTTTTAAAACTGGCTGCGTGTGCCTTCATCGCCAGGTTCGGCTGTGCGATTTTACCCTTGGCAATATGGCCTATCAGCCCGATACTGCCATTGAGCCAGGTAAAGCGCGGGTTGAAAATCAAATATATAAAACCGACAAAAGGCGCGAGCGCGATGCTGCACTTGCCTCGATACATGAACTGCTGCGTATTCGTCATCGCCGCGTACTCATCGACCGACGGGGTGGTGTACGGTCCGCGATATTTTTCCCAATTGCCGTTGTTGGTGTGGTGATAACTATGATGCTGCGACCACACATACTGCGGCATGCCCGAGACCACGCCCAAGAGAAAACCAAATGCGCGATTGAGTCGCTGGGTGCGAAACAAGCTGCCGTGACCGCATTCGTGCATCAGCGCAAAAGCGCGCAAGGTAAACAAGCTGATTAGCAATACCGCGGCGGCGGTAAGCCAACGGGAAATATCGACGCTCAACACCGCCGCCCACCAGATGAGCGCGAGCGAGGTCAGCGTCATTAGAACCTGCGACAAGCCCTTCGCATCATCAGCGCGCGCATACCCAAGAATGATGGCCCGCTTCTGTTCCTTTATGGAGGGGATCGACGACACGATAGGCACTTCGGTTTCGAGTTATTACTTTGGGGCAGCCGCAGGGGAAAGTCTAGCACACCAACGTATCAGCGTGGTCGACTTCCTTCGACTTGCCAGAGGTCATTCGACTCTATCCGCAGTACCCAGTTAAGATCGCGTGAATGAGCGATAGGGCTAGGCGCAGGATTTCGCGCTTGGACATACGCCAAGATCGTGTCTATACGTGCTTTTAGAACGGGCGAAACGGACGATTTGGCCGCGCTAGTACAAGCCTTTCGCGCGCCGCCGACGACCCTCGGGCCCGGGTCATTTTTCCACTGTTTCCCCAGCGTTGGGACCGGAAACCCGGCGCCCTTCGGCCTACATGGCGGAAGAAAGATCGATTCGAATTCGGGGTTTCGTTTGCGTCTTTCGGATGCCGGATGACTCCGGTTCGGCAAAACCTCAAAACCTCAGGATGAACTGCACGTCGCCGAAGCGCACCCGACTGCCGTTCGGCAGCGCCTGCGAGCCCGCAACCTTGCGGTCATCAACGAAGGTGCCTTTCGTCGAGTTCAAATCCATCAGCTCGTAGGCGCCGTTGCGCTTCATCAGGCGGGCGTGCGCGCGCGAGACGCTCGCATGAGGTATCACCACGTCGTTGTCTTCACCGCGGCCGACCGTGACCTCATCTTTGAAAAGGGTGTATTCCCCGGGGACCGGATCGATAGGGTGCACCGTCGTCAAGCGGGCGGCGCCACCGGTCGATACTGCCGCGCGAGGCGCGGTCGATCCCGCCGGAGCGCGCGGCGGAGCGGCCACCACGATGGGAGCGCGAGGGCCGCTGGGAGGCGCCTTTGCCTGTGCCTCGAGGGCGGCCTTGAGCTCGTCGGTGGAAACGCCGAAGCGTAGCCTCGAGAGCGCGAACAACATCATCAGCGCGATCAGCGGGACCGCGCCATTCCACCATTTGAACGATAACTGCTGGAGCCCGGTGCCGGGAGTATTTTCGCCGCCGTCGGAAGCGCCGCTGTCATCGGGCACGTTGATGGCTGCTCCGCCGACGCCGCGCACCTGGTACGAGGTGGTCGCGCTGCCATTACTCCCACCATAGTCGACTTGAAGCTCCACTTTGCGATCGGTGCCATCTTCGATGGGACGCGGAGTGCGGTAAGTGAGCGAATACTCGGTCGCGATCGAATGCCCCATTTCACGCACTAACGATGCGAAGCGTCCTTCCTCAGTGATGATGTTGTAAGACTTACCGTGGGTTGCCTCGACGATCTCCTCGTACTGCGGCGCGATGAACGGCGGAGGCACCACCGCGTAAAGCGTGAGACCATTTTTCTTGAGATTCGCGGCCACGTCTTCGCCGGTCTCTTCGGTCACGTCGGTGTCAGCCGGATGATGGTCATGGTAGGCCTGATCGTGCTGGGTGTAGCGCGAGCCGTCGCCCTTATGATGCGGGGGCGCATCGGTGACGATTATGATGATGCCCTCGGCTTGGGGACGAAACGGGAAACTGGCCGCATAGGCGAGCGCGTCAAGCTGATCCTCGGGAATGTCGCCGCCGCCGCCGGCGTGCAGCGAGCTGACCCAATCGGTGAACTGATGCACATCGGAGGTGAAGCTGTTGCGATAGGCGCAATTGCAATCGGGAAATTTGGAGACGACGTAATCCTCGAACGTCACCAGCCCGAGGCGATAGTCACGATTGTTGGCGGATAGATCCTGGGCGAACTGGATGACGTTCTGCTTGACCGCGTCGATGTAGGGCTGCATCGATTCGGTGACATCGAGCACGAATATGATATCGACCGGGCGCCCCTGCCCTACTCCGCGGAAATCGATGATTTTGGCCTGCTTGCCATCCTCGAAGACCTTGACGTTGTCGGGCTTGAGATTTCCCACTGGCTGGCCGCTGCTGTCGGTCAGGCCGAAATTGAGTTCGACGCCGCCATCGGAATCGAAATGGTCCAAGCCCGGATTTCCGATTGATAGAGCTATGTCAGCATGGGCGGATGGCGCGGCGGCTATCGACCAGAGCAGCGCTGCGCAGATTGCGAAGGCAATTGGAAAAAACGGAATCGATCTTCGGTGCGGGTTCATCTTTCGTAAAGATCTGCGTAAATATCTACGTAAATATCTGCGCGAAGATTCGCGCAAGCATCCGCACAGGCATTCGCGCGCGCATTAAGATGCTTCAATTGATTGTTGGGTCGCACGTCGCTCGCGTCAAGATGGCGAGGCAAAAGCGTCGAATCGGGAGTCTTCCTTGCGTTCATGCATCTGTTAGGTTATCCCAAACCCTTACGTTATCTAAATCTGCTTGAATGGATCACGAGTGAATCATCGACGTCCGTGGTGGATAGTCTTTGCGCTTCTACCACCTGTGCTCGCGGTATTTGCCTTGCTCATCCCCCTCGGATGCGGTGGTGGTGGCAGTTCGTTTCCGACCAACGCGCCGACTCCCGCCAGCGTGGCGGTGGCATTTGTGGGAACCGGGCCGCCGGGCAATTTTCGCAGCGTGTTGCTGAATATTTCCGGCGTCCGCCTCAATCATTCGTTCGATGCGGCGACCAACGCCACGGGCTGGGTGACAATAGCGGTTCCGACCGGCGCGGGGACCGGCAATGGCCAGAATCCCGGCGATTTGCAAATCGATCTGCTGCACACGCAGACTGCCGCGACGTTTTTCAACGTCGGCGGAGTACCAGTGGGGACGTATCAGACGGTACAAGTGCTGGTGGATTCGACCGATCCGGGCACCATCGTGCCGGCCTGCCAGTCGGGTGCTTCGAATAGTGAGGGCTGCACCAACTATCCGTTGAATTTCGACATCACTCAGCCGGTTCTATTCACGCTCGCAGAGCCAATGACTGCTAGTGCGAACGCGACGGCGCCGTTGGTCATCCAGCTCGCGGTGTCGATCACGTCGGCCCCTGCCAATACTGGCGATCCCTACATGGTCACGATCACGCCGGCCGAAACCAATACCGGTTCCTACCTGGCAGCGGTGAGCGGGAATATCACCGTGAAAGGCGCAGCAGCCGTGGGAATCCACCTCGCGCCGCTCACAGTGTCCGCCGAATTGAGCGGAACCAATACTGTGATCGAGACGGCGCCGGTGAAAGCGAAAGGCGCCTATACCCTCGAACTGCCTGCCGCACTCAGTGGAACTTCTTATGATATTTTCACCAACGGCGGCGGCGTCACCTACGGGGCTTTGCAAGGCATTAGCGTGGTTCCCGGCCAGCTTGCAAGCGGCGAGGACCTGACCGTCGCCGGGGCGACTCCCGGCACGATGAGCGGTTTCATCGCCGACGCTTGTACCGGTCTCGGAATACCGGGCGCGCAACTGGAGCTCCTCGCGCCTGCGATCCCTCTGGCCAAGCCGCGGCCGACCCCGCCCGCATCGTTCTGCTTAACGAATCCTGGTCAATGTGTGGTGGTTGCGAGTGGTTCGGCCGATCAGGCAGGCAGCTATCCGCTGCCCGGAACGTCTAGGAATCCGTCGAGTTTTGATGAAGTTCCAACTGGGCAACCCGATCTCGCTGTGCAAGTTGGCGCGAGCGGATACACTTCGGTTCTTTCAAGCGCATTCCTGAGATCGATCAACAAAAATGACGTTTGTTCGGCCGACCCCTCGGACAAAACCTGCAACTTCTCGCTTACCACCGGATACATCAACGGAACCGCGAACCTCGTCAGCGATCCTCCACCCGGCAACTCCGTGGTGGTGCAGGTTCTCGCGGAAAACAGTGGCACCAATCAAGTCGTGGCGGCGCTACCGCAGCCGCTGGTTTTCCTCAATCACGAGACCAGCCTGCCCTTTCAGCTGAATGTTCCGCTTAGTCAGGCAAATGGGGCGCCTCCAGCTTTTGACCTCTTCTCGGTAGCAATCGATCCATTTCAGGGCGGACCTGATCCATTTCCCGGCCACGACATCTCGGTGCTGGCAAACCAACCTGCCCCGACGGCCGGCTGTCAGCACGTGAACGCGGTGCCATTTCAACCGATGAACTGCGTCGGTCACGGAAGCATCAGCGGTACGGTGCAGAATCCCGACACCGGAACCAGCGTCGAGGTGGAGAAGCTTGACCCGAACAATACGCCGGTTCAAATCCTCGGAACTCCGCCGGCGTTATTTTCCTCGGACACTCCAAGCAATAACGCTTACACGCTGTGCGTTCCGCCTGATATGTACCAGTTGCAACGATTCGAAGCCGCACCGACCTCTTCGGCCACTGCGAGTGCGACGCCGATCCCGGTTGGCAGTCCGCAGCAGGTAACAGTTCCACAGCCGGCCGCGACCTCGTCGCCGTGTCCTAGCACTTGCAGCAGCACCGATGGCGGACCTGCGCCGTGTCCAGGAATGTGCAACGCGACGACGGCAAGCCCGCTTTGAGCGACAGGATTTCCATGCGACGCGGAGGGCGATGCTTTCGCCGATGGGCCTTGGCGGGCGCAATGCTGGCACTAATCCTGCCCGGATGTAACTCGGGGTTCGGTGCTTTCGACCAAGGCGTAGGGAACACGCCCAACAAGCCGCCACTTGCGGCATTCCGTATTTTGGGACAATTCGGGCTCCCGTTCAGCGCGCTCGTTTCGGACGACACTTCGTCCTGGCAAATCCGCGCCACGGTGCCGATGAGCGTCGTCATCATCAACAATCAAACCCCGGTGCGGCTGATCGCGACCAAACAATCCCGCGGAGACGGAATCCTCAGCCTGCAACTCACGGTGGGCTTTACGGTGGTGCAGATTTCCTCGACCAGCGATCCATTCGGAACAGCGACGTTGCAGAACAATGCCGTTCGTCCCGGCTTCGAGCCACCGCCGCCGCTCGCGAATCCCGATGTCAGACTATTCGTCAAAGGGCCGTTGACTGAACGTTTCTCCGGAATCTTCGAAGACAAAAAAACCGCCTTCCTATTAAGCGATCGCGCGCCGGCGCTGTTTTTATTCGATAGCCCCGATGGCGCCGTCGACGCGACCTTAACCCAGATTCAAAGCCTTGGATCCTTTAACGTCGACCTGTTGTTCCAGGGCGCGGTCGTGGCGCACGTGAGCGGCGGCCCCACCGTCACCATCAGGCAACCCTGAACCGTGTGGATGGCGACTGCTTACTGCGATGACCGAAGCCGGGCGCAAAGGCGGCGGAGTAGTTTGACACCACGGCCCGATCACGCAAAGTTAGCCAAGCTGCACATGTTTGAGGTTAATGTGGACGCCGCGCCGGCCTTAAGTCCGGCATCTGGCGTGTCGATAAAAATATGAAATCTCCCTGGCTGCGCCGGGCGTTATTGGCCGTCGTGATTGTGGTGGCCCTCCTCGGCATCTTTCCGGCAATCCGCTACTACAATTATTTCTCGACTCACGTCTCCACCGATGATGCATATGTAGATGGGACCGTTGCCCTGGTGTCGACCCGCGTCTCGGGAACCGTGTCGGCCGTCTATGTGGAAGACAACTGGACCGTCAAGCGCGGCGACCTGCTGGTGACGCTCGATCCGAGCGATTTCCAGGTCCGTGTCGATCAGGCCCAAGCGCAACTCGCGCGCGCCAAGCAGACCGTCGATGAAATGTTCGCACAGGTCAAAGCTGCCGAAGCCGGACAAAGTCTTGCCGAGTCGCAAGCCAAGCAAGCGCGTCTCGACTTCAACCGCGCCGAACAACTGCGCAAGGCGGGCGTCGTCTCGACCGAATTTTACGATCAGGCCGTCACCGCCTATCGGATGGGCGAGGCTAATGTCGCTCTCGCCGAGCATGAGGTGACACAGGCTCGCGCTGCCTTAGGCGAACCGATTCAGGATCACGCGACATCAGCGGCCTTATCCGGTTCCGGGGACGACTCGGTTGCGGACGCAACTCAGGAAGCCAAAAGCCGCGAAGAGAGCCTCGACAATTCGCGCTACGATCGTCCGATCGTGCAGCAGGCGCGCGCGGCGCTCGAGCAAGCCAAGCTCGATCTGGCGTACACTCGGCTCACGGCGCCTTTCGACGGCGTCATCACCCACAAGAGCGTTCACGTCGGTCATCGCGTGCAGCCCGGCGAACCGCTGATGGCGGACGTGCCGACGCAGCATCTCTATCTGATAGCGAATTTTAAAGAGACTCAGTTGACTTATGTCCGGGTTGGACAGAAGGCGACCGTCGAGGCCGATATCTATCCCGGCTTCGTTTATCGCGGCCACATCGATTCGATCAGCATGGGAACCGGCGCCGCTTTCTCCTTGCTCCCGCCGGAAAATGCGACTGGTAACTGGGTCAAAGTCGTCCAGCGAATCCCGGTGAAAATCGTTCTCGACGAAGAGCCTCCTGCCGACAAGCCGCTGCGCCTCGGGCTCTCGGTTGAAACTGCGGTCGACATTAGCGACACGCGCGGACCGCTCCTTACGTCGATTGTGCAGCCTAACTTCTTGAAGGAAGGACAGGTGGTGCCGAACGAAAACCTGCCGCCTGCGGCTCGGGAGCCGCAGAGTGACGATAGCGCAGCCTCACAGCCGCAGCGTCGTCATGTGATCAAGGAGTTCCTCCACAAGCTCCGTCATCACCGCCAAACCGACTAGCGGAGTCTCGCACCTGACACGCGTGTCAGTTTATTGCCTGGCGACGAAGTCTGTATTAGGTTCATCGGCAACGCGCCGATGCTGCAGCTAGCCGAGATTCAACACCGACTCGCCGATTACCTCGGCACGTCACTGCTATCGCTCAAGGTTCTAGCGAGCGGATGGGAAACCACGGTTTTCGAATTCGCGATTGCGTCCGCCTCGCCGCGTCTCCCGCTGATGCCGTCGCGCACCCCGATGGTACTGCGTTTTTACCAGGGGACTTTCGCGGATGGTAAGGGCGCGCGCGAACATTTCACCATCGCGAAACTTTCCAGCGTCGGCTTCAGCGTCCCGAAGCCATACGGATACGAGCCCAATCACGACGTGCTCGGCGCGCCATTTCTCATCATGGAGCGCGTGCCGGGCGGGCCGCTGTTCGCGACGCGCAGCTTCCCGAGCGCGTTCAAAACTTTCTCGTTGGGATTTTTCGGCTTCGTGCGGGCCCAGGTCCGCTTGCATAAAATGGAGTTGCGCAAATCCGGCCTCGATGAAATTCCTCGCGCCTACGTGCCCGAGGGCGTCGATGCCACTGCGCCGCTCCTAGATCGCATGCTCAAGATAATCGAGCAGCGCGTCGAGCAAGGGCCGCTGCCCGGACTGAAAGAAGCGCACGCTCGGCTTGCCGCGCGCGCGGGGGAATTTCGCAGCGCGCCGCTGTCCATCGTGCACATGGATTACCATCCGCAAAACGTCGTGGTTAAGGGATTCCGTGTCACCGGCGTGATCGATTGGGTCAATACTGACATCGGCGATCGTCATCTCGATGCAGCGATGACCGCCGCGATCCTATCGTCATCGGCGATGGAGCATCCGCGCTGGATGCGCGATAACGTCGCGGGCAATTCGCTGCGCGCCCTGTTCGCCTCGCTCTACATCCCGCTCTATCACGCGATGGCGCCGCTCGACTTCGAACGCTTCCGCTACTGCCAGGCGGTCGGCTCGCTGCTGAGGCTCTCGATGCTCGGGATGATGCGCACCCGGGGCGCCGAGATCGTCGGCTTCCGTCCCGAGGCGATGGGTGAAGTGACGCCTGCGGTGGTGCGGCTGCTGTCCCGCTATGCGGCGCGCAAGAGCGGTGCGGCAGTGCGACTCGATCAGGCGAAGCCGCTCGCGATCTGAGTGTAACCCGATGTCAAAGTCCGAAACTCTTTACCAGCGGATCGGCGGCTATGACACCATCGCCGCCATCGTGGATGAATTCCTTCAGAGTCTCGCCACCGTTCCGGAGATGGCGCGCTTCTCCGCTTCGATGAATCTCGACTCGCGCAAGCGCAACCGGCAACTCACTCTCGACTTTCTCGCGGCGGCCACGGGCGGTCCAACGCTCTACCTCGGAAAGGACATGAAACCGTCGCACGCGGGTTTGGGAATCAGCGCGAGCGAATGGAAAATCGCGATGGACCACATCCAACGCGCACTGGCGAAATTCAAGGTGCCACAGCGCGAGAGCAAAGAGCTGCTGGCGATCGTCGATGGTCTGAAGGGCGAAATTGTGGAACGCTAGAATCGAGGACGCGCGATGTCTAAGTTCTTCGAGGAAGTCACGCCCGAAATGAAGACCTTCATCGAAAATCAGAAGGTCTTTTTCGTCGCCACCGCGCCGCGCGAGGGCCACATCAACCTTTCACCAAAAGGGATGGACACCTTTCGCGTGCTCGACGCGCGCAAGGCGATTTACCTCGACCTGACCGGAAGCGGCAACGAGACCGCCGCGCATCTACTCGAAAACGGACGCGTCACGATTATGTTCTGCTCGTTCGACAAAGCCGCTGCGATCATGCGGCTGTATGGGCGCGGGCGCGTGATTCATCCGCGCGATCCCGAATGGGACAACTACTTCGCGAAGTTTCCATCGGTACCGGGCGTGCGCCAAATCATGGAGATCAGCATCGAGCGCGCAATGACGTCGTGCGGCTATGGGGTCCCGCGGCTCGAAGAGGACAACCTCGAAGAGCGCGACACCTTGCGCCAATACTGGGAGAAAGATGGAGCCAACGCGGAGACGTATCAACGCAAGCACAATGTGCTCAGCATCGACGGCCTTCCAACCGGCGTTCTTCCTGACAGCTCGAACCCAAAATGAAACCCGATCCTAGTTGCCCGACGCGTGCAGCAACTCGCGCAGCGTCAATGGCAGTATGCCGCCATGCTTGATGAATTCGACATCATCCGGCGTATCGACCCGCGCGAGCGTTTGGAATTCCGTGACCTTGCCGTTGGCCTCGGCGCGTACCGTTAACATTTGTCCGCGCTTCAAACCCGCAGCCAGCCCCGCGATCGAATACGTCTCACGTCCGGTCAGCCCGAGCGATTCGCGATTCTGACCATTGATGAATTGCAGCGGCAGCACGCCCATCCCAACCAGGTTGCTGCGATGGATGCGCTCGAAGCTTTCCGCGATCACCGCGCGCACCCCGAGGAGTTGGGTCCCCTTCGCCGCCCAGTCGCGCGACGATCCGGTGCCATATTCTTTGCCGGCGATCACAATCAGCGGCACGCCTTCTTTGCGATAGCGCTCCGAGGCCTCGAAGATCGTCATCTTCTCGCCGTCGGGCTGATGCGCCGTGAAGCCGCCCTCGACACCAGGAACCATCAGATTGCGCAGCCTGATGTTGGCGAAAGTTCCGCGCACCATGACCTCATGATTGCCGCGCCGCGCGCCATACGAATTGAAATCCTTGGGCTCGATTCCGTGCGCAATCAGATACTCACCCGCGGGGCCCTTCACCGCGATATTTCCCGCCGGCGAAATGTGATCGGTGGTGACGCTGTCGCCGAGGACCGCCAGTGCGCGCGCACCGACGATGTCCTTCAGCGGCGCGGGAGTTTTTCCGACCCCATCGAAGAACGGTGGCGCTTTAACGTACTCGGATTTCGCATCCCACTGAAAAATGTTTCCCTTCGGAACCGCGAGACCTCGCCATCGCTCGTCGCCGTCGAAGACCTTCGCGTATGAGTTGCGAAACATCTCTGCGTCGATCGAGCTGGAAACCGCCGCCGCAACTTCTTCGGCGCTCGGCCAGATGTCCTTGAGGAACACCGGCTTGCCGCTCTTGTCGGTACCTAGCTGCTCGGTTTCGGGGTCGAAATCCATCGTGCCGGCAATCGCGTATGCGACCACCAGCGGCGGTGACGCGAGATAGTTGAATCTCACCACCGGATTGATGCGGCCCTCGAAATTGCGATTGCCGCTGAGTATCGCGCTGGCGACCAGATTGTTCTTGCTGACCGCGGCCGCGATTCCTTCCGAGACCGGTCCGCTATTGCCGATGCACGTGGTACATCCGTAGCCGACGAGGTTGAAGTGCAGCTGCTCGAGCGGCTCGATGAGTCCAGCGCGCTTCAAATAGTCGCTGACCACTTTCGATCCCGGTGCGAGGCTGGTTTTGACCCACGGTTTGACCGTAAGCCCGCGCGCGACGGCTTTTTTCGCGAGGAGGCCGGCGCCCAGCATCACCGACGGATTCGAGGTGTTGGTGCAACTCGTAATCGCCGCGATCACGAGCGAGCCGTGGCGCAGCGCGAAGCTGCTTCCATCGGCGACGACTTCGGCTTTGGCGTTGAGTGTTCCAAGATGCGCATCGTCCATCGGATGCGCTGCGGCATTTCCGCCTTCTTCGATCCAGTCCTCGACGCGCTGCTTGGCTGGGCCCTGCGCGTCACCATGGATCTCCTTTACCAGCTGGCTGCGAAAGTCCTTCTTTGCTTTTGCGAGCGGAACGCGATCTTGGGGACGCCGCGGTCCTGCCAGGCTCGGCTCGACATGGCCGAGATCGAGCTCGAGTGTGTCGGTGAAGATGGGCTCCGGTGAGGACTCCGCGCGAAACAGTCCCTGCTCCTTGCAGTAGGCTTCGATGAGCGCGAGGCGATCGTCGGGTCGGCCGGTGATGCGCAGGTAGTCGAGCGTCTGCTGATCGACCGGAAAAAATCCAATCGTCGCGCCGTACTCGGGTGACATGTTGGCTAACGTCGCGCGGTCGGCGACGCTCAGCGTCTTGATCCCGTCGCCGGTGTACTCGACAAATTTCCCCACCACGCCGCGCTTGCGCAGCATTTGCGTGACGGTGAGGACCAGGTCGGTCGCGGTCGCGCCCGCTCTGAGACTGCCCGACAGCCGCACTCCGATAACGTCGGGAATCAGCATCGGCATCGAGCGCCCGAGCATTGCGGCCTCCGCCTCGATTCCTCCGACGCCCCATCCGACCACGCCCAACCCATTGACCATCGTGGTATGCGAGTCGGTGCCGAGCACCGTATCCGGATACGCCTGGTTGTCCTTCGAGCTGAAAACGACCGGCGCGAGATATTCGAGATTGATCTGATGCACGATGCCGGTGTCGGGCGGGACCACGCGGAAATTATCGAAGCCGCCCTGCCCCCATCGCAGGAAGAGGTAGCGCTCGCGATTGCGCTGGAACTCCATCTCGGCATTGGTCGCAAACGCGGCGCGAGTCCCAAACGCGTCGACCTGCACCGAATGATCGATTACCAAATCGACCGGTTGCAGCGGATTGATGGTCGCGGGATTGCCGCCGAGGCGCTTGATTGCGTCGCGCATCACCGCGAGGTCCGCTACCACCGGCACTCCCGTGAAGTCCTGCAGAAGCACGCGCGCGGGCATAAACGACATCTCGCTTTCGCTGCCCTTGCCGTCCCACTTCGCGACCGCCTCGATCTGGTCCGCAGTGACGACGGCGCCGTCCTCGCGTCGCAGCACGTTTTCCAGCATCACGCGAATCGAGAACGGCAGCCGTGAGATCCCAAAGCCGCGCTTCTCCAGCGCCTCCAATTTGAAGATCGTGTAGCTAGTCGTCCCAACCTTGAGAGTGGTACGCGCGCCGAAACTATTGGTCGCCATGAGATCGCCAATCCTTCTGAAAAAATACGAGCGTGGTTATGCGCTACGGCTCTGCTTTCGATGCAAGAATAGCGCGGCAGGACTGCGGATTAAACGGGCCTCAGTGTAGGGTCGCGGGACGCGCGCGCATCGGCGCCGGACCGGGCAGACCATCGAAGACGAGAGCGCGCCCGTCGGAATGAAAGCGCATCGCGGCCAGCAGTCCGACGCGCGAGGACTCCAGCGCCGGCACGTGATCGATACTGTCGATGCGCAGTTTGCCGCGGGTCGTCATCAGCGCGGCCGCGGCGGCGGAGAAGCTTTCATCGTCGAGGGGTTCGAAGTTCGTGTCGATCGATGGCGCAGTCAGAATCGCATGTCCCACCAGCGCCAGCATCATGCGTCCACCGCGAATCACTATGATGTTGCCGGCCTCGCGCGCCACGCCGCATCCTTTGAGGATCGCGCCATACGGATTTGCGGGATCGATGGCGCTCATCGCAACTGGTTTTTCACGCGCCGGATTGATGCCTCGGGTTGATCGCAGCATCTCGACCGCCTCCGGCAGCGCATACTGCTCGCCTGACAATGAGCGGACGAACCATCCACGGCGAATCGTTCCGCCATACTCGAGCCGGCGCAGCGCGAACTGAATCTCCGACCAGGGCATGTTGATGGATTCCAGCGACATGACCTCGCGGGCGACGATACCGTGGCGATGAAGCAGCAGCATCGCGATTTCGCGCGGTCTATCATTTGAGGAATCACGCGCGGAGGAATCCTGTTTCGGCGCGACCAACGCGGACCATCGCCCCGACACGCTCGATTTGAGCCGCGCGCGCATGGCAGCATCGCGCCGCGTGCCACGATGAGTTGGAGACACCTCCACCAGTCGGGCAGCATCAGGCGCCGAGGTGAACAGGCGCAACGGCGCGAAGCTATCATTGGAGACGCGGCCGCGCGCAGCGAGCTTCCACAATGCCGCGAGCGCATCGCGCTCGGAAACTTCGGCGCGATCTGCAACCTGATCGAGATATTGCGCGCCACCGGCGATAAGCGCACGCCAAATCGCCAGCTCCTTCGCATCAGAAGGCTCATCATCCGTCGTGGGCTGGAAAAGAAATCGCTCCTGCCGATTCACGAACGCGACCTTCGCGGGGAGGTCTGGAATTTCCTCTTCCGGCGGCAGCGCGACCCACGCGAACTGCCCGCCGAGACATAGGAGGTCGAGCAACTCGGGGCGATAGCCGGTCACGCGCGCGGGCAGAATCGAACGCTCCCACATCTCGGGCGTGAAGGTGAGGCCCGAAAGCTGATCGAGCACCGCCGCAAGGCCGCCCTGCCCTTCCTCCAAATCCGCGCCGGTGATGTGATGCCATCGCATCAGGAACGCGGCGTACTCGTGATCGTCGCACGGCTCGACCTCGGCGCGGACTTTCGCGAGCGTCTCGCGATGAATCCGCTGCAGCACATAGCGATCGCACCATTGCAGCACGTTGCCCGAGGTGAAGTGGCCGCGGAAGATCGCGCCCGAGGCTTCCAGGCGGGTCAGCGCGCCGCCGATCTCCGAATCAGTGAGATGTAGCCGCTGCGCCATTTCATTGGGCGTGACGGGACCCGAAGTTTTGAAGGCGCGACGCACGATCTCATCGCGCGAGGCGTCGGGATCGAGTTTCTCGACCGGCGCCTCGAACTCGTCGCCGATCGCGCATTCGGAATACGCACTCATATATAAAGGAGCGTCCTCGAAGGTGACGAAGATCTCGCGCGAAAGCGGCGTCGGCTTTAAAGGCACGATACGGTCCGCCTGACGTAGCTCATCGACGATCGCGTCACTGTCGCCGCGCACGCGCTCCGCGATCTCATCGATCGAGAGGCCGCCGTGCGCGCGAATCAGTTCGCATAGCTCGTCGGGAGTGCGGGCGCGCCGATTTGATGCGGTGCCGGTTACGTCGGCGACCACGCCCTCGATAGCCTCGCGCGAGAGCATCTCAGATAAGTCTTCGGACCGCAGTACATCTTCCGCCATGCCGCGATTCATCTGGACGGTGCGCGAGCGGCGATTGGCGCGCTCGCCGTCGTCGAGGAACGAATAATCCCACGCGAGCAGCAATCGATGCGCAAAGACCGACGGCGCAATCGAATCGACCGTCACCGCGCGAATCGTGCCATCCTCGATACCGCGCAACACCGCCTCCATCCGCACCGCGTCAGTGGATTCCTCGAGGCATTCGCGAATCGTCTCGCTGAGAATGTAGTGGTCGGGAAGCTCGACCTGAGGCGGACGATTTTCAAAGCATGCTTGCTGGCCGGGAAAAATCGCCGCTAGCAATTCTTGCGATCGCAGGCGCTGAAGATACGGCGGAATGCGATCGCCTTTGTTGGAGCGCATGATCGCGAGCGCGCGGCTGGCAACGTGGCGAAAGCGAGTCTCGAACATCGGCGCGTTGAGGATCGCCTGCGTCAGCGTATCGCGAGCGTTGCGCGACGAAACCATGTGGAGGACATCTTCGAGGGGGAAGCTGTGGCGCGCATTGAGCGCGAGCAGGCACGCATCGTCGATGGCGGAAGCCTGAATTTCGAAATCGAAGCTCTGGCACAGCTTCTTGCGAATCGCGAGGCCGAGCGCACGATTGAAGCGAATCCCGAACGGCGCATGGATCACGATTTGAGTGCCGCCGATGCCATCGAAGAAGCGTTCGACCACGATGTTGCGCTCGTCGGGAACTACTCCGAGAGCAGCGACGCCTCGGCGCACATAGTCGACCGCCTGGCGCGCCGAGCCTTCGTCGAGCATGCATTCGTTTTCGAGGAATGCGGCGGCTTCGGCATCGCCGCTTCGTTCGAGGTGGCTCGCGATCTCGCGGCGCAGGTCGCATTGTTCCGCCGACAACCCCCACGAACGGCCCGCGGCTTCGGTGAGCCAAAATGGCAGCGTGGGCGTGGCACCCGGCGCGGGCTCAACCATCAGACGCCCGCGCGAGATGCGCTTGATTTGCCACGGCATCGAGCCGAGGGTGAAGACGTCGTTGCGCGCCGACTCCTGCGCGAAATCTTCCTCGACGTCGCCGATCTTGCGTCCCTGCGATTCGATGACGACATCGTAGTTGCCGTTTTCTGGGATGGTGCCGCCCGACGTGATCGCCGCCATCCGTGCGCCGCGCTTGGCGGTAACGCGGCCGCGTCGCGCATCGTAAAAAATCTTCGGCGCCGCACCGTAGATGCGCTCATTGAGTTCCGACGCCATCTGACACAGTAGTTGACTCAAGACTTCCGACGTGATGTCGGCGAAGTTGTAGGCGCTGCGCAAAATGCCGAGCAGCTCGCGGACGTCGATGCCGCTCTCCCCCTGCTCGGCCGCGATCGCGACGATCTGTTGCGCGACCACGTCCATACATCCGGTAGGAATTTCCACCTCATCGAGGCGCCCGGCGCGAATCGCGCGCACGGCCGCGGCACAATCGATGAGGTCGTCCAGCGACATCGCAAAGAAGCGCCCCTTGGGCGTCGCGCCGAGGCTATGCCCCGAGCGCCCGACGCGCTGAATCGCAGCCGAGATCGACTTGGGCGTATCGACCTGGCAGACCAACTCGACCGCGCCAACATCGATGCCGAGTTCGAGCGATGCCGTCGCTACGATCGCCTTCAGCTCGCCGCGCTTGAGGCGCTGCTCAGCATCGAGGCGTTCCTTGCGCGCGAGGCTGCCGTGATGCGCCATGACCGAATCCGTGCCTAGGCGCTTCTGCAGATTGACGGCGACGCGCTCGGCGGCGCGGCGGCTCAAGGTGAAGACCAGCGTGGTGCGATGCTCGGCGATCAGCTTCGCGATTTCATCGTACACCGCTTCCCAATGCGGGTGCGTCGCGATGGGACCCAACTCTGGTCCCGGCGTCACGACGCGCAAATCCATGTGCCGCGCGCGATCGTCGGCGCGCACAATTTTGATGGGACGCGGTGTGCGAATGCCATCACGCGAGACTTCCGCGCCCGCGAGAAACTCGGCGAGCCGCTCGATGGGATTCAGCGTCGCGGAAAGTCCGATGCGCGTGGGACGCGGCGCGCCGGTCGCCATCACCATGCGTTCGAGGCGCTCCAGCGTGAGCATCAGATGAGCGCCACGCTTGTTGCCCGCGATCGCGTGCAACTCATCGACGATCACATGACGCACCGATTTGAGCTTGTCGCGAAAACGCGCCGAGGTCAGCAGGATGAACAACGACTCGGGCGTGGTGACGAGGATATGCGGCGGCCGGCGCAGCATCGCGCTGCGCTCATTGGCAGGCGTGTCGCCAGTGCGAAGTCCTGCGCGGATATGCGCGATCTTGATCCCGGTCTCGCGCGCGACCTCGCTGGCGCCCGCGAGCGGCTCCTCGAGGTTGAGGCGAATGTCGTTGGCGAGCGCCTTCAGCGGCGAGACATAGAGGACCGAGACTTCATCCTGAAGCGCGCCCTGCTCGGCCTCGACCACGAGGCGATTGATCGCCCACATGAAGGCGGCCAGCGTTTTGCCGCTGCCGGTCGGCGCGCATAGCAGCACGTCGTGGCTCGGTTCGCTGTTCGCATCGGCAATAACGGGCCATCCGAGTTCCTGCGCGCGCGAGGGCGCGTTGAAACGGCGCTCGAACCAGGTGCGCACGACCGGATGGAAGCGCTCGAGGATAGAGGGCATCAATCATTTATACCATGGCGGTGGTTTTCCCGAAAAATCCGGGCCGAAACAATCACCCCCGAACAATCACCAAAGAGTGCCTAGCTGATTGGGATCGAAGAAATCGAGCGACACCGAGCCGCTGTTGATCTTCTGAGAAAAGCCTCCATGAGCCGGTGCCAGTGTCCGAAAAAACAATCGCGGCGCGTTGCTGGTCTTCGCGAACGGCATATGACTCGCCGAGAGCTGATCGAATGGGACGTCGAAGTGTTTGTAGCGTTGAGAACGGTGCCGGGCGGCGGAGTTTTTGCGCCTGATTCCTGCGCGAGGGCCGCTGCGGGAGACAAAGCGACGTAACAGGCGATTGATGCGCATACAGCGGCCGTTCGGAGCGTTGCCGCGCGAGCCGGGAGTCGCGGGAGCATCGGCTGTATTTGAGCGAGCCGGTGGGCCAAACGCAACGCCGCATCATGCCCGCTCTCCCGCAGCGACCGAAAAGCAGGCCGTATTTGTCGCCTAGGTCATCAAGGCTCGGATGCCGGCCTCCTTCAAAGCCGCCATAGCCCGCTCGGCGTCATGCTCACGCTGTAGAACAATAGCGGCGGCGCCGTCGCCGAATCGCCCTGCACCGCGAATTCTGATGGAGTATCCATGAAGGGCGACCAATGCCTTCTGGATTTCGAAGTCGACCTCGAAACTGGGGGCATCAGGCCTCGGCGGCTGTAGCAAAATACGCATTGTGGCCACCTCGCGATCATTAACAGAAGAAGATTCTAGCCGTTTCTGCCAAAAGCCAACAGCAGAACCCCGCTGCGCTGCGAATTTTTAATGAAAATGTCAACTCGACGACATGTTCCTTTCCCTTAGAGCCGACAGAAACCCTCGGCGCACTGAACATTACCGCGATCAACTATTAGTCAAGCAAGAAAAATTCTATCGAGGCATCGCGCTTAAGTCTAACGAGACTCGGGGCGATGACGGCAAAACACGTGGCAGACTGAATAGGCGCGAGAATGGTATCCGCGAGTCGCGAGCGAGATCACGTCGGCTAAAGGTGTCCGAAATACAACGGGCCGCCGGACGCCGCCACACTCCGCCAAACCTCGGCTTTCAAATCACGCCGCGACTCGATAAAAGGCGAGGCGGTGGAAACCGCCGTCCAGCCTTCGCAACATGCCGACGACCCCGCGGCCGAGGAATCGCACCTCGACCCCGGCCCTCGCAGACGGCGCGCCTTGCTCTCGCGCGACGAGTGGGAACTGCTCGCGATCGTGCTGATCGTCAAGGCGCTGCTTTTTTGGTACGGGATGCTGAGCTTCGAAATCCACTACAACAAGTGGATCCTCACCCGCGAGGACGCGATCGGCCTGCTCAATCATTGGGACGTCGGGCAATACCTGAACATCGCGACACTCGGCTATGGCTCGACGGGCGACGCCCGCTTGCGGCTCGCGTTCTATCCACTTTACCCATGGCTGATACGCCTGCTGATGCCGATTTTCCGGACCCCGCACCTCGCGGGGCTGGCCGTCACGACGATCGCATCGATGGCGCTGGCGGTGGCCTTGTACCGGCTGGTAAAAATCGACTTCGATGCGGAGGTGGCGCGGCGCGCGGTCTGGTTCATGTTCATCTTCCCGACGTCGTACTTCCTGCACGTCGCGTACACCGAGAGTCTGTTTCTGCTCTTCGTCGTCGCGGCCTTCATGGCGTGCCGCCGGGGCAATTGGCTATTCGCCGGAATCTACGGAGCGCTGGCCACGCTTACGCATGATACAGGCATCCTGCTGGTGGCAGCCTTCGGGGTAGAGGGTCTGCATCAGCTATGGCTGACGCGCCGATGGAACATCCGATGGCTATGGGTATCGCTCATCCCGCTCGGCTTCGGATGTTTCGTGTTTTTCAACTACCACCTGACGGGCGATCCGCTCGCGTTCGTGACCGTCGCCGGTGAGCATTGGACCAATCAACTGACGGTGCCGTGGGCGGCCTACAATCAAATGGGGGTGAATACCTGGATGTCGCCGGCGGACGCGATCACTCATGGCATGGTGATCATGCTGTTCGTGGTCGGCGGCTTCGTCGCGACGATCGCGTCGGCGTGGTGGCTGCGGCCGTGTTACACGATGTGGATGGCGACTAACTGGCTCATCATCGCGATGCAGTCGTGGGACATGAGCGCGCCGCGGCTGGTACTGGCGATGTTTCCGATGTTCATGCTGGAAGCGATGCTGTCGCGCAATCGGATCGCATCGGCGGCGCTCAATCTATGGTCGATGCTGTTCCTCGCGCTTTTCTGTGCAGAGTTTTTCCAGGGCCACTGGGCGTTTTAATACTCTTTCGCATTTCGTTAGTAATCCAAGTGCCCGGGCAAAACCCAATCAAGTCCGGAGGAGGCGTAGTATCCGCGTTTCGTCGTCAGCGGCGGCGCGGCTTGGAACTGGTTCGATACTTGATCGAAGTCCAGCACCGAGCTTACCGGCTTGAAGCAGAAAGAAAGCGCACCAGATGGGCATTGCGTAAAGCCACCGGCGACCAGAACTTCGTTGCCGAGGACGTCAGCATTTACGAAGAAACGATCGCGCGGCATCGAGCCGACTTTCGCGAAAGAGCCACTGCCGGCAAGATACCGTTCCGCGCTCGCGAGGCTTGACCCCGCGTTGTCGATGCCACCTCCGATAAGAATGTCGCCATTACCCAGCTGCGCGGCGAAGTGGCCATAACGCGAGGTCGTCATCGACGCTGCTGGGCTGAACTTTCCAGCGACCTGATCGTAAACCTCGGTTGAAGCCAGGACGTTGCCATTGTTGTCGCCGCCACCTGCAATCAAGATGTTCCCGTTAGCTAGCGGCGTCGCAGTATGACCGTCGCGCGCAGCCGCCATCGCACCGGTGAAGGTGAACATCCCGGTCCCGGGGTCAAAGAGTTCGGCGGTATCCTGGACCGTTATGCTACTTGATGAGTACCCGCCGACAATGAGGACCTCGCCGTTGGCGAGAAGCGTCGCGCTATGACTTGCTCGATCCACGTTCATCGACCCAGTGATAGCGAAGGTTCCGCTTGCGGGGTCATACAATTCGGCGCTGGCGAGGGACTGCTGCATGTTATCGACGCCGCCCGCGATCAACACCTTGCCGTTCTGAAGCAGCGTCGCCGTATGCCCGCTTCGCGCCGTCGCGAGGCTTCCGGTTAAGGAAAAGCTTTTCGCCGAGGGATCATAGAGTTCAGCGCTGGCGAAAACTGTCGCGGGATAATCGATCGTATTGGCGCCGCCCACCACGAGAACCTCGCCACTCTGCAGGAGCGTCGCGCTGTGCGAGAGCCGCGCGGTATGCATCGATCCAGTCGCCACGAACTGATTCGAGTCCGGCTCGAACACTTCGGCGCTGGCGAGCGCGCCGTTACCGTTAATACCTCCGGTAAGCAGTAGCGCCCCAGCGACGCCGGACTGCGTGCCATTCGATCCGCGCCCACAACCCGCGATGAACAGGATCTCGAGGGCAATGATGAAAGCTAGCGGGATTTGTCTGCGGAACAGTGATGGGGGTTTCGAATTCACAATTAAGGAGTTCTAATTGCCGAGTCGTACGGTTAGCAGAATCGAGTCGCGTTGTCAGATCCGACGTTTCAGTCTGATAGACCAAGGCGCATTGAAGCGGCGTTAGGTCAGTACATCTCGACATACTCAGCGACGGCCAATGACTTTGGATGGCCGACGCGGCTCGCGCGCTTGATTAGAATCTCAGGGTTCAAACAAACAGGATTGCTTGTTTCTCGTGGTGTGCTAGTTTTAATATAGTTAAGCGTGTAATAGTACAACAGAACTTAGTGTGTAGGCGGAGAGCCTAATGTCGTTCGCACCTCTGGAAGTCGCAGTGATCGGTGCCGGGCCCTACGGGCTCGCGGCAGCGTCTCATCTGCGGGCGTCAGGGAAAGTGACTATTGTCTTCGGACAGCCCATGGAGTTCTGGGAACGGCAGATGCCGGCCGGAATGTTCCTTCGCTCCGCATGGTACGCTTGCGATATCTCTGATCCATTGGGGCACTTCAGCCTGAACGACTTCAAGACGCGCGAGAAGCAGGAATTCGCCGCACCCGTACCGCTGGAATCTTTTGTGCGCTACGGGCATTGGTTCCAGCGTCAGGTAATATCAGATCTCGATCGACGCAAAGTAACGCGAATCGAGAAGAATGGAAACTTCCGCCTGTCCTTCAGCGACGGCGAAACCGTAAACGCCAGGAGGGTGGTGATCGCGGCAGGGATTTCACCTTTCGCGCATCGGCCAGCTGAATTTAGCAACCTGCCCCGTAAACTAGCTTCTCATTCGACCGACCATCGGGACCTCGGTCGCTTTCGCGGGCAGCGGCTTCTGGTGGTAGGCGGTGGTCAAAGCGCCTTCGAATCCGCCGCCTTGCTGAAAGAGGGCGGCGCCGAAGTCGAATTGGTCATGCGTGCACCGGCGGTACGTTGGCTTCATGGAAGCGTCCATTTCCGTACCAGGTTAGGACCGCTGCGCCGCTTGCTCTATCCGCCCACAGACGTTGGACCCCCGGGGCTCAGTCAGCTCATCGCGAGGCCGCACTTGTTTCGATTGCTACCGCGCACGTTGCAGACGAAGCTGGCCTATCGAGCGATTCGGCCCGCCGCAGCGACCTGGCTCCGCGATCGCATGGAGGGTGTGCGAGTCACAACTGGGCTGCGCGTGACACGAGCGGTTGCTTGCGGTGATACGGCTCGGGTCGAGCTTGACGACGGAACGCATAGGGAGGTTGACCATGTCGTCTTGGGAACCGGATTTCGGGTCGATGTCTCACGTTACGATTTTCTCGGGCCGGAGCTACTTCGAAAACTGAAAGTCGACCAAGGATATCCCCGGCTCACCCGCGGCCTTGAATCTTCGATTGAAGGACTGCATTTTATCGGCGCTCCCGCAGCGCGTAGCTTCGGTCCGTTGGTACGGTTTGTTTCGGGGACCGGCTACAGCGCACGCGCGCTGACTGAAGCAATCGTCCGCTCCTCCCGCATTCGGGGCCAGTCATGAACGATCAAGTGGTTGCCGTAGACGCTCCCCACGACATCTTACGAACGCATTCGACCGAGACAGGCACGCGCAATGGAGCTCCAGACACCCAGCAGAAAAAGATCTGTGGGGCGTTGGTACTGGGCGCAGACTATCGTGCCCTCACGGTCGTGCGCAGCCTTGGTCGCCACGGCATACCAGTTTGGGTTTTTCCGGAGCAACAGAAAATAGCGACGCTATCGCGCTATGCACTCAAGCGGATCCCGTTCCCCCTACTTGATGAGGAGGGGCGAGTGGACTTCCTTCTTAGGCTTGGACAACGCTACGAGCTCGACGGGTGGGTGCTCTTTCCCACCGAAGACAGCCACGCGGCGATGCTGGCTCGGCACCAAGCGAAGCTCGCAGGCAGGTTCAGGCTCGCAACGGCACCGTGGGAGACGGTCGAGGTAGCTTACGACAAAAGGTCAACCTATCGGGTTGCGAAACAATTTAATGTTCATTGCCCGGTCACGCATTACCCGCGGGATCGCCACGAGGTTGAAATCCTGGAATGTTCCTTTCCGGTCATTATCAAGCCCGCGATCAAGGAAGTGGACAATCGATTTACTCGGGAAAAGGCATGGCCGGTCCAGGATCGTGCCTCGCTGCTAGCTAGCTACGATCTGGCCTGCACAATGATAGATCCGAGCCTGATCATGATTCAGGAATTGATCGCCGGAGGCGGCGAGTCCCAGTTTTCATACGGGGCGATTTGCGAGAACGGCCGCCCGCTAGCATCGGTAGTAGTTCGCCGCGCGCGGCAGTACCCGGTTGATTTTGGTCGATCCAGTTCTTTCGTTGAAAGCGTCGAGGCACCGGCGGTAGAGGAGGCCGCCCGACGGTTACTCGCGTCTATCGGCTACACCGGTTTGATCGAAGCCGAATTCAAATACGACAGCCGCGATTGTCGCTACAAACTACTTGACCTCAATCCCCGGATCTGGGGATGGCACACCTTGACCCAGCCGGGGGGCGTCGACTTCCCGTATTTTATGTGGCGGCTCGCGCAGGATCTGGCAATCCCGGAAATGCGTGTGAAAGCTGGCTACCGCTGGGTGCGGATGACAACGGATTTGCCTGCGGCGGTGCGGGAGATCATCCGCGGCAGAATATCTCTTTGGTCGTATTTCCGTTCCCTGCGCGGTCCTCGGGAGTTTGCGGTGCTTGCGGTCGACGATCCGATTCCATTTCTCCTCGAAGTCCCGATGCTTTCGATAACCAAGTCTGCGCAACGATTGCAGGAATTTCGACACCCGACCACCGATCGGTCGATTGATCCCAAAATTCGCGCCGGCGGTCGGATTCTTCGCTGAGATCGAGAGGTTTACTTCGGGGCGTCGGGGAGCAGCTTCAGGCGGCCCTGCTTTGCGGGAGCCGCGGGAGGTTCTTTGCCCTTGCGCATCCCACGAGTGCGCATTCCGTGGATGCTGGTCTCGGGAGGCTTCTGGCGCTCCATCCGTTCCCGGTTCGCGCGAATCGCTCCCGTGCCCGCGGAGCCCGGCGGTAGCGAGGGGGGGTGCGGCGCGCGCTCGGTGCCCATCGCCGCGCCGAAAACTTTGCGCTCCAGCTTCTTGATGCGATCGCGCAGTTCCGCCGCGCGTTCATATTCGAGGGAGTCGGCGGCTTCCATCATCTGACGACGCAAATCGGTGATGCGATCCGACAGCTCATGCGCGGGGAAGTCATCTTCCTTCGATGGCTTGCTGTCGCCGATCTCGGGAACCACCGCCCATTCGGGTGAGTACATCTCGACCAACGACGCATCGATGGCCTTGCTGATGCTCGCGGGCGTGATGTTGTGCTCCTCATTATATGCGAGCTGCTTGGCGCGGCGCCGGTAGGTCTCGTCGATGGCGAACTTCATCGAGTCCGTCATCTTGTCGCCATACATAATGACCTTGCCATTGATGTGTCGCGCCGCACGTCCGATGGTCTGAATCAACGAGCGCGGCGAGCGGAGATAGCCTTCCTTGTCGGCGTCGAGAATCGCGACCAGCGAGACCTCGGGCAAATCAAGTCCCTCGCGCAGCAGGTTGATTCCCACCAGCACATCGAAGTCGCCGCGGCGCAGGCCGCGAATGATCTCCACCCGCTCGATCGTCTCGATATCGGCATGCAGATAGCGAACGCGCACGCCGAGGTCGTGATAATAGTCGGTCAGATCCTCGGCCATCTTCTTGGTCAGGCAGGTCACGAGCACGCGCTCGTTCACCTCGACGCGCTTGCGAATCTCATCGAGAAGATCGTCGACCTGGATGCCGGCCTTGCGCACCTCGATCTCCGGATCAATGAGGCCGGTGGGGCGAATCAACTGCTCGACCACCAAGCCCTCGGACTTCTTCATTTCCCAATCGCCGGGCGTCGCCGAGACATATACCGCCTGCTTGATGGTCTGTTCCCATTCCTCGAAGTTAAGCGGCCGGTTGTCGAGCGCAGACGGGAGCCGGAATCCGAAATCCACCAGCGTCTGCTTGCGCGAGCGGTCACCGCGATACATGCCGCCGATCTGCGGGACTGTGACGTGGCTTTCGTCGATGAAGAACAGCGAATTTTTCGGGAAGTAATCGAGCAGCGTCGGTGGCGCCTGACCCGGCATGCGCCCGGTGAGGTGACGCGAGTAATTTTCGATGCCCGGGCAGAATCCCATCTCGGCGAGGAGTTCGAGATCGTACATCGTGCGCTGTTCGAGACGCTGCGCTTCCAGCAATCGATTCTCGCTGCGGAACAGCTCGAGGCGCTCCTTCAACTCGTCGCGGATATTCTTGACCGCAACTTCCATGCGATCAGACGTCGTCACGTAATGCGAGGCGGGATAGATGCAGACCGTCGAAAGTTTGCGCACCACCTTGCCGCGCAACGGATCGATTTCGTACAGCGCCTCGATCTCATCGCCGAAGAACTCGATACGCACCGCACGGCTCTCTTCGTATGCGGGAAAGATTTCGATGGTGTCGCCGCGCACTCTGAACGTGCCGCGATGGAAATCGTAATCGTTGCGCTGATACGCGATATCGACCAGCTTGCGCAGCACTTTGTCGCGATCGATGCGCTGACCTTCCTCGACGAACAGCACCATCTCGAAATAGACCTCGGGCTCGCCGAGGCCGTAGATGCATGATACCGACGCGACGATCAGGACATCACTGCGTTCGAGCAGCGCCTTGGTTGCGGAGTGGCGCATCTTGTCGATTTCATCATTGATGCTCGCGTCCTTCTCGATGAACGTATCGGTCGAGGGAACATATGCCTCGGGCTGATAGTAGTCGTAGTACGAGACGAAGTAGCGGACTGCATTTTCGGGGAACAGGCTCTTGAACTCATTATATAACTGCGCCGCAAGGGTTTTATTGGGAGCCATCACGAGGGTCGGCCGATTCACCCGCGCGATGACATTCGCCATCGTGAAGGTTTTGCCCGATCCCGTTACGCCCAGCAGCACTTGATGCTGAAGGTTCTCGTTGAGGTGATGCACCAGCGCTTCAATCGCCGCGGGCTGATCTCCCTCGGGGCGATAGCTCGAGACGAGTTTGAAGCTCCCTTCTTTACCGCGCGCCAGTGAAAGCATGATGAGCGGACATTATAACTGCGCGGCATAACCGAGCGCCACGGCCACGTCATCGCGAACGCTCCGCGTCGCCGTTGTCTTCCCCCCATTTTGCCTCCATTTTGAATGATGCTCGGCTGATGGGCATTAAAAAATTAGTCCGTCGGTATCGCGAATCATTATGAAATGCGGACCGTCCGACGATATTGGATGTTCACGTCGAAAATACTTGCCGCCCTTTAACTCCAATTAAATGACGTTTGATGACACATGTTTCCATAAGCGATGGGGTTGCGGCCGGTCGTAAGAAATTGAGAGGGTTCTGCCATTTTGGAAGCAAAAGTGGATGGAAATTCAATATTGATCGTCTAAACCGAAATGCCGTTGCACTTGCGACGAGAAGACCAAACCGCAGGGCAGGAATCCAACGATCGGCCAGGCAGCTAAATCGACGGTTCTAGGAGTGGCGAAAAGCGGAATATTTGGTTCTTTGAGGCACCATCAAAGATCGACTGTCCGTCCGGTAAGGTGGAAACGATGGTTGAAGTGATCCCGTACGCCCGTTATATTCCCGTCAATTAGTTTTCATATGCGTATGGATGCAGGCGGCGGTTAGTCCTACCAGCCGGAACCGAAACTTGATGAGGAGAGCTCATGGGACCTAAGTCTTGGATGCTGAAAGGAGTAACCGCTTTTACGGGTGCGGTCTTCTGTGCGAGTGCTTTAGCCGGATGCTCATGGCTAAGGCAGCCGCGCGAAATCGGAGCATGCACGTTCGTCGGAGCCGCGTTGGGTGCCGGCGCGGGTGCGGCTACCGGGATGGCTCTCTACGATGCCACCCGCGACCATCACAATCCTAACAATACTTCCAAAGCTGAGACTGGTGCCGGCGGAGCTGTTGCTGGCGCATTGCTCGGTGCCTTGGCGGGTCATTTCATCTGCGATCCGTTGGTGCCACCGCCGCCGCCACCGCCACCTCCTCCACCACCTCCGCCACCACCACCGCCACCTCCGCCCCCGCCGGCGAGGCACGAGAAGCTGGTGCTGCGTGGTGTGCACTTCGACTTCAACAAATCGAAGATCCGCCCCGGAGACGCGGCGATTCTGGATGAGGCCTCTGACGTCCTCAAGTCCAATCCGAATGTCAACATCTATGTTGACGGCTACTGCGACGCGATTGGCAGCGAGGAATACAACCTCAAGCTATCGCAGCGCCGTTCCGATTCGGTTGCCAAATACCTCGAAGAGAAGGGTATTCCAGAATCGCGCTTGATACCGCGCGGCTTCGGCAAGACCGACTTCGTCGCACCGAACGATACCGACGAGGGTCGCGCGCAAAATCGGAGGGTCGAGCTGAAGCCTACCGAATAACCTAAACAACTTTCCGTGGCAGGCGGCGGTCCACCTTCGGACCGCCGCCTAGCCCACCTGTCTGGCTAATCTCTAAGGCCAATCCTGGCGCCAGTTTTAGCAACCTCGCTGACGCTCGCCAGTTACCACCTCAAGGAGGCACTATGAGAACGAAGGATGGACCCTTTTGGGTCCTCACACCACTTGCCGCTGCCATCATGCTGATGACTACGTGCGTCGGCTGCTCTTCAAACAGCACCGAGCGGCAACTCGACACCTGCACCGGAATTGGAGCTGCAGTCGGCGCGATGGCCGGCGGGAGCGGAGGTATCTTCCTCCGGATGTACACCCGCGGCGGTAATCGCACCATCGGCGACATTCAGGAGGACAACCTCCTCGCATGGGGTCTCGGCGGAGGCGCCATCGGAGCGGTGCTCGGAGCCGGTATCGGCCGCGCCGTCTGCTCGCCGAATGAGGAACCGCGCAGCGTGAGCTACTATACGCCGCAGACCAGTTCCACAGTCGGAACCTCGTCCGGTGTTAGCAGCAGCACGACGTACACAAACCCCTAATGGTCGCTAGCGACCCAACACAACAGGAGTCAATTCGATGAAACGACAGTTCAGTCGATTCTCGGCTATTGGCGTGGGGTTGGCGTTGTGCGTAGCGGCCGTCTCGGGCTGCTCCAACCAACCTCGCGAAATCGATGGATGCGCGGCAGGCGGCGCCGTCGTCGGCACCTTGATCGGCGCTGGCGGTGGATGGGCGATCGCTCATTACACCCGCAGCGGGCACATCAAAGAAGCCTATCCCGATATGCAGGCGGCCGACTCGCTCGCCGGCGGTGCTATCGGTGCGGGATTGGGCGCGGTCGCGGGTCATTATCTATGCGACCCGATAATCAAACCGCCACCACCGCCACCTCCCCCACCTCCCCCACCTCCTCCACCGCCGCCACCTCCGCCGCCACCGCCGCCGGTCCGGCATGAGAAGCTGGTGCTGCGAGGAGTGCACTTCGACTTCAACAAGTCGAACATTCGTCCGGGCGATGCAGCGATACTCGACGAAGCTGCGGAGACGCTGAACGCTCATCCGAACGTGGAGGTCTACGTCGACGGGTACTGCGATGCGATCGGCGGTGAGGAATACAACCTCAAGCTCTCGCAGCGGCGTGCGAACTCAGTCGCGCGGTATCTCGAAGGACATGGAATTCCAGCGTCGCGGCTCATCCCGCGTGGATTCGGCAAGACCGACTTTGTCGCGCCGAACGACACCGATGAGGGTCGCGCACAAAACCGCCGCGTCGAACTGAAACCGGTCGAATAGTAAAGACCGAACAACCGAGGGAAGGCCGTGACCCAAAAGGTCGCGGCCTTCTCCGCAACCGTTTATTTGGATAAAGTCTGACGCGATTGCAGGTCTTAACTCCGAAAAATGGAGTGGTATACTTGCGGGCCATGAAGGGGCAGTTCATCACTAAATCATTCACTCTCATCGCGCTGGTTTCCGTGGCCATGGTTCTTTCCGCGGGACCCGCATCAAGTTCCGGCAAATGGGTCGATACCGGAAAGAGTGCGGCCGCATCGCCTGCAAGCACCGCGCAGCCGAATGCGCAGGCTTCGCCCTCTGTCACAAAGAAGATCAAGAAGAAGGTCAAGAGCGCGCTGAACAAAGTGAATCCGTTGCGCCTGGTGCGCGATCGCGAATTCAAGAAGGCATCAGCGCTGTTCCCCGACTTCTGCAAAGACTGGGAGCGCAAGCTCCACGATCGCCAGGTGAACAATGTAAATCACATCGCGTGGCAGCAGAAAGATGGATGGGAAACCGGCACTTACACCGGGTATAGTGCGGTGCAGAAGTGCGAATGCCATCAGTCCACCGACGGATACTCCATCGGCAAGGTAACCTACGACGAGTTCCAGTATTACGTCATGGGCAAAACCGCCGACGAGGCTAAGCACGCCACGCCCAAGGTCACCGACAGCACGGCGACGACCGAGCTCTTCCGATGGGACAAGAACAAGTGGTTTTATTAAATTTGTAACATCGCGTTAACAGAACTTCCTTCCGTTCGAAATGCGTAGGAAGTAACGTTGACACGGTGAGCCAAGCTCGACTCGCATAACAGAGAGGCCGGAAGGATATATCCTCCGGCCCCTTTTTTTGTCCTTGAGAATTGGAACGACCGCAACATTCCCGCGATCAAAATCCGGAGGAAACAGCGATTCCATGAAGCCGCGATTGCCCCATTCGATCAAAAACCGCATCGTCGCAACCTGTATCGCGGTCAGCCTCGGCGCCGCGATCTCCGGATGCTCCACCCAATCGCCACCGCCGCGACAATGGGACGGATGCGGCGCAGCGGGCGCCGTCATCGGCGCCGCGACCGGAGCCGGCGCGGGCATCGGGGTTGCCTACCTAGCCAAAAATCATCCGAATACCGACGACCTCGTCGGCACTGGCGTCGGCGGAGGTTTGATCGGCGGTATCATCGGCGCGGTTGTAGGCCATGAGATTTGCGATCCTTTGATTCCTCCACCACCACCGCCCCCTGCCCCGCTCCCTACGCCTGTTCCGTTCATGCCACTCCCGCCGCCTCCTCCAGTGCATCATGAGAAACTGGTGCTGCGCGGGGTGCATTTCGACTTCAACAAGGCGAACATCCGCCCTGGCGATGCCGCGATCCTCGATGAGGCCGCGGAGATTCTCAAGTCGCATCCGGACGTGACGATCTATGTCGACGGCTACTGCGATGCAATCGGAAGCGAGGAGTACAACCTGAAGCTCTCGCAGCGGCGCGCCGATGCGGTCGGGAGGTATCTAGAAGAACAAGGGATCCCCGAGTCGCGCTTGATACCGCGCGGCTTCGGCAAGACCAACTTCGTCGCGGCGAATGACACCGATGAGGGCCGCGCGCAGAACCGTCGCGTCGAGTTGAACCCAACCCAGTGAGCTACGTCTGACGCAACGCGAAAGAGCCGGAGAGCATCGCTGCTCCTCCGGCTTTCTCTTTTCTGCTTCACGTAATATCAGCTCGCGGAGACGTCCGTCTTACGCACTCAAGCCTCATTGAATTACGATTCGATACCACCCAAACTGACCTTTGTGGGTTAGGTATTGCCCCAGTTTTACCTACCGCCAGCAACCCACATTTGCTCGTCGAGAATGACGATCCACTGAGAGGCTGTGTGATGAGTACCAATGGAGCAGGACGGCAGACCCTCGCGATTCTGGTTGGCGGTGGCCCTGCGCCGGGAATCAACGGCGTCATCGCGTCCGCGACTATCGAAGCTGCTAATCGCGGTCTGCGCGTGCTCGGGTTAATCGACGGCTATCGATGGCTGGTGCAGGGCGAAACTTCACATGTCGTCGAGCTCGGGATTCGAGACGTCAGCCGCATCCACAATACCGGCGGTTCCATCCTCGGAACTTCGCGCACCAACCCTGCCGACAAACCCGAGATGCTCGAGAACGCCGTCAAGGCTCTGCTCGAACTTGGAGTGCGCTATCTGGTCTGCATCGGCGGCGACGACACCACCTATGGAGCTGCGAAACTCGCTGAGCATGCTGGCGCGCGCATCGGCGTGGCAACCGTTCCGAAGACCATCGACAATGACCTCCCGCTTCCTGAGAACGCCCCCACCTTCGGCTTCGAGAGCGCTCGTGCGGCCGGGACCGCTATCATCGAGCCGCTGATGGAAGACGCACGCACGACAGGGCGATGGTACTTCGCGATCACGATGGGCCGGCGTTCCGGCGCGTTGGCGCTTGGTATGTGCAAATCGGCGGGCGCGACGCTCGCAATCATTCCCGAGGAGTTCCGCACCGAGAAGCTCGACCCGCACATGGTGGCCGACACTCTGGTCGGCGCGATCATCAAGCGGCGCGCCTCCGGACGCGACAATGGCGTTGCGATAATCGCGGAGGGGATCGGGGAGCGCCTCGACCCCGAAAAGATGCCGAGCATTAAGGAACTCGAACGCGACTCATACGGGCAGATTCACCTCTCGGACTTGCCGCTGGGCGCGCTGCTGCGCGAACGCGTCCGCTCGTCTTTGATGGACCTCGGACTCGACACGACAATCGTCAGCAAAGACATCGGTTACGAGTTGCGATGCGCGCGGCCGAGTCCTTTTGATATCGAGTACACGCGCACGCTGGGCTACGGCGCGGTGCGCTATCTGATGAAGGGCGGCTCCGGAGCGCTCATCGCGATCACTGGCGGAAGGATTACCCCGGTGTCCCTCGAACAACTGCAAGACAAGAAGACCGGCCGAATCCGGGTGCGCACCGTCGATGTCGCGACCGAGTCCTACCAGGTTGCGCGCTCATACATGATTCGCCTCGAGGCATCGGATCTGGGCGGCGAGTCACTCGCACGGCTCGCGGCGGTGACGACGCTGTCGCCGCAGGGCTTCCACGATCGTTTCATGCCTGCCGTGCTATCTACTGTGTCGGTGCCGCTGCACGACGCCTCCTCGGCTAGCGAGGTCTGAAGATCTGTTGCTGGGAGGGCTGTAGTATTTATCGACACTACGTCGATAGGGCATACGCATATCCGCCGAAGTCGCGCTTGCGCGTCATTCTATGCTGACAGCAAAAGTCCTTTGTTTGCCTACACTTAATGGGTTTGTTTTTGCATTTTCATATGATGAGAAATAGGCACAAACGGCTGCGGCGCCCCTCGAGGGCGCCGCAACATTTCGCATCGTAGCACAGACTTTAGTCTGTGTCCGAAATCAGTTGAGATCCTTGCTGCTATATCCGAGGATGCGGCGCGCCACGATCAGCATGTTGATCTGCTGCGTGCCCTCGAAGATGTCGTTGATCTTCGCATCGCGCATCCATTTCTCCAGCAGCAACTCGCGCGAGTAGCCCAGCGGCCCCAGCAACTCGACCGCCTTCTGCGTAATCAGCGTCACCGCGAGGCCCGCCTTCGCCTTCGCCATCGAGGCTTCGAGGTTGTTGTGCTTGCCGACATCCATCATCCACGCCGCGCGCCAGGTCAAAAGGCGCGCCGCCTTGAGCTGCACCTCCATCTCCATGAAGTCGCGCTCGAGCGCGGTCAGCCGCCGCGGCGAGATGCCGTAGCGCACCGGAATATTCTCCTGCTTGAGGAAGTCGCGCACGAAGTCGAGCGCCGCGCGCCCCACCCCGATCGCCATCGCGGCGACGATGGGACGCGTCGCATCGAAGGTCGCCATCACGTCTTTGAAGCCGCCTTCCTTGCGGACTTCGGGAGACCCCAGCAAGTGGTCTTTGGGAATTCGGCAATTGTCGAACACGATCGCAGCGGTATCGGACGCGCGGATGCCGAGTTTGTTCTCGGTGCGCACCACGGTCATTCCCGGCGTCCCATGCTCGACCACAAACGGCTTGATGCCGGGGCGTCCCGCGCTCTTGTCGACGGTTGCCCACACCACTATGAAGCCTTCCGACTTCGCGGCGCGATCGCCGCCGGTGCAGAAAATCTTGGTGCCATTGAGGAGGTAGTCGTCACCCTCGCGCGTCGCCGTGGTCGTCACTTGCGATGAATCGGAGCCGAAGCCGGGCTCTGTGATCGCCATCGCGCCCCACTTCGGCTGGCCGCCTCGGAAGCGCGAAAGGAAGCGTTCCTTCTGCTCCGGAGTTCCCGCCGCCATGACAGCCGCGCCGCCGAGGCCGGCATTCGGCGTGGCGAGAAAGAGACCGGCGTCGCCCCAACACAACTCCTCGGTGGTGATGACGGTGTAGAGGTTGCGCATGGGACTTCGCGCTTTTGCTCCATCACCATCTTTCGCGCCGTCGCCGTCCTTCTTCTTGGCGAGATCCAATGACGAATCGGCCATCGCGTTGGCGGCCCACATCGTCTGGAAATACTGCTCGGGTTCTTCATGCTCCTTCTCGTCGTATTCGCGCGAAATAGGGCGCATCACACCATCGGCGACCATATGAAACATCTTCACGCGCTTAACGACGGAGGGTTCTATTTCAAAATCGATCATCTCGATTCTCCTGTGCTTGATGTGATGGGCGATTAGACGGTCGCGATGCCGTCGAGGGCCGCAAAGCCGCGCGCATTGCGCAGCCACAACTCGACCGGATGCTCGCGGATGTAGCCGTGCCCGCCCAGCACCTGCACGGCATTGTCGGCGATCTTCATCACGCTATTGGCGACGTAGTTTTTCGCGAGGTAGCTCGACGCGAGCGCGTCCTCGCCGCGATCGAGTTCCCATGCGGCTTCCCACACCAGCAGCCGCGACGCATCGACCTCGATCGCCATGTCGGCGAGGATAAACGCGATCGCCTGCTTCTGCGCGATGGGTGCGCCGAACGCGCGGCGCTCCTTCGCGTACTCGCGCGCATAGTCATACGCCGCACGTGCCATCCCAACCGCCATCGCGGCGAGCGCGATGCGCGACTCGCTCATGATGCGCGAAAAGTTGATACCGCCCTCGCCTCCCAGCCGCGCCTCGGGACCGATTTTGCAATCCTTGAATTCGAGGCCGTAGGTCGCGAGCGCCTTGAAGCCCATGTTTTTCTCGCGCTCTGAAATCGTCAGACCCGGCGCGTTGCGAGGCACGATAAAACCTTCGACACCTTTGTATCCGGCATTCGGATCTGATGACGCATAAACGAGCAGCGATTCTGAATCAGCGGCGATCGGAACAAAGCATTTGCGCCCGTTGAGCATGAGGCCCGCACCCTCGCGACGAACCGAAGTGGCGAGCATGGTGGTATCGAAATCAAAACGCGGCTCCATCAGCGCAGCGGTCGCGGGCACGAACTTCGGCGCGGCAAATTTTTTCAGATAGCGCTCGCGTTGCTCCTCGGTACCGGCTTCGAGAATGGGAAAAGCAAACAGCCGGGGCGCCAGCGCATGCGTCGCGATCGCGATATCGCCGTAGCCGAGTTCCTCCGCGATGACAGCGCCGGTCACGGCCGAGCGCGTGTCGCCCGCGCCGCCGAACTTTTCGGGAATCGCGCTCTGCACCACCACGCCGAGTTCCCATAACTTCTCGATGAGGTCGGGGGGCACCTTGCCGGTTTCGTCGGCCTCGCGCGCGGCGGGACGCATCTGCTCGATCGCAAAAGCGCCCACGGTGTCGCGAATCATTTGCTGTTCTTCGGAAAGTTCGAAGTCGATCATGAGGAGGGAACGTCTCCGTTTGGAAGCTAATCTATCACTTTAAGTAGGCGCTCAGCCTTACGCGCATAAGGTTAGCTGGAATTCGCGCGATAGTGGAGACGCTAGATGTTGACGTCGACGGGAATTCCCAGCCGCGCCGACTCGTAGGCCAGCTCAACGATGCGCTGCGCCGCAACCCCTGCTCCGAACGGCGGATCGGGCTTGGTCTCGCCTCGCAGCGATGCAAGGAATGCCGCATCTTCCAGAGCATAGGGCAATCGGAGAATATCGCGCAGCGGCGAAAGATACTGCCGCTCTCTTAGGATGATCTCCTCGAAGAGCGCCATCACCTGAGCTTTCTCGATGCGTTCCTGCGGACCATCGCCGCGCTGCAGGTAGATGGATTCGCCGATGTCGTCATCGGTTGCCATCACCAGGTTTTCGCAGAAAATTTCCAAACGCCGATTCGAGGGACGTTGCGCCACGCGATGCCATATCGACGCGAGCTGCCCGTGAAATCCGGCCGTGAACTCGAACTGCGTGAAGCCCACATCCTCGATGCCGGGTTCACCATTCACATTGCGCGTCGTGCAGTAGAGCTTGCTGATGGGGCCGAACATCCAAGTGAAAAGATCGATGTCGTGAACGCTATGCTCGACTAGCGTACCGCCGGCGGTCAGCGAGCGATCGTTACGCCATCCGCTCGGATGCGCCCCACGGATCGGGAAATCCTGATCATCGCGCATCACGACGGCGAGAATCTTGCCCGCGGAGGAATCGTTTGCGAGCGCGCGCATCACGGTGTAGACCGCCATGAATCGCATCACCAGGCCGACCTGGCCGATAACACCCGCGGTCTCGATTTCGGCATGCATCTCGGCCGCTTCAGGAGCGCTCATCGCGAGCGGCTTCTCGCAGAAGACGTGTTTTCCAGCACGCGCCGCGGCGACACAGATCTCACGATGGCTGGAAGTCGGCGTGCAGATGAACACGGCATCGATCGCGGGGTCGTCGAGGATTTCGCGCACCGACGCGGCGGCCCTCGCACCCGGCCACTTCGCCGTCAGCTTTTCCGCGGCCGCATGCGCCTCGTCGTAAATCGAATGGATGGTGGCGTCGCCCTCGGTGCGATCGGCGATCAGCCGCAGCATCAACGAATGGGCCTGTCCGATAAGGCCGGCGCCAATCAGCCCGAGCTTCAGCTTGCCTTTTGTCGGATCAGCCATCAGCGCTTGGGGATCTCCTCCGTTAGGGGAACTTCGCGACGCAGGCGCTCACGTTCGCGCTCGCGTCGATAGCGCTTGATATCCTCCTCGATGCGCGAGGGCGGTGGAATCGGCTTGCGCACCTTGCGCATCACGCCGCCCGATTTTTTCTTGACGGCCTTCCTTTTCACTGTTTCACAGCACCCTCACGAGCGATTTGTTTTCCGTCGTTGTCATCCTGAAGCAAGCGCAGCGCTGCTGAAGGATCTCGTCGCTCCACCGAAGGAAGGCGCACCATCAACCTGCACCATGAGCGATCTGCCGTTCGGTCACGCTTACTCGAATGCTGAAAGCAACAGTCGGTCGTTAGGCGCTTCCGAGATCCTTCGGCGTCGCTGCGCTCACCTCAGGATGACAAAATAAAGTGCGGAATCGCAGCCGCACTCTAGAATACCTCAGCCGTTTAAGCCGATGAAGCTGAGTTGGAGACCTGATGACCCATCGGCGCGGCGCGAGAAGAAACGATCATTCGCGCATTTGGTGCAGGGGCCGACATTGATGATCGACTCGCGAGGGAGTCCCGCACGTATCAGTTGATCAGTGACTATCGCGCGCAAATCGAGGTGCGATTTTCCGAGACGACCCGGACGCGAATGCTGCTCGGACCCCGCGACCTCGCGCGCGAAACGATGCGCGAGTTCCTCATCGACCTCGAAGCAGCATTGCCCTATCGATGGTCCCAGCGCCGCGCGAAGATCGCACGGCTTCGCGCCGAGGCTATCCATCGCGCGCACGCCCTCCTCCGCGATGCCTGCGATGACGCCGCGCCATCCGGCGTGGATCGCACCGACGATCTCGCAAGCCGCATCCACCATCAGGATCGGTACACAGTCCGCGCTCGCGACGGCAAGGAGGACTTCCTTTTCCGCAGTGACCATTCCGTCACCGTCCGGCTTCTCCGCGATGTTCGCGCGCGTGACAACCCGAACGTTCTTGCCGTGCACCTGATGGCATCGCGCGATCGGCGCATCGACGACAATCTCGCGCAAACGGCGCCAGTTCTCATCGACGTGCGCGCTATCGTCACCAACCCAGTATGAGAGGTTGAGACTCTCGTATGGCCCGGTGCTTACACCACCCTCCCGGCCGAGAAAACCGTGCGCGAGCTTCGGCGCATCCCACGCGGTGAGAATCGGAATCGATGATGATGTGGATGGAGTCTTCACTCACACTGTTCGCGGATCGGAAGATACCGTATAATTAGACCCCTTGGAATTTGAGGTTTAAGCGGCCTATGGACGGCTATCAATACTTGATTCAGCGCAACAAGCTGATGATCAATTTGGAGGACGATCTCTCCAAATTGAAGAATCTCCCCGACCCCGAGCGGGAGAAGGAAACCAAACGGCTGCAAACCAAATTCGACTTCGCGCTGGCCGACTTGTACGCGAAAGTTGCCGACGAGTTCCCCGGCGAACGCAAAAAGAAAGCGCGCCCTATTTCCGATCCTCGATAGGTGTGACACCCCTTGCAGGGTTCCATCAACATCACCGGCGCCCGCACTCACAATCTCAAAAATATCTCGCTGGAAATTCCGCGCGGTAAGCTGACCATCGTCACCGGCGTTTCGGGTTCGGGCAAGTCGAGCCTGGTCTTCGACACCCTCTATGCGGAAGGACAGCGCCGCTACGTACAGTCGCTCTCGACTTACGCGCGGATGTTCCTCGCGCGGATGGAGCGCCCCGACGTCGATGCGATTTCTGACATTCCGCCGGCTCTCGCGCTGCGCCAGAAGAACAGCATCAAGAACGCCCGCTCAACCGTCGGCACCGTCACCGAAATCAACGACTACATCCGGTTACTTTTCGCTACCGTTGGTAAGACGATGTGCCCGGCCTGCGGCAATCAGGTTACCCGCGACTCGGTCGAGACCGCGGCGCATCAAGTGATCGCGACGCCCGGGATGTACATCTTCACCGCGCCGTTCGAGATGGGGTCGCGTTCGCCGTTCGAGGCCGCCAACTGGCTCATCGCGAATGGATATCATCGCGTGTTCGAGGCCGGCGCGGTGGTCGAGACGGCGGAGTTCGCGGAGCATCTGAAAAATGGCGGCGCATCGCGCAAGGTTCCACTCGATGCGGTCATCGATCGGGTGTCGGTGACCGGCGATGGCGAAGTTGAACGTGTTCGTGAGGCGCTCGAAAAGTCTTTCTACCTCGGCGCCGGACGCGCACGCGTCGTGAGGGCGGAACGGCGCGACGGTATCGTCGCGGAAGTCGAATCCATTGAGCTGGATCGACGCTTCAACTGCTCGCGATGCGGGACTCCATTTCCGGAGCCCAGTCCGGCGCTGTTCTCGTCCAATAGCCCGATCGGCGCATGCTCCGAATGCGAGGGTTTCGGGCGCACCGTCGAGCTCGATCTGGAAAAAGTCATCCCCAATCCGAATCTCTCGATTCGCCAGGGGCTCATCGCGCCGTGGCGCACGCCCGCCTATCGCGAGATGAGCGAGTGGATGATCAAGCTGGCGCGCAAGCGAAAGATTCGCACCGCGGTTTCGTTTCGCGAAATGAGCGACGAGGAACGTCACTGGCTGGTCGAGGGCGAGCCGCGCCCGCCCGAGGCAGTCATCGAGGGCGACAAGCGCAGGCGTCGCGAGTTCGATGAAGATCGCTGGCCGGGAGTGCGGGGATTTTTCCGTTGGCTCGAGGGCCGCCGCTACAAAACTCACGTGCGCATCTTGCTGGCGAAGTATCGCCGCTTCGTGATGTGCCCGGTGTGCTCCGGCAGCAAGCTCAAGCCCGATGCGCTGAACGTGCGCGTCGATGGCGCGTCCATCGCGGATATCGGCAGGCTCTCGGTCGACGAGATGTCCGCGTGGGTGGATTCGATCCGGCGCCAGCCCGCGATCGCCGATCGATGTGCGGGTGTATTGCGCGAACTCAAAAATCGCGTGGGATATCTCACCGAGGTGGGCCTCGGCTATCTCACGCTGGAGCGCCAGGCGCGTACGCTTTCGGGTGGCGAGGCGCAACGGATTCATCTCGCGAGCGCGCTCGGCAGTCTCCTTGTCGGCACGCTTTACGCCCTCGACGAGCCGACCGTCGGCCTCCACTCATCCGATGCGCGCCGATTGCTCTCGGTGCTGCGCCATCTGCGCGATCTCGACAACACAGTGGTCGTTGTCGAGCACGATTCGACCATCATCGACGGCGCGGACTTCGTGGTCGAGCTCGGCCCCGGCGGCGGTAGCGAGGGCGGCGCGCTGATACATGCCGGAGCGCCTTCGAAGAGCGCGATCGCGAGCGCCAACGGCACCGCGGGGCGCGTGTTGCTGATGCGCGCGATGTCGCGCGAGCGGCGCTTCACCAAGCATGACGCGGCGATTCGCATCAAGGGCGCACGCGAGCACAACCTCAAGGACATCGACGTCGCGATTCCACTCGGCAGGATGGTCTGCGTGACGGGAGTGTCGGGTTCCGGCAAATCGACGCTGGTCGAGGACGTTCTCTACAACCATTACCTGCGGCGCCAGGGCGAGACCGTTGAGGCGGGCGAATGCTCCCGCATCGACGGCTTCGAGCAGATCGGCGCGATGATTCACATGGGCCAAGAGCTGCCGACGCGCTCGATGCGCTCGAATCCCGCCACCTATCTGAAAATCTACGACGACATTCGCAAGCTGTTCGCGTCGACGGCGGAGGCGAAGCGGCTCGGCGTGACCTCGCGCGATTTTTCCTTTAACGTCGCGGGCGGTAGATGCGAAAAATGTGCGGGGACCGGCACCGTCACGATCGAGATGCACTTTATGGCGGACCTCGAGGTCGCCTGCGACCACTGCGACGGGCGCCGCTTCCAGAGCCACATCCTCGCGATCCGCTTTGCGCGGATGAATATCGATCAGGTGCTCGATCTCACCGTCGATGACGCGCTCAAGTTTTTCTCGCATCACAAATCGATCCTCAAACGGCTCGAAGCGCTGAGCGCAGTCGGCCTCGGCTATGTGCGCCTCGGCCAGACCACCTCGACGCTCTCGGGAGGCGAGGCGCAGCGGCTGAAGATCGCGCGCTTCCTGCTCGCCGACCTCGAACCCGTGCCCATCAATCAGAGCGGCAAGGCGCTGGCGCGAATGTTTCTCCTCGACGAGCCGACCACCGGACTCAGCTCGTCGGACATCCGACGCTTGATGCGCGTGCTCGGGCGGCTAGTGACCGACGGCAACACGCTGGTGGTAATCGAGCACAACCTCGAATTCATCGCGCATTCTGACTACGTGATCGATCTTGGCCCCGGTGGCGGCGATGAAGGCGGACGCGTCGTGGCAGCGGGGCCGCCGCTCAAAGTTGCCGCGGCGGAGAAATCTGCGACCGGACGAGAGCTGCGCATCCTGTTCGGATTGCCTGTGAACGCCGGCGGAAATGCAGTACGCTCGGCGGCACGCAGTGCGGCGGGCCTGTGATGATGGAAGGGCACCAGCGGATGAGAAGATTCAGATTACGAACATCGCAAAAAGGCGCGACGCAACTCGGCTTCCTCGATATCGTGACGGCGATCGTCGTGCTGGCGATCCTCGTCTATGCCGCATCGCGGCAATTCCCCGCCTACCGCAACGCGACGTCATCGGCGACTGCACAATCCCAGACTCATTGAATAGTACGACCGGCGAGCGACTGGACCATTACCTGGTGCGCACGGGGCATGCTGCCTCGCGCCGCGATGCGCGCGAGATGGTGGCGCGAGGCGCAGTGCTGCTCAATGGACGGCGCGGCATCAAGAGTGCAGTCGTGCGCGCCGGTGACAATGTCGAGGTCGAGGCATTGCCGGCACTCGCCGCCATCGAAGCTGATGCCGACCATCGCATCGAGGTGCTGTTCGAAGATCCCGCGCTCATCGTAGTCAACAAGCCCGGTGGCGTTCCGTGTCACCCGCTGAGGCCGGGAGAGCGCGGCACCGTGATGAATGCCGTCGTCGCGCAATTTCCCGAGACTTCCGCAATCGGCTACAAACCCATCGAAGGTGGATTGATTCATCGCCTCGATAACGGAACTTCCGGTGCGCTGATGATCGCGCGGACTGCCGATGCGTTCGCACTTCTGCGGCCGGCGATTCGTTCCGGCGCTATCAAGCGGAAGTATCTCGCGCTGGTGGCGGGGAATCTGAAGACGCCGCTCACGCTCGATGCGCCGATTGCGCATCATCCGAAAAATCCGCGCAAGATGATCGTCGCATCCGGCGAGGCCGATAACGCGAAGCTTGCGGCGCGGCCCGCGCTGACGCGCATCGAGCCGATGCGACGCGAAGGTGATTTCACGCTGGTCTCGGTGATGCCGTCAACCGGCGTGCGTCATCAGATTCGCATGCACCTTGCTAATGCTGGATTTCCAATCGTCGGCGACGAGTTGTATGGCGGTCCGCCCTCTACCTTGGATGCCCGACGCTTCTGGCTGCATCTATCGGAAATCGAGTTCGACTCACCGGCGACAGGCGCGCGCAAAGTGTTGGCACCGCTCGGCGCCGATCTGGTCAGGATGCTCAGCCCGCGAAATTAGTCACATGCGCATTGCGTGCAGCCCGCGGCGCGCGGGGCTATGCCACCAGACGCGCCCGGCGATGAGAGCAACGCGGAGTTCGCGGCGGAACTCTCGGTAAATACGCCGGTACCACGGAAACCCGTTGCGACATTTCCGGGCGCGCCGTTGGGGTTCACGGTGGGATATGGATTGCGTCCCAAACTTATCCCGCCGGGCGGCGGGATGTAGGCCGACAGCGTGCCGCTAAGACCTGCATATTGGCTGCATTGCGCGGCAGCCGCATTACTCGCATTTAGAAAGTTCGTGGACTGAACTTTCCCCACCCATCGCGTACCGATACCCACCCCGGAACATGCACAAGTGAAAAGCGACTGTGGCACCGGGGTTGGGCCGCCCGCGACCACGACCGGCGCTGGATTGAGGACCGGAAGCGCGCTGGTGGTCGCCAATGCCGCAGGAGCCCCGGGCGCTGCGGTGCTCGGCGCCGCCGCCGGCGCGGCCAGCGGCGACAACGTCGTAACTCCGGAGGACAAGGAGCTTCCCGACGAGGACCCTGACGAGAACGGACCTGTTGCCGAGGGGATCAACGGAACACCGGGAGCGACATTGGTCTGGGCCAGAGCCGATGAATTTCGCGCCAGCTCACCGAATCCTAAATAAAAAACTAGCGTCACTATCGCGATGGCAAAAGGAAGTGGTACTCGTCGCGTTCGATCTTTCACGTGTATATTCACTGACTATTGTTATCGATTCGGTTCGCAGACATCTCAAAGTGTCTTGGATATAATCGCGACCCGAATCGTGATGTGCAAGCTCTGTAATCGGTCGTTTTGCCGGCGTCGAGGGTGGGACGTGAAGGCAAGGAGGGTTTTCCGGATGTCAATTTCTATCAGACGCGTAGCGATCACAATCGCTATTCTCAGCCTGCTGCTCGGTAAAGCGCGGCCGGCGGCTGCGCAAGGGACGCCGAGTTCGAGCAGATCGTCAACCACAACCACGGGCACCTATCAGGCACCGACGCCGCCGGATGCGAGTCTGCAAGCGCCCGCGACCAGCGGAACCATCCAGCTCCAGAGCGTTCCGGTGAGTCCGACGCCGCCACCCGACGGCAGCGTGCCGCGGCGAGGTACCGCGCAATTCGAGCATCAGGATTCACCGGCCGCGTTCCCCAGCATCTTTGCACATCAATGGTCCACCACGCGCGAAGTTCCGCCCGAGAGCCTGATTAGCGAAAGCTACCTGCGCACCGCCGAGCAGACTGCGCGCAAAATGACGTTGAAGGAAGCCATCTATATCGCTTTGCGCAACAATCCCAACGTCAAGTACATCCAGCTCAACCCCATCGCTGCTCAAGAAGCAGTGCGTGAGGCGAATGGCGCTTTCGATCCCAACCTGACCTCGCAAGAAGACGTGATCAAAAGCGTGGTGCCGGCTACCTCGACTCTGATCGGTGCGACCGCTTCCGCCACCAAGCTGTATGATTGGAATTTCGGACTGAATAAAGTGTCGTCGATCACTGGCGGCACGATGAGTATCGTATTTGACAACGAGCGCGCCCTGTCCAACTCCGCGTTCGCTTCGATCAATCCGTCATACAGCCCGACCCTCGCGATTTCGATAGCGCAACCGCTGCTGCAAAATTTTGGATGGCAGTTCGCGACCATCAACGTGCGCATCGTTGAGTCCGGACAGAAGCAGGCGCAATGGAACTATGAACAATCGTTGCAGGACCTGGTTCAGCAAATCTCGAGTGACTATTGGAACGTGGTACTGACCGAGGAAAATCTCGACGTGCAACGCGCGGCGCTCAAGTTTAACCAGGACCTGGTGCGCCAGAACGCGATCTCAGTGCGGGTCGGCACCCTGGCGCCGCTCGATCTGCAGGAAGCGCAGTCGGCGGCCGCAACCGCGGAGGCCAATGTCTTCACCGCGGAAGCCAATCTCAAAACCGCGCGCGCGCAGCTTCGTCAAGACGTCATGTTCAACCCGCAGGACACCTTCCTGCCGGCGGAAATCGAGCCTGCGCAGTTGCCCGATCCACACGAACCGGTCGTCATCGATGAGGATGGCTCGCTGCGGACCGCGGTCGAATATCGCCCCTCGCTGGCGGCATTGCGTGAATCAATTCGCGCCTCGCTCCTGCAAGTACAGTACAGCGAAAATCAGACTCTCCCCAATCTCAATATCGGTGCTCAAATCGGAGTTACCAATACCGCTGGTCACGCCCGATGCAGCGCCCCATTCAGCAATCCCATAGCGGGCTCGGGAAATTGCACACCTGCAGGCGAGTATGAGAGTTCATCCGGCCTGGCGCGCTTTCCGTCAGACTCGGGGAGCCGGCTTCCATTTGGCGGAATTTATGGCGACGCGTTGAACAAGATGTGGAATTTCGGCTTCTACAACTATGCCGCCGTCGTGAGTTTCCAGATGCCACTCGACAACGCCGCTCCACGCGCCGCCCTCGCGCAGGCGCGCGTGTCGTACGAGCAAACGCGAATGCAATATCGCGCGCAGCTCTCGGCCGCAGTGGTGCAGATCGAAAACGCCCTCGCGAATCTGTATGCCGATCAGAAGCGCGCGCAGGCCACCGAGCAGGCGACCTTCTACGCGCGGCAATCGCTCAATGACGAGAACGTGCGCTTTCGGGTAGGCATGGCGACCACGCACGATCTCTTGCAGTTCCAGGAAGAGGAAGTCGCGGCGGAAGGCAATCAGGTGCAGTCGTTCGTGGACCTCGAGAACGCGAAGATCAACTTACAGCATGCGCAAGGAACGCTGTTGACGGCCTACAACATCAATTTCCAGATCCAGGATCCGCACGAGACGCCGTGGTACGCAACGTTCTGAGACTTGTCTCGCGCTTTTTAGGGCACCTCCCCCGTTGATCGGGGGAGGTGGCCCGGCGCAGTTCATGCGATGGCTGCGAAGCATGAACTGTGACGGGTCGGAGAGGGTCCTTAGCTCCGGATTCTGCTCTGCGGCAACGGCGGAGCAGAAGATTCTTTACTTCGCGCCGTCGATGGTAACCTTGCGGCTCTCGAAGCGCCATCCGCCGCCATCTTTGCGCAGCCTGTCAGTGTACGTTCCCGCCGCTGACAACGCCGCTTTCCCATCTTTGCAATGGTAGTAGGTCAGGTAGCAGCAACCGCTCGCCTTATCGCCATCGATTTTGAAAATGACATTAGTCATCTGATGGAAAGGCTTGGCGCCGCCGAGCGAGTCTTTGTAGATGGCGGAGAAACGGCGCAGCCCCTCGCGCCCCGTGTGCATGCCGAAGCGCGGGCTCTCGAACACGCCGTCGTCGGTGAAGCATTCGATCCATTCAGCGAACTTCCCGTTGTCGATGGTATGCGCATAGCGCGCGTACAGCTCGCGAATCTCTTCGCGATCCTCGAGGGTTCCGGTGAGCGTCCCCATTTTCCACCTCACGCGAAAAAAGTCAGATTACGTTTGCCTCACGCAAGCGCGCGACGTCATCCCAGCTATAACCCAGCATCTCGGTCAGCAGTAATTCCGTATGCTCACCCAACTCGGGCGCGTGTCCTCGCGGCTGCCCCGGCGTCGCGCTAAGCCGCACCGGCATCCCGAGGATCTGGGTTTTGCCAAGCCCTGGAATCTCGTGATCGACGATGTATTCGTTCGCCTTCACCTGCGGATCGTCAGGCAGATCATCGACCCGGTTGACGATGCAATAAATGAAATCGCCGCCCGCCTTGAGAATCTTCATCCACTCGGCGCGCGGTTTTTCGGCGAACTTGCGATCGAAGATGGGAATGATCTCGCCCGCGTTTTTCCCGCGCGATCGCATGTCGGCATAGCGAGGCTCGTCGGCCATCTGCGGCAAGCCCATCGCCACGCAAATGTCTTTCCAATAGCGGTCCGGTTGCAGCATTGCGAGCGCAAGCCATTTGCCGTCAGCGCATCGATAGTGGTTCCACAGCGGATTGAAAGACTCCTCGCGGGTGTTGCGCGCGAACTCTTTGCCCATAATGGTGCGCATCGTGACGTTGAGCCCCTGCAACGCCATCATCGAGCCGAGATGCGACGCGTCAACCTGCTGGCCGACGCCGTAGCGTTCGCGCGCGAGCAGCGCGGCGAGCACTCCGTAGGCGAGCATGATGGCGCCCATCTGATCTGCGATTCCGCCGGTGGTGTAGATCGGCTCCTCGGATTTCACGCCATGGGTGTACATCACGCCAGAGCGCGCCTGGCCGAGGTAATCGAACGATGGGTCTGCGCTGTCGGGGCCCTCGGGGCCGTAGCCGCTCGAGTTCGCATAGATGAGGCGCGGATTGTGTGCGCGCAACGCGTCGTAATCGAGGCCGAGCCGCTTCGCCACGCCCTTGCGGAAATTTTGCACGAAGACGTCGCTTTTGGCCGCGAGCTTGTGCACGATCTCGCGCGCCTCGGGCCGCTTCAGATCGAGCGCGATACTCTTTTTGTGACGATTATTCGCCTCAAAGTAGAAGTTGCGCCCGCCGCGCGAAGTATCTCCTCCTGCGGCCGCCATGATGCCGCGTCCCGGGTCGCCTTTGTCGCGTTCCTCGATCTTGATGACCTCGGCGCCCAAGTCGGCGAGCATCACCGTCGCCACCGGGCCCTGCTGCCAGATCGTCCAATCGAGAACCCTGATTCCTGTGAGTGGACCTTCCATAAAGCCGATGTATACCACAACCTCGGCTAATACTCGCGCCCCTAAATGGTCATCAACTTCATTGGTCGACAGCTTGAGTTTAGGCGCACATCGGACAATCTATTGGGCGTGGATGTCGCGCTCAGGCACGTTGCGAATTTTCTCTATCCGCCGCGATGCGCGGTATGCGGCGATCGTTTCGGTCTCGAAAGCGAGCATCGCGTATGCGCGCCATGCCTTTCTCGCGTCGAGAAAATTCCCGCTCCGATTTGCGCGATCTGCGGCGCTCCATTGCAGTCAGCCAACGCGATCGAGGATCGATGTTCATCATGCCTCGATCGGCATCCGAACTTCGCCAGCGCGCGCGCCGTCGCGCGCTATCGGCCATCAGCTGAAAGCGATCGCCGCTCGTTGCCGTCGCTGATTCGACGGCACAAATACGGCCTCGATCAGTCGCTGCAAAAGGCACTCGCGGAATTCCTCGGCGATGACCTCCCCTACTCTTCCGCCGATTGCGACGTCGTTATTCCGGTGCCGCTGCATCATCGGCGGTTGTGGTGGCGCGGCTTCAACCAGGCCGCGCTGCTCGCGATGACGATTGCGCGGCGCCTCGGCAAGCCCATCGAGCTGGATTCGCTGATGCGTTCGCGAATGACAATGCCGCAAACCAGCCAGGATCACGACGCGCGACGCCGCAACGTCCGGCGCGCCTTTTCGGTGCGGCGCCCGGCTCGTATCAAGGGACGTCGCATCCTCCTCATTGATGATGTCATGACCACCGGCGCCACCGTCGACGAATGCGCGCGGGTGCTGATGGCGGCGGGCGCCGCTCGCGTCGATGTGCTCACGCTGGCGCGAGTGTTGTGAGTTCCGCCGAACGCGCGAAGTGGGATGAGACGCATCGCGGAAAGTCCGCGGGCGAGCCCGAGCCGTTCGTCGTCGAGATGATCCCGCTGCTCGCGCGCGGCGGCCTCGTGCTCGATGTGGCGGCCGGACGCGGGCGCAACGCCCTTGCGCTGGCGCGCGCCGGAATGCGCGTCGTCGCGGCGGATTTCTCGGAAGTCGCGATGCACTCTCTCGCCGAGCTGGCCCGCGCGGAGCATCTATCGATGTGGCCGGTGGTGGCGGACTTCGATAGGTTTGCGTTTCGCGATCAGAGCTTCGATGCGATCGTCAATGTGAATTTTCTCGACCGCGCGCTGTTTGCTCATTTGGTGCGCGCGCTCCGACCGGGAGGGATTTTGCTCGCCGAGACTTTTCTAATCGATCAAGCCGAAATCGGTCATCCTAAAAGTCCGAGCTTCCTACTGAAGCACTATGAATTGCGTGAATTGATTGCCGGCCTCGAGGTGCTGCGTTATCGCGAGGGACTGGTCGCCTATCCCGACGGGTCGCGAGCGTGGCGCGCGGGCGCGGTGGCGAGGCGCAAAAGCTGATGGCGTTCACCTCGACATACAAGCAAGCCGGCGTCGACATCGAGCTGAAGGAATCGCTGATTCCGCTATTCCGCAAGATCGCCGGCAAAACCAAAGGTGCGCGCGTGCTGGGCGGTGTCGGCGGCTTCGGCGCGCTGGTCGCGTTCGACCTCGCGAAGAAGATGCGCGCCCCGGTGCTCGTCTCGGGTACCGACGGCGTCGGCACCAAGCTCAAGGTGGCACAGGCAGTTGGACGCCACCGCACCGTCGGCATCGATTGCGTCGCGATGTGCGTCAACGACATCATCTGCCACGCCGCCAAGCCGCTGTTTTTCCTCGACTACATCGGCACCGGCAAGCTCGAGCGCGAGGTCGCGGTCGAAATCGTCGAAGGCGTCGCGCGAGGATGCGCGCTCGCCGGCATCAGCCTCGTCGGTGGTGAGACCGCGCAACTCGCGGATGTTTATCAGCCGGGCGAATACGATCTGGCGGGATTCGCGGTCGGTGTAGTGGAGCGCGCGAAGATACCGAATCCCAAAAAAATCCGGCCAGGCGATGTGCTCATCGGGCTGGCGCCGAGCGGGCTTCATTCCAACGGGTACTCGCTCGCGCGAAGAGTGATCGCGGAGCGCGAGGTTCGCCTCGATGACTACATCGAGGAGCTAGGGTGCACGCTCGCCGATGAGCTACTTCGTCCGACCACCATCTATGCGAAGATCGCGGGCGAGCTGTTCGCGAAATTCAAAATAAAGGGCCTCGCGAATATCACCGGCGGCGGCGTCTTGGAGAATCTGCCGCGGGTGATGCCGGAAAAGATGCAGGCGATCATCGAGCGAGGAAGCTGGCCGGTGCCGCCGATCTTCGATTTGATCCAGCGGCTCGGCGCTATCGAGCAGGAGGAGATGGATCGCACTTTCAACAACGGCCTCGGCATGGTTGCGATCGTGGCGCACGATGATGCCGATCGCATGATGACCCTGCTGCGGCGGCGCAAATGCCGATCCTACATCATCGGCGAAATCCGGCGCGGTCGCAGATCGGTGGTGCTGAAATAAGCGCTGACGATGATTATCTTAGAGTTGGACCGATGGAAGTAGTCGGGTAAGAATGTTGGTGGAGGCATCCCGTGGCTAAAGTTGAGCTGTATACCACAACCTTTTGCCCTTATTGCGTTCGTGCGAAGTCGCTGCTCAAAAGCAAGGGCATTGCATTCATTGAAATCGATGTGACCGACGACGACGCATTGCGCGCGAAGATGGTTGAGCTATCCGGCGGCCGGCGCACCGTTCCCGAGATTTTCATCAACGATAAAATTGTCGGCGGCTACGATGAGCTGAAGGCCCTCGATGACGCCGGCCAGCTCGATCCGATGCTCGCAACCTGATCTCCCTCGCTTCCGACGCGATTCTTCATTAGAAAAACGGGCAGACCTGCGATGCCGGCCTGCCCGTTCCTTTACTATTAAATGCTTTGAGCGCGTAGCCTCGCCGGCGACTAGTTGCCGCTCGGCGATGCGACCATGCCTTCGTTCATCTTATGCAGCATCGCGCGGTCTGTTGACGATTCATACTGAATCGCCTTGGCCGTAACTTTAACCGTAGTGCCATCGTCCGAGACATCGCTCTTCTCGTCGACCAGCGCATCGAGCGTGTCGGGCCATTTCGCATAGCCCATACTCTTCAACTTGTCCTTAATCTTGGACTCATTGATCGCGTCAGGCGTGAAGGGCTCGCTGTACGTTACATCGCCGAGCACCGTGTAAGGCTTGTTCGATGGGGGATCTTCGGGCGTCACATAGATGTGCGCGATATCGACGTGCTGCACGAAGGTCTGCTGCTTTTGTTCCTGCGCCGCGCGCTGAGCTTCGACCGCGGCACACGACGACAGCGCAACCGCGGCAACGCCAATCAAGACCGACCTGCTAAACCATTTTAGAAACATGTTCGTCCCCATCCTGACCGCTGTGAGTAATGTCAATTTTCTATATATCCTTTTGGCAGGAATGTTGTCTAACCGTCTTCCTCAGTTTTGGCGCCCTTTTGTCGCCATTTTAGAGCGATCTGAGACGCCGCGGGATGCGCCCCCTGCTTTAGCCCGCTACAATCGCCGGGTGACGAAATTCGCTGTCTGTTTTCTGCTCGTTTTCGGCGAGCTCGCCTTAGGCGGAATGTTCTCCCTTGCGATACCTCCATTCTTCAAAATCGAGCGCGGATTTTATAAATCCACCGCTTGCGTTTTTTTGGCCTCCGCACTGATGACCACAGTTGGCCTCGGCATGCTGGCCTGGCGCGCAACCGGTCACCAGCCGCCGGGTTCGACCAGCCTCTGGATCGTTTGCGCAATATGGGTCGTCTTCTGCGCGCTCTTCGCGCTTTATGTCGTGACGCTATGGACTGAGAACTTCGCGTTGCGCGCGCGCGCTTTCAGCCTGGGGCTGCTGGCCGGACTGATTGCGGTGAGCGCGCTGGTCGTGCTGCTCAAGCCGGCATCGTTCGGCGCGATTGCCGCCCTCGCCTACGTCATCACCGCGGTCACCTCTTCGATGGTACTGGGGCTGGTGAGCGGCGCGATGATGTTCGGTCATTGGTACCTGATTGATCTGGGGATGGACGTCGATTACTTGCGCAGCTTCATCCGCCTCATCGGAGTCGCGCTGATCGCCGACATCGTTGCGATGGTGCTTGGGCTCGCGGTCCTCGCACTGTTCGGCGGCCACGATGCGACCTCGGCCATCGCCGATCTCTTCGAGAATCACCTCACGCTATTTGCGATGCGAATGGTGCTCGGTCCCATCGCGTCGCTGGTGCTGACGTGGATGTGCTGGCAGACCCTCAAAATCCCTCAGACCATGGCGGCGACGGGCTTGCTCTACATCGCGCTGATGTCGGTCGTCGTCGGCGAGATGCTCGGCCGCTTCATCCTGTTTCGGACCGCGCTTCCGCTCTGATAAGAATCGTTCACACGTGAGTGACGACTACGACAGCGAACGCTTTCCCGGAAATTTCTACCCTGGAATGATCATGCGACTGGACCGCACGCGCGGTCGAGGAGTCGTCCGCTCGCACACCGGCAAAGAAATCCCTTTCGAGTTCCCGCACGTCGCGGTGATCGGCGCGGAGATTGGCGGCAAGGCGCCCGGCATCGAACTGCTGCGCGAAGGCGACAGCATCGGCTTCGATGTCGGATGGACCTCGCATGGACTGCGCGTCACCCTCATCAAGCCGAAACATTAGCGTTTGCGCTGAAGCATCCGCCACATCTTGCATCCGAGCGGATTCATCTCGCCGAGGACCTCGTACCCGCGCCCCTGGTAGTAAGAGACGTTGGACTCGGTGCCGGTCTCCAGGTAGACGCCGGCGAGCGACGAACGCTGCGCAGCGAGCCTGCGCAACTCCTCGATTATCACGCTGCCGCAATGGTGGCGTTGATAGTCGGGATCGACGCCGAGAAAGTTGAGATAGATGTGCGACTCGTGAGGATGATTCTTGAGCAGCTCGCTCTGCAGTTGAATCCCGCGCTTCACGCCGCTCAGCCCGAGGCTCTCCAGCATCCCCGGCGCGTGCCAGAGTCCATGAATGAGGAGGCTCGCTACCGAGGTGCCGCCCGAGCCCTCGAGGATCGCGGCGCCAACCACTTTGTCGTCCATCACCACACCTAGCACCGGCTCGCCGGTGCTGCGCTGAATCCCGAGCATTGCCTCAAAAAAAATCGTCAGCAGTCGCGCCCGCTCAATCGGATCTTGCGGCTCGGGCAGCAGCACTCTGATCGGTGGATCGTTGATGAACGCGCGGCCGAGGGCGCGCGCCGCTTCGGAGTACTGTTCAGGAAAGATGATCGATGCTGTCGGCCGCTGGGTCGTCGAATCCATACCCAGATTGTATCAGTGCCGGGTCAGTACACGCGAAACCGCGTCGCGCCATCCCGCCAGTAGTTGATCGCGCATCTCACCGCGCATCTTCGAGCGGTAGACTTTCCCGCGTTGACGTAGCTGGTCGAGCGACGCCGCCGATTTCCATACGCCGGCCGCCAACCCCGCGAGCATCGCGGCGCCCATCGCGGTGGTCTCCGCGACTTTCGGCAGGACCACAGGACGATCGAGCAGGTCGGCCTGGAATTGCATCAGGTACGGATTCGCCACCGCGCCGCCGTCGGCACGCAGCTCGCTGATGCGCTGGCCGGTGTCGCTCTCCATCGCAACCAGAACGTCGCGCACCTGGTAGGCGATCGAATCGAGCGCCGCGCGCACGATGTCATTTCGAGTCGTCCCGCGTGTAATGCCTACAATCGCACCCTTCGCATCCGCATCCCAATACGGCGCGCCCAGCCCGACAAACGCCGGCACGAGGTACGGCTCGGTTCGAGTTCGGCTCTTGCGCGCGAGGCCGAGGCTGTCGGCCGCGGTTTTAATGAGTCCCACGCCGTCGCGAAGCCATTGAATCGCAGCGCCCGCGATAAACACCGAGCCTTCGAGCGCGTATGCGAACTCGCCTTCCGGTCCAAGCGCCGCGGTGGTCACCAGCCGATTGCGTGACGCTACCCGCTGATTGCCGGTGTGCATCAACAGAAAAGCTCCGGTGCCATAAGTCGATTTCGAATCACCCGGCTTGACCGCGCGCTGGCCGAACAGCGCCGATTGCTGATCGCCGATCGCGGCGCCAATCGGGATCGTATGATTCCCGATGGTTCCGCGCGCCGCCTCGGCGAACGGACCGCGCGAGCTGATCGCGCCCGGAAGCATTTCGGCGGGCACATCGAGCATGCGCAGCATTTCTTCATCCCAGGTGTGATGCTCGAGGTTGAACAGCATCGTGCGCGAGGCATTGGTGTAATCGGAGACGAAGGCTGCCCCGTCAGAAAGTTTAAAAATCAGCCACGTATCGATGGTGCCGAAGCATAGCTCGCCGCGCGCGCCGCGCCGCCACAGTTCAGGCTTCTCGTCGAGCAGCCATTTGAGCTTGGTGCCCGAAAAATATGGATCGATGATGAGACCGGTGCGCGCCGCGACCTCGGCTTCGCGGTCGGCGAGGCGGCGGCAAATTTCTGCGCTGCGGCGGCATTGCCAGACGATCGCGCGATGAACCGGGCGTCCCGACTTGCGCTCCCATACCACGAAAGTCTCGCGCTGATTGGTGATGCCGATGGCCGCGACGTCGGTGACTTGCGCGCGCGTCGCTTTCAGCGCCTTCTTCGCGAGCGCGACGGCGGACCGGTAGATTTCCTCCGGGTCGTGCTCGACCCATCCCGGCTTGGGATAGAACTGGCGAATTTCGCCGTAGGCGCGGCCGCGAATCCGTCCGCGCGCGTCGATGACGAAGACCGTGGTGCCGGTAGTGCCCTGATCGATTGCGAGTATGAGGTCGGCCATCGAGGCCTATTTTGCGGTAGCAGACTTCCGTTTGCGAGCCGCCAGGTTGGCATCAGTCGTGACCTTGACGGCCACTTGTGGGCAATCGGGAAGCAGCGCGCATAGAGCGCATCGCGGGCTCGCCGCCTTGCAGACCTGGCGACCGTGCAGGATAAGGCGCATCGAAAACGAGGTCCAATCGCTCGGCGGCAGAATCGCGCAAAGGTCCTGCTCAATGACTTCGGGCTCCCGGCTCCTCGTCAGCCCGAGTCGAAACGACACGCGGCGCACGTGCGTATCGACCACCAGGCCCGGCTTTCCATGCACATGGCCGAGCACGACGTTGGCGGTCTTGCGGCCGACGCCACGCAAGGTGACGAGGTCCTCCATCGTGTCAGGAAGCTTATTGCCGAAGCGCTCGACGATGTCCTGCGCGGCGGCCTTGAGCGACTTGGTTTTCTGACGGAAGAATCCCGTGGTGACGATCATCTGCTCGACGTCGCGCGCATCGGCAGCCGCCATCGCAACGGGATCGGGATATTTCGCGAATAACGCGGGCGTCACCTGATTGACGCGCTCATCGGTACACTGCGCGGACAAAATCGTCGCCGCGAGGCATTGCCATGGAGTTTTGAAATCGAGGCTGATACGCGCTTCAGGATAGAGGCTCGCGAGAGTTTTCGAGATGCGCGCCGCTCGGGCGTGGCGCTCCTCGCGTGATTCGCGCTTCGCCATGATCGAAGTATCAAGCCGCGCGACGCCGCTTCAAATCCGACACGAATCCTGACAGTTCCGCTTCCTCGCGCTCCGGATCCCACCCCAATTCCTTTGCCATGATGCGGGCGACTGCTGGCGCCGCGGCCTCGGCCTCCCTCGGATACCGCCAGACGAGCGACGTCCGCCGCACCAGAAAATCCGCCACGCAATACGCCATCTCGTTGCGAATGGCGTGGATAACCTCCGCACCGATAGCGGGACAATCGGGCGCTAGCGGCATCGCGAGTTCCGGCCGCTCCGCTGCGATGCTGGCGACCTGCCAGGCACGCGTTCCATAGCGCTCTTGAAGGATGGGAATATTCTGTCCCAGCGCAACGACGGAACTGCCCCGCCTCGCGATCTCGCGCGCGCCGGGAAGCGGCTCGGTCAGAGTCGGACTGGCTGCCACTTCGAGGCCGAGCTTTTCCATCAATCGGTCGACCACCTTCCCGGCGATCCGGCGATGCGTGGTCAACTTGCCGCCCGCAACCGACAGCATTCCCGATGCGCTTTCGAGGATGGTCTCCTCGCGCGGCACTGCCGACGGCGACTTTTGATCGGCGCTGATCAACAGCGCGCGCACTCCGGCGAAACTCGACGCGATGTCGTCCTCGCTCAGTGCGATGTGCGGAAGCCGCTCGCTGAGAACCTTCATCAGATACTTGATGTCGTCCTGATCCGCAGCGATCGCGCGACGATCGCCCGAAAAGTCGGTGTCGGTGGTGCCTACCAGCACGTAGCGATCGTGCGGCATCACGAACACGATACGGTCAGCATCATCGCCGAGCACGATCGGTTCCTTCACCGGCAATGCACTGATTGGAAACACCAGATGCACGCCCTTGGTGAGACGCACGCTGGGGCTCGCAGCGGGATCGTCCATCCGCCGAATATCGTCTACCCACGGACCGGCGGCATTGACGTAATGATGCGCGCGAATGTCGAGACGCTCATCATTTATAACGTCGCGCACACGGGCTGCGACGATGCCGTCCGAATTCTTCGCCAGGCTCTCGAGCAGCACGTAGTTGGCCACCGTCGCGCCGTGCAGTCCCGCATCGAGGACGTTCTCGAACGTGATGCGCGCATCATCGCCCCATGCGTCATAGTAGAGTGCCGCGCCTTTGAGGTTCGCGGACGCCAGCGTCGGCTCGCGCCCCATCGCCGCCTTCGCACCGATGATGCGATGGCGCTCAGACCGTGCGGTGCGCGCAAAAATGTCGTAGAGCCACATCCCGACGTCCATCGTGAAACGGCCGAAGCCCTTGCCCTTGTAGATGGGAAACAGAAATCGGATCGCATGGACCAGATGCGGCGCAGTGCGATGGCGCAGCAGTTCGCGTTCGCGAATGGCGTGATAAACGAGCCGGAATTGCCACTGCGGCAGGTAACGGAAGCCGCCATGAATCAGCTTCGAGGATCGCGAGGAGGTCGCACCGGCGAAATCGCCAGCCTCGACCAGCGCGACCTTCAGCCCGCGCAGCGCACCATCGCGCGCCACTGCGGCGCCATTGATTCCTCCGCCGATGACGCATACGTCGAATTCCTCGCGCGCCATCCGCGCCAGGTTTTCGTCACGTGAGAAACCGGTTGGCGGCGGGGAGCTCAGTCGGCGTCCTCTTGGAACGAATACCGTTCCTCTTTCCATGGATCGGCGTGGTTATGATAGCCGCGAACTTCCCAGAATCCGCGGCGGTCCTGATCGGTGAACTCGATGGCGCGCAGCCACTTGGCGCTCTTCCATGCGTAAAGCTTCGGCACCACCAGGCGCAGCGGCCATCCGTGGTCGGGCTCGAGGTCGCGGCCGTCATGGCGATGCGCCAGTATCACGTCATCGTCGAGAAATACGTGCAGTGGCAAGTTGGTGGTATATCCGCCGTCGCAATGAATCACGACGTGACTGATCGCGGGCGCCAGCTTCACCATCGCCATCAGATCCTTAACCGCGACGCCCTCCCATACGTTGTCGAGGCGCGACCACGTCGTCACGCAATGAAAATCGGAGACCTGTCTGGTCTGCGGCAGCGCGCGGAATTGCTGATAGTTGAAATGGAGCGGCGCCTCAATCAAGCCAACCACGCGAAAATCCCATTTGTCGGGATTGAAGCGCGGCGCGGGACCATAGCTGAGGACGGGAAATTTGTCGGTGAGGTATTGCCCCGGTGGAACGCGATGGTCGGTCTCGCCGGGCGTCAGGATCTTCTTCATACAATCAGTAATTATTACTGGACCGCGCGAAGCGACGAAAGCGTTATGAGTAAGGGAGGAATCGCCATCTTGTAAGTAGCACAGACTTTAGTTTGTGATTTCGGGATCCGAAAAAGAACCAGACTCAAGTCTGTGCTACAACTCAGCAGATATGTCGGCGGTCAGTCCCACGAATTTTTAAGACGATATCACATCGCGTGGATGATTGCCCGCGTCATGTCGGCCGTGCTCGCTTTGCCGCCGAGATCGGCGGTCACCATCTTGCCGGATTTCAAAACTGCTGTGACTGCGTCGCGCACGCGTTCCGCTTCGCGCGGATGCCCGATGTAATCCAGCATCATCGCGGCCGACAAAATCGCGGCAATAGGATTGGCGAGGTTCTTTCCCGCGATGTCCGGCGCGGTTCCATGCACCGCCTCGAAAATCGCGCCGCGTTCGCCATAGTTCGCGCCCGGCACCACGCCGAGGCCACCCACGAGTCCCGCGCATAGGTCGGACACGATATCGCCATAGAGATTTTCCAGCAGCAGCATGTCGAATGAAGTCGGCTCGGTAACCAGCCGCATACAGGCCGCATCGACGATCTGCTCGGTGTATTCGATATCGGAATAATCACGCGCGACCGAACGCGCACACTTCAGAAAAAGTCCATCGGACAACTTCATGATGTTGGCCTTATGGATCGCGGCCACCGACTTGCGATGGTTCTTGCGCGCATACTCGAACGCGAAGCGCGCGATTCGCCGCGACGCACGCGCGGTGATCACCTTGATGCTCTCAACTACGCCAGGCGCGACTTGATGCTCGATGCCGGAATACAGGTCCTCGGTATTCTCGCGCACGATGACGAGGTCGACATTTTTGAAGCGCGTGGTGACGCCCGGAAAGCTGTGCGTGGGACGGATATTCGCATAGAGGTTCAGCTCGCGGCGAAGATAGACGTTGATGGAGCGATAGCCCTCGCCGACCTGGGTCTCCAGCGGCCCCTTCAGCGCAACCCCAGTCTTCCGCAGCGATTCGAGCAACTGATCCGGCGCCGGCGAGCCATAGCGCTTGACGCCTGCAGCGCCGGCGAATTGATGCTGCCAGTCAATCTTCACCGCGGTCGCATCGACCACCGCGACCGCCGCGCCGATCACCTCGGGACCGACACCATCGCCGGGAATCAGCGTGACCGGACGCGCGGCGTTGTTGGCAGGCTTCGAGCCATCGGGCGGAACCTTGTACTTTTTGAGTCGCGGCATTGGCTAATAATTTACCAGCCCCAGGAAGATATCCGCGACGTTAGTGCCGGTGGCGCCGGGAACAAAAAGATCGCCGATCCCCTTGAACAGATGGTAGGCATCGTTGCGGGATAGCGCGGTTTCCGAGTTGATGCCAGCCGCATTCGCGCGCGCGACGCTATCGGGAAATGCGAATGCCCCGGCCGCGTCGGTGGGACCATCGATGCCATCGGTGCCCGCGAACAGCGCCGCTATTCGGTGGTTGCCGGCGACGCGCGAAAGTTCCATCGCGAGCGCGAGCGCCGCTTGTTGCGCGCGGCCGCCTTTGCCGGAGCCTCGCACCGTCACAACCGGCTCGCCTCCCGCGATAACGCATACGCGGTCTGCCGCGATCGCCGTCATATGAGTTGCGAGGGCGCGGCCGAGATCGTTGGCCTCGCCGCGCAGCTCCTGCGATCGATCGATAGCGTAGCCGAGGTCCCGCGCCGCAGCTTCGGCGGCATCGAGTGCGGTCCGGTTGCTGCCGATGATGACGTTGGTGACCCGCTCGAACATCGGATCATCGCGCTTAGGGGTTTCGGGAATCTCGCCGGCGTTGCCGCGCTCCAGATGATCGCGGATCGATTCGGGTGCGCGACCCCACAGCTGGCGGCGCTTTAGCACCCCGATCGCATCCGCATAAGTCATGGGATCGGGCGCGACGAGTCCGGAACCAATAGTTGCCAAATCATCGCCCGGCACGTCGGAGAGAATCAGGCTAAGGACGCGGGCGCCATTGGCGGCGCGCAGCAGTTGTCCGCCTTTGATCGTCGACAGATGCTTTCGCACCGTGTTCAATTCGCGAATCGAGGCGCCACTGCGAAGCAGTGACTGCGTGAGCGCGATTTTGTCGGCAAGCGGCACGCCATCGGGCGGCATCGCGAACATCGCCGAGGCACCGCCGCTGAGCGCCACGATCACGAGGTCGTCGAGAGAGGCTGCCGAGAGCATCGCCAATGCGGTCTTCGCGGCATCCTGCGATTTTTCTGAGGGCAGCGGGTGCGACGATTCGCGTAGCGTGATGCGCGAATCAGATGCGCGCGAGGAATGTGTGCCCGGAAGCGCCACCACCGTCGCGGCGGCAAGGTTATCACCCAATCGCGCTGCGAGGACGGAGGCCATCGCAGCGGAGGCTTTCCCTACTGCCAGTACATAAACGCGCGAGGCATCGGGAATGCCAGCGTCGAGAGCACGCGAAGTAAGGTTCGCAGGATCGACCGCATCGACGGCGGCGCGATAGATGCGCTCAAGGTCTTCTCGAACGCGCTCGCGTTCGATCATAGACCTAACCCCTCGCCCCTTCCCCTGAAGTGGAAGGGGAACCAGAGATGAGACGATAGTGGGATTGTACTGGCATGGAGATATGGCGTCCGCGCGTGCGGCGCCATCGCATGACAAAGGAAGAGGAATGCCGGCCTAGTTCGCGCGCGCCTGCTTCTGTCCCCCCGCGAGCTCCTGATCGATGGTACTTTGGAACTTGTCGAATGGCTGAGCACCCGTCAGCGGACGGCCGTTGATGAAAAACGCCGGAGTGCCATCGACGCCGAGGTCGCGCCCTTGCGCCATGTCGGTTTCGATCGCGCCCTTGTACTTGCCCTTGTCGAGGCAATCATCGAACTTCGCAGTATCGAGGCCGAGCTTTTTCGCATCCGCTTTCAGATCGGCGGGCGCGAGCTTCGATTGGTTGGCAAACATCGCATCGTGAAACGGCCAGAACTTTCCCTGCTCGCCCGCGCAGCGCCCGGCTGAGGCCGCGTCGATCGCGTGATCGTGAATGCCGAGGGGGAAATCCAGATATACGAGCCGGACTTTGTCACCGTACTTGTCGCGAACCTGCTTGAGCGTGGGCTCGACGCGGCCGCAGAACGGACATTGAAAATCCGAGAACTCAACGATGGTGACCGGCGCGTCCTTGCCACCGATCTCGGGATGACCCGCGCTCTTCACCTCGACTCGCGGCGCGCTAAGCATCACCGTCACGGGCTGCTGCTTGCGTAACTGATTCAGCAGAGCCTCCGTTTCCTGCTCGTCGTGCTGAGACTGCAGCGCCTCGGTCAGGCGGGCCTTGATTTCGTCGAATTTCGGATAGCGTGCCTGTATCTCTTTGTGCTGATCGTAAAACAACTTGGCGTCAGTTTCGGTAATTTTCTTTTGTGGCAGATGCTTCTTCATGTAGGCGCTGGCGCTGAGGTTTTCTTTTTTCGCGGCTTGCTGCACCACGTATTCGTCAGCCATCGATTTGATGGCTTGAACCTTCAGGTCGTAGATCTGGCTTTCGATGGTCCTGAGTTGCGGCTTGATTTTGGCATCGAGGTCTTTCTCGGTGATCTGATGAGTGCCTACGGTGGCCACCACCTGGTCCGAGTCGGCCGCGAACGACACCGACGCCATCATCGTAATCATGGCAATCATGGCGGCGGCGAGGGCACAAAAAAACGCGCCGGAAAGAAGACTCCGGCGTTCGGAAACGCGAGATTCATGACGCATATTTATGGCAGTTTATCTTGCGCTGCGCGCAGAAGATACTCGCAAAACCGTTCTCGCCTCGCCCCCGCATCGTCGCGATCCAATTCAAGACTCGACCAATATCGAAAATCGGCGGCGAGAGCACTTGCGATAGCTAGTTCGCCTTCTTGCTCACTCGGCGAAGCATGTACCTACGGCACGCAAATTAGTGCTTTCGATAACATTTAAGATAATAAAACTACTATAAGCTTGACATAGATTCATTAAGGGTTAAATTCGAACCAGCTTGATGGATTGCTCCATGCAAACCAACTTTGAACTTTTAGGTCCTCTCCGAGCCCACCTGAAGACCGCTCGCGAACCTAAACAGATCCGACGAGCGGGACAAAAAAATGGCGAACAAAATTCTGACCGTGTCCGAGTTAGCTCAACACCTAAATGTCCATCGGATAACGATCTACCGCCTGCTGAAAAGTGGCAGCCTGCCGGGTTTCAAAATCGGCCGCGTATGGCGCTTTGACCTCGACGAAATCAGCAACTGGATGGCGAGCGGAAAGTCCGGGAAGGATATCATCGCCTCCGACGGCGTCGCCTCAGACGGCAAACTGGATGGCAAGATGGATGGGAAGGCCGATGGCGATGGCGACTCGCGTCGCGATGGCAACCAGAAATCCGCCCGCGCGCAAAGCCGGACCCAGCCTCCCCCCCGACCCTCCGCCCAAGATCCCCGCGGCGGCGCGCCTCGTCGTTAGACGCGGGATTTCTCTCTCCATCGCTACTTGACAGAAGCGGCGCGAGCAAAGACCTTTGATCGCGCGCGCGAGAGTGGCGGAACGGCAGACGCGCCGGACTTAGGATCCGGTGCCGCAAGGCGTGGGGGTTCAAGTCCCCCCTCTCGCAACCACATTTTCTCTTTACCTTCTCTAGGCTTTTCCGATTTCAAAATCTGCGAGGGATGGTGTGGGGATGCTTTGTCGGCATCTCGGTATGGCAGAGATCGGAGAATCGCCCCGATCTTCTCGCCGGCCCGGGCTTCAGACACGTAGTCCAGCGCCGGTAGTGCCGGAAAATCTCTCTTCGGAAGTTCTACATACCTGTGCCCCCCATTGCTGCGTCAGGTGTTCCGCCATAACTCGGTCGGCTCGCGAGTCGAGCTCGTTCTGCTCGTAGTATGGGTGCCGGACAAATCGCCCACTGGTATCGCGCCGCCAGTTCATCACTTCCTGGCCCTGCTCTTCAGTTCCTTGCGAAAAGCACGGTAGGCGGCCAGCACCTGCTCCTCGGAAGCCTTGTCGGGAACAATACGCTCGGCAGCTTTCCGGCCAGAAAGTAAAGCAGGTCGGCATCGAGTTTGAGGTGCTTGGCCAGCTCCTCGATGAGATGGCCGCGCGGAGGATGACGCAGGTTGTGCTCGAGGTCGTTGAGATAAGGGAACGAGATCGGCTTGCCGACCTCGGTCTTGACTCTGGCTGTCTTCACTCCGCACCTCCGCACCCGAACTCCAGAGCCAATCAACGCTATCTCGTCTGCATGCAACGCTTAACACTGATCGTGGTTGAATAGCCTCCGCGCCGGCTCGCTGTCATCCGCGCGCAATTCGCCGGCTTGTCGCTCTATGACTGCGGCCGTCGCTGCGGCTCAGCAGCATTATACGATCGCTGACGCTAAGTCCCTGACTTCATTGTGGAATCACGTGCACGCACACGCGACCGTCAAAAGCGATATTCTGATTGAACGCGGGCTACTGGTGCGCGACTCAGCATGCCCTCAGAGACTCTAGATTAGGTCAGCAAGAATTCGAGGCAAGCCGGGCGACTCAGCCTTCAATTTGATCTGACATCCTAGGTAACCGGTACCGAGGGTTCGAATCCGTCCCGCGGCGCCATTCAGCCCGCCACCGCGAAGATTCTCCCCAGCCCGCCTAGCCGCGCGAGGGCGCAAACCGAAACCGCCACTCCCGCAAAAAACCGGCACCTAAGTACTTCGCTATCAATCATTTTCCGGCAGGAACACGGTCGCAGCGTAGAGGAACAAAATGACCGCGATCGAGATCATCCATTCCCAGAATCCCAGGTGCCACAACGATCGATTTTCCAGGGCTCGATAAATCGGACTCGACCATTGAAAATGAGCGCCGGCCAGCAATCGAAGCAGAACCACTAAAAGTGCGGCTGGGACGATTGGGCTCCATGCGAGAAAGATCCGAAGATCCCGCTCCCCGTCATCCGGAGGCGCCGAGAATGCTCTCAGCGCGCACCAATAGAACGCCACCAATCCCAGGCCGAGGCAGATCCCCGCGCTGCGGGCAAACATTTCGTGGTAGGGCTGTCGCACTATCAGCGCGCCGAAAATCAAACTGATGGCTCCTACGCCAAATGCCAGCGCGCCGATTTCAGCTGCTCGGCGAGAACTGTCGCACAGCCGCCTTTTGATGTAGCCGGCGAAAGGAATCATCAACAGCCCCGCTATCGCGATGCCGATCGAACCGATCGCGTGGAATTGCGGATTGTTCTCGGGATAGAGAAGTTTCGACATCGACCTGGTGCGCCAGTCGAATGGACCCGGAAACAGCCAGATTGCCAGGATCAGACTTCCGAAATATGACGCCGCGATCAGCGGTATGAAAATCCGGCGAAGAGTACGCTGCTCCAGCCTACCGGTGCAGAAATCGATCAGATGCGAAACCGCAGTGGACATGAGACTGAGTAGATACGCTATTCGCAGCGAAGCGGTTTCAACCTCGCAGCGGCGCCTATTCAGGAACCCATCTGAGGCGCTACGGATTGATACTCCTGCGCGTTTGGAACTCCTGAAAGGCGGTGCCTCCGGCGAGTAGTCATCATTGACATGGAAGGCTGTCGCGTCGACGATGGCGTCCACCTGCGATCCGTATTTTCGCTCTAACGCGTTCATGCTTCCGGCGCATCGAAGAACGCGTCGGAAGCATGAGCGTATCCTTACGGAGCACACCGAATTGGAGGTGCTAGTTGCTCATTGCGAGGCGCTCGGGGGCGAGGAAGTCCTTGTCCACGATTCCGCTGTTGATACAGATGACGCATCTCCCAGTTTTCCGGGCAAATCGTGCGGCCGCCATCTTCGGGGCACGCGACCGCCGGCGAACGCGTTCACACTGGCGAGCATCGCGCGTTCACCCAGGAAGCGATAGCGGTAGTCTCTCACCCTGACCGAAAATCCGAACGAGGAGTCGGGATCCAGGGTCGAGGCGTAAGTAGTGACGCCGGCGATTGCACCGCCGGATTGTCCGGCGCCCGACTCGGACACACCGAAGGCGTCAGACAGTTCACTCATCGGCAGACGGCGCAAACGGCGCGTCTCACCGCTGTATTCCCAAACCGAATCCTCAACTCCGGGACGAGCCGAACCGATCCGTATCAGGCCCGCGCCGTGAAGCTCGGCGGGCTCGAGAATGGGAAAATCGCCCGAGCGGGATGAGATGCCGGTCTTATAGATATCGCGGTCGATCGGCGTCGGCGCGATCTCGGTGCGCCCGATACTCTTGTAAAATCCCAAATGGCCCAAGGTCATCTTCCACCGGATTGATGGTGCCGGGCCGATGGCTCACGACTTCGACGTCGCGTGCATCGAGGTCGTCGGTATAGAGCGGACGGAATGCGAAGTTCCGCACGATTTTGGTCGCCGCCTGTGGATCGTTGGTATCTACCAGCGGGAAAGGCAGGCTGGCCTTGTAGTTGCCCAACTCGCCGTCGGGCTGGAGGGAGACCTGGGGCGAGTAATGCTCGGTGCGGACCTGTATGGCGGCGGCGATTCAAGGTGAGTCGTCGGCGTGATCCTCATGACCATTTCTTGCTGCACCAGCGTATAGTTTCCGGGGCTCACGAGATTCTCGACCTTCGACGCATTGTCGCGAGTGACGACGTCGCCAGGCGCTACCTGCGCGCCCGCAACCGCAGCGGTGAGAAAAATGATCGAGGAACCAGTGCTGAAGAGAGTTACGGATCGTCACATACATCTTCGTTTGCGGCCAATCAGCAAACTGCCGGCGATAGCCGCGTGGTCTGTTCACTTGTGGGTTCGCGGTCTCAATTCGCAAGCGTCACCCTTCACATTCAGACGATCGCGGATTGGTATCCGATCAATCTCGTGAGCGGCGATTGTCCGCGACGCATCAAGAGCGGCCATCGGGAAAATTACTTATTCGACATAGGCGACGGTCTTCGCGGCAATCGATGCTCAGCCGATGATCTCGGAAAGAAAACAGGTTCGGCGCTCGGTTTCATCGATCCAGTTCTCGATCAAGCTGGCGGTTGCGACGTCGTTGTGTTGCTCGCAAATTTCGTGAGTTGCACGCAGATATCGAGTCAGCTCGAGGCTGTCGCCGCGGAGCTCGACCAGCATGTCCAGCAGCTCGACGACTTCGGCGTTGTTGTCCTTGAGGCGCTGATGGCGCGAGATGTCGTTGATCGAGTGGAGCGTGGTTCCGCCGATTTTCCGCGCGCGCTGCGGCAATGTCGTCGGTCATCGCGAAAATCTGCGTCGCGTGCTCATCGAGAAGCAAGTGGTAGTCGCAAAATGCCGCCCGCCCATATGCCAGTGGAAATTCTTGGTCTTCACGTAGAGCGTGAACACATCAGAGAGTAATTGCCGTAGCGCACTGGATATTTGGACCGTCGCATCGCCACCAATATCGCTGACCATCTCGTGCCCTGCTTTCTTCATTGTTTCAACCGATGCAGAAGCATTTGCCTTTTGCGAGAGGATCCAATGCCCTATTGCGACCCCACATCGATGTCGCGGCCACATAGAGAATTCTCGCGTCCAGGTCCGGCACGCCTCTGGCTGGTAATGATTGAGGACGAATATGGAAAGACGACAGCTAGATGAAAGGACGTCGCAACTTATTGTGGCTTTGAGAGTGCAACCCGGTAAGCTAAGGAGCGCGGCTCAGCTTTAATTGAAACCGATGCTCAAGATCGTGAGGTCCGCGAATCCCGTCTCCGTAGTGTTCTCACTGAGTGGCCATATTGACCTGGAACACATCGCCCTTTTGCAAACAACCTTGGAGGTACAAACTCTCCCGATCGCCTTGGATCTGCGAGAGGTGTCGCGTGTCGATCGCGAGGCTGTGCCGACTCTCGCGCGTTGGAACTCCGAGGGCGTCCAATTTCTGAACTGCCCCGCCTACCTCCGCGGCTGGATCGCTAAAGCAGGGAATCAGGGAGACTTCTAAGTGTTCTTGAACCCGTGCTTACTTATTTTCAGCACTTTGATTCTGGACTCCAGAGTTGACGGATGTATGCCGAGCCTCGCAGCCGCTCCCGACGGGCCCGATACTCTTCCGTGAGTCTCCGCCCAGCGCTGCCTCGATCGAAGCCCTCTCTTGTGAGGTCAAGGTCTGCACCAAGGGTTGCGTATCTGAACCGGGACGCGGGCTGTCGTAAGACAACCAGCTTTCGTCGACCGAAAAGGTATCCGATTCGCAAAGAATAACCGACCGCTCGATTACGTTCTGCAACTCGCGAACGTTCCCGGGCCACGGATAGCTCTGAAGGAGCTCCATGCTGTTTCTGCTGATGTTCCTAATCTTCTTGCCCGCCGCGGAAGCATAGCGCTGGATGAAATACTCGACCAGCATCCGGAGGTCGTCCTTACGTTCGCGCAGCGGCGGCATTTCGATCGGGAATACATTGAGGCGATAGAACAGGTCGCCGCGAAAGCTACCGCCTGCGATTGCTGTGTTCAGGTCACGATTGGTCGCGGCGATCACGCGAACATCCGCACGTATCAGGTGATCCCCGCCGACCCGCTCAAACTCGCGTTCCTGCAGAACACGCAAGAGCGCGACCTGGGTTTCGTTTGGAAGCTCGCCGACTTCATCGAGGAACAGCGTACCGCCTTCGGCCATTTCGAAGCGTCCGAGCCGGCGCTGCATAGCTCCTGTGAACGCTCCCTTCTCGTGGCCGAAGAGTTCCGAGGCGATCAGCGATGGAGGAATCGCGGCGCAGTTCACGCTCACGAAAGCGCGCGCGGCCGGCAGCGAGCGCTTGTGAATCGCCCGCGCGATCAGCTCCTTGCCGGTGCCGGTTTCGCCGGTAATCAGGACGGTGGATTCGGTCGGAGCGACCTTGCCGACCCGGGAGATAACGGTTTGCAAGCTGGTTGAAGCTCCAACGATCTCCTCGAACAGCGATACTTTGTCGATTTCTTCACGTAGAACGAGATTTTCGTTGTGTACTCTGTCCTCGGCCTGCTTGCGGTCCTCTATTTCCGTGCCGCAGGAGTACCAGCGAAGGATTCGGCCTGCGCCGTCGCGAAGTCGGAAGAAGCGGACCAGGAACCAGCGGTAGAGTCCGTCCTTGCCGAGGATCCGCGTTTCAAATTCATAGGTCTCACCGCGCAGGATCGGCTGCCCAATCTTAATTCTTTCCAGGTCGTCCGGATGGATGAACCTCCACTCGTAGTCATCTGATTGAAATTCCTCTAGCGTCACTCCCGCATAGTCGAGAGCGAACCGGTTGCCGTAAAGGCGACGTCCGTCGGGCCCGATGATCGCCACCTGCTGGGGCGCATAGTCGATGACGTCTCGCAGCTCCTTCTCCGCGCGCTTGAGTTCCTCGATATCGGTAATGGTTGCGTACCACCTGACGATGTCGCCGTTCTCATTGCGAAAGGGCTCCGCGCGAAACAGGAACCAGCGATATTCTCCCTCGAAGCGTCGCAGCCGGGCTTCTTCCTCTCCCGGTTTTCCGGAAGCCAGCATCGCGCGCCAGGTCTTCATCAGCTTTTCCAAATCGGCAGCATGAATCGGCCGCCGCCATCCCCATCCGGTCGCTTCCTCCTGCGAGAGGCCGGTGTACTTAAGCCACCGATCATTGAGAAACTCCGCGGCGCCGTCGGGAAAACAGGAACAGGCCAGAGCCGGTATGGTATCGATCATGACTCGAAGCTTTGCCGGAGATGGATTCCGCTCGCCGACGCCGCTTGCCGGAAGAGGTTTTACGCTCGCAAGACGGTGACCGGCGGTGGTGGTCGCGCTCGCCGGGGAAGAAACGCTTCTGACCTGGGTCAGGGTGTGAGTGTCCATGCGATGCTCCTGCGTCAATTCACGAAGGTCGACAAGAACGACCATCCGGGTCTGCTTCGAATCAAGGTTTCATGTGTTCTTTGAGGTGACCAAGCATTTATGCCAAACCCGCGATCCAGTACTCCCGCCCTTTGTAAATCCTTATGCACCAAGCGCCTGATTCAGCGCATCGATCAGAGTTTCTTCTTTAAACGGTTTGTTTAGGAGGTTAATCGCTCCCGCCTGTAACGCCTGTTCTCGTGTCCTGGTATCCCGCAGATCCGTGATGAAGATGATCGGTATGGGATTGTTGGCAACCAGGTATCGTTGCAACTCGAGGCCATCCATCCCGGGCATCGAAACATCGAGGATCGCGCAGGCGACGATTGGAAATTCGGGGGAGTCGAGGAAAGCGCGGGCCGAGGCGAAAGTCGCGGTACGGAAACCGATCAGACTGAGCAGACTTTCGAGGGCCTCGCGAAACGATTGATCGTCATCGACGATCGCGATTAGAGCTTTGCTGATGTTTTCTTTTGGTGCACTCATTAGGGAATCATCTTCCGAACGAAGATGTATTCCCCGGCGCGGGTCGAAATCTATTATACGTTGGTATTACCTGGTCGCAGCCGATGGATCCTTCGTCGTCGCGAACTCCAGTTTCTCGGTCATTTTGACCAGCTCGGCCAGAGACTGCGCGCCCATTTTATTCATCACCCGCCCACGATGAATTTTGACCGTGATCTCGCTGATTCCCAACTCGAATCCGATTTGCTTGTTCAGCATTCCGGCGACAACCAGATTCATTACTTCCCGCTCGCGGGAGGTTAGCGAATCGAATCGCCCGCGCAGTTCCGCAATCTCTTTGGAGTGGCGGCGTTCGGCGCGGTCACGTTCAAGAGCTTGTTGAATCGCGTCCAGCAGGTCCTGATCGTGAAAGGGCTTGGTAAGGAATTCCAGCGCCCCGGCTTTCATGGCGCGCACCGACGTTGGGATGTCGCCGTAACCAGTGATGAAAATGATCGGAAGTTTGATGCCATGCGCCGCCAGTTCGCGCTGTAGATCGAGTCCACTCAATCCGGGTAGCTCGACATCGAGCACCACGCATGCGGGCAGATCCGGGCGATTGCTGCGGAGGAATTCCTGCGCCGTGGCGAAGGTACTCGACGCGCAGTCCTGACAAGCTAAGGAGACTGCTGATTGCCTCCCGAATCGAGGAATCATCGTCGACCACGAAGACGACGGCGGCAGTGTCTTTCACGGCGCACCTTGCCCGTTAGTGGGCACGGTAAATTGAAAAGCTGCGCCGTGATCCGGGTTAGGCGCGACCCACAATCTGCCGCCGTGAGCTTTTATGATCGATCGACTGATCGATAGTCCTTTCCCATGCCGCTGGGTTTGGTGGTGAAAAACGCGCTGAACAGTTTTTCCGCAGTTTCGGAGGTAACCCCGATGCCGGAGTCGAGTACGGCCACATGTACCCGACCGGCTTCGTCCTGCCGCGATCGAATTAGGATCGCACGTGGCCGATCCGTGATTGGCACCATCGCTTCAACCCCGTTTATCAGCAGATTGATAAGCACCTGCTGCAACTGGACCCGATCGCCAAGAATCGGCGGTAATGCAGACGCAAGTTCGGTCCGCAGCGACACTCCGTGGCTGAGCACCTCGCGCTGGACCAGCAGAATGGACTCGCGGATGACATCGTTGATGTCGAGCGATACCATCTGCGGCTCGGTCCGTTTGGCGAGTGCACGAATTCTCTGGATCACTTCGCTCGCCCGATGGGCGTCTCTGACAATGCGCTCCACGGTCGTTCGCACATCGTCGGGGCGCGGGGTTTCCAGTGCGAGCAATCGGAGGCAAACCTGGCCGTTGGTGACGACCGCGGCGATCGGCTGATTAACTTCGTGCGAGATCGAGGCGGTCAGCTCCCCGAGGGTCATCAACCGGCTGACGTGCGCGAGTTCCGCTTGCGCCTTCTGCAACGCCTCCTTGGCGCGCTGACGCTCGCCGCTTTCCGCTCTCAGTTCTTCGTTGGCTTTGGCCAGTTCGGCGGTGCGTTGTTGGACTTTCGATTCCAGCTCGCCAAGCACCTTCTGTAGCGCCTCCTCGGCCGGTTTGCGCTGCGACATCACGCGGCTGATAAGCAAAGCGGTTCCCATAAATACGACCAGCGCAACAGCGTCGAGTGGGTTGTTCAACTGCAAGGAGAAAATCGGTGGTGCGAAGAAGTAGTCGAGGCATAGAACGGCTATGAGCGAGACGAAGACCGAGGCGACAAAGGCATCGATAAAGGACAGTAGGACGACGATAGTCAGGTAAAGGAGGGAGGCAATAGCGAGATCGACCTGGAGTCGGAAGCCGACCAACGTCACCAGCGCCACACCAACGCCTCCGAGCAGGCATTGTCGGCCCGAGCGCTAATAGCTATCCGCCCCGTTCCGTTTCATTCGCGTCTCAGGGTGCTTTCCAGATGCGAGGCATTGCGGGGTTCGCCGACGTGAACAATCGACTCTTGGTCCGACTCCGGACGCAATATCTTCGAGAACTCGCGGCGCCGTTCGCACGTCAAAAACATCAAATCCGGCTTTCTCGCGATGGAGACGCCGGGCATGAGACTCGCCGGGCGGCCGAAAAGATTGCCCAAAGTTAAATTATGACCTCGCCTGCCGCCAACCTGATTTCGAGTTGCCTCAAGTGTAGCCGTTCCGGCCTTTCCGTACGCGGCGCGTGGCCATCAGGCCACACTTGGCTAGCACACCCGATCGTTAAAATTGCAATGTTGCGTGGTTTCAAAACGAATCCTGCTCGGACTAGGGACGCGACAAATATCCGTGTTTTATGGGTTTTTCGCAGGCATGACTCCTGCTCAAACTCCTAATCGAGAAGCCAATCAAGCCAATCAGCCCCTCAGGCTCAGCGACGTAGAAATAAGGAGTGCCCAATGAAACGGGTGGAAGTAGTGATGAGGTCTTCGGCTTTGGACACGTTCAGGGAGTCGGCTGCGCGCCTGGGTATTTCCGAGTATGACATCTCCGAGGTACGTCTCTCGCCGAGCTCTGCAGTTAAAGAACGCCGACGCCTGTATCGAGGGCAGGAATACACGGTGGATCTGCTTTCCGGGGTCAAGGTTGAATTCATAACCTCCGATGCAGAAGCGAGGCCCGTGGCCGAGAACATTATCACCCTGATTGCTGCGGATAGCATCGCGATATCGTCGCTCGATGAAGTCATCAGCATGTCTACAATCGCCGGCCAACCAGTCCCACGTTCCCGGACTGACCGTGGCGACTGCGAAATAGCTGGCGTCACTGACTCATGGTGATGGTGGTCACCGCACTACTGGGATAGGCCTTCCTTGATCACATGACCCGCCCGGGTCGAAGGAGCGGTTCGCCTGCTTACGCCCCAACGAAATCGCGCTCACCTGATCGTCGTGGTGCGGCTGTGGTGAAACTATCTTCGCGAGGTTCCCAACCTCACGGCAACGCGCTAATACACCCGAAGCACCAACGGTCACGGCAGCCGCTTCATTGTGCGACTTCCCACGGGGGCAGGGTCCGATGGCCAGACTGCTCGTCGTCGACGATGAAAAGAACATTCGCCTGAGCCTGGCGCGGTTTTTCGATTCGATTGGGCATCAGGTGGTCGAGGCGGAAACCGGCGCGCAGGCGAGCGCGATGCTGGCTGAGGAGCGCTTCGACCTGGTGCTGACCGATTTCCGCATGGCCGAGATGAACGGCCTGGAACTCCTCAAGGAGGCGCGGCGGATTCATCCCGGCTGTCTCGTGATCGTGATGACTGCGTTCGCGACCGTCGAGAATGCCGTCGCTGCGATCAAGGGCGGAGCATACGACTATCTCTCCAAGCCATTCTCGCTGGAGCAGCTTCAGTTCACCGTCGAGCGGGCGCTGCGATTGCAGGGCCTGCAGGCAGAAAATCGCACCTTGCGCGAGGCGATGGACGAACTTCCCTTGCTGGAATCGCGCAGCCTCGCGATGGTGCGGTTGCTTGAAACCGCGCTCCAGGCCGCTCTGAGCGAGGCTACGGTACTGCTCACGGGAGAGAGCGGAACCGGTAAGAACGTCATCGCGCGGCAGATTCACGAATGGAGCCCGCGCCGTACCAAGCCATTCGTCCTGGTGAACTGCACGACGCTTTCCGAGGAGTTGCTGGAGAGCGAGTTGTTTGGCCATGTTCGTGGCGCATTCACCGGCGCTATCAAGGATAAGCCAGGTCGACTGGAGGCGGCGGACGGCGGCACCGTGTTCCTGGATGAAATCGCAGACCTGTCCGGTCGGCTGCAAAACAAATTTTTGCGGTTTGTGCAGGAACAAACCTTCGAAAGAGTCGGCGGCGATGCCACGATTCGCGTCGATGCGCGGATCATCGCGGCGACCAATCGTGACCTGGCGGCGGAAGTTAATGCCGGGCATTTCCGTGAGGATCTATTCTATCGTCTCGAGGTGATCACGCTGCGGGTTCCGCCGCTGCGCGAACGGCGCGAGGATATTCTTCCGCTCGCGGAATGGATGCTCAAATCCATCAGCATCCGTAACCGGAGACCCCAAATGGCGCTTTCGCCGGCCGCGGCGACGGCGATCTCCGGATATCGGTGGCCCGGCAATGTACGCGAGTTGCGCAACTCACTAGCGCGCGCCGGGGTCCTTTCGCGTGGGGACATGATTCAGCCCGACGACCTCCCGGATGCGCTCTTTCGCAAGAGCACCGAGCCTCCCGGCGGGGTTTCCCATGCCGCAAATCTCGAGGAAGTCGAACGCGAGCATATCGCGCGCGTGCTGCGCGAGAGCGCCACTCTGGATGAGGCTGCTGCCACCCTCGGCATCAATGCGACGACGCTGTGGCGCAAGCGCAAACGCTACGGCATCGAGTAGTTGGCGCGGTCATCGCAAAATAGAGAAGGCGGGCCGTTGTGGTGATGGCCCGCCTTCAGGTTAACAATCCAGTGAGTCGCGTCAGACTGTCTTAGGCGTCAAAGTGGCTCGGCCCTTTTTCCGAGAATTACGCGAGAAGTAGAACGCTCCATAAACTCCCCAAACCACCGACAGCACCACGGCGATGATCGGCTCCTTCCAACTGCCGAGTCCTTCGATCGGTCCGATGACGTAGAAAGCCATGCAGGCGAAGTTCGCGAGCGCGCCGAATACCGGCACGACCATGTGCTTGAAGCCGCTGAATTCATCATGCTCACGGAAGGCCACGATGCAGATAACATTGGTCAGACCATAGAGCGAGAAGGTGCCGAAGTTGGAAATCAACGTCACCAATGAGAGTCCGTTTGGCAGCGATGCGAGTGTCGCGTTAGAGCCGATGCCGAGCGCATACCAGATGGTGTGCGGTAACGTTGCAATGGTCTTGTCATCAGGCGCGGCGGGGCCGCAAAAGAAGAACAGTGCGGCGAACGCGCCCAGCACTGCCGAAATCGTCGCCAGCGTCCAGATCGCGCGATGGGGAGTGAGATTCTCTCCGTGCAAAAAGCCGAAGTGCTCAGGCACCTCCTCATCGCGCCCCATCGCGTACGTGACACGCGCTCCAGTGTTGATGCAGGCCAGAGTGGTGCCGATCAGCGCGAGGAACACCGTCAGCGCTTCGATCAGCATGAATGCTTGCCCATGTCCAGCCAGCAGCGCATTGCCCAGGATGACCATCATGTCACCGATCGGCGCGGCCGAACCTTTTGCATCGGAGAGGCTGTAGGCGCTGTTCATGAAGTAATTCGCGGCGAAGTACTCGAGCATATACATGATGAGGCATTGGATCGTGATCGAGAGCAGCACGCCGCGCGGGATGTCTTTCTTGGGGTTCTTGGCCTCCTCACCTAGCGAGGTGATCGATTCGAATCCGACTAGCAGCAGGATCGCGATGGTCGCCTGCAGCATCATCCAGTTGAAGTTGTGCGGCAGCATCACCGAGAGCGCGCTCGGGTGCGCGGGAGCGTCGCCACTGAGGGTGTAGCTGAGCGCCTTGCTGGTGCCGTCGAGCGCCATTCCCATCGAGCCCGCCGGATGACTCAGGCGGTAAGAGATCGCCAGCGCCGAGAAAAATAGCAGCGCGATCCACTGGATGATGTTGATCACAAGATTGACATTGGTTGAGCCGACCACGCCGCGATAAGCGATCCAGGAAATCAGGTAGGCGAAAATCACCGCGACGATCGCCATGAACACCGGGCCCGGGATTCCGGCGTTCATATAGTTGGGAGCTACGCTGCCGACGATGTATCCGATCATGATGCCGATGGTCGCCACCATCACGCCGGGGTATACCCAGTAGTAAAGGTGCGATGCCCATCCGGTGACGAACTTCGCGATGCGGGCGAACTTGTAGGCCTCAGTGGTGTTAAGAAACGCCTTTTCTGCAAACAGGTACGAGCTACCTGCCCCTGGATAGAGTTTCGCGAGCTCCGAGTATGAAATCGCGGTGGCGTATGCGAGCACCACAGCGAAGAAAATTCCGGCCCACATCCCCAAACCCGATGGGTATGCATATCCCGCCTGAACCACGAAAGTGATCCATAGGAACGCGCCTGGAGCGATCAACGCCATCGCGTTGACCGTGACGCCGGTCAGCCCCAGCGTCGGTTTCATTTTTGGTTGTTCGGTTGACTCTGCCATTCATTCTCCCCTGAGTTTCCGCAAAAAGGTCGCACATTACGGCGGATTGCATTGCGCATTGCGCAAGAGAGATGCCACGGGGGTCCAGTTTCGCCCCTCTAATGATGCTTACATACGCGGATCAATGGCGGTTGCATTTTGAAAGATAACGGTTGCGTTTTGAAGGAAACGGGTTCCGTTCCCGCTCAGGCAGGGAGCAATTGCGCATCGAATAGTCATCAGAATGCAAAATTAAAGGTTCTGTGCGCTCAAAAAGAAAAATGCTGGGTAAGACCGAAACGCAGAAGCTCTGATCACTCGAGGCTTCTTTGATTTGGCGGCCTCAAACCCACTTCGGTTCGATGAGCACCACTTCGAGCGGTTGATTATTCGCATTCTCGGTCAGCAGCGTTTCGCCTTCGAGCCATGCCGCGACGCCTGCGGGAGCACCGCGCTCATCCCTGCGACCATCGGCGAACAGCAACTTCACCGCAACGTCGGTCAGCGTCACCAGGACCCGCGGAGGATGCTCCACCATCATGCCCTTCTCACGAGGACCGAAGCCGAGGCGCACGATTCTTACGCGCTCGTTCTCGAAATCGACTTGGTAGCGCGCGGGATCGACGTGAACCGCATCGAGTTTCATCGGCGCGGCTTGGGGAGCTGACTTCAGTTCGACGCGAATCTCGCGGGTCGTATGACCGTGGTCATCGGGCGCCGTTTCGCTGTAGTGCGTGGTCTCCCGCGGCAATCGAGGATCATCTGATTCGATGATGACGCGCACCATCGGCAGCGCCGCCGGGACGTATTTCGATGGCGCATCGCGCCCATCGATAGCTACATGCACGATTCGCACGAATTCGTTTTCGAACGCGACCTGATAAGCGTCTGAAGATTCCATGTTCGAATGCTACACCGTTGAGCCTACTCCAGAGTCAATCACGAGAATCGATGGGGCTTGATCGGTTGCGAAATCTTGATATTCACCCTTCATGTCGCAAGTGAAAATTCTCCTCGACGAATCCGAGATTCCGTCCAGTTGGTACAACGTGGTCGCCGATATGCCGAAACCGCCCGCGCCGCTACTCGGTGGCGATGGCAAGCCGGTCAATCCCGAATCGCTGGCCGCGATTTTTCCGCCCGCGATCATCGAACAGGAAATCTCGCGCGAGCGATGGATACCGATTCCCGAGCCGGTGCGCGAGATCTATCGGCAATGGCGCCCTACCCCGATGTTCCGCGCACATCGCCTCGAGGACGCGCTCGGGACGCCCGCAAAGATCTACTACAAGTACGAAGGCGTCAGCCCCGCCGGCTCGCATAAGCCGAACACGTCGGTGCCGCAGGCCTATTACAACCGGCAAGCGGGCGTGCGGCGCATCGCGACCGAAACCGGCGCGGGGCAATGGGGTTCTGCGCTTGCGATGGCGGGGCAGATGTTCGGCATCGAGGTCCGCGTCTACATGGTGCGCGTGAGCTACGAGCAGAAACCGTTTCGCCGCTCGATGATGGAGGCGTGGGGCGCGGAGGTTATCGCGAGCCCGAGCCCGCGCACCAACTCTGGCCGGCACATCCTCGAGCAGCATCCCGATTCGACCGGCTCCCTCGGCATCGCGATCTCGGAAGCCGTCGAGGAGGCGGCAACGCGCGCGGACACCAACTACGCGCTCGGCTCGGTGCTCAATCATGTCTTGCTTCATCAGACGGTGATCGGGCTCGAAGCGAAAAAGCAATTCGAGAAGGTGGGCGACTATCCCGACTTGATCATCGCTTGTTGCGGCGGCGGCTCGAACTTCGGCGGCGTCGCGTTTCCATTTTTCGCCGACAAGGCCGCAGGCAAGCAGGTTCGGTTGATCGCGGCCGAGCCCGAGTCATGCCCGACCCTGACCCGCGGCCACTATGCCTACGACTCCGGCGACACTGCGGGCCTCACTCCCCTGATGCTGATGTACACACTAGGGCGCAGTTTCATTCCGCCGTCGATTCACGCTGGCGGCCTGCGCTATCACGGCGACTCGCCGCTGGTGTCGCAGCTTCATCATGAGGGCCTGGTGGAGGCGATCGCGGTGCCGCAGCGCGCGACCTTCGAGGCGGGGCTGACCTTCGCGCGCACCGAGGGCATCATTCCCGCGCCTGAGAGCAATCATGCCATCCGCGTGGCGATCGATGAGGCGCTTAAGTGCAAGCGTTCCGGCGAGCGCAAGACGATTTTCTTCAACCTCTCGGGTCACGGCAACTTCGACATGGCCGCGTACGACAGCTATCTGAGCGGCAAGCTGGAGGATTCCGCATATCCCGATCATGCGATCGAGGAAGCCCTCGCAGAGTTGCCAAAAGTCAGCGCCAACCAGGCATAGCAATTATGCTCAGACCTTATACCGCAGTTGGCCTGATCCCGACCGTACGCGGAATTCGCAAGCGCGAGGATATCGCGCTCAACCTCGAGAACCTGCGCCATTTGGTGAAGGCCGCCGCGTGGCTCTCCGCGTTGTCCCTGCCGGTGCGCCTGATCGCCCTGCCCGAGGGCGCGCTGCAAGGCTTCAATGACGAGGTCCTCGATCTCGATCACGTCCAGTTCGCGCGCGAATGCGCGATCGATATTCCCGGGCCCGAGACCGACGCGCTCGGCGCGATGGCGCGTGACTACAATTCCTACATCATGGCGCAGGCCAAGGCCCATCATCCGGATTGGCCAAACTCGAAGGATCGATTTTTCAACGTCGGCTTCATCCTCGATCCCAAAGGCGAGGTCATCCTCAAGCATTACAAGGTCTCGCCGCTGTTTCCGGTCGAGCATTCGATGTGTCCGCACGACATCTTCGATTGGTGGGTCGAGAAGTACGGCCTCACGCTCGACGCTTTCTGGCCGGTCGCCGATACCGAGATCGGCCGCCTCGGCATCATGATGGCAAATGAAGGTTCCTATCCCGAAAATGCGCGTGCGCTCGCGATGAACGGCGCCGAGGTGGTGTATCGCGGCTCCTATCCGCATCCTGCGACCGGGAACGGCTTCTTCGAGATTCAGAGCCGCGCCCGCGCGCTGGATAACAATATGTATGTTATTGCGCCAAATCTCGGCGCCTATGCGCTCGACGCCACCAGCGAGCCGATCGATACCTTCGGCGGGCAATCATTCATCATCGACTATCGCGGGCAGATCGTGGGCCGCCAGGACTACGGCGGCGTCGCCACCTATGTCGGCGGCGTCATCGATATCGAAGCCCTGCGGCATCATCGCGAGAGCGCGCAGTGGGACAACTGGATGAAGGACCTGCGCACCGAGCTCTACCAGATGCTGTACAAGGATCCGATCTATCCGAAGAACCTCTACCTCGAGCGCGAGCCGATGAAGCATGGGGAGTACCGCGAGAAGGTCATCGAGAAGCAGATCGCGCTGATGCATCAACGCGGCATCTGGAAGAAATCGTCCTATCAGTAGATCCGCTTTTCTTCCTTCATGGTTGCGGCTATGAATCGGGGACTTTTCAAAAGCGGAGACTCCAATGATTTCTCTCACCGATTATAGCTCGCATGACGGACTCGGCCTCGCGGCGCTGGTCGCGCGCAAGGAAGTTACTCCCAAGGAACTCCTCGATACCGCGCTGGCCGCGGTCGCGAAGGTAAATCCCAAGCTTAATGCCGTCCTACAGACGCTGCCCGAAATGGCCGCCGCCGAGATCGCAGCGAAGGCTCCCACGGGTCCTTTCGCGGGCGTTCCCTTCGTCATCAAGGAGCTGGTGCTGCATGCGAAAAATGTGCGCCTCGACTCCGGATGCCGCCTCGCCCAGGGCGTGGTTCCCGATGCCGATACCGAGCTGATGGCGCGCTTCCGTCGCGCCGGCCTGGTGCTGATGGGCACCACGCAGACTCCCGAGCTCGGATACAACCCGACCACGGAGACGGTGCTGTTCGGCCCGGTGCATAATCCATGGGACCTCGGGCGCAGCGCCGGTGGATCGAGCGGAGGCTCGGGCGCCGCAGTCGCGGCGGGCATCGTGCCGGTTGCGCATGCCAACGATGGTGGCGGATCGATTCGCATTCCGGCGGCATGCAATGGGCTCGTCGGGCTGAAGCCGACGCGCGACCGCACTCCCACTGGCCCCGATTATGCCGATCCTCTATGCGGCCTCGCGATCGAATTCGTTGTGACGCGCACGGTGCGCGATGCGGCCACGCTGCTCGATGCGGTCGCCGGCCCCGATGTTGGCGCGCCCGCGATGATCGCGCCGCCCGCGCGCCCGTATGCGCAGGAAGTTGGCGCGCAACCGGGCAAGCTTCGCATCGCATGGACCACGACGCCGGCTTCGGGCGAGAAAATCGATCCCGAATGCGTCAAGGCGGTGCACGAAACGGTTCGCACGCTGGAGGGCCTCGGTCACACGATGATCGAGGGCGGGCCGAAATATGACTGGGATGACTTCCTTAACAATGTGCATTTGATCTGGGCCGCCTTCACGGCGCTCTCGGTCGACAGCGCGGCGAAGGCGCTCGGCCGCAAGCCCGGTCCCGACAATCTCGAAGCCGTCACGCTCGCATGTTACGAAGAGGGCAAGCGCATCACCGCGCTGGAGCTTCTGTACGCGCAGGCGCACGGCAACATGCTCTCACGATCGGTCGGCGCATTTTTCGAAACCGTCGATGCGCTGGTGACACCGACCATCGCGCGCCCTGCGATCCAGCTCGGCGTGCTCAATCAAAACAAGAAGGTTGAGACCGCGATGGAATGGACGCGCGAGGTTTTCGCATACTGTCCGTTCACGCCGCTGTTCAACACGACCGGCCAGCCGGCGATTTCGCTTCCTCTATATGCGACTCCGGCGGGACTTCCGGTTGGTGTGCAGATCGCGGGACGCTTCGGCGACGAGACCACGCTGATTCGGCTCGCGTCGCAACTCGAGCAAGCGCGCCCGTGGTCCCAGCGGCGACCTCCGGTTCATGTGAGTATATAGAGGATTGAAATTGGCCGAGGAGATTGAGGCGCACATGCGCATCGTAAACCGCGTCACCAAAATGCTCGGGGTCGAATATCCCATCGTGCAGGCGCCGATGGGATGGATCGCGCGCGCGCAACTCGCCTCCGCGGTGTCGAACGCGGGCGGCATGGGCATCATCGAAACGTCGTCGGGCGAGCTGGGCGAGATCAAGGAAGAGATTCGCAAGATGCGCGCGCTCACCGACAAGCCGTTCGGCGTGAACATCGCGCAGGCGTTCGTGCGCGATCCCGGCATCGTCAAGTTCGTCATCGATCAGGGGGGTGCGATTCGTTACCACCTCGGCGGGCGATCCAGGAAAATATTGCGCCGAGCTGAAGGCCGCGGGCCTCACCGTCTTCCATGTGATACCCACGCTCAAGGGCGCTCTGAAAGCGGTCGAGGCGGGCGTCGACGGGCTCATCGTCGAGGGCGGCGAAGGGGGCGGCTTCAAGAATCCGCAGCCAGTCTCCTCGATGGTGTTGCTGCCGTTGGTGCGCGAAAAGACCGACGTGCCGATCATCGCCGCGGGCGGTATCGTCGACGGCGCCACTATGGCGGCGGCGTTCGCACTCGGCGCCGAGGGCGTGCAGATGGGCACCCGCATGGTCTCGTCGGCGGAGTCACCCGTGCATGCGAACTGGAAGAATGCGATCCTCGCGGCGGCGGAGACCGACACTGTCTTCCTCAATCAGTTTTCCAAACCGGCGCTGCGCGCACTTCGCACGCAAAGGACCTCACGCCTCGAGCGCGAACCCGGCCCCAACATGATGAGCGAGTTCGGCAGCGCGAAGGATCTCTATTTCGGCGGCGACATGGAAGCGAGCATCGCGCTATCGGGTCAGGTCTGCGGCCGCATCGACGCAATCAAGCCGGTGGCGCAAATCATCCGCGAAACGGTCGACGACTTTTTCAAATCGGTGCAGAACTTGTCGACCGCGTATCTGCGCTAACCGGAAACGCTCAGCTCAATTGCGTCCCGCACACGGTCAAGCGTCCGTTCTCACTGTTTTGACGAAACGCTTCATGAGTTCGTCGGATTCGATGAAAAAGCTCCGAAGGTCACCAAACTCGCGACTCAGAATGTCGACAAACGCAAACACGCAAAAGCCCAGAACGGCGAGCATCGTACTGGCCCGTTTTCTCGGGCCTAGATTGAGTTCCTCTCGATCCAGCGGATAGTCTCCGGGCGTTGTGAATCCGAGATGCCAGCTCTGGCCGAATAACGTGCCGTGGGCAATCTCGGAACCATGCCGGTAGATAACCGCCATGCCCATCAGCAAGAAACCGCCAACGCGATCACCATACTTCCGAGCGATCGATTCTATTTTTTGATGCTCACTCTCGTCGGTCCATTTTGTTATTTCCTTGCCGTTCGCTCTCGCGAACTCGCGGAGCAAAGACTCCAGTTCTGGGAACCTCCGCTTCAATTCGTCCGTGCCCGACCACCGAATAGCGACCTTGATACTCCCCGCTTCAATCAATCTGTCCAAATCACGAACTGATTTCTGGATTGCATGTCTTTGGGCTCGATCCGCGAGCTTCTCACCTTCGGCTAAAATGAATGCAGCATTGATGATCGAGAGGAGCGCCGTCCTTCCGCATACAAAGGCGTCCCTGATTTGATCCTGTTCGACCAGCAAGAGCACCGATTTGCAGGAAGACTCAGCCCCCACTGCGATAGGTCCGGCTGCGCTCAGTATCTTGTGTCCAGCGTGACGCACCATGTCGGTGGTCACTCTCTCAAAAACATCGGTCTGCGCCCGCAGACACTCAAGCGCGCTCTCAAATTGCTCCTTCGGATACGGACTGCGCTTCAAATTTTCGACTCCTCGGGGCTCAGTTCCGCGATCAGACCGACTCTGTCTGATATAGCACGATAACGAACGAAAGCTGCGCGGAAGCGATGCGCCGCGGCTCATCGAGCCGCTTCCGGAAATACCAATCCTTGAGGTTCGGAAGGAGTCCTAGCAATGCCAGCTAGAAATCGGCGATCTTAAATAAGATGCTCGGCATGTAATGAGTCCGTATCTTCTAATGGGGGTGATCGTCCTCGGCGCCGCAGTCGTTTTCTCCACCCTGCCCTGGACCTTGCCGCACTCGTGGTATCGCGCACTCTTCTATGCCGGCGGCAGGCCCAACGCCTTCACCAGACGTCTCAACTCCGCGCAGGCGCGGCTATCGGCGCTCGGAGTGTTGCCGGCGCTGGTGGTCGCCCTGGAAACCAGAGGGCGTCGAAGCGGCAAGGCCTACCTGGTACAACTGGTCGTCGGGCAAGTCGGCACGGAACGATACCTGGTGTCGATGCTAGGTGAGAGCGCCGACTGGGTGCGCAACGTGCGCGCCAGCGCGGGCGCCGCCGTGCTCCGCCATGGAACAACGGAAAAGGTGAGGCTCGAGGAAGTGCCGGTGTCGCGGCGCGCGCCTATTCTAAAGGCCTATTTGCAACGGGCGCCGGGCGCCCGCCCTCACTTCGACATCAGCCGTGACGCTCCGCTGTCCGAATTCGAGAAGGTGGCGGCGCGTTATCCCGTGTTCCGCATCGTCGCGGAGTGAATCGCGGGCGATCGCGGCTAAGTAACATCTGACGCACACGGGGGTGCAGGTGAATCCAGGTTCAAAACCGCTTGCTACTCCGGTGCGGAACGGCTTTTCGCGCCGCTTCGGGAAATGCTAATCCTTGAGGTTCGCAAGGAGTGCTAAACCATGGCCCATCAAGAAATCACCGAAGCCGACCTGCGCGCGCGCACCCGCAAACTGCTCGAAGAAGCGCATCCCGATAAGGTCGATCAGTTCACCTTTCGCGGAAAACAGTACGACCATGGTCTGGCGTGGGTGCATTTCCCCGAAGGCTTCGGCGGCCTCGGCATCAGCCCCGGCATGCAGGCGGTCGTCGCCGATGAACTCGCGAAGCATGCGAAGACTCATTACGACGACATGATGATCAACGCCATCGGCATCGGGATGGGCGCGCCGACCGTGCTCACTCACGGCACCGACTGGATGCGCAAGACGCTGCTGCGCCGCATCTTCACCGGCGAGGACATCTGGTGCCAGATGTTCAGCGAGCCCAGCGCGGGTTCCGACGTCGCGGGCCTCGCGACGCGCGCCGTGCGCGAGGGCGATTCGTGGACCATCAACGGACAGAAGGTGTGGACCAGCCTCGCGCATCTATCCAAATGGGGCATGCTGCTCGCGCGCAGCAATCCCGACGCGCCCAAGCATCTGGGCATGTCGTACTTCCTGGTCGACATGCAAAGTCCTGGCGTCGAGGTTCGCCCGCTGCATCAGATAACAGGCGAGGCGGAGTTCAACGAGGTTTTCTTTACCGATGTGAAAATTCCCGCCGACCGCATCATGGGAAAAGAGGGCGAAGGATGGAAGGTCGCCATCACCACGCTGATGAATGAGCGCACCGCGATCGGCGGCGCGCCTACGCGGCCGGGCGGCGGCTCTATCGGCATACTGATGGATCTGTGGAAGTCGCGTGACGCCAAGCACTTCACGCCCGCGAGTGAAACCGTGATGCGCGATCGCATAGCAAAACTCTACATCGAGGCGGAATTGCTTCGGATCACGGTGCAGCGCGGAAAGTCGACGCGCAAGGCCGGGAATCCCGGCCCTGAAGGATCGGTCGCGAAGCTGGCGCAGGCGGAGCTCAACAAGCGCATCTGGGAATGCGCGATGGACTGCATCGGTGGTGATTCGCTCATCTACGAGCCGGGCTATCAGCGGCGCCGGCCGACCTCGCGCGCACGCGAAACGCGCCTCGGGCTGGCGAAGTATCAATTTTTGCGGGCGCGAGCGAACTCCATCGAAGGTGGAACTTCCGAGGTGATGAAAAACATCCTCGGCGAGCGGGTGCTAGGACTGCCGGGCGAGCCTCGCAGCGACAAAGATATCCCATGGAAGAACATCCCGCGCAGCGTGTGAGACGATTTCGCAGAGCTAAGGACTTAACTAGATGGACATTTCATTCACGAATGAGCATGAAGAGCTTCGGCAAACGGTTCGGCGTTTTCTCGAGAACGAATCGAACGAGCAGACTGTCCGCAAGCTGATGGAGACAGAGCGCGGCTACGACGCGCGGACCTGGGAGCGGATGGCATCCGAGTTGTCGCTGCTAGGTCTCATCGTGCCCGAGCAACACGGCGGCGCAGGCTTGGGCCCGGTCGAGTTGGCAATCGTGATGGAAGAAATGGGACGGATGCTCTTTTGCGGACCATACCTATCAACCGCAGTGCTAGGTGCGAGTGCCCTACTCCATTGCGCCGATGATGCCACTAAAGCGAAACTGCTGCCCGCGATTGCGTCCGGCAAAGCCATCGCTACGCTAGCATTCGTCGAAGAGCATGGGCGATGGGACCTGGAATCGATCGCAACGCGTGCAACGCGCGACGGCTCAAAGTGGAAGCTATCGGGAGTTAAGGATTACGTCCTCGATGGCGCCATCGCTGACATCATCCTAGTTGCAGCAAAGACTGATAGCGGCCTGGGGTTGTTCCATGTAGATGGTGGCGCATCGAAGTTCGAGCGTGCCTCGCTGCCGACGCTGGATCTCACCCGCAAACTCGCACGCCTATCGTTTTCCGATACTCCAGCCACGCTATTGTCCGGGAGCGGCGATGCGACCTCGGCGATCCGCCGCGACCTCGCGCTCGCGTCCGCAATGCTAGCGGCCGAGCAGGTGGGCGGTTCGCAGCGATGCCTCGAGCTATCGACCGAGTACGCGAAAACGCGGCTTCAATTCGGACGTCCTATTGGGTCGTTCCAGGCCATCAAGCATAAGTGCGCAGATATGCTGGTAGAGACTGAGTTCGCGCGCTCAGCTGCCTACAACGCGGCATTTGCTGCTGCAGACAGTGACGAAGCTCAGCTACAATCGGCGGCGCAAATCGCGAGATCCTACTGCTCGGAGGCTTTCTTCCACGCCGCCGCCGAGAACATCCAGATCCATGGTGGGATGGGTTTCACCTGGGAGGCTCCCGCGCATCTTTACTTCAAGCGCGCGCGCGCCAGCTCGATGATGTTCGGCGATCCTATCGACCAACGCCAAAAGCTGGGAGCCATGCTAGGTCTATAGGAGAAAGGTTTAGGCGATTCGCCAACGGAGCCGCAGGTTCAGAAGCCTATCGAGAACCAATAGAAGCCATCATTTGCATGGCTTGAATCCGAGGCACCGGAAAGGAAGTCCGACATGAAGATCCCGATCGAGCTGGTGAGCCCCACGGTTTCCATAACAAGCTTCCCGTCATTCACGTCAGCAGTGCTGTTGGATAGCGAGGCCATCGCCCACACGCATGCGTGGGGGAACTCTAGCGGCCAGGTCACGGCATAGGTCTGGTCTTTTCCTAGCCCACCGACCGGGAACAACGCGCCCCACTGTACGGTCGCGGTGATCAATCCCCGATTAACGTCCGCGAACGGAACCTGCAAGTAGCCGTTACCCGCCATCAGTCCTTCGAATAGAGCGGTGAACGCCTGCAGCGCGCCGATGCTTCCGATGTTGGTGTCCTGTCGCTGCTTCAGAAAGGCCGTGCGATTTGCAAGCTGCTGATGCGGCTGATTCGAAAGCCCTAATCCGCTGAAGCTCGCACCCGTGGCCGCGCCTTCCACCGGATCGGTGGCCTGGATCTCATACACCTCGTTGGCGGTAAAGCTTGGAGTGTCAATCAGTAGCACCATAGCCGCTCTCCTTCTTTAGGTCTTCCAAGTGAGTCTCTAGAACGTTAGCGTCCAAATGCCGCTGAGACTCATGCTCGAGGTAAACAGGATTGGGCTGATGGTCTTGCGTGCTAGCAGCGGGGTCGGCTGAATGGTGCCCGGAAGTACCACCACCGTCTTGTTCGCAAACAACCCTAACTCCTGAATGTTGATTCCGACCGCACCCGTATCACCCGTCCCCAAGCTCCAATTAAATGAGACGCTACCAGCGCCATCTTCCGAATGCGAGTCGAGCACCTTGTAATAGGCCGGTGCCGTCAGACTCGTATCCGTAAGGGATGGAGTGACAGCGCTCGATCCAAATCCCACCGCGCTCGCAAACTCCCCGCTGGTGTCGCCGCCCGTTAACGCGGCCAATGCCGGAAGGCCTGCGTTGACAAACAAGTTGTGGTCCTCGATAGTCGCGATCCGACAGCCGTTCTTAAACACCTGAATCCGCAGAGTCCCGCGTGGACGTTGAATCGAATGGTTTGCCGCGCGGCTTCGGATATCTCTGTGCGGAAATGACCAACCAATTAAGCCCGGTACTTCATTGGACGACTTCATTAATTCCTCCGACGTCAAGATCATGTTCGCTAATCACAGACCGGTGCTCGGGAACGGCGAGACTTATCCGCCTTCTAGAACTGCGTTGCCATTAACGATCAAGGCCGCGTCTGCTACTGCCGGCTCGTTAGCACCATACGTGATCCCACTATGACGATAGTGTGCTGAATAGAGCGGAACCGCGGGTCCATAAATATCGAGGGCCGGGGGCAGAGTTATAGCTATGGAAAGGGCCCTATCGGCCGGAGCCGGAGCGGTATCGAGTTGATACTCCGCAATCCCATTCAGCGTCAAACTGTCAAATGGGGTTGGTGGAGCATCAATGACGGTGGGCAATACGAAAAGCAGCGAGTCGAGCAATGACCTTGCCGGTTTGAAGACATTTATCGCAGCGGTTGCGACGCCGGGAGCGCCCGACTCTATGCTTTGGCCGGCTTGCAGTTGAATCAACACACGAAAAACAGCCCAACCCTCGCTGGCCGGGTACTGAGTACTGCCCCAACTGCTTTGGCCTTCAAGAATCGAAACACTTGGCCAGCCCAAGGTCGCAAGCGCGCTTTTAACCGACCAGGGCGTCCCTCGAAAACGGTGCATTTGGATCGCCGATTTTATCAGCGCCCGTTCTCCCGCAATAACTGTGCTTTGCTGCACGGTTGCCACTGAGGACGCCTCAGTCAGCGTGTCGATATTGATCAACGCGTCTACATCAGTGATGGTATCGACGCTAAGAATTACGGGCGCGATACTCTGCCAGAGCGGCGACAAGATATCGAACTGCCACGCCAGAAACGGCAATGCGCTGGCGGGCACCGAGTCTATTCGATAGACCAGGAGCGGGGTCAGATCGATCGCGGCAAGCCTAACGACGAGATCCATCAGAGCGGCACTACGGCTATCGTTTATAGAGGGAGGAATCTGGAGCTCGGCCATGAGTCAGTCTCACATTTGAAGGATCAATCCGGTGCGCGGCTAGCTATGTTCACCGCTTACGGCCTGCGCGATTGAAATGCTGGTGCAGTTGGCCCATTGGCCTGGAGTCAATTGCGTGTATGAGGGAGAACTAAGCGTCACCTCGTAGACTCCGGGAACCGAGAGCGCCGCGACTATCTGGCTAGGAACGATATCTCTCTGAATCTTCGACGCGAGGTCGATCGCGAATTGTTGGACCGCGCTAGCCGCCGCGCTGATAGTCAGGTTAGGATCGGCGTCTGAGTATAGGGTAACAATCGCGCTAATCTGATAATCCACTTCACTGACAGCCGACGTAACAACCGTGTCAGTAAGTGGTCGCGTAGTATCAGAGCTGAGCGCGGATTGGACGTTACTGAGCAACGCCGAGCTCGCGATGGCAGTGGCATTGGGCGCGGCGGCCGGTTGTACCGCTATCGGACCGGTCAGCACGTAGACATTCACTGTCCCGGGCGCGACGCTGACTACCTGCACATCGCTAATCGACGGATCGACACCTAGCGCGAAGAATCGGTAGGCGCCCGCGGGACCTGCTGAACTGAATCGATTCGGGGCGGCCTGTATCCTGGTGCGCAGATGATCATCGGTTTCGGACGCTGAACCGCCGGAACTGGTGCTAGTGTTGGAACTACCGGACACTACGGCACTAGGATTCAGCAATACATTGATCTGTCCCGGCAAAAAGCCGTTTCCGCCCGAGCCGGCAACCGTGGCGCTTGCATTGACCGTCGCGCTCGTCGCACCGGCACTGATCGTCACATCTGCATTGGTAGCGAATACTACCTGGCCATCGCCGCTACCGACCTGAGTTCCTGCCGCTATCGTATAGTCGACGGTCAGAGCGTTTGCGAGAGTGAACTGTATCGCGGTCGCAGCGGGTTGCGCCTGCAGGCGAGTAACTCCCACTAGTCCGCCGAGATAGTCGATCATCGGAAAAATGGCGAACGCAAGCAGATTCTGCTGCGCCGCATACTGAACCGCATTGCGTACCAATGACTCCCGATAAGCAAACAGATCGATCAGCAGGCGTTCAACTTGCGCAGGCTGCAGCGTATGGCCGGACGATGACTCGAACGTCGCGATCATATCGGCAAGAATCAGATTCGGATCGGTGCCGTCGGCATCGTTTACAAACACCGGTGCCGGCAGTGAAAGAATCCCTTGCGCCATCACGCACCTCCTGGAAGGCCGACCACCGTGATCTGGCTCGAAGAAGCCGGACCGGCGAGTTTGAGTTGCCACGTTACAGACGCGTTTAAGTGAGCCCCCGACTGAGAGCTATTGTCGCTGGCAGGCGCTACGCTTATCGACTGAACGGTCACGCGAGGCTCCCACATTGCAATGGCGGCGCTGACTTCGCGCACTATCGACGGCATAGCCACGTTGATCGGATTGTCGATGTACTGCCACAAATCCGCGCCGAAGGTGGGTCGCAGCGGGTCTGATCCTTTCGGGGTCGTGAGAATGATCGCGATGCATTGATCGATATCGTCGATACCCTGTACCACATACCCAATTGTACCTAGTTTTAGCGACCAGTCCGCCGAAGTGATGTCGGCGAGCGTAATAGCACCAACACTCATCTCTGGCTCCTGCGGTTGCTCTCAATTGTAAAACAACACGGCATTGGATTGGTAATCTCAGTCATTGCTCTCGGAGTCTGGCGGCTCACGGCAGCGGCGGGTAAACCGTCACTCCGCCTGGTAGAATACTGATGTATGACGAACCTGATTGGAGTAGGATTCCGACAGGCGCACTTATCGTAACCGACGCGCCATTGCCCCCTAGCACCACGAAGGTGTGAAGGGTCGCATCATACTGGATCGTCGTTCCATCACTGAAGTTAATGGCTAACAAGTGCGCGGCCGCATCGTACTTGATCGCGGTTTGATCTTCGAAGTTCAGTGCAAGCGAGTGGGCCCCGCTATCGTACTTGATGGCAGTAGAGTCCTGAAAGTTGAACGCCAAGACATGCGCCGCACGATCGTACTCGATGGCGGTACCGTCCTTGAATCCCAGGTGACATTTATCGGCGCTTTGAACGGGGGTGGCATCCACCTGCGAATAGATCGCTCCCAGTACGACTCCGGCTTCGTCACGCTCATCCATCAGGCATACGACCTGCTCACCGATGTCCGGCAGCCAATAGGCCTTATCATTTTGCGCCTTTGGAACCACGACCGGCAGCCAATAGCTAAGCATCTGATCGAATTCGTTGAACACCACCCGCAGGCGCCCCAGTGAGAGGTCTTGATCCTTTACGGTGCCGAGACGAAATGCAGCGCCCAGTACTCCTCGTCTATCGGAGCTCGAACTCCCGCTAACGCTAGACAACACGGCTAACCTCCAGACGAGTGGTGTATCCGTGGGCACGATCGAGTTGATGACGTGCGACTAGAATGATATAGGTGCTATCGAACTCGCCAAATCCGGACAGTAGGACTGTGTTACCGGACGCCATCGCTACTGACCCGGGCATCACCAGGCTCGCCTCACCCACGAACATGTTGTGAGTATGGAGAGCCGCCTGTGCCTTCAGAAGCGCTTGTTGCCCATTCTCGCATCGAGTCACTAACTTTAGAACATCGCCCGTCGCTATCGGTGCGGCTGCCGCGGCGCGTTGAACAATCAATGACTTAGTTGCCGGATCGTGGTAAGCGCATTGGGAACCGAGGTAGGTGCTGTGGGTTCGGTTACGGAACTCGAAGCTCTCAACGTCAGTTCTGCTCACGGTCTGCGCCGGTGCTATTCCCTCGAGAGTGGTTCGCGAATAAAAGACCAGCAGCGAGCCGCGAATCGTGAAGTCGTATCCATGCTCAACAGCCAGCCGCTTCAGAAATGTTAGGTCGGTCTCGTGCTTCTGCGTGACCCGCTCGAATACTATATCGGTAAGATCGGGCGCACTGACCACCGTAAGTCCATACTTACCGGCGATCAATTGCGCTATCCCCAGGAGGCTTTGGCTTTCGTACCCCGCGCTATTGAAGGTGCGCATAGCCGGAGTGATGTAGGCCGCGAGCCCTCGAAGCGTAAAGGTGTCCGGCGGTCCCGCTAGTTCCAATTGGTCGACCTGAAAGTCCCCGCATGGCAGCAGACCTTCACTCCGGTATCCCAATGCTAGATTGAGTTCGTCACCCAACGCCGGATACCACGATGTTTGCCATTTCCGCTGGTGGTCCTCGACGACGACCTCGACCTCGCCTGAGAGTTCAGAGAGATAGTCGGTGTAGCTGATACTAAGGACCATCGAGGAAATATCTGCAACGATATTGATTCCTGCGTAGGTCAACACCCATTCTGGCGAGCGGACAGGATATGATATTAGTGATGCCATGCTCGCGTTACCTAGGACGTAGCACTTTTCCATGGTGGCAGGTTCGTCACCACAACCGCTGCCGCCTGTAGCACTGGAATAACGACAATTAGCCCCGCAGCAAGCACGGGCTCAATGGGAAGATCCGGGTTAGCCATAAGCATGGGGCCGAATAGGGTCGGATCGCCGTAATACTTCCAGGCCAGCAGATCCCATCTGTCGCCATCTGAGCTGATGTATGTAATGTACTGAGGGCTACTCATTGAGCACTTCTTACTATTACCGATGTGGCCACGTCCTCAGGCAACAAGGTTGCGCTGGGCGGCCCTGACGGCGCGGGCGATACAGCCAGTGCTGACAGCCCCGTCAAAAGACTAGGGACGGTTGAATTACTCGAGGCGCCGCCCGCGACGACTGCGATTGGGAGAAAGGACGGGATAGCAGGCCCGGCAGGATCAAATTCGATCGGCGACTCGCACAGGCTCAGCCGTACTGTGACCGCGAACATATCTCCCGAACCGCTTAGCTGGCGCGACAGCGTATCTATCTTGGTGATGACAAAGTAGCCCCGGAAGTCACCGTTTCCGAATATTAACGGCAGCGATGCATGAGTCTCGGCGCCCTGGAGCAGAACCAATAAGCTGGCGGCTGGATCGGTAAAGGAGCGATGCAGAAGCATCTCCAACCGGATTGTCATCAGTTCATCCGCCAACCACTGTAGCCGAGGGCGAGCTTGAACCACGCGATGTTCCGCATAGTCATATCCGCGCGAGTCGCTGAGCGCTTCGGGCGAGCCCACAACCTGGAATGGAATGTCACCTAACAGTGCAAACATTAGAACTCTGTCCTTTGACGACGCCGCAACTCGCCATACCACTGTTCATACAGGGCTTCCCGGTGCTGGCGCAGCGCCTCTAGTACCTGATGTTCGATCTGTTCCGGATCGTGCGAATTGATAACTATCGTGGGTGACGAATTGACAGTTACTGAGATCGCGTTTCTCGAATCCATCTCTGGCCATCCTATGGGAACGCTCGCGAGGGCCGGCGTCAGCAGCAATGGAACGGCAAGTAGCGCTGTCGCAGTCCTGCCAAGAGGTATGGTTAGTGCTCGAGGTCCGCTGCTGCTGATTTCTGGCTTCGCCAACGTCATGAACACCGACGCCGGAAAACGCAACGCGGCCGCGACAAGCGAGCTCCATCGTGATGAAGCGAAACCGTATCGATGCCGCGCGCGTTTTCGTCCGGTAGGTCCGTCGGTATCCGGATCTGACTGTTCGTTGGAATAAGGTTCGGACTGTCCGTCGACGACCGATGCTACCTTGCGGATGATTGTGGCCGCTTCAGCACTCAGAGCCGAGCCAACATTTCTGATAGTCCGCACGATGGCGCCCCAATCCCGCCACAGCAAATGGGAGGCTCCCACACCGACGGCTGTCCCCGTCACTATGGCCGCGATCGTGAAGGCGACTTCCGGAATCGCCCGTCCCGCCGCGACGCCCGAAACGCCTGCAGCGATTGACGCCACGAACTCCGATCCGATCACGGCTTGTAGAACTCCACGAGCCACACCGACCCCAGAGACGGCACGACTAGCGACAGCGCGCCCGATGCTAGTTTTCAAAAGCCAGCCAATTATGTCGCGCCAGAGCTTTGCCGTCGCAACGAAAGCGCCTCCCACAAACATCACCGAAAGCGCTTTCGCCAAAAGCGATAACGGTTGATCTGATTGAGGCTTGCCGCTGCATTTGTATTGACATGCTGTCCTCATGGCTTGACTCTGCGCCAGCAGCCGTGTTGTATTCGAGCTAAGATCCGCGATGCGAAGCGCGGCCACTCCCGAAGTGTCTGCCAGGATTGCCAGTTTAGCGCTTAGAACGTTGATTCGATCGGTTGCAGCCGACAATGCTGCCGCGAATGTTGCGATCCGGTGGAGTTCGTGGAATTTAGGCTGCTCGGTCATCGATGATCTTTTTAATGGACTTTGAAACTAGATGGACTATTCGTGGCATCAGTTCTGCGAACTCATATGGCACTATGGGACTCGCGGGTTGGTGCTTGTCGGAACTGCCGTTGGCATCGTTGGCGGACTACCAATAGGGGTTGTTCGTAAACGAACGACACTTGAAGCCTCACCTTCGTCGGCATATTAAAACCGGAAAACCAAAATGAACGACTGCTGGCACCAATTGAGCCAATTCCTTACGTGGGGAAGCAGTCCCGAGGGTGTTGTTTTCATGGTCGGACTTGGCGCCTTGGGCGGTCTGGTCTTTAGGAGTTATTCGCACCGGCATCGAAATCATTCGGGCAGCTTCCGCAGCCTGGGCCGAAGGTGCGGCCAAGGCCCGTGAGAGACGCCTTGAGAAGCAAGTGATAAGCTCCGACGCCCGAGCACAGGGCCTCACTGACCTACACAATCGATCCGGCGATCCTGATTCCAACCAAGCTCCCGGCGACATCTCGCCTAACAGCGACATTTGATTAGTCCCCTCCGCGAGCGGCGTCGGTCACGCTGCGGTTGTGCTCGTTGACCGCTTCCAGCCAATAGCTAAGCTCGCTGAAGTCCATCGCCGCCAACTCCTCTACTCCGAATCCGAAGTGAACGAGGGCCGCGAAGGCGCCGGCGGAGGGCCCTGAAAATTTGCGCCCGCCACCTCCGACTGCAGCGCCAGCACGTCGTTAAGATCCATCGCGAGGAGATCCTCGTAGACGATCTTCTCGCCATCGATCTCTACCAGCTCGGCGATTAGTGCAAACACCACCGCGGTCGGGTCGCCCGATACTCCCACCACGCGTTGCGCGCGCATCAGGTCGCGCCCGAAGCCTCGCCGGATAGTCGCGTTCTTGCCGGAGGGGAGGATCAGCAAGCTCCGATCTTTCGGTTCGGCTTCAGGCGCTTCCCGAAGCTTAACTCCGTTTACAGTTACATCATCCGATCTCATCGGAAGTCCTCCTCACTCACTTGCGATGTTGTAGGGTTGGATGGAAGAGCTATGTCAGCCGCCCAGGTTCGCCCGGAAGGTGGATAGCTGGTCGACTCCGCCCACGACGTATACGTTCGCAAACACATCGTAGAGGTAGATCTGGGTTCCACCAACATAGAGTTCGCAGTGATAGACACTAACAGTAGAATTCGTCTCAACCATCGTCTGATGCTTGAAGCTGGCGGTGCCGGCGTCCTTGAACACACCCGTCATCAGGTACACCACCGGCAACTCCGCCGAGCGGCCCTGACTGGTGTATTGCTCGAGATTTCCGCGAACCTGGAACGAGTGCGTTTGGAAAGGGCTCGCCGCCATAGTGAGGGTTTCTGCATCGAACGAAGCCCATTTGATTTTCGCTTCGAGCTTGTCCACTCCACTCCACAGCTCGGCGGTACCCACCATCCCAAGTCCTTTGTAGTCGATCATGCGATGCTTCGGCTGTGGGATCTCGACCTCTTCCGCTCGCCCGAGGAGTCCAACACCATCGATGTACACATTGGCGTTGGCGAGTGAGTTGATTTGAATGTTCATTCGATTACCTCTGTAAGTCTTCGAGCCTTGCTATGCAGTGGCGAGTGCGGAGGTGGTCAACGCATTGGTCTGACCGAGTTGCTGGAGCAGCGAGATGTCAATGAAGGTCTGGAAAGTCAGGCGCTCAGCGGGAGGCGGCGGCATGACATCGATGTCGAACACCAACTGCCCGGCGGAAATCTGACTGGTTGGATTCGCCGCGGGATCATAGCTCGCGCTGCCGGCCACCAGTGCTCCTCGCTGGATCAATGTTCGCAAGAACGAATTCACCGATGCCAGAATCGCGGTGATGAGCGCATTGGAAATCGGTTGATCGATGAACTGTAGCATCGCGAGCTCGACTGACTCCTCGATCACATCCATCGTGCGGCGCACACTTATGAAATTGTCGGGCTCGGTGCTGATAGGATAAGCGGCCGAACGATTTCCCCACACCCGGAACCCGGTACCGAAAGCGTTGAACACGGTGACTATCCCGGCGGAGTTGAGATTGTTCACGTCCGAATTGGCATCGATGGCCGATGAATAAAGCTGGATGTCGGGCCCTAGAATTCCTTCCACCTCGACATTGGAAGGAGACCACCAGTAACCGTTCGCGAGGTCCTGTGCAGCAATCGCTCCCGCTACCCATGAGGAATAAGGTCCTACCGCAAGCGCATTGAACTGCGAAGTGATCGGCGAACCGGTCGTACTGAGAGTCACGCCCGTTGGGACGAACCCGGTATCGTAAAAGGTCTCCTGGGGATAACAAAGAATAGCACGCTTGCTCGAGGTGTTGAATGCGTTTCCAGCCAGTCCGCGATTGCTGATAGCACTCGCGACCGGTGTCGACGGAGGCGAGTCGACTAGCGCAACCGCTCGAATCATGTTAGCCAAAACGACTTCAGCCGACGCTACATCTGCGGACTGCGAGTATCCGGGGGCGATTAGAATCTTCGCGAAGAATCCCATGGTTCCATAGGTGGTCTGTAACGCCTGGATTCCGGTGAACACACCGCTCGCAAAGGCGCCGATGATGTCGGAGTCCTGCACCTTGGTAGGGTCCGCGTAGTTGAAGGACACCAGCACCGTCGCACCCGGCGCGATGTGACCTCCCGACGCGGTCGGGACAATCGTCACTACTCCATTAACTGCGTCGAGGGTGTAGTCGGTCGCGGCCGCATAGGTAGTACCTACCGGGTCGCTGGTAACTACTACATTCGATACTCCCATGTGTCCAAGGTTGATTACACCTTGAGCGTTGAATGGGTGAGCAGTAGCGGCCACCGAAGTGAAGTGTCGCGTCTGATCGAATACATTGACGACGATGGTCTGGCCCGCGCCTTGGTCCTGAATAGCCGCGAGTGCGTAGGGAATCGTGTAGCCCTGCACGATCGGCCCGAACTTCGCCGCATCGAACGCTGACGACACCAGCGTCGGGGTGTTGATGGCCGGCGCCGTCGCTGGAGCCTGAACCGCCCACGAAGGAGCAGTCCCGACCAGACCGATGATAGCGGATTTCACCACTGTCACCGGGACCGGCCCGTTGTCGACTTCGATTACTTCAATTCCGTGTAAGAAACTTGCTGGCATGTTTTCACCGTATGATTTTAAGATTGTGCTCCGGCTAAGACTGTGCTTTACGCGTAGGGCGCGATTTCTCCTGCCGACGCTATCGCCGCGTCTGCATAACTCCATGCAATGTTGACTGAGGCACCAACTGCTATCCCGCCCGATGATATGCGCGTCACGATGCCGTTGACCGAATCGAGCATGAAATCGGTGCCGAGAACGAAGGCTGAGCCACCTAGAGTGCTTACCGTTAATGCGATGATGTTTCCGTTCGAAAGTTGGATCTGATCCTGTGAGTTGAAGGTGAATTCGGTCGCGCCGATCGTCACCGTACTTTCACCACTCGCCTCGAGAGCTACTCCCTTGATGAAGAGTGGGAAGCCGTAGGTGGTCGAGGGCTCAACAGCCATAGTTGTCAGCCCGATAGAAAGGAGATAGGTCCACACGCCGCCGTCGACATCGCGATCGACGAATTTCTCGCGCACCATGAAGATCTTGCGCGCGCCGGGAACCCGGTATCCGGTCAGCGCGGCGCGGATCGCTTCCAGGATTGCGTATGCGCCCGGAGAGGTCCCTCCAGGAGGCCCGCCCACGTTCCATCCCAGGTCGCGCACGAGTACGGTGACGTCGAACTCCATTTTTCGTTCCTGGATGATCGCCGCTGTGTCCTGTAACTGTCCGTACTCAGATCCGCGATATACAACCAGCGCCGCGCCGATTCTATGCGTAAGTCGATAGTTCTTAGGGCTATCAGGGAAATGGACGATTTCGATCGAGGTCACCATCGCACGCAACCGCGTAACGATCGCCGTTTCGATAGTGGCGAGATCGATCGCTGTGGGCGGCGAAAACTGCTGCCCCGTCCATGGCGTGTCGAGAACGACTCCCATTGTCCCTAGAATCCCTTGAGGGTCTTGCGGCTGAAGACGCGTACAGGTCCGGTAACCTGTTCGGCGCCTTGTGCTATCAAAGTCTCGTGACCATCGGCTCCTATACCTAGAGTCATCCGACCGCCGGCAACCTTGGTCAGCATCGCGATCGCATCGTCATAGCGGCGGCGCGCGTCGGCCAGGTCATGAATCGGCCGCAATGACTGCAGGCGATAGATCGCGACGTCGCAGGCGAGGCGGTTAAGCACTTCAGGCACGTCAGTCAGCGGCAGCGTGAAGCGGCCGCCGAGGTATCCGTCGATCTCGGCCGAGGCGTCATCCAGAGCCTGCTGAAGGACAGTGGTATCGATCGTGGTGATCGTCGGATCCTCGTTGGTAAGTTGAACCAGGTCGCGATTCGGATAGCGATTGATGATGTCCTGTGGTGTAGCGTAGCTCATAAGTCCGTTCGCTCCAGACCTAGGACAGGTACTCGCTTACGATCAGGTCCGCGCTGTTTCTCCAGATGTTAGTAGTCGAAACGCCGGAGCTGGCGCCGGCACCTGCCATGAACTCCGAATTGAGGAGCTGACGTCCTACTTCTTCGAGCGCTGGAGGTACCAGGAGGTAGACGCCCTTGCCGCTCGCCAGCGTGCCGAAAGGCATCGCGGCGTCAGTCTTGAGCGAGCGCATAGCAGTGCGCGCAGCGCCATAGTTGGTGGGATTCGAAAGGTCCTGGTTGCTCGCATACGCAAGCTGCCAGAGCCCCACTCCCGTGTTAGCACGGCCATCGACGCCATAACGAAACTCACGGCGCGTGAACACGCCCTCGTCGTTGATCGAACTCATGCGGGTCACGGCGTATTCGCGGCGTAGCTGAAAAATAAAAGGACGAATCGCGCGCGACGCATCGATCAGGAACCAGTATGGACCCGAACCTGAGCTATTGATGTTGGCGGCGGTCGAGTCGGCGTCAGCGCGGCCTAGTGGACCGACAGGATGCGTCGAGGAGAAGAACGGCTGGCCGTCATAGCCGACGACACTTGAAGGAGTCGTCACCGAGTTCTTGATCATCTGGAAGAGCAGCATGTCCGGATGCACCTTGGTGTCCCATCCG